>Ga0078972_1000335_pt1 | contig 195886 bp, 176 predicted proteins | sample YelNatPaOPGAMG01_FD_67568 | JGI IMG/M metagenome (GOLD analysis project Ga0078972, IMG submission 67568) | Hot spring thermophilic microbial communities from Obsidian Pool, Yellowstone National Park, USA - OP-RAMG-01 (SPADES assembly) (version 2) | ecosystem: Environmental > Aquatic > Thermal...
CAGGCTCATCATCCTTCAGTATCCAATCCGCACCCAGCAGGTGAAAAGCGCAGAATCGCTCTGAAGCCCATTCCGCCTGCCTCGCAGCTCGACTCCGATTCCAGCTACTGACGGATCACGGACTGAGCGGTGCGACGGAAGTTCGAGGGCGGAACGTGCCGTGCCGGATAGAATGGAGGTATCTGGGGACCTCCGCATACGATCAGCGCGGCGAGCGCTTCTTCACTAACGTCCTTTGGAACTGGCTCGGTGTAGCCATAGCCGTAGGCTCGGGGATGTTCCTGTCCCCGTACCTGATTCTGAAGCTCGGCAACGAGGGCTACGGCGTCTGGGTTCTGGCCTTCGGACTGGTGGAGAACTACTGGTTGTTCGATCTTGGCCTGCGTTCGGCCACGGTGAAGTACTCGGCCGAGTACCGCGCGCTGGGGGACAACGCGCGCATAAACGAGGTGCTCAACACCGGCGCGGCGTTCTTGGCCGTGCTGGCTGTGTTGCTGATGGCCGGGAGCTGGTTTCTCTCGCGGTACGTGGATGTGTTCTTCAACGTCTCGCCGGCATTGATAAGCGAATTCCGCTTCCTGGTGGTGGTGATCGGCGCCAGTTGGTCTCTGGGGATGATTTTCAACCTGTTCAACGCCACGCTCGAGGGTTTCCAGCGCTTCGATATATCGAGCCGGATCTGGATCGCCGTGACGGCGGTTCGCGTCCTCGGAACGGCTTTACTGCTGTTCCTGGGCCACGGAATTTTCGCGCTCGGCGTGCTCGTGGTCGGCGCGCAGTTGTTCGGATACCTGCTAAGCGTGCTGAGCGTGCGGCGCGTGTTCCCCGAGCAGTCCTTCTCGCCGCGCCTGGCGAGCCTGCCGATGCTGAAGCAGTTGGTGCGCTACGGCGTGCACACGGTTACCGGCACCGTCGCGACGCAGATGCTCAACCAGAGCGGGCCGATAATAATCGGCCATTTCAGCCCGGCGGCCTCCGTTGGATACTACAGCGTTCCGGTGCGGCTGCTTCAGTATACGGGCGACGCCGTTTCGCGTGTTGCGCTGGTTACGACTTCGAACACCTCCGAGCTGCAAGCGCGCGACGAATGCGGCGCCATTCCGCGCCTCGGCATGCTGGTGAACCGGTACTGCATGGTGCTGATCATGCCGGTTGCGGTTTTCCTGCTGGTCTACGGGCGGGAACTCATCCGCACGTGGATCCGCGACCCCGCATACGTCGCCATGAGCGCGCCGCTGCTGCCCGTGCTCGTGATCGGCGTTGTAATCGCCATCGCGGGCCAGTTCAACTCGAGCGCAATCCTGTTCGGACTCGCCCGGCACAAGAACTACACGCGTGCGCTGCTTATGGAGGGCCTGGCGCTCACGGCGGGGCTTTACTTTGTCGTTCCGAGGTTCGGAATCCTGGGTGCTGCGTGGCTCGGCAGTATTCTCATGATCGGCGTGCGCGGGCTGTTCACGCCGTGGCTGGTGTGCCGCGATCTGGGCTTCAGCTATGCAACGTACATGCGGTCCATCTACCTGCGGCCGGTGCTCACCGCCCTGCCGGTGTTCGCCGCGGCGTGGTGGGCCCGGCGGACCGTGCTGCCCGGCGCGACGCTGGTTCAGGTGCTGGCAGCCGCCGCGGCAATCGCCGCAATCTATTACGGTATGGCCATTCTGGCGGTGGTGGAACGGCCGCACCGGGGCATGGTGGTGCAGATGGTGACGCGCCGCGTGCGCGCCAAAGCGGCGTGAATCTCAGGCGCCCGGCATGCGCTTCAGTTGCCCGCAGGCGGCGAAGACATCCCGGCCGCGCGGCTTGCGGATGAAGCACGGCACTGCGCGTTTGACAATCTCCTGAAACGCCTTGACGCGGCCGGGCTCGGGCGGCTCGTATGGAATATCCGGACCGGGGTTGAGAGGAATCAAGTTCACCTTGCACTTGATATTCGCGATGAGCCGCACCAGGCGGCGGGCGTCGGCATCGGAATCGTTTACACCTTTGAGCAGGACGTACTCGAAGGTTAGACGCTCCCAGGGGCGCAGCGGGAATCGCCGGCAGGCCTCCATGAGGTCCGCCAGGGGATACTTGCGCGTGATGGGCATCAGCACGCGCCGCTGCTCTTCTGTGGACGCGTTGAGCGAAACGGCCAGCTTCGGCCGCACCGCCTCCCGCGCCAGCGCGTCGATGCCCGGTATGATGCCCGCCGTCGAAAGCGTCATCCGGCGTGGTGAAAGCCCGACGCCCGCGGGATCGGTCAGGATTCGGGTGGCTTTGAGCACGTTCGGCAGGTTCAGAAGCGGCTCGCCTTGTCCCATCAGGACCACGTTCACGCGCTCGCCCTCGATCGCGAGCCCGTTATCTGCGGCCAGCACGAGCACCTCGCCGACGATCTCTCCGGCCGTAAGGTTGCGCTCCAGCCCGAGCCGGGCAGTCAGGCAGAAGCGGCACGCCACGGGGCAGCCCACCTGGCTGGAAATGCAGAGCGTCTGCCGTGCACCCTCCGGCATGAAGACGCTCTCAACGGTTTTGCCGTCGGCGAGCCGGAGCAGATACCGGCGCGTGCCGTCGGCGGAGTCGAAACGGCGCTCGATGGCGGGTAGGCCCACCGTATACCGCTCCGCGAGACGTTCGCGCAGCGGCGCAGGCAGCGTGCGGATATCGCGCAGGTCCGTCCGGCGCTCGCTGTAAAGCCCGGTGTAGAGCTGCCTGGCCCGGTACCGCGGCTCGGACGGGCCCAGAAGCTCCTCAATTTCCTGGAGTTCCAGGCCGAGAAGGGCTTCCATGAAACGAGTGTAACAGCGCGCGAACTCGCGCCAGCGTAGCGGTATCCGGCTTGCGGGTGGGAGAATCGAATTAACGGCGCTGCCCGCCGCCCCGGTACTATGGGGCGCAAGGCCTCGCACGAGGGCGCGCCGGGGAGCCGCTGCTCCCGATGAACAATCATGCCGGCACAGGCGAACCTGATACCTGACGTGCAGCGAACCGTACTCCCGAACGGGGTGCGCGTGGTGACCGAACAGATGCCGCACGTGCGCTCCGTCGCGGTGGGCGTCTGGATCGGCACCGGATCCCGAAGCGAGCCGCCGGACGCGAGTGGCATCTGCCACTTCGTCGAGCACATGCTGTTTAAGGGCACAAAGAACCGCTCGGCCGAGGAGATCGCGCGCGCGGTGGACGCCGTCGGAGGCAACCTGGATGCGTTCACCGCGAAGGAACTGGTCAGCTTTAACATCAAAGTTCTCGACGAGCACCTGACATACGGCTTCGACGTGCTTGCGGATCTTCTTCTCGACCCGCTCTTCCGCGAACAGGATTTCGAGCGCGAGAAGAAGGTAATCATCGAGGAACTGAAGATGGAGGCGGACAACCCCGAGTACCTTGTGCACGAGGTTTTCGCTTCGAACTTCTGGCGCGGCCATGGCCTGGGGCGCCCGATTCTGGGCACGCGGGAAACGGTGCGCCGGTTCGGCCGCGAGGCCGTTCTGGAGCACTATGCTCGCACCTACACCGGTGCGAACATGACCATAACCGCCGCCGGCAACCTGACGCATGAGCATATCGTGGACATGGCCGCGGCGCGCTTCGGGAGGATACCCGCGGGCACTCCGGCGGAGTACGGACCGCAGCCCGACACCCACGCCCGCATCTGCCTCAAGAACAAGCGGGAACTCGAGCAGGTGCACGTATGCCTGGGTGTGCCGTCGTATCCTCTGTCGCATGAAGACAGGTTCGCCTGCTACGTGCTTAACACCATCCTCGGCGGCGGGATGAGCTCGCGGCTTTTCCAGGAGATCCGCGAACGCCAGGGGCTCGCCTATTCGGTTTTCTCCGACCTCAATCCCTACCGCGATACCGGCTGCCTGACGATATACGCCGGCACATCGCTCGAGCAGGTCGGCAAGCTCACGCGCTCCATTTGCGACGAGTTCTCCCGTCTCAAGGAGGAGTACGTCGGAGAAGACGAACTGCGCCGGGCGGTGAACTACCTGAAGGGCTCGCTGGCGCTCAGCCTGGAGTCCTCCAGCAGCCGGATGTCGAACCTGGCGAGGCAGGAGATGTACTTCGGCCGGTTCTTCACCATGGAAGAGCTGGAGGAGAGCGTGGAGCGCGTCACCAGGGAGGACGTCCAGCGAGTCGCACGCGAGTTCTTCGACACGCGCCAGATAGCCGCCACGGTCCTCGGCAGTCTGGACGGATTCCGGCTCACCCGGGCCGACCTGGCCTGTTGAGCCGCTGTTCCGGCCCAAAATAGTAAACTGATGATTTGCGGGCAAATCGCGCAGTTCGTGTGGCCGTGCTGCTGTCGCTGGCCGTCGCGGCAGCGTACGCTTTTGACTTCACCGCCCTCAAACCGCAAGGATACGTAAGCGATTTTGCGGGAGTTATCGACGCCGGAAGCCGCGCGGCGCTCGAGCGGTACGCCTCAGCCGTCGAACAATCCACCGGCGCGCAGATCGCCATAGTCACGCTCCCCTCGCTCGAAGGCGAACCGGTCGAAGACGTGGCCAACGCGCTTTACCGCAAGTGGGGTGTAGGCAAGAAGGGGACCGACGAGGGCGCCCTTCTGCTGCTATCCATCCGCGACCGGCGCTCGCGCCTCGAGGTCGGATACGGTCTGGAACCCATTCTGCCCGACGCGGCCGCGGGGGACGTGCTCCGCGCCATGCGTCCCGAGTTGCGCGCGGGCCGTTACGGTCCGGCGCTGATCGAGGCTGTGCAGGTGATCGGCGGGCGCATCGCGGCCGCCAAAAACCTTCAGATCACCGCGCCGCTGCCGCGGCGGGCCAGACCGGTCGCTCACATCGAGCGCGGGATTCCGATCGGCCTCGTGGTGATGGGTTTCATCCTTTTCTCGGTGTTCGCCGGCATTATGGGCGGGCGCGGCGGCCGAAGGCGCAACAGCGGCGGCTTCGGCGGCGTGCTGCCCGCGATCATCCTGGGGAACGTAATCGGCCGTTCAATCGATTTCCGCCAGGGCGGAGGCGGCTTCGGAGGATTCGATTCCGGCGGCGGCTTCGGCGGATTCGGCGGGGGCGACTCGGGCGGCGGCGGCGCCTCGAGCAGTTGGTAGGAACTCATGGAACGCGTGCTTGAACAGTTAGTAGAGCGGCTTACGAAAGCTTTCGGCGAGCGGTTGAAATCCGTAATCCTCTACGGCTCGGCCGCCTCCGGCGAGCGCGAGGACAAGTTCTCCGACTACAACGTGCTCTGTGTTTTGAGCGAGGTGACGCCGCGCGAGCTCGCGGACTCGAACCCAGTCGTGCACTGGTGGCGCGAGCAGGGCAACCCGTCGCCGCTGCTGCTCAGCCAGGAGGAGGTGCACAATTCCGCCGACTGCTTTCCCATTGAGTTCCACGACATCTGCGAACGGCGCCGCGTGCTTTACGGCGAGGACGCGATGGCGGACGTCGAGATCGACGATTGCTTTTACCGCGCCCAGGTGGAGTACGAGCTGCGCTCCAAGCTGCTGCGCCTGCGCCAGAAGGCGGCGGGTTCGCTCAGGGATAAGAACAATCTGCGAGTATTGATGGCGGATTCGGTGGCCACGTTCTGCGTCCTGTTCCGCCACGCGCTGCGTCTGAGCGGGCGGCGGGCGCCGTTCGGGAAGCGTCAGTCGGTTGAGGAAGCGAGCGCGTTTTTCGGATTGGACCGCGAGCCGTTCATGAAGCTGCTCGATGTGCGCGAGGGGCGCATAAAGCCGCGCGAGGTGGATCCGGCGCCGCTGCTGGCGAGCTACATGCGTGAGATCCAGAAAGTAATCGACGCCGTGGACCGGCTGGAGAAGTGAGGAGACATGAAAGGCGCAGTTATTGCTGTTGTCGTCGTTTTGCTCGTTGTCGGGATCGGCATCGGCGGCAAGCTTGTGAGCATCCGCAACGAGCTTGTGATGCAGCGTGAGGCCATCACGGGACAGTGGTCGCAGGTAGACGTAGCGCTGCGGCGCCGCGCGGACCTGATCCCCAACCTGGTGGAGACCGTGCGCGGTTTTGCCAAACAGGAACAGGAAGTGTTCGGCCGCATCGCGGACGCGCGCTCGCGGCTGCTCAGCGCGCGCACGCCTCAGGAGAGCATCCAGGCAAACAATGCGCTGGACAGCGCCATCGGCAGGCTGCTGGTGATCTCGGAGAACTACCCGCAGCTCCGTTCGAACGACAACTTCATACGCTTGCAGGACGAACTCGCCGGCACCGAGAACCGCATTGCGGTGGAGCGGCGCAAATACAACGAGTCCGTCCAGAAGTACAACACCAGCATCGAGCTGTTTCCGAATAACGTCGCTGCCGGGCTGTTCGGCTTCACCCGCAGCGACGCCTATTTCCGGACCGAGGGAACCGCGCGGGAGGTGCCGAAGGTCAAGTTCGACTGACCGCGGCGGCGGAACGAATTACGAGGCAGGGAACACACAATGCTCTTTCAGAACTACATAAACGGCGAGTGGGTCGAGGGACCCACGTTCGAAAACCGCAACCCGGCGAACACGGACGAGGTCGTCGGTCTGTTCGTGAAAGGCTCGGCAGCCGACATGCACGCCGCGGCGGAGGCCGCGCACGCTGCGTTCCCCGCGTGGTCGAACATGCCGGCGCCGGCGCGCGGCAATCTCCTGTTCCGCGTGGCCGACATCCTCGATTCGAAGTTCGAGCAGCTTGCGGTGGAGATGACGCGCGAAGAGGGGAAGACGCTTCCCGAGGCGCGAGGCGAGGTGCGGCGCTCGATCAACATCTTCCGGTATTTCGCCGGCGAGGGCTCGCGCATGCCGGGCATGCTGGTTCCATCCGAGCGCGACCGGGTGCACATGTTCGCCATCCGCAAGCCGCTGGGCGTTGTGGGGCTCATCACGCCCTGGAATTTCCCGAGCGCCATACCGGCGTGGAAGATGGCTCCGGCGCTGATCGCCGGCAACACGGTGGTCGTGAAGCCCGCCTCCGCCGCGCCGCTCAGCGCGTGGCGGATCGTGGAAGCCTGTCATGAGGCGGGAATCCCGAAGGGCGTGGTGAACTTTGTGGCGGGTTCGGGCGGCACATTGGGTGAGGCGCTGATCGCGGCGCCGCCGCTCAAGGCGGTCTCGTTCACCGGTTCGTGCCCCGTCGGCGAGTGGCTGCACGCCGAAGCCTCCAAGCGGCGCCTGCGCGTGCAGCTCGAGATGGGCGGCAAGAACCCGACCATCGTGCTGGCGGACTGCGACATGAAATCCGCGGTGGAGAACGTGGCCAATGCGGCTTTCGCCTCCACCGGACAGAAGTGTACCGCCACAAGCCGCGCCATAGTAGAGGAAAGCATCTACGACCGTTTCCTCGATGCGCTGGTCGAGCGCACCAGCCGGATGAAGGTGGGCAACGGCCTCGAAGGCGGCGTCGAGATCGGCCCCGCGATCGACCAGGCGCAACTCGATACCGATCTTCGTTACATTGAGATCGGCACAAAGGAAGCCGGCAAACCGGTTTTTGGCGGACGGCGGCTGACCGGCGGCGGTTACGACAACGGCTATTTCATCGAACCGGCCATCTTCGCCGGCGTCACCACGGACATGACCATCGCCCGGGAGGAGGTGTTCGGCCCCGTCCTCGCCGTGATGCGCGCGCGCGATTTTGACGACGCCATGCGCATCGCCAACTGCGTGCCCTTCGGCCTTTCAGCCTCCATCCAGACGACCAACGTCTCCCGTGTGTTTGAGTACATCTATAAAATGGAAGCGGGGCTGCTGACCGTGAACCTTCCCAGCGCGGGAGTGGAGTACCAGTTGCCGTTCGGCGGCACGAAGGATTCGAGTTTCGGCCCCAAAGAGCAGGGTCCCGCGGCGCTGGAATTTTACACGGACTACAAGACCGTTTACCTGAAGTACTGAACATGCGTTTCGGACAGATTCGATTCGAGAACAACCTTACGGCCGCGCTGTTCGAAGACGGTGCGGCCAGGCCGATCCCCGGCTACACGACCGTAGCGCTCATCCGCAAGGCGGAGACCGAGGACGTCCCGCTCCCCGACCTCATCCGCGAGATGGCGTCCAAGCACAGCGAGCCGTTCGAACCGGCCATACCAATCAAGCCTGTCGAAGTCTGGGCCTGCGGCTGCACATACGAGCGCAGCGCCACGTTTCGCGACAGCGAGCACGGCGAAGCCGAGGGAATCTACTCGCGCGTCCACAGCAACCCGCGCCCGGAGATTTTCTTTAAAGGCACGGCGCGCGTGTGCGTGGGGCCGGGCCAGCCGATCGGCATCCGGTTCGATTCCAGGTTCACAGCCCCGGAACCGGAACTCGCGGTGGTTCTCGGCAGCAAGGGCGCAATTCTCGGTTTCACACTGGCCAACGACGTATCGGCCTGGGACATCGAGCGCGAGAACCCGCTGTACCTGCCGCAATCGAAGATATTCACCGGCGCGTGCGCGCTCGGGCCGGTCATCGTCACGCCGGACGAGCTGCCCGAAATAGCGCGGCTCGAAATGTCCTGCACGGTGAAGCGCGGCGGCGAGCAGCGCTTCGCCGGTTCGGTCTCGGTGGGCAAACTGCGCCGCCCGCTCGGCTATCTGATCGAGTACCTGCTGCGCGCGAACCCTGTTCCGGCAGGCTCCGTGATGCTCACCGGCACGGGAATCATTGTGCCGCAGGAGGCGGCGCTGGCGCCGGGCGATATGGTGACAATCGGGGTCCCCGAGATCGGCGAACTGGCGAACCCCGCCGCGATCGTCGAGTGAAGCGGGCCTGGCTCCGTTTCTATGCGGAACTGAACGATTTTCTGCCGCCGGAAAAGCGCTACCGAACGTTCTCCGTGTCTTTTCACGTCGCGCCTGCCGTGCGCGACCTGATCGAATCCCAAGGCGTGCCGCACACGGAAGTAGACCTTGTGCTGGTGAACGGCGAATCCGCCGCCCTGAGCAGCATCGTCGGGGACGGCGCGCGAGTGGCCGTGTACCCCGTGTTCGAGACGTTCGACATTGCGGAAACGTCGCTCGTCCGGCCGGAACCGCTGCGGCATCCACGTTTTCTGCTGGACGTGCACCTGGGACGCCTGGCCGCTTACCTGCGCATGGCCGGGTTCGACGCGGCGTACTCCAACAGCGCGACGGACGAACAACTGGCCGCCGCCTCGGCGGCGGAACGCCGGATTCTGCTGACGCGAGACACCGGTCTGCTGAAGCGGGCACAGGTGACACACGGTTACTATGTGCGCGAGGCCAGCCCTCCGGCGCAGCTTCGCGAAGTGGTGCGCCGGTTCGATCTGGCGCGGCTGGTGAGGCCCTTTACGCGCTGCATGGCCGACAACGCCGAGTTGCAGCCGGCCGCCAAGGACGATGTCCGCGGCCGCGCGCCCGACCAGGTGTTAGCGCGGTGCGAGGAGTTTCACGTGTGCCCGGCCTGCGGCCGCGTGTACTGGAAAGGCACCCACTACGCGCGCATGCGAAAGCTTATCGAAGAGTTGTGAGCCGCGGCGGTTCGCGCGCGCTCTACCTCCCCGCAGTGTGAACCCGCGTTCGCCCGCCCCGTTCTGATCGCCTCCAGCGCCGGGACGCCGGGCTTCTGCCCGGCGTCGTGGCTATCGCGATGACCGGACGCCTACAGAGGCTGGATTTCTTCGCGGATTGGGTCGAAGTCGATGCGCCGCTTCTGCTCGTAGGCGATATTTCCCAGGTGCGAGGCCTGCGCCGAGCGGTGCCCGATTAGCACGTCGCCGTTGGGCAGCTTGCGGCTCTTCACGCAATCGAGGAAGTTTTTGATGTGGTCGATGGTGAAGTCGTAGTCCGGGCCCTTCACGACGACCGGCGGCGGCTCTGGCGCGCGCCAGCGCGGCGGGGGCGTGTGGACCTCGTACTTCTGCCGGTCGATGTACAGCCGCGCTTCGGTTCCGCAGAACTCGATGCCTTCGCCCCAGATGCCGGGGACCAGCGTCGCTTCGAACGTCGCCGTGTAGTCGCCCGGGTACTCGAGCAGCACGTTAATCGTATCCGGCGCGGTGCGGCCGTCCTTGTAGCAGTAGACGCCGCCGGCTGCGGCGGCGCTGGTGGGGACGTCCTTGCCCATAAACATGTGGACGACATCGATCCAGTGCGTGAACAGGTCGGTGATCTGCCCGCCGCCGAAGTCCAGATACGCGCGCCAGTTGAAGTACTGCTGCGGGTCGTAGTCGCGCCACTTCACGGGGCCGAGGAAATGCGCCCAGTCGAGATCCGCGGGCTTTGTTTGCAGCGATTTCGGCGCGCGGCGCAGGTGGTAGCCGTTGCCGTGCCACCAGGTGCGCACCAGCGTAATCTTGCCGAGTTTGCCGGAGTCGATATACTTCTCCTTGGCCTCGATGTAGTGCGCGCCGGAGCGCTGCTGCATGCCTACCTGGCAGATGCGGCCGTTGACGCGCGCGGCCTTGACGATAGCCGGCCCTTCTTCGATCTTCAGCGTCAGCGGCTTCTCGATGTATACGTCCTTGCCGGCATTGAGGGCATCGATGGCTATGGCTGCGTGCCAATGGTCGGGTGTAGCTATAAGGACGGCGTCCAGACCGGGCGTTTCGAGGAGCTTGCGGTGGTCCTCGAACGCCTTGGGGGCATTGCCGGCGCCCTGCTTGCGGGCGCGTTCGATGTGGGCACCGTAGATGTCACAGAGGGCGACCACCTGGACCTGCCCGGTTTTGATGAACGCCTGCATATCATAGGTGCCGCGGTCTCCGCAGCCGATGACACCGAGGTTGAGGCGATCATTAGCGCCAAGGACGCGCGAGTACGAGGCGGCGCTCAGTACCGCGGCTCCGGTCCCTGCGCCGCGTAGGAATTCCCTGCGTGCAAGATGCGACATTTCTACGGGATTATAGCGTGCCCAAGCCCACTATAGTTTGGGAGGAATCCTAAATGCTCGCATTGTTGCTCGCGGCGGTGATGATGGCGCCGGCGCCACAGGCAAAGCCGTCCACGGATCGCGAGATTGAAACGGCCATCCGCGCGCGTTTCGCTAAGTCCAAGATTTCAGAGGACAAGTTCACGGTGCGCGTGCAGGGCGGGGTGGCGTACATAGAGGGCCATACGGACGTGATCCAGCGGAAGGGGACTGCGACGCGCCTGGCGAAACTGGCCGGCGCCAGGCAGGTGGTCAACAAGATCGAGATAAGCGAGGCGGCGCGCGAGAAAGCGTCGGCAAATTTGAAGAAGGGGCGGCGGCGGGTGCAGGTTAAGCGAGGGGAGCCACGGTCGGAGAGGACGCCGTAGCAGTGCGCGGAGCGGCAGCCAGCAGAGGGCCGGCCCGCGTCAATCCGGGCGGTCGCTGACGGCGGAGAGGTTTGCCTCGAAATATTCCCGCAGGTGATGCATCAGAGTCCGGCTGTGATCGGCCATCAGCTCCCAATCCGGCATGTATACGCCGGGCTCGATCTCGACGGTCATCAGCGACAGCGGGTCGGCCACGCCCGCTTCTCGTAAGGCATAGTAAAGAAACACCAGGCCGCCGCCGCAGTGGCTCCGGCCGAACAAGTCGCAGCCGATGCAGGCGCGATTTTCCCCGCCCGGCTGCCGGACGTGCAACATCGAGACGCCTTCCCGCGTCTCATATGACAACGCTGGAGCGGGGGCCGCCTTTCCGGGCGGGTCCACGCCGTGGGAGGGAAGGCGGTTGTAGAGAATGTCCCAGCACTCGGCCTGGTCCAGCGGGAGAGTACGCTCGCGGATGCGGCGCTCGAACTCGAGCAGCGCATCGGTGACGCGTTCGCGACGAATGAAGTCGGCGGTGGAATCTGACATCGCCGCACGTAGCTTAACATAGGATCTTGGAATCGCACTTTCACTCACGGCCGCGTAGCTGGACGGGCATCTATCTGGGCGTCGGCCTGAGCGCCCTCGCCACGCTCATTATCGAACTGGCGCTCACCCGCATCTTCTCCGTTATTTTCTACTACCATTTCGCGTTTCTCGCGATCTCGATCGCGCTGTTCGGCCTCGGTGTGGGGGGTGTGCTGTCGTACACGCTGGGCCAATGGCGCGCGGCGCTGTTCTCGAAGCTGGGGTGGCTGGCCGCGCTGAATTCGGTGGTTGTAGTTGGCGCGCTCTTGTTCCTGCTGTCGGTTCGCGGCGATCCGGGCTACGGCACGCTTGCGATGGTGTACTTCGCGAGCGCGCTGCCGTTCATCGGCTCGGGCGTGATCATGTCGCTCGCCATAGCGGAGACCATCGAGCGCGTGAACCGCGTGTACTTCGCGGACCTCGCCGGAGCGGCGGCCGGATGCGCGCTGCTGGTGCCGTTGTTGAACCGGCTGGGCGGACCGAACGCGGTGCTCGCGGCGGGGGCGGTCTTCGCGGTTTCATCCATTATCTGGTTCGCGGTGTCGGCTGATCGCCGGGGCCGCCGCACCGCGGCTGCGCTGGCCGCGGCGCTCGCGGCGCTCATAGCCGTGAACGCCGGAACGCGCATCATCGACGTGCGCTACGCCAAGGGCAAGGAACTGGCCAGCGAGCGGTTTGTGCGCTGGAACAGTTTTTCGCGCGTGGCGCTTGGCAAGGACCCTTACGGAAAGCCCAACATAGTCATCGACGCCGATGCGGCCACCGGTATTCCCGCCTACAACTTCGCGAACCTCACGGACAAGCAGCGCCGCGAGCTGCTGTCGATGGGGCCGGGTTTGCCTTACGTACTGCGCCCCGGTGCGAAGGCGCTGGTTATCGGAGCGGGCGGCGGATGGGACATGGCGCGCGCGCTGGCGTCGGGCAGCCGCGACGTAACCGGCGTCGAGATCAACCCCATCATCGCGAACACCATCATGCGCGGCAGGTTTCGCGATCTCAGCAACGGGCTGTACGACCGTCCCGAGGTCCGCATATTCGTCGAGGACGGGCGCGGGTTCGTGCGCGCGAGCAAAGAGCGTTACGACGTCATTCAGGCGACGCTTGTCGACACCTGGGCTGCGACGGCGGCAGGGGCGTTCGCGCTCTCGGAGAACAACCTCTACACGGTGGAGGCGTTCAAAGAGTACCTTTCCCACCTGACGCCGAACGGGATACTCGTTTTCACCCGCTGGGGCCTGGAGCCGCCGCGTGAATCGCTGCGGCTGCTTTCGCTGGCTCGCGAGGCGCTCGACGGGATGGGCGAGCACGAGGCCTGGCGGCACGTTCTGGTCGTGCGCGAGGGGACGGAATCGCAGTTGGCCGCCTGGGGCAATGCGGATACCGTGATAATCGGCCGCAGCCCGCTGACGGATCCCGACATCGAGAACGTGCGCGCCGCGGCCAGGCGCGGCGGCATGCGGCTGCTTTACGCGCCGGGGACTAGCAATCAGAATGCGTTTGCGGGCTTCCTGACCAGCGCGGACCCTAAAGCTTTCGCCCGCAACTACCGGTACGACATCTCGCCCGTGGGCGACAACCGGCCGTTCTTCTTCTACACCGTGCAGCCGCGCGACGTCTGGAGCTTTCTGACGAATGCGTCGCGCCTGAGCGCCGATTACAACATCAACCGCGCCGTGCCTCTGCTGTTCGGGCTTCTGCTGATCAGCATCATTGCGACCGCGGTTATGCTTCTGCTGCCCCGCGTGGTGCTGGGGAGCCGGCTCCCTCGCAATAACGGCACGCTGCGATTTCTGTGGTACTTCATCTTCATCGGCGCGGGCTACGTGCTGATTCAGGTGGCGCTGGTGCAGAAGTTCGTTCTGTTCCTCGGCCATCCCACGTATGCTCTGACCGGCATCATCTTCTCGATGCTGATCTCGAGCGGGCTGGGCAGCTTCGCGAGCCGCCGGCTGGTGGGCGACTGCCGAGCGCGGCTTCAGGCGGTGCTGGGCGGCGTGGCGCTGCTGATTACGGCGCTGGCCTTTGCGGTGACGCCGCTGCTGGGCGCCGGCGTGGGGCTGCCGCTGTGGATGAAGTTCGCCTCCTCGGTGCTGATCATCGCGCCCGCCGGGTTCCTGATGGGCATACCGTTCCCGACGGGCCTGCGCCGGCTTGAGCGGCAGCACAAGCCTTCGGTGCGATGGGCGTGGTCGCTCAACGCGGCGGCGAGCGTTTTGGGCTCGGTGCTGGCGGTGGTGCTGGCGATCTACCTCGGGCTCCGGGAGACGCTGCTGGCCGGCGGCCTCATGTACCTGATGGCGCTGGCGTCCGCGGCCTGGAGTGCGAAGCGTGAAACGCCTGCGATGGAAGCAGAACCGTCGCCGGCACGCGTTGCATTATGATGGCTGACGGAGAACCAACACGCGATGAAACCAGTTGCCGTCAACCAGCAGCAGGCGCTCGTGAAGCGCCTGATGGACTCGTGCGGCGGGTCCTACGCTCCTGAAGTTCGCCGCAAGTTCTTCATCTCCGGTCCGCAGTGGGCGGCAGCCTACGAGGGCCAGGCAATCTTCCACGCTCCCACGCGCCAGCCGGTCGGGTATGAGGAAGTCATCCGCAAGTGGGCCGAACTCGGCATCGGGTACTGGACCACGCATGACACGGACGTGATCCCGGCGGACGCAATCGGGACTGACCGCCAGGCGGAAATCGTCGCGGGCATCAAGAAGGCGCTCACCGACAACGGCGTCAAGTGCTCGATGGTCACCACCGAGACGTTCCATCACCCGGTGTTCGCCGCGAGCCCCGCCGCCGAGGCTCCGGAAGTCCGCGCGTACGCGGCCTACAGGCTTCAGAACACCGTGCGGATCGGGCACGAACTGGGCGCTTCGTATGCCGTCTACTGGCCGGGCACGCTCGGCTACCAGGTGCAGGGCGCGATAGACGAGGTCCAGACGCTGAAGTGGTTTGCCGACGGCCTGAACGCCGCCTGCGCGGCCGACATAGAAGAGGCGAAAAAGCGCAACCGGCCGACGCTGAAGCACTGTCTTGAAGCGAAGCCTTTCGAGCCCGCGGCCGAGATCCTGCTGCCTACGTCGGACGCAATGCTCGCGTTCATCCACTCCGGGCTGCTCGAACACCCGGAGATGGTGGGCCTGAACCCCGAGTATCTGCACGAGCTGATGTGGGGCGTCGCGCCGCGCGCCGCGCTGGCCCGCGCGCTGCTGCTCGGCAAGCTGTGGCACTTCGACATCAACGACGGTTACCGCCTGAAGCACGATGTCGATATCGCGGTCGGGCTGGTCAACCCGCTCGACTGGCTGAACGTGCTCGTGCTGCTGCGCGCCTATAACTACAACGGTCCGTTCAACCTCGACTTCAAGCCGCCGCGCACCACCAGCAACTGGGGCGTGTTCAACGTCAGCTTCCCCACCGCCGTGGACCGCTTCATCACGTTGTGGGAAATGGCGGGTGAAGTGGCCGCCGATCCGATCATAAAGCAAGCCACCGACGCCCTTAAGGCCGGCGGCGGAGCCGCAAATACACATGACGCCATGGAAGTGACCGCGGCCAACCGCGAACTGCTCAGCCTGCACGAGGTGATCGCGCACCGGCTGTTCCAGATCCTCATCGGCCAGCACCGCGGCCGGACCTTCAACGTTGCATGACGCTTGGACGCACGCTGATCGTCATCGGAGCCATTCTGATTGTGGCCGGCGTGCTTGTTTCCTTAGCCGGGCGGCTGCCCTTCCGTTTGGGCCGCCTGCCCGGCGACATAGTCATAAGGGGGCGGAACTCGGTCTTCTATTTTCCCCTGGTGACCTCCCTCCTGTTGAGCCTTATCCTGACGCTTATCTTGTGGCTGATCAACCGGCGGTAGCCGGACCCGTTGGTCCGGGGCGGCGGCTCAGCCGCGCCCGCGTCATTCCGCGTGCGCGGTTTCAGATGCCTTGCAGGGCTTCCGGACGCCTTACCGCCGCTCGGGGGCGGCTTTTCCCGCCCGAGCGCGCCGGCACGCCTCAACCCGCTATAGTGAGGGTTCATGCGCATCACTGCGAAAGCGCCCTGCCGCGCGGACCTGGCGGGCGGAACCCTCGACATCTGGCCGCTGTACCTGTTCCACGCCAACGCAGTCACGGTGAACGTGGCTGTCGACCGCTATGCGAGCTGCGTGCTCGAGACTCGAGCGGATAAGAAGATCGCGCTGTCCTCGCGCGACCTGGGCCGCGAAGACAACTTCGACTCGTTCGAGGCGCTGGCTTCGGCGAGGAAATACCGCCTGCCGCTGCTGGCGCGGCTGGTCCGCTTCTTCGAGCCCGAAACCGGGATTACGCTGCGGACGGACTCCCAGGCGCCGGCGGGCGCGGGGATCGCGGGCTCATCCACGCTCATTATTGCCGTCGCGAGCGCGCTGAACAAGCTCACCGGGCGCGGATTCAAGCTCGAGCAACTCCGCGAGGCGGCGCAGAACATCGAGGCGCAGATTATTCGCGTCCCAACCGGCTGCCAGGATTACTACCCCGCGATGTATGGGGGCGTCAGCGCGGTAGAGTTGCGGGTGGAGGGAATCGTCCGCAAGCCGATCGAGGTGGATCTGGAAGATTTCAACGAGCGCTTCGCCCTGGCGTACACGGGAGAGCCGCGCGATTCGGGCATCAACAACTGGGAGGTTACGAAGGCACACATCGACGGCGACCCCGTCGTGCACCGTAACTTCGACCGCATCGCGGCCATCGCGCACGCCATGCGAGGCGCGCTCGAAGCGAGCGACTGGCGCGAGGTGGCGCGGCTCTTGCGCGAGGAGTGGACCCATCGCAAGCGCAACGCGCCGGGCATCACGACTCCGCTGATCGACCGGCTGGTGGAGGTGACGCGGCGCGCAGGCTCAACCGGAGCCAAGGTGTGCGGTGCGGGCGGCGGCGGCTGCGTTTTCTTCCTGTGCGAGCGCGGCGCGAAGAGCCGCGTCGAGGAAGCCATTGCCGGGGAGGGCGCCACGGTTCTGCCGGCGCGCGTGGCGCCAGGCGGCGTCAGCGTCAAGACGGTACATTCATGAAGCTCGGCCTGCGTCCTGAAATCCCGGCCGCCCTCATCCGTCTGGGGGCGTTCACGTTTTTTTCCATAACCGGACTGTTCCTGTTTAGCTGGCTGCTGCTGGGCCTGGGCTACTTCGTGGCGAGCGCGCTTCACGCGTTCCTGGCCGCGGCGGTGGCGAACATGCTGTGCATCCGGATCTACGAACAGGCTTCGCTTGCGGATATCGGATACCACTGGAACCGCGCGAGCGTGATTAACCTGCTGCTGGGTCTGGGCGCGGCCGCGCTGGCGGGATTGTTTGTTACCGCCGGTCCGCTTCTGGAAGGCTCCGCTGAACTCGCGCCGGTTCCGGGCCAGACGGCGGACTGGCGCAACATTCTTTTTGTGGTGATCCTGATCCTGTTCGGCGGCTTCGGCGAGGAGATGCTGTTCCACGGCTACGGATTCCAGGTGCTGATGGGCGTGGCCGGACCGTTTGCGACGATTCTGCCCGTCGCCGTGCTATTCGCCGCGGCGCACGGGCTGAATCTGAACGTGAGCGTGCTCGGGCTCGTCAACACCGGACTGTGGGGCATCGTGTTGGGTTTCGCGTTCTGGAGGAGCGGCGACTTGTGGCTCGCTTCGGGCCTGCACGTGGGATGGAACTGGGTGCTGCCGCTGATGGGCGCGAACTTGAGCGGGTTTACAATGAGTGTAACGGGCTACGAGCTCCGCTGGAAGGGCGATTTGCTCTGGAGCGGAGGCGCTTACGGCCCGGAAGGCGGGTTGTTGACCACGATCGCGCTCGTGGCGCTATTCGCGTGGCTGATGTTCAAGGCGCCCGTCCGGCGGCAGACTCCTTTCCTCCTCCGCAGGCGCTGGGACGAGATGTAAGCGGGATTCAGCAATGCTCAGAGCCGCAGTTGGGGTTTTCCTGGCAGCCGCCCTCCTCCCCGCGGCGGAAAAACTCACGGACGAACAGCGAATCGATCTGATCCGCGGGCTCTCGTCCGAGTATGCCACGGCAAAGGTGCAGATTCCCCACTCCAAGAAGGACCTCGAGTTCGGCGCCGACGGCAAGTACGACAAGGCCGAATGGGACGACGCCACAAGCGAGCACGGCGTCGCCGCGCGCGTTGGCGACCTGGTGCAGATCACGAAGGTGGAGATACGCAGCGACAGGCTTGTCCTGGAGATCAACAAGGGCTTCAAGGGCGGCAGGCACTGGTACGAAAGGATCCAGGTCAGCACAAACGGCGGAAGCGCCACGCCGATCTCGCAAGGGCAATCGACAGCGCTCGCGGGCACCACAATACAGCTTCTGTTCCATCGCGACATTCCGTCCATCTCTGCTGCTGAAGTGAAGAAGTTGCTCGCCCCCGTTCTCGATTTCGAAAAGCGCAGCGCCGCCGAGACATACGTCGAGACGCTGCCGCCGGAGGTGCAGGAGGCGATCAAGGAGAAGCGGGCTGTCGCGGGCATGAACCGCGAGCAGGTGCTCCTGGCGCTGGGCAAGCCGATCCGAAAGGTTCGCGAGACGAAGGACGGCGTGGAGACAGAAGACTGGATCTATGGCAACCCCCCGGGCAAGATCGTCTTCGTTACGTTCGAGGGCGATAAGGCGACAAAGGTGAAAGAAACCTACGCCGGTCTGGGCTCGGAGGCGCAGACGCCGCCCGCGCCCCGCTGAACCGCTGTCATTGCCGCGCCTGGAGCCCGCTCAGCACCGGACCGGGGCTCTTGATATTATGTAGGTTACTTCCTCGCAGGGTACCGCTCGAACGGCGCCCGGCGTATCTCGCAACCCTCATCAACTTAGGAGACATCATGGCCATCAAGGTCGCTATCAACGGGTTTGGGCGCATCGGCCGCAATGTGGTCCGCGCTGCGCTGAAGGATCCCGAGTTGGAATTCGTGGCGGTCAACGACCTGACCGATACGAAGACGCTCGCCCACCTGCTCAAGTACGATTCCGTTCTCGGCCCGCTGTCCGCCGATATCAAGGCCGGCGCCGACACGATCTCGGTCGACGGCAAGCCCATCAAGGTCTTCGCCATCAAGGATCCGGCCGAGTTGGACTGGAGTTCGCTCGGAGCGCAGTTCGTCATCGAGTCCACCGGTAAGTTCACCGATGCGACGGCGGCGGCGAAGCACCTGCGCGGAACCGTGAAGAAGGTTATCATTTCGGCTCCGGCGAAAAACGAGGACATCACTATTGTGCTCGGCGTCAACGAGAAAATGTACGACCCGGCGAAGCACAATATCGTCTCGAACGCCTCCTGCACGACGAACTGCCTGGCGCCCGTGGTCAAGGTGCTGCACGACAAGTTCGGCATCGACAAGGGCTCGATGACGACGATCCACAGCTACACGAACGATCAGAACGTACTGGACTTCCCGCACCGCGATCTGCGCCGCGCCCGCGCCGCCGCGATCAATATGATCCCGACGACTACCGGCGCCGCGAAGGCGATCGGCCTGGTTGTGCCCGAACTGAAGGGCAAGCTGGATGGCTATTCGATGCGCGTGCCGACGCCGGACGTTTCCGTCGTCGACCTGGTCGCAGTCCTGAAGAAGGACGCGACCGCCGAGGAAATCAACGCCGCGCTCAAGGCCGCCGCGGAGGGTGAGATGAAGGGTATCCTGGGCTACACCGAGGATCCGGTGGTGTCCAGCGACATGTTGCACAACCCGAACAGCTCCATCGTCGACTCGGCAATGACGAAGGTTCTGGGCGGCAACCTGGCTAAGGTCGTCGCCTGGTACGATAATGAGTGGGGCTACTCCTGCCGCATCGTGGACCTCGTGAAGTTCATGGCCGGCAAGGGACTGTAGTCTCTCCCCCGGATTTCGTGGCCTCCCGGGAAACCGGGAGGCCCTTCTTGCAATGCTTCGCGGCCGGCGTGTCCCGCAGGCCATTGTGTTTGCCTGCGCGGATTGTTCCGCATTCCCACAGCCTGGCATCCGCGGCGGGTGCTGGAAAGCCAAGAACAGGTCCTCGCCCCGCGCCGCTCCGATTCGGAAGCGAGACTCTTATCGAGGCGGAACGGGGACATCTCTATCGAGACTTGACAATCTCGCGCGATCGACTTGCAATCCCGAGCCGAATGTGCTAATTAGCACAGACCGGGAGGCATAAAACAAATGAAGCTCGGAGGTATCGCAGGTCTCGTTGTCACCCTGAGCGCGTTGATATCCATTTCCTGCTCTACCGGGCCGGAGCCGCCAAAGCCGGGGACGCCTGCTTTCTACTGGTCAGCGGCACGGGAAACCTATGCCGCCGGCGACTATCTGAAAACTGCCCAGCACTTGGAGAGCATCCTGGGATCGGAAAACGAGTACACCGCCCGCGCTTTTCCGTGGTATCTCACCCTGACAGCCGGAATGGCGAAAGGATATTCGGAACTGGCGGACAACTTCGAATACGGCGCCAAGGCCAATCGTGGTAATCCCACCCCGTTCCGGAGGGAAATGAATGACTTCCGTACCATAGCCAACCGGCTGTACCTTCAGTTCGGTGAGGAATTTACGAAGTTCCGGAACGCGTCGAAGGAATCCTCGGTGCCGCTTGCGTTCGGCTATCCCAAGGGGAGCATATTTCCTTCCGCGCAGCTCGACAAGATAGCTCACGGGCAGATACTTCAACCCGCCGTCATCGAAGACCTGCGGCGTTCTCACTTGGAGACGGCAGTACTCCTGTACACAACCAGGGTGGTAGGCGCTCCCGAAGACACGGCCAAGACGCAGGAGATATTCAAGTCCGCCAACCCATCTGTTCCACGTGACGTGTTCATGGCCGCGATGGCAAACGCCATGTTCGATGCGGCAAAGCTGTACACGCCGGACAAGCTGGGTAATGACAAGCGCCTGGAGTTTTTCGCAAACAACGCGCTGGATACGCTGAAGGGCCTGCCGGAGAGCAAGGAAAATAAAGACCTCACCACGAAGATAGAGAAATTTCTGAAAGATAAGAAGTAGGCGTATCAGTCGGAGATAATAATGGCCGGCCGGCCGGGCGTCTGCTCGATGCGAAGCGTCCGGCCGGGGGCCTCGCAGTCCGGAAGGGGATTCACGGAGTAGTAGTTCAGGTTGTAGCGCCAGCTTCTATGCGCGGTTTCCACGCACAGGCGGCTCCCGGCGCCGGCGGCCTGCCGCCAGAAAGCACGAGCGGAAACCGTACGGTCCAGCGAGGGGAACGTGCTGACGGCTATCCAGGCGGCGCCGGCGGCTATTCCCAACACCACTGCGGCGACCGCAATTTCCCGTTTTCCCCGCCAGGCAATCAGGCCAGCCATTGCAAAAGCGGGCAGCGTCAATATCCACGGCGCGCCCTGCGCGTTGCTGTTTGTGATGCCTCCCTCGAGCGCCGCAGGCAGCATGACCGCGATGAACGGGACGGCCGCGAGCATCGCCGCACACGCAGCCAGCAGATAGCGCGGGCGCTTCACTCCGGCAACGGCTATTCCGGCCAGCGCCGCCGCGGCGGGCATGAGCGGGAGGACGTAGCCGGGCAGCTTGTTTCGCGATATCGAGAAGAAAACAAAGCCGCAAACGACTATGGTGAGCAGCACGCGGCGGCGGACGTCGCGATCGGTGCGGGTGATGAGCATTGCCAGCGGCGTCCAGGGGAACAGCAGTCCGGGAAAGACCGGGATGTAGAACCAGAACGGCTGCTCGTGCTGGAGGGCGCCGGACGTGAAGCGGCTGAAGTGCTGCCTGATGATGAAATCATCGACGAAGGCACTGCCGTTGCGGACGGTGATGAGCGCGTACCAGGGTGCGGCGACGATTATGAACGCGAGCGCCGCGGGCCACGCTTCGCGCCAGCGCCGGCGCGCATACCAGCATACCGGAAGAATGAGAACGAGCGGGACGAGTCCCTTGGCGAGCGTCGCTGCGCCGAGCAGGGCGCCGGCAAGGGGCAAGAAACGGCGTTCGCCGCGCGCGACCCACGGCAGGAACAACAAGACCGCCGCGCTGAATGTGGCAGTGAGGGGCAGATCCATCACGGCGACGCGGGTGTAGGCTAGGAAACCCGCCGAGCTGCCCAGGATTGCCGTCGAAAACGCGGCTGCGCGGGCGCCGAACTCGCGCCTCAGCGCCCAGTAGAAAAAGCCGAGGAAGCCAACGGCCACGAGCGCCATGGGGAGGCGCGGCGCGAGATCCTCACTGAGGCCGGCGGAAAAACCCGCGGCCGTCATCCAGTAGACCAGGGGCGGTTTTTCGAACCAGGGCCGGCCCCACAGGCGGGGCGTGATCCAATCGCCGGAGGCGGCCATCTCGCGGCCGATGGAGGCGTAACGGGGCTCGTCCGGGCCTATCAGCCCGACGCCGTCGAGGCGGTAAAAAAACAGCAAGAAGGCCGCGACGGCCGCAACAGCGAGCCACAGCGGCCGAGAGCGCCGAAACACTCCTCAAGTATAATGAACGGCGCATGCGCAGGCTTATTCCGGCGGTTTTGGCTGTGGCGATCCTGGTGCTGCCGGCGGCGGCGCAGACGGGGGGGCCGTGCGCCTGCGCTTCCGATGCTGAGCTGATGGCGCACGCCCGGCAGTGCAGCCTGTGCCGGGAAGCGGAGGAGCACGCCAATGCGGATGGCTATTTCTTCCTGAAAGACAACAATCCGCACAAACCCAACCGGTGGCTGATTCTGCCGGTGTCTCACAGACATGACGGCCCGGGCGTGCTACGCGGCATGACGCGCGCCGGGCGCACGCGCTTCTGGAGTGCAGCGATAGCACGCGCGCAGGAATTGTTCGGCGGCGACTGGGCGCTGGCGGTGAACGGCGACAAGTTCCGCACGCAGTGCCACGCGCACGTACACATCGGGAAGTTCATCAGGGCGGCGGAGCGCGGTATCGGCTTTGTTGTGGTGAAGGGCCCCGAGGGCATTCCGGAGCCGAAGGACGGCACGGGGTTCTGGGTACACCCGGTTGGGGGTAAATTGCACGTGCATTTGGGGGAGCAGATCTGCGAGACAGTTCTGGTGAGGTAGGCAGCGATTCGGCCGCTAATAAGTGCAGATGGACGCAAACAGTCCTTTGATACTGCTCGATCCCGATGACAACGTGGCGGTTGCGCGGGTGGCTCTGGTCGCGGGCCAGCGGGTAACCGTGGGTGGCTGCGAAATTCAGGTGTGCAATGCGGTTGCCCCGGGGCACAAGGTCGCGCTGGCGGCCATGCCGCAAGGTGACGTGGTGCGGCGGTACGGCGAACCGATAGGGCGGGCATCGGCCGCGATTGCCGCCGGGGAACATGTTCACACGCACAACCTGCGGTGTGAAGAGGCTGCTCCGGGTTACGAGTATCCGGAAGCGGAGCTTCCCCTGCCCGCTCCGCCCGCGAACATGCCCGTTTTCCTCGGCTACCCGCGCGAAGACGGGCGAGCGGGCACGCGGAACTACATAGCGGTGGTCGCGGCGAGCAACTGCGCGGCGCACGCTGCGGAACTGGCCGCGCGGAGCTTCGAGGGCGAAACGCTGCCGCCGGGCGTGGACGGCGTGGTGGCGTTCACGCATGAAACGGGCTGTGGACAGGCTATCGGCCCGGATACGGAGCTTCTGGAGCGCACGCTGAACGGCGTCATACATCACCCCAACGTCGCGGCTTCCGTGGTGATGGCGCTCGGCTGCGAGGTGAACCGGATAGACGCGTACCTTGGCAGGCCGGGTGTCGCCGGGGTCACGCTTCAGGGCGAGGGCGGCACGCTCGCGGCGGTGGAGGCCGCGCGGCGCGAAATATGCCGCGAAATCGATCGCGCTGCGGCGCAAAAGCGCGTCGAAGTGCCGGTTTCGAAGCTCGTGCTGGGTCTCAACTGCGGCGGGTCGGACTCGTTTTCCGGAATCACCGCCAACCCGGCGCTTGGCCGCGCTAGCGACCTCCTGGTCGCCGCCGGTGGAACGGCCGTTCTGGCCGAGACGCCCGAGATAGTGGGCGCCGAACACCTGCTCGTTCGCCGGGCGCGAAACCGGCGTGTCGCCGAGAAGCTGCTCGACGCGATTGAGCGCTACCGCCGCTACCTGGAGATGTTCGGCGAGAGCTTCGATGACAACCCGTCTCCGGGGAACAAGGCGGGCGGGCTGACGAACATAGTCGAGAAATCTCTTGGCGCCGTTGCGAAGGCCGGCACGTCTACCCTCATTGAGGTTCTCGATTACGCCGAACGCATTACCGGGCCTGGGTTCGTTTTCATGAACACGCCGGGATACGACCCGGTGTCGCTCGCGGGCCTTGCGGCGGGCGGCGTCAACGTGATCGCTTTCACGACCGGCCGCGGGAGCGCAATCGGGTTCCCCACCGTGCCGGTGTTGAAGATCGCGAGCCGCACGGAGATGTTCCGCCGCATGCGCGACAACATGGACGTGAACGCAGGCCGAATCGCCGACGGCGACGCGGACCTCGAGGCAATCGGGGGCGAGATTCTGGATGCGGTGATAAGGGTCGCCTCGGGCGAGCGCACGGCCGCCGAGCGGCTGGGGCACAGAGAGTTTGCACCGTGGCGAATCGGCCCGGTTATGTAGCGCTGATACAATGGGTTTCATTGTGATGAGCCGTTCCGCCCTCCTTTGGCTGTGCATGGCCGCGGTTGCGCTGGGGCAGGCCCCGGCGCGCAAGCCGGCGCCCAAGCCCGCAAAACCGGCCGCGAAAGCTTCGGCGCCCGCAATCGCGATGACGCACAAATCCGCATTCGACAAGCCCACGCTCGAGGCGTACCTGCGCCACGCGATGGGCTGGTTTCCGCCGATCCAGATCGAAATAGGCGATGCCAAACCGTACTCGCGGCTGCCCGGATTTTTCGAGGTAAACGTTCACGCCAGTCTCGGCCAGGCGAGCCAGGACGCGAGGTTCCTAATCACGAAGGACGGGTTAAAGGTGATGCGCGAGCCCGACGTTTGGGGCATCGACCAGAACCCGTTCAAGGACGACCTCAGCAAGCTCAAAACGCAGCTCCAGCCCAGCATGGGGACGCCAGGCGCACCCGTTATCATCGTCGTGTTCACCGATTTCGAGTGCCCGTTCTGCAAGGAAGAAGCGAAGATGCTGCGCGAAAACCTTCTGAAGCAGTATCCGAAGGAAGTGCGGCTGTACTTCAAAGACTTCCCGCTCGAACAAATGCACCCGTGGTCCAAGCCGGCTGCGATGGCCGGACGGTGCATCTTCAGGCAGAATGCCGTCGCTTTCTGGCAATACCACGACTGGATCTACGACAATCAGGAGAAGATCACGCCGGAGAATTTCAAGGAACAGGTGCTGAAGTGGGCCGAGGCGAACAATCTCGACACACTCCAACTCAACCGCTGTATCGACACCCGCCAGACCGAGGCGGAGGTGGACAAGAGCATCGCCGAAGGGCGCGAACTGGAGATCAACTCCACACCGACGATGTTTGTGAACGGGCGGAGGCTCGTCGGGCAGATCGGCTGGCCGCAGCTCCAAAAGATCATCGACTATGAAATCGAGTACCAGAAGACGGCAAAGAACGCCGGCGAAGACTGCGGGTGCAGCGTCGAACTGGCGACGCCCGGGTCCGCGCCCGGAGCCGCTTCCGGAACTCCGTCATTGACCCCCGGCAGCTAACAGGCAGAGCAGGCCGTTCGCACAATGCGCATTCAAATGAGATCGATGTGGCGGGCGGCCGCGCTGGCTGCACTCGCCGTTTCGCTTGCCGCCGCGCAGGCCAACCCGCGACGCTATCTCGACGACGTGAAATTCCTGGCCTCGCCGGAACTCGCCGGCCGCGGCACGGGTACACCGGGGCTGGAGAAAGCGGCGGATTACATTTCGGCGCAGTTGCGCGGCTTGAAGCTGGAGCCGGTATTCAGCGCGCGATTCGCGCAGCCGTTCCCGGTTACGACAAACGCGCGCCTGGGGCCGGATAACCGCTTCGCATGGGCCGACACCACGGGCAAGCACACCCTGACATTCGACACGGATTTCCGCCCGCTGAACTTCTCGTCCGCCGCCGCGTTTTCCGGGACACTGGTGTTCGCGGGTTACGGCATCACGGCGCCGGAATTCAACTACGACGACTACGCGGGCATCGATGCCAAGGGGAAGATTGTCGTCGTGCTGCGGCACGAGCCGCAGGAGTTCGACGAGAAGAGTGTGTTTGCGGGCAAGTTGTACACGGACCACGCCCAGTACTGGAGCAAGGCGGCGAACGCCAAGCGGCACGGCGCGGCGGGCGTGATTTTGGTCGCGGACAGCGCGAATCACAGGGGCGAAGCCGACGAACTGGAGAAGTTCGGCCGCACGGCCGGTCCCAGCGACGCGGGAATCCCGTTTGTGCAGATCAAGGCCGCGGTGCTCGAGGGCTGGCTGAAAGAAGCCGGCAAGGACCTGGAGCAGATCCAGAAGGCCATAGACGACGGCCTGCAACCGCGGTCGTTCGAGTTTCCGGCCTCGATTCGCGTTGAAGCGCGCACGGACCTGCGGCGGCAGGTGGCGCAGGTGCGGAATATCGCCGCGTACGTGCCGGGGGAAACGAAGGAATACGTGATAATCGGCGCGCACTACGATCACCTGGGGCTGGGAGAACAGTCGTCGCTGGCGCCGTCGGAGATCGGGAAGGTGCATCCGGGGGCGGATGACAACGCGTCCGGCGCGGCGGGCGTCCTTGAACTCGCGCGCCGCTTCGCAAAGCTGCCGAAGCAGAAGCGCGGCGTGCTTTTCCTGGAGTTCGCGGGCGAGGAACTGGGCGTGCTGGGTTCGCGATATTACGTCGATCATCCGGCGTTGCCGCTGGCGGACGCGGTGGCGATGATCAACCTGGACATGATCGGCCGCATCCGCGACGGCAAGGTTTACGCCGGCGGCGTGGCGACGGGAACGACTTTCAAGCCGCTGCTGGAGCAGGCGCTTGAGCGGCAGGGGTTGAAAGCCGATCTAACCGGCGGAACAGATGTCGGCTCGAGCGACCACGTGAGCTTCGTTACCAGGCAGGTGCCGTCGCTGTTCTTCTTTTCCGGGCTGCATGGAGACTATCACAGGCCCACGGACACCTGGGACAAGATCGACCCGCAGGCGGCTGCGAAGCTGCTGGACGCGGTTGCCGAGATTACGCAGGGGCTGTGCGAGGCGGACGGGCGGCCGCGGTTCGTGGCCTCGGCGGCGCCGAAGGGGACTCCGTCAGCCGGCGGGGCGTCGCGAGGCGCGTGGTTCGGCAGCATTCCGGATTTCGGCGAAGTGCCGAGGGGAGTTAAGTTTGCGGGCGTTTCGGCGGGCTCGCCGGCGGAAAAGGCGGGGCTGAGGGCGGGCGACATCCTGGTTGAGTTCGATGGGCAGCCCATAGGCAACCTGTACGATTTCACGTACGCGCTGCGGGCAAAGAAACCGGGCGACACGGTTAGAGTGAAGGTCCTGCGGGGCGAATTGACCGTTGAGGCCGAGGTTGTGCTCGGGAGCCGCAAGTAAAGACCGGGCCGTTCCAGCCCGATAAGCATCTGGGGACATTAATGCCTTTCAAACTGCCGCCGCTGATTCTTCATCCTTTCGCAGACGAAAAAGCGCCTGGAACCATTGCGGCGGGGTCGCGCGCCGGGCTGATGATGAACGGCGGAATTCCATGCGAGGGCTGCACGTTCGAGGAGCTGGAAAGGCGTTTTTTTGCCGCGCGCTACTGTGAGATCCGCATGTTGTTCTATCTGGGGAAGGACCTGGAGAGGTGGATTTCGCAGTGCGTCGAGTGTACGGGGGCCTCAACACAGTACGGCGACGCGGGGCTGACGGAAGACAGCTTCGCCGCGCTGCTGGTAGAGTGCGCGCCGGCGTCTGTGGCCGCCAAGATGGCGTCCTGGGGGGTCAACGACTACCAGAACATCTTCAGGCGCGCTCTGGCTATTCGCACGCTTTTTCAGGAGCTTCCCGAGAGTTCCATCCTGGGCTCCGAATTTCTGCGCTATTATTACCGGTTCGCCGACCACGTGTTCGCGTGCCGCGCGGAACTTTACGCGGCGCGGCGGCCGCAGGCGGGCGAGTTCGAGTTCGAAATGTACGCTTCGTCCGAGTACTCCAAGATGCTCGAGCGGCAGTGGAATGAGTGATGTTTCGCGCCGAAACCACGCTCGATCCGCGGCTGTTCCGCAAGGGCGCAGATTCGCCGCGCTAGAATCGGATTTATGTCATTCCCCCGCATGCTGGCGGTGCGCCAGCACTTCCCCGACCGCAGCCTGAAAGATGTTGCCGGCGAGGTCCGGCGCGAACTGGAGAGCTCCGCATTCGCCGCCAGGGTGGCTCCGGGCGCGCGCGTAGCCATCGGCGTGGGCAGCCGCGGAATCGCGAACATCGCCGCGATTACCCGTGCGGCGGTGGAGTACTGGAAATCGAAAGGCATGCAGCCGTTCATCTTTCCGGCTATGGGAAGCCATGGCGCGGCAACGGCGGAGGGCCAGGCTGAGGTTCTGGCGCATTACGGCATCCGCGAGGCCGAGATGGGGTGCCCGGTGATCAGCCAGCTCGAGGTGGTGCACCTGGGCAATACGCCCGAGGGCATCGATGCCTATCTCGATCGCATGGCGTACGAGAGCGGCGGCGTGATGCTGATTTCGCGCGTGAAATGGCACACCAATTTTGAGGCGCCGATCGAGAGCGGGCTGTTCAAGATGATGGCGATCGGACTCGGCAAGTTCGCCGGGGCGCAGAAGTATCACACGTATGCCTACCGGATGGGGCTCGAGACGGTAATACGGAGCGTGGGGAGGCAGGTGCTGCGGTCCGGGAAGATACTCGGGGGGCTCGCCATTCTGGAGGATGCATACCACAACACGGCGAAAATCGAGGCGGTGCCGGTGGAGACCATGGAGCGGCGCGAGGAGGAGCTGCTGGCGCTGGTGAAGTCGTGGATGGCGAAGATACCCGTGCCGGAAGTGGACGTGCTGATACTGGACGAGATCGGGAAGAACGTGAGCGGGTCCGGCGCGGATACCAAGGTGATCAACAGGTCTATCGACTGCCACTACAATCCCTGGGACTGGCTGCCGCGGATACACCGCATTTTCATTCGCGGGCTGACCGACAATACTTACGGGAACGTGGTGGGCATAGGGTTCGGAGACATCATCAATTCGCGGATACTGGAGAACGCCGATTGGGGAGCGACGAACGTGAACTCGCTGACCGCCTCGACGCCCGCACCCAACAGGATTCCGATGCACTACCCAACCGACCGGGAGTGCCTGGAGCGCATCTCGCCGACAGTGGGCAAGTTCGCCAACGAAGACGTGACCTACGCCTGGATACGGAACACGATGGAACTGGCGAATCTGATATGCAGCGAAAACCTGCGGCCGGAGCTGGAACGGAACCCGGAGGTCGAGATTGTGGGCCGGCCGTTCGAGTTGCCGTTCGATGCGGGCGGGAACCTGGTGAGCCCGTTGAAGCGGTTGGGGACGCACGCGGGGGAGTAGCGCGCGTAGGCTTCCGCCCGGCGCGGGGCAGTCGCGGACATCGCGCTGCGCGGCCACCGCTCCTGAACTGCCGCTGCCGGGCGCGGCGCGCCTGGCCGGCAGTGCAGCCTAGCTCTGGTGACTGCGGAGAGCGATGCCGAGTTCGCGGAGCTGGCGGTCGGGCACGCGCGATGGCGCATCGACCATGAGGTCCGTTCCGCGAGCCGTCTTTGGGAATGGGATGACATCGCGGATTGTGCTCTCGCCCGCGAGTATCATCACCAGCCGGTCGAGTCCCAGGGCGATGCCGCCGTGCGGCGGAGCGCCGTACTCGAGCGCCTCGAGCAGGAACCCGAACTTGGCCCGGGATTCTTCGTCGCTCAATCCGAGCGCCGCGAACACCTTGCTCTGGACGTCGCGGCGGTGTATACGAATGGAACCGGAGGCCAGTTCGACGCCGTTCAGCACCAGGTCGTAGGATCTGGCGCGGCAGTGCGCGGGATCGGCGGTGAGCTTTTCAAGATCCTCATCGTGCACGGACGTGAACGGATGGTGAGCGGCCACCCAGCGGTTCTCTTCCTCATCCCACTCGAACATCGGGAAATCGACTACCCACAAAAACCGGAAATCGTTCGGGTTCAGCAGACCGTGTTTCGCGGCGTACTTCTGGCCGGCGAAGAGCCGCAGTTGGCCGCAGGCCTGAAAAACGGTCTCCACGGGGCGGTGTTTATCTGGCAATCCCGGCCAGCCGGCGAGAATCAGCAGGTCATCGGGCGCGGCTCCGGTGCGGGCGCGCACTTCGGACATGGGGCCCGGGTAGTCGCGGTCGAGGCGCTTCGCGTCGTCGTAGACGCGCAGGCCCCGGGCGGCGCCGAATTCCTTCAGTTCATCGCGCTCTTTGCGGCTGGCTCCGCCGGCTTTCGGCACCACGATGGCCACGAGCGGCAGGCCCGCGCCGGTGAGGGGCGAGCCGGGAAACAGGTCCTCAACCGAATGGAAGGGCGGCAGCCGCAGGTCCGGCTTGTCGCTGCCGTAACTGCGCATCGCTTCGGCATAGGTGAGGCGCGGGAATGGTGTGGCGATCTCGCGTCCGGCGACGCCGCAGATGCGTTGAAGCAACGGCTCGACGATCTCGAAGATGGTCTCCTGCTGCGGGAAAGACATCTCGAGGTCGATTTGCGTGAACTCGTACTGGCGATCGGCGCGGAGGTCCTCGTCGCGGAAGCAGCGCACGATCTGGAAGTACTTGTCGAAGCCGCTCACCATGAGGATTTGCTTGAACAGTTGCGGCGACTGGGGCAGCGCGTAGAAGCAGCCCGGCTGAACGCGGCTGGGGACGAGGAAATCGCGCGCGCCCTCGGGCGTGGAGCGCGTCATGAACGGCGTCTCGATCTCGAGGAAACCGCGGGACGTAAGGAACTCGCGCGTGGCGAACGACACCTGCGAGCGCAGGATGATGTTCCGCTGCATGCGCGGGCGGCGCAGATCCACGTAGCGGTAGCGCAGGCGCGTCTCCTCGCCAACGTCCACGTTGTCCTCCATGGGGAACGGTGGCGTGCGCGATTCGTTCAGTATCCACACGTGCTCGGCGATGATCTCCACCTCGCCGGTCGGGATGTTCGGGTTCACCGTTTCCGGAGCGCGCTTCTCAACGCGGCCCTCGACGGCCACAACGTACTCGGAGCGCAGCAGTTCGGCCCTGGCGTGCACGGCGGGATCCAGATTCTCGTGGAAAACGGCCTGCGTGACGCCTTCGCGGTCGCGAACGTGGATGAAGATTACGCCGCCGAGGTCGCGCCTGCGGTGTACCCACCCCATGATGAGCGCGCGCGACCCGGCGTCGCCGGCGCGCAGTTGGCCGCACGTGTGAGTGCGGCGCAGATCGCCGAGAAAGTCGAGGGGTACGCCGGTGCTTCCCTGGTCCGCCATAGGCTCCTACTTTGTAAACGTTTGGATTAGCTGTTCGCGGTCGAGGCTCTGCTGCTCGCCGGTGGCCATGTTCCTTAGAGTGTACCTGCCCCCGGCAAGCTCGTTATCGCCGAGCAGCACCACGCTGCGCGCGGCGAGCCTGTTGGCAAGCTCCATAGCGCGCTTCAGTTTTGCATCGGCGGCGACTTCGACGATAAGACCGAGCCGCCGCAAATCCCGGGCCAGCAACGATGCCGCGCGCGCCGCCGCTTCGCCCATTGGGGCTACGAACACGTCCAGTTCCTCGTGCCGCTCGCCGTGTGTCTCCTCGAGGGACATCACAAGCCGGTCCTCGCCGATCGAGAACCCGATGCCGGGCGCCTTGATTTTCGAGCCGAGCGCTTCGGCCAGCCCGTCGTAACGCCCTCCGCCGAGAACCGAGTTCTGCGCGCCGAGCGCTCCGTGTACGATCTCGAACGTGGTGCGCATGTAGTAATCGAGCCCGCGCACCAGGCGCGGCCGGACTTCGAAGGCAACGCCGAGGCTCCGCAGATAGCCCTGCACGGCGTCGAAGTGCGCGCGGCACTCCGGGCAGAGGCTGTCGAGGATGGTCGGCAGAGCGTCGATGACCGGCTGGTCTTCGGGCACCTTGCAGTCGAGCACACGCAAAGGGTTTGTGCCGGCGCGGCGGCGGCAGTCCTCGCAAAGCTTCTCTTTGACGCGCGCCAGTTCCCCGCGAAGCCGTTCGAGATACGCCGGGCGGCATCTCGGGCAGCCGACGGAGTTCAGAAGCACCTCGAAGCCCGTAAGTTCGACGGCCTGGAACAGTTCCACCACCATGCCGATGGTCTCGGCGTCGATGTAAGGCGATTCCGAACCGATGGCCTCCGCGCCAATCTGGAAAAACTGGCGGAAGCGGCCCTTTTGCGGCCGCTCGCGGCGGAACATCGGCCCCATGTAGTAGAGCTTCTGAATGCCGGGCCGCTGGTCGAGCCGGTGCTCGATGTAGGCGCGCATAACCGACGCCGTGGCTTCGGGCCGCAATGTGAGCGATGCGCCGTCACGGTCCTCGAAGGTGTACATCTCCTTGGTGACGATGTCGGTTTCCTGGCCGACGCCGCGAGCGAACAGCTCGGTGGGCTCGAGAACCGGCGTACGGATCTCGTGGTAGTTACAGGCACGGAAAACGCGCCGCGCCTCCCGCTCCACGCGGTTCCACAGTTCTGTGGCGGGCGGCAGCAGGTCCCGCATTCCTTTGACGGCGCGAATCAAAGCGGCTTCTTCTTCCCCGGCGGATTGCGGCGCGCGCCGGAGTACGTTACCGGTCCGGAAAGCGGCGCCGCTGGATGTTTCGTGGAATCATCATGGTAGCACGTCCGGTACAATCGGTTGTATGCGCCGCTCAGTGCTTTTAGGCGTCTTGTGCGCGGGCGCAATGCTCGCGCAGGCGCGTTTTGACGTTCATGCGCTTCTCAGGCTATCGCGGGTCGGCGATCCACAGTTGTCGCCCGACGGGCAGACCGTCGCGTTCACCGTAACAACCATCAATGAGGCGGAGAACAACAAGTCCACGCAGATTTGGACCGTGCCGCTGGCCGGCGGCAGTCCACGCGTGCTGACCACCGCGGGAAGCGCCAATTCGCGGCCGCGCTGGTCGCCCGATTCGCGCGAGATTGCATTCATATCGGACCGCGGCGGTTCGCCCCAGGTGTGGCTCATGGCTTCCGACGGCGCCAATCCTCATCAGGTGACCGCCATGGCCGCGGGCGCCGATGGTGTGCTGTTCTCCCCCGATGGCGAGAACCTGTTGTTCACCTCCGAGGTGTACCCGGACTGCCCGGACAATGCCTGCAACGCGGCGCGGCTCCAGGCGGAGAAGAACTCGAAAGTGAAAGCGCGCAGCTATACGTCGCTGTTGTACCGGCATTGGACGCAGTGGTGGACGAAGCGGCGCAGTCACCTGTTCGTGGTGCCGGCCGGCGGCGGCGCTCCGAAAGACCTGACGCCCGGCGCCTTCGACGTGCCGCCGTTCTCGCTGGGAGGGCCGGACGATTACGCCATCTCGCCGGACGGCAAGGAAGTCTGCTTCGTCATGAATCAGGACCCGCAGCCGGCCATCAGCACCAACTCGGACCTGTTTGTAGTGCCGGTGACGGGCGGCGAGCCCACGCGCATCACGATCAATCCCGGCGCGGACGTCTCGCCAGCCTACTCGCCCGACGGCCGGTACCTGGCATGGCGCACGCAGCAGCGCGCGGGCTATGAGAGCGACCGCTGGAAGCTCGCCGTGCTGGAGCGAGCCACCGGGAGACTGAACATTCTCACAGAGGCGATAGACCGCTGGGTGACGGGATTCAAGTGGGCGCCCGATTCCTCGAAGATCTTCATCACCGTTGAAGACCGGGGACGCCAGTACGTGCAGGTGATCCCCACGGCGGGCGGCGGAGCGCGCAGCATCATCAGCGGCGACAGCTCAGTGGACGACCTGCAAGTTACGCCCGACGGCAAAACGCTGGTGTTCACCGAAATGAGCGGCTCGCGTCCGCCGGAGATTTTCAAGGCGACAAGCGGCGGCGCGGCCGAGGCGCTCACACATTTCAACGATGCCGCGCTGGCGGCGTACAAGCTGCCCCGGCTCGAGGAGTTCTGGGTTCAGGCGCCGGACCAGGCGCGCATTCACAGTTTCCTGATCCGCCCCGTGGGCTTCCGGGAAGGGCGCCGTTATCCGGTGCTGTTTCTGATCCACGGCGGGCCGCAGGGCGCATGGGGCGAGAGCTGGAGCTATCGATGGAACGCGGAGTTGTTCGCGGCCGCGGGGTACGTAGTTGTGATGCCGAACCCGCGCGGATCAACCGGCTACGGCCAGCAGTTCACCGACGAGATCAACCAGGACTGGGGCGGGCGGCCGTTCGACGACATCATGGCCGTGGTGGATCATGTGGCGAAGCTTCCCTATGTAGACCCGGACCGCATGGGCGCCGCGGGCGCGTCCTACGGCGGATACATGATCGACTGGCTGCTGGGGCACACGAACCGTTTCAAAGCGCTGGTATCCCACGCCGGCGTGTATGACCTCCGCAGCGAGTTCGGCGCCACCGAGGAGCTTTGGTTCCCGCTGTGGGAGTTCGGCGGAGCTCCCTGGGACAACCTGGAGACGTATGCGAAGTGGTCCCCCAGCTACTATGCGGATAAGTTCGCGACGCCCACGCTGGTGACGTGCGGCGAGATCGATTTCCGTGTGCCTTACACCCAGGCTCTTCAGCTTTTCACCGCTTTGCAGATGCGCAATGTGCCGTCGAAGCTGCTGGTGTTCCCGGACGAGGGGCACTGGATCACCAAGCCGCAGAACAGCGTGCTCTGGTACGACACCGTGCTCGAGTGGCTGGGCGAGTGGCTGAACAAGCCGGCTCAGGCGCCTCCGGTGGCTGCGAAAGATGCCGCGGCCGGCAAGTAAATCCGCCTGGATTCCGCGGCGCGTGCGACGCGATGCCGGCGATGCGGGCCGGGTGCGTCAACCCGCCAGCGCCGTGTACAACATCGCGGCAGTGAGTGCGATCATAACCACCGCCGTCGACCATGCGATGACGTTCTGCCACCAGCGATTCTTCATATCCCCCATCAGGGCCCGGCGGTTCACGAGCTTCAGCATGAATATGAGCACGAAGGGAATCAGCACGCCGTTCGCAACCTGAGAGAGCAGGATTACGCTCAGCAGCGGCATATTCGGGATCAGGATCGCGCCTGCACCGACGACGATCAGCAGGGTATAGAGCGAGTAGAACACCTTCGCCTCGGAGAAGCGCTTATCTACGCCGGACTCGAAACCAAGCCCTTCGCAGACGTTATAGGCGGTTGCCAGGGGAAGAATCGCAGCCGAAAGCAGCGAGGCGTTAACGAGACCGATTCCAAAGAGAAATGAAGCGAACTCCCCGGCCACCGGCCTCAGCGCGATAGCCGCCTGCGCGGCGTCGGTGAGCTCTCCGTGTCCCGATTGGAACAGCGTAGCCGCGCAGGCAACGACGATAAAGAATGCAATCACGTCGGTGATGATGCATCCGAGGACGACGTCCCAGCGCGCCAGCTTGTAGTCTCTCCTGGAAACGCCTTTTTCCACCATCGATGCCTGAAGGTAGAACTGCATCCAAGGAGTGATCGTTGTGCCGATCAGGCCGACCATCATCGTCAGGTAGCCGGGCTCGGAGCGCAACTCGGGAATAACGGTCTTTGTCAGAGCCGTGTGCCAATCCGGGTGGGCCAGGAAGGCCGAGACGGGGTACGCAAAGTAGATGAATGAAAAAAAGATCAGGATCCGCTCGACCGGTTTGTACGTGCCTCTTACTATGACGAACCACACGACTGCCGCGCCCAGAGGCACGGCGATATACCGGCTTACTCCGAATATCCCCATTCCGGACGCCAGCCCGGCGAATTCGGCGAATATGTTGCCGAGATCGGCCAGAGCCAGCACGATCATGGTGAAGAACGTCATCCGGAGGCCGAATTCTTCGCGAATCAGATCGGAGAGTCCTTTACCCGTGGCGACAGCCATGCGGGCCGCCATCTCCTGGACCACGATCAGCGCGATTGTCGTGGGTACGAGAGTCCAGAGCAGGGCATATCCGTATTTCGCGCCTGCCTGCGAATAAGTCAGAATGCCGCCGGGGTCGTTATCTACATTAGCCGTGATGAATCCGGGGCCGAGAATAGCGGTTATGGCGGCAAGCCTGTACCAGAACAGGCCCAACCCGAACCGGCGGGGCTTGGCTGGCCTTTCGACAGAAAGATCGCGTCCGGCTTGTTTAGGCACTCAGGGCAGCTCCTGGGGTCTCGCAAGTACTTTTCTATGCTAAGACGCCTTCTGGCGCCGTGGGAAATCCGCGGCAGCCTCGCCGCCCGGAAATTTCTGATCGGTTTGCGTTTCTCGGTCCAGCAGCGCAAGGTAAGACTCGTCCTCCTGGGCGAAGTGGAGCCGCAAAATGGCGTCCAACCCATAGAGAACGCGCCTGAACTCCACAAGATCTTCCGGCTCCGGGCCTTCCGGGGGCAGGTCGTCGAGGTGGCGGCCGAGCAGCGTGATGAGATGCGCGATCTCCTGGTGGGCGCGGCTCATCGTCGCGGTGGGGTCTTCGCCGCCTATGACGCGGGCGACGGCGGGATAGACCTCGACGTCTTCCGCGCGCTCGTGCGGAAGCACTTCGTCTGAAAGGAAGCGGTAGAGGGCCTGGAGTTCGCGCACCGCGTCGTGGGGGGTGTAGAAATCCAGGCGATCCGCAATAACGCGGATTCTCTTGACCTTCGGCAGCAACTGCTGGTGCTCCACCCCGAACTGCCGCCCCAGCGCGATCACTTCCGCGCCAGCGGGGCGCTTGCCGCCCCGAAGGGCGCGAAGGGCGTTCGCGATGGCGAGGATGTCGATGAACTCCTGCAAAACGGCGCCGGCGACCGGTACGATGAACCCCGCCGCTGCGAATGCCATCGCCGCCATTGAGAGGCCCATGCCGATCCAGATGCTTTCGAGCGCAATGCGGCGTGAGCGGCGGGCGATGCGGACGGCATCCACCAGGCGGTCCAGGCGGTCGTAAACCAGCACGACGTCGGCGGCCTCCGACGATGCGGTGGCGCCGCGCGCTCCCATGGCGATGCCGACGTCCGCAGCCGCCAGTGCGGGGGCATCGTTGATGCCGTCGCCTACCATGGCGGTCAAAGCGTGTTGGCGCAGGTCGCGGACTGCATCGACCTTATCGGACGGCGAACGCTCGGCGAGCACGGCGTCGACCCCGAGAATCGACCCGATGGCCTGCGCGACATCGGCGTGGTCGCCCGTGAGCATCACGATGCGCCGGAATTCGGCGCGCCTGAGCGCGCGAACCGTGAGAGGCGCGTCAGTGCGGAGCGGGTCTTCTAGAATCAGCGCGCCCTCGATCCGCCCGTCCACGGCGACGAATACGCCGGATGAGCCGTCCAGCACGACACGGCGGTACACGCGCCGCATTGCAGCCGACACGGGCGCTCCGGGCTGCACCCAATCGCGCTTGCCGAGAGCCACCTCATGTTCCCCTACTCGGCCGCGGATGCCGGAGCCGAACTCCTCGACGGCGTCTTTCGGGAACGTAAGCTCCAGCCCTCGCTCGGCGGCCGCTTTCAGGATGGGGCGCGCCAGCACGTGCGGCGATACCTGGTCGAGAGATGCCGCAAGCCGCAGAATCTCGTCCGGATCGTAACTGCCGAAGCACTCGACGTTCGTAACCACGGGCGAGCCGGAGGTTACCGTGCCCGTTTTGTCCATCACGAGCGTGTGGCTGCGGGCGAGCGCTTCGAGGGATCCTCCGCTCTTCACGATGATGCCGCGCCGTGCCGCTTGCGAAAGCCCCGAGATGATCGCGACGGGGGCAGCCAGAATCAGCGGGCACGGAGTTGCCACAACCAGTACCGCAAGCGCGAGCACCGGATTTCCGGACGCCATCCACGCTCCCGCCGCCACTGCGAGCGTAAGCGGGAGAAACAGCATTGCATAGCGGTCCGCGAGCCGGACCAGCGGCGCTTTAGAGGCTTGCGCCTGCTCTACGAGCCTGATGATTCCGGCGTAGGTGCTCTCCGCCGCCGTAGCGACCGCGCGGATGTCGAGCGGGCTCGCGGCGCCGTTGATTGCGCCGCTGCGCACCTGCTCTCCGGCGCACCGCTCAACCGGGCGTGATTCGCCGGTGAGCGCCGATTCATCCAGCATCGCTCCGCGGCCGGCGACAATTCCGTCGACTGGAACGATCTCGCCGGGTTTCACCAGCAGCATATCTCCCGGGCGCACTTCGGAAGCCTCGATGGTCTGTATCGTCTCGCCGTCGTACCGGTGAGCCTCGCGCGGGCTGCGCGCGAGCAGAGCGGACAACTCGCGCTTTGCGCGGGCGCTCGCGTAGCCCTCGAGGGCCTGCCCCCCGGCCAGCATAAGCGCGATGACCGCGCCCGCGAGGTACTGTCCCAAAACGAGCGAAACCGAGATTGCGAGGAGGGCGATGATATCCACGCCGATTTTGCCGCGGGCGAGAGCGATTGCAACAGAGAACGCAAGCGGCACTCCGACAACAACCGCGGTGACGGCCCAGATGATCGCTGCGATCTCCGCGAAACCCAGGCCGGTTGCGGCGAACCCGGCGATGAGCCCGGCCAGCGAGACGGCTGGAAGCAAGCGGGCGCCCGGGATGAAACCGGCGCGCAGGCGATCACGCGCGAATGCGCGCAGGGATCGCAGGTTGCACAGCAATCCCGCACCCTCCTCAGGCTTCCTGATGCACGCGCGTTGCCAGCGCCGCAAATCTGCGCGGGTTCCGCGCCGGTTTCGCGAGTGCCGCGCGGCCGGCCGGCCGGAGTAAACCCCAAGCGCACCCGTATACTTAATACAAATGCCCTCTGCCCGCCAGATGACCGCACGGGATTTCTTCGCGCGCAACGGCCTGCTCTCGTCCTGGCACCCACAGTACGAGTTCCGCGCCGGGCAGCTCGAGATGGCGGAGGCGGTGGAAGCCGCTCTTACCGAGCGGCGGCACCTGGTGGTGGAGGCCGGCACGGGGACGGGGAAAACGCTGGCCTACCTGGTGCCGGCGATTCTCTCCGGCAAGCGCGTGGCGATCTCCACCCACACAAAAAACCTTCAGGAACAGATCTTTTTCAAGGACATCCCGTTCCTGGAGCGGCACTTCGGAGCGCCCATTCGCGCCTGCTACATGAAGGGACGCAACAATTACCTGTGCCGCCAGAAGCTTTACGATTCCGGAAAGGAAGCCATTCTGGAGGGTTTGCAGGAGGTCGCGGATTACGAGATCATCCGTTCCTGGGAAAAGACAACAGAAACGGGCGACCGGGCCGAGATCCGGCAGCTCCCGGAGGGCAGCACCGCGTGGGCCAAGCTCGACGCGCGCCGCGAGATGTGCACCGGGCAGAAGTGCCAGCAGTTCGACCGCTGCTTCATCACTCGCATGCACCAGGAGGCGCAGGCGAGCGACATAGTCATCGTGAACCACCACCTGTTCTTCGCCGACCTCGCCCTCCGCGAAGACGGCCCCGCGTCGCTGCTGCCGGACTACGGCGCGGCGATTCTCGACGAGGCGCATGAAATAGAAGAAGTCGCCGGGCAATATTTCGGCGTGCAGGTGTCGAACTATCAGTTCGAGGAACTGCGGCGGGACGTGGCGCAAGTCGCCAACCGCAAGGACTTCAACAACCCCGAGCTGAACCGCATTCTGATCGCCGTCGGGGATTCCGCCATGCGGTTCTTTCTTCTCTTCGGCGGATATGAGGGCCGCGCGGGCTTCCGCGACCACGAAGCGTTTCGCGAGCAGCACGAGGATAAGCTGAATGACGTGCTCACCACCGTGGAACTCCTCGGCACGCACCTGGCGCTTATTAAGGAAGCGCCGGAGGAGGTTTCGCCGCTGGTGGCGCGCTGCGCGGACTTGATCCAGCGGCTGCGCTTCTGGGCCGGCGGCAGCGACCGGCGTTTCGTCTATTGGATCGAACGCCGCGGGCGCGGGACGTTCCTGCAAGCCACGCCGATTGATGTGGCGCCGATACTCTCGGACCGGCTGTTTGACTCGATCGATTCGGTGGTGCTCACCTCGGCGACTCTCGCCGTGGCAGGCAGCTTCGATTACGTGCGCAGCCGGCTTGGGTTTGAGGGCGGGCGCACGCTCATAGTCCCCGGGCACTTCGATTTCGAAAACCAGGCGCTGTTATACGTCCCGCAGCACCTGCCGGACCCGCGGCACCCGGGGTTTACCAAGCAGGCGGCGGACGAGATCGCGCGCGTTCTCCGAGCCAGCCGGGGCCGCGCATTCGTCCTCTTCACCAGCTATCAGCAGATGCGCGCCATCTACGACCGCGTCTCAATGGACATCGAATACCCCACGCTGATGCAGGGTGCGGGACCCCGAACGGCGCTGCTCGAAGAGTTCCGCCGCACGCCGAACTGCGTGCTGTTTGCGACATCCTCTTTCTGGCAGGGCGTGGATGTGCCGGGCGAGCAGTTGAGCTGCGTGATCATCGACAAACTGCCGTTCGCGGTGCCGAGCGACCCGGTGGTGGACGCGCGCATCCGCAGCGTGCGCGAGCAGGGCGGAAATCCCTTTTACGAGTACCAGATCCCGCAGGCGGCGCTGGCGCTGAAGCAGGGTTTCGGACGGCTGATCCGCAGCCGCTCGGACCGCGGCGTGCTCGTGCTGCTCGACAACCGCATCTCGCGGCAGCGGTACGGCCAGGTGTTCTTCGACAGCCTGCCGGCCTACAGGTACACAACCGAACTGGCGGACGTGGAGCAATTCTTCAATGTTTGAGGTTTCAGCCGAGGAGACGTTTTCGGCCGGGCACGCGCTGCGCGGCTACAAGGGCAAGTGCGAGAACGTGCACGGGCACAACTACCGCGTGCGCGTCACGATGGCCGGAGAGCAGCTCGATGCGAACGGGCTGCTGGTGGATTTCGTCGAGATCAGGCGCGCGATGCGGGCGGTGATCGAGAAGTTGGACCACCGGCTGCTCAACGAAGTGCCGCCCTTCGATACGGTCAATCCTTCGGCCGAAAACATGGCGCGGTATTTTTTCGAGGAGGTATCGCGCGAACTGCAATCCGGTCCGGCCCGGGTAACGGCAGTTACGCTTTGGGAGACCGAGACGGCGGCCGCAACCTACAGGCCCTAGCGAATCACCTGGAACGGGTTTCAAACGCGGGCGGCTTTGCCGCCGCCCGGTGTCCCATCCCGCACCCGGCCGGACGCCCGCTTTCGTTCGAGCCCCGGTCAGGCTTGCCGCGGGGTGAGTTTCAACGCATCAAATCATGACTCGCTGAAAGAGTCCGGCGCGGCCTACATCTTCCGAGCCAAAAACCTCACAATCCGCCTTTTCTCTTCCAGGCGCGGAGCCGCGGTCTGTTGCCAGTCTGCGTACTCATCTTCAGTGTCCTGGTAGAACAAGATGTGGAAATCGCCCCAGGCCTTCAGGTGCGCGTTGGGTTTGTCCTGGGCGGTTTCAGGCCAGCCCGGCTCCGGATTCTTCAGCGACCGGAACGGCCGGTCCAGCAGCACCAGCCCGCCCGGCTTCAAGGCGTCTTTGATCCGTGCGATGAATGCCGCATCCATTGTGGGTGCATCCGTGTAGATGAAATAGATGAGATCCCACTTCTCCTTGCCATAGTCGAAACTGTCAAACGTTGCGTTTACGGCGGTGATCTTCACACCCGCCCGCGCGGCGTTCGCGGCCGCAGCCTTCAATGCTTCCTCGGCGGGATCGTAGCCCGTTACATCCCACCCCTGCGACGCTACATACACCGCATTGCGGCCCTGCCCCATCGCGACGTCCAGTGCCTTGCCGGGCTTCAGGTTTCTCAGCACCGACACCAGGAACGCGTTCGGTTTCAGCGTGAAGCGCGTCTGGGTGTCCTGCGTTCGATACAGTTTGTTGAAACCGGCATTCGATGCCGCTTGCCTGAACTCGGGCGTTTCCTCGTACAGCTTGCCGATGAGCGCCACCCGCTCGTCGGCCTGCGCCTCGGTGAATCCGTCGGCGATGAGTTTCGCCTTGTACTCCTCGGCGGGCGGGCGGTTGGACTCCTGCGTCTGTAGCCAGGCGATGAACTCGCGCCAGACCTTATCGTTGTCGATGGCCTGGCCGGATGCCAGGCAGGAAAACAGTGCGAAAGCGAGAATGTGCAGACGTATCCTGTGCAATTTGTAACTCCTGTAAACAAATATACGAAGATCACCCTCACAGGTTCCCGCTCTCTCCCCGAAAATGCGCAGGTGTCGCTCCGCACATGAAGGCCCGCCCGGCGCGGGGCTCCCGCGGCCGGCCGCCGCGCTACACTTTCGTAAGTGGCCACCGAGGTAAACACAAAATCCGGCCGCGTCGCCATCGGCGGCGGCGCGCCCCTGGCGCTCATCGCCGGTCCCTGCGTCATCGAGAGCGAAGAGCACGCCGCCATGCTCGCCCGCGAGATCGGGCGCATAGCAGGCCCGTTCGTTTTCAAGGCATCGTTCGATAAGGCAAACCGCTCGAGCATCACCGCCTCGCGCGGCCCCGGGATGAAAGAGGGACTACGCATCCTGGCTGCCATCAAGGCCGCCGGTCACGCCATCCTCACCGACATCCACGAACCAGAGCAGGCCGAACCGGTAGCCGAAGTCGCCGACATCATCCAGATCCCCGCCTTCCTGTGCCGCCAGACGGACCTCCTCGTCGCCGCCGGCCGCACCGGCCGCATCGTGAACATTAAGAAAGGCCAGTTTGTCGCCCCGCACGACATCGGCCGCGCCGCCGAAAAGGTTGCCTCAACCGGCAACTCCAACATCCTGTTAACCGAACGCGGCACCACATTCGGCTACAACAACCTGGTGGTAGACATGCGCGGGCTCGCTATCATGCGGGGCTTCGGCTGGCCCGTGGTTTTCGACGCCACTCACAGCGTCCAGCTCCCAGGCGGCCTTGGCGATGCGTCCGGCGGACAGGCCGAGTTCATTGAACCGCTGGCGCGCGCGGCGGCAGCCGTGGGTATCGATGGCCTGTTTGTGGAGGTCCACGAGGCCCCGGAACGCGCACTCTCCGACGGTCCAAACGCGCTCCGCCTTTCACTTCTGGCGGGGTTCCTGGCGCGCGTGCGAGCAGTGGACACGCTCGTGAAGGGCCCCCAGTTCGGTCTGCACGCCGCAACTGCCGCCGGCGTCAATAATACGTGAGCCGTATGATTTGCGTGAGGAGACTGTCCATGGGCCGGGAAATCAGGCGTAAGGGCTTTACGCTCATAGAGTTGCTGATTGTGGTGGCGATCATCCTGATCATCGCCGCAATCGCCGTCCCGAAGCTGAACAATGCGCGCATGCACGCGCAGGAAATGGCCGCCATCGAACAGATCCGAACCATTCACGCCGCTCAGACCATGTACATGTCCCAATTCGGCAAGTTCGCCACCAAACTGGAGGAACTGGGCCCGCCCGCGAGCGGCGCCGCCGGACCGGCCGCGGCCGACCTCATCCCCGGCGACCTCGCCAAAGGTGTCAAGACCGGCTACAACTTCGTTCTCCAGGGCGGGCCTAACGGATACACTGTCGTCGCGACACCTCAAGTGTTTGGCAGCACCGGCAGGCGGACATTCTTTTCCGACCAGACGCTGGTAGTACGCGAAAATTACGGCCAGGAACCCGCTACAGTAAACAGCCCAGAGATTAAGTAACATCTGGTACTCCCCCGTACTTCGGCCACATAGTACTAGTACAAAATTTGAATTTGCAGTATTGTTCACACTACTACCCCACGGGATACTCGAGGTGTACTTCTGAAAGGGTGCACTGATGAGGACTATCGGCTTGGGAATCGGTTTGATCGCGTGCTCGCTTTGGGCGGACCCGATATACAGCGTTCCGGCAACTGACACGGGGCTGAATGTGTACTACCACGTCCACACGAACGGTTCGTTCAGTGCTCACCCTGGCGAGTACGAATTCTACACCTCAGAATCGGATCCGCCGGGCTTCCAGAACGCCACCCTGAAAACCGACTTGACAGGCAGCACAACTTTGCCTGGCGACTCTTCCCGGCTCGCTCACGTTTGGCTAACGATTCAGCGTACCACTCCGGGAGCGGCGACCTGGCTGACGGCCGGTGGCACTCCAGAGAACATCCCGGTAGGAATTTCGCTGGGTGCAGCGTTCTTCACGGTAACGGTTGGCTCGTCGAGTTGGTTGAACCTGCCGGTGGGCGGCCCGATTGACCTGATGCAACTGGACGGGTTCCCGGAATCATTAGCAAGCGGCTTGACTATTTCGTGGCTCCAAAGCGTGACCTTCAGTAATATCAATGTGGATTACAAGTATCCATCCAAGAAATCGGATCTCGTTTATCACATGCAGGATCCGTACGCTGGTTCGGTCAACTTCACGCTCGAGTACATCCCGGCAGAAGATCCCCCCGCCGAAACGCCTGAGCCCCTTACCTTTTTTCTCGCCGGGGGCGCTTTGCTCGGCATCGGATTCGTGACGCGCCGGGTGCGGCGGCGACCCTTCGCGCCGCCGGAGTGAGGCTTTACCTGCGGGATTGCCACAGCGCCTCAGCACCAGCAGCAGCCCCATCGCAACCCCATCCCCACCGAGGACATCGAACCAGCCGGGTTAGCTATACTGGCGCGAGAGCGTCTGCCCTGATGAGGTTGGCCGTTTGCATCTTCGTTGCCGCCGCCGGCCTGTCGGCCTCCGACCCGAAGGCTGCCGGGGAAGCCAATGCCGCCCTCGCGCTTGCTCGCGCCGGAAAGTACGAACAGGCCATTCCCCACTATCGCGCGGCCATCGCCCGCGACCCTTCGCTTCCGGGAATCCACCTTAACCTGGGCCTGGCGTATTTCAAACTGAACCGGCTAGAGGAAGCCGCGCGTTCCTTCGAGCGCGCAGCCAAGGCGGACCCCAAAAGCTTCCAGGTGCGCGCGCTTCTAGGAATGACCTATTTCGGCCTGCGGAAGTTCGCGCCCGCGGCCGCGCAACTGAAGCTTGCATCCGATGCGCAGCCGGACAACATCGAGCTGCGATACAAGCTCGCTCAGTGCTATCTCTGGACCAGCCAGCAGCAGCGCGCAATTGATGAGTTCCGCGAACTGCTCATCAGAAATCCGGATTCCGCACAGGTTCACATGCTCATGGGCGAGGTGCTTGACGAGGCAAATCAGACCGGCCCCGCAACCAAAGAGTTTGAAGCAGCCGTGAAAGCATCGCCGCGCGAGCGCGAGGCGCACTTCGGACTCGGCTTCATGTACTGGAAGCAGCAGCGCTATGCCGAGGCGCGGCGCGAGTTTCTCGCGGAGTTGGAATTGCAGCCGCAGCACACGCAGGCGCTCGCATACCTTGGTGAAACGGAGATGAATCTCGGCGATACCGGCGCGGCCGAGGATCATCTCAAGGCAGCGCTGCGCCTGGATGCCGGAATGCGGCGCGCCCATCTCGATCTCGGCATCATCCTAGCCGCGCGCGGCGACACTGCGGCGGCCGAGAAGCATCTGCGCGAAGCGCTGCGCCTCGAACCGGACAACCCCGATGCGCATTACCGGCTTGGAAGACTTCTCCTGGCCGCCGGACGCGGCGCCGAGGCGCAGGCGGAGTTCGAGGCCGTCAAGAAACTCGCGCAGAGGCAGCAGAAGAACTCTCTGATGGATCTGCCGGGCCGGGGAGGTCCGGCAGCGCAATGACGATGCATTTTTGCCCCGCCCTGAAGAGCTTTATTGGATCGCTTGCGAGAAACGGCTATAGCCGGCGCGGCATCGCGCGGCGCAGTGCCCGCAGCCGCGACAGGAAGCCATCGCCTGGCGCGCTTCCCAACTTATCCGGGACGCATGCTCCGCGCCCGCTCCGCCGCTTTGCTGCCCCGGCTGCAATTGCAGCATCAGCGCTCTTCGCCCTCTCGGCAGCCTCGCAGGACTCACCCATTCACTTCATCTACAAGCCGATCGATTTCCGGCTCGAGAGTTGCGAGACTCCCCAGCGCCACGCGCCCGAAACCATGGCCGGCGGGGTCGCCGTCTTCGATTACAACAACGATGGTTATCTCGATATTCTCTTCACCAACGGCGCCGACATAGACACCCTCCAAAAATCGGACCCTAAGTACTCGGACCGCCTCTTCGAAAACGACGGCAAGGGCAACTTCAAAGACGTTACCGAAAAGTCCGGTCTAGCCGGCGCCGGTTACGACAACGGCGTGGCCGTGGGCGACTACGATAACGACGGCTATGAAGACCTATTTATTGGGGGCGTCCACGCGAATCACCTTTACCACAACAACGGCGACGGCACCTTTACCGAGGTCACTGCGAAAGCAGGCCTGATCAAACCCGACGCCAAGTACGGGCCGCTGTGGTCCGTCGGCGGAGCCTGGCTGGACGCCAACAACGATGGTCTGCTGGATCTGTTCATCATCAACTACCTCGCCTGGGACGGCTCCCGGGAGCCAAAGTGCGAGGCCAGCCCGGGCGTGCTCGACTACTGCCATCCCAAGTATTACGGAGCCACTCCAAACCAGTTGTTCCTGAACAACGGAGACGGAACGTTCACCGATGTATCCGAACAGGCGGGCCTCCGCGCGGTCCCAGGCAAAGGCATGGGCGCGGGCGTCGCGGATTACGATCTGGACGGATGGCCCGATATCTTTGTCACCAATGACAAGCTGATCAACTCGCTGTTTCACAACAAGGGCAACGGCAAGTTTGAAGAGGTTGCGTTCGAGGCGGGCGTCGCGCTCGCCGACAACGCCCAGTTCATATCCGGAATGGGGGTAGACTTCCGCGACCTCGACAACGACGGCCGTCCCGATATCGAGTTCGTCGCTCTCGACAACGAGACGTTCCCCTTATTTCACAATGCCGGCAAGCTTGGGTTTGTTGATGTCACCACTAAGAGCGGCATGATGAAGTTGAGCATGCCGATGGCGGGATACTCGCCGACCGCGGCCGACTTCGACAACGACGGCTGGAAAGACCTGTTCGTCACCCGCGGCCACGTGCAGTCTCTTGGATATGCATCCCGGGCGGTCGTCGAGCAGCACAACACCGTTTTCAGGAATCTTGGCGGCATGACGTTCGAAGCGCTCACGGAGCGGGCGGGCCTTGCGGCACAGGCGCCCAGCCGTCATCGCGGATCCGCCATCGGCGACCTGAACGGCGACGGGCGCCTCGATATAGCCGTCAGCGCGCTGAGCGCCCCCGCCGAGATCTGGCTGAACGATAGCCCGGGCCCCAACAACTGGATCGAACTGAAGCTCCAGGGGACGAAGAGCAACCGCGACGGCATTGGCGCCCGTATTAAGGTCACGGCGGGCGGGCGAAACCAGTACGACCACGTCGCATTCACGCGCGGTTACGCGTCGTCGAGCGCCGGTCCGGTCCACTTCGGCCTCGGAGCGAGTAAGTCGGCCGACTCGATCGAGATAACCTGGCCTTCGGGAACCGTACAGACACTTACAAACATACCGGCCGGCCAGATCCTTCACATCAAAGAACCTGATAAGTGAAGATTGACCCGTCTAGCACATTGTCGCCCCGGTTCGCATATGGACTTGCCTCTCTCACCCAGCCGCGGGCTACTCCAATCCTTCCACCACTTCTTCAAGCCGCTCCAGCGCGCCGTCGAAGAAATGGTCCCGTGCCTCGACCCAGATCAGCTTTTTCGGCTCGCTGAACGTCTCGAATAGCTTCTCCAGTTCCGCCCGCGGCCCGAACTGGTCGTGCGTGCTTTGTATAAAAAACTTCGGGCGCCGGCACAGGCTCAGGCCGCTGATCTGGGGCCCGCCGGTCGGATATCCCACCGCGATCATCCGTGCCACCGTCCCGATCTCGCATGCGAGCCGCAAGGCAATCCGCGAGCCGAAAGAGAACCCCGCAGCCGAGTACGGCGCATCCGGGTAACGCGCCCGCAGCCACTCCATGCACACGCGCGCGTCCTCCAGTTCCCCGCGCCCGCTGTCGAACGCTCCCTCGCTCAGCGCCACGCCCCGGAAATTGAACCGCAGCACCGCCGAGCCCGTTCGTACAAGCCCGCGCGCGATCCTGTGGACTACCTTGTTGCGCATCGTCCCGCCGAACAGAGGGTGTGGGTGGCACAGCAGGACCGCTTCGCGCACTTCATCCCCATGCGTTTCGAGCATGGCTTCGATCCGCCCGGCAGGCCCTGCAATGAAGAAAGTTTCTATCCGCCGCGGCATCGCCTATTGCGTGCGGTAGTTGGTGAACTGCATGTCGATGCCGAAATCCGCGGCGCGCAGCATCTGAATCACTTTTTGCAGGTCGTCGCGGTTTTTCCCGCTCACGCGAACGACGTCGCCCTGTATCGATGCCTGCACCTTCAGCTTCAGCTCTTTGATCTTCTTGACGATCTCGCGCGCTTTTTCTATCGGGATCCCCTGCTGGATGGAAACCTCCTGCCGCACGGTGGACCCGGCCGCGGGCATTACCGGCCCGAACTCGAGACCCTTCAGCGGTACGCCGCGCTTTACCAGCCTCCCCTCGAGTACTTCCACCACGGCTCGAAGCTTGAACTCGTCGGCGCTCGCAAGCTCGATCTTGCGGTCCTTCTCGTTCAACTCGATATGCGATTTCGAGTTCTTCAGGTCGTAGCGGACCGCCACCTCTTTCATCGCCTGGTGAATGGCGTTCGTTACTTCGCTGAGATCTATCTGGGATGCGATATCGAAACTGTTATCGGGCATCTTCTCCGGCTAGTGGCCTAGCGCTATCAGCACGCGTTCGGTGAGTTCGTCGATCAGCGCCGGCATCGCGCGGTCGAGAGCCACCGCCACTGCCGCGCGGATGCGTTCCACATCGGGCTCCGGCGTGCGCTCCGCTGCTGCTTCATCCGCCGCAGGCACAACCTGTGAAACGACCTCGGGCGCAGGCATTTCAGCGGCCGCCCCGGCGATCTCAGGCTCCCCCGGCGCCGGCCCGGCGGCCGCGGCTTCTTCGTACTGGGAATCAGCCGCAGCCGGCTCCGCCGGCACTGCCGCCGCCTCCGTCTCAGCTTTGGGCTCCAGCTTTACTGTTTCCGCCTGCGCCGCTCGGACCGCCTCCGCTGCCGCTATCAGCGGCCTTATGGCAGCCAGCAGCGCCGATGCTTCGAAGGGTTTCTTGAGAACAAGGTCCGCGCCTGAACGCGTCACCCAGTCGTCGTCGATGTGCTCCAGCAGGCCGGCAGTTAGCACGACGCGTGTGTGCCGCTGCCTTGGGTTAGCCCGCACCTGCTCGCACACTTCGTAGCCCGATTTCCCGGGCAGATACACGTCCGCCAGGATCAGGTCCGGGTCTACATCCGCCAGGCGCGCCAGCGCGGTGTCGCCGGCGCTGACCGTGACCACCTCGTATCCCTCATCGCGGAGGATTCGCTCGCCCATCCGCTGGGCGTGGGGACTGTCGTCGGCGAGGAGAATGCGGCTCACTATTTCTTTTTGCCATTCTTGGCATCGGGCTTGGCGGATTCGGCGTCCTTGCCGTTGCCCTGCCTGTTCTTGCGTGCGTCCGGAAGCGTGTCAAGCGCGGACGGTCCGGAAATGGTCGTTGCCGTCACCTCTGCGCTCGACGCTTTTGCCGCGGCTGCCGCCTGCGCTTCTTGCGTCAACTGCACCGTCACCGGCGTGGTGGGCCGCAAGGTTTCCATCACCGGCGCACCCGATTTTGCCGCCATGCTCACATCGGGGCGCGATCTGAAAATGCCCCAAAAGTGGCTCATCAGGCCGGGGTTCGTGTGGTTCTCGGCCTCGTATTTCATGCGCGCCAGCGCCACCGGGTCGGGATCCGGAACCGGCATCTCGAGAGCGCCCAGCTTCTTTTTGGCGCTCTCCGCCAGCGCGCTCAGCGGGTACTCGCGCACCAGCTTGGAATACGCATCGCCGGCCTGCTGCCGGAAGCGCGCGCCCATGTGCTCATATGAGTCCCCGAGCTTCCAGAGCGCATCGTCGGCCTTGCTGTAAAGCGGATAGTGGTCCGTCAGGCCCTGCAAACGGTTCGCGGCGGAGTAGTACACGCCTCTGGTGTGGTAGAACACGCCGACGCGGTACTCGGCCTCGGCCAGCACTTCCTGGATCTCGCGCAGCCGCTGCTCCGCCTCGGGCGCGAACTTGCTGTTCGGAAACTGCACCAGCACCTGGCGGCACTCTTCTTCAGCCCTCAAAGCGTGGGTCGGGTCGCGGTCCGCTTTTTCCATCTGCTTATAGTGGATGGTGCAGACCTTCTCCTGCGCCTCGGCGGCCTCTTCCATCATCGGGTAGAAGAGGATGAAATCCTTATACTCCGCTTCCGCCTGCGCCAGCCCGTGCGCGCCGCCCTCACGGTACCAGCTGTCCGCAATGGCGAGCTTCGCCTTTGCCAGATATTCGCTCTGGTCGTAGGTGTTGATGAGCGTTTGAAGCGTCAGGCGTGCGATCTCCTGCCGCCCCTTTTCGATATCGTTAATCGCCTTGTCGAAGAGGACCTTGTCCGGCTGGACGGTGTCTTTCGTGATGGGGTTTTCATAATGCTTGCGGCCGCAGCCGGCAAGCCCGCCCATCGCGAGCACAATCACCGCGCCGTAGAAGAACCGGTTTCGATTAGATTTCATAGGTACCGCTTATACTCGAATCGCCGTCGCCTCACGGGCGATCTCGCGCATCTCCGTCACCGCGGCGCCGGGGTCGGGCGCCAGGAAAACCGACGCTCCGCTGACCACCCAGTCAACGCCTGCCCTAATGACGCGGGCGATGTTGCCGGCGTTGATGCCGCCGTCAATTTCGATGGCGAACTTCAGCCCCAGCTCCCTCCGCTTCCGGTCGAGTGCCCTGATCTTGTCGAGCGCTCTTGGGATGAACTGCTGGCCTCCGAACCCGGGGTTCACGCTCATGACCAGCACGTAGTCTACCAAATGAAGGACCTCATCAAGCGTGCTCACGGGCGTCGCCGGGTTCAACACGACGCCGGCCGGCAAGCCCGCCGCCTGAATATTCCGTATTGTCGCGTCCAGGTGCAGCGCCGCTTCCTGATGGACGGAAATCTGGTCGGCTCCGGCTTCAATGAAAACCGGCGCATACTTGTCCGGATCGCTCACCATCAGGTGCACGTCCAGCGTCATCTTCGTGATTCCGCGGATCGAACGTACCACCGGAGGGCCCACCGTGAGGTTCGGTACGAAATGGCCGTCCATGATGTCGATATGCAGCATGGTGGCCCCGGCTTGCTCAACTTGCCGGATCTGCTCCCCCAGCCTGGTGAAATCGGCCGAGAGAATTGAGGGAATGATCTGAACCATTTACAAGCTACTCCGATGTTAGCACGGCGGCGAAAAACCCATCCCCGGCGTCGCGTCCCGGGATGCGGCGCAGCACCCTGCGGGGGTGCAGCCCGAGCGCGGCCACCACATCGTCGTTCTCTTCGCGCTCGAGCGAACAGGTTGAGTATACGAGGATTCCTCCCGGCGCCAGATGCTTCAGCGCGTTTCCCAACAGCGCCGCCTGCCGCCGGTGAAGGCTGGCCAAATCCCCCGGTGAAAGGCGCCACTTGATCTCCGGGTTGCGTGCCAGCGTGCCGGTGCCGGAGCAGGGAGCGTCGACGAGTATGCGGTCGAAGGTGTTGCCGAAGGGCAACGGCTGTGTGCCGTCGAGGACCACACGGTCGCAGGCGAGTCCCCGCAGCCCCCGCAACCTGCTCAAGTGAACGTCGCAGGCAACCGCCCGAACCCCCGCCTCGAGCGCCTGCGCCGTCTTGTTGCCGGGGGCGGCGCAGAGATCCAGGAACGTCTGGCCCGGAGCCAGCTCGAGCAGCGGCACGATGGACTGCGAACCGATGTCCTGAATCCTCAGCTCGCCGCCCGCGCGTCCCTCGACCAGCCGGTAGCAGCCCGGCACTTCGGTGGGTTCGAGACGGGCAGACGGCGGCGGTTCGCGCCCCGGCGCGATTCGCACGTACGTCTCCGGTTGACGCAGATTGGCGAGGGCGATACCCGTCGCCATTTCTTCGCCGTATTGTCTATCCCAGCGCTCCAGCATCCACGCCGGATGCGAAAGCTCAGTGGCGCGGTCCGGCCACGCTACCGGCTCGCGGTTCACTTTTCGCAGGACGGCATTAACCAGGCCGGCGGCGGATGCTTTCCTTGCGCGGCGAACCAGTTGAACGCTCTCCGAGACCGCCGCGTGCGCGGGCACGCGTTCCAGGTACCGCAACTGGTAAATGCCCATGCGAAGCGCGATGCGCACCGCGGTGTCGAAACGTGCGCGCCCGGAGTAGTGTTCGATGAGGTAGTCCAGTTGCGCCTGATACCGCAGCGAACCGAGCACTATCTCCGAAGCGAGCCCTGCGTCGCGTGCCTCGAGCGCCGCCGTGCGTGCAGCCAGCAGGTCGGACGCATAGCCGCCGTCTTCGACCAGCATTAGTATGTCGAACGCTGTGCGGCGAGCGGGCGAAATGGCAGGCACACTCATATGATGAGGGTTCGGCAGGCGGGCCGCTACTGTTGTGAGTCGTATCCCGCTGGAACATCCTGCAATGCTGCGGGAGCGCACCAGCCTGGGTTGCCGGGTGTAACCGGGCCGGATCGCAAAAGCTCACGCCGCTTGTCGAATTTCCGGGATTCCGTGAGGATTACCTTGTGCCGGCTTGGGCAGCCGGGGGCGTCTCCGCAATTCAGGGAGACGCCGCCCGCAACCCCCATGCGAGTGTACTCGAATGCCGATAGAGGCTGGCGCGCCACTCGCTACCAGGTGCGCTCTTTCAGCAGTTCTTGAATCTGCTCCTTCGGCACGGGCAGTTTGTCGATGTTCTCGTTCAGCCACTGCGAGAAATCACGCTCGATCTCCGCCGACCAGCGCGTATCGATCTGCCCTGCCGTATATTTCCCCTCGCGCAGGCGCTGGTGGCCGAACAGATCGCGCAGGCGCACTATTTCCGACGTCTTCACCACGCGCTCGGCCAGTTGCGGCGGTATGAACAGCACGCCGCCGTCGCGCGCCAGCACGACATCGCCCGGCATCACCGTCGCTGCGCCGATACGGATAGGGTTATTGATCCCGATCAGCGTCGAGTTCAATCCCGGCCCCAGGCTGCTGTTGTGGTGCGACGGGTGATAGAACCGCACGAACGAGTTGAAGTTTTCCAGCTCCCTGAGGCCGTCGATGTCGCGCACCGCACCGTCATAGACGATTCCGTTTCCGCTCTTGGCATAGATGGCATTGCCCACGTTGTCGCCTACTGAGGGCCCGTCCTGTTTCAGCCCGAAGTGGTCGCAGACGTACACGTCGCCGGGCTGCAACATGTCCACCGGCCAGGCGTTCTGGCCCCCGATGCGCTTGTCCTTCTTTCCCTGTTCCGTGATCGCTTTGTGAATATCCGGGCGTCCGGGCAGCCACTGCGCCGTCAGGGCGCGCCCCACCAGCACTTTGCCGGGATGAATTTCAAGCCACCCATCCTCGTACTGGTGCGTATAGCCGGCATTGCGGAGAACGGCCCAAGCCTCCTCCAGCGTAACGGCGCGCATGCGCTGGAGTATTCCGTCCGGCACCCTCGGCCGGCCGTCGGGGAAGCGCTCGCCCTGCCACTCCGGGGTGTACTGGATAAGCAGCTCGCGCGTCATCAGCCCCGGCTGCGCCAGCGCCGCCGGCGCCAGCAGCGCGGCGATGCCCCACGCGCTAACCAGAGATCTCAACATCGCCGTTATGCTCCTTTCGTGGGCTCGAACCACGGCGTGCCCGGCGCTTGAGCCTTGCGAGCCGCCTCTTCGTTCATCTCGACGCCGATGCCCGGCCGCTCGGGAATCCTGATGAAACCTTTCTCGATGATCTCGCCCTCTTTCACCCAGTTGCGCCAGAGGTCGGAGGAATCGATCCAGTGCCACTCGAGTGCGAGGAAATTCGGCACCGCCGAGCACACGTGCGCCGAGGCCATGGTCCCGATGGGCGAAACGACGTTGTGTGGCGCGAACGGCACGTAATAGGCATGGGCGAGATCGGCGATCTTGCGGCCTTCGAGCAGCCCGCCGACCTTCTGGAGGTCCGGCATGACGATATCCGCCGCGTGCTTTTCCAGCAGCTCGCGAAAGGAGTGCCGCAGGTACAGGTTCTCGCCGCAGCAGATCGGCGTTGTGGTTACCTCGCGCACGTCGCGCATCGCGTCGATATTCTCAGCCGGCACCGGCTCTTCGAGCCACATCAGCCGGAAGGGTTCGAGCGCGCGGGCGATGCGCCGGGCCGTAGTGACATCGTAGCGGCCGTGCATGTCCGCGGCGATATCGATTTCCTTCGGAAACAGATCGCGGGTGCGCGTCACCTTGGCGATCATGTGGTCCATCTCGCCGTTCGATGCGGTCCAGTTAACGCGGTCGAAGCGCGCGGGGTCGAAGGCGTTGTCGATATCTATTTTCACCGCCGTAAACCCGAGTTCGCGGATGCGCGCCACCTTTGCGGCGTTCCGGTCGTTGTCGGCGGTTATATCGCTTAAACCTGAGTCGCAATAAAGACGCACGCGATCGCGCACCTGGCCGCCGAGCAACTGATACACGGGCAACCCGAGTGCCTTGCCCGCCAGATCCCAAAGCGCGATCTCCACTCCCGAGAGCGCGGCCACGTACTGCCCGGCCTGAGCGCCCGCGAAGATACCCGCCGTGCGGATTCTCTCCCACAGAGCTTCGATGTTCAGCGGATCGCGGCCGACAAGCATCCGCCGGAAGGAGTTGATAATCGGCACGGCGCCAGCGACTGCGTCAGTCGCTTCGCCCTGCCCGTAGATACCCTGGTCCGTGTAGATACGCACGTGTACCTGGTGCCCGTGAACCAGCACCTCGGCCGTGCGAACGTCCGTGATCTTGAGTTTCGGCCGTCTGTAGGGGGACACGGCCGTCTGTACCGCCCGCGACAGGGACGGGAGCGCGAGAGCCCCCGCTAGGCTCCGCGAAAGAAACCCTCTTCGGGTGTCGAGTGCCATCGAAGCATTCCTCGCTGCGGCGAAGGGCTTGCCGCGTCAGACTATTGTAGATATTTCTCCCGCTCGTGTCTTCCGGACCGCCTGCGCGAGACAAACGCGATCCCGCCCGCCAGCAGCAGCCCCAGGAGCGTCAGCGCCGCGCCCGCGTACACGGACGCCGGGCGGTAAGAGAACCGCACCTCGTGGCTGCCCGCCGGCACCACTACCCCGCGCATGCCGAAGTTGACCTCGTAAATTGGAACGCGTTTGCCGTCAACGTACGCGCGCCACCCTGGATAGTACGTGTCCGAAAGCACCAGCATGCCGCGGCAGGCCATGTTCGCGCGCACAATCACTCGCGAGGCGGCGTAGGTCTGAAACTGCGGCTGCTCATCGCCGACGCACGCGTCGACGGGCGGCGGGGCGGCGGACATAAAAGCTTTGCGCCGCAGGCCGTCGAGTTCGTTGGAGACGTAATACCGCCCCTGATCGTCGTTCGAAATGCGCGCTACTTCGTGAACGGTCCAAGCCCGCGGAAATGCGAGCGGGTCTTCGTACACGTTCAGGCCGCCCTCGCCCTGGAACACTTCTTTCATCTCCGGCGACGGCGCCGTGCGGGCCACAGTGTATCGCACGTTGAAAAGGCGCTTCGTCTGCCTGGTGTGCCACTCGAATGAAGCAATGTTGAGCGTTACGCTCGGCGTGAAAGCCGTCAGAAAGCTGAGATTGTGATATTCGCCCCAGTTTGTCCCGAGGTCGTCGCCCTGGGTGTCGATGCGAAACGGCTGTTGCTGTGCCGAGAGGAATGCCGCGATATCTGCGTTCCGCGTCATCTTGTTCATCGAAGCCTGACGGCCCGGGTCGTCGCGCCGCGCCAGTATGTAACTGTACTCGGTTCCCATGTCGATGAGCACCAGCCCGGCCAGCAGGAAAACGAACTGGCGCGACGTGACCGCTCCCGCGCGTCTGCCGTATAAGAGGGCCGCGAGCAGCAGTGCCGTTACCGCCGGCATGACTATGTCGCGATCCAGCGGCCATGGTGTTCTCAGCGCGAACTGAACGGCCATGACCAGCGCAAAGAAGCCCGCGCCGAAGATCGCGCACGTGCGCGCCGCGCGGCGAAACGCGTCGCCCGGCTCCGATGCCGCCCCGTAGTCGATGGCATATGCCGCCAGCGCGGCCACCGAGCAGGCGAAGATGAATATCGCCATGCCCGGCGCGCGCGCCTTCTCCGCGAGCGGCACCACGGAATAAATGACTCCGTGCAGAACGTCGTACATGCCAAGCGCGAATAGCACGGCGCCGATTCCGATGGCAGTGAACAGGCGCACCCCGTGTTCCCGCCAGCACAGCGCCGCGGAGAGAACGGCGAACACGAATGCCGTCAGGCCCACGAAGGGGTGCGCGCCCCCGGCGGTCATCGGCAGCACTACGCCGGGCAACTCCGTAGGCGGCGTTGAAAGCTGGCCGTGCACCGAGTAAGGCACCCGCTCATCCCAGCGAAGCGCATGATCGGCCCCCGCCCATCTCTGCGCAAGGCGTCCGTACTCGGAGGCGGGCAATATCTGCATGGCTCCCACCAGGCCCGAAATCGCCACCGCGAGCAACGCCGCCCGCGCGATGCGCCAGTCCGGACGCCCGGAGCGCAGGAAGTAGAACAGCCAGACGCCGCCGCAGGCAAACGTCATGAAGATCGGCGCCTGGTGATGCCCGCTCAGCCACGACATTCCCAGTGCGGCTCCGCACCATGCGGCGCTCGAGTACGCCCGCACTCCGCGCACGGTGCGCAGGAGAAACATGAATACCAGCGGCGCCCACAAGGCGCCGTTCACCATTTGCGGCCACCCGACGCTCGCAAAATAGCCACTTAGCGCGAAAATGCAGCCGCCGATAACCGAAGCCGCGTGCGACCGGCCAAGATCGCGGCACAGCAGGTAGCAGAACAGCGCGGCCATGAAATGGATGAGGACGAAGTACCACTGGAGCACGTCCCTGCTGATGTGCTGGCTCCGTGGCATCGCGAACAGCAGCCAGTTGAGCGGATATGCTGTCCCCGGCTGCGCCTGGCCGGCCAGCGGCTGCCCCGCCCAGGTGTGCGGATCCCAGAGGGGAAACCGGTGCTGGTGCACCTGAAGCGACTGCTGCTCCAGCCATGGCAGAACCTGCTGCGTGAGGTCAGGTCCCCAAAGCCAGTCGTACTGCCGCGTCAGGACCAGCTTCCAGTGAAAACCGACAATGATTACCAGCAGCAGGGCCGGGTACTTGAGCGCGCCGAAACGCACACCGCTGCGTTCTAAAAAATGTTTGTCTTCGGCTGCGGCGGTTCCGGTGTCCTCCATAGCGCCTCTCAATGTATCAGATCGCAGCCGCTTCGCTCATAATCTCCTGAACCGGCGGAGCGCCTCGGCGATCCCGGCCTCGTAGGCGTCGATGATGCGGTCCCATTCCGCCGAGGCGTCCTCGTCCACCACCCGCCGCGCCGGATCCGCGTCGAACCACGCGATCGTGCGGCGAATGCCAACGGCAAACGGCGTCGTCGCGCAGTAACCCGGGACGAACCTCTTGATCTTCGAATTGTCGAAAACCGTGCTCAGCGCCTTGTCGCCCAGCAGGCCGCCGAGTTTCTCCGGTACGCACGCCGCGATGAACTCCGACGGAATGTGAACCAGTTTCGGCTCCTTGACGCCCGCGGCCTCGGCCGTGATCCGGTAGTACTGGTTCCACGTCATCGCTTCGTCCGAGGTGATGTGAAACGCGTGCCCAGTTGCCTGCGCGTGTCCCAGAAGCCCCACCAAGCCTTTCGCGAAATCGGTGTTGTGCGTGATGACCCACAGCGACGTGCCGTCGCCCGGCACTATCACCTTCTTGCCGCGCCGCATCCGGTCCACAGCGGTGTAGGGCTTCAGCCAGGCATTCACCGCCAGCGGGATCTGCGTGTCGCCGTAAGTGAGTGACGGCCGCACTATCGTTATCGGAAAGCCCTCTTCACGGTAGGCGCGCATAAGCCGCTCTTCGCAGGCGATCTTGTCGCGCGAGTACTTCCAGTACTGGTTCGCGAGCGGAGTCGATTCCGTAATCAAATAGTCCGTCGCCGGCTTCTGATACGCGCTTGCCGAGCTTATGAAGATGTACTGCCGTGTGCGCCCGCGAAACAGCTCTATGTCGCGCTCCACCTGTTCCGGGGTGAATGCGATCCAGTCGACGACAACATCGAACCGCTCGTTCTTGAGCACGCCCGCCGCGCGGTCGATGTCCGCCGTAATCGTCCTGACGCCTTGCGGGACATCCGCCGCGTGCTGCCCGCGGTTGAGGAGCGTCATCTCGATGCCGCGCTCCACAGCCAGCCGCGTGCATGCCGTGCTGATGATCCCGGTTCCGCCGATGAAAAGTACGCGCATGATGAGTTTTTAGCAGATCCGGTGGTTGCCGGGGCTCAGACTAGGGTGCGCGACAAACAATTGGAACGCGTCATGGTGGGGCGGACCCCTTGGCCCGCTTGATTTTCGATTTCAAGCACGCCGGAGTGGCAGGCCGTTACCAGACGTGCGTCGCCAGCACGCGCGGATGGCTCGGGACGCGTTTTACCACGGGCACTTCGAGGACTATTTGCAGGTTGCGCTTATCCCAGCCCCGGGGCAGGTGCGCGGCCGCCTCGGAGAAGTAATCGTCGTTCGTAATGAAGTCGCCGGCCGCCCTGGTTCCGTAGTGAGTAATGCCTGCGGCAATCACAACCGGCCGGTTGGTGGAGGTATCGAGCAGGCGCGAAATGATCGCGTAATCGGTAGTGATATCCCACTGCGGCCAGGCTGCGGACACCCTCCATTCGGTGTTCTCCGGCTGCTGGCTGTCTACAACCATGTCAACGTCATGGGCTCCATCTTTCGCGAATGCGAAGCGCATCCTGCCGCCTACACGCATCGTCCACTGATTGTCGAAAGCCGCTATGAGAACCGCGGCGTTCTCGGACAGGTCGGCGAAGCTGGTCAACTGCTCGCCGCGGATGCAGGCGTGCCTGCCGTATTTTCCCAGCAACGCCGTGATCCGGGCCAGGCTGACGGCATCTCCCAGAGCCACGTAGCGATCCCGCAGCACCACCAGATCCCGCCTGTTTATCGTGTCCGCTTCGGCGGGGCCGGTCTGCGGCTCGGGCGACAGTCCTTGGAGCGCATCCTGGGCCTGTGCCGAGCGCAGGTTGTACACCACCGGCTGGCCCACGCTTACCAGCACGTTTCCCGGCGCGCTGAGCAGCGGCGCCCAGAAGCGGTCCAGGTCCGAGCGCGTCCAGTGGGGCAGCGCGAAAGAGGCCGCAAGCGCCAGCAGCAGCACCGCGCCCCCGCTCGCTCCCGCCGCCGCGACCGGCACAAGCCACCGCCGTTGCGGCTTTCTCGCCGGCGCGTCCTTGTGCCCGTTTGCGCGGAAATCGAGCACGTACGATCCGGGCGCCAGTTCTATGCGAAGCTCCGCTTCGTGATGCTGGTAATACTGCGCCAGCCGCTTGCGGATCTCCGCCGCGGTGGCGCGTACGATGGGGTCCTGGTTGGTGTCGTAGTCCGGTTCGCGCCCGAACACTTCCACGCCGAGAGGGCGCTCCTTCAGTGAACCGGTGTCGCCGGAAAGCGTACGCTCGGTAAGGTGCCGCAGCAGGCTGAGACACCGCTTGCTGCCGCGAAACTGAGGGCTAGACAACACGCGCTCCAACTGCGCGCGCACCTCACCCATAATCTCAGGCGGCAGGCACTCTAACCCATCATGGACGCCGGCCCTGCGAGACATTGACCTCTAATTACCGACGATACTAGCACAGAAACGGGTACAGTAACGTACGGTTAATTTCGCGTTCCGGTAACCCCCGCGCAAGTAATTGAGCCGGCACAAGTAACCGCCGTACGGTCCCGTATCGCTCTTTTTCGCGCATCCGGAAACGGGTTAGGCTTGACCTGATCGGCACACGTCCGGCTTCTGTGGTGGGAGCGGGCGGCTGCCGGCATATCAGCTTCAGGGGAGGTTAGTGTGAAACACGTAACTCTACGTGTGTTTCTGCTCGCCTGCGCGCTTCTGGGTCTTTTCGCATCCCAGGCTCTTGCGCAGGAAGCAACCATAGTCGGGACGATTACGGATCCGTCCGGAGCGATCGTTCCGGACGCGACTGTATCGATCACGAACACAGAAACCGGCCAGGCCGGCCAGTTCTCGACCAATGCCGCCGGCCAGTTCGTGGCCCCCGCCCTGCGCATCGGACGCTATACGGTCCGCGTGCAGGCATCGGGGTTCAAGGCAGTTGAGCGGAGGGACATCGTCCTCAACGTGGGCGATCGCGTCCGTCTCGACTTCAAACTGGAACTCGGCACCGTTAGCGATGTTGTCACCGTCGAGGCCGCGCCCATCGCTGTTCAGACCGATTCCGGCGAGATCAGCGATATCGTAACCGGCCAGCAGGTGACGCAACTTGCCGCGAACGGCCGCAGCATCTACAGCCTTGCGGCGCTGATGCCCGGCGCCTCCAGCATGATGCCTTCGTTTCAGATCCCCACTCCAGTGGGCGGCAACGCCAACGTCAGCTTCAACGGCCAGCGCCCCGGCCACAATATCTACCTGGCCGACGGCGGCGAGAACCTCGACCGGGGCGGTGCGGGCACCTTCAGCATCCAGCCATCTGTGGATGCCGTGGCCGAGTTCCGCGCGATGACGTCCAACTACTCCGCCGAGTATGGCCTGTCTTCGGCGGCGACGTTTTCGCTCGTTTTCAAGTCCGGCACGCAGCAGTTCCACGGCTCGGCGTGGGAGTTTCTCCGCAACGACGCTCTGGATGCCGGCAACTACTTCACCAATGCCGCCGGCAAGAGTACCCCGAAACTGCGGTTCCACACGTTCGGGTTCAACTTCGGCGGCCCCGTCACGCTCGGCAAGCTGTATAACAAGGAGCGCGAGAAAACTTTCTTCTTCTACAACATGGAGTGGCGCAGGCTGATCCAGGGCGGATCGCTGAACCGCACCGTCCCGCTGACCAGCACATACGGCGGCAACTTCGGCTCTACACCGCTGCGGACGCCTTGCGCAAGCCAGCTTTCCGCCTCCGAGCAGGCGCGTTTCGCCGCCGCCGGCGTTACTCTGAGCACGTGTGATGCGAACGGCGTCGTACAAAACGCGGCGTACTTCGTCAATAACACCATTCCCTCCAGCCTGCTCGACCCGAACGCGCAGTCGCTGCTGAACGCGGGCATCTTCCCCGCTCCCACCGTCGGCGCGCAGTACATCGGCGGCACTGATTCACCGACAACCGTCCGGGAGGAGCTGGTCCGCATCGACCACCGCTTCAACGACAAGTTCTCGGTGTTCGGGCACTGGGTTTCCGAGCACATCATGCAGACCTTCGGAACCTCCATGTGGAGCGGCGATAACGTCCCGACCGTCGGCAACACGTTCGGCAACCCGTCCTACAGCGCCGTCATTCACAGCGTCCACTCCATCAGCCCCTCGCTGATCAACGAGACGGCGTTAAATTATAACGGCAACCGCATCTCCATCACTCCCCAGGGCGTTATCGAACGGCCCAGCGGTTTCAACGTTCCCGAGTTGTTCGACGGCAACAACATGAACCGCATCCCGCAGATCGCGCTCGCCGGCGCTACCGGAGCCACGTTCGACGTTTCCAGCTGGCCGTGGCATAACAAGGCCGACGATTACCAGATCCGCGACGACATTTCCTGGGTCAGGGGCGCGCACCAGCTCAAAATGGGCGCCAGCTACGCTCTCTACAAGAAGATTCAGGACCTGTTCGGCCAGACGCAGGGTGCATTCACGTTTAATGGAATGTACACCGGCAACGATTTCGCCGATTTCCTGCTCGGTTACGCCAGCCAGTACAATGAACTCGCCGTTCAGGACAAGGGCTACTGGAACAACGTTTCATTGGCCGCGTACATCCAGGACAACTGGCGCGTTAGCAACCGGCTGACATTGAACCTCGGCCTCAGGTGGGATGGAGCCCCGCACACCTACGAAGCGAACAATCGCATGGGCAACTTCTATCCCGAGCTGTACGATCCGGCAAAGGCCGCCATCCTTTCGGCTGACGGCGGAAGCATTGCTCCCAACAGCCCCGGGCTCGGCACCAGCCCGAATCCGCTGATGCAGGGCATGCTCTTCTACCTGAACGGCATCGGCATCCCCGGACAGAACGGCATCCCTAAGGGCCTCGTCAATAACCATTGGGCGTCCTTCGGCCCGCGCATCGGCTTTGCCTTCGACCTCACCGGCCAGGGCAGGACCATTCTCCGCGGCGGCTTCGGCACTATGTACGAGCGCGTTCAGGGCAACGACATGTACAACGCCGGCCCGAACATTCCGTTCAGCTCGGCAGTCTCGTTCAACAACGTGTCGCTCTCGAATCCGAACCGCAGCCTCCGCACCGGCAATACGCTGACGGCTCCGATCACGATTGCGAACATCACGGGCCTGTCCCGCGGCGACTACAAGAACCCCACGACGTATCAGTTCAGCCTGGGCGTTCAGCAGTCGCTCGGCGCAAAGTCCGTGCTGTCGGTTTCCTACGTCGGAGCGCAGGGCCGACATCAGAGCGCCTTCCGCGAGATCAACGTCCCCGACCCGGCCGTTCTTCCGGGCCTGATCGCCGGAACCACGTCGTACAACACCGTAGTGCCGTACCGCGGTTTCGGTTCCATCCAGCTTGCCGAGAACGCGCAAAACACCAACTACAACTCGCTGCAAGTCAACCTGCGCTCGCAGATCAAGAACGATCTGACCTTGCAGGTGGCCTACACCGCTGGGCGCGCCATGGACCCGACCGGCGGCGCGGGAAACGGCTTCGACCTGAACGCAATCTCGAATCCGTACGACCGCAGCTACGATCACGGCCGCGCGCTGTTCAACCGGACGCACGTCGCGCTCGTCAACTTCATCTACGACATCCCGGTCTTCAGGCACAACAGCAATGCGATCCTGAAGAACGCACTGGGCGGCTGGCAGCTTTCCGGCATCGTTACCGCCCAGACCGGCCTGCCGCTGAATATCGTGCTTGGGGGTTCGCAGGGCGGCAACGGCCTGCGCAACTCCACCAACCGGCCGAATGTGTCAGGTGACGTTACTTATCCCAAGAGCATCACCGAGTGGTTTGATACGTCGGTGTTCTCCGCTCCTGCCGTCGGCGCGTGGGGCAACCTGGAGCGCAACTCCGTCACCGGCCCGGGCCAGCACAACTGGAACCTGTCGCTCTTCAAGAGCGTGCTGCTCAACGAAGCTCGCGGCAGCCGGCTGGAGTTCCGCGCCGAGACGTTCAACACGTTCAATCACACGCAGTTCAACGCTGTCAGTTCGACTTACTCGAATGCGGATTTCGGGCACGTCACCAGCGTGTTCGATCCCAGGACTATACAGCTTGGCATGAAGCTGTACTTCTGAGGTAGTCTCGCTCTTGAGCTGAAGTCTGGGCTGAGCCGGCCGGCAGATCCTGTGCTGCCGGCCGGTTTTTTTCTTCGGGGCTCCGGGCAGCGGCGATTCCGGGCCGCCCGGCGCCAGATCGCCGCCGTTTGAGCCGCTCCCTCTCTCCTGCGTCCAGGTCGCGTTTGGCGGGGAGCGCTTCCCGCTCTCACCTGGCGCGGGTCGCCAGCACGCGCACCGCGGCGTTCGATACCTCCAGCCAGCCGCCTTCCACGTACAATGTGTGCCGCTGGCCGTCGTGCGTGTAGTGCAACTCGCCTTCGCCGAGTTCGGACAGCATCGCCGCGTGCCCGGGCAGTATCTCCACGTATCCCTTCTTTGCGGGGATGTCGGTGTCGGTCACCTGCTCCCGGACGAAAAGCCGCTCGGGCGTCGCGATCTCCAGCAGGAACGTTTCCGCCATCGGATTAGCTTTCAGCCTTCAGCCGCTCGGCGTGCTCAAGCACCTCTTCGATGCCGCCCTTCATGTAGAACGCCTGCTCGGGGATGTCGTCGTGCTTCCCTTCCACGATCTCCTTGAACCCCCGCACCGTGTCCTCGATCTTGACGTACTTGCCCTGGAACCCCGTGAACGTCTCGGCGACGTGGAACGGCTGCGACAGGAAGCGCTGGATCTTGCGCGCGCGCGCGACTGTGAGCTTGTCCTCGTCCGACAGTTCGTCGATGCCGAGGATGGCGATGATGTCCTGAAGGTCCTTGTAGCGCTGAAGAATCGCCTTGACCTGCTGCGCGACGGCGTAGTGCTCCTCGCCCACGATGTTCGGATCGAGAATGCGCGACGTCGAGGTCAGCGGGTTCACGGCGGGGTAGATGCCGAGCGCGACGAGCTGCCGGTCCAGGTTCGTCGTGGCGTCGAGGTGGGCGAACGTGGTCGCCGGCGCGGGATCCGTGTAGTCGTCCGCCGGCACGTAGATCGCCTGCACGGACGTGATCGAACCCTTTTTCGTCGACGTGATGCGCTCTTGCAGTTCGCCCATCTCGGTCGCGAGGTTCGGCTGGTATCCCACGGCGGACGGCATGCGGCCGAGCAGCGCGGATACCTCGGAGCCCGCCTGCGTGAACCGGAAGATGTTGTCGATGAACAGCAGCACGTCCGCGCCTTCCTCGTCGCGGAAGTACTCCGCCACGGTAAGCGCGCTCAGGCCAACGCGGAGCCTGGCTCCGGGCGGCTCGGTCATCTGGCCGTAAATCAGGGCGGCCTTGGACTTCCTCCAGTCCTTCGGGTCGATCACGTTCGATTCCTGGAACTCACGCCACAGGTCGTTGCCCTCGCGTGTGCGCTCGCCAACGCCGCCGAACACGGAAAAACCGCCGTGCCGCATGGCCACGTTGTTGATCAGCTCCATTATGATGACCGTTTTGCCGACGCCGGCGCCCCCGAACAGCCCAATCTTGCCGCCCTTCAGGAATGGCTCGATCAGGTCGATGACCTTGATGCCCGTTTCGAACATCTGCAATTCGGTGGACTGCTCGTCGAAAGCGGGCGCGGGGCGGTGGATCGGCAGCCACTTCTTCGCCTCAAGCGGGCCCATGTGATCCACCGGCTGCCCGATCACGTTAATCACCCGGCCGAGCACCTCGCGCCCTACCGGCATCTGCACCGGCCGGCCGAGGCTTACCGCTTTCATCCCGCGGACCATGCCGTCGGTGGGCTGAAGCGCGATGGTGCGGACCCGGCCCTCGCCGAGGTGCTGCGCCACCTCGCAGATAACGTCGATCGGCTGGGGCGTGTCGAAGCCCTCGCTGGTGATGTGGATCGCCGTGAGTATGACCGGCACCTGGCCTTCGGCGAACTGAATATCCACTGCCGGCCCGGCAATCTGGATCACGTGCCCTACGGCCGCGGCGGCTGCCCCCGGCCCGCCATTGCCCGAAACGCCTTCAATTGATGCCATACGATAAATAAACCTTCCCGCGAGCGCGCCTATAACGCCGCGGCCGCGCCGCTCACCACCTCTATGATCTCTTTCGTGATGCTGGCCTGCCGCACGCGGTTCATGTAAAGCGTCAGATGGTCTATCATCTCAGACGCGTTCGTCGTTGCGGCTTCCATGGCCGTCATGCGCGCCGCATGCTCGCTCGCCGCCGTCTCCAGCATCGCCTGGTAGATCGAGATCTCGACGTAGCGCGGCAGCAGCGTCCCGAGCAGCTCTAAAGGCGGCTGCTCGTATATGTAATCGCGCCCTCCGCCTTCCGGCATCCGCAGCGGCAGAATCGGCAGCGTCGTCAGCTTCTGCGACACCACGCTCTTGAACTCGTTATAAAGGGCGTAGACGGCGTCCGCCTCTCCGCTCTCGAACCGCGAAATGACGGTTCCGGCGATATCCGCCGCATCCGCATACGTGGCAGTCTGCGAAATCCCGATGCGCTCGCCGATTATGCTCGCGCCCGCCTTGCGGAAAAAATCGCGTCCCTTCCGGCCGAGCGCGATGATGGAAATCTCCGCTCCTTCGCGCTCGCGCAGGAACGCCTGCGCGGCGCGGATCAGGTTCGAGTTGAATGCGCCCGCAAGCCCGCGGTCCGACGTCAGCAAGAGCAGGATGATGCTGCGCTCCGGGCGGTGCGCCAGCAGCGGCAGCGACATGAGCCGCTCGTCACCCGCAACCGCCGCCGCAACGTCCCCCAGAACCTCGCGAAATATGTTCGCGTACGGGCGCGCCTGCAACACGCGGTCCTGGGCGCGGCGCAGCTTCGCCGCCGAGACCATCTTCATGGCCTTCGTGACCTGCTGCGTGTTCCTGACCGACCTAATCCGCCGGCGCAGGTCGATGAGGCTGGGCATCGGTCAGCTCCGGCGCTCGGCTACGAAGCGCTCCTTGAACTCCTTCAGAACGCTGCTGATCTCCTCGCGCAGCGCATCGTCTATCTTCTTCTGCTCCTTGATCTTCTGTAGCAGCCCCGGGTGCGCGTTATCCAGGAACCGGTACAGCTCGCTCTCGAAAGGGCGGCAGTCCTCCACCGGGAGATCGTCCAGATACGCGTTCGTCGCCGCGAACAGGATCATGATCTGCTTCTCGACCGGCAGCGGCTGGTACTGCGGCTGCTTCAACACCTCCACAAGCCGTTTGCCGCGGTTCAACTGAGCCATCGACGCTTTGTCGAGTTCGCTGCCGAACTGCGCGAATGCGGCCAGGTCGCGGTACTGCGCCAGTTCCAGGCGCAGCGGGCCGGCCACCTGCCTCATCGCGCGGATCTGCGCGGCGCCGCCCACGCGGCTCACCGAGAGGCCCGCGTTCACCGCCGGGCGAATGTTGGAATTAAACAGGTCCGACTCCAGGTAGATCTGCCCGTCCGTAATCGAAATCACGTTCGTCGGGATGTACGCCGAAACGTCGCCCGCCTGCGTCTCGATGAACGGCAATGCCGTGAGCGAACCGCCTCCGAGTTCATCCGACAGCTTGGCCGCGCGTTCCAGAAGGCGGCTGTGCAGGTAAAAGACGTCGCCGGGGTAGGCTTCGCGCCCCGGCGGGCGACGCAGCAGCAGCGAGATCTCACGGTAGGCGGCTGCGTGCTTGGAAAGATCATCGTATACGCACAGCGCGTGACGTTTGCGATCGCGGAAAAACTCGCCCATCGCGCAGCCCGAGTAAGGCGCGATGTACTGCATCGGAGCGGGGTCGGAGGCCGTCGCCGCGACCACGATGGTGTACTCCATCGCGCCGTGTTCTTCGAGCGTCTTCACGACCTGCGCCACCGTCGAGCGCTTCTGGCCGATCGCGACGTAGATGCAGATCACGTCGCCGCCGCGCTGGTTGATGATGGTGTCGAGCGCGATCGCGGTCTTGCCGGTCTGGCGATCGCCGATGACCAGCTCGCGCTGGCCCCGTCCGATCGGGATCATGCTGTCGATGGCCTTGATGCCGGTTTGCAGCGGTTCCTTCACGCCTTGCCGGTCCACAACGCCGGGCGCGAGGCGCTCCAGGGCGTTGAACTCGGTGGTCGCTATCGGGCCCTTGTCGTCGATCGGGTTGCCGAGCGCATCCACGACGCGCCCGATCAGCGCTTCACCGACGGGAACCGACATGATGCGCCTTGTCCGCCGCACCTCGTCGCCTTCGCGGATCTCGGTGTAGTCGCCCAGCAGCACCGCGCCCACCTGATCCTCTTCCAGGTTCAGCGCGATGCCCGCGACATTGTGCGGGAACTCGATTAGTTCGCCCGCCATCACCTTCTCGAGGCCGTAGATGCGCGCGATGCCGTCGCCCACGGAAATGACCGAGCCAACCTCGGCCACCTCGACCGCCTTCTCGTAGTTCTCGATTTCCTGGCGGAGTATCCGCTCGATTTCATCTGCTCGAATTTGAGCCATATCAGAAAAACCTTCGATACCGGCCTTCTACTCCGAAGCTCCGGCCATCCGCGCTTTCAAAGACTCGAGTCGGCCCCGTACGGAGCCGTCGTAAACCGTTGAGCCTACCCTCGCTACCACGCCGCCGATCAATGCCGGGTTGACTTCGAAGCGCGGCCTTACGCGCTTTCCGGTGAGCACCGCCAGCCGGCCTGTCAGTTGGGAGCGTTCGGCCTCCGTCAGCGGCCGCGCGGAGCATATATCGGCCCTCGAGACGCCCAGCCGCTCATCCATAACCTCTTCGTACGCCTCGCGGATCTCCGGCAGCAGCGCGGGGCGGCGATGGTCCACCACAACAAACAGGAACCTGCGAACCAGATCCGAAACTCCCAAAACCTCACATAGCTTTGAAATGACCGCCCGTTTGCGGGCGGGAGGCACTGCCGGCGAGTCCATCGCTACCCCGAGGCCGGCGGATTCGCGCATCGCTGCGTCAAACGCGTCCAGTTCCGCCGCCACCTCCGCAACGCGCGAATCGCCGGCCAAGTCCGCCAGCACTCGCGCATATCTAAATGCCAGAGCGCTCGGCATGTCAGCTCACCACCGCTTCCCGGCCCTGATTCGAGCCCATTCCGGCTGCCGCCGCCGCAACCAGCGCCGCGTCGGCTTCCGGAGTCAGTTGAGCGCGTATCTTCTGCTCTGCGAGCGATATCGCCAACCTCGCCGCGTGCTCGCGCAGTTCCTGCGCCGCGGCTTTCGAAGCCGAGGCGATGTCCTGCTCGGCCTGTAAGCGTATCTTTTCCAGCTCGCGGCGGGTCTCGGCCCTCACGCGTTCGCCTTCGGCGGCCGACTCCTCTCGCGCCTGCTCGCGCAACATCTCGATTTCAGTGCCGACCGCCGCCAGCCTCTTCTCAACTTCCGCGTAGCGCTCTTCGGCTTCTCTCTTCATACGCGCCGAGGCTTCAAGGTCCCGCAGTATGCTCTCCGTGCGCCTGCGGAAATACGCCCCGCCTTTCTTATAAGCGGCATACGCGAAAATCCCCATCAGGATGCCGAAATTGGCCAGCTTCCACAGGTCCATGCTGGTCTCGCCCCTGGCATGGCCGGTCTCCTCCACTTCCTGCTGCTGGGCCTCCTGCTCGAGCGAGGGCGTTTGCTTTACCTGTGCTGTCGCTGCGCCCAGCCACAGAAAAGCTGCTAGGAACGCGGTGATGATCTTTTTCAAACCGGTCTCCTGCGCAAGATTGCGTCCGTGATCCGCTCGGCGAGAGAGTCGCTCCGGGCCTGCAAGGACGTCTTGGCCGCTTCCAGTTCGGCGCCGAGCTTCGCCGTGGCCTCCTTCACCATCGCCGCGCCTTTTTTGCGCGCTTCGTGTACCGCGTTCGCCTGCTCCTGGCGAAGCTGCTGGCGGAACTCCTCCTGCTCGCGGTAGATGTCCGCCCGGGCTGTTCGCAGCGCGGCCTCGTACTGGGATGCCAGCTCGGCAGCACGGGCGAAGCTGGCCTCAGCGAGGCTGCGCGCCCCCTCGGTGGCGTCGTAGCGCTGCTTCAGCGTGCGCGCCATGGGGTCGAAATAGACTTTCTTGAGGTAGAAGTACAGGGCGATAACGAGGAGAAACGTCGGGATCGCCTCGAGGATTAGCGCGCCTAGCGCTGCCAATGTACGATCCATCGGATTTAGCTTGCGGAGCTGCTTCGAACGCCTTCAAAACACAAAGGAAAAGCGCTAAGAGTCTCAAGCTAGCACATCCCGGTTCAGGGGTCAACCGACGCCTGCGGCGCCGGAGACGCTCGGAAACGCGCCTCTGATCCGTTTCCCGCACATCGGCGCTAAGGTCTGCTCGATGTTTGTTTCCGCCCCCGCCTCGCGGCGATGCCCTCGCGCTATCGGCATACAACAAAAAAACGGGCGCCTCGAGAAAGGCGCCCGTCGCTGTGTCAAAAAGATTTGACCCTGAAGTTGTGACTTCTCAGTCCCCTTCGCTTCGGGGTGTACTCATCCTAGCACAGCCGGGCCCGGGAACAAGCAGTTCCTGGCGGGCGGGAATCGAGGTTCATTCGGAAGGCTGGGGCGCTCGTTTCGACGCCGCCGGGCGCCGGAACGCGCGCACCAGACTCAAGCCCGTCCGATTCAGACCGCGGCGCCTTACAGCCTATTTCTTCGCGAAATATAGCCTGGCGGCGCGCTCCAGGTTTGCTACGTTCACCTCCGGTGTGCGGCCTTCATACAAGCTTATTGCAATCAATATGTTGCAAATGTCTGCCGGATAGCAGGCGCGCAGCTCGCCCGGACCCAGCGTGGAGCACAGCCGGCGCAGGGCCGCCGGCGCATCGGGATCGCACGTGAGATTCCGGGCGCGCACGACGCGTTGCAGGATCTCGTCGAAACAGATGTCGTCCACCGGTTCGACATAGACCTTGTTCTGGATGCGGCGGAGGAATGCCTCGTCGGCCAGTTCGCGAGGATCCAGGTTGGTGGCGAAGACCACCAGCATCTCGAACGGGATCTGGAACTTAACACCATAGCGGAGCATCAGGTAGTCCACGCGGCGATCCAGCGGGACGATCCACCGGTTCAGCAGGTCGCGCGGCGCGATGAGCTGCCGCCCGAAGTCATCTATGACGAAGACGCCATTGTTGGCCTTCAATTGCAGCGGGGCGGCATAGATGCCGGTGGCTTCGTCCAGCCGCAGATCGAGCATGCTGGGAACAAGTTCGCCGCCGGCGATTACGCACGGGCGCTTGCAGATAACCCAGCGCGGATCGAGATTCTCGGCGAAGGTTTCGACGCGCTCATGCACCACAGGGTCGTAGTGCTGAATGATCTGCCCGTCTACCTCGAGAGCGTAGGGCAGCACGATGACGTCCTGAAAGATGCGCAGGAGGCGCTCGGCGATGCTGGTCTTCCCGCCGCCCGTGGCGCCGTACAGGAAGATCGAACTCTGGGAGATGACTGCCGGGCCGATACGGTCGAGCAGAGAATCCGTTAAGACCAGGTCCGAAAAGCACTTTCGGAGCGTTTCCCGGTCGGTTCGGACGCGCGCGGCCTGGCACTTGACGGCACGGTGGTACTGCTTGAGCGGCACGGGCGCCGGCCCGCAGTAGCGCGTTATTTCGTAACGCTCCAGGGCCATATTGCGGCCGGCGGCCGTCAGCGAGAACGTGTAATCGTTGCCCACCATACCTTTAACGTCGAGCAATTGCTGTTGCCGCAGTTCGCGGAAGACTTTCTCGACGATCAGGGGCGAGAGCTTCAGCGCCTCACTGAGAGCGCTGAGAGTCGTTGTCCCCGAAATGTAGATCCGGCGGAGCATAAGGTCGGTCACGACGGACTCGGAGATGCCAAGCTCCTCGATGGTGTCTGGAGTCTTAGGGATGTAGGCTGGTTGCGCGAGCGTGAAACTGAGCATGGGTCTTATTGATCCTATGCGATATAGTTCTTCCGGTCCAGCCAAACTTTGCACGGGCGGGGGGCGCGGCTCGTCAGAGTCTTTGAGGTGCTGTTCGCGCGCACAATCATTGTGTGGTTGGCCGTCGTGTCGCTCGCCGCGGCCGCCGGGCCAAGCGCCAAAAAGCTCGCAAAAGAAGCCGCCGAGGCAGAGCGCGACGGGAACATTGTGCGCGCCTATCTCCTTTACGCTCAAGCGGCTGCGCTGGCGCCCGACCGTCCCGAGTACTGGGCGAGAAGCCAGGCCCTCCGCACGCGGGCAGCCCTGAAGGCGAAGCCGCGGCCGCAAGCGGTTGAATCGGCCTTGGAAGCCGCAAAGCCGGCGGAACCCCCGCCGGAACCGGAACCTCTTCCGCGGGGATTTTCCACCGAGATAACGCACAAAGACCTCGCCGATGTGGAGCGCCTCCGCCCGCCGCCCGATTTGAAACCGGCGGCTAAACGCCAAAACATTGATGTCCAGGGCGACTCGAAATCGCTGTTCGAGCAGGTGGCGCGCGCCTGGGGTCTTGACGTCGTGTTCGACGCCGAGTTCCAGCCGGGCCCGGCCACGCGCCTGCGGCTCCAGGACGCCGATTTCGACACTGCCCTCAGGGCGGTACAGGCCGCGACAGGCAGCTTCGCGGTGCCGCTCGGCGAGAAGTTGATGTTCGTCGCCGCCGACACGCCGCAGAAACGCGCGGAAATGGAGCCAACCGTCGCGATTACGATTCCTCTTTCCGACACCGCTTCGGCCGAGGAGGCGAAGGCGCTCGCGCAGGCCGTGCAACAGACGTTCGACCTTAAGAAGCTCGCCGTCGACACCACCAGGCGCATGGTGCTGATGCGTGACGTGATATCCAAAGTGCGCCCGGCGGAGCTGGTTTTCCGGCAGCTTGCGGCCGGCCACGCGCAGCTGGCGATCGACGTGGATTTCCTTGAGATCGACCGCAGCTCCTACCTTGCGTACGGCCTGATGCTGCCTACCCAGTTCCCGATCACCTGGATCGGACCCGATGCCAAGCCGACCCTGATCCAGACGCTGGCGCAGTTTCTGGCCGGAAACTCGGTGTTGGGCATGGGCATCGCGAACGCCCAGTTGTTCGCGCAGATGAGCAAATCGAGCGCGAACACGCTGCTGCACACGGTGCTCCGCGCCTCCGACGGCGATCCGGTGACGTTCCATGCCGGAGACCAGTACCCGATCGCAACCGGAGGCCTGCTCGGGGGCGCCGAGTACGGCTACTTCCCGAGCTTCAACTTCGAGGAACTCGGCCTGAAGCTCAAAATCGAGCCGCACGTGCACGGGATCGACGAAGTGACTCTCGGAGTGGAGGCCGAATTCAGGGCGCTTACCGGCCAGGCGCTCAACGGCATTCCGGTGATTGCGAACCGGCAGTTCCAATCCACGGTGCGGTTACGGCAGGGCGAGTGGGCGATACTGGCCGGCATCATGAGCACGGAGGAGGCGCGCAGCATTGCCGGGATTCCGGGAATTACGTCGCTGCCGGTTCTGAAAGACCTGTTCGCAAAGAACGAGCGCAACAGTGACTCGACACAGGTGGTGGTGCTGCTCAAACCGCACCTGTTGAGCATTCCGCCGGGCGAGACGGGCACGCGCGGCATCTGGTTGGGCTCGGACGCGCGCATGCGCGTGCCGATGTAAGCTCCCCGGGCGCGAGGTGCGGCGCCCGAGCCGGTATGGGGCCGCGCAATTCCGCTATTCTCGTTACGAATATGTCGAAGATGCTGGAGGAGATCCGGCAGCAGCCGGGGGTGCTCGAGCGCACGCTTGCGGGCGAACTGCGGCGCATAGAGCGTTTCCGGCAGGCGGTGGAGAAGCGCCGGCCGCGGCTGGTGATCCTGGCCGCTCGGGGAACGTCCGACAACGCGGCCCTGTTCGGGCGCTATCTGCTTGAAATAGCCACGGGGATTCCGGTTTCGCTGGCCGCGCCGTCGCTGTTCACGCTGTACGGCGCCAGGCTCGATCTCCGGGACGCGCTGGTGATTGCCGTTTCGCAATCGGGCGAATCGACGGACACGAACCGCGTGCTCGAGCGGGCCCGCGCGCAGGGCGCGCTGACGGCGGGAATCACGAACGAGGGCCGGAGCACCCTCGCGAAGCTGGCGGAATATCCGTTCCTCGTGCGTGCCGGGAAAGAGAAGAGCGTTGCGGCGACGAAGACGTACACCGGGCAGTTGATGATGCTTTACCTGGTGGCGTACGCGCTCGGCGCGCCGGTGCGTATGGAGCACCTGCGGCGCATCCCGGAGTGGACCGAGGCGGCGCTCGGGCTCGAGGACGGCGTGCGCACGCTGGCGGAGCGGTACCGGTTCATGGAGCGCGCCGTGGTGGTGGGCCGCGGGCTCAATTACTCGAATGCTTTCGAGTTCAGCCTGAAGCTGATGGAAACGTGCTACGTGGTGGCGGAACGGTTCTCCTCCGCCGATTTTCTGCACGGGCCGATTGCTATGGTTGAGCGTTCGTTCCCCGTGTTCCTGTTCGCCCCGCCTGGAGTAACGTGGCCGGGAAACAGGGAGATGCTCGCGAAACTCGGCGCGCTCAAGGCGGATGTACTTCTCATAACTGACGAGACCAACCGCGAGGCGAGGCAGGCGGCGCGCGCCGTGACAATTCCCGCGAAACTGGCGGTGCGCGGGGCATCGCCGGAAGAGTTGTACACGCCGATTCCGTATATAGTGCCGGCGCAACTGTTCGCCGCGTGCCTGGCCGAGGTGAAGGGATTGGATCCGGACCAGCCGCGAACGCTCAGCAAGGTTACGAGGACGCTTTAGTGGTCAGGTTTCTTTGGCGGTCGACGCGAGGTTACCGGCTTCGGCCATGGCGGAGCCCGTACGTCCGCTGGCGCATGGAGACGTACTGGGGCATCCCGGCGTCCTCAATCGGTTTCCGGGATTTCGTTAGCTTCGCGTGGCTGCACCGCTCGGAGATGCTGAGATTTCTGCGCTGGGCGGACCGGATGGAGCGGGAAACGCGCCGGAGGGTTTGAGCGGGCGTCCGGATGAGCTATCCTGAACGCATGTCCCGGGGCTGAGGCGGGCCGCAGATTGAGGCTGGCACTTTTTTTTCTGATGTTTACGACCTTTGCGCGTTGCGGGGTTGTTCCCGATGTGCGCGGCGCGGTGAACAGGAACGATTTCGCCGCCGCCGAGCGGATCCTGGCGGCGTACCGGACGGCAAACGGCACAACGCCGGAGCTCGCTGAAGCTTACTCCTGGGCGGGGCGCGGTGCGCTCGCCGCGAAGGATCTGGACCGCGCCGAACGTTACGCCGCCGAAGCGCGCCGCCTTGCGTTAGGCCAGTTGAAGAACGGCAAGCTTGCGGATAATCCCAGTCTGGCCACCGCACTCGGCGCGTCGATCGAAGTGCAGGCGCAGGTTATGGCCGCGCGGGGCTCGCGCGACGCGGCTCTCGAGTTTCTGGATGCCGAACTGAAGCGCTGGGGCGATACGAGCATCGCGACGCGCATTCAGAAGAATGTCAACTTGCTCGGGCTCGAGGGCAAACCGGCGCCGCGCATCGCCGGTGTTGAAACCGCAGGCCGGCCGGTGCTCGTGTTCTTGTGGGCGCACTGGTGCCCGGACTGCAAAGGCATGGCTCCCACGCTCGCGCGTATCGAACGCGAGTTTGCTCCCCGCGGGCTCGTGATTGCGGCGCCGACGAAGCTGTACGGGTACACCAGGCGCGGGCAGGAGGCCGGCCCGGAAGAGGAGACGGCGTACATTGCCCAGGTGCGGACGTCCGCTTACGGAGCCGTAAAGAATATGCCGGCGCCCGTGGACGAGCGGGTGTTCCGCGCATACGGCGCGAGTACGGTGCCGACGCTCGTGCTCATCGACAGCGGCGGCATCGTGCGCTTCTACCATCCGGGCGAGATGACTTACGACGAACTGGCGCCGCGCATTGAAAGCCTGCTGAAGCCGCTGGGACGCGAAGCGGCTTCGGGCAAGTAAGCGCGCGTGGTTCCGGGCTTGGGAGCCTGTCCGTCAGGCTCGGAATTGAACATACGCCGCGCGGTCTCCCGGCCGGATGTTTCCGGCGGCGCTCGCCGGCTGCGAACCCGAGCGGCGGGTGCAACCGGCGGAGAAGGCGGCTGCCCCGGCGCCAGGACGCTCGGCGCTCAGCCTCTTGGGCGCCCGGACAGCACGGCCGCCAGCGCGCGCCAGAGCACGTGTAGATCGAGGCCGAGCGACAGGTGCTTGATGTAGTAAAGGTCGTACTCGAGTTCCTCGGCCGCGCTCGCTGAGCTATCGGGCGTGCCGCGATTCACGCGCGCCCACCCCGTCATGCCGGGGAGGACGCTGTGGCGCAAGCGGTAAAACGGAAGCTCTTGCGAATGCGCTTTTGCGGGCTCCGGGTGTTCCGGCCGCGGGCCGACGAGCGCCATTTCCCCCTTGAGCACGTTGAAGAGCTGTGGCAGCGCGTCAAGGCCTGTCCTGTGCAGGATCCGGCCGGCCGGCGTTGCGGGCAAAGGGCCTGCTCCACCTGAAACCTGGGTTGGAGAGGAGTTGCGGGAATCCAGCCCGGCACTTTCGCCCTGTCTGGCCGCGTTCATGCACGCCGTGCGGAACCTGAGCAGGCGAAAAATCTCTCCGTTCACGCCCACGCGCGGCTCACGCGACAGCACGGGGCCGGCGGAAGTGAGCTTGATCGCGGCGGCGATGGCGAGCATCAGCGGCGAGAGCACGATCGTTGCGACAAGCGCTGCGGCGAAGCTTGCCGCGTTGTGCCATAACACCCTGGCGCGCCGCGGGCAGAGGTCCTCCGAGAAGACCAGCGCCGAAGGCGGCTGGGCGGCGGCCACCCGCCCGCAGACGGACTCGTACAGCGACGCGGCATCGTCGATGACGAAGCCCTCAAAGCGAAGCTCGAGCAGTTGCGTCACCGGCAGGCGCGAGCGGCGGTTAGTCAACGCTACTATGATGCGGTCGGGAAGGAGCGAGCGGGCGATGTCGCCGATGCGTTCCAGCGGGCCGAGGCACGCGCCCACGGCGGAGATCGCCTCGGGGTCTTCGCTGCCGAGGTAGCCGGCTATGCTGAACGCGGCGCCGCCGGCAGCGCGCAGCCGCGCGGCGATCTCAACGAGGGTTGCGTCGGCGCCGACGAACAGCAGCGACTGCGGTTTTCCCGGGCCCAATAGGTAAAGGCCGCAAGTGCTCCGCCACAAGAACAACGCCGAAACGGAAACGGCGCCGCCGTACAGCATCACGCGGAACGGCAGGTTTAAACCGGCGTTGACATAAGCTGCAACTCCGGCAGCCACAAAAGCCGCTCCCGCGGAGGAGGCCAGCGCAGTCAATAGAGCGCCGCTGCGCGCTGCGACCTGCGTGTACATGCCCTGGTAGTACATGGCCAGCAGGAAGCAGGCGACAACCAGGGTTATGCAGCCGAGACCGCCCTCGAACCAATAGACAATAGGGGCCGCCGCGCCAAGCTCGAAAAAGAGCCCGGCGGTGTAAGCCGCATACAGCAACGCGGCGTCGGCGGCCAGCGCGGCCAGGACGCCGCCGGGAGCGGGAACCCGGAACGAACGCGGCATGCGATTTGATGATTGTATCGTTGTCTGACAGTCCTGCGAAACAACCGCGCCGGGAAGGAGCCGGCTGGCTTGGCTTGAGAGCAGTCGAAAGGCGCCGGGCGGGTCCGCCCGAGGCAGGTGATCTGGTATACCAATTTGGGGGGTTGATGACCAACAAAGATGAAGCGGGCGTCGCCGTCATTGGCCTCGGCTACGTAGGATGCGTGAGCGCGGCGTGCCTGGCTGCGCTGGGCTACAGGGTTACGGGTGTAGACCGGGACGCGCACAAGGTGGACGCCGTGCTGGCCGGGCGGGCGCCGTTCTACGAGCCCGGGCTCGGGGAACTGGTGCGCGACAATACCGCGGCGGGGCGGCTTTCGGCGACGACTTCAGTGGCCGAAGCGCTCGAACACGCCGATATCGCGCTCATCTGCGTCGGAACGCCCTCGGAGCGCAACGGCAATCTGGGCCTGGAGCAACTGCGGCGTGTAGCGGCGGAGATCGGCGAGTGCGTGCGCTCGCGGACGCGCAGACTCGTCGTGGCGGTGCGAAGCACCGTTTTCCCGGGTACTTGCGAGGAGGTTGTCGCTCCCGCGCTGGGCTGCGCGGGGAAGGCGCCGGTGGTCTCGAACCCCGAGTTCCTGCGCGAAGGCACCGCCGTGAGAGACTTCATGGAACCCTCGCTGCTTGTGGTCGGCGGCGCGGACGAGGACGCCGTAAGGGCTGTCGCCGCGCTGTATTCAGGGCTCCCCGTTGAGCCGTGCCTCGTATCGCTGCGCACGGCGGAGATGATCAAGTACGCCTGTAACGCTTTCCATGCGGTCAAGATCGGCTTCGCGAACGAGATAGGCGCCCTGGCTGGCGAACTCGGCGTAGACGCGGCCGAAGTGATGGACACCGTATGCCGCGACACGCGGCTGAACATCTCGCCGGCGTACCTGAAGCCGGGCTTCGCTTTCGGCGGATCGTGCCTGCCCAAGGACCTGCGCGCGCTTAACTACCGCGCGTCGCGGCTGGACCTCCGCCTGCCGCTTTTAGAATCGGCTCTGCCTTCAAACAGCGAGCACCTGGCGCGCGCCATCCGCCGCGTGCTCGATCTTTCCGGCCGTATCGGCGTCTTCGGGCTCGCGTTCAAAGAGAACACGGACGACCTGCGCGAGAGTCCGGTGGTGGGATTGCTCGAGACGCTCATCGGCAAAGGGCGCGCCGTGTGCGTGTTCGACCCGCACATCCGTCTTGAGGGCATCTACGGCAGCAACAGGCAATTCGTTCTGAATGCTATTCCGCACATCGGCAGGCTGCTTGTGAGCGGCATCGGCGAACTGCTCGCATCGGCGGATCAAATCGTGGTGGCGCAGATGCCCTCCGCGGAGTACGCCGAGCGAATCAAGCAGAGCGGAAAACCAGTGACAGACCTGGTTGGATACCTGCCCGCGCGCGAATCAGCCGCCCGGAGCGGCCGGTGAAGATCCTGTGGATTTGCGCGAATTTCCTGCACCCGACCAATAAAGGCGGGCTCATCAGGAGTCTCGGCATCCTCCGGAGGCTGGCGGCGCAGCACGAAGTGCATTACGTGGCCTACGAGAATCCCGAACATCCGGAGGCCGTCAAACAGGCGGCGGAGTACTCGCACCGGGCGTACGCGGTGAAGCACGCGGTTCCGTCCAGGCGTTCCCCGCGGTTTGCCGCGCAGATCGCCGCCGGGCTGTTCGACCCGGTGCCGATGGCGATACGGCGGTTTGCATCGCCGGCAATGAGGCAGGTAACCGCCGAGCTGTCCAGGCGGGAACGGTTCGACCGTATCGTGGTTGATTTCTTAACGATGGCGGCGTGCGCGCCGGACCTCGGATCGAGCGTGCTGTTCCAGCACAATGTCGAGACGATGATCTGGCGCCGCCGCACCGAGCGCGCGCGCGATCCCATAACCCGTTCGTACATGCGGTTGCAGGAGAGCCGCATGTTCCGTTTCGAGCGCGATGCTTGCCGCAAGGCGGCGCACGTGATAGCGGTATCGGAGCTGGATGCGGCGCTCATGCGCGAGATGTTCGGCGTGGAGCGCGTCTCGGCCGTGGCGACCGGCGTCGACGTGGATTATTTCGCGCGCCCGGAGGGGCGGGCCGAGCCGAAGACGGACCTTGTGTTCGTGGGCTCGATGGACTGGCTGCCGAACGTGGACGGCGTCGCCTGGTTCGTCGAGGAAGTGCTGCCGCTCATCCGCGAGCGCAGGCCGGAGTGCCGCTTTGCCATAGTGGGGCGCGTACCGCCGCCCCGCATAGCCGGCTACGGCCGGAGGGACGCGCGCATCATAGTCACGGGCACCGTTCCCGACATCCGCCCGTATCTTTGGGGCGGGACCGTTTCGGTGGTGCCGCTGCGCATCGGCGGAGGCACGCGCATGAAGATTTACGAGGCGATGGCGGCGGGAACGCCGGTGGTCTCGACGACCATCGGAGCCGAAGGCCTGGAAGTGCATCCGCCCGAGGACATTCGCCTCGCCGACGATGCCGCGGGTTTCGCGGCCGAGTGCCTCGATCTGTTGAGCGATGCCGCGGCGCGCGAGCGGATGGTCCGGCAGGGCCGGGAGATGGTTGCCGCCCGGTTCTCCTGGGATACTGTGGCGCGGCAGTTCGCTGAAATTCTGGAACAGGCCGGACCGGCAAGGGCCTGAGCTAGCTGGCCGCGCCAGCTTCTTCTTCGACGATGCGCCCGTCCAGCATGCGCACGATTCGGTGGCCGTAGGACGCGACGTGCGCGTCGTGCGTGATCATCAGGATGGTTTGCCCGATACGCCCGTTGAGATCGCGCAGCAGATCGAGCACAGCGGCGGAGTTCTTCGAATCCAGGTTGCCGGTGGGCTCGTCGGCAAGCAGTATCGCCGGGTTGTTCACGATGGCGCGCGCGATCGCGACACGCTGCTGCTCGCCGCCGGAGAGGGCGCGCGGCTTGTGCTCGAGCCGGTGGCTGATCCCCAGCAGTTCGAGAACCTGCCGGAATTTCGTGTCCCCGCCATCGGGGTTGCGCGCGAGATATCGCGCTATTTCGATGTTATCGGCGGCGGAGAGCGTCGGCAATAAATTGTACTTCTGGAAGACGAAGCCCACCAGGCGCCTGCGCATCTCGGTGCGCTCCCGGTCGCTGATGCGCGACAGGTCCCGGCCGCCGACGACGACGCTGCCCGAAGTGGCCGGCGTAAGGCCTCCCAGTATGTGGAACAGAGTTGACTTGCCCGAACCCGAGGGTCCCACCACGCAGACGAACTCGCCGCGCTGAACCGAAAGGTTCAGACCGCGCAGGGCCTCCACTTCTACGTCGCCGGCCCGATAAACCTTTCTGAGGTTGCGGACCTCGATAATTGGTCCGTTATTCATACGCCAGCGCCTCGATGGGATCCTGTCTGGCGGCCTGCATGCCCGGATACATCGTGCCGATCAGCGCGCCCGCAACTGCAATCGCAGCCGCGATCGGCCACCAGGACGGCACAATGTGCTGGGGCAGCGACGCCGGCACGAAAGTCGCCAGCAGCCATCGCGAGCCGAACGAGAACGCGATGCCGAGGACCGAGCCGGCGAGCGCGAGTATGACGGTCTCCCGCATTAGGAGGCCGAGGATGAAAGCCGGGCTCGCTCCCAGCGATTTCAAAATGCCGATCTCACGCGTACGCTCCAGCACGGCCGTATACATCGACAGGAAAACCACCAGGAACCCGATCACCACCGAGATGCCTATAACCACCTTTATGAACGGGCCGAGGCCGGGGGTCTTGTCCACCGTGTAATAGGACATCAGCTCCGGCATCGAATAGATGGGATAGCCTTCGAGCGTCGACTTCAGATGTTCTATTACAGCGGGGAGATTGCGCTGGTTGTCCACCTTCACATAGAGCTGGCTGACCTTCCCGGAGTTGCCGATGAGCTCCTGCAACCGGTCCATCGCAACCACCACGCGCGCCAGTTTCCCCCCTTCGAAGATGCCCGAAACGCGCCATTTGCGGTTCAGCAGTTCCAGCGAGGAGCCGACGGAAAGGCCGTGCTGCTGCGCGTAGTAGCGGTCTACCATGACGTCGTCGGGGTTCCTGAGCTGACCGCCCTGGACGAAATCGAAACCGCCGCTCATGCGGTTGAAGGCAGCCAGATCGATCCCCGTGATGGTGTCGATTCCGCGCAGCGGATAAACCACGGTGCCCATCGACTGGGCCACGTGCGGCTGCTGGGCCAGCCACGCCACCAGCCTCTGATCGATGGTGGCCGAGGTCATGCTGAGCAGGCTGCTTCCGCGCGGCCGGATGATGATGTCCGCGCCGACGCCGCGGGCGCGCTCCTCCGCTTCCTGCAGCATGCCTCTGCTCAGGCCCACGATAGTCAGGATCAACGTGACCTCCAAAGCTATCGCTACAATGCTGAGCCCGCTGCGGATGGGACGGAACTTCAGGTTTTCAAGGACGAGCTTATTTACCAAAGCTTTTGTACCAAAGCTCCAGTTTAGCTGGTCGCGTGAGCCGGCGGAGGAAGCCGGCGGGGCTGAAATCCGGCGCTCTGCCGGGCGCCTCCGCTTCGTCCGGGTAGCTACAGCTTCACGAACTCCACCCGGCGGTTCTCGGCCCGGCCCTGCGGCGTATCGTTCGACGATACAGGCTTTGAAGCGCCGAAACCCTCGGAGGAGAGGCGATCGGCCGCAACTCCGTGCTGCGACACGAGCGCTGCCTTGACAGCCTCCGCGCGCCGCTTGGACAGTTCCAGGTTCTTTGCGGCATCGCCTGTGGAATCGGTGTGCCCTTCTATGCGCAACTTCAGCGCGGGCTGCTTCGCGAGCGCTTCGGCGATTTGCTTCAGCACCGGCGCGGATTCGGGACGCAGGCGGTCGCTGTTCAGGTCGAACTGGATTCCGTGCGTGACATAGCGGCCGGTTGCGAACAGTGTCTTACTGATGTCCGGTGTGGATTCCGCTATGCGGAAGCCGGCGAAGCTGATCGGATTGATCTCGTTTTCGGTCTCGATGCGCACGCCGGTCCAGGCGGGCAGCTTTAACTGGTTCGCATCGACTATGCGTTCCCCGTTCACGTAGAACCGCAGCCGCCCTTCCTGGAGCCAGACTGCGTATTTCGCGGGCTCTCCGAGCTTGACCCGGCACTCGCCGGATGCAATCCGGTCCTCGGCGGTCGCGACGGTGACGTTGCAGTTGCCTTCGCCATCGTAAAACTCGACGGTGATGTACCAAAGCCAGTTATCGTCGTTATCAATGAAGCTCCAGGAGAGCTTGCGGGAGTCTTCTTCGGTTCACTTTTCGAAGGTGGCCTCGTGGTCGATGGTGAAGTTCTGCGGCCACTTGGCGATGTTGGGGTACAAATAGACGTTCTTTGGCGCTATCAACCGGCCGTTCGTGCCCAACTGCACGCGGCCTTCACGCACCTTCCAGTGCGGCGGCGCGGCGCCTTTCGCCATATCACTGAAATCGTCGTAGAGAAGGATCTTTTCGCCGGGGACAAAATCCCATCCCGCCTGTTCCTGGGCCGTCACTGGCAGGACAAGCGCCGTGAAGAGCATGAAATAGTGAATGCGCATATGGTGCCATCATTTTACAATGCGTTGAGGAGGCGCTCCGATCAGATTCCTGCGCGGGATTGCCGCAGCCGCGGCGCTGGCCCTGTCGGGTTGCGGCGGCTACGGGGAGTTCGCTCTGCCGTCGCCCGGCGGCGAAGCACGCGATTTGCGTTACGAAGTGTCCGCGAAAGCGGACCCCGTGCTCACGCGCGGCCACGCGGGTGAGTTCGATTCCGTGGATGCGCTGAACCCTTCCGTGGTCCGGCACGCCGGCGAGTACTACAATTTCTACTCCGGCTTCGACGGCCACACCTGGCGCACGGGCCTGGCGACCTCCGGCGACGGCCTGAGGTGGGAACGCAAGGGCGCGGTGCTCTCGCCGGACGCGTCCACCTGGGAGGGCGACTACATCGCGGCGAACGGGACGGCGCTGTTTCGCAACGGCGAGTTCCTCTACTGGTACCAGGCCGGCGGGCGCAATCCGCGCATCGGCCTGGCGCGCTCTCCGGACGGGCTGAAGTGGGCGAAAGAGCCACAGCCGGTGCTCGAGTTGGGCCCGCGCGGAAGCTGGGACGAACGCGCCGTGGCGGACCCGTGTGTCATCCTCGCGGGCGGCCGCCTCTACATGTACTACCTGGGGCAGGACCGCGCGCGAAGACAGCGGCTCGGCGTGGCGATGTCGCGCGACGGCGTACGGTGGACCAAGTTGCGGTCGAACCCCGTTCTCGAACTCGGCGAGCCCGGCACATTCGACGAAAACGGCCTCGGTGAGCCCGCGGTGTGGGCCGAAGCCGGCTCCTACTGGATGCTCTACACCGGCCGCGACCGCGCGGAGAACCGCAAGATAGGCCTGGCGCGCTCGCGCGACGGTGTTCGATGGGAGCGCGTGTCGCGGAAAGCTCTTTTTTCCGGCGGGGAGGCGTGGAACGGCAAGGTGGTGTGCGACCCCACCGTTGAGGCGCGCGGCGGCCAAGTGCGCGTCTGGTACGGCGGCGGCGACGTCCCGCGGCCCGACGAGCGCCTGAACGGCCAAATAGGCATGTTCGAGATGAAGGCGGCGCGATGAAGAACCGCTGCGCCATCCTCGTTTGCGTGCTGGCGGTGCTCGCGCTGCGGCTGCCGTTCCTGAACCAGCCCATTCAGGGCGACGACGTCTACTACCTCGAGGGCGCGCAACACGCGCAAATCGACCCGCTTCATCCGCATCACGCGCGCTACGCGTTCCAGGGCGCGGTTGTGGACATGCGCGGGCACCCGCATCCGCCTTTCAATGCGATGTTCCTCGGCGCGGTGCTGGCGGCCGTGCGCGACGTGCGCGAGCCCGTATTTCACGCGGCCTACATACTCTTTTCGCTGATTGCGGTTATGGCGGCGCTTTCGCTGGCGTCGCGCTTTTCGCCGCACCCGCTCCTGGCGACGCTGATGTTCATGGCCGTCCCGGCTTTCGTGGTGAACGGGAACTCGCTCGAGGCCGACGTGCCTTTTCTGGCGTTCTGGATGGCATCCGTCGCGCTTTTCGTTTCAGCGGAAGAGCGGCGCAGCGCTCCGCGTCTGTCGCTCGCCGCGCTCGCAGCGGCGCTGGCGGCGATGACGGCGTACCAGTCGGTCTTCCTGGCAGGAGTGCTCGGCGCGTACCTGTACTTGCGCAAATCGCGCTGGATGCCCGCGTGGGCGATGCTGCTGGTCCCGTTTGCCGTGATCGGCGGGTGGCAGCTTTGGGAGCGCTCCGCCGGGGGCGCGATGCCCGGAGCGGTGCTGGTGGGCTACTTCCGCGAGTACGCATTACAGACGCTGGCGGCGAAGCTGCGCAACGCGGGCGCGCTGACGGTCCACATGGCGTGGCTGGTGTTCCCGGCGATTGCGGCGACGGCCTTCCGCGACACCGGAAAGCGCGTGCTCGCATTCATCGCCGTTGCGGGCGCCGCGCTCGCGTGGGTGGATGCGAACCCGCTGTTCTGGGCGTCATGGATTATCGGCGCGATGGTGCTGGTTTGGATGGCGCGCGCCGCGGCGCGCGCGGGCGACGCGGAAGAGCGGTTCCTCGCGGCCTGGGTCGCGCTGTTTTTTTCGGGCGCCATCGCTGTATTCTTCGCGGGCTCGGAGAGATACCTGCTGCCCGCCGCCGCGCCCGTAGCGATTCTGGCCACGCGAAAACTCGCCGGGCGCACGGCGCTTCTCGCGGCCGGCTGCGCGGCTTCGTTCGCGCTATCGCTGCTTCTGGCAGTCGAGAACTACCAGCACTGGGAGGCATGCCGTGAGTTCGTGCAAAGGCTTGCGCCGCAGATGCAGTCGCACCGCACGTGGGTTAATGCCGAGTGGGGACTAAGATTCTACGCCGAAGCCGAGGGCGGGCTTCCGCTGCTGCGGACCACCGCCCCGCAGCCCGGTGACATCGTGCTGCGAAGCGCCCTGGGGGGCTTCGACGTGCCTGCGAACGGGCCGCGCACGCTGCTGGCCTCCGCCGAGATACGCCCCTGGGTGCCGCTGCGAATTATCGGCCTGGGCGTGCGCTCGGGCTACTCAACGGCAGCGATGGGCCTGCGCCCGTTCGACATCTCGACGAAACCGGTTGACCGCCTTACAGCCGAACTGGTCGTCGAACGCCGGCCCACGCTGGCTTTCGTACCGATGAACGCGCCCGAAGCGCCCGATCAGATCGTGAGCGGGCTGTTCAACCTGGAGAACAACGCCTGGCGCTGGACCGGGCGACGCGCCACGGTGGCCGTGCGCGCGCCGGCGGCGGCGGCGCCGGTTGAGGCGTCGTTTTATATTCCCGATACCGCCCCGGCGCGGTCGGCGCGTCTGCTGGTGGACGGGCGCCTGGCAGCCGAGGCCGTGTACAAGGCTCCGGGCGCGTACACGCTGCGCTCCGGCCCGGTAAAGGTTGAGGGTCCGAGCGCGACCGTAACTCTCGAAGTGGACCGGACGTTCCGCGCCCCCGGCGACGAGCGCGATCTGGGCATCGTACTCAATGGAATAGGGTTCCGGGAATAGGCTCCCTCTGTGAGGTGGCCCGGCCGGCCATTTACGGAAGCCGGAACGGGCCGGGGGGTGAAGAGCGAACAGACGCAGGAACGCCACGAACCTCTATTCCGAGTGCGTTGGTCTGGACGCCGGCTCTTGCCGCGCGCCTGAGTATTGGGGCGAGGCGCCCTGCGGACCATTTCGGCGCCCCCAGGAACAAACCCGTTACCAATCTCGTATCCCGGGTGTAAGAAATCTCCTCATAGGCCAGTCTGATGGGTGAAGGCACAAGGGAGCGAGGTTGGAAAATGGCGACAGCGCCTGCATCGGCGGCAAGCCAGGTTGAGCCGGCGGAACTCGAACAGATTTTCATCGAGCACCACGCCCGGGTCTACCAGGCCGCTTACCGCATCACCGGCAACGCCGGCGACGCCGAAGATGTGCTGCAAACCGTTTTCCTGCGCCTGGTACGGCAGGACCGCACGGCCCTGCGCGTGGGTAACATCCAGGCGTATCTCCACCGGGCCGCCGTCAACGCCGCGCTCGACGTGGTTCGCCTGCGTCGCGATTCGAGGTCGGTGCCGGCAGAGATAATCGCCCCGGTGCTCTCCGGCGACAGGCGCCTGGAGCCCGAGCGGGACCAGCAATCGCGCGAACTGCGCGACCTGGTTCGCCGCGCCGTGGCCCGGCTCAGCCCGCGCGCCGCCGAGATCTTCGCGCTGCGGTACTTCGAAGGCTACGACAACAAAGAGATAGCCGCCATGTTGGACATCTCCCAGACGGACGTTGCCGTCAGCCTGCACCGCAGCCGCGCGCGCCTTCAGGACGAAATACGCACGTTTCAGGAGACAGGTCATGAGCACTGAGGAGAAGGGTCCGGACAACATCCTGGACCAGATCACATCGGAAATCCGCAACGAGCCCGTCGATCCGGCCCAGGTGCGCAAGGCCGCCGGCCGGGCATGGGCCCGCATAGAACAGGAAACTGCCGGCGCGACCGCCGCCCCGGAAACCATCCGCACGTGCGAAGATTTCCAGGCGCTGATTCCAGCCTGGCGCGGCAAGCGGCTCACGCCGGCGCGCGCCATGCTGCTCGAGGATCATCTGCACGAGTGCCCGGCGTGCCGCAAGGCAGCCGCGGGCGAAAAGGTGGTCGCCATCACAGGCGTGCGGCCGGGGGTGAAGCCAATGTGGCGCATGGCCGCGGCTGCGGCCGTAGTGGCCGCCGTCGGCCTCACCGGCTGGCTGGCGTCGGATCTCGCGGTTCCGGGCGGAACCGGCCCGCGTGCCACCGTTTACGCGATGGATGGACCCTTGTACCGCATCGCCAATCACGGTGTGTTTGCGCTCGCGAAGAACGACGGCATCAGCGAGGCCGAGCGCGTCCGCTCGTCCCAGGACGGCGGCGCCGTACTGCGCCTGCGCGACGGCTCGCTCGTCGAGATGGCCGCGCGCACGGAGCTTTCCATCTCCCAGCGCCGCTCCGGAGTCACGATTCACCTGGATCGCGGCGCCGTTATCGTGCAGGCGGCCAAGCAGCACAACGGGCGCCTGTACGTCGCTACGGACGACTGCAACGTCTCCGTGAAAGGCACCATTTTCGAGGTGAACCACGGCGTCAAGGGCTCCCGCGTCAGCGTTGTCGAAGGCGAGGTCAACGTGGAGCACGGCGACGAACTCGACGTGCTGCGCCCCGGCGACCAGGTGGTTACCAGCGAGTCCGTCAGCCCCGTTTCACTCGAAGAGGAGTTTTCCTGGAGCCGCGACTTCGACAAGTATCTGGCGTTGATGAAGGACTTCGGCGAGATCCGGAAAAAGGTGGAGGCGCTGCCCGGCCGGCAGCTTCGCTATGACTCGAAGCTCCTCGACCTGCTGCCCGTGAACACGCAGTTCTACGCGGCCATCCCGAATATCGGCGAGACAATTCACGAAACCAATCGCATCTTCCGCGAGCAGATGGCGCAGAGCCCGGTGATGCAGCAGTGGTGGGCCGAACGCGTGAAAAACGACGACCCTGCCGGCGATGCCAGACTTAACGAGATGTTCGAGCGCCTGCGCGTGTTCTCCAGCTATCTCGGCCCCGAGGTGGTTGTGGCGCTCGCGCCCGGCGCGGCCGGCGCCGGCAAGCACGAGAACCCGCTGATTCTGGCGGAAGTCGCCACCGGTGGGTTCAGGGAATATCTCACGGCCGAAGTCGCGAAGCTGAACGCCGAGGCCCGGCACGGGATGCTGCGCATCGTCGAAGACCCGTTCCAGGCCGCGCCGGCCGGTGAAAAGGAGATGCTCATTTACACCGGCAACGGCATCGTCGCTGCTTCTCCGGACATGCAGCTTCTGCAAGCCGTCGCGCGGCCGGCCGCCGGAGCGTTTCGCGGAACCGCTTTCGGCAGGCGAATAGAAGCTGCCTACAACGGCGGCGCCGGCTGGCTGTTCTGCATCGACACGCAGTCCATGATGAAGCCGGGCGAGGACCGGTCCAAACTGGACGCGAGCGGCTTCGACGCGCTGCGGTACATCGTGGTGCAGCGCAAAGAGGTCTCCGGTAAGTCCGAAAACCGCGCCGAGCTCGACTTCGCCGGTGTGCGCCGGGGCGTGGCGTCGTGGCTGGCCGAGCCGGCTCCGATCCGCGGCCTGGATTACGTTTCGCAGGACGCCGCATTTGCCGCCGGCTTCGCCGTCAAGGAGCCCGCGCTCGCGGCCGAAGACATAATCAGAATGGCCGGCCAGAGCAACTCCCTCGCCGAGTTCGAGGCCAAGACCGGCCTGAGCGTGCGCGGCGACCTGATGGCGCCTTTCGGCGGCGAGATCGTTTTCGCGATGGACGGGCCCATGCTGCCCGTACCGAGCTGGAAACTCGTGATCGGCGTCCATGATCCGCAGCGCGTCGTCTCCACGATCGAGACGCTGGTGGCCGCCGTTAACCGCGATCATCCGGATGCGCAGGTCGGTTTCACAACGGAGACCGCGGGCGGCCGGACTTTCTGGACTATTTCGAATCCGAAGAAGCTGTTCGAGGCGCATTTTACGTTCGACAGCGGCTTCATGATCGCCGCGCCCACCCGCGACCTTATCGAGCGGGCGATGCAGTACCAGGCGGCGGGCTACTCGCTGCCCAAATCGCAGGCTTTCCAGACGCTGCTGCCGCGCGACGGCCACACCAACTTCTCCGGCATGACGTACTACGCCGTGGGGTCGATGCTGAAGCCGTTCGCCCAAGGGACGCTTACGCCCGAGCAGCAGAAAGCGCTTGCCGCCGTCGCGGGCGACACCCCGGCGCTCATCCTGTTCTACGGCGAGCAGGACCGCATCGAGATCGCCAGCCGCGGCACTTTCTTCGGGCTCCGGCCCGAGCAGTTGATGGGGCTGCCGGCTTTCGGCATACAGCACCACAAAGGCGGAACGCAAAAATGGAGCAAACCGAAGTCCTAGAGACGCCAGGCCGCGCCGCGCAGGCGACGGCGGCTCCGGTGATCGAACTTCGCGGATTGGAGGTCCGCTTCGGCGAGCGGACCATCCTCCATCAACTCAATGGCTCGCTCTCGGGGCGGGCCATTGGGCTTTTGGGGCCGAACGGCGCGGGCAAATCGACGCTCATCAACACGCTCATGGGTTTTTATCACCCCGCGGCCGGCACGGCGCGCGTGCTCGGGATGGACATACGCCGGCACGCCCGCCGCGTGCGGAACCAGATCGGCTACATGCCGGAGAACGAGTCGTTCATCGCCGGCATGAACGCGGTCTCGTTCGTGGCGTTCATGGCGGAGTTGTCCGGGCTTCCGCGCGAAGCGGCGCTCGAGCGTGCGCACGAGGCGCTTTTCTACGTGGGCCTCGGCGAGGCGCGCTACCGCAAGCTGGAGGAGTACTCGCTCGGCATGCGGCAGCTCGTGAAGCTGGCCCAGGCCATCGCGCACGGCCCCAAGCTGCTGTTCCTCGACGAGCCGACCAACGGGCTCGACCCGCCCGCGCGCCAGCGCATGATACGGCTTATCTCCGGCATCCGGGAGAAAGGCAACCTCCACCTGATCCTCTGCTCGCACCTGCTGCGCGACGTGGAGGAGACCTGCGAGGAGGTGCTGATACTGAAGGCCGGCCACATCGTGCAGTACTGCAACCTGGAGGAGGAGCGCAGAGCGAACCTGAAGTTTCTGGAGCTGGAAATCGATGGCGGCGCCGCCGCGTTCGTCGAGGGAGCGCACAAGCTCGGCTGCGAGTGCGCGCTGGCGGGAGAGCGCCGGGTGAAGATGGTGCTGGGCGGCGAGACCGAGATTCGCGATTTGTACCGGATCGCATCCGAGCGCGGCGTCTGCATCCGCCGGCTGAACCACAAGCGCGACAGCCTGGAAGACATCTTCCTGAAGGCGATGGAGAACGGCAATGGCATACCGAAGGCTTAGCAAGGCTTGCTTCAGCCCGCGGCGGCCTTTGGAGGCCTGCCGGAAGCGCCGCTCCTTCGCGGCGGCGGCTGGGATCACGGAGGTTTGGGATGGCCGTATATAAACGCGGTTACGCCGGCTACGGCGGGCCGCTGACGCCCGAGCGGTCGCGCTGGCTCATCATCGCCCGGTACGCCTGGCGCGGCATTTTCGACTCCAGGCTGTTCATCACGTATTTCGTCCTCTGCCTCGTCTGGCCGGCCATAGCCGGCGTGATGATCTACCTGCCGCACAACGCCGCCGTAAGCGGCTTCTTCGGGACAAGCCATTTCATCAACATCGACGGCCTGTTCTGGCTGCGCTTCCTGCACGGGCAATCGACGGCCGCTTCGCTGCTGTGCGCGTTCATCGGCCCAGGCCTCGTTTCCGCCGACCTCGCCAACGGCGCGCTGCCGCTCTATTTCTGCCGCGCGTTTTCGAAAACCGAGTACATCGCCGGCAAGATGTCCGTGCTGGCGCTGCTCATGTCTCTGCTCACGTGGGTTCCCGCCGAGCTGCTGTTCTTCTTCAAGACCGCTCTCGAAGGCTGGGGGTGGTTCACACAGAACTGGTACATCGCATGGGGCCTGTTCGCGGGCGCATGGCTGTGGATCATCCTGCTGTGCCTGATCTCGCTGGCCGTCTCGGCGTGCATGCGCCGCCGCGTGGTCGCGGGCGGTGTGATCCTCGGCGTGCTGTTCGTGGGCGCGGGCTTCGGCGCCGCCATCAACCAGGCGCTTGATACTTACATAGGCGACGCCCTGAACATGGAATTCGTCCTCGGACGCATCTGGGCCGTCCTCCTCGGCACCGCGCCGCGGACACAACTCAGCGCCGAGGCCGCGTGCATGGCGCTCGCCGCCGTTTTCTGGCTTTGCCTGCATTTGCTGAACCGAAAGGTTCGCGCATATGAGGTGGTTAAATGAAGCCGCCCGCCGACCGCATCGTGTTCGATGACGTCTCGAAGTTCTACGGCGAGGTGCTCGGCGTCAACCACGTCCGGCTGTCGATTCCGCCGGGCATCACGACGCTGGTGGGCCCGAACGGCTCCGGCAAGACCACCCTAATGAATTTGATGACAGGGCTGGTGCGGCCCACACGGGGTTCCGTGCACGTTACGGGCATCCGGCCGGACGAACCCGAGCGCCTGTTCGGCAAGCTCGGCTACTGCGCGCAGTTCGACTCGTTCCCGCGCGGGCTCACGGGCTATTCGTTCATCTACAGCCTGCTTCGCCTGCACGGCAAATCACGCCGGGAAGCCGACACGCTCACCTGGAAGGCCCTCGAACGCGTGGGCCTCATTGACTCCGCGCGCCGCAAGGTGGCGGCCTACAGCAAGGGCATGCGGCAGCGCATCAGGCTGGCGCAGGCCATAGCGCACGAGCCGTCCATACTTGTGCTCGACGAGCCGCTCAACGGCCTGGACCCAATGGCCCGCGCCGAGATGATTGCCCTGTTCCGCGCGCTGGCGGGCGAGGGCATGTTCGTCATCATCTCCAGCCACATTCTGCACGAAGTGGACCGCATATCCGATCAGGTGGTAATCCTCAGCGCCGGCTACGTGGTGGCCGAAGGCCACATTCATGAGGTCCGGGGTGAGATGCACCAGGAGCACCCCTTGCAGATCCTGGTCCGTTGCAGCAACCCGGGCGTACTGGCGGCGCACGTGTTTGAACAGGACCACGTGGCCGAGGTCCGCATGCACCACGACCGCGGCGGCTTGCTCGTAAGCACCCGCGATCCTGACTGTTTCTACGCGCTGCTGAACCGCCTGGCCGTCGAGGGCGCAATCGGCATCGAGTCGGTCGCACCGGCCGACGACGACGTGCATTCCGTGTATCAGTACCTGATCGGCGATGGAGGCAAACTATGAACTGGAAGCTCTGGAGAACGCAGATCCGGGCGATACTTGCGCTCGACCTGAAGCGCAACCTGCTCTCTCGCCGCTCCATCGCCGTCTACCTGCTGGCAGCCATGCCGCTGAGCATCTTCGCGCTGCACGCCGCCGCGGTGGTTTTCGGCTATCAGGGCTGCCGCGGCGACAAGGATCTCATGCTGTTTGCGGGCGTATTCCAGTTGTTCACGCTGCGCCTGGCGGTGTTCTTCGGATGTGTCGCGGTGTTCATGAACCTGTTCCGCGGCGAGGTGATCGAGAAGAGCCTGCACTACTTGTTTCTTGCGCCCGTGCGCCGCGAGGTGCTGGTGGCCGGAAAGTACATCGCGGGGCTCATCACCACCTCGTCCGTCTTCGGCCTGAGCACGGCAGTGTCCTACGTGATCACGCTGAAACATCTGGAGCGTACTCCGATGCGGATGCTCGCCGCCGGCGCATGGGGCGACCTTGCTGCGTACACGGGCATCACGATACTCGCCTGCGCCGGCTACGGCGCCGTGTTCCTGATTCTGGGCCTGCTGTTCCGCAACCCGGTGATCCCGGCTGCAACCGTGCTGCTTTGGGAAAGCGTCATCGTCTTCATGCCGGCGGTGCTGAAGAAGTTCAGCGTGATCTTCTATCTCGAATCGCTGTGCCCGGTGCGCGTGCCGTTCGACGGCGCGGGCGCCGTGTTCGCCATTTCGGCGGACCCGACGCCGGCGTACCTGGCCATCCCGGGCCTGCTGCTGCTCACGGCGGCCGTCATCTACGCAGCCGCCGCGCGCATACGCCGGATGGAGATCCGCTACGGGACCGAGTGATTCGCGAGAGCCGGGCGCAAGCGCCGGAATGAGTTCCGGCGCGGCACGCTGAGCGCGCGCGCCGCGTCGAGGCGCGGCGGCGCCAGACTCAACCCGAGGCCTGGGCGCATCCGGCACACGCCCTCGATGCCGGGCTGAATAGCCGGCGGAAGCCCGGAAAGACTGCCCCACGCAGCCTGGCTGTTCTCAACAGAGCGCTTCCGAACGGGCCTGAATCGCCGTTCTTGTCAGAGTCGCCGGAAATCCCATCCCGCCGTTCCTGCGTATCCGCTCCGAGCGCATTGGCTCACGCCGGATGCTAGAATCGGGATGATTTGGGGGGCTCTCTGCGCTGGTGCGCTGAGACTTCTTATTTTTGGGGATGCAATCATCAAACAAACCATTAGCGATCAATGTGGACGCCCGCGACTCGGCGCGCTACGTCCGCGGCCGTATTCTGGCCGGCGCCGGATTCAACGTCATCGACGCCGCAAGCGGCATGGAAGCTTTGAAGGCAGTGCGGGACGCCAAGCCCGATCTTGTGCTGCTGGATTTCGATCTTCCGGACGCCGGGGGCTTTGAGGTCTTGCGCCGTATCAAGCAGGATCCGGAGACCGCGCCGGCGGTGATACTGGCGGTTCCCGCCGGGTTCCGGGAGGCGGAACAGGGGATCAGCGGGGGCGCCGGAGCCGCCGACGGATACGTTACCGAGCCGGTGCACCCGGATGTGCTAGCCGCCACTGCCCGGGCGCTGGTGCGTGCTCGCGCTGCCGAGCAGCGCCTCGTTCAGGAGCGCCGGGAGGCCGCAAGCGAACGCGAATCGCTGCTAAGACGGATCGCCTTTAAGCGGGAACTGTTTCAGGCCATACTTGCTCAATTGCCCTTGGGAGTCGTCGTCGCTGAAGCGCCGTCAGCTAAGGTCGTATACTCGAACGGCGAATCGGAGCGCCTGCTCGGCATAGTCGAAGAGGTGGAGCGTGTGGAGCAGTACACAATCGTTAACGCGGTACACGAAGATGGCTCCCCATACGCTCCCGAGGAGTATCCTCTTGCTCGCGCTCTGACCCGCGGCGAGACCATCCGCAACGAAGAAATAACAGTGCGCCGCCGCGACGGCTCGGTCGCGGTCCTTTTGGCCAGCGCGGCGCCGCTCCGGCGCGAGGGGGGCGGATTTCAGGGAGCCGTCGTCACCCTTCACGACATCACCAATCAGAAGCTCATCGAGCGCGCATTGCGCGAGAGCGAGGCCCAGTTCCGAATGCTCGCCGAAAGCATTCCCCACGCAGTCTGGGTTGGCCGGCCGGACGGGACCACAGAGTACGTCAACCGGCGCTACCTGGAGTACACGGGGCTTGACGCCGGGCAAGCTTACCTCCCTGGTTCTCTGAAAAGCCTTGTACACCCCGACGACTGGGCGTGTTTTGAGGGAGCCTGGAAGGCTTTCCGGGAAACCGGGGAGATCCCGCCGTTGGCGTTCCGGTTAAGGCGCGCGGGCGGCAGTACTTACCGATGGCAGATCGGGCGCGGCATAGCGGTTCGCGACGAGGGCGGCCGCATCTACCGCTGGTTCGCCACCATAACCGATGTTCACGATCAGAAAGCAGCCGAAGAATCCGTCCGCGAGGCGCAGAAGTTCGAGAGTATTGGTCTGCTGGCCGGCGGTATCGCGCACGACTTCAACAACCTGCTCACCAGCATTCTGGGCTACGCCAGCCTGCTTGTGGAGGAGGTGCCCGGCCGCCTGCGGCGCGAGGTGTCTTCCATTATTGCGGCCGCGGAGAGAGCGGCCGAACTCACGCGCCAGTTGCTGGCCTACTCGGGCCGCGGGCGGTTCGTCGTCGAGCCCGTGGACATTTCCCAGGTGGCTCGCGAAATGAGCGGCCTCCTTCAGGCGTCCGTGCCCAAAGGAGTGTCGCTGGTTCAATCGTTTGCGGCGAATCTGCCGATGATCGAGGCCGACGCGGGGCAGATGCAGCAGATCATCATGAACCTCATCGCGAACGCTGCGGAGGCTATTCCGCCCGAGCGTCCCGGCGAGGTTACCCTGAAAACCGGCGTTGCCAGCCTTTCCGCAGGCGAGGTGCTGGACCACATTTCGCGCGCGCCGCTGCCGCCCGGGAGGTACGTGTATATCGAGGTCGCCGATAACGGTACGGGAATAGATGCCGATATTCTGGCCAGGATCTTCGACCCGTTCGTCACAACGAAGTTCGCCGGCCGCGGCCTCGGGCTGCCCGCCGTCGCCGGAATAGTTAAGGCTCACCACGGGGGCATGCACATCTTCAGTGAAAAGGATAAGGGCAGCCGCTTTACTGTGTACCTGCCAGCCGCTCGCGAATCTGCGGCAGCCGGACCGCAAGCTGCCGCAGGCAAGGCGACGGTGCTGGTTGTGGATGATGAAGCCGTGGTCCGGGATGTTGCCCAGGCATCCCTGGAACACGCCGGCTATCGCGTTCTCACCGCGGTTGACGGCCGCGACGCGCTTCGAATACTCGACGATGTCAACAATGAGGTCGATGTGGTCCTGCTGGATCTCACCATGCCGCTTATGGGCGGCGAGCAGACCGAGCGGCTTTTGCACGAGCGCCTCCCGGATATCAAGATCATCCTCATGACCGGCTACAACGAGATGGAAGCGCGCCGGCGGTTCAGCGGCGCCCGCCTGGCCGGGTTCCTTCAGAAACCTTTTACTTCGAGCCGCTTGGCTCAGAAGGTGGCGGCGGTGCTGGCCGGCGCGACGGAGTGGGAAGCGGCCTGAAGCGCCTCTATAGGGAGGTCCACCACGCACGCGTGGAGCGCGTTTTTGCAGCCCTCCGGGGTGGGCCGGCTCCTCCGGCATGCTATCATCGTATGTGCCACGTCGGATTTTAGGCATAATTCCGGCGCGTTTCGCATCCTCGCGTTTTCCGGGAAAAGTTCTCGCCACTCTCGCCGGCCGGCCCGTGCTCCAGCACGTGTACGAGCGTGCGGTGCAGGCTCGCTATCTCACCGAGGTTGTGGTCGCAACGGATGATGAGCGCGTCGCGGAGGCTGCGCGGGCCTTTGGCGCTCCCGTCCGCATGACCCGGCCGGATCACGCATCGGGCACGGATCGTGCCGCCGAGGTTGCAAGCTCCGACTCCGCTCCCCTGGTCGTGAATATTCAGGGTGATGAGCCTCTGATAGAACCCGAGGCGATCGACGCCGCCGTTCTCGGCCTGCTCGACGATCCTGACGCCCCCATGGGCACCCTCAAGAAGCGCCTGGATGACCCGGCCGGCATTGCCGATCCGAACTGCGTAAAGGTGGTGACGGACCTGTCCGGCAACGCGATTTATTTCTCGCGCTCGCCCATTCCCTATGTCCGCTGCGACGGCGATGCCCCGGCTTGCTATCTGCACATCGGTTTGTACGTCTACAGGCGCGAGTTCCTGCTCCGGTACCCGGAGTTGCCCGCCGGTCCGCTTGAGCGCGCCGAGCGGCTGGAACAACTGCGCGCGCTCGAAAACGGCTTCAGGATCCGTGTGGTGGAGACCGCCTACGGCTCCATCGGCATAGACACGCCGGAGGACCTGGAGCGTGTATCACGAATGTTTGAACTTGCGGGGGCGCCGGCGCCCCCTTCCGGCAACACAGGCGATATCGATGGCTAAGTACATCTTCGTAACTGGCGGTGTTGTTTCCTCGCTGGGAAAGGGCATTGCCGCTTCCTCTATCGGCTGCCTTCTGGAGAGCCGCGGGCTCAAGGTCACGTTGCAAAAATTCGATCCGTACCTCAACGTGGATCCGGGCACGATGAGCCCGTTCCAGCACGGCGAGGTTTTCGTCACCGATGACGGCGCCGAGACCGATCTCGACCTTGGCCACTACGAGCGGTTCACGCACGCGCACCTCAGCCAGGCGAATAACGTCACTTCCGGCCGCATCTACGAGCGCATCATCACGAAGGAGCGGCGGGGCGACTACCTCGGCAAGACCGTGCAGGTGATCCCTCACGTAACCAATGAGATTAAGGCGGCGGTGCGCAAGCTCGACGAGGGCGTGGACGTCGTCATCGTCGAGATCGGCGGCACCGTGGGCGACATCGAATCCCTGCCGTTCCTGGAGGCGCTGCGGCAGCTTCGCCACGAAGTGGGGCGGGAAAACGCGATGTTCGTGCACGTCACCCTGGTTCCGTGGATTGCCGCCGCGCAGGAGCTGAAGACGAAGCCTACCCAGCACAGCGTCAAGGAGCTGCGCGAGATCGGTATCCAACCCGACCTGCTGGTGTGCCGCAGCGAGCGCCCGCTGTCGCGCGAAATTAAGGAAAAGATAGCGCTCTTCACGGACGTAGACGTCGAGGACGTCATCAGCGCCCGCGACGTAAGCTCCGTCTATGAAGTGCCCATAACGTTTGCCGAGCAGGGAGTGGACGAAAGCATCGTCCGGATTCTGAAACTCAAATCCCGTCAACCGGACCTCACCGCCTGGAAGAATATGCTCCACCGGTGGAACAACCCCGCCGATGAGGTCGCCATTGCACTTGTCGGCAAGTATACGTCATACGAGGACTCGTACAAGAGCCTGAAAGAAGCCCTGCTCCACGGGGGGCTCGCGCACAACCTGAAGCCCCGGCTGCACTGGATCGATTCCGAGGAACTGGTGAACGATGCCGCACTCGAGCAGCTCCGCGCCTACGACGGCATCCTCGTTCCCGGCGGCTTCGGCAAGCGCGGCACGGAGGGCATGATCCAGGCTGTCCGCTTCGCCCGCGAGAACCGGGTCCCGTATTTCGGAATCTGCCTGGGCATGCAAATGGCCGTGGTGGAGTACGCGCGCTCGGCCTGCGGGCTGACTCAGGCCAACTCGACTGAGTTCGACCCCGCAACGCCGGACCGCGTCATTTTTAAGCTCCGTGAATTGAAGGGGGTGGAGGAACTCGGCGGCACGATGCGGCTGGGCGCATACCCGTGCGAGCTGGCCCCCGGCAGCCTGGCGCGGCAGGCCTACGGCCGCGAACTCATCAGCGAGCGCCACCGCCACCGTTACGAGTTCAACCGCGAGTATGAACAGGTGTTGACGAATGCCGGGCTGCGCATCTCCGGACGCACTCCGGACGGCGTGTACGTTGAAATTTGCGAACTCCCCGGCCATCCGTGGTTCCTGGGTTGCCAGTTTCACCCCGAGTTCAAATCAAAGCCACTCGAGCCGCATCCGTTGTTCGCGGCTTTTATCGGCGCGGCATACGAGTACCGCTCCCGCCGCGAGCGCCGCGAAGCGGCCGAGGAAGCGGTGGTGCATGAATAACGTTGGCTTTGCCGGATATAACGATGGAGCATTGAGCTCCTAGCCGCCCCGGGGCGGATCTTGCGGCGCAGGTTAATCTTAAGCGTTTTCTTCGAACGGGATTTCAGCGCACGATCCTGTCACGTCCGTTCGTCGGGGTGCATCAAACTGTTCAGGAGGCAGTTACCGCAGTGCCCAACACCAGCCGTTCCCGCCGCATCAGGCTCTTGTTTCTCTCGGCAGGAGTCGCAGCGGCCATCTGGGCGCTTGCCCCCAGAGGCGCAGCGACGGGCGGCAGCGTCCGCCCGGCAGCAGACCGCAAGGCCATAGCTTCGTTCACTTTGCCCGCCGTCGGCGGAGGCCGGTGGAGCCTGGCTGAACATCGCGGCCAGGTCATACTTCTGAACTTCTGGGCCACCTGGTGCCCGCCCTGCCGCGAGGAAACACCCGGTTTGGTCGAGATCCAGAATCGCTATTCCGGCCGCGGCTTCAGTGTTGTCGGCGTCTCGATGGACGATAACCCTCAGAGCGCGGTGCCGGCGTTCGCGAAGCGTTACGGCATCACTTACCCTATACTCGCTCCAACCTCCGATTTTGGCCTCGCCGGCAGCGTCGATTCCATTCCCACCAGCTTTCTGATAGACCGCGAAGGCCGCGTCGCCCGCACCTACTACGGCGCTGTGGGCACGGACACGCTGAGCGCGGACATCGAGCAGTTGCTCTCCGATGCCGGCCCGCTCAGCATGAATCGTTAGCGCGCTTCGCCTCTGCTACTTTGTATGGCAGAGGGGGGTGCTGATGAAAGCCGTAGTTTTTCATGATGTCGGGGATATTCGCCTCGACAACGTTAAGGAACCCAAGATTCAGGAACCGACCGACGCCATAGTCCGGCTGACCGCGTCGGCCATCTGCGGCACAGACCTGCACATGGTGCGCGGGACCGTTTCCGGCATGAAGCCCGGCACCATTCTCGGACACGAGGGGGTCGGCATTGTCGAGGACGTCGGGCCTCAGGTGCACAACTTGAAGCGCGGAGACCGGGTGGTCATTGCCTCCACCATCGCCTGCGGATACTGTTCCTACTGCCGCTCAGGCTACTTTTCCCAGTGCGACAACGCGAATCCGAACGGGCGTCAGGCCGGTACGGCGTTCTTCGGCGGGCCGGCCGAAACCGGGCCTTTCGATGGGCTGCAAGCCGAGTACGCCCGCATCCCTTACGCCAACGTCGGCTGCGTGAAACTGCCGGACGAGGTCACGGACGACCAGGCCATTCTCATCTCCGACATCTTCCCCACCGGCTGGTTCGGCGCCAAGCTCGCCGAAATCAAGAAGGGCGACGTGGTGGCGGTTTTCGGCCTGGGTCCGGTGGGCCAGTTCGCCGTCGCCAGTTCGCGCATGCTGGGCGCGGGCCGCGTGATCGGCGTCGACACCATCGCCACCCGGCTCGACATGGCCCGCGACCAGGGCGCCGAGATCGTCGACTTCAACAAAGATCATCCAGTGGAGGCCATCCGCGAGCTGACCGGCGGCATCGGCGCGGACCGCGTTATCGACGCTGTCGGCATCGATGCGACAATGCCCGAGCACGGCCCGGCCGCAAAGGAAGCCGCCAGGCACGAAAAAGAGTACAAGCGCGAACTGGAAGAGATCGCGCCGCGAATCCGTGCGCGGGACGGCAACTGGATTCCCGGCGGCGCGCCCTCGCTGGCGCTCGACTGGGGCGTCGAGGCGTGCGCGAAGGCCGGCACGCTCGCCGTCATCGGCGTTTACCCCACCGCCGCGCGCGTGTTCCCTATCGGCCGCGCGATGATGAAGAACCTCACCATGAACTCGGGAAACTGCAACCACCGGAAATATATCCCGGAGCTCATCGAACTGGTGCGCATGGGCGCCATCGATCCCACCCAGATCCTCACACAGGTGGAGCCGATCAAAGATGTGATCGAAGCCTACAGGCAGTTCGATAAACGCAAGCCCGGCTGGGTGAAGGTGGAACTGAAGCCGCGCGCCATGGCGGCGTAACCCGGCACCATCGGGGGCGGGCTGGAGCCCGCGGGGCTCACAGCCCCGCTGTGACGGGGCGTACAACGCGCGCACACTGCTCCCCTGAAGAGTGCAGTCGCGGGGTCAGGCATTCCGGAACGCCCGCCCCGCGCTAAAACCGTTCACCGCAGGCGAGATGCCTGGCCAACCTGAAGCGTTAGCTCCAGAGTCTGTCCCAGGAGCGCTCGTTGTTCCACTCCGGTGTGGGCTCGAAGTAGCCCTCACCTTTCATCAGGTGTTCTTTTACTGCCGCCTCGTTCAGCGTGATGCCGAGACCCGGCTTCTCGGGCACCGTGATGAACCCGCGATTTATGATCGGCTTCTCGATGCCTTCAACCAGGTCGCCCCACCACGGCACGTCCACGGCGTGGTTCTCGAGCACCAGGAAGTTCTCCGTTGCAGCCGCGCAGTGCACGTTGGCCATGCACGACACGGGCGTCCCGGCGAAGTGCATCGCCATGGGCACCCCCAGTTCCTGGCACGCATCGCCGATCTTCTTGGTTTCCAGGATGCCGCCGGCGGTGGCGAGGTCCGGGTGGACGATGTCCACGGCGTGGTTGCGCGCCAGGTTGATGAACGACTCCTTCAGATAGATGTCTTCGCCGGTGAGCGTCGGCGTGTCCACCGCCTGCGTGATCTCCTTCCACAGGTCCGTGTACTGCCACGGGATCATGTCCTCGAGCCAGGAGAGGTTATAGGGCTGAAGCGCGCGGCCCAGGCGTATGCAGGAGTTCACGCCGATGTGGCCGAAGTGGTCCGCCGAAAGCGGAATCTCCATTCCCACCACCTCGCGCACCTTGCCCACGTACTCGGCCATCAGCGCGATGCCCTTGTCCGTGATCTCCGTGGCTGTGAACATGTGCTGCCTGGTATCGCGCTCGCGCGGAGTCATTCCCGCCGGCGAAGTGATGGTGCCCGGGATGCCGTTGAGCAGATCGATGCCGAGGTCCATCTTCAGCCACGTGAAGCCCTGCTCGATGCGCGATTTCATGCGTTGGCCGTATACGACGGGGTCGTGCGACTCGGTTGTGTCGGCGTAAATGCGTATCTTGTCGCGGAATTTTCCGCCGAGCATTTGATAGACAGGAACGCCGTACGCTTTGCCGGCGAGGTCCCACAGGGCCATCTCCACGCCGGAGACGCCGCCGCCCTGCCGCGCATCGAACCCGAACTGCTTGATCTTGCGGAAAAGGCGATCGACGTCGCAGGGGTTCTCGCCCAGCAGGCGGCTCTTCAGAATCAGCGCGTAGGTCTTCGACGCGCCGTCGCGGACCTCGCCCAAGCCGTAGATGCCCTGGTTCGTGTCGATGCGGATGAGCGGCGCCCGTCCGAGAACGGCGACGCGGAGGTCGGTGATTCGCAGCTCCGAAGGTCGTGAGTTGCGGTTTACGTTTTGTACGGCGCCCTCGAGCGCTTCATCGGCCCAGAACGATGCGGCGAACGCTCCGGCGGTTCCACGGAAGAACGAACGGCGATTCATTGCTTGTTCCCTGCACGTTCATTCTAGGCCAACCGCCGGCGCGGCCGTCGAAAGCGCCTAGAATCCGATGCCGAACAGGAACTCGAACTGGCTCTGCTCGCGGCACGCCGCGCCGCAAGCATTATCGGATGCCTTCCAGCGGGTCAGGCGGCCTTCGAATGTGACGCGAAGCATGGTCATGCTGCGCTCGATACCAGCGCCGGCCGCAAAACCGGAGGTCCACTGGTGCACCGGATCCGTGGACGTGGTCCGCGTGATTATGAGTTCGCCCTGCGGGCCGGTGGCCCTTGTCTCGGTGGTGGTTGTGACAGTCGAGTTCAGGCGTCTTATCGACGGGCCGGCTTCCACGAAGGGCCGGAACATCCGTATCTGCGGCAGCCGCACTTTCGCCAGCAGCGGCGCCTCCCAGACGGAACCTCTCTCTTTATTCGACCACGACTGGCTGGCGCCGGAGCCTGAAGCGTCGCGGCCGATCTTCCGGTACAGCGCCTCCACCCCCAGCGCGAACGGCCCCATACGGGCCTCGGCGTACGGACCGCCAGCGAAACCGCTGCTGCGGTCGGACACATCCGCACCGCTGATGCCGTTCTGATAGTACCCAGGCGAGGCGAAACCGCCCTTCAGGCCGATGCCGAACCCAACCTGCGCAAACGCGACTCCCGAAACAAAAAAACACAAAACAGCGAAACGAACCATTCCCGCATCGTATCAGGCGAGAATCGTTTCCGCACGTATGAGCTGTCCGCGGTCGCGGGCGGCGTCGCGTCGCGACAGGCTAGAACCCGATGCCGAAAAGGAACTCGAACTGGTTCGGCTGGTTCAACGCGCCGGGAATGTCGCCCTCGCGCCACCGCGTCATTCGCCCTTCGAATGTCACGCGCAGCGGCATAATGCGCCGCTCCAGGCCCGCACCGAACGTGAATCCCGATGAGGTGTGACTCACGTAGTCGTCGACGGTAGTACTGACTGTGATGGGCTGTCCGTTTTCGTTTACGTCCTCAATCCCGGCCATGCCGGTTACGTGCGCCTTCATGCGCATGAAAGATGGTCCAGCTTCCACGAACGGGCGGAACTCGCGGACCTGCGGCAGCCGCATCTTCGCGAGCATCGGCACCCGCCACATGGAACCGCGCTCTTGTTCGTCGTACCAGTAGGTCACATACCCACCGCCGATATCGACGCCGATCTTTCGATAAAGCGCCTCTACATCAACCGAGAACGGGCCGAAACGGGCCTCCACGTACGGACCGCCGGTGAACCCGCTGCTGCGGTCCGTGTTCGTGTAGTGACCGGATGTGTCCTGGAACCACCCCGGCGAGGCGAAACCGCCCTTCAGGCCGGCGCCGAACCCAACCTGCGCAAACGCGACCCCCGAAAGACAGATACACAAAAAAGCGAAACGAAGCATTGCCGCATATTATCAGGCGAGAATCGTTTGCGCACGTATGAGCTGATCCCGTACGCGGACGCCGTTGGGGCAGCGGATGGGGCACGACGTGCAATCGCCGCACCGCACTTCGCGAACCGGCTCCGGCAGCGCGCGGAAGCGCGACCGGGCCATCGCCGTATCGCCGTAGCCGTCGGCGTACATGACGAAGCGGACCATGTCCGACGTTGGCAAACCCTTCGGGCACACGCCGTCGCAGGCGCCGCACATACGGCAGAGAACCGGCCGGATGCGCTCGGACTGCGCCATCAGCAGTTTCTCGTCTCCGGCCGTGAACGAGCCCGACATCGCCTTCACGTCCTCCATCACCTGGTCGTGGTCCGCCATGCGGAGCGCCATTGTGGCGATGCGGTCCGTTCTGAGGACCCACTTGATCGCGGCGAGGTGGCCACCGGGCTTCATCGTGTAGTTGCCGCCCATCACCTTCATGGCGACCACGCCGATGCCGGCCTGCTTAAGGCGCCCGAGCGCATCATCGAGCCCCTCCACCGGGAAGCGGCCGCGGTCGCGAGGAGTGCCCTGCGCGAAGCTGTACGGGATCATCACCACGTCGAACTTGTTGGCCAGGATGAAATCCATCATCCTCACGATGCGGTGAGTGCTGAAAGCGCGGAAACGGGTCTTGCCGGCCTTCTGCGCCGCTCGCTGCACCTCGAGCATGTCGTCCGTAACGGCGCTGGGATTGTCCTTGTCGCCGATATACCACAGGTCGAGATAATCCGTGCCCAGTTCGCGCAAGCTCTGGTCCAGGTTTTCCCGCATGCCCGCCGCGTTCTTCGCGTACGTACGGGTTGCAACGATGACATTCTTGCGGCGTCCCTTCAACGCCTGCCCGAGGGTGCGCTCGTTGTTGCCGCCCTCGTAGGCGTGCGACGTGTCGAAGAAATTGATCCCGAGGTCGATGCCGCGCGCAATAACACTGGAATCCGTGACTCCCTCCGAGGCAAAGCCCACTTCAGTCACGCGCAGCCCGGTTTTGCCGAGCGTGCGGTAGCGGGGCTCGACGGTCGAGGTGGATGGTTTCCGGCTCTGCGCATATGCTGCCGCGGCGATGCCGGACATGAGAAAAAAGTGGCGGCGGGACGGGTGCATCAGTTCTCCTTCAGCAGAAATCGACGGACATCGGCGGCAAACGTTGCAGGGTCTTCATACTGCGGCATATGGCTACAGCCTTTCATAACCTCGAAGCGCGAGTTACGCAGCGCTTCGGCCCAGACGCGCGTGGCCGCTTCCGGTTGCAGGTCCTTCTCGCCGTGGAGGATGAGCGCGGGCGCAGTTACCACGCCCATTGCACGCCTCCAGTTATGGTGCTTCCCAAGGCTTAGATACATCGCGTGAACTGCCCAGCCGCCGACGTCTTCCGTGTGTTCCGGCACGTCCAGTTTGTGGCCGGTCGCCAGGGCGAAGAACTCGGCGGTGCGCAGGTGCTCGGCGGCTAACTGCTTGTCCGTTTTGGAGAACATCCTCCCGAAGTTCATGTATTCGCCGGCCCAGGCGTCGTAGTCAGCGCGTTTCGCCTCGGGAAGCTTGCTGCGGATGTTCTCGAACAGGTCGCCGCCGGACGTGGGCATCCGCAGCATCGTCGCGGGAGTAACAAGCACAAGCGCCTCGACGCGCTCGGGAAACTCGGCGGCATAGAGCGCAGCGATCAGCCCGCCGAAGGAGTGGCCGATCAGAGTAAGCTTCTCGTCGCCGAGAATACGGCGGATGCGCTCGATGTCGGCTATCTGCTCGGCCAGACCCAGTTTCGCCTCGAGCAGGCCCATGTTGGAGTAATCGCCGGAGGCGAACCGATCGAACGGCCGCGTGGACTGCCCGCAGCCGCGCTGGTCGTAGTAATGGAACCGGAAGCGGTCTTTAAGCAGCTCGAGGCCGGGCCAGGGTTCGCGCGTGGGAACTCCGGGACCGCCGTGGACCACAAGCACGTCGCGGCCTTCGCCGGATGAGAAGTGGTGCAGGTTGATGCCGGGCTCCACGGTCCAGAAACCGGCCAAGGTCTGAGGGGGCGGGGTCAGGGGCAGCTTCCGGGCATCGCCGGGCGTGTACATGGGCCCGGTTATGACTCTCCATCCGATTACGCCGGTCAAAGACAGCGCTACAACCGCCCCGCCTGTGATGAAAAGCCACTTGCGATGCATATTAGAGCGATTCTAAGCGCCTTTCCCAGCTTCCGCTTGATGAAAGTTGCGCTTTTGTTATGCTGTTAGCCGCAACCACTTATCCGAGGAGGGAAAACCCGTGAAAGTAGGTGTGTTCACAGCACTACTGGCTAACCTTTCGCTCGATCAGGTAATCCAGAAGCTCAAGGCTCTCGGCATCGATACATGCGAGCTGGGAACGGGGAACTACCCCGGCGACCCGCACTGCAAGCTATCGATGCTCCAGGACGATAAAGCTCTGAAAGAGTTCAAGAAGAAGCTGGACGACAACGGCATGACCATCAGCGCGCTAAGCTGCCACGGCGAGCCGCTGCACCCCGACGCCGCAATCGCGCGCAAGGCTCAGGAGACCAGCACTCAGACCATCCTGCTGGCCGAAAAACTCGGCGTTCCGGTGGTTATCGATTTCTCCGGTTGCCCGGGCGATAGCGACAACGCCAAGTACCCGAACTGGATTACGTGCGCCTGGCCTCCGCACTTCCAGGATCTGCTGGCCTGGCAGTGGGAGCAGAAGGTGATCCCCTACTGGACCAAACAGGCGAAGTTCGCGGCAGATCACGGCGTGAAGATCGCGCTCGAGATGCACCCGGGATTCGTCGTGTACACCCCGGAGAAGCTGCTGCAACTCCGCGCCGCCGTGGGTCCCAACATCGGCGCCAACTTCGACCCCAGCCACCTGTTCTGGCAAGGCATTGATCCCATCAAAGCCGTCCGGCTGCTCGCCGACTGTATCTTCCACGTACACGCGAAGGACACGCAGATCTACGACTTCAATCTGCCGATGACCGGCGTGCTCGACACGAAGAAGTACACCGATGAGCGCAAGCGGTCCTGGATCTTCCGCACGGTCGGCTACGGCCATCCGGCCGAGTGGTGGGCCGAGTTCATCTCCACATTGAAGATGTACGGCTACGACTACGTGTTGTCCATCGAGCACGAGGACTCGCTGATGTCGGCCGAAGAGGGCTTGACGAAGGCGGTGAACTTCCTCCAGGCGCTCGTTATCCGCGAGAAACCCGGGGTAGCGTACTGGGCGTAGGAGTTCCCGCGGAGTTCAGTAAGGAAGCAGCCGCGCAGACCCGGGGACGGCGGCCGCCCCCGGGTTTTTCTTAAGTTACTTCGTTTTCACCGGATCCGCGGGCCGCGATGGCAGCACCTTCGGGTCCTTCTCGATCTCAGCCATTACTTCCTGAATGCCGCGGTCGAGTTGTGGATCGCGCCCGGCCATCACAGACGCTGGATCGTTCTCCAGCACGATGTCCGGATCTACGCCGTGGCCCTCGATCTGCCACTTGCCGTCCGTCGTTGCAAAGCCGAACTCCGGCACGTTCACCTGGCCGCCGTCGATCAGATTACCGTGATTCGTAATACCCGTCACGCCGCCCCAGGACCGCTTCCCGATGAGCAGTCCCAGCCTGGCCTGTTTGAACATCGCCGGAAAGATGTCTCCGTCGGAAGCCGAGGTCTCGTTCAGCAGGCACACCATATGGCCGTAGAACATGGTTTCGGGATAAGTGCCGGCGGTATCGACCGTGCGGGAGAAGCGAGTGGCCAGCAGCTCGCGCCGCAGCCGCTCGATTATCATCTGCGAAACGTTGCCGCCGCCGTTGCCGCGGACGTCGATGATGAGGCCTTCCTTGCGGATCTGCGGGTAGAAATACTTGATGAAGTCGCGGATGCCATCGGCGCCCATGTCGGGGATGTAGACATATCCCACGCGGCCTTTCGTGGCCTCATCCACGTACTTGCGGTTGTGCTCCACCCATTGCAGGTACTCGAGGTTGCTCTCGTTCGACAGCGGCTGGAACATTATGTCGCGCGCGCCCTCCATCGTGGGCTTGGAGTTTACGGTGAAGCGCACCGGCCGTTCGGCCTTGCCGCGCAGCAGCCGGTAGGGATTGTCGCTGGCAGTGAGTTCCTGGCCGTCTATGGCGAGCACGTAATCGCCCGCCGAGACGTTCATGCCGACCTCTGTGAGCGGCGAGCGGAACGCCCGCTCCTCATTCTGGCCGCGGAAAATCTGCGAGATGCGGTACCGTCCCGCCGCCTCGTCGAGTTCGAAGCGGGCGCCGGGCAGCGCGACCTGCGGGCGCGGCGGCGTATCCCAGTCTCCGCCGGTTATGTAGGCGTGCCCGATGTTCAGCTCGGAAATCATCTCGCCAATGATGTAGTTCAAATCCGAGCGGTGGCCGACGTACTCCAGCAGCGGCGCGTACTGTGCCCGCAGCGCCTCCCAGTCGTAGCCGTGCATGTTCTTCACATAGAAGAAATCGCGGTAGCGCCGCCAGACCTCGTTGAAGATCTGCGTCCACTCCTGCGAGGGGATTCGGTTGTACATCAGGCCGGCCGTGGAGACGCTCTTCTTGGCGGCCTTGCCGCCGGGCGCGGCGTCCATCAGGAAAAAGCTCGAGCCCTCGCGCACCATCAGCTTCTTGCCGTCGTCCGACACAGCGTAACCGCGCAGGCCCTCGCTGAGTACGGTCTCCTTGCGGTCCTTCATCGAGAAAATGACCAGTTCGTTGCGCTGATCGCTCTCGCGGCCGTAGTAGAAATTGCCGGAACGCACATACAGCAGGTGGTTCTTAAGCGCGTGCAGGCCCGAATAGTTTTCAGCCTGAATGGGGATACGAATGACGCGGTCGCCGAGGCCGTCGAAATCGATCTTCACAGCCGATGGGCCGCTCTTTGCCGGCTCCGGCTTGTTCTCTTCGGCCTTCTTGTCCTCGGATTTCGGCTCGTCCGTTCTGGCTGCGTTGATGTCGATGGTTACCTCGTCGTCCTCGGGCGGGAAGGGGTTCTTCACGTCCTTGCGAAGCGCGAGCGCGAAGATGTTCTGGTTGCGCGCGCCGGCGAAGTTCCACTCGAGCGTGCTGATCTGCGGCGCGTACTCGCGGGCGCTGATGAAATAGAGGAAGTTGCCCTCGGGATCCCATACCGGGTTGCTCTCGTCGAAGATGCTGTCCCGTATGCGGCGCGTTTTGTTCTCCGCGACGCTGTAGATGTACAGCGAGCGCGTCTCTTCCTTGCCCGTCATGCTGTAGGCGATCCAGGCGCTGTCGGGCGACCATGTGTAGTCGAGCAGTTGCCCGCGCGGCTCGTCGGCAATTTCCGTCACCGACTTGTCATCCAGCTTCAGGACGTACAGCTTGCCGTCCTTGTCGCTGAAGGCGATCCGTTTGCCGTCGGGCGACCACACCAGACGGTACCGCATTGCGTGCCCGTTGTTGGTGAGTTGCTGCGGCTTGCCGTCCCCATCCTGAGAAACGATGTAGAGCTCTTCCTCGCCCGAGCGGTCCGAGATGAACGCGATCGAGCGCCCGTCGGGCGACCATGCGGCTTCTTTGTCGTGCGCGTCGGAGGAGCGCGTAAGGTTGCGCGCGCTGCCTTTCTCGACCGGCGCATTGAATATGTCTCCGCGGGCGACGAACAGGGCGCGCTCGCCTTTCGGCGAGAGGCCGAAATCCGTAATCTGCCCGCCGACATCGATCAGAGAGGGCCGCGACGCCACGCCGTCCGTCGGCACGGTTATTGGGATCTTATGCGGCTGCGGGTTGGCGGCGCGGCTGTCGAGCATGTAGAGCTGCCCGTCCATTTCGTAGACGATCTCGCCGTTGTCGCCCTTGCTCGGCCAGCGGACGTCCCACTCGGTGGATTTGGTGAGCTGGCGGGTCTTCTTTGTGGCCGTGTCGAACTCGTACAGGTTCAGCGTGCCGCTGCGGTCGCTCGCAAAGCAGATCTTGTCGCCGATCCACATCGGGTCGCGCTCGGTGCGCGGGGACGGGGAAACCGGCTCCACCTGGGCGGTCGCGAAATCGAGGATGTACAAGTCCTGCTGCCAGCCGCCCTGGTAGCGCTTCCAGGTGCGGAAATCGCGGAACAGGGGCGAGTAGACGATCTGCTTGCCGCCGGGCGAAAGGTCGCCGAAGCCGGAGTTCGGCATCGGCAGCGGCTTCGGCATGCCGCCTTCGATTGATACGGTGTACAGGTGCCCGATTGCGGGCGCCCACCCGTCGCGCATCGACCGGAAGATGACTGACTTGCCGTCCGGGGTCCAGCCGTAGACGAGGTTGTCGTAACCCCAGCGCGCCGGAAGCGGGCCGCGTGCAGGGTAATACGTCAACTGGCGCGGCGTGCCGCCGGTGGAGGGGATCACGTAAACCTGTTCGTCGCCGTCGTACTGGCCGGTGAAAGCGATCCATTTGCCGTCCGGCGAGTACTTCGCGAACATTTCGAGGCCGGGGTGGGCGGTGAGGCGGACGGCCATGCCGCCCGAAGTGGGCGCGGTCCACAGGTCGCCAGCGTACGTAAACACGACGTGGTTGCCGTGGATGTCGGGGAATCGCAGGAGGCGCGTATCGGCCCAGGTGAGCGAGACCGCGCACAGAAGAAGCGCTGAAAAACGCAGCATAAACGACCAACTTAGCACAGGCCCGTGCGGCTGCCCCGATTTGCGCAGAGTACGCCCGATCAGGCATGATAAGGGGCGTTGGAGAAACAGATCTGGAAGAACTTTAACTATTGCCGCATCGTTCAGGCATGCACGCCGGCGAGCAGTGATCGTCAAAGGTTCTGAAAGCAGGTCAGGATGTATTCGCCGTCGGTGCAGCGGTGCGGCTCCAGGAGCGGCCGTTCGCCACTGTCGAAACGATCCAAAAGCAGGACTGGATGTACCTTCGTAGTTTTTGCTTAGTCGCAGTTTCTTTGCCGCTTCTGGCGCAAACACCACTCGGCATTCCCAAACCCGGCGCCGGCATCTCGTCACTGGTGCGTAGCGACTCCGCCGCGATGTCATACGCACGGCCCGGGGAGTATTCGATGGACGAGCGCGTGCACGACTATATGCACAGCCTGTTCAGTCCCGAAGCCTTCGGCAAAACGCTCCTCAGCACGGGATGGAAAGAGATCAACGGCGTCCCGCCGGAATGGGGCGACGGCATGTCGGGGTTCGCCCGCACGTTCGGCTACAAGTACCTCAGCCGCGTCACCGACAAGACAATCACCTTCGGTGTCGCCGCCATGCTGCATGAGGACACCCGCTATTTCCCGTCCACCGAACCGGGCGTCTGGCCCAGGGTCAAGCACGCGGTGGTGAGCACGTTTATTGTCCCGACCGAGGGCGGCGGAAGCCAGTTCGCCTTCGCGCGCTTTGCGGGGGCTTTCGGGTCCGGCGCCATCTCGAACGCCTGGTACCCCGCCGGCGAGCGCGGCATCGGCCACACGCTCAAGGACGGCGGGTGGGGGATTGCCGGGGGCATCGGCGGCAACCTGCTCAAAGAGTTCATGCCGGACGTGAAGCGTGCGTTAGCCCGCTGAGCGCCCCCGCCGCCTGCTGAGACGGCGGCCGTTTCGCTATAATTATTAACTTCTCTTCGGCGCGCGCAGCATCGCGGCGCGCGGCAACGCAGAAGTCCGTCCATTCAGGAGCATTCATGTCAACGAAACGCATCGGCATTCTCACCGGCGGCGGCGATGTCCCCGGCCTGAACTCGGTGATAAAAGGCGTGGTGTACCGCGGCAGCGAACTGGGTTACGAAGTCATCGGCATCCGGCGCGGCTGGGAGGGCCTGACCCACCTGAACCTCGAGGATCCCGCCAGCACGCAGCGATACATCTGGCCTCTCAATCGCGAAAACACGCGTACCATCGACCGCACGGGCGGCACCGCGCTTCACACCAGCCGGACCAACCCGCAAAAGATGAAGACCCTCCCGGACCACCTGCAAGGGCAGCAGTTCCCCACACGGGAGTTCACGAAAAACGGCGTCACCTCGACGGTTTTCGACATCACCTCGGCCGTTTTGAAGAACATCGAGAAGCTCGGTCTCGAGTATCTGATCGCCATCGGCGGCGACGATACGCTGAGCTATGCCGCGCGCCTCGACAAGGAAGGCGTGAAGGTCATCGCCATCCCGAAGACGATGGACAACGACGTGCGCAACACGGAGTACTGCATCGGCTTCTCGACCGCGATCACGCGCGCCACCGACGCCATCCAGCGCCAGCGGACCACCGTGGGCTCGCACGAGCGCATCGGTGTCTTCCGCGTGTTCGGCCGGGACGCCGGCTTCACGGCGCTCTACACGGCATACGTGACGTCGCTTCGCTGCGCCATCCCGGAGTACAAATTCGACCTCGACCGCATGATCGAGCTGCTCGTGAAGGACAAGCGCGACAACCCGAGCAGCTACTCGCTCGTGGTGCTCTCCGAAGGCGCCGAGTGGGAAGGCTACAACGTCCGCGAGTACGGCGAGGCGGACGCCTACGGCCACCGCAAGAAGGCCAATGTGGCCGAGGACCTCAGCGAGGAGATCAAGAAGCGCGCCAAGGAAGAGACCGTCGTCAGCGATCTTACGTACGAGCTCCGCTCCGGAGAGGCCGATTTCATCGACAAAATGGTGGCCACCACCTTCGGCAACATGGCGATGGATTGCCTCCAGGAAGGGCGCTCTAACGTCATGACCGGTATCGTAAACGGCCAGTTTACGCTGATGCCGATCCCCGATCCGAAGCTCGGCCCGCGCCGCGTTGACGTCGAGAGCATGTACAACGTCGAGCGGTACCGCCCGAACTACTCGAAGAAGGCGGGGATGCCGATTTTCCTCACCCGCGCGTAAGCGCGCCGCGGCTTTTCGCCGGCTCGCGCCCGCGGTTCTTTGTGGAGCGATGCGGTTGCTCCCGGGGGCCGCGGGCCGCGGCCGGGCAACCCTTCCCGCTGTAATAACCGCAAGTAGAATGGAATATGCCCACATTGCCCTCGCACGAAGTGGTGGAGACCGAGGGACACCTCATCGACTCCCACGTAATGGAGCAGATCTTCGACACGGTCGTGGAGTACGACGGCCGCTTCGAAGTGGACGAGTTCCGCATCGGAAAGACCAACAGCGAGCCCTCTTACCTGCGCCTGCGGGTCGAAACGCCCGACGGCGCACGCATGGAGAAACTGCTCCAGCAGTTGCTAGGTCTCGGCTGCTCGGTCGTCGATAGCGCCGATGCGGCCCTCGCAACTGTCGAGCGCGACCGCTGCGCCCCGGACGATTTCTACTCCACTACGAATCACCGCACGCTGGTGCGCCTCGGCCAGCGCTGGGTGGAGGTGCGCGACCAGCGCATGGACGCGCTGATCGTGATCGGCCATGACGGAAGCGCGGCCTGCCGGCGGCTGCGCGACATCCGCGCGGGAGACCGCATAGTCGTGGGCATGCGCGGCATCCGCGTTATCCCCGAATCCAAGGAGCGCGACCGCCTTGCGTTCGCGTTCATGTCGAACGGGGTCAGCTCGGAGCGGCAGGTGGAAACGGCGGTCCGCCAGACCGCGTCTCTCATGCGCCAGACGCGCGAGCAGAAGAAACGCATTGTCGTTGTCGCCGGTCCCGTTGTGGTGCATACCGGCGGGGGCGCGGGCCTCGAAGCGCTGATTCGCGGCGGCTGGGTGGATGCGCTGCTCAGCGGCAACGCGCTCGGGGTTCACGACTCCGAGGCGGCGCTGTTCGGCACCTCGCTCGGCGTGCGGCTCAGCGACGGCCGCCAGGAGGAGCATGGCCATCGGAATCACATGCGCGCCATAAACGCCATCTACAAGGCAGGCAGCATACGCCAGGCGGTGGAATCGGGCGTGCTCCGCAGCGGGATTCTGAACGCCTGCGTCGAGTCCGATGTGCCCTTTGTGCTGGCGGGCAGCTTGCGCGACGACGGCCCGCTGCCGGACACCATCACCGATATGAACGCGGCGCAGGACGCCTACGCCGCCCAGATCAAGGGCGCAGGGCTGATTCTTGCGCTCGGCTCCATGCTGCACGCCATTGCAACCGGCAACATGACGCCGGGGTGGGTGAAAATCGTCTGCGTGGACATCAATCCCGCTGTGGCTACGAAGGTGAGCGACCGCGGAACGGGACAGGCCATCGGCGTCGTGACCGACGTCGGGCTCTTCCTGGACCTTCTGGCGAAAACGATGCTCCAGCCCTCGGGGGCGGGCGAGGCGGCGATATGAGCACCGGGTATACAGAGGACCATGCGCGTTCCGGCATCGACCAGCCGCTGCCCGCAATCGACACGTTCCCGAACCAGTTCGCGAACTACGAGATCGAGATCGTTAACCCGGAGTTCACCTCCGTGTGCCCCAAGACCGGCCTCCCCGATTTCGGAAAGCTCACCATCCGCTACGTTCCCGCGCAGCGCTGCGCGGAACTGAAATCGCTTAAGCTCTATCTGCTCGGGTACCGCAACCTCGGTATCTTCCAGGAGAACGCCGTCAACCGGGTGCTGAGGGATTTTGTCGCGGCGACGCGGCCGGTGTCGGCCACGGTTATCGGCGAGTTCACGCCGCGGGGCGGCATATACTCAAAGATCACCGCAACCTGGAGTGCGACCAGTGGCGCCTGAACCGGCCCCGCAAAGCGACGAACTGATCGAAATCCTCCGCGCGGTTCGCGACCGCGTGCGCGCTCAACATCCCGGGCTTTCCGCCCCGGGCGTCCCCTTGCCGGACCTGATGCCGCTGGTGCACGCTCGCGACGCGGCGCTGGCCAAGGTCGCCTCCATCGGATCCGTGAACCCGCGCCCGCCCGGAGTTCTGAACTCGGCCGTGCAGAGGGTGAAAAGATTAGTCGCTCGTGCGCTCGACTGGCACGTCCGCGAGCAGGTGGAGTTCAACCGTGGCGTGATCGCCGCGGTGGAGGCGATACTGGAGGCGCTCGCGGCCAATAACCGGGCGCTCGCGGCGGCATCGCAGTCGGCGGAGGCGGCCCGCTCCGCCGCACAGGACGCCGCTGCGCACTGGGTCGAGTGGCGCACCGGCTGGGAACGGAAGCTCTCGGAAATCGAAATCGAGTTCCTTCGAAACGCCGCCGAAACGCAAGCGGTGTTCGAAAAGCGCGTGGCGCAGCTCGAAGAGGGTATTCGCGGCCAGGTGACGCTTCAACATCGCGATTTCACGCTGGCGCTGCACCGCTCCGTCCGTGAACTGCGCCGCAGCTTCGAACAGACGGTGCACGGCGAAGTCAGGTTGCTGCGGCAGAGGCTTGCGGCCGCGGGACAGGGTTTAACGGCGCCCGCGTCATCGCCTGAACCGGTATTACCCGGTCCCCCGGACGATTTCGCCATGCAGGAGCGCTTTCGCGGCCCGGAAGAGGACATCCGGGAGCGGCAGCGGCCGTACGCGCCTTTTTTCGAGGGTTGCTCGAACGTTGTTGACCTCGGCTGCGGGCGCGGCGAGTTCCTGGAAATCATGCGAGAGGCCGGCATCAACGCCCGCGGCGTGGACCTCAGCCCCGCAGCCGTCGCCCTCTGCCGTGCGAAAGGCCTCGACGCCGAAGCGGCGGACCTGTTCCAGTACCTTGCGGCGCTGCCGGATGGTTCGCTGGACGGCATCTTCTCCGCGCAGGTTGTCGAACATCTTCCGCCGCGGCGGCTGCCGGAGATGATCAATCTCGCGGCCGCGAAACTCGCAGCCGGCGGCAAGCTTGCCATAGAGACACCCAATCCCGAGTGCCTGGCCATTTTCGCGAGCCACTTCTACCTCGACCCCACCCACGCGCGCCCCGTCCCCGCACGCCTGCTTGCGTTCTATTTGCAGGAGGCCGGGATGGGAGAGATCGTGATAGAGCCGCGCTCGCCGGCAATCGAGACCATGCCCGCGCTCGGCGAACTCCCGCCCGCATTCCGGGACGCCTTCTTCGGCGGCCTCGACTACGCGATCTTCGCGCGCAAGCTCTAAAGCCCCGCGCACCGGTCTCATACAAGTCGCGCAGCCACATCCGTGTACACTAAAGTCGAATCAGCGGGGGAGCCATCGTTTATCAATGCGGAGCCGCAAAGAACTGCTGTACCGCGCAGCGCAGGAGGCGGGAAATCTGTGGCTTTGTGTGGCGCGGCCGCGCTGGAGGCCGGACCCCGGGACGCCCGCGAAAGCCCTTCCTGCCGTGCGCGGCCTGCCTGATGCCCGTGCTTCTGCCGCCGCGCTCAAGGGCACCGGATACGCGGCTGCGGTCGAACACACGGCCGGCGGCGTTCTGGCGCACCGCTTCCCGCTGCTCGGCTTTACGCTCGAAACCGGCAAGAACATCTCCTGGCGCCGCGACTATGTAAACAACATAGAGACAGGGCGGCGCTACTTCCGCCGCATCGCTTACCTCGACCCCCGCAGCGCCGGCGACCACAAGATTATTTGGGAGCTGAACCGGCACCAGCACTGGGTCCTCCTGGCTCAGGCGTGGCTGCTGACCGGCCGCCGCGAATTTCTCGACGAGATCTGGAGCGAGTTCGCCGCCTGGACGCGCCAGAACCCATACCAGCGCAGCATCAACTGGACCAGCGCGCTGGAGGTGGCCTTCCGCGCCCTGTCCTGGCTCTGGGTGCTGCACCTGGCCGGCGATGAGATGCCGGATGCCGCGCGCCGGCCGTTCATCGACGGCCTGTACCGCCACGGGCTGCACATCGAGCGCAACCTTTCCATCTACTTTTCGCCGAATACGCACCTGCTCGGCGAGGCCGTTGCGCTGCATGCGCTCGGCGCGCTGGTGGATGGCTTCCCGCGCCGCTGGGCCGAGCGCGGCGCCGCGCTCGTCGAAGAGGCGCTCGACCGCCAGGTGCGCCCGGACGGTTCACATTTCGAACAGTCGAGCTACTACCACCTCTACGCGCTCGATATGTTCCTGTTTCACGCCATTGTCGCCGGCGCCGGCGAGCGCTACCGCGAGCGGCTCACTCGCATGGCCGAGTATGCCGCGGACCTCATGGGCCCGCGGCACAGGCTGCCTTTGCTCGGCGACGACGACGGCGGGCGCTTCTTCCACCCGTTCGGCGCGCGCGAGAACTTCGGACGCGCAACAATGGCCGCGTGCGGCGCGTTTCTCGACCGCCCGGACTGGCTCCGCGATAAGGCCGACCTCGCCGAACTCGCAGCGTGGTGGCTGGGCGAGCGCGCGCTTGCCCTCAAACCAGCGCCGCGCGAGCGCCCGTCCAGGCTCTACCAGGATGCCGGCGTCGCCGTGATGGCCGCCGGCGGCGCGCACGTAATAGTCGACGCCGGGCCGTTCGGCGCTTTGACCGGCGGCCACAGCCACTCCGACGCGCTGAGCCTCGTCGCCCGCGCGGGCGACCGCGACATTCTTATAGATCCCGGCACCTACACCTACGCCGGCGACCGCTTCGAGCGCGACCGCTTCCGCCGCTCCGCCGCGCACAACACCGTCCGGATAGACGGCCTCGATCAGGCCGCGCCCGGCGGCCCTTTTTCTTGGAACGGCCGCCCGGACGTTCGCATCCTCGACTGGCGCACCGGTCCATCGGAGGACGTGATCGAAGCCGAGTGCCGCTATTCCGGTTTTACACACCGCCGCAAGGTGCGGTTCCGAAAGCCCGAGCTGCTCGAGATAGAAGATTGGATCGGCGGTCCCGAGGGCAACCACGTCGTGGAGCAGTTCTGGCATCTGGCGGACGACAAGGATGCCGTCCAGACCAGTACTCCCGCGGTCCGCATCATGAGCTGGCGTTCGCGCGCCTACGGGCAGCGCGAGCCGGCGCTCGTGCTGCGCGTCTTGCGCCGCGGCCCGCTGCCAATCACGCTCTCCGCGAGAGTGCTGCTGCGGCCGTGAGATCGGCATCGCAGTGCATTAGCATTTGTTAATGCGTATTATTCCGTCTTTTCCATTGCTATCCTGTTCGTAACCGGAGGCTTCGATGTTGTTTAAAGGTTGCGGAACTGCGCTGGTGACACCGTTCCGGCCGGACTCGTCGCTGGACGAGAACGCGCTGCGGCGGCTGGTCAGGCGGCAGGTGGAGGCGGGCATAGATTTTCTGGTGCCGTGCGGGACCACGGGAGAGAACCCCACCCTTGCGCCGGAAGAACACCTGCGGGTGGTGGCGATCACTGTGGAAGAGGCGAAACCCGCTGGAATCCCGGTACTTGCGGGCGCCGGCGGGTACAACACTCTTGAGGTGGCGGAGCGCGCCAAAGAGTGCGAGAAACTGGGGGCGGACGGCATCCTCTCGGTGACGCCGTACTACAACAAGCCGACGCCGGAGGGCCTCTACCAGCATTACAAGACCATTGCGGCACGCACCTCGCTGCCTATCGTCGTCTACAACGTGCCCGGACGCACCGGACTGAACGTGGACCCCGCCACGCTGAAGCGGCTGGCCGAGATCGACAGCGTGGTCGGCGTGAAGGAAGCCTCGGGTAATATCGTGCAGCAGGCGGCCATCATCTCGCGGCTGCCGGAGCGGTTTGCGGTGCTCGCCGGCGACGACGCCATCGCGGTGGCGCTGATCGCGCTCGGCGGACGCGGGCTTATCTCCGTCGCTTCGAATGAGATACCGGCGGAGATGACCCGCATGGTGCGCCTCGCGATGGATGGCGATTTCCGCTCCGCGCGCGAGCTGTACTACCGCTACTTGCCGCTGCTCGAAGTTAACTTCTGCGAAACCAGCCCGATGCCCGTTAAGGCCGCGATGGCCATGATGGGACTGCTCGAGCCCGTGTGGCGGCTCCCGATGGTGCCGCCAAAGCCCGAAAGCATTGCCAGGATCCGCGGCGTTCTGGAGAACCTGGGGCTGCTTGCCGCCGGAACGCCCGCGAGAGCCTCCGAATAAGCCATGCAAGCCGAAATCGAAGCGCTGTTTGACAACCCGCCGGATTCGTACGGAAAGAGCGAGTTCAGCCTGCTCGAGCGGTTCCGCGCGGAGTTGAACGCGGGCCGCGTCCGCGCGGCCGAGCCCGATCCGGCGGCGCGCACCGGATGGCGCGTGAATGCGTGGGTGAAGAAGGGTATCCTGCTCGGCTTCCGCATGGGTGTGCTGACGGACATGTCCGTAGACCCGGTGCGGCAGCCGTTTTTCGATAAGTCCACCTGGCCCGTGAAGAGGCTGAGGGTGGAGGACGGCGTTCGCATCGTGCCGGGCGGTTCGAGCATCCGCGACGGCTGTTACGTGGGCCGCGGCGTCACTTGTATGCCGCCCATGTACATCAACGTGGGCAGCTACGTGGGCGAGGGCACCATGGTGGACTCGCACGCGCTGGTGGGGAGCTGCGCGCAGGTGGGGCGAAACTGCCACATCTCGGCGGCGGCGCAGATAGGCGGCGTGCTGGAGCCCGTGGGCGCGCTCCCGGTGATCGTCGAGGACGAGGTGCTCGTCGGAGGCAACTGCGGCATTTACGAGGGCACGGTGGTGAAGCGGCGCGCCGTGCTCGGCACCGGTACCATACTGAACCGCTCGACGCCGGTCTACGACCTGGTCCGCGAGCAGGTGTACGCGGCAACGGACGACGAGCCGGTAATTATCCCCGAGAACGCGGTGGTGGTGGCGGGCTCGCGCAACGTGACTCGCGGCCGCGGAAAAGACTGGGGTATCTCGCTGTATACTCCTGTAATCGTCAAGTACCGCGACGCCAAGACGGACGCCAAGTTGCGGCTAGAGGAGTTATTGAGATAGGGGTCTGCCGCCTCGCCGCCGCGGCTCGGCGTACGCGATTGTTAATTAGCGCCGAATCGCGCCCGCCGCACCGCACCTGCACCCAGCCGGGAGCGGGAGCGGGCGGTGGCGCGCCTTCCTCCAGCGCCGTCCGGCTCGGCCTGAGCCTGCCCTCAGAGTGCCGGCAATCGGACGGCGCCGGCCTGAGCGCAGGCTGGCGCTCTGCCCATAAGGGCCGCTAATCCGCTGTGACCTCCAGGCTGACCCACCCCGGCAGAGTGGCCGGCCGTCCGTTCAGGAACACGATTCTGCGGGTCTTCGGGAACGGCAGTCCCGATTGGATTGCCCGCGCGTACGGCGGCGCCTGCCGGAGAAAATCCCTGAACACCGGGCTCTCCGTGTCGAGCCAGCCGGTTTTCGAAAGGAACCCCGAACCCCAACCGATCGACAGCACCGCTCCGGACCCGCGCAGTTCGCCGAGCCGCGCGCGAACGGCTCCGAGGCTGTCGCTCACGGCTGTCAATCCCGCCGTCTCCGCGTACCGCCTCTGAATCTCGAGCAGTTTCTCGGCGTAGGCGTTGGCGGAGTCGAATATGCGCTGCGCGTTCACCGGCCCGCGCCAGCGAAGCAGCCGGGCGATCTCCGGCTGGGTGAGGAACGTGTTCTCCTTTAGCGTGCCCTCGAACACCACTCCGGGCGCGGCCATCTCGGCGAACGAGGGTGTGGCATCTTCGGCGCGCGGCACCGTGGCGCGCGGCGCCTGCTTCCATCCCAACTCGAAGCGCCCGCCTCCGCGCGGCACCAGGGTCGAGGTAAACAGCATGTATACGCGCATCACGTCCGCGGCCGCCGGCTGCGAATCGGCGATCTTCAGCGCGCGCATGTAACTCGTGTTGCCGGGCCCCAACGCGTGCTCCTCAGCCGCTTCGCCGGGGCGCGGGTACGGCCGCTCGCCTGGAAACTCGGGCTTGGGCGGAGAGTCGCTCCAGCGCGCGAAAAGCATGCCGGTGCGCAGAGCGCCCTTTATCGCGCTTCCGGGGAGGTAGGGCCCGGCGTGGTTCGCCGCAAACGTCGGGATGCTCAACGTTTCGCCGCGCGCCTGGTCCCAGAACTTCGCAATCGAGTCGTGCTCGAAGGGAATGCGGCGGTCCGCGTAGTTCTGGGCGAAGCCGCCCCATGCGGCGAACTCGAGTCTCTCCGCCTTGCGTATCTGGCTGAGGTAACCCTCCAGGCGCGGCCCCTTCGCCAGCAGTCTGAGGATGCGCGTCTGGTCGAGCACGTTCACCTGGCCGCGCCACACCATGTAGTCGATGGGCGAAAGTTTGCGGCCGTCGCCGACGAGGGTGGGGGTCAGGCAGGTAACGCGATATCTCATAGCGCGCTCATGGCCCGCTCCGGGCTGCGGAGCGGAATCGGAATGGCGACGGCAAAACCGGCGCGGTAAACCGGATGCGGAAAGCCCTCGGGCGCGACGTCCGGAGCCGCGCCGCGCGGCGCCGAAGCCGCGACCAGCACCGAGCCTTCCTCAACCATCCGCACCAGCTTCTTCTCGGCGCCCGAGCCGGCGGGGGAATCCGTCCGCCCGCCGCGTTCGCGGAGCGTGTAGCTGCCGCGCTGCCAGTCGATCGTGTCGTCAGCGGCGGGACTGAACAGCGACAGCATCCAGTAAACGGTCTCCGCGGGAGCGGGCTGCGTCTGTTCGCCGATCGGCGATGCCGCGGGCGCAGCCGGCACCGGCTCGGGCAGAATCAGTTCAGGAAGGTGCCCGTCGATGAACTCCGGCGCTTCCGAGCGCCCCCAACCGAGCGAGCGCCGCCCGCCGACGCCGCTGTCGGCAAGCAGCCGGAAGGCGCCGTGAAGCGCCGCGGCCCAGTCCTCCCGCGCGCGCTCGTCGGCGAAAGCGACCGCGGCCCAGAGCCCCGCACCTGCGGCAAATTCGATGCAGGCGGTGCGGTGTACCTCAACTGCGCCGGGCGTCAATCGGTCCACCGCCGCGTGCGAACGCGTGATGGGGCGGAACGGTCCCGAACGCAGACGCGCCGCTTCCGGCAGCAGGCACGCGCTCGGCCCGTCGACGTACCAGGCGGTGTCCGCGAGCGGCCTGTCTTCCACCAGGTCCCGCACGGCTTCGAGCGGGACGAACTTTGCGTTCGCCCAGCGCACGCGCGGCGAGGGCGGCGGGGGCCACAGCGTCCGCGGAGGCGTGATGAACCGGACGGTCCCGATGTACGGAAAACACGAACTCACCGCCACGCGCGGGCCTTCAACCCGCCGGGCCGTCGCTTCCAGCCACTCGTCCAGGCGTCCCAGCCGCAGCATGGCGCCGCAGAGCGCGGAGTATAGCGAGTCGCTGTGAAACAGACTGCCGGCGCGGTCGCGCGCGGCCGAATCCGTTCCGATGCGCCACGGCCCCATCGGGCGCAAGCGAACCACAAAGGCCGGCGTCATCGGTCAGCTGAGCTTTGCGCGCAGCTCCGCCGCGGCGGTGCGCAGCGCTGCGGAATCGGCGCCGGCGAGAAGTTCGGCCTCGTCGCCCAGGCCGGCGTAATAATCGCGGTTTCGCCAGATGACGCGCAAATTGGCGAAGCGAATGCGCCCGCTGCCGCGCGAACCGCCGCCTCCTAGCGCGTCGTCTTCGAGCAGGATGAGCGACTGGATGAACGGCGCGAGCAGGTCCTTATCCTCCTCGCACAGGATGTCGAGCACGAAGCGCATGCGGAACCGCGCACCCGCCGGTACGCGCTCGAGAGTGCGCGGGTTCGCCTGCGACGTGATGCGGTCGATGGCGTTCTCGCTCTTCACCTCGGTGAGTTCGTCGTCGAGATTTTCGCGCATCTGCTGGGTGATGCTTTCGGGCACCAGCGGCGCGTCATACGCGGTAAGCCGCGCGGGCGTGGAGTTGCTGGTCTCCAGAGGCTCGCCCGGCCCCACGCGCTCCATGCGCCCGGGGCTGCGGCCGAACAGCAGGCAGATCTCGTCGTCCGGGCGGTCGCTCTGGTGGAGCCGCACTTCCTGGCCCTTCCGGCGCGAGAGATACACCAGCTCGCCGGGAACCGCCAGTCCGGAGGTCTGTTCCAACAGCGAGCGGAGCTTGCCCCGGAGCGAGCTTCCAGGCACGTACGGCCGTCCGAAAGCGTCTTTTATGACGGGGTTGTCTGCGCCCCCGATCTCCAGCGAACCCTTGCCCGCGCCGATGTGCAGGCCGGTTTCGCAAATCAGCTCACCATCCAAAATGAGCTTTCCAATGAACTTCAACTCGGTGTCGGCAGTGTGCGCGCTCATGGACGTTTACTCGTTGTAGGCGACAATGGCTTCGAACAGGTCGCGGAACCGTTCGTAGCCGCGTGCATCGTTCTTGCGCGTAACCAGCAGCAGCAGTTTCTCGAGCGCATCGAGGCTGCGCAACTGGTGGCGTGCGATGGTGTAAGCCAGGCGCGCGCGAAGCATGACGAACTGCTGCTGGCGCTCGCCTTCCGGGGCCAGGCACGCGCGGCGAACGGCATTGTAAAAACGCCGAAGCTGGCTCTTTGTGCCGGAGTCGGTGTCGCGCATGCGGCTTACGATGCTGTGCGCCTGGTTATCCAGGTACAGCGGGTCGCTGATCAACTTCTCGAGGTCTATTTCGGGCGGGCCTTCGGGACGGCGCTCTCCGCCGCGCCCGCCGCCTTCGCGCGCGCCGCGGTGTTCGCGTCCTTCTCTTCCCTCTTTAGCCTCGCGCGGTTCGCGAGGCGGCCGGCCTTCGCGTCTGTCCTGCGTATCGGCCATGTTTCAAACCTCCTGCGGGGCCCGTTGCATTCCGGAGCCGGAACTGGCGGGTCCTTTGGGTCCCCCGCCGCGGGCTGGCCCCGCGGTGCGCGTTTCGGTGGAAAGCCTGGCCCACTCCAGGGCGACCAGCCCCGCGGGCCTCAGCTTGACTTGCGCGGCGCCCCTGCCCATCATCTCACTGGCAAGGTGCGCCCGTAACTTCTGAACTTCGCGTTCGCGCGCTCCGGTTACGATGCGGTTGAGGCGCCGCTGGAACCTCCACGGCCGCTGCATTCGCTGCTCCGAGCCGTGCGCCGCCCACACCGAGGCGCCCTTTCGATAAAGCGCTTCCAGTTCGCCGAGAAAATACGGCGCCGCGCCCGCTTCGGAAACCATCCGCACGAGCGTGTCCTTGAGATCGGCGGCATCGCCGAGATGGCGCCACTCGACGACGCGGCCGAGCAGCGACATGCAATCCTTGTCCGTGTTCTTCGCCTCTTCGAGCCGCGCTCCGGCGTCGCTGTAAACCGATGCGAGCGAGGCGGATTGCTCCGGCGCGAGCGCCATCGCCATGGTGATCGTTTTCCCCTCGGCGCCGGGGAAATCTTTCATGATCTCTTCGGTGAAGCGGTGAAATACTCGCTGCACCTCGCGCGCGAACGGGATCAGCGCGTCCCAGGAACCGTAGACCGCAAAGTCGTCGCCGCCCGAGTACAGCACGCTGACCTTGCGCCAGAACTCCGGCTGCGAGCACAATACGCCAAGTTCACCCGCGAAAAACTGCTTGTAGAAAACCGAGATCCGCACGTGGTCCTCGATGCTGTGCACGCGGCGGATGCGGACGCGCATGCTGTCGACGTCGCCGCGCAGCACGCCCCAGGTCTTGTGTCCCTCGGCGCGCGCGGCGAGTTCCTCAACCGAAGCCGGCCGGCTGCCGTCCTCCGAGGGAGCCGCGTGCCGGGCAAGCGGAATCGAGTCCTCGTCACCCCGCTCGTCGAGTATCCACGTGTACTTGCCTGTGCCTATCTCGATTCGGGCGGGCTCCTCCGGCCTCCAGCCGGCGGCATCGGCCTGCCATAGTCTTCCGGCGAGATCCCGAAAATAGGCGTCGTCGGGCAGGCGCCCTGCGGGTGCGGCGAACGGCGCAAACGTGTCCGGACTAATCGAAGACGCCATCGAGCGCTGCAACTCTTCGCCCAGCCTTCTGCGCACTACGCTCCAGTCGCCGAGATTTTCCGTCGCCGCCCAGACCAGCTTCAAGTGCCCGCCGCTCATCGAGTCGATTCCGGAGGCGGCTCTCGAGAGAAAATCGTCCGCCGCCACCCGCGACTCCCCGGGCAGTATTATCAGGAACTGGCCGCCGCCGCTCGAGCCGAGCAGAACACGCGAGAGCCCGAACTCCGCCAGCAGGGCGCGCGGCAGGGCTTCGGTCAGCAGCATCATCCAATGGGAGCGCCCCAGCAGCGTGGCGTTGTGATCTTCGCATCCGCGCGGGCAGGCGAGCAGGAATTCTTCTATGCCGAGCAGTTTGCCGTACAGAAGAATCTGGACAGACATGTGGAAGCGGCTAGTCTATCACAAGCGGAGGGTGGCCCACCGCAGCCGCGGGAAAGACCCGCGGAACAGCCCGGCACAGCGTCCTCGCATGTAAACCGGACACTAAGTTGACTACTCAAAGTCTACTCAATCGCACACGGTACAAGCTGTTCCGTGCGGGGAAAGCACCCCCGTCTGCTAAAATAGACACGAACCCAACCGGGGGGAAAGGGACACCAACCGAGATGGCTGAAAGAAAGCGAAAGGAGTCTGGCTCTACATCTGCGGGCGAAAAGGGCTCGCCAACGGTGCGGCGCCGGACAACCACTCGTCCGAAGAAGACCGCGGCGCTTTCGGAGACGGATGTTCCGGCCGTCACCCGGCCCGCGGAGGCCGCGGCCGCCCTGGCTCCCGAACCAACCGGCATAAGCTCCGAGTTTCCGTCCTCCGCCGCCGCACAGGCTTACGACGCCATCGATCGGGAGGAAATAGCCCGCCTCGCGTACTCATACTGGGAAGCGCGCGGAGGCGAGGGAGGCTCGGCCGAAGAGGACTGGCTCAGGGCGGAGCAGGAACTCCGCCGCAGGCGCGCGGCATTGTAGGCGGCTCCCGGTTTGCCGCTGAAGCGCCCTCGGCAGCAGTGACGCGCGGGCGCGTCCGCTGTAAGCGCCGGGTTTCGGCGGCGAGCCACACGCCTGCGGCCGCGCACTCGGGCCGCCGTGATCGCCTGCCCCGCCCGCTTCAGTGATACTTGCGCAAAACCGCCAGCACGCGTCCCTGAATCTCCAACTCCGAGAGCGGCACATGTATCGGCTGCATGGCGGAATTGGCAGGCTGTAGACGCGCCATAGTATCGGATTCTTTGTAGTACCTCTTCAGCGTCGTCTCCGAAGACCGGATAAGCGCCACGACAATGTCGCCGTCGCGCACTTCGCCTGCGCGGTCCACCAGCACCAGATCTCCCGAGCAGATGTGATCGTCGATCATCGAGTCGCCGCGAACCTCGAGCGCGTACAGGTTCCCTTCGCTCAGGAATTCCGCCAGTTCCAGCCGCTCGGGGTTCTCCACCGCTTCCACCGGCGCGCCGGCGGCAATGCGCCCCAGCAGCGGTATGGCGCGCGGGGGCGATCCCGGCTGCCTGCGGACCTCCTGGAGGTATTTCGGCGAGACCTCCAGCGAACGGCTCTGATTGAAGCCCCGCTTCAGGTAATGCTTAGTCTCCAGCGCCGAGATATGCTTGTGAACGGTCGCGAGCGAAGCCAGCGAAAGGCCCCGCGCGATCTCTTCGTAGCTCGGACTGTAGCCGTTTTCGTCGATAAAGCCGGCGATGAAATCGAGTACCTGCTTTTGGCGCCGCGTCAGTGCCATACCTTCATTTTTGGCGAATAAAAAGGGAAAGTCAACCAAAAATGTGTCTTGGGACTCGAAAATGTGAACTCTACTGCGAGATCGCGTGAGTCGCCGGCTCGGTGCGCGGCGCTGCCGGCGGCGGCATCTTGCGCACCTGCTCGAAGTACCGTTCCACGAACCCGTGGTACACCAGCGGGATCTCGTCGCGGTTTATCTCGCCGCCCCTGTCGGCGTGCGACGCTTGCTGCTGCGAATACGCCGTCTTCAGTTTCTGTTCGCCGGAGGTGACCTCAACTGTCGCCTCACCCGTAAGGGTTTCCGAGCGTTTGCCGAGTATCTCGCTGATCTTTCCCATCGCGGCTATCTGCTCGGCTTCATGGATGCTCTTGTCGCCGTCGTTGCTGCCGATGCCGCTGCGCGCCTCGCGGGAATCCTTGGCATCCTGCCCCTCGCCGCGCTGCATGCCTTGCGCGTTCTGATCCGCGCCGTTCTGTTCGCGGTCTCCACGCCCCGGCGCCCCGGGTGTTCCCTGCCGGTTGCCGCGCTGTCCCTGCTGTCCCTGGCGCGACTGGACCTGCTGCTGCCCCTGGCTGCCGCCCGCCCTCTGCTGCGCGGCCGCCGGCTGCCGCGAGCCCGCGCCCTGCTGCTGCGCGTTCAGGCGCGACATCAGGTTCGCCAGCGCGTCGCGGAACTTGTCCATGAGACTGCTGCTCTCGCCTTGTCTGCCCTGACCCGGGCGCCCGTCTTTCGCCGAAGAAGGCTGCCCGGACTGCTCCTCGCCGCCCTCTTTCCCTTCGCCCGCCTGGGGAATTTCGATGCCGGGCTGCCGTCCGGCGCGCCCCTCCCGCTCCTGGCGTGAAACGCCGGCCTCGCCCGGCGAGGCGACGTTGGCCCGCTGCGCGCGTTCGGCCTCGGCAGCCCCGGCGGCAGCGGCGTCGCGGTTTCGGCGGGCGGCGTCGTCCGCCGGATCCATCGGCCCGCCTGGCTCGCGCAGTTGTCCGGCGGCGCGCTTGTCGAGTTCGTCCTTCGCCAGTTGGTCCCGGACGGCAGGCGGGTGGAACAGATCCATCACGATCGCGGGCAGCGGCGGCCTCAGATCCAGGCTTCGCAGAATGCCGTAGCGGACAGCCAGCAGCCCGGAGGCCGCAATTCCGAGCGCCGCCATGGCGTAGATGGAACGCGGCGCCGTATAAGGCACCGCGCGCTCGAGCCTTACGCCCACGGCGAGCGTGTCGGCGGCGGCCCTTTGCATCCGCCGGATATCCTCGGAAGCTCTGCGCCGGCCGGCGGAGAAGAAGACGGCTGTGGAAAGTGAATCGTGGAGGCTCAACCGGCGGTCGATGGATTGCGCCACGGAGTAAGCATCCGGAATGCGGCGGCGCAGGCGCCAGCCGGCGGCGAGCGCGCCCGCGGCGGTCACTCCCGCGATCCAGCGCCATGAGAGCAGGTCGGTACCGGCCACCAGCAGCAGGATGACGCCCGTCATGGCCGCGCAAGCGCCCAGGATCGCGTGGTCCAGCAGGACGTTGATTATGGAACGGCGCCGTGCGCGCCGGATTAGGAGGTCAACCGCGCTCAAGAGCCACCAGCTTTCCGAACCGCACGAGAGCAGTGCCCGGTTCCATTATCCCCTGTTTATTGCGACGTCAGTCATCGGCGAAAAGTACTCAAAAAGCGAGAGCACTCCGGCCGCCCACGCCGGAGTTCCGGGCGGCCCGCTCAGCCGCCGCAGCAGTTGTCTCGCGTGTAAATGATTCACGGATGCCATTCGCGCGCAGTTATTTCTCTTTTCCGCGTTCCTCGCCTTCGAAAGGATCTATATCGTGCCGTATGGCCGAGTGCTTGTCGCCCTCGGGCGGCCGCGGGTCGTCGTCCTTGCGCCCGAACGCACCCGGCACGCCGCGCGTGGCGGCTTTGCGGTCATCGCCTTTCAGACGGTCCATGCTGCCTTTCTTTGGCATGTTATTTACTCCCGCGCTTCACATTGCTCCCGAAGGCGCTCTTCCTGGCGAGAGTGGGACGGTTGGCCTTTACGTGAGGTCCCGGAGGCACGCCTTCCGAGAGTTCCTCTTCCCGTGCTTCCTCCTGCCTGTAATCTTGTTTGTAGCGGTCCGGGACACTGTCCTTTCCGGGGCGCAAGCGGCCCGCCAGTTTGAACTGTCCCGGCTTATTCACGTCCTTTTTCCCCATGCGTGCCCTCGTCCCTGACTGCTGCAAGCGATGGGCCGATGCCATCTCAAACGCCGGCTGAGCCGCGGATGGGATTGGCGCGGCGACGGGTTCGGCCGGGTCACGCCGGCGGCGACTCAGGCCGGAGGCGAAGGCAATGCTCGCCGCGGCTTCCGGAAGCAGCTATTGGCGCGCCGATTGCATCCTTCATCGGGATGGCTGCCCGCGCCGCATCACGGCCCCTCGAGATTCCGCGCGATTGCGAAACCTGCGAGGTGGCGGCCGGCGGCCGGACGGTCCGGCTTACGAATCTCGGAAAGCTGTTCTGGCCCGATGTGGGCATCGCCAAACGTGACCTGCTGCAATATTACGCCGACCTGTCCGGTTACCTGTTGCCGCACATTCGCGACCGCGCGATGGTTATGAAGCGCTACCCGAACGGCGCCGCAGGCAAGTTCTTCTTTATGAAACGCGCGCCGTCGCCCCGGCCGGAGTGGATCCGCATCTGCCCTATCCGGCACGCTTCCGGCAACATTGTGGAGTTCCCGGTCGTGGACGACCTGGCGGGTCTGCTGTGGCTCGTAAACCTCGGCTGCATCGACCTTAACCCGTGGTACGCCCGGTGCGACGACGTCAACCGTCCCGACTACCTGCATTTCGATCTCGACCCCACGCCCGGCGCGACGTGGCGCCAAATGCTTGATGCGGCGCTGCTCGTTCATGAGGCGCTCGATGGGCTGAAGATCCCTAACTATGCAAAAACGACCGGGTCGCGCGGGCTGCACATCTACGTGCCCATCGTGCGCGGCCCGGAACAGAAGCGTGTGTGGTCGTTTGCGAAAGCTGCGGCGAATGCGCTGGCCGACCGCCACCCGGAACTTCTCACCGCCGTTTACAAAGTGGCCAAACGCCCGGACAAGCGAGTGCTGGTGGACTACAACCAGAACGCATGGGGCCGCACGCTGGCTTCCGTTTACTCGGTGCGCCCGAAGCCGCGCGCGACTGTTTCCGCGCCGGTTACCTGGGACGAGGTAAAGAACGGTATCGAGACGGAAGACTTCCGCCTCGATAACATGCCAGAGCGCGTGCGCGCCATAGGCGACCTGTTTGAACCCCTCGTTGCGAAATCCGGCCGCCTGAACCTGGAGAAGTTCTTCTGAGCGCCGGCGGATGAGACACGCCCGGTCAGGTGGAGCCCGGAGGCGCACCCGCCCGTCGATTTGCCCAAAGCCGGGTGAAACGCCGGGGCGATACGGGCGTATCCTGGGGGCAAGATGATTCTGCTGATGCTTGCTGTGCTTGCCGCGCCGCTTCTGGCGCAGGATCAGGCGGCCGCGCCGCAGCGGCCGGTCATTCGCACAACCGGTGAAGCTACAGTCGAGGTCCAGCCGGACCTCGCCCGCATTGACCTGGGTGTAATCTCGGAGGCCGCCACGGCCGACAGGGCCGCAGCGGACGCCGCGGCTCGCGTGAACGCAGTCGTGGGCGCGCTTCGGGGCGTGGTGGGCCAGAGCGGAGAAGTCAGAACCATAAGTTATTCCGTCCAGCCGGTCTACTCCTATCCCGAACGGCCCCAGGCGGGAAAGCCAGCGATAACCGGCTACACGGCGCGCAACATCGTCGAGGTTACGACATCCAATCTCGACCGGGTCGGTGCGCTCATCGATGCCGCCATGAAAGCCGGAGCGAATACGGTGCAGCGCCTCGAGTTCACGCTGCGGCATCCGCAGACCGCGCAGCAGGAGGCGTTGAGGGAAGCGGCGAAGCAGGCGCGGGCGAGCGCGGAAACCATCGCTTCGGCGCTCGGATTGCGCATAACGCGCATCCTCTCCGTCGACGAGTCTCCGGCCGAACCGATACGTCCGCTGCCGGTGATGGCCGCCATGGCCGGCGGGCCCGGCGGGATAGCGCCTGCGCCGCCGACGCCGATCGAGACCGGAGCCATTGAGGTGCGCGCGCGCGTATCGATCGCGGCGGAAATCGCCCAGTAGCGGCGAATTACGCGGGCGCCGGGGCCGGCTTTTGTTGTATGAATAGCGCATGGCCAGGGACTGGAGGGCTGCGGCGCGGGCCTTCGCGCCCGACGTGCCCGTCGAGCAACTCGACCGCATCATTCCGAAGCTCGTCACGCTCGACGAACTGATGCTGCCGGTTATAGAGAACCTCCCGCTCGAACTGCCGCCGGCCACCGATGTCGAGCCGGAGCGCCGATGACCATCCTCGAGGCCGCCGCCGCTCTGCGAGCGCGGCGCGTGTCGTCGGCCGAACTCACGTTCGAGGCGCTCTCGCGCATTATGAGCCGCGGTGAGGAACTGAATGCGTTCATCACCGTCATGGAGACCAGCGCGCGCGTCGCCGCCGAGCAGGCCGACGAGGAACTGGCCGCCGGACGCGACCGCGGCCCGCTGCACGGCATCCCCGTCGCGCTCAAAGATCTTTTCGACGTCGCCGGCGTGCACACTACCGCCGGGTCGCGGATACTCGCCGATTACACTCCACGCACGCATTCGGCGGTTGTCCGGCGCCTTACCGACGCCGGCGCCGTGATTGTCGGCAAGACAAACATGCACGAACTGGCCTACGGAATAACGTCCGAAAACCCGCATTATGGGCCGGTGCTCAACCCGTACGATACGCGGCGTGTAGCCGGGGGATCGAGCGGCGGCTCGGCCGTCGCCGTCAGCGAGGAGATGGCGTTCATGGCCATGGGTACCGACACGGGCGGTTCCATTCGCGTACCGGCATCGTTCTGCGGCGTCGTGGGATTCAAGCCGACGTACAATCGCGTGAGCCGGGACGGCCTTATACCGCTCGGGTTCTCGCTGGATCACGCCGGGCCCCTGGCGCGGACCGTGCGCGACTGCGCGGTCTCGTTTGCGATTATCGCGGGCGAGCCGCGTTTTGAGGTCCCTCCGCCGCACGTCTCTATCGCCGGTCTGCGCATCGGCGTCCCCGAGAATTTCTACTTCACCCGCGTCCGGCCGGAGGTGGCAGCCGCGGTCCGCGCCGCCGTACGCACGGCGCAGCGGCTGGGGGCTGAGGTGGTCAGCGTGCGCGTTCCCGACATCGCTGCGATGAACGCGACGGCCCGGCTGATATTGCTGGCCGAGGCTTCGGCGGCATACGCGCCCTGGCGCGCCCGGCGCAACGATTTCGGAGCGGACGTCCTGGACCTGCTCGACCAGGGCCGGCTTATACCGGCCACGGATTACGTGAACGCACAGCGCGCCCGCCGCGCCCAGCAGCGCGAGTTCGCGCGCATCTGGAAGAGCGTGGATTGCCTTTTTACGCCGGCGACGCCGATCACCGCGCCGCTATTGGGCGAACTGCTCATCGAAATGGCGGGCGATCTTGAGGACGTGCGCAGCGCCAGCACGCGCCTGGTCCGCGCGTTCAATTTGTTGGGGCTGCCGGCGCTCTCGATCCCTTGCGGGTACGACTCGAAAGGAATGCCGATCGGCTTGCAGATTGTCGGCCCGGCGCGCGAAGACTCGCGCGTGCTGCACGTCGGGGCGGCAATGGAAGACGCGCTGCCGGTGCGCCAGGCTCGTGAGTTGCCCGGACATCGCTAAACCCGCCGCCGTAGGCCGCCGATCACTGCCGGTGTGGGCCGTAAGCCGACAGCCTCAATTGACCGCGTACGTCTGCTGCTGGCGCCCTCGCTCGCCGACTGGCTTTTCCTCGCCCTGCTTGTGTGGCTGTTCATCGCCGGTTCCGGCTGGCAGACCTTGCTCGCCGACGGCGACACGGGCCTGCACATCCGCGCCGGCGACCTGATCCTGCGGCGCGGCCTGCCGCCGTCGGACCCGTTTTCCTTCACCAAACCGGGCGCGCAGTGGTTTGCCTGGGAGTGGCTCTCTGAGGTCGCCTTCGCCGCTCTGTACGCCTGGATGGGACTGAAAGGCGTGGTCCTGTTCGCCGGAGCGGCGATCTCGGCCGCTCTGAGTCTGGCGTTCCGGTATGCGCTGCGGCTCGGCTCCAATATTCTGCCGGCGCTCGCCGCCACATTGCTGGCCGCCGGAGCCGCGGGCATCCACTTCCTGGCACGGCCGCACGTATTCACGCTCCTGCTGCTGCCTGCCGCGCTGTGGCTGGCGCAAACGCGCAAAGCCTGGCTGGTCGTGCCGCTCGCCGCGCTCTGGGCCAACCTCCATGGGGGTTTCGTGGCGCTCGTGGTCTCGCTGGCGGTGATGGCCTCCGGGCGCGCGCTCGAGCGGAACCGGAAGCAGGCTGTCAGGTTGGGCCTGCTGGCCGCGGCGTGCGCGGGAGCAAGCCTTTTAAATCCATACGGATACAGGCTGCATGCGCACTTATTGAGCTACCTGCGTTCGGGGTGGATACAAGAGGCGGTGGACGAGTTCCAGCCGCCGCGCTTCCGCTCGGAGGCGGCTTTGCAGTTCGAGATCCTGCTCTTCGCGGGCCTGCTGGTTGCGGCGTCGCTGCTTCGCAAACGGCGCTTTGCGGATGCGCTGCTGCTGGCGGCTTGGGCGCACGCAGCGTTGCTATCGGCGCGGCACATACCCCTGTTTGGGGTTGTAGCGGCCCCCTTGATCGCCTGCGAGGCGAGCGAGTTATGGCGCTGCGTGCGTCACGGCGCCGGTTCGGTATTGGGGGTTATCAGGCAGATCGGCGAAGACATGCGGCGTAACGCGCGAGGCGCCAGCCTGATGCCGGCCGCCTGCGTAGCCGCGCTGGCCCTCACCGGCGCGCCGATGCGCTGGCCGGCCGATTTCCCGGACGTGAAGTTTCCCGTGGCACTGGCCTCGCGCAACGCTGAGCGGCTCGCCGCCGCCCGCGTGTTCACGACGGACCAGTGGGGGGATTATCTGCTTTACCGCTTCTATCCCCGCCAGCGCGTGTTTATAGACGGGCGCAGCGACTACTACGGACCCGTTCTCGGCCGGCTGTATCTCAAGACCGCCTTGGCGAACCCGGGCTGGCCGGAGGTGCTGGACCGGTACCGCATCACGCTGGTACTCGCCCCGCGCGACTGGCCGCTCTCGTGGGCGCTCGCGCGCGATCCAGGCTGGCGCAGGCTGGACCGGGACCGCCTGGCCGTGCTCTACGTGCGCCTAAAGTCGTTTCCCTAGCCGGCCGAATTAAGTAGCAGGGCCAGACATGGACCGCCGATTTCTGAAAGTGCTGGGCGTCAGCATCCTGTTCGCGCTGGTGGTGTCGGCCATCTTCTACCAGGCACTCGCCGCGAACAAGGGCAAGGCGCCGAAAAAAAAACAAGAGCGCGAGGCCGTCGTCGCCGTTCGAGCGCTGCCGATGGGCATGGTGATCAAGCCTGCGGACGTGAAACTGGCGAAGCTCGCGCCCGAGCAGGTGCCGCCGGACGGCTTCGCGAAGCTTGAAGATGTGGTGGGCCGCGCCGTAGTGTCGAATATCCTGCCCGAGGAGCCGGTACGCGAGGCGCGGCTGGCGCTGCGCGGCGCCGGACTCGGCCTGGCTCCAGTGATTCCGGAGGGCATGCGCGCCGTCGCCGTCCGTGTGAATGACGTTGTAGGAGTGGCCGGTTTCGTGCTTCCCGGCATGCGCGTGGACGTACTGGTCACCGGACGCCCGCCGGGCATGGAGACCACGATCACGAAAACGATCTTGCAGGATATCCTGGTGCTCTCGGCGGGGCAGACGATGGAGCCGGACGTGCGCGGGCAAGCCATAAACGCGCCTGTGGTAACGCTTCTGGTGACGCCGGAACAGGCCGAGGCGCTCACGCTTGCGGGTGAGGGGCGCATCCAGCTGGTGCTGCGCAACACCGTAGACCGCTCGGTCGGAAAGACCGCCGGCCGGGAACTTCAGGAACTGTACGGCAAACCCGGAGCGCAGATTCGTCCGGCGAGGCGGGCGGCAGCGCCGCCGGGAGCTGCGAAGACCGCGCGGGTTCTTGCGCCGCCGCCGCCGCCCGCTCCCACGACCAGTGAAATTGTGGTGATCCGCGGCAATGAGCGCACGGTGGAGCGGGTGCCGGTCAGGGGGCCGCGCCAATGAAGATCTTCGTGTTGTTAGTACTGGCCGCTGGTGTCGCGGCGCAGACCCCACAAACGCGGGATCAGGAACTGAGCCTTCACGCCGGCCGGGGCGTGCTGATGGATTTTCCAGCGAACATAACTCGTATTTCCGCCAGCAGTCCGGAGATTGCCGACGCGGTTGCCGCCTCGACGCGGGAGGTGATGATAAACGCGAAGGCGCCGGGGGCGGCGACGGTGATCGTCTGGATGAGCTCCGGCGACCGCGCGGTATTTCACGTCGCCGTAGAGCCCAACGTGGAGCCGCTCGAGCGTTTGCTCAAAGAGACCTTCCCGCTGGAGGGCATTCGGGTACATGCGGCGCGGGACTCGATTTCGCTGACCGGGAACGTCTCGGCGCAGGCCATATCCGAGCGCGCGGCGGCGCTGGCTGCGCCGTTCGCGAAAACGGTGGTGAACAATCTCCAGGTGGCGCCGTCGGGTCCCGGCAAGCAGATCCTGCTGCGCGTGCGGTTCGCCGAGCTGAACCGTCTGGCATCCTCGGCGTTCGCGGTGAATCTGCTCTCCACGGGCGCGCTGAACACTCCGGGCGTCGTCACCACGGGGCAGTTCCAGCCGCCGCTCCCGAGTGAAATCGCGGGCTCGGTTGGCGCGCCGCTCCACGGGACCACCAGCAAGTTCACCATCACCGACGTTCTGAACGTCTTCGCCTTCCGGCCTGACCTGAACCTGGCGGCCTTCATCAAGGCGCTGCAATCGCGGGGGCTGCTGCAAATTCTGGCCGAGCCGAACCTGGTTGCGGCCGACGGCAAAGAAGCCAGCTTTCTGGTGGGCGGGGAGTTTCCGATCCCTATCGTGCAGGGCGGGGTAAACGCGGGCGCGGTGACCATCATGTTCAAGGAGTTCGGCATCCGGCTGACGTTCACGCCGGTGGTGACTCCGGCCCGGACCATCAAAATGCACGTCAAACCCGAGGTTTCGACCATAGACCAGGCGAACTCGGTGACAGTGTCGGGTTTCTTCATCCCGGCGCTTGCAACGCGCCGCATGGAAACCGATATCGAGCTGGTGGAAGGGCAGAGCTTCGTGATCGGCGGGCTTATAGACGATCGCGTAACGGAAACCATCGCGAAAATACCGGGCCTGGGCGACATTCCTTTGCTCGGGCAGTTGTTCCGCAGCCGCAATCAGAGCAAAGCCAAAACCGAACTGATCGTCATGGTCACGCCGGAGTTGACTTCGGCCGTGGATGCCGCAGCCGTCTCCACGGCGCCGCGGATGCCGCGGGAGTTCCTGGCGCCGCAGCTGGTTGGCCCGGCCGGCGCCGGAGCCGGCCGGAAGCCCAGATGAGCGCCCATGGATGCACACCGGCCACAGGCGCCGCTCACGGCGCTGTTGATCGCCCCAGACCGCGAGCTGGCGGGGCGATTCACGGCGACGCTCGGGCGCAGCCGCGCTTTCCAGGTGCTGGCCGACATTAAGACCTATCCGCCTCCCCAGGTGCTCGACATGCGGCTTCGGCAGGTGCGGCCTCAGGTGGTTCTGCTGGATGTGGCGACCGACATCGGCCGCGCTTCGGAAGTGATCGGCATGGTGGTCGAACGCGGCGTGCCGCTGGCGTGCATTCACCACACCAACGATTCGGAGGCGATCCTGCGCACGCTCCGGCTCGGCGCCGCCGAGTTCCTCTACGAGCCTTTCGAACCCGGGGTACAGGAACAGGCGAGGGCGCGCATCGCGCGCATGCTGGGGCCGGCGCCGGAGCCCGCGCGCGAACCCGGGCAGGTGCTCGCATTTACGAGCGCAAAGCCGGGCGCCGGGGCGTCGACGCTGGCGACTCAGGTGGCGCTGTCGCTGCGGCGGCAGACGGAAGCGCGCGTTCTTATAGCCGACCTCGATCTGATGGATGCCACGGTGAGTTTCTACCTCCGCCTTCGGCCGGAGCGCTCGCTGCTGGACGCCCTGGCCGGCGGCGGAGCCATCGACGACTGGCCCGAGCTGGTGGAGCACACACAGGGGCTGGACACGCTGGGCGCTCCGGAGTATCCGGCCGGCGAAAACGCGGAGCCGCCGCGGATGGCGGAATTCATCGAGCGTGCGCGCCAGTTGTACGACTGGACCATCATAGACCTGCCGCCGGTATTTCACCGTGTCACGCTGCTGGCGGCCTCGCACTCGGATACGACGTTCGTCGTTTGCAGCCCCGAGCTTCCCAGCCTCCACCTGGCGCGCAAGGCCACGGGCTTGTTCGCGCAGCTCGGCTTCGGTCCGGAGCGCTACAAGGTGCTGCTGAACCGCGTGGAGGACCGGTGGAGCTTTGGGGCGGGCGAGGTGGCGCGGATAGTCAACTCGCGCGTAAACGGCAGTTTTCCGAACGACTATTTCGCCCTCGAGCACGCCATATCGGCGGGCGCCCCGCTCGAGGGCTCCACCGCGCTCGGCCGCGCCATAGAGGAGTTCGTGCGAACACTGGCGCCTGCGCCGGCGGCGGCGAAAAGATGAATATGCAAGCGACGACTTCCAATCCACGACCCACCTGGGACCAGCGCCTGCTTCAGCAGAGCGCGCGCCCGAAGGGCACGCTGCGGCCCGAGTTTCAGGAACTGAAGTTCACGCTTCACCGCAAGCTGCTGGATCGCATCAACCTGGAGGCGCTTGCCACTATTGACAACGCCCGCGTGCGCGCCGAGATCCGGCAGGCGCTTATCGCGCTGATGGACGACGAGCCGACGCTGCTCAACTCGCTCGACAAGCAGCAGGTGATCGACGAGGTGCTGGACGAGGTGTTCGGACTGGGTCCGCTCGAGCCGCTGCTCGAGGACCCGAGCATCTCCGACATTCTCGTAAACGGCCCGCGGCAGGTGTACGTGGAGCGGAAGGGCGTGCTGGAGCTGACCTCGGTGGCTTTCCGCGACGACGCGCACCTGATGCGCATCATCGACAAGATCGTTTCCCAGGTGGGGCGGCGGGTGGACGAATCGACGCCCATGGTGGACGCCCGGCTGAGCGACGGCTCGCGCGTGAACGCCATCATCCCGCCGCTGGCGCTCGACGGGCCGGTAGTCTCGATCCGGCGCTTCACGCGGGACAAGCTGATGCCGCCGGATCTCGTGGCCCGCAACGCCCTGACGCAGGGCATGATGGAGCTGCTCGAGGCGGCCGTAAAGGCGCGGCTGAACATCCTTATATCGGGGGGCACGGGCGCGGGCAAAACCACGCTGTTGAACGCGCTCTCGGCGTTTGTTTCACCCAAGGAGCGGATTATCACCATCGAGGATGCCGCCGAGCTTCAACTGAAGCAGCCGCACGTGGTGCGCCTCGAAACGCGCCCGCCGAACCTGGAGGGCCACGGCGCCATCCGGCAGCGCGAGTTGCTCATCAACAGCCTGCGCATGCGTCCGGACCGCATCGTCTGCGGCGAGGTTCGGGGCGACGAGGCGCTGGACATGCTTCAGGCGATGAACACGGGCCACGAAGGCTCGCTGACGACCGTTCACGCGAACAGCCCGCGCGATGCCATCTCGCGCCTGGAGGTGATGGTTTCCTGGGGCGCGGCGAACCTGCCGCTGCATATCATCCGGCAGCAGATTGCGAGCGCCATCCACCTGGTTGTGCAGGCGGCGCGCTTGTCGGACGGCTCGCGGCGCGTGATCAGCCTGACCGAAGTGACGGGCATGGAAGGGCAGGTGGTCACGCTGCAAGATCTGTTTGTTTTCGAAAAGCGCGGCGTGACTGCCGAGGGGCGCGTCCTCGGCCGGTTCGCGGCAACCGGGATACGTCCGAAGTTCTACGAGAAGTTCCTGGCGGCGGGCATCCGGCTGAGTCCGGAAATGTTCAACGAAGTGCTGGAGGTTTGACGCGATCCGCCGATAAGAAGACGGGAGCGGTGTCGAGGCTGCGCCCGAGGTGTCCGGAGTGCTAGGTTTCGGAGCTCTGTTTATAGCGGTTTGGTGCGTGGTGCTGGGCGGCTGGTGGCTGTGGCAGCGGAGCCGCAAGGCGGCCGATCTGGCTCGCATACGCAAGCGGCTTGCGCCGTCCTTGGCCTCGGAGGTCTCCGAAAAGCGCGGGCCCGCGCTGATCCGCCGCGACGACCCTTCGGCGGGCCGGGTGGCGCTGCAACTCCTGCGCCGGCTCAAGCTGGTTGAACGCACCAGGCTGCTGCTCGAACAGGCCGGCCTGAAGTGGACGCCCGCACGGTTCGTGCATGCCTCGCTCGGGATGCTGCTGGCCGGTTTCACATTCGTCTGGTACGGGGCGCCCGCCTACCGGGCGGCCGCGCCCGCCGTAGGTGCCGTGATGAGTGTTGCGCCGCTGCTCTATGTCCTGCGTGCGCGGTCGGCGCGGCTGCGGAAGTTCGAGGAGCAGTTTCCGGAGAGCCTGGAATTTCTCTCGCGCTCCATGCGTGCGGGCCACGCGTTCAGTGTTTCGCTCGAGCTGATCCACTCGGAGTTTCGCGAGCCGCTGGCCGGCGAGTTCCGGAGGGCGTTCGACGAGCAAAATCTCGGGTTGCCGCTCGAGGTGGCGCTGGCGAACATGGCCGAGCGCGTGCCTTCGATGGATGTGCACTTCTTCGTGTCCGCCGTTGTTCTGCAAAAGCGCACCGGCGGCAACCTGGCGGAACTGCTGGACAAGCTGGCCTCTCTGATTCGCGAGCGGTTCAAGCTGCGCGGGCGCATCCGCGCCATAAGCGCGCACGGAAAGATGACGGGCGTTGTCCTGTCTCTGATTCCGGCGGCAGTCGGGCTGATCATGTGCTACGTCAACCCGGACTACGCGCGTTTCTTCGCGCATGAGGAGACCGGTCATCAACTCCTCGCCGGTGCCGTTGTGCTTCAACTTATCGGCTTCGGGCTGATCAAGAAGATAGTCTCGATCGGGGTGTGAGGCATGGAGATGCTTGCGGCGGCAGGACTGTTCGGCATTGTTGCGCTGGGACTGGCGTTCGTGTTGATGCGGTTCTGGGCGAAACCGAAAGCGGCGATCGAGCGCGTAACCGGGACGGGGATGGCAGACACCCGAGAGGCCGCACACCCCAGCCTGGCTCTGCGCGAACTGGCCGCGAAGCTTGGCGCGATGGTGCCGCAGTCGCCAAAGACGGCGAACCTGATCCAGCGCCGGCTGATTCGCGCCGGTTTTCGCGGGCCGAACGCGATAACGGTCTTCTATGGCGCAAAAGCGGCCCTGGCCGCGGCGGGAGTGCTGATCGCGTTCGTGCTGTCGGTGCGGTCGCCCGTGACCGCGGACCGCAAGCTCCTGACCATCGCCGCCTCGGCCGCGGCGGGGTTCCTTGCGCCCAACGAACTGGTGCGCGCGGCCGCGAGGAGGCGCCAGAGGCGCCTGCGAAAAGGTCTGCCCAACGCGCTCGACCTGCTGGTGGTCTGCGTTGAATCGGGTCTGGGCCTGGACCAGGCCATAATGCAGGTCTCAAAAGAACTCGAGCGGGCGCATCCGGAAATCAGCCAGGAGTTCATGATGGTGAACCTGGAGCTGCGCGCGGGAAAGCGGCGGGTGGAGGCGCTCCGTAACCTGGCGGACCGCAGCGGCGTGGACGACCTTAAGAAGCTGGTTGCGGTGCTGATACAGGCGGACCGCTTCGGGACCGGCGTGGCGCAGAGCCTTCGCGCGCACTCGGACTACATGCGAGTGCAGGCGCGCCAACTGGCCGAGGAGAAAGCGGCCAAGCTCGGCGTGAAGCTGGTGTTCCCGATTTTCTTCTGCATTTTGCCGTCGCTGTTTGTGGTGACGGTGGGCCCGGTTATGGTGCGCATCAGCAGGGAGCTGCTCCCGCTCATGCGGAACATGTGAAAGGAGATGGTATGGACGCGACAACGATTCGCATTGTCTGTGCGGCGATGGCGGTGGTTCTTCTCGCCGTTCTCATCATGCGGCGGCGCAAGCACGCCGAATAGGGATTTCGGCACGGATCTGTAAGCCGCAAATGGGCGCGTCGGCGTTCATTTGCGGCGTAATCGGGAAGCTTGTCTTCGCTACCGGAGCAGGCTGTTGAGTTCGCGGATTTTCTTCACGTCGAACTTGGGCTTGCGGTCATAAGTGAGCAGCCCGTTCACTTCCTGCTCCACATCGGTCAACTGCGTGTAGCAGATGCCGGCGAAAGGAAGCTTAGCGATGGCCTCGTACAACCCGCGCAGGCGCGCGAGCGCGGCATCGGCGGTCGGCTCCACACCCGAGTAGCCCCAGGATTCCTCCGGCGCGGTCGTTCCTTCGGGAATGTACGCAATGCCGCCGAACTCCGATAGAGTCACCGGCGCACCGTTGTACTTGTGACCGGGGACCAGCGGCGGGCGGCTGCCGCTGTCCGGCACGGCGCCGGGCTTGCCGAGGCCGGCGTATATCCGCAGTAAATCCGCGCCGGTGCGGGCGTAGTTGTGGACGGCGAAGATGTCGGTGGCGTCCACGTGTTCCCAGCCCTCGTTGTCGATCACCGGCCGCGTTGCGTCGAGCGACTTCGTCAACCAGTAGTTTGCCTTCAGGTGCGCCTGCTGGCGCGGGTCCCGCAGATCGGGCGTGCCCCAGCTCTCGTTGATTGGAGCCCACATGATCACCGATGGATGGCTGTAGTCGCGCGCGACCGCTTCCATCCACTCGCGAGTGAAACGCGCCGCGTAGTCGTCATCGAACACGTAGGCGTTGGCCATCTCGCCGGAGACGTAGAGGCCCATTCTGTCGGCCCAGTAGAGATAGCGCGGGTCCTCGACCTTCTGGTGCTTGCGTACGCCGTTGAACCCCATCTCTTTTGTCATGCGGATGTCGTATTGAATGGCTTCGTCGGAAGGTGGCGTGAGGATCCCGTCCGGCCAGTAGCCCTGGTCGAGCACCATCTTCAGGTACACCGGGTTGCCGTTGATGAGCACGCGGCCGTTTTCAATCGATACGCTGCGGAAGCCGAAGTACGACGAAACACGGTCGACAACCTGGGCGCCGCGGCGCAGTTCGAACGTGACGTCGTACAGATTGGGCGATTCGGCCGACCAGAGCCTCGCGTTCGGAACTACGATTCCCATTCCCACCTTCTGCCCGGAAGCCCGCACGGCACCCGACGCAACGAACTGGCCGCCGCGGCTGACCGCCGCATGCAGTTCGAGATCGGGCGCGGGCGCGGCGATGCGGGCGTCGAAGCGCGCCACGCCGTCCGCCGCGGCCGTGATCCGCACGCTTTCCAAGTGCGTCTCCGGCACGGCTTCGAGCCAGACCGTCTGCCAGATGCCCGATGTGCGCGTGTAGAAGATGCCGCGGCTCTTCGGCTCCCAATACTGTTTTCCGCGCGGGACGGAGCGGTCCGCGGGCGGATCCTCGGCTCGGACGACGATGGAGTTCGGGCCGGAGGCGAGCTGCGGCGTAATGTCGAACGAGAATGGCGTCTGGCCGCCGGTGTGGCTGCCCACCATGGCGCCGTTCACCCAAACGCGCGCGCGGTAGTCCACCGCGCCGAAGTGCAGCAGGACGCGTTTGCCTTTCCAGTCCGCCGGGACGTTGAAAGAACGGCGGTACCACGCCACCGGGTGGAATGATGTATCCGCGATGCCGCTGAGCCTGCTCTCAAACGGGAACGGCACGGTTATGCTCCGCGTGAACTTGTGGGACGCCTGCCAGGAGGCGCCCAGGCCGGCGTCGACGTCATCGAAGTCGAATTCCCAAGGGCCGTTGAGGTTCAACCACTCGGCACGCTGGAACTGCGGGTTGGGGAATTCGGCCCGGGGCACGCCGGCGGCAAAGCAGGCCGCCGCGGCGAGCAGGATAAACGCTTTTCGCATAAAAGGGCCAGCTTAGCAGACGCGGTGATCCGGCAGGCGCCGCCCTGCGGAGCCGCGCTCGTTGCCCGTAATCCTTACCGGAGCGCGGAGCGGATGCCCCGGCTTCTCGCGCCGCGCGCTGCTACAATGGACACATTCGAGCGGTTCCCGCGAGGATGCCGTTGTTCTTATGGACCTCGATCAGCTCCACACCTTCCTTGAGATCGTCCGGTTGAAGAGTTTCTCGAAGGCGGCCCAGACCTGCTACCGGACGCAGCCTGCGATAAGCGCGCAGGTGCGGCAACTTGAACAGGAGCTCGGCGCTCAGTTGTTCGACCGTTTCGGCAGTCGCATCACGCTCACCACCGCGGGGAAGCTCTTCGCCGATTACGCCGCGCAGATACTGGAGCTCCGCAGGCAGGCGCAGGACTCCATCAACGAACTTGAGCGCACGCCCAAGGGCGAACTCGTGATCGTCGCCAACGAGGCCACGTGGATTTACATCCTCCCGCGCGTTTTCTCGGATTACCGTGCGCAGTTTCCCGAGGTGCAGCTCATGGTGGAACGCTCCTACACGGGCAAGATCGTGGGGGCGATTCTCGAAAACATGGCGGATTTCGGCATCACCCAGATGCCGGTGCAGGATCGCAAACTGCAAGTTGTCACCATCCACACCGATGAGATACGTGCAATCGTGCCCGCCGGCCACGAACTGGCGCAGGCCGCGGCCGTGACCGCGGCCCAAGCCGTGCGGTATCCGCTCATCCTGCCTAAATACGGCGCCACGCGCGCGCGGCTGAACGAGTGGATGGAGGCGGTGGAGGACGACGTACGCATCGCCATGGAGCTGGATTCCACGGAGATGCTGAAGCGGTTCGTCGTGACCGGAATAGGCATCGGCTTCGTGGCGGAGACGCATTGCCGCGAGGAAGTGGCCGCCGGGCGGTTGCACGCTATTCCGCTCGCGCCGGAGCCCATGGTGCGGAGGCTCGCTCTGGTGTACCGTAAGGACAAGGCGCTCTCGAAGGCTGCGCTGGGGTTTATTGAGGTCGTGCTGAAGCATGCGGGCCTGGCCACCGCCAGGGCCGCGGCCGGCGAGACCCGCGCGGCCCGCAGCGGAAGCGGATGGAACGCGGAACCCTGAAAACGCGGGTCATCTTCATTGCCACGCGAGGCAAGACGTCGCTCTATCACGACCTCGAGGAAGTCCCGCCGGGTCTGCGGCGGAAACTGGCCAGCACCACCACCGGCGCAAACAGCGGCACCGTGCTCATTGCCGATCGCCGGGGTTTGCAGGAGTTGATCCGGGCTGCGGTTTCGAAGAAGGCCCAGGTTCAACGGGTCCGGCGCCGCCGGGGGAGGATTCTCCTTGAATTCGCGTCCGCGCACTGGCCGGAGCTGGGACTTTCCGGCGCGCTCGGACTGCTCCTCTGGCTGGCGTTGTTCTTTCGCTGACTCCGCTCTGCCGTGGGCGGCCGCGATCGGATTCGCCGATCTGTTTTCTTGCAATCTTCCCTCAAGTGAGCTTCGGTTTCGTCCGATAAGCACTGGGTATGAGACTCGAAAGCGGGACGGCAGTGCAGGTATCGATGGTGGGCAGCGAAGATGCCACCTTCGAAGGCACAACCGTGGACGCCTCCGGCCGAAGAGTGCGGCTTCAGTGCGCACGGCCCGTTGCGGCCGGCGCAGTCGTTTCCATCGACAGCGGAGAGGCGCTGCTGCTGGGCGAGGTTTGCGCCGCGCGGCCGGCCGGAAAGGTTTTTGAAATGACCGTGGAACTCGAACAGATGATGTACCACGCCGATCTGGCCCGCCTGGCTCAGGCGTTGCTCGAAAACCCCGAACCGCGTTCGGCCGCGTAAGCTCCGCCGTTCCGCGCCGCATCGGACGTGCTTGCGGCAGATCACCCTTCCGTTCATCGAAGGCCCGCGCCGGTGGTGTGTCCCGCTGTTCCGGGATGGCCGCATACCGCGGTAACTGCCGCCTCGCCGCGCCTTCTTCACGCAAAGCCTCGCTGCTGCTAATTTGGTTACTTATGGCAAAACGGGCCGTCGTGTTCGGCTGCCTCGGGCAGCTCGGAGTGGAGCTTGTGAAAGAGCTGCGGGCGCGAGGCTACGAGGTGTTTGCCTCCGACCGCCCCCAACTGGACATCTCAGACCGCGCCAGAGTCGAGGAACACATCGCGAAGGTGGATCCGCAACTGGTCATCAACGCCGCCGCGCACAACCAGGTCGATGTGGCGGAGGAGGACCCCGCCGGCGTGCTCGCCATCAATGCCTTGGCCGTGCGCAATATAGCACTGGCCTGCCGGCAGATCGGCGCCAGGTTCGTCCATTACTCCACCGATTACGTTTTCGACGGAACCCTCGGCCGCCCCTACACGGAGCAAGACCGGCCCCATCCTCTCGGCGCCTACGCCGTCTCGAAGCTTGCGGGCGAACTGTATGCGCAGGCGTACCTCGCCAGGCCGGTGATAATACGCACCTCCGGCGTGTTCGGGCCCGCCGGACGGCATACTGCGCGCGGCAACTTCGTGGAACTCATGCTGCGCCTTGCGGCATCGGGCAAACCGATTCGCGTCGTGGAGGACCACGTAGCTTCCCCTACCTATGCGCCGGCACTGGCCGCGCGCTCCGTGGATCTGGCCGAGCGCGAAGACTACGGCATTTTTCACATGGGCGGCGGCGCCGCCATTTCCTGGTTCGATTTCGCGCGCCTGATCTTCCAGACCGCCGGCCTCTCGCCCCAGTTGCATCCAACTAACGAACGCGAATACCGCACCGCCGCGCGGCGGCCGAAGTTCTCGGCTCTCGAGAACGCGCGCATTGCGCAGCTCGGCATCGCAGCGATGCCTCCGCTCGAGGAAGCGCTGAAAGACTATTTCGCGCATCGCGGCGAATACGCGCAGCCGCAATCGGTCTGATTAGCGCCGCCCCCTCATTCACCCCAAGAGCGCCCGCATCAGGCGGTCTGCGCGCGTGAGGAGCCGGACTTTTCGAGCAGTTTCTCGAGCCGCTCGACGCGCTTCTTCAGTTCCTCTATCTCACTGGCTTCCGGATCCGGCAGGCGGCCATGGTCGAGCACGTCCTCCTCGACCTCGACGCCGCCGATGCGCACGACGCGGCCCGGTATGCCGACCACCGTGGAGTGGTCCGGCACCGAGCGGATCACCACCGAGCCGGCGCCGATCTTTACATGGTCGCCGATCGTGATATTCCCGAGAACCTTCGCGCCCGTGCCCACCACCACGTGATTACCCACCGTGGGGTGCCGCTTGCCGCGCTCCTTGCCCGTGCCGCCGAGCGTTACGCCCTGGTACAGCAGCACGTCATCGCCGATTTCGGCCGTTTCGCCGATCACAACGCCCATGCCGTGGTCGATGAAGAAACGCCGGCCGATCTTCGCGCCGGGGTGGATCTCGATGCCCGTCAGAAAACGCGCGACTTGCGAGACGAAACGCGCAAGTGTCGTCAGGCGCGCGCGGTACAGCTTGTGCGCGACCCGGTGCATCAGGATCGCATGGAAGCCCGGGTAACACAGGATGATCTCCAGCGCGCTCTTTGCGGCGGGATCTTCGCGATAGATTGTGCGGATTTGCTCCCGTATGGCCCGGAACATCGTTTAATCACTATTATAAGCTGAGGATTTCAGAATCCCTTCCGAATCGTCCTGAGTTCGTTTGCGGGCTTCCCGGTTTTTCTGAGCCGTCTCCTGAACACCCGAAAGCTCAGAGGGAGACGCGACGAGTGCGCGCCGGCACGCGGGAGGCGCGAGCGGGCCGGACAACTCGTCCGTGGGACGGGAATCCCGGAAAGAGCCGCACGTCAAAGGCAGGACTGGGAGAACAAGAGCCGCACCCGGATCTGTGTTCCGTTGCCTCTTATCCACGGCTCCTGGTTCCGTGGTGTCCGCCGCCGGAAATCGGGCGCTGCGTTTGCGTACCATTCAGGTATGCTCGTGCTCGCTTCACACTCGCCGCGGCGGCGGGAACTTCTCGCCAACGCCGGTATCCCCTTCATCGTCCGCGCGGCTGAGATCGATGAGCGGCCGATCGAGGGCGAAAGCCCCCGGCAGCACGTTGAGCGGCTGGCATGCGAGAAAGCCGCGGCGGTCCAGGCCGCCCCCGGCGAGATAATTCTCGGCGCTGACACGGTTGTAGTAGTCGATGGGATCATCCTGGGCAAACCGGCGGATCCGGGCGACGCGCGCCGGATGCTTCACCTGCTCTCCGGCCGGGAGCACGAGGTGATCACGGGGGTTTGCCTGTTCGGCCAGGGGCGGAAAGCAGCCGGCGTGGAAACCACCCGGGTGCGGTTCGTTCCCATGACTCCAGACGACATAGACGCCTATGTCGCTTCAGGTGAGCCCATGGACAAGGCGGGGGGCTACGCCATCCAGGGACTCGCCGGGAAATTTATTGACCGCATCGAGGGTTGCTACTTTAATGTAGTAGGTCTGCCGATAGCACTTGTGTGGCGGCTCATCCGCGGGTTCAATATTTGACATGGGTGTTCGCCTCGCCTCAGAGCGGGCCGGGGGTGGCCTATAATGGAGATTAACAATTGTTCATGGCGCTCCCGCACCGGAAGACTTCAGAACTGCTGGAGATCCAGGGTGTCAGATTGAAATGGTGAGCCAGATGAGATCCACGATCCCAGGCGTGCGAACTGCACTGTTGTCAGCCGCGATACTTGTGTGTGCCTCCGCGTTTGCGTGGGGGCAGGAAGCTGCTGTGCCGGAACCGGCGCCGGCCCAGGCTCCCAAAGCCGAGAGCGGGGCGGGGGTGTCTGGCCGGAACCTGCCGGCATCGGTAGACCCCAACAAGTTCGACCTCGGAGCCGAGGACGTGCTATTCATCCGGGTGTGGCGGGAAAATGATCTCACCGGCACGCACGTTATCCGGCCGGACGGGAAGATCACCTTGCCGCTCATAGGAGAGGTCACCGCCGCAGGCCTTACGCCGGCGGCGCTGCAAAAGGAGCTGACCGCCAGTTTCTCGAAGTTTATCAACAACCCCCAGGTGACCGTTCAGGTGCAGGCCGTACGCAGCAAACGGTACTACGTGACGGGTGAGGTATTCCGGCCCGGGGCATACCCGCTTGTGGTGCCCACAACCGTGTTCGAGGCTATTACGCTGGCGGGCGGGTTCCGCGAGTTCGCGAACAAGAAGAACATCACGATCGCCCGCGGCAAAGAAAGGCTGAAATTCAACTACAAACAGGTGATGAACGGCAAGAACTTGTCGCAGAATGTTCTTTTGCAGGATGGAGACACCATCATCGTGCCGTAAGCCTGCCCCGGCCCTTGCGCCTCGTGGACCGGATGTGAGCTCAGAACCCGTATGCAACCGACTCTAGAGCCGACCGGCGTCAGCCGCCGTCCGCTGGATATCGAAGATTACATAGACATCGTCAGAAGACACAAAGGCTGGATCGCCGGGCCCACATTTGCCGCGCTCGTGATATCGGTGGTGGGGGCGTTCGTCTGGCCGGATACCTACGTTTCCGAAGCTGTTGTCCAGGTTGTCCCGCCGCAGGTGCCGGAAAGGTACGTACCCCCGAACGTCAATTCGGAGATGTCGCACCGCATCCAACTGATGGCGCAGGATATCCTGAGCCGCCCTTCACTGATAAACATCATCAATTCCCAGGATCTGTACCGGCGCGAACGGCAGCGCCGCCCGCTCGAAGACGTCATCGAGCAAATGAAGACGGACGTGAAGATCTCCCCGGTCGTGAGCCTGCAAATACAGCAGCAGCGCATGCCGGTTTCGGCTTTCCGTCTGGCTTTCAGCTACTCGGACCGTTACAAGGCTCAGAAGGTCACGCAGGAGTTGGTCAGCCGCTTCATCGACGAGAACGCGAGGCAGCTCTACAACCAGTCCGCCGCGACGACGGATTTTCTGACGTCGCAATGGGAGGCGGCCAAGAAAGAGCTGGAAGAGATGGAAGCGCGCATCGCCAAGTTCCGCATGCAGAACTCGGGACGGCTTCCGGATGAGACCGGCGCCAATTTGCAGGCGCTAAACGCGTTGCAGACGCAGTTGATGGGCGTGAATGACGCCATCGCCCGCGCTAACGAGGACAAGCTTCTGCTGGAGAACCAGATTCGCATCTACCGCGATCAATTGCAGCAAGTTGCTTCCAACAACGACCTGGCTCTCCAGACCAAGAGCGACCGGTTGACGCAACTGGAACACGACATTCTCTCCACAGAAGCCAGGCTGGCGGGAGCCAGGGAGCGGTACACGGAAACACACCCCGATGTGAAAGCGCTGGAATCCGAGCTGGCGATGCTCCGCCGGCGGCGGGACTCGCTGCTCAAGGAGGAGAAGGCCGCTGCTCCCGAGGCGCCTGCCGCAGCCACCGCGCAGACGCGGCGCACCACGCAGCAGATCGAGGCCAATATAGCAAGCCTGCAAGGCCAGATCGAGGCCAAGAACCTCGAAATACAGGAGCGCACCAGAATACAGCGGAAGATCAACGAAGGCATCACCGAACTTACCGCTCGGGTTCAGAGTGCGCCCGCTGTAGGCGGCCAATACTCCGAGTTGACACGCGATTACAACCTGGCCAAGGCGCGCTATGACGAGCTGAATGCCAAGAAGACGCAGTCCGAGATCGCGACCAACCTGGAGAACCGCGGCCAGGGTGAGCGGCTGCAATTGCTCGAGTCGGCATCCTTGCCGGAAACGCCGACCGAACCCAACCGCATGCTTATCATAGGCGCCGGGCTCGGCATTGGCATGCTTGCGGGCGTCTTTTTTGCCGGCGCCTGCGAGCTGAAAGACACGTCGCTGAAAAACCTGAAGGATGCGCGGACTTATACCGGACTGCCGGTGTTGGGGACCATTCCCCTGCTGGAAAACGACCTCGTGGTGCGCCGCAAGCGCCGGCTCGCCTGGGTTGCGTGGTCTGCCGCGTTCATCGTCGGCATTTTGGCCATGTCGAGTTCGATTTACTACTACTATTACGTCGCGAGGGTGTGAAGAGGCCATCTGGAGCTTCGGATACGGAGATTGAATGAGTCGAGTTCGTGAGGCTTTGCGCCGGGCCGGACAGGACGGCGGTTCGCAGCCGGTCCCGCCGGCGGATTTGCCGGATATCCGGCCCTCGTCGCGACAGGTTGAGCCCGGTCCGGACGCGGCCCCCGGGGGGCAGCTTGAGCCCGCCCGGCGCTCCGCCGTCGCGGGCACCTGGCTCGAGAAGGTGCGGGAGGTGCCGTTCAACCCCGCGCCCGAAGCTCTGCTGATCGACAGCGCGCGGCCGCAGGAAGCGCCCAGCGAAGAGTTCCGCAGTCTCCGGACGCGCCTCAACCACCTCCAGACGCTTGAGCCGATACACTGCGTGGTGTTCACCAGCCCGTCGCCCGCGGAGGGGAAGTCGTTTGCGGCCGCCAATCTCGCGCTGGCAGAATCGCACATGGCCGGAAATCTGACCCTGCTGGTCGATTTCGATTTCCGCCGTCCCGTGCTGCACAGCCTTTTTCAAATCGACCGTACGCCCGGAGCCACCGATTACCTGTTGGGAGATGCCCCCTTGCAGGAGGTCGTCCGTCATGTCGCAGGCACAAACCTGTACATAATCCCCGCCGGGCGGCCGGTGAAGAACCCGCTCGAACTGCTTAATCTTGACGAGGTCAAGCAGTTGATCCAGGAACTGCCTAAGACGTTCAACTGGGTGATCCTGGACAGCCCGCCGCTGTTGTTCTCCGCCGACGCCAACCTGCTGGGCACACTTACGGATGGTATTATTCTCGTGGTTCGCATAGGCCAGACTACGATCGACACGGTCAACCGCTCCATGCAGACGCTGTGCGAAAACAAGGTGCTTGGGATAGTCGTGAACGGCGCCCGCGCCGGAGAGCTGTACAGCAAATATACGTATTACTACTCCAGGTACGGGCATCATCAGGAAAGCGAGCCGGAGCGGGCGGCGGAACCGGCGGGGAGGGATGGAGAGTAGACTTCTCCGGCGGCGGATTGGCAACTCCCTCCCGTATCACGCGCGCGCGCGCACTATCGGCGCCGGCAACGCGGCCGGAGCGTGTCCTCCGGCGTGGGAAAACGGTTCCGGCGCCCTATAACTCGAGCAGGTGCCCCAGTTTTTCCTTCTTGGTCCGGAGATACAGTTCGGAAGAAACCACCGGCTCAACCTCGCAGGGGACGCGCTCTGCCACCGTGATGCCGGCAGCCTCGAGCGCGGCGATCTTCGCCGGATTGTTCGACAGCAGGCGCACGGACTTCACGTTGAAGTGCAGCAGGATCTGGGCCGGCAGAGCATAATTCCTGTGATCCGGTTTGAATCCCAGCATAACGTTCGCTTCCACGGTGTCCGCCCCGTGGTCCTGAAGTTCGTAGGCCCGCAGTTTGTTCAGCAAGCCGATCCCACGGCCTTCCTCGTGCTCGTAGATAATCATGCCCCGTTTTTCGGCGGCGATCTGTTCCAGCGCAATCTCCAACTGGGCGCGGCAGTCGCACCGCAGGCTGTGGAAGACGTCTCCCGTGAGGCACTGTGAGTGAATCCGGACCAGCGGCGGCTTTGCGCCTTTCAGGTCTCCCATTTTCAAGACCACCGCTTCAGCCTTCACGGGGCCGCGAAGGTCGAACGCGTAGATTCGAAAGTGACCGAATCTCGTCGGGAAGTCAGCCTCGGCCACCTTATGGAGGCCGGATCGTGCTGGTTGCGCTTGCTCCATAGTCGAACTGCTTTGTTTCCTTCCAATTATAATGGACTGCGGACCGCCGGGGCATCCCGCCCGGCTGGAACGGCGCCCGCGCCATGTGGCAAAATCACCTGTTTTTGCTATTGATTCGCCTTGGAACAGTGGCTCTGCTGGCCAGTTTCATGGTTAGGTTCAGCGGTTTCCGGCGCATGCTGCTCCGCGAACGCCGCACTTTCAACCAGCGGGTGTTCATCGCCGTCGGCTTCGGCGCAATTTTCGGGGCGGGCGCAGCGGTGCGCGTTTTGCAGCCCAGTTACCGTGCCGTAGACCTGGGCTTCGAGGCAAGTATCCTGGCCGGCATCCTGGGCGGCTACGTCACGGGCCTCTTTTCGGGGATTCTTATCTCGATTCCCGCCATGATCGGGCACCAGTACCTCACGATGCCCCTGCTCGCCGGCGTCGGCGCCCTTGGCGGCCTCCTCCGCAACCTGGCGCCCGATCCGGAAGAAGTCTGGCGATTTTCACCCTTCTTCGATCTGAGCCTCTACCGCATTTTCGCCCGCAAACATGAGCACGCCCGCGCCGCGTTTCAAATACTCTGCCTGCTCGGCATCATCGGCGCGGATTTTCTGCGGATGACCATATGGCGCCTCTGGCCGCACCAGATCTTCTATCTGAATCCGTCCTGGCCGCACCCTCACCCGATGAACTTCGTGGCTGTCTACGCATCGACGCTGTTCGCGATCACGATTCCCCTGAAGATCTGGAACAACACCCGCAACGAGACGAAACTTGAAGAGCAGCAGCGGCTGCTGCTTCAGGCGCGCATGGACGCGCTCAGCCGGCAGATAAACCCCCACTTTCTTTTCAATACGCTTAACTCCGTGGCCGCGCTCATCCGCACCAACCCCGCCCAGGCGCGCGCCGTGGTCTACAAGCTGTCCAACATACTGCGGCGGCTGCTTCGCAAGCACGAGAACTTCAACCCGCTGAGCGAGGAACTGGATCTCATCAACGATTATCTTTCAATCGAGATGATCCGTTTCGGCGATAAGCTGCGTTTCGAAAAAGACGTCGATCCGGCCACGCTCGACCGCCTCGTGCCGAGCATGTTGCTGCAACCTTTAGTAGAGAACTGCGTGAAGCACGGGCTGAGCCAGAAAGTGGATGGCGGCATGGTAAGATTTCGCAGTACGCTAAAGGAGGGAAGGCTGCATTTGCTCGTCGAAGACGACGGCGTCGGCATTCCCGAGGTCAAGCTCGCCACGCTGCGCGAGCAGGGGATCGGCGTCAGCAACGTCAACGAGCGGCTGCAAGTCCTGTTCGGTTCGGACTACCGGATGTGGATCGACAGCGCGCCCGGGCAGGGCACTCGTATAAAGATTGAGATCCCGGAGCTGCAATCGGCCGCCGCTTCGGATCTGCGTAAGGGATGATATCCCAATCGCAGGCAGCAGTCGTAAACACGAAGGGATTTATTCTTGACAAACGACGTAAATGCAGTATTAGCCCTGCGGTCCAATGGGTTGCCTAAGACCATAGCCGATAAGACGCGGTGGGTTTACGACCGCGTGGCGTTGGTTTACCCGCTTTCCACTTATCTTTTCCATTCGCGCGCGCACCGGCTGGCGCTCGAGATATCCGGCATCACCGACGGCATGCGGATACTTGAGGTCGCCACCGGTTCCGGGGAGATGTTCAAGCGTCTCGTGAAAGCCAACCAGCACGGCTCGACCGTGGGCTTCGATCTCTCTCCCAATATGGCCCAGCGCACTCACGACCGCATCCGGCGCAAGTTCCCCGCTGCGGAGACCCTCTGCCAGGCGGTGGATGCGCGCTACATGCCATACCGGAACGGGAGCTTCGATGCCGTTTTCGTTTGCTACCTGCTCGAGTTGCTCGGCGCCGACGATATCGTGCACGCGCTGCGGGAGATTCGGCGCGTGCTGAGGCCCGGCGGCCGCATGGCGCTGGTGTGCATCGCCGACAGCACGCCGCTGTTCAACCGCCTGTATAAGATCGCAGGAGGACTGGTGCCGGCTTTCTGGGGGCGCCAGGTGGCTCACCACGCGCCGGAACTCGTCGAGGCAGCGGATTTCAGGATCCTCAACGACCGCCTCGTGAAACAGTCGCTCTATCCCTCGCGCGTGCTGGTATCGCAGAGGGTCTAGTTCACTCAGGCTTCTTGCCCGGCAAACCCACCGGGTTCTCGTGAGCTCGCTCGCGGTAGGCGCCGCGCATCGCCGTCCCGAGCGAGACGGCCGATTCGCCGAACTTGTCGCGCAGCCTGTCGGCGGCGGCGAGGGCTTTCTTCCAGCGGTCCGTGCGTTCCGAGTCGAGCAGGCTCAACTGGCCCTCGCCCGCGACGAGCGAGCCCGCGTGCACGCCCACCAGCCGCACCTCGGCCCCGCGCTTCCAGTTATTCCTGAACAGCTCGCGCGACTCGGCCAGCAGCTCCGTGTCGAGGTCTGTCGCACGGCTGAGCGTGCGCGCGCGGGTTATGGTCGTGAAATCCTTGTATCGAAGCTTAAGCTGCACCGTGCGCGCGAACAGCCCGTGCTCGCGCAGGCGCCGGCCCACCATCACCGATAGCTGCGCCAGCGTGGCTTCTATCAGCCCGGCATCGGAGGTGTCCGCGTCGAACGTGTGCTCGTGGCTGATGGACTTCGGGTCGCCGCCCTCGCCGATTTCCTCGTCGAACCACCCGCCGGCATCGAGCCCGCGCGATTTCCCCGCCAGCGCCAGTCCCCACTTGCCGAAGCGTTGCTCGAGCCATGTTTCGTCCAGGCGGGCCAGATCGCCCACCCTGCGGATGCCGAGTTCGTGCAGGCTCCGTTCGGTCACCTTGCCCACGCCCGGGATCCGGCGCACGTCGAGCGGCGCCAGAAACGCCGCCTCGGTTCCCGGAAGCACGTAAAGAATGCCGTTCGGCTTCGCCGCGTCGCTTGATACTTTAGCCACCATGCGCGAGGCCGAAATTCCGATGGAACAGTTGAGGCCGGTCGCAGTCTTGATGGCGTCGTGCAGTTCGTGCGCGGCCTTGAGAGGCGGCCCGTGCAGGCGCGCCGTGCCCGTCATGTCCAGATAAGCCTCGTCGATGGACGCCATCTCGACTTTCGGCGTGAAGCGGCACATGATGTCGTAGACCTTTTCCGAGTATTCCCTGTAACGGTGCGGATGCGCCTCGACGAAAACGGCCTGCGGGCAGCGCTGGTATGCCGTGCGCAGCGGCAGCGCCGAGTGGACGCCGAACTTCCGCGCCGCGTACGACGCCGCCGAAACGACGCCGCGCTCGTCGGGCTTTCCGCCGACCACCACCGGCTTCCCTTTCAGCGACGGGTCGAAAAGCTCCTCCACGGACACGAAGAACGCGTCCATGTCCACGTGGAATATGACCCGCCCGCCGCTCATCGGTCCGCCCTGTCTATTGATACCGCGCCGCGAGCACTCGCGGCAGCCCCGCGAGGTCGGCGGCCACCTCGATCGCGTGCCACCCGCTTCCGAGCAGCGCGCACACGCTGTCCGCCTGCTGGTAGCCGATCTCAAAAGCGATGCGCCCGCCGGGGCGCAGGACGCGCGCGGCTTCGGTTATCAGGCGGCGGTAAACGTCCAGGCCCTCCGGCCCGGCGAACAGCGCGGTTTCGGGCTCGTGCTCGCGCACCTCGCGCGGCAGCCCTTCGCGTTCGCGCTCGGGAATGTACGGCGGATTCGACGCCAGCAGATCGATCGAGCGCGATGCGAACATCGACGCCAGGTCGCCCCGCACCAGGCGCACGTCGGCGCCGAGCCGTCCGGCGTTCTCCCGGGTCGCCGCGAGCGCCGCTTCGGAGATGTCGCTCGCGAAAACCGGCCGGCGCATCTCCAGGCTCAGGGTCACCGCAATCGCGCCCGAGCCGCAGCCGGCGTCCAGTATCCTCTCCGCGTCCGGAGCGAGGCGGAGCGCCATCTCGATCACGTGCTCGGTCTCCGGCCGCGGTATGAACACGCCCGGCCGCACCACGAACTCCCGCCCGTAGAACTCCTGCACGCCCGTGATGTACTGCGTGGGTTTGCCTTCCAGGCGCTCGAACAGGGCGCGGCCGAAGCGCACGCGCTCGCTGTCGTCCAGTTCGTCCTCGGGATGGCTGTAAAGGTAAGTGCGTTCGCGGCGCAGCACGTGCGCCAGCAGCACCTCGGCCGTAAGCCGCGGCGCCGCTACGCCGTTCTCATCAAGAAGCCGGGAGCCTTGTTGAAGCGCTGTTCGGATGTTCATGGGCCGCGGCCGTCCCGGCGGCCTGTTCCTTGAGCTTCTCCGCCTGAAAGTAGGTCGTCAGCGCCTCGATTACCGGGTCGAGGCGGCCGTCCATGATGATATCGAGTTGGTACAGCGTGAGTCCGATGCGGTGGTCGGTAAGCCGGTTCTGCGGGAAGTTGTAGGTGCGGATCTTTTCGCTGCGGTCCCCGCTGCCCACCATGCTGCGCCGCTCGGCTCCGATCTCCGCCCGCTGCTTCTCAAGCTCCAGTTCATACAGCCGCGACCGCAGCACCCTCAGCGCCTTGGCGCGATTCTTGATCTGCGACTTCTCATCCTGGCACGACACAACCAGGTTCGTCGGCAGGTGCGTTATGCGCACGGCCGAGTACGTCGTATTCACCGACTGCCCGCCCGGTCCCGAGGAACAGAACGTGTCGATGCGTATGTCCTTCGGGTCGATCACAACCTCCACCTCGTCCGCTTCCGGCAGCACGGCAACCGTGATGGCCGAGGTGTGCACGCGCCCCTGCTGCTCGGTCACGGGAACCCGTTGAACGCGGTGAACGCCGCTTTCGTACTTCAGCTTGCTGTAAACCTTCTCGCCGCTGACAAGCGCGATCACTTCCTTCAGACCGCCCACGGCGGACTCGCTCACCGACGAGATCTCCACCTTCCAGCCCTGTGATTCCGCGTACCGCGTGTACATGCGGAACACCTCGGCCGCGAAAAGCGTGGCTTCGTCGCCGCCTGTTCCGGCGCGAATCTCGATGACGACGTTCTTCTCGTCGTTGGGGTCTTTGGGCAGCAGCAGGACGCGCAGTTCGTCCTCGATTCTGGCCAGCTCCGGCTCCAGGCGTGCGGTCTCCTCCCCGGCGAGCGCGCGCAACTCCTCGTCGGTGTCCTCGAGCATGAGGCGCGCCTGGTCCAGGTTGTCGCGGATCTGCTTCCATTCGCGGTACTTTGTGACGATCTCTTCCAGATCGCGGTGCGCCTTGGCAGTCTTGCGGTATCGTTCGGGATCGTTGATCACCGCCGGATCGGCCATCTCGCGCGTGAGTTCGTCGTAGCGCGCCTCGGCCTCATCGAGTTTTTTCAGATATTCCATCTAGGCAATGACGGCAACGCCGCCCTGTGTCTTTTCGAGTTCCATCGCGCCTTCGAGCGCGCGGATGGCTACCGCAGTTTGGGCGTCCGACGGCGGCTGCGTGGTTATGCGCTGGAGCCAGAGTCCGGGAGCGGTGATCTTCGCCATCAGGCTCTTGCGCCGTTTGGCGGCGAACCGTATCAGTTCGTAGCTGAGCCCGGCCACCAGCGGCAGCAGGGCGATCCTGCCCAGGAACCGCATTACGAACGAGTCGAACGGCAGCAGCGTGTACAGCACGATCGACACCAGCATCACCACCAGCAGAAAGCTGGTTCCGCAACGCGGGTGAAAAGTGGAGAACGTCTGCGCGTGCTCCACCGTGACCGGCTTTCCCGATTCAAATGCGAACACCACACGGTGCTCGGCGCCGTGGTACTCGAACATCCGCCGTATGTCGCGCCAGCGCGAGATCAGCGCCAGGAACCCGACGAACAGGATGATGCGGATCACGCCATCTATCAGATTGAAAACAATGCGCCCGCCGAGCGCCGGCGACCAGTCCTGCAACGCCGTGGCAATCACCAGCGGAACGAATTTGTACAGGAAAACAAAAAACGCGAACGACACGATCAGGTTCAGCGCCAGTACCCAGCCCGGAATCTCTTTCGCCTTTTTGCCTTCCGGCTGCTTGCCGTCATCCAGGGCGGCATTAGCGGAGAACCGGAGCGCCCGGATGCCCAGCGCCATCGCTTGCCCCAGCGTACCCACGCCTCGGAACACCGGCAGTTTGAAAATGGGGTACCTGTCGGAGAGCTTCGGCACCATGTGCCGGTCCGTCTCGATCTCCCCGTTGGGCTTGCGGACGGCGACGCAGTAGGAGTGCGGGGCGCGCATCATTACGCCTTCCATGACAGCCTGCCCGCCGATGAGGGTTTCCTCTTCGGCCGATTCCAGAACCGGCATTAGTTGGAGATGCGCCATCAGGCGCACGAAATCACGGGGCGGCAAACGAAGGAACTCCTTAGCAGAGTATAACATGGGGGCACAAACTGGAGAGCCGCCCCCCTTTCCATCCAGTGCCGGCGTAATGCGGCGCCTAGGATGCCGCGTACATATACTGCTCGCCCTGGAACAGGGCCGTGGTGAGTATCCAGTTCACATGACCCGGTTCGAACGGGGCGGCGCAGTAGTCGGTGGCGCCCTGTTCGATCGCGTCCAGCCACTCCGGAACCTCCGGATGGCGGCTGACTACCACCACCGGAAGCGTCGTGTGCCGTTCCCGAATGGCCTCGAGCAGCGGCAGGTAGATCCGGTTGTCAGCCGGACAGAACACGACGTCTGCGCCAACGCGCTCTGCCATGGCCAGGCATTGCCGCGCGGACTGAAACGGAACGGTAAACACGTCCCGGTCCTGGCGTTTCAGAACGTCCTGCAATTCCGCGACCGAATAGACATCCAGCCCAGCGATGAGAATCCTGGCGCGGCGGTTGATTTGGGTGTTCACGTTCTTCCCCTCAGCGGGCTGGTGGTAGCGCCCCCAACCCGTATAATTACAGGCTAGAACATGAACAATTATTCAGTCAAATTTGGGACATTCACTTCTGCCCGGCTGCCGCATTGAGCCGCAAGAGCCAGGTCTGCACCTGAGCGCGTTCCTGCGCGTCATCTACGGTGACCAGGTACTGTCGCAGTTCGTCCGCCGCGTCGGAAACCCGCCCGCGCTGGGCCAGTATCCGCGCCGCGCTCACGCGCGCCCTGGGTATTTCGCTCTGAACTGACTCGAGCAGCCGGAGAGCCTCGTCATCCTGTTTCAGTTCTTTTAGCGCGAGCGCCAGGATGTACCGCGGGTTCGGGTTGGTCGGGTCCAGTTTGCAGGCCTGCCGCGCCGCACGTGCCGCGTCCTCGTTCCGGCCCTGGTTCAGATAGGCGATGCCCAGGTTCAGGTACGCCGGAGCGGCGGCGGGATCCAGTTCGATGGCGCGCTCCAGGTGCGGCACCGCTTGGCTGACCTGCCCTTTGCGCAGCATGGCGGCCGCCAGGTTCACGTGCGCTTCCATGTAGTCGGGATCGATCTCGAGCGCTTTTTCCAGGTGCGCTATGGATTGCTCCGGCTGGCCCTTATCCTTTGCTTTGCACGCTTTTTCAAACTCTTTTAGGGCCTCTTTAGGCACCTTGTGGCTTAGCTGCGATAACGATACCGTGCCGGGCGATCCCTGCGTTGTGGAGACCGTCTGAACGGGTATTCGCAGCGTGACGAAGTTGCCCGCGTCCCGCACCCTGATGAAGTCCTCGGCGATGACGTTCCCCACCCGGTCCGTCAAACGGATATTGAAATCGCCCGCGTTGAGGTTATTGAAATCGAATCGCCCGCTGAGTGTAAGGTCGATGCGATCGACGAGGGTATGAGTGCCGGAATCGTACAGCTCGACGATGAGGCCGGAAGCCTGGGCCGAAGGGGTTATCTCGCCCTCCAGCCTTGCAGTTCCCGTATGTTGAAGTTGCGGCGCTGCGATGGCCGCAATCCCCAGAAAGGCCCCGCAGAGACACAATTTCCCTATGTGGCGTAGCATCATGTCTTGCTCACTCCTGGCGTGAACCGGCGGGATTACTACCGCAGGCTTGCTCTATCTCAAAGTCTGCAATTGGGCGGCCACCCGCCGGTACGGAATTTGGAAGCTGCCTCAGTGCGGTCCTGTGAACGAAATACAAAAACCAGAGCGCGACGGAGATGATGGGCGATGCGGCGAAATTTCAAAAAGTGGAATTTTTTTCATTTGAGAGTGGGCCTGCGGCGCGGGGCCGTGGGGCCGGGCCGGTAGAATAATCTCTTTGGAGGATCAATGGCGACTCTGCCGCGGCGGCGCACGCCGGTAGTGGATGTAGGCGGCGTAAAAATCGGGGGCGGAAATCCTGTCGTCGTGCAGTCGATGACCAATACCGACACGGCGGACGTTGCGGCTACCGTGGCGCAGGTGGCGGCCCTCGCCGCGGCCGGGTCGGAACTGGTTCGTATCACCGTAAACACGGATGCAGCCGCACGCGCCGTGCCGCGCATAGCCGAATGCCTTGACAAGGCCGGCGTCCACGTGCCGCTCATAGGCGATTTCCATTACAACGGCCACCTGCTGCTGCGAAACTATCCCGAGTGCGCCCGCGCGCTGTCTAAGTACCGCATAAACCCCGGAAACGTGAACATCGGGCGGCGGCACGATGACAACTTCCGCGTCATGATCGGAATCGCTGTGGAGAACTCGCGGCCGGTCCGGATAGGCGTTAACTGGGGATCGCTAGACCAGGCGCTGCTGGCGCGCATGATGGACGAAAACGCGCGGCGTCCCGAGCCCGCGCCGCCTCGCGTGGTGATGATGGAGGCGATGGTGGCGAGCGCCGTTGAATCGGCTGAGGCCGCAGAGCGGTACGGCCTGCCGCACGATGCCATCGTGCTGAGCGCCAAAGTGAGCGGAGTTCAGGACCTCATCGAGGTTTACCGCGCTCTTGCCGCGCGCTGCGATTACCCTCTGCACCTCGGACTTACTGAGGCCGGCTTGGGGGCGAAAGGAATCGTTGCGACAACGGCGGCGATCGCCGTATTGCTCGAGGAGGGCATCGGCGACACGATCCGGGCGTCGCTTACGCCGGCTCCCGGCGGCGACCGAACCGAAGAGGTTCTCGTCGCTCAGCAGATTCTGCAATCGCTCGGGCTGCGCAGTTTCATGCCGCAGGTGACCGCATGCCCCGGCTGCGGGCGCACGACCAGCACGCTGTTCCAGGAATTGGCGGAGCAGATACAGCGGCGCCTGCGCGAGCGCATGGCGGAGTGGCGCGGGCGCCGTCCGGGCGTTGAGGACATGCGCATCGCCGTGATGGGCTGCATCGTGAACGGGCCCGGAGAGTCGCGGCACGCAGACATCGGCATATCGCTGCCGGGCGCCGCGGAAGAGCCGAAAGCGCCCGTTTACGTGGACGGGCGCCTGTTTACGACATTGAGGGGCGATAGCATCGCCGCCGGCTTCATGCAGATTGTTGAGGACTACGTAGCCAAGCGCTACAGGTAGCGGTGTGCCCCGCCCGGAGCAATCCCCCGTCCGCCCGGCTCAAGCGCCGGTTATTTGGGTTCCCAGGCCCGGAACTCGCCGCTGCAATGCAGCAGCGCCAGCATCTGAAGCATGCCGTCGTAATACCGGTAACGGCCTGTCGGCACCGGTGTCTCCCAGAGTGCCTTGACGAACTTCCTCGCGCGCTCCTGGTTGGTGGCCGCCAGGCTCGCAATTGCGTTCGTCGCCACCAGCCCGGGCGAATGCTGCCCGCCGATGATCGTTCCGTTCAGCCTGTAATGGCTGGGGTAATCGTTTAACCCCCTGGATTCGAAGAACGCCTGAATGCGGTCGCTCAACTGCTGTTCGCGATAATCTTTGGCCCACCAGGCCCAGTCCACGGACCAGTTCATCGCTGTACGCCAGGCGTCCGCGCGGAAGGTCTCCGGGCCGGTCGCCGGCGGCCGCCGGTACGGCGTTCCGTCGAAATTCGCATACTCGGGCGTCAGGCCGGTCTGCCAATGAGCGGCTTTCTGGAAGAACTCCCGGCTGACGTCGGCGGCTTCGGCCCAGAAGGCGCGGTCGGCCTCGGGGCCCCACCTGGCCCACAGCTCATAAAAGGCGGGCAGGTGATACGAAGGGTCGGTAAAATCGGCGCGGTCCAGGCCCGGGACGAAGCGAACCATCTTCCACTTCGGATCGAACATGTTGCCGGAGCTGTGTTTCCGCGGAGGCTGATGCCAGCGGCTCACCATTCCGGTCACCACAGGGTGGTGCAGCATATCGATGAGGATCTGGTCCGCCTCGGCGCGATAGTTGTAAATGCCCGTGCCGTTGCCCCACCGGCCGGAGGCGAAGTACAGCGCCATGGCGAAGTATTCTTCGCCGTCGGGCGCCGGCGTGTCGTCGTTGCGCGTGCCGTCGCGCTTCAGCGACCAGGAAAAGAAGCCGCGCACGGGGCTGCCTGCCTCACCGCGGTACATGTACGTTTTGGCCCAGTTCCAAAGAGCATCGAACTCGCGCTTCTTGTCGAGCTGGACCGAGATCATCATGGCGTACGACATGCCCTCGCTGCGGACATCGTTGTTGTTGATGTCCATCACATAGGCCAGATCGCCGTTGTCGTTCTTTCCGGCCTCGTAGTACAGCGTCTGCGTGTCTGCGTCGCCGTGAAACAGTTGCTGGAACGCCGCGTCTATCTTCGCCTTCACCTCGGCTTCGGGATATCCCGCCTCGGCGAACAGGTTTCGATAGTTTCCCGACGGCACGGCGCCCACCGGCGCGGCAGGCGGGGCCTGCGCAAACAGCGGGGCAGCTCCAAGCAAGACAGCCAAATGCATCGGGTTCAATCTCATAGCGCTTTCCTGTGATAACTCGCTCGGTCTGGAGCGGCGATCCTACGCCGCGCGTTCGACCACACCAACACCTGCCGGTTCTCACCCGGCTAGAAACTCGAACAGAGATGCCGACAAAATGAGCGGCACCGCCGCAGAAAAGATCCAGAGCAAATCCCCCACAGCGTCGCGCGGAATCCGCAAGCTCTGCGGGCCGATCAGGCCCCCGGCGTAACGCACCTTCAGTCCAAGGTACGGCCCAATCATGGCGAGGCCTATGCTGATGCCGCCGCCGGCAGCCAGCACAAACGGCACCGATTGCAGAATTACCGCCGCAACGTAGTAGGAGGCAGACCTCAGCGCCGCCAGCCGGCTGTGATGATTTCCATCCACAGACACGATTCCGCCCACCCAGCCGCGGTAGAACGCGAATCCCGCGCCTGTCACGACGGCGGGCGCTGATACCGCCGTCGTGGCCGTAACGAACAGGTTTCCCGCCGCATCCAGGAGGGCCGCCTCATACCGGCGTCCCGACCCGAACGACGCGCCAATCGACGATCGCTGCGCATTGCGGACCAAGCCGTCGCGCTGCGCGAGCGCGAACGCGTTTCCTTCATGCACCAGCGCGATGCCGAGCAGCAGGCCTGCCGCCTCCGACAGCGCGGCGATCGCTATTCCGGTGCGGGCCCGCGAGACGGCGTTGAAAAGGCGGTACGCTGTCATATCAACATTCCGGCTGCCGGCTCACTTCTTCTGGAAATATCTCGCCGCGAAATCCAGGAAAACAGGCCAGTTGGGCCCCGGGGTGTGCCCCTCGGCGTGTTGCCGGAACGCGATGTCGCCGCCGGTCAGCCCGGTCTCGACGGGCGGAAACTCGCCGGCCGGAAGGCCCTTGGCTCCGAGTAATCTGTACACCGGCCCCGCAGCCACGCCGGCCAGGAACGAGCCCTTCGCGTCAACCCAGCCGTCGCCCTTCTCGAGCGTCCCGGCGCTGATGAAGACCGGCCGCGGCGCGCACAGCGCAATCAGTTCGTGCGAATCCACCGGGAGGTCGTCCCAGTTGAGCGGCCCGGCATACTTCATAAAATTGCCGGCCATCCAGTGGTACTCTCCGCTCGCCGCGAGATTCTCGACGAGTTCGCCCCAGTTGCGCCGGTGGAGTTTGAGGCCGCCCTCGCCCGAGGAACTGACGAACGCCGCGGCGAATCGCTGGTCGTACGCCATCGCCACGGCGGCCGCCTTTCCGTAGCGCGAATGGCCTTCGATGGCGACGCGCCTGGCATCCACGTCCTTGTCGGTCTCGAAGTAATCGAGCGCGCGGCTCGCGCCCCAGGCCCAGGCGCGCAGGGCGCCCCAGTCATCCGGTTTGCGCGGCTGCCCGTGGTTGCACAGGCCGATGATGCCTTTGGTCAGCCCGGCGCCGTTGTCGGCCTGGATGCTCACGGGTACGATGAGCGCGTAGCCCCAGCCGCGGTCGATCACCTGCTCCTGCCAGGTCGGGCCCGGCGGAGGGGGCGGCATGCGCCTGCGGAAGCGTTCCGGTATCACCCAGGTCAGCTCCATTACCACCGGCACGGGGCCCTTAGCCTTCGCCGGCGTGGTCAGCGTGAGGTCGATGTCCACCGTGATAGCGGGGTACGCCGAGTTATCCACGTGCCCCACGAGTTTCTTTGTGATCACCGGCGTTCCGCCGACCGTCTCCTCTTTGGTTTCTTTGAGTTCCCAGTTGACCTTGGGTGTTACCTTCGGCTCGCGGCCGTAGATCTCACGATCGAAATACTCGACGATTTCCGGCCGGCGCTTCTTCCACCACTCGGAAGCCTTGGTGACGCGCTTGCCGTTGTCCAGCACCAGAGGGTCCGGCAGTTTCGGATACGGGTTGGCCTTGGATTCATCGTAATTGGCGTAGTTTTCGGCCTTGGGGTCCATCCCGTTGGCGCCCGGCCGCAGCGACTTAATGCCGAGCAGGTCCATCATCCGCTGGTGGTCCTGCGCGGCGGTCAGTTCAACAGGCGCCGGAGCGCCGCCGCCGGAGGTCTGAGCGGCGAGACAGGCGGGAAGCAGCAGCAAGACGGCGGAAAACGAGCAGAGCGATCGTGCCTTACGCATCGGTTCTCCATTTAGTTGCATCTGCAAACATACCGCTTTGGGGAAGGCGTGTCCACGCGAAGCTGTGTTACCAGGTGCGCCGGACGGGGTATGAAACAGATGGGCCTAGCCGCAGGCGCGTTCGATGGCGGCTTCGAGCGCGGGCTTGTCGAGGTCCGTGCTTATGAACAGTTCCTGGCGGGCGCCGGCGCTCAGCGCAATCGCCTTCCAGCCGTTCGCGGTGGGCACGGTCACACGGATCCTGATTTTGCCGCGGGCATCCCTGACCGGCCGGACAACTCCCGGGATTACGGAGCGAATCTGGGGGGTATCGGCCAGCAGCCGCTGAAGCACGTCGCGCAGGCCGCCGATGATGCTGTGCTCCACCTTAAGCTTGCCCTGTGCCGTCCGCAGCCGCATCTTGTTCCAGTGTATGCTCAAACGCGGCTCCACGAGCCCTTGGCCGGAGGCGGCGGAGGCAGGGGCGATCCGGCCGCCAGAGTGGAGTCTTGTTGGTACTGTACAGAAGGGCGTGGAACCTTTCTTCTCCTGACGGTGTCTATGCTGATTGAAGGTGGCAGGAAATCCTGCTAAGGTGTTGAAGGTAAATTTGCCATAGAGGCAACAGCCGTGGCGGATATAAGCCTTCATCTCGGCGAGGCGGCCGGCGTTGATCCGCAGCTACTGGTGTGCGATCGCCGGGACGCCAATGATGACGCATGGCTGGTAGAGGGGCTTAAAGGCGGAGAAGAAGCCTCATACGAAGCCCTGATCGAGCGTTTTCAGCAGCCGGTTTATAACCTCGTTGTAAGGCTGCTGAATCATCCCGCGGACGCAAACGATGTTGTCCAGGAGGTTTTTCTGAAGGTTTTCCGGAAGATCGGAGCTTTCCGCGGGGACAGCAGCCTGAAGACATGGATCTACAGGATTGCCGTCAACGAAGCCTACAACTACCAGCGTTGGTTCAGCCGCCATCGCAGGCAGGAAGTGGGGCTGGAAAGCGACGACAGCAACGGATTGAGCTACTTCCAGAAGCTGCCTGATCCGGCGCGCTCGCCTTTTGAGTGCGTTGCCGATAACGAACAGCATGCTCTGATTGAGAAGGCTCTCGGCGAGCTAAGTGCAAGTTTCCGGGCCGCCGTTGTTTTGCGCGACATCGAAGAATTGAGTTACGAAGAGATTGCTGAAGTTCTTCAGGTTGCGTTGGGGACCGTTAAATCTCGGATCTTGCGCGGGCGTGAAGCCTTGCGCAAGGAGTTGGCGGGCAGGCTTGAGCCGGAGCCGGCCCTTTCGTTGACGCCACAACCGGCCGAGTGAACCTATGAGCTGTGCATACATTCAGAATTCACTCTCCGCTTACTTGGATGGCTGCCTCGATGACGGCGAAAACCGGTACGTGAGGGCGCACCTTGGCGGGTGCCCCGCGTGCACGCAGCATCTACGGCAGCTTGCGCGTGTGCGGTCAATGCTCTCGAATTTGCCCGCAGCCGCTCCGCCTCCCCACCTTGCCGCCGCACTTCGGGTGCTGGCGTCCAGGGAGCGCGCGGACAAGCTGGCGCGGAGAAATCTACCGGCTTATCTCGGCAATCGCTTGCGCCTTTTTGCCGACAACCTCATGCGTCCTTTGGCCTTGCCGTTCGCCGGCGGGATGGTATCGGCGCTTGCGCTGTTCAGCATGCTCGTGCCGAGCATAGCTTCACACGTAAGCGCGGGGGACGATGTGCCGATTCCATTTTTCTATACGGATCCGCAGGTAAAGGAGCAGGCTCCTTACGAGTTCAGCTATGCCGCCGACGTCACCGTCGAGGTGGTTGTGGACGGGCAAGGGCGGGCGGTGGACTACACTCTTCCGGAGGGCGCTTCCGCGAGCGAGCAACTGCGCCGGAAGATCATGACGAACCTGCTGTTCACGCAATTCACGCCGGCAACTGCATACGGCCGGCCGACAATGGGGAGGATGTTCCTCTCCTTCACGCACACGAAGTTTGAAGTGCCCTCGAAGAGCTAGCGATTGGGCCGCCGGCTCGGACAGCACTTTCTCACAGCCAGTTATTATCTTGAACGCATTGCCGCGGCTGCGTGCCCTGAACCTGAGCCTCTCGTCATAGAGATAGGGCCCGGCCGCGGCGCCCTCACCGCGAGTCTGATTCCCCGCGCAAAACGACTGGTCGCCATCGAACTCGATGCCGGTCTTGCGCACGGCCTGAGGGAAGCGTTCCCGCAAGTCACCGTGATCGAGGCCGATGTCCTCGAGGTGGACCTGGGCCAATGGGGACCCGCCGTCGTCGCGGGGAACCTGCCCTACTACATCACCTCACCGATTCTCGAGAAGCTCTTTTCGATGGGAACCGCGCTGCGGCGCGCGGTGGTGCTGGTTCAACTGGAGGTGGCCGAGCGCCTGACCGCCCTGCCGGGCAGCCGGGATTACGGCTATCTTACTGTAATGGCGCAGGTTGCTTCCACCCCCCGCCTGCTGTTTCGAGTGCCCCCGGGGGCGTTTTCGCCGCCTCCGAAGGTGGATTCGGCCGCCGTTCTGTTGGAGCCCCGCGAACATCCGCCGGCCGCCGGAGTGGGATTCCTGGAGTTTGCCGGACGTGCGTTCCGCCAGAAGCGCAAGACGCTTAAGAACAACCTGGCCGCGCAGTACCCGGCCATCGCGGGGATGCCGGAGGCAAGTCTCCGGGCCGAGCAGCTATCGGTTGAACAGCTTTTGGATTTGTACGCCCGGCTGGCGCGCCGGCCGCAATAGTGGCGGTAATGCGCTCAATTGCCATCCAGAACCCGCCAGTAAACGACCACTACGGGCACAACGCCACCATCGCCGCGCAGCGTCAAGTTCTTCCAACCGTTTTCGGCCGACGGCGCCGCCGCCAGCGCCACATCGGCGCGCCGTCCGGCGTTCCACTCGTACCCGAGCGGATACCACGCCGTCTCCGAACTCGGCCTCTCGACAGGCGCGCGGGCCTCGGCGGCGGTATTGGTATAAACCGTCAGGCGGCCGCGGCTGATTCTTGCCGGCCGTACGGTCACACTTACCGGCACGCCGGGCAGTTCGCCTTCTAGCACCCCGGCCGAAGCGCGATTGCCGGAGATGCTGACCTGCATACCACGGTCCAGCCGCCCGATCCAGAGCAACCTGCCCGCACGGGGGCCTGTGTAGGCGGGTTTAGGGGGAGGCGGCGGATTCGCGGGGGGCGGAACGGGCAGTCCGGCGATGGGAATAGCCGCCAGCGCGGCCGTATGCAAGGAGGAAGCCACGTGCGGCGGTTCAGCCAATATGGCCGGCATCCTCCCGGCTTGGGGAACGCCTGCAAAGGGCCGCCATCGCAATGGCGGCGGCTCCGGATGCCGGGCCGTGGCATCGAGCGAACGGTTCGAGGCCGGTAACAACTGTTGAGGGCGAGCAGGCCGCCGGACACCCGGCGGCGCGGGCGGCAGTTCCGCAACCGCGCTTACGGGCGCCGCGGGCTGCTCCGCCCGGCCGAGAACGCGGACCGTTTCGTGCGCCGGCAGCGGGCCCTCAACCGTCATCCGGATTTCGACGTCGCCGCCGCGCCGCTCGCAGGTGATGCCGCCCGCGCGCAGCCGTTCGGGATCCAGAGCTATGGAAAAGGTGCTGCCGCCGCCGTTGATCTCGAGCGTGCCCCGCGCGGCGCTTTGCACTGCCGCAGCGCGGCGGTCCCATGTGATCCGCAACTCGCCGCCCCGTTCCGACGCGTTCAACGCCAGCACGCTGTGCTGTGGGCGCGGGAACAGCACGACCGCCGCGGCCGCAGCCAACAGCACGATTACGGCGACTCCGGCCGAAAGCCAGACAGCGGGCGAGGATGTACCAGGCGCGAAGGGGGAGCGTACCGGCGGCCTTGAAAGACCGCTATCCGCGGCCGCGGGAATAGCATCAGGGGCCAGCGGCGGCCGCGCGGCAGGCTCGAGGGCTCTTGCGCGCGGCTTCATGCGATGCCCGTCAGAGGTGGGTGCGGCAGATGCTCCGCCGTGCAGGCTGGCCGGCGCCGGCTGGCGCGGAGTACTCGCGAATGCGGCCGCCGCCCGCGTTGACAACGGCGGAAGGGAAGGCCACGGCGCCGCTGCCGGCCTGCTCACCGCCTCCATCCTGGCGAATGCGGCAGAGCCGGGTTCGGCGATAGCGGCCGGCCTGGGGAGGATCGGTTCCGCAGCGGTTGGCGCCGGCGATGCCGCAGCCCGCGTGCCCGCTCGCGCAAGCTCCACAATCTCCGCCCGCTCGAAGCCATTGTTCAGGGCATGGTAAGCGGCGCAGCCTTCCAGGCCGGGCACGCCGGGACGGATTACCAACGCAACCTGCCACGGCTCTTTGAAATATGCGCGGTGCAGGTCCGCGTCGCGACCGGACAACTCCAGCCCGGAACGTGTATGTGAGTGATACCAGCCGACGACCGCCAGACCCGGATGCCGGCACATAGAGGCGCGGAACTGCGCCTCGCCGGCGGCATCCAAAGTGAACGAAGGCCCGAGCGAGTAGGAGCACTCCACTGGCTGCGCCGTCTCCACTCGAACAGCACCGGCGCAAACGGCGCCAAAGAGCACGCCGCCTATCTCGACCCCGCCGTGGGGAAACCTGTGCATCCCCTCCAGCGCAGCGGCCCGCAACTCCGCAAGCAGCCCCGGTTTACACTCGATCCGCACCGCCCCCTCCAGAGCCCCAATCCGATTACTTCGCCAACTCTATCCGCCGTGAATGCTGTGGTTAATATACCTTAACGAGAGCCGGATGCCAAACGGCATACTCTCGGAGGGTGCGCTTCAGCTACGCTCGGTTGCGGCGCCGTCGAAGGTGATTGCGAATCGCGCGGCAGCCCGGTACATATTGGGGCAGCTTGCGCTCGAGCCGCTCCCGCGCGGTTTCCGCGGCGAAAACTCGAACCAGGCGTGGCGGCCGGCGGTGAAAACGCGGGGGGCGTGCAATGAAGCCGTATCCCGGCGATTGCGGGCGCGCAGCGCCGCAGACTGGCCGGAACAGGCCCGCGCTGCCGGCTGGGCGGCTGTGGTATGCTACGAGAGAATCAGACGGAGATAAAGGTAGAGAAGGAGTATCCACGTTCTAGCATGGCGCTGGCCGCTGAAATCAAGCAGCAGATAATCCCCAGGTTCCGGATTCACAAGACCGATACAGGGTCGCCGGAGGTGCAGGTGGCTCTCCTGAGCCGGCGCATTTCGGATCTGACGGAGCACTTCAAGACTCATCGGAAAGACCACCACTCCAGGCGTGGCCTGCTTACCCTGGTGGCACGGCGCCGCAGGCTGCTCAATTACCTGAAGAAAGGCGATCCGCAGCGTTACAAGGCGCTGATTCAGGAACTGGGCATTCGCCGCTAGGGCCCGGAACTCGAAAGCGGGCGAGAGTCCAACGGGATCGCCTCACATAGTAAGAGGCGGTTGACTTCGCCCTGGCCAGACCCGCTAAGTCCTCCCACTCAAGTCTCCAGTCGAGGGCCGCCGCAGACGCGGCGGCCAGACAAGAAGCGGTCCGAGTGTGGGCCGCGATTGGAGCAATTCAAGATGCCACATACCATTGAGGTCGACCTGGGCACGAGCAAGCTCGCCCTGGAGACGGGCAAGGTTGCAAAGCAAGCAAACGGCGCCGTAGTGGTCCGCAGCGGCGATTCGGTCGTTTTGGTCACGGCGTGCACGGCCCCCGAGCCGAAGCCGGGCGCAGGCTTTTTCCCCCTTACGGTGGACTACCGCGAGTACACGTATGCCGCGGGCAAATTTCCGGGCGGCTTTATCAAGCGCGAGGGCCGGCCCTCTGAGAAAGAGATACTTACAAGCAGGTTGATCGACCGGCCCATCCGGCCGCTTTTCCCCGAAAACTACAGCAACGAGACGCAGGTGATCGGCATGGTGCTGTCGGCCGATCCCGCCCGCGACCCCGACACGCTCGCGATGGTGGGCGCGGCGGCGGCGCTGGCCATCTCGGACATTCCGTTCCCGCACGTACTGGCTGCGGTGCGTGTAGCGCTGGTGGGCGAGACGTACATCGCCAACCCTACATACGACGAGATTCGCGAGTCGAAGCTGAACATTGTGGTTGCCGCAACCGAGAGCGGCATTGTGATGGTGGAAGCGGGCGCGAACGAAGCCAGCGAGGAAGAGGTTCTGAAGGCCATCGATTTTGGCCATGAGAGCTGCCGCAAGATCATCGCGGGCATCCGCGAGCTGGTGCAACTGGCCGGCAAGCCGAAGCCCGAGGTTCCGCCTCCGCCGTTCGACCAGGAGGTTTACGACAGCGTGGCCGCGAGCTACCGCGACCGGCTCACGGATGCGCTCGACGTGCAGAAGCACCACAAAGTGGAGAGCTACAATCTGGTGGCCTCGCTTCGCCGCGAGGCTGTCGAAGCCGCCGGCGAGGAGAAAGGCGAGATGGCCGGGCGGATGTTCGACCAGCTCAAGGAACGCATCTTCCGCGACCAGATTCTGAACGACCGCAAGCGGCCCGACGGCCGCGCATTTGACGAGATCCGGCCGATAACGATCGAAGTCGGCATTCTTCCGCGCGTCCACGGCTCGGCGCTGTTCACACGCGGCGAAACCCAGGCGCTGGTGACCGTGACGCTGGGAACCAAGGAAGACGAGCAGAGGGTGGAGCCGCTGGAGGCGGGCGCGAGCACGTCGAAGCGCTTCATGCTGCACTACAACTTCCCGCCGTTCAGCGTAGGTGAAGTGGGGTTCCTGCGCGGGCCGGGCCGCAGGGAGATCGGGCACGGAGCGCTGGCCGAACGCGCGCTCGCGCTGATGGTTCCGGACGAGGGGGCGTTTCCCTACACGATGCGCGTGGTGAGCGACATTCTGGAGTCAAACGGCTCGAGTTCCATGGCCTCGGTTTGCGGCGGGTCTCTGGCGCTGATGGATGCCGGCGTGCCGCTGGCATCGCCGGTGGCGGGCGTCGCGATGGGTCTGGTCTCGGACGGCAAGAGGCACGCGGTGCTTACGGACATTGCAGGCGCCGAGGACCATTACGGCGACATGGATTTCAAAGTCGCGGGTACGCGCGCCGGCATCACGGCGCTGCAAATGGATATCAAGGTGACCAACATCACAGCGGCGGTGATGAAGGAAGCGCTCGATCAGGCACGGCGCGGCAGGCTGTTCATCCTCGACAAGATGGAAGCCGTGCTGCAAGCGCCGCGCGCGGCGCTTTCCCCGTACGCTCCGCGCATCCTGACGCTCAGCATTCCGGTGGACAAGATTCGGGAGCTGATCGGCCCCGGCGGCAAGATGATCCGAAGCATCACCGATACCACGGGCGTGAAGATCGACGTCGAGGACGACGGCACGGTTCACATCTACTCCTCCGACGAGGCCGCCGCGAACCGCGCGCAGCAGATGGTGTCCGACATAGCCGCCGTTGCCGAGATCGGCAAGACGTATCTGGGTAAGGTGGTGCGCATAGTGGATTTCGGCGCGTTCGTCGAAATTTTCCCCGGCACCGACGGTCTGCTCCATATCAGCGAGATATCGGAGAATCGCATTCGAAACGTTCGCGACGAGTTGCACGAAGGCGACCAGATACTCGTGAAAGTGATAGCTATCGAAGGCAACAAGGTAAAGCTCAGCCGCAAGGCCGTGCTGCGCGAGCAGCGCGAGAAGCTGAAGTCCGGCAAGCACTAGCTTGCAGGGTGGGGCCGCCCGGAGCGGCCCCCACCCAGTCTCGCGGGTCTCGCAGTGTTTTCACAGACATTCGCAACCCAGGACCTGGCAGTCGTCGCGCTTCTGGTCCTTCTCGAGGGCGTTCTCTCGATAGATAACGCGCTCGTCCTGGGTCTGCTCGCCAGGCGTTTGCCCAAGAGCCAGCAGAAGAAAGCCCTCACGTACGGTCTGTTCGGCGCATTTATCTTCCGCTTCGCCGCAATCGCGACGGCTGCGTATCTGCTTCGCTGGCGGTTCGTAAAGCTGCTCGGCGGCGGATACCTCATCTACGTTTCCATCAAGCACTTCTTCATCGACTGGCGCACGGCATCCGTCCGCGAAGCCGAGGAGGATGTGCGGCTGGGCAGCGGGGCGGGAAGGCCGGACGACTCTTCCGAAGAGGCCGCCGCGCAATCATCCGGCGGTCCGGCGCACCCGAAATTCTGGCCGACGGTCGGAGTGATCGAGCTTACGGACATCGCATTCGCGATCGACTCGATCCTGGCCGCGATTGCGCTGGTGGGGCCCGCGCCGCCCGGCTACACCGGCATACACCCGAGACTGTGGGTGGTGATGACGGGCGGCATGCTCGGCGTGATTCTCATGCGGATGGCTGCGGTCCTGTTTATCAAGCTTCTCGACCGGTTCCCCCGCTTCGAAACTTCGGCCTACCTGCTGGTGCTGGTGATAGGGCTCAAGCTCGTGGCGGACTGGGCGCTCAACACGCCCGCGCACCCGCACCTGGCCAACTTCCACAGCGCGGAGAGCCCGGCATTCTGGGCGTTCTGGGCGGCCATGGCGGGGTGTTTGGTGATAGGATTTCTGCCGGCCAGAAAGCGCGGGTGACGGCCGGAACGCGACGCCACCGCGATCGCGCCGGTAGGTAGCTCCAGGCGGGGGATTGCCGGGACCGCCGGCTGAGAGAGCGCAGTATCAGAAGCGGCCGGCTAGGATTCCAGAATCACGTGCGCCATGGCGACATCTTTGGTGTGCGTGAGCGAGAGCGCGATCGACTTGACACCGAGCCGCTCGGCGAACTGCGCCGCGGCGCCGTGCAACCGGAGGGTGGGCTTGCCGGAGGGCAGGTTTGCCACCTCGAAATCCTGCCAGCGGACGCCGCGTTTCCAGCCGGTGCCGATGGCCTTCATGCCGGCCTCCTTGGCTGCGAAACGTGCGGCGTATCGCTCGAAGCGGTTCATCTTGCGCTCGACATAGGCGCGCTCGCCGGGTGTGAACACGCGCCCGAGGAACCGCTCCCCAAAACGTTCGATGCTCTCGCGAATGCGGTCGACTTCGGCGATGTCCACGCCGGTGCCGACGATCACAGCTCGGCTCCGGATGTGCTGATGGTCAGGCGGCCGTGCTTGACGCCTTTCGTAGCGATGAGAGTGTCGGCCAGTTGTTTCACCTCCCGGGCCTTGCCGCGGACGACAAGGACCTCCAGGCAGTGGTCGTGGTCGAGGTGGACGTGCAGAGTGGAGAGGACATGCGGGTAGAAGTCGTGCTGGAGGTCCGTGAGCTTGTCGCTCAGCATGCGCACGTGGTGGTCGTAGACGATCGAGACGGTGCCGACGACCTTGCGGTCGGGCGATTCCCAGGCCTGCTCTACGAGTTCGTCGCGGATGAGGTCGCGAAAGGCCTCGGAGCGGTTGGTATACCCGCGGCTCTCGATCAGCGCGTCGAATTTTTTCAGAAGATCGGCGTCGATCGCCACGCCGATGCGGCTCAGCTCACCCATTCGGCTAAAGGGTAGCGGAAAGGCGGCGCCTGAATCAACGCAGCCACGACCCGGCGCCGTATGCCCCGGCTTGCGAGGCGATCTCGTCCACTGCCTGAAGCGCGGCCTCGACGCGTATTCCGGCAATGCCCTCGGGCGACGCCAGCGTGCGTGCGGCGCGCGCGCGCCAGGGCGCCCACGTGACTTGGTGTTCGGGGCGGCCGAAGAGCACGACCACGGGGACGCCAAACGCCGCCGCGATGTGCGCGGGTCCGCTGTCGTTGCCGATGAACAGCGACGCCCCGGCGAGCAGGCTTTTCACGTGCGACAGGGGGGCTCCGGCAACGATGCGCCAAGTGTTGAACGGAGAGAGGTCATCCGCGGCGGAACCGATAAATACGACGTCAAGGCCGTACGCTTCCGAAAGGTGCCGGGCGACGGCGGCGAACCGTTCCGCGGGCCAGGTCTTGTAGGCCGCGGCTGCTGCGGGGTGGACTGCGGCGTAGGGCCGTTCCGCCTTGAGTGGTTGTGCGTACAGGCGCGCGCGGGGAATATCGGAAATCGGCACACCAAGGTGGAACATGGCGGAGGCAAGGTGCTCGGCGGTGTGCACGGGCCGCTCCGCGCCGAGGATCTCCTGCGCGCGCGGAATGCGCACGTTGTAGACGGCGGCCGCGCCCCGGTGGTGGGCGAATCCGCAGCGGAAGCGCGCCAGCGAGGCTGCCGTTAAGAGGATGCTGCGGGTACCTCCGTGGAGGTTGAGGCAGAGCTGAGGATGCCATGCCGCGACGGCGCCGAAACCGGGGTCCAGGATGGCCGAAACAGCCGGATTTCCTTCGAAAACGGCCGCGAATCGCGGCTCGACGACGGCGGCGATCGCAACGTCCGGCCTGTGCCGGTGAAGCAGTTCGATGGCAGGCGTCGTCAGGACGCAGTCGCCGAGAGAGCGCAAGCGGACGACGGCGATCCGGCCGCCGGAAGGAACGGAATCGAGAACACGGTTCAAGCGCGGATGCTCCGGGCCGATGCAGGATAGCACCCATCCCCAGGCATCGGCAACCGAGCACAACGGCCGGCGATCGTCTCCCAGGCTCGAGCCAGACCGGCCCGGCTGATCGCTGGGAGCTCATAACTGAAAGGCTGTGCTAGGGCGACGCCTTCGCGCGGGGGTTGGAGGCGAGACGGTAATCGGCGCGCACCTGCCGGGCGCGAACGATGAACCGCTTGGGCGCCGAACCAATGTAGTTGAACGGATAGCACGTGACAAGCGTTAGCGCCGGCGCGGCCGTGGCGCCCAGGACTTCGACGTGCTGGGGCTTGACAATGCGCATGGATTCGACCACGTACCGGAATGTGCCGTCGAGGGTGTCCAGAAGGATCTGGTCGCCGTCCCTGATGTTCCTGAGCGCGCGGAAGAACGTGTCGCGGTGGCCGGCCAGGCCGGTATTGCCACCCTCGCCGGGGAGCGACGTGCCCTCGATGTGACCGACGGCGCGCCGGAGGCATCGCGTCGATGTGCCCTCGACGATGACGGCTGTAAGGCCGAGCCGCGGGATTTCTATGCGGCCCACCAAATCGCCGGGGGCAAGCACGCGCCGGGGCGGAGTGGGTGGCGGCGAGGGTGGTTCCGGCTTCTCGGGCGGGGTCTCTTTGGCGCGCTCCTGCGGAGCCGGTTGCCGCGGCTGCCGGTGGGATTCGTCAAGCTCGCGCTCGAAACGCCACTGCTCAAACGCCTGGAACACCGTCCGGTCGAGCGTGGCCCAGACGAACACTCCGGCGGCGGTGGCCGCAGCGGCCCAGAGGAAAATCTCGAGTAAGCGCAGCTTTGTCTTCATACCCGGCCTCGTCGGGCTGGCGCAAACAAAAGACCGGGCCGGGCGAACCCGGCCCGAATGGACGCAACCACCTAAATCAGAGGCGGAAGATCACCGCCTGGGACACGTCCTAACTCAATTTGCGGACCGCGCGCGCGGCACCCGCGCCAGCGGCCGCCAGCAGGCCGAACAGGGCGACAAGCGGCAGCGGCGAAGCCGTCTTCGGGAGCACCGGAGGGGCAACGGCCGGCGGAGCGGGAGCCGGCGGCGGCGGCGTGACAGCCGGAGCTTCGGCGGGCGGCGCCGCAGGCGGTGTCACCGGAGGCGGAGGCGGAGCTGCCTGGGCGATCTGGTAGGCCTGCTCAGGCGGGTATATGAACTGAGTGCCGTAGGTGTTGCCCGGGTAGAGCCACGTGCGCATGGCCGGAGGCCGTCCCGGAGGCGTCTCCCAGAAAGTAAACTGCTCGCTGTTGGCGGCGACCATCTGATGTGCCGGCAGCCCCACGACGGTGGCCACCAGCCTGCGGCCGTCTTCAGTGTACACGCGCACAACGTGGCGGTACGCCTGGTTATCGGAGAGTTCCATCATGTACTTGCCCGGCTGGAGAACCGTGTCCGGCAGGGCAAGCGGCTCACGGACGGTAATGAGTGTCTTCTTGTTCCATTGTGTCGCCTGCACCGGCCAGGCCAGAGCCAGAAAAGCCAGGCACGATGCTATGGCGAAGGCTTTAAATCGATTCATAGCGTTTTGTGTCCCCCTCGTCTGTCTGCCGGCTCCGGACATCCTCGATCAGGGGTCGCGACTGGAGCCGGCGCGACGGGTTCAAAACCCGTCGAAGAAGCAGAAGCACCTGATTTGCCAAGAATGGAAATTAACTGTTTCGAGACTGATACAGCGCGCCGCTCCGGACCGCTGCGGCAAGAATTACACGCGCTAGCGCTGAAGTGGGTCTTCTATCCACGGGGCCGTAGCTGTAAGAATTCGCGCCAGTTCCGGTTCAAGCTCCTGAAGCGCGCGTTTCATTTCCCAGGCGACTTCCCGGTAACTGAAGTGGCCTTTTACGCCGGTGCGCAGTTTAATTATGTATTCGGCCTCGGCGAAATCCATTTTAAAAAGGAAACGCGAGCGCGTGGCAAAAGGCAGGAGGTAATCGCGCGCGGGGGCGGGCAGCGAGCGGGCCGCGGCGAGCGTCGCATTCATCACTGATTCGTAGTGCGCGGCCAGGCCGGCGTCGATGACCGCCTGGGGCGTCTCGAAACCGAGGTTTAGCGAAAAGGCCTGGCGGGACTGGAAGCAGCGGCGGTGCCGGTGCAGGTCGCGGTATGCGCCGATATTCATGACGATGTCGAAAACATACTCGCCGCCGCGGAAATCCCGCAGCAATTCATCGCGTGAGCCGCGGTGCAGGAGCGCCATATCAATAACTTCGGCGCGCTTGGCGGCGCTCCAACCTCGCGCCAGTTCATACAACTCGCGGAAGGGACGTTCGGTAACGGGATACAGCAGCGTGGCTACCGTGGCGGAGACGCCGTCGGATGGCCGGAGGGCGTCGACGGTGCGTGCCGGCGCCGAAACCCCGGCCGGCGGCAAATTATGAGCGGCCCAGTGAGACAGGTTGCCGCGGGCGGTTTTGAGATACTCATCGGTGTCGACGTGTTTGGCGAGAGTGGGGCAGAGCGGCTCGCAAGGGCCCTCAGCGCCGCAAGCGGGCGGTTCGCCGCAAGCTTCCGCCAGCTCGCGGGCGAGCTCGCGCAGTTCGGCGTAGGGGGATGCCTTAAGGCGCCGCACCTGTTTTTCAAGCGTGCGGATGCTGGTGACCTGGCCGACGCCGGTGGGGATGCCCAAGAAGAGCAGGTAGCGGGCGACATCGAAGGCGCGGGCGGCGATATTTCGTTCGTAAGCGTCCGGTTTCATTTCCGCCGGCTTGGGCAGGCGCTCGCGGAGGCGCTCCACCATGGCTTCATGCATCCGCTTGTACTCGCCGATGAGCCGGCGTGCGGCGGCCTCATAGGCGGCGGCGTGCGGCGGATCGAGTTCCGTTGGAGTAATGAAACCCGCGCGGGAAAAGTCCTGATAGCGGGATGACCGCGCCTGGCCATCCCAGAGCGGCTCGTCTTCTATCTCCGTCGCTGCGAGGTCGGATATGCCCTCGAAGCAGACCGTGAGATGGCCGAGGTCGGCGATGGATGCGTGGCCGTACTGGAAGTAAAACGACTCGAAGAAGCGGCGCGAATCGTGGCGGCGCACCCACTCGATGGAATCTGCAATGGAATCAGGCGAGCGGGAGTAGCGCGCGAGTGCATAGGCAGCCTGTTCGGGCGGCATCGGCGCGAGTGTGAAGACGCGGCGAGGCATGAACCCGCTATGATACCGGAGTGCGAGTCAGGATAAAACGTTTGCGAGAGGACGTGTCGCTGCCCGAGTACGCGCATGGGCCGGACGAGGACGCCGGCATGGACCTGCGTGCGGCGGGACCGGCAGAGCTTCGGCCGGGTGTGCCCGTGCGGGTTCCGACCGGGCTTGCCATCGAGTTGCCGCCGGGCTTCGAAGCGCAGGTGCGGCCGCGGAGCGGGCTCGCGTTCAACCACGCCATCACGCTTCCGAACGCGCCGGCGACGATAGACCCCGGGTACCGCGGGGAAATACAGGTAATCATGTTGAATCTCGGAAGGGATACGTACCGGGTGGAGGGCGGCGACCGCATCGCGCAACTGGTCATTTCGCGTTACGAGCGCGTGGAGTGGGACGAGGGCGAACTGGGGGACTCGGCGCGGGGAGATAACGGTTTCGGCTCATCGGGAAGATGAGACAAGGAACTGCCCGGCGGCTTACTCGCCGGCGGTTCGGAATTTCGCGAAAGGTGCGGCCGCGCGGTCCGGCGCGGGCGGTCTGCGGAACGGCTCTCCATGCACTCACGCGCGCCGGACCGAACAACAGTGCAACGCGCATCCGCATCAACCCCATGCAGTTGACAGGCGCTTACGAGAAGTTGAGCTTCCATCCGAAATTCCCGGGTTCGACAGGTTGCCGGCGCGACGAAGTTATTATCATGCCCGAGGCGCTTGAGGCCGGCTTCGATGGATGCCAGAGCGCAATTCCCGATAAGTGCATCGGCCGCCACAGGTGCGGCATCTCTTCAAGCACGTGTGGACCGGGCACAAAGTCGCGGTTACATCCGGTGCAAACAACATCGAAGTAAGGCACGGATACCTGAAGGAGAACCAGAACGTCATTTGGAATGTGCGGCCGGCGTTCCGGAACGATTTCTGTTCAGTAAGCGATCTACCGGGTATCTTACAGGCTTCCTAAGGCGACATTCGACGGAAACAAACGTGCTATTGACTTCCCGGACAAGTTACACTTGAAGTGACATGCCCAGGACCGTTTCACTTACAAAGGAAATCCTGGAGGCTGCTCTGGCCGGCCTCGAGGTACGACGTCAAGAGATAGACAATGAGATCGCCGCAGTAAGGCGCGCGCTGGGTTTGGGCGGTCTGCCGGCCGCGGCGTCCGCGGAGGCCCCGGCAAAGCGCACGATGAGCGCCGCCGGAAGGGCGCGCATCGCCGCTGCGCAGCGGAGGCGTTGGGCCGCGGAGAAGGCCGCGGTGAAGGCCGCGCCCAAGTCCGAGAAAAAGCCCGCGAAGAAGCGCCGCCTGAGTGCTGCCGGGCGGAAAGCGATAATCGAGGCTACAAAGCGCCGCTGGGCTGCGGTACGCGCAGCAAAGCAGGCGGCGGGGGAATAGCGCCGCAACAGAGCTGTGAAGGCGGCGGCGTCTACGCAGTGGGGCAGACGGAAAGGATCCTGGTGTGCCGCCGCTTGGCACTCATATTAGCCGAGGGGCTCCACCGGTGCTGCCGGCAGAAACTGGGGCGCCTTGCGCGCCTCGGTCGCCCTCTCAAATGCATAGGCGAACCTGATTAGAGTGGCCTCTTTCCAGGCGGCTCCGAAGAAGCTCAACCCTATGGGCAAGCCCTGAACGAACCCGGCCGGCACGGTGACGTGCGGATAGCCGGCTACCGCGGCGGCGCTGGAGCACCCGCCGGTGTCCTGGTCGCCGTTGACCGGGTCTGTCAGCCACGCCGGGCCGTTTGTCGGCGCGACGATAGCATCCAGTTTGTGCTTGCTGAGTACGGCATCTATGCCTTCCTCGCGGCTGAGCCGGCGGCAGTGCGCCAGAGCTTCTATGTAAGCGTTATCCGTGAGGGGCCCCTTCTTTTCCGCCATCTCGCAGATCTCCTGCCCGAAGTAAGGCATCTCTTCGGTGCGGTGTTTCTCGTTAAAAGCGATCAGGTCTTTCAGCGACCGCACCGGGCCGCCGCGCGCGGCGAGGTATGCGTTCAGGCCGGCCTTGAACTCGTAAAGCAGCACCTCGAACTCGGCCTCGCCGTACTTGCCCGGAAGCTCCACCGGGTCGATTATCTCGGCCCCTTCCCGCTTCAGCGCCGCGATTGCGTTCTCGATGAGGCGGTCGACGGCGGGGTTCCGGCCGAAATAGTTGCGGGCTACTCCGAGCCTCGCGCCGCGCAGGCCGCGCGGATCGAGAGCCTTCGTGTAGTCTTCGCGGCGGGTGGCGAGAGCGGTCAACAGCGCGGCGCCATCGGCTACGGTCAGGGTCATGGGGCCGGCGGTGTCCTGGCTGTGAGCGATGGGAACGATGCCCGCACCGGGTATCAGCCCGACGGTGGGTTTGATTCCGACGATCCCGTTGACCGAGGCCGGGGATACGATGGAGCCGTCCGTTTCAGTTCCGATCGCCATCGCGCACATTCCCGCGGCCACCGCGACGGCGGAACCGGAACTCGATCCGCTCGGATTGCGGTCCAGCGCGTACGGATTTCGCGTCTGACCGCCGCGCCCGCTCCAGCCGCTGACGGAGTGCGTCGAACGGAAGTTTGCCCACTCGCTGAGGTTTGTCTTGCCGAGAATCACGGCGCCCGCCGCCCGGAGGCGGGCAACGAGCGGGGCATCCTGCTTCGGAGGCGGAGCGCCGGCCAAGGCGAGCGAACCCGCGGTTGTCTTCATGCGGTCCGCCGTGTCGATGTTGTCTTTGATGAGAACAGGAACACCGTGTAGAGGTCCGCGAGGGCCCTTGGTTTTCGCCTCGGCGTCGAGTCTGGCGGCGTCGGCGAGGGCGTCCGGATTGATCTCGATAACGGCGCGCAGTTGCGGGCCGTGGAGGTTTAGTTGCTCTATGCGCTTCAGGTACTCCTGCACGCGCTGTTCCGACGTAGCCGCCGGTCCGGTCTGGCCGCCCGCTGCTGCGGCGGTCGCGATGCTGCCGAGAAGAAGGTCGCGCCTTGTCACGTTGGACATTATGCCCTAGCGAGGCGGTTGGCGGGACTACGCGGCCAGGTTAGGGGGCGCCGGGTCTTAGGGAGCTGCCGGATCGGGGTTCGACCCGTTGTTGGTCCGGTGCCCGGAGGGTGGCGGAGGAAGAGGGATTCGAACCCCCGGTAGGGTTTCCCCTACTGCGGTTTTCAAGACCGCCGCCTTCGACCGCTCGGCCATTCCTCCACTTAAACGCTAGCGAATTTGCTCGGGATTGGCAACGGAGGGGGCGTGCGGCGACGGGGAGGGAGCTGCCGTCATGCGGCGCGGTTGGTGCGGCAGGCGATCGCGCGAAACGAGGATTGTATAGTCGTCCATCTGATACACCGGCACGTACTCGGTGGCGATGCGCCGTTCGATGAACGCGTACAGTTTCGGGTCGCTAGCGGCGTAATCCCGGATAGCGGAGCGGTACTCCTGGTCGAGCACGACGAAGTCGGCTTTCCGGCCGGTGAGGTATCCAAGCCGCAGATCGTCCACGAGGCCCTTTTCGAACCCGAAGCCGAAGCCGGCGCTGGCACTGCCGAAGACGGTGTCGGCTGGGCCGGCGCATGTGCTGAGAAAGGCCATGGCGGGCCGGTAGACCCTTGCATATGGGTTCTGCCACGCGCGGTATGCCAGGCCGCCTGTCTGGACGAGGAGGACTCCGGCGAGAGCGGCCGCCGTAATCCGGAAGGGCCGCCTTCCCTCGCGCATCAGTGAGAGCGAGCATGCCGACGTCAGCGCCGCATAGAAAGGCGTCGTGTGCGGGAGGTAGTAGTAGGCTTTTTGAGAATCCAGGACGGAGAGCGCGAGGAAGAAAATGCCGGCCAGGAACATCAAAACGCGGCAGCCCTTGTGGCGGCGCACATCGCGGATGGTCAGCGCTCCCAGAATCCCGGCCCCGTAGAGCAGCAGCATTGAAGATTTGAGAAACGACGGGCCGGACACGCATTCGGAATGCCCCAGCAGCCCGTAACCGGCTGCGTAGCGCACCGATAACTCGCGCCAGATGCCGCGCCAGGGTGCGTGAAGCCCGTCCAGCCGGCCGCTCATGGCTGCGTTGGTGGCGAACTGCACGGCGAACGCGGCCGGGTCCTTGAGAATATAAACGCCCCAGGCCGCCCCGCCGGCCAGGTAGGGCGCGGCTGCCAGCGCGAGGAGGCGCAGGTTCAGCCGGCCGCGGTCGAAGTACAGCAGCAGGAAAACCTGGGCGAGGAATGCGAGATAACCCGCCACCGGATGCGTGAGTCCCGCGGCGGCGGCCAGAGCGTTCCCCGAAAACACTGCGGCGGGCAGGCTTCGTTCGCGCAGCGAGAGATATGCCGCGATGCCGGAGAAATCGAGCGCGGCGGCCATCATGTCCATGCGCCCGGATGAGCCGCCCACGATGAAGTTGAAATCAAGAGCCGCGATTGCGACGGTAAGTGCGGCCATCGCCCGGTTGCCCGACAGCCGCGACGCGATGCAATACCATGCTGCAAGCGCAAGCAGCCCGAAGATGAGCGAAAGCATCCGCATGCGGAACAGGCTGAATCCGGCCAGCTTGTACCAGGCGGCCTGGGCGAGAAAGTGCAACGGCGTGATCCAGTACGTGTAGCGGTGAATGTCCTTGAGAAATTCGTGGGAACCCTCCAGGACGGTGGTTCCCATGAAGCCTTTCGTGGCCAGATTCAGTCCCGGACTGGCAAAGAATCCTTCGTCCGCCCGCGGCGAGTAGGTTAGCGCCGCCGCGATCGCCAGCGCCGAGTAGCAGACCAGCACTCCGATGATGAGCGCGCGCGGCCTCATCCGCCGAGCAGCTCCTCGTAAATGGAGATGACGCGTTCGATGTTTCCGTCCGGTGCTTCTCCAGGGGGCGCCGGGCGGGGGGCGGAAATGCACTGGCGTACCCGCGCCGCGAGTCCGGCGGCGTCGCCGTGGGCGATGAGGCGAACTCCTTCCGGGCGCATGCGATTATCGGTGGCCACGACAGGCGTCCCGAAGTGCAGCGCCTCGCGAATGGCGATTGAATCGCCGTCGTGGAGTGTGGTTCTGAGGAATACGTCCGCTTCGCGAATGATCCGCAGCGCCACGGGATGTGGCACGTCGCCACAGAGCAGAATGTGCCTCGCGTAGGGGCGCGCGGCCACGCGTGCGCTCAGTTCCGGCTCCAGGCTGCCGGAGCCGGCGATGAGCAAACCCGCTCGGGGGAACTGCTCGCGAATGCGGCCGAGCGCCTCGATTTGCAGCGGCAAATCGTACTCAGGCTCGAGCAGCCCCACGGTCGCCAGCACCGGCGAATGCGCGTCGAAGAACGACTGCACGGACTCGGGCAGCACGGCATGCGGCGCCTCCGGCGGCAGGGTGTGCGGCGGGACCAGGCGTACGCGGCCATGCGGAACGCCAAAGCGCTCGAACAGGCGGGCGATCTCCGGGTTGACGGCTATTATCCGGTCGAAGCGGCGGAACACCAACCCGCGCAGGGTCTGCGGCCGCGCGGTGCGCCCCTCAGGCGATGATGCATATCCGCCCGAATGAAACGTGAGCACTGAGCGCACGCGCGGCAGGGATGTGCATAGCGCCGCGAGCGCGAGCAGGCGGGAGGGCAGCCCGCCGCCGATGTGCAAATGGGCTATGTCGAACCGCAGCGCCGCGAGCAGCCGGACGACGCCGCCCGCGCTTTCCGGGTGGTAGACGCCGTCTTCCCGCCCGCCGCGGTGGCGGTGCAGATTGATGACAGAACACTCGTGCCCGCGGCGCAACAGCAGCGAGCGAATAGCGGCCAGGTTCGTCTGGACGCCGCCGTGGGGAGGAGGCCAGGGTCCGAGCTGCAATACCCGCATTACGCCGCAGCCCTCTCGGTTGCCGACTCAAGATCGATCTTCACAACAGCGCCCGTCCGGGCGGCTTCCATCATGCGAAGGCACCCGATGGTGGCGCGGGCGCCATCGATAACTGTGACTTCGGGCGGGCGGCCTTTCCGCAAGCCTTCGAGAAAGCGCTTCATCTGCCCGGCATAGCCCTTATCCGCCCAAAGGCGTGTCCGGCGCTTCAGCAATCCGCTTCCCGCATTCACGGCTTTGAAATCCTGCGTCCAGGCGCCGATTCCGGGCGCGAACACCTCGACGCGCTCACCGGCCGAGGCTTTCGTGCCGAGGGTGCAGTATGTGAGATTCCCCACCGAGCCGTCCGCGAAACGAAAGCTTGCTGCAATGTTGTTTTCGCCGATGGGCTCAGCGCGGCCGGCAGGCAGGCTGAAGGCGGCCACCTCGAGCGGCTCGGAAGAGAGCAGCCAGTACATCAGGTCAACGAAATGGCAAGCTTCGCCGAGAATCGCGCCGCCGGTTGCCGGGTCGGCCATCCAGTACGCGCCGGAGATGCCGGGCGAGCTGACGCGGCAGTTCAGGATGGCCGGACCCGCGCGGCGCGCGAGCGCCTCCTTCACTCGCAGATAGAACGGCGCAAAGCGGCGGTTGAATCCGACGGTGAGCTGGCGGCCGGTTTCCCGCACGGCGGTTACGAGCGCGCGGCAGTCGTCCTCTGTAAGGCACATCGGCTTTTCGACGAACACGTGCTTTCCGGCTCGCAAAGCCAGCAGCGCTTCCCTCGCGTGCCGCTCGTTGCGGCTTGTAATGAGAACAACGTCCACACCGGGATCAGCCAGCGCCGATTCGTAATCTGAAGTGCAGTATGCCGCGCCGAAACGCTCTCCGTAGCCGCGGCCGCGCACGCCGCTCTCGGAGTAAATCGCCCGCACGTGCGCGCCGCGCGCTTTCCTGACGTTCGGCAGGTGATACCAGCGGGCGATGTTTCCGGCGCCGGCGAGCATCACACCCAAGCCGGAGCGCGGCTCAGGCGCGCGCAAATGCACTGTGCGCCGCGGCGGCACATCTTCCAGCAGTTCCGCGGCGGGATAGCGCAGGAGCACCGCAAGGCTCTGCGCGGCGGGATCGAACAGAACGCCGTACGCCTGAGGCGCATCTTCCAGCGCGAACTCGTGCGTCACCAGGCGCGATACGTCCACTTTGCCTGCGCCGAGAAGGCGGGCGAACTCCTCCATGTTGCGCCGCTCGGTCCAGCGGACATATGGAAGGGGGTAGTCGCGGCCCTTCTCCTCGTATTCGGAGTCGTAGCTGCCGGGGCCGTACGCGCGTGACATGAGCACGCTTATTTCTTTGCGATACGCCGCATCCCAGGGCACCGCAACGTCCACGGCGCCGACGATCACGATGCGCCCGCGGTCCCGGCAGATATCGAGCGCCAACTCAACGGGCGCCGCCGATTTCGCCGCCGCCGCAACAATCGCCGCGTCGACGCCGCGCCCGTCCGTGATGGCGCTGGTTTGGGCGGCCGCGGCGCCACCCGTGACGGCGTAATCGGCGCCCAGACTTCGCGCCAGATCCGCGCGCGCGGGCTTGAGGTCGATGCCGATAACGATTCCGCCCTGCAAGCGCGCGAGTTGCGCCACTAACTGGCCCACAAGACCGAGCCCTATCACCGCCACCGTTTCACCGAGACTCAATCCGGCGACTCTAACGGCGTTCGCGGCGATGCTCCCCAGCGTTGTGAAGCATCCGGCATTGAACGGCACCGGGTTCGGAAGCTTCACCACGAGATTGCGTCCGGCGAGAACGGTCTCGCAGTGCCCGGTGGTCTCGCCGCCGTAGGCCACGCGGTCGCCCACTTCCAACTCGCGGATGCCGGGGTCTTTCTCAATGATCACTCCCGCTCCGGAGTAGCCGAGTTGGGCGTATTCGCTGAATTTTGCGAGCGTCTCGGCGAGGGTGCGTCTGGGACCGGCGGCCTTCATTGCGTCCCACACTTTTTTAAGATGTGAAGGATTGCCGGCCACCTCCTTTACGACGCCATCCATATGGATACTCGCCATCTCCGTGCCGCTCGAAATCAGCGAGTAATGCGGGCGGATTAGAACGTGCTGCGGCCGCAGTGCGGGTTCGGGGACCTCGGCCACGATAATTTCCCGCAACCCCTTGCGGAGTACCTGTTTCACGCCTGATGCGCCCCTCTGCGAAGGTGGGAGAGAGTAACTTCCCTTGCTTCAATCTTAGCGGCCGTTCCGTCTCAGGGCAATTTACACACGCGCCGTGCCGCGCGCGATGAGCGGTCTACGCCGAAGCGGCGGCGGCCTTGCGGAAATCGCGCAGCACAGCGGCCCAGCCCGGGTACCCGCGGGCGAGCGAGTACTCGTCGGGCTCGAACGCTATCGCGGCGTCTATTTGCACCCCGGGCTGCAATTCGCCGATGCGTTCCGCCGAATTCCAGGACTTGAGCATCAACGTGCGGCCGTTCCGGCGCACGCTGAAACGCAAGTGCTTCTCCTTGATGAGCGCGGGCGCGCCGCACACCTCGGCCGCGAGAAGGCCGAATACAGGCGCCGGGTTGCCGCAGCCGAAAGGCGCGAGGGCCAGCACTTCCGACACGGCTTGATCAGAGATCTCGTTCAGATCCACGAGCGCGTCGATGCGAACCTCCGGTTGCAGGTCGGCCGGGGTGAGCCGCCGGGCCGCGTAGGCATTCAGCCGCGCGCGGAACTCGGGCAGGCGCTCCGGTTCGAGTGCGAGCCCCGCCGCCTGCCGGTGCCCGCCGAAACGGAGGAACAGTTCGGGCATGGATTCGAGAGCCGCGAGCAGATCAAAACCCGGAATGCTGCGGCCGGAACCGCTTGCGATGCCGTCTTCCTCTCCCAGGACTATCACGGGCCTGTGAAACCGCTCCACAATCCGGCTGGCGACGATGCCGGCGACGCCGCGGTGCCAGCCCGCGCCGGCGAACACGAGCGCGAAATCGGAATCCGTGACGGGCTTCTCAGCGCACCCGGCGAGAATCGCCCCGACGATCTCGTCTTCGGTGGTCTGCCGTTCGCGGTTAAGAGCGTCGAGCGCGCCCGCGATGGCGCGCGCTTCGTCTTCGTCTTCCGTGAGCAGGAGCGAGACTATCTGGCGCGCATCCGCCATGCGCCCGGCGGCGTTCAGCCGCGGCGCGAGTCTAAAAGCCACCTGGCCCGCTGTCGGCGCGGTTCCCTCGGCCACACCCGATACTGCCAGGAGCGCGCGCAGCCCCGCATTCCGCACCCGGCGCAGGCCCTCCAGGCCGAACTTTACGAAGATCCTGTTCTCCCCCGTCAGCGGCACGATGTCCGCGATGGTGGCGATCGCAACCGGGCGCAGGAAGCTTTCGATCATGCGCCGCACCTTCGCTGCCGGCCAGCCCAGTTCGCCGAAGAGCGCCTGCACGAGCTTGAGCGTTACACCGGCGCCGCAGAGGTCTTTTTCGGGATACGCGCAGCCGGGCTGTTTCGGGTTTAGAACAGCGCATGCGGGCGGGATATCGGCGTCGGGAACGTGATGGTCGGCGACTATGACATCGATGCCCAGTTCGTTGGCGCGGCGGACGGCGCCGGCTGCGCGGATACCGGTGTCGAGCGTAACTATCAGACGAACGTCCCGGCGGGCGGCGGCATCTATGGCCTCCATGCGTACGCCGTAGCCGTCGCGCAGACGGTGCGGTATGTGAAACTCCGCCGCTCCACCGGCCATCTCGATGGCTCTTTTCAGAATCACCACCGAGGTGGTGCCGTCGACGTCATAATCGCCGTACAGGAGGATTTTCTCGCGATTACGGCACGCGGCACTGAGGCGTGCGACCGCCTCACGCATGCCCAGCATGAGGAAGGGATCGTTCAGATCATCGAGCGACGGCTCAAGAAAGCGCCTCGCCGCGCCGGGGTCTGTAAGGCCGCGGGACACCAGGGCGCGAGCGGCGGGCATGTGTATGCCCAGGGCGTCTCGAAGGGCTTCGGCCTGAAGCGGATCGATTTGCGGGAGACGCCAGCGGGCTTTGATCAAGCCTGGCTCCCCGCCTCAGTTGCTCGAGTAGTACCCGCCGCCCATGGGCCCCTCATCCTGTTCCTCGTCTGAAGCGGATATGTCCAGGTCCTCGAGCATATCCAGGTAGTCTTCATACCAATCGGAGCGCAGGTTGAACATGTACACGCGGCCTCCGAAATCGAACGAGAGTTCCAGCGCGCACGTAAACCCCTCGTAGCCGCGCAATTCGCGAATGCGCCGCTCGTATTGGCGTTGTTCGTCCAGAGGCAGATCGGAGTCGTCAAGGCGATCAGCGGCTTCGTCGATGTGCGCGGCGGTGAACTCGCGATGATGATACACCATCATGCGCACTCCGGCGCCCTTGGCCGCCGCGACAAACGCGCGGTACGACTCGCGGACGTCCGGCATGCGGCCGATATCCCAGGCGACGAAAGAATCCGTGTCCGCCAGGCGCGAGTAGCCGTGAAAGACGACAAACCCTTCCCGCTCCAGATGTTCGAGTATCTCGGTCTTAAGACTATCCAGGTCTGCGTTCATTAGTTGCGCGGTTGCTACGGCTGCGCCAACACGAGGATACCATGCCGTTCGCCGAGGTCTCGGGCAGCGGGCGTAACGATCGTCTTGGAGCCGATGAAGATCTTCTCGGAGCGCTGCATGGCGGCGCGCACGTCGCTTTCGCACACGAAATCGACGATCTGAACGGCCGGCGCGGGCGGCGCGGCTGCTTCGATATCCGCCGGCGGCCGTGCTGCCGCTCCGGATTGCGTACACGCGCACTGAACCGGGCACTGAGCCGGGGCCTGGGCCGCCGCTTCCGGACGGCGTGCGCGCAGGAAGCGATCCACTATATCCGCGACGCTGGTGGCCGCGGGAGCCGCGACGCGGGAGGCGAGATACTGTTCCACAAGCGCGGCGATCAGCTTCGAATCCACCGGCACGGGCGCTTCCGCGCGCGGCGCGGGGGCAGACTCGAACTCGGAAGGAACCGTCAAAGCCTCCTCCGGCTCGCGCACTTTCCAGGCTATCCGCTTGATGTTGATGAGGTGCTGCGGGCCGACGTTATCCGATGTCACATTGCCGGCCATCGCGCCGCAGCCGAGCGTCATCGACGGCATCAGGCTGGTGGTGATTCCGGTGGAGCCCTGCGGCGACGCCGTGTTCACGAGTACCCTCATGGCCGGCATTCGAAGGCCGAACTCGCGCACGCGCGCTTCATTTTCGGAGTAGATGACACAGGTGTGGCCGAGACCGCCGAATCGTATCAGCGCTTCGCAGGTGTCGAGCGCCGCGGCGTGGTCAGGCACAAAATACAGCGCCAGCACCGGCGACAGCTTTTCGACGCTCAGCGGGTGCGCTTTGCCCACGCCGCTAAGTTCCACGACGATAATGCGCGCATCCGGAGCGATGCTGAAACCGGCCATCTCCGCCAAACGCTGCGGAGATTGACCAACGCACTCCGGGTTGATCCGAAAGTTCTCTTTCAGCATAAGGCGCGTGAGCGCCTGCGCCTGTTCCGGCGTCGCGAAGTGCGCGCGGTTGGCTTTCAACTCGGCAATTACGGCGTCGCGCAGCACGTTCTCGGCGACGAGCGCCTGCTCGCTCGAGCAGACGGTTCCGTAATCGAAGGATTTGCCGTCGACCACCTGCCGCACGGCCGCGGCCACCGGCGCCGTCCTTTCCAGGTACACCGGCACGTTGCCCGGGCCGACGCCGAAAGCCGGCTTGCCGCTGGAGTAGGCCGCCCGCACCATGGCCGCGCCGCCGGTGGCGAGAATCATCGCCACCTTCGGGTGTTTCATCAGCGCATGCGTCGACTCGATGGTGGGGTCCGAAATGCACTGAATGATGCCCTCGGGCGCGCCGGCAGCGGCCGCCGCTTTGTGCATCAACTCCGCCGCGTATGCGCTGCACCTGGCCGCGCGCGGATGCGGGCTCAAAACCACCGCATTTCCGGCCTTGAGAGAAACGATAGATTTGAAGATAACCGTCGAGGTAGGGTTCGTCGTCGGCAGCAGCGCCGCGACTACACCGACGGGAATGCCGATCTCGGTGATCTTCTCTTCCGGCAGCTCGCGCAGCACGCCGACCGTCTTCATGCCCCGGATGGCGCGGGGGAACACGTCGGCGGTCAGCAGGTTCTTGACGGTCTTGTCCTTGACATTGCCATACCGCGTCTCTTCGACGGCCATTTCGGCCAGCCGTTTCGCTTCGGCGCGCCCGGCCGCGGCCATGGCCTCGACAACGGCATCAACATGCTGCTGATTGCAGTTGCGGTACTTCAGAAAGGCCGAGTGCGCCGCCTCGACCTTCGTGCGGACTTCCTGCAATGAGACAAGGTCTTTGTCGTGAAGCATGTGCGGCGGCCTTGCGCGGGCTCAGGGCGCGCTAGGACTTCTGCTGGTTCTTGTTGCCCGGGAGGATCTTCTCGACCTCGTCGTGCGGGCGCGGAATGACGTGTACGGCAACGAGCTCACCCACGCGGCGGGCCGCGGCGGCGCCGGCATCGGTGGCGGCCTTCACGGCCCCCACATCGCCACGCACCGTTACGGTTACGTAACCCGCGCCGATGTACTCCTTACCGACCAGCACGACGTTGGCGGCCTTCACCATGGCGTCGGCGGCCTCGATGGCGCTCACCAGGCCCTTGGTCTCAACCAATCCGAGTGCTTCCATATGGCTCCTGAACAGACGTGATCAAATAACCTAACACAGTTGCCGGGCGGCAGTCAGGGAGCAGCGCGGGCGCGGTACTCTGGGTAATCTGTGAACCGAATCCTGATTCGCGGCGCCAACTGGCTGGGCGATGCCGTCATGACGCTGCCCGCAATCCGGGCGGTCAGGGAGCGGTTTCCCTCCGCGCACATAGCGGTGCTGGCGCGGCCTTGGGTGGCCGGCCTGTACGCGCGGGAATCGGCCGTAAATGAAGTTGTTAAAGAGGGGGCGTCCTGGCGCGCCCGCGTGCGGGCGGCAGGGGCGCTGCGGCGGCGGCGCTTCGATGCCGCCATTCTTCTTACAAACTCGTTCTCCACGGCACTGGCGGCGCGGATAGCGGGCTTCCCGCGCCGGATCGGATACGACCGCGACGGCCGGGGCGTGCTGCTGACCGATGCGATAGCCGTCCCCGGCCCGGTCGAACACGAAACCATCTATTACCTGGAGTTGCTGCGGCGCGCGGGTTTCATCGGGGCGGCCGCCGATCCCCGCCCGGTGCTGCTTGACGGCATTGAAGGCGCGCGCGCAGAGGGCGAACGGCTGTTGGGGATGTTGGCCATCTCGACCCCGGTCATCGGAGTCAGCCCCGGCGCGCAGAACAGCCGCGCCAAACAGTGGCCCCCGGCGCGTTTCGCGGACGCCGCGGAGGCGATTGCCCGCGCGCGTGACTGGACGGTAGTTCTGTTCGGCTCGGCAGGCGAGCGGCCGCTCTGCGTCGCCATAGCCTCCGAGTTGCGGCGGCGCGGCGTAGCCGTAATGAGTCTGGCCGGGGAAACCACGCTCGACAGCTTCGTTAACCTCGCTGCCGCCTGCCGCGCATTCCTGACGAACGATTCCGGCGCGATGCACGTGGCTTCGGCGCTGGGCGTACCCACGGCGGCCGTTTTCGGCCCTACGGATTGGCGGGCGACAGCGCCGGCCGGCCCGCGCGCGTGCATCATCCGCGAACCCGTCGAGTGCGCGCCGTGCATGCTCCGCGACTGCCCCACGGATCACCGGTGCATGCTGGGTGTCACGCCGGAGCGCGTAGCGCGGGCCGTCGCCGAACTCGTGGATAATTAAATACGCGTGGATACGCGCACCAAAATCATCGGCGTTAAGGCGGCCCGCGCCGCCGCGGAGCGCGAGCGGGGACGGAGCCGCCGCGTCATACTGGTCACGGGTTGCTTCGATCCCCTGCTGGCGGAGCACGCCCGCGCGCTGGAAGAACTCGCGCGTTCCGGCACGGTGTTTGCGTGCGTTTCGGATCCCGAACGGCCGCTGCTGGCCTGGCGGGCGCGTGCCGAGCTGGCCGCGGCGCTGAGTGCGGTCAGCTACGTGGTCGACGGCGCCGCCGCCGAAGCGGAAGCCGCCATCCAGCCGGACGAGATCGTGCGCCGCGAGGATGCGGACGCGCGGGTTGCGCGGGAACTGATACGGCATGTTCACGAACGCCAGGGCGCGCGGTAACAACGGAGGCGCGATGCGCCGGATTCTGGTAGTGCGCCTCGGCTCCATGGGCGACATAATCCACACCCTGCCGGCCGCCGCCACGCTCAAACACGGCTCTCAAGGCGCGATGCTGACGTGGGTTGTGAACAAGCGCTGGGGGCCGCTGCTCGAGGGCAACCCGTTTATCGACCGCGTGATAGTAGTTGATCGGAGCAACGGGAGGGGCGTTCTTCAGGCGTGGCGGGAGCTGCGCCTGGCGCGGCACGACATCGCCGTGGATTTTCAGGGCCTGATTCAGTCCGCGCTGATCGCGACCGTTTCGCGGCCCGAGCGCCTGTTCGGCTATCACCAGTCGCAGGTGCGCGAGCGTTTCGCCGCGCTCTTCTACTCCGACCGCGTCTTGGTCTCGGCGGTGCACGTAGTGGACCGCAATCTGGAGTTGGCGCGCGCCGCCGGCGCATCCACGATTCTGCGGCAGTTCCCAATTCCGGAGGGCGACCCCGAGGGTGAACTGCCCGACGGGCCGTTTGTGCTGGCATCTCCCCTTGCGGGCTGGGGCGCAAAACAGTGGCCGCTGGAGCGCTACTCGGCGCTGGCCCGGCGCCTCAGGGCGGAACTGGGGATGACGCTGGTCGTTAACGGCCCTCCGGAGGCTTCGGAGGCGCTCGCCGCAATAGCCGGCGCATGGCCGCACGTTTCGGGCATCCGGGGTCTGATTCACGCGACTCGCTGCGCGGCCGCGGTTGTCGGCATCGATAGCGGTCCGGTGCACCTGGCCGCCGCGCTGTGCAAGCCCGGCGTCGCCATTTTCGGACCCACCGATCCAGCCAGAAACGGTCCTTACGGGAACACGTTTACAATACTGCGCCATACTGCCGCGGTCACCACCTACAAGCGCCGTCACGAGGCCGACGAGAGCATGCGCGGCATCTCGCCGGACGCCGTTTTCGATGCTCTCGCCGCCCGCCTGGCGCGCCGGAGGCCCGTCTGACACGGCGCTACTGGTTTCCGAAGCGGTACGCGGACGCGGTCGCGCGCCTGCGCGTTCCCGGCGGCTTTGTACTGGTGGCGGCCTTCGCATGGCTGTCGCGGCCTTCAGCCCTGTCGCTCGGGATCGGTCTGCCCGTCGCCGCGCTCGGCCTCGCACTGCGGGCATGGGCCGCAGGGCACCTTGCCAAGAACGAGCGGCTGGCCACGAGCGGCCCGTACGCGCACGTACGCAACCCGCTGTACCTGGGCACCCTGACGGTTGCCGCGGGGCTGGTGATAGCGTCCTGGAGTTGGACGCTCGGCCTGCTTTTCGCAGGGGTGTTCGGGCTCATCTACCTGCCGGTAATCGAACTGGAGGAGCAGCACCTGCGGAAGCTCTTTCCGGAATACGAGGGCTACGCCGGGCGGGTCCCGGTGCTGTGGCCGCGGCTGCGCGCCCGGGGCGGAGAGGCGAGATTCGAGCGCCGGCTTTACCTCAAGAATGAAGAATACCAGGCGGCGATCGGCTTTCTGGCCGGCGCCGCCTGGCTGTTCTGGAAGGCCTTCGGCTGACGAGCTAGTTGGCGGGTTTTGCGAACCTGGCGTCGTCGATCTCGACGTTGTGCTTCATCTCCGTGAAGACGAAGCTCATCTCTCCCATCGGCAGCCTCTGCTTTGTCACGAACGGCATCTTGATGCCGTCAACGTCGCGGTAGTCGGACAGGTCTACCGTAATCTCCATATCGCCCTGATCGCTGGGTTGGGTCATGACCTGGCGCACAAGGCTGAAGTCCGAGGCGTCGAAGTATTGGGTGACCGGCTTGCCTTCGGTGGGTGTGAGTACTACCGCCCAGACTTCGCGGTCGCCGATCTTTTCTTGTCCCTTGACTTCGGCCTTAGGATAAAGCTCCTTCCATTTGAGCGTCGAGTTGAAGATGGCCTGACGTTTCATCGCAGCGGCCTGTTCGCCCGCCAGTTCACGAACACCGTTCTGCGGGTCTTCCGACCAGGCCACCTTGCCGTCAAATCCCTGCCGGACCTGCCCGAAGCCCTCCATCGTCATCATCATCAGGAACTTGTCGGGCGCCTTAGCCAAAATCTCGGCTGCGGCGGTCATGCCTCCCGCGAACTCGAGGGTGACATTGCCTTTCACGGCCGAACTGGTGATCTTCTCCATCGCCGCCCTGCCGCCGGAGAACTCGATTGACTTCTCGATTATCTGTTCGGCTGTGAGTGTAGCCGGCGCTGCGGGTTGCTGGGCCGAAGCTGCGACTGCCCAGATCAATGTCGTTGCGAATGCGGCTGCGCGCATGTTTTCCTCCTGCCCGCGAAAGGGCATACAAGTGGCCCGCGTTGCGCCGTCCGGCGCGGAGCGGGCTTACTGCTTGGGCTTTGCGAAAACCGTGTCCTCGATGGGCACGTTATGCTTCACCTCGGTCACATTGACTATGATGTCGCCCATCGGGGTCGATTGCTGGATCTTGTGCGGGAACTTCACGCCGTCCACCTCGCGATAGTCGGACATGACGGTCATCACTTCAGACTCGCCCTGGTCCCCGATGACCGACATCACGGTCTTGATGGGCAGAAACGTCTCCGCATCGACGTACTGCGTCACCGGCTTGCCCGACTTCGGCACGAGCGTCACCACCCAGGCGTCGCGCCCGTCCACCGCTTCTTTGCCCTTCACCTCGGCGTTGGGATAGATCTCGCGCCATTTCATTTCCGGCTGGAAGATCGCCTGCCGCTTGGCCTGCTCAAGCCGCTCGCCGGTGAACTCCTGGAGGCCGCCCTCGGGCGTATCGCTCCAGGCCGCGGTTCCGTCGCACCCTTCCTTGATCTCGCCGTATCCCTCCACGGAAACAATGCTCGCGCGCTTGTCCGGGGCCTTCATGTACATCACGTCTGTCGCGGTGACACCCGCAAATGTGACATCTATGTTGGCTTTCACCACCGTGCTGGTGATCTTTTCCATCGCGGCCCGGCCGCCGATAGCCTCAACCGATTTATCGAGAATCTGTTCCACCGTCAGTGCGGCGGGCTTGGCTGCTTCCTGGGCCGGCGCGGCGCCGCCCAATGCCAGGGCAAAAACGAGAAGTGCTTTCATGTGTGTCTCCGTTCTGGACCAGATTACTACTTCCCGGCCGCCGGGCACCGGCCCGTTTTACCGGCCTCTTGTGGTGAGATTGTACCTTGTGCTGGCCTTCAAGGCTCACGCGAGTGATACGGGAAAACGGGTCGATTTGTTCCTCCAGGAGCGCCTTCCGGAGCACAGCCGGTCCCGGATCCAGCAGTGGATCCGGGACGGCCGCGCCCGCATAGGCGGGATGCCCGTAAAGGCATCCCTGCGGCTGCGGGGAGGGGAGACGGTGGAGGTGGAGCCCGCCGAGCCACCGCCGCTGCATGCCGTTCCGGAAGCGCTGCCCGTGGATGTTCTTTATGAAGATGCCGACGTAGTCGCAATTGACAAGCCGGCGGGAATGGTGGTCCACGCAGGCGCCGGCATCCGCGGCGGCACGCTCGTGAACGCGTTGCTGCACCGTTTTGGCGCGCTCTCCGGCGTAGCCGGCGAGCTGCGCCCGGGGATCGTCCACAGGCTCGACCGGTATACCAGCGGCGTGCTGCTGGTGGCCCGTACCGACGCCGCGCACCGGCGGCTGGCGGAGCAATTTTCGGCGCGGACAGTCGAGAAGGTCTATCTCGCGCTTGTCCACGGGCGCGTGAAGGCGGATAGCGGCCGCATAGAGAAACCCGTCGCACGGGACCGGATCCGGCGCACCCGCATGACCACCCGCCTCGCCTCGGGACGCGCGGCAATTACGGAATATCGGGTGCTACAGCGCTTTCAGGGTTTCACGCTGCTGGAGGTGCGCATCCGCACCGGCCGCACGCACCAGATACGCGTGCACATGGCAAGCATGGGCCACCCGGTCGCCGGCGACCGCCTGTACGGCGCCCCACCGCACCCTTCCGGCAGATTCTTTCTGCATTCGCACCGGACGGCGTTCAACCAGCCCACGACCGGCGAGCGCATAACAGTGGTATCGCCGCTGCCGGGCGATCTGTCGAACTGGCTGAAAACGCTCCAGCCGGTGTCTAATGAGTGATCCTTAACGGGATCCGGTGTTTATAATCGTTACGAGGTTCGTATGAGACTGTTCGTCGCCGCTTTATTGTCTGTTGCCGCCCTTTCGGCCCAGCAGACGCCGCAGGCGCAGGCTTCAGAGGTGTCCTCAGATGATACCCGCATTTCGGTAGACGTCACGCGCGTAAACGTTCTGTTCACGGTCACCGACAAACGCGGGCGCTTCGTCACAAACCTCAACAAAGACGACTTCGAGATTCTGGAGAACAAGCGGCGCCAGCAGATTATGGAGTTCAATGCGGAAAGCAATCTGCCGCTCCGGATGGCCATTCTTGTCGACACCAGCAACAGCATCCGCGACCGGTTCCGCTTTATTCAGGAAGCGGCCATCGAGTTCATCCAGAGCGTGATGCGGCCGAATACGGACCGGGCGCTCGTGATCAGCTTCGATACGAACGCCGAGCTAGTGGCGGATCTCGAGGGCGATCCCCAGGTGCTGGCGGCGAAGATCCGCGCGCTGCGGCCCGGCGGCGGCACATCGTTGTACGACGCTATCTACTTCGCCTGCCGCGACAAGCTCGCCAAAGATCAGCCGCGGCACAAGTTCCGCCGGGCCATGGTGCTCCTGAGCGACGGCGAGGACAACCAGAGCCGCGTCACGCGCGACCAGGCGCTGGAGATGGCCCAGAAGGCGGACGTGGTCATATATACAATCTCGACGAACATCAGCCGGCTGGAGACCGAAGGCGACCGCGTCCTGAAGTTCCTTGCAGCCGAGACCGGCGGCGTGGCGTTCTTCCCTTTCAAGGTGGAGGATCTTTCGCAGAGCTTCGAGAACATCGCGAACGAGCTGCGCCACCAGTACAACCTGTACTACCGCCCCGAGCCGATGAAGACGGACGGATCCTACCAGGAGATCAAGGTCCGCGTGAAGAGCCAGAAGGGCCTCGTGGTGCGCGCGCGTAAGGGATACTACGCTCCCCGGATGTAGTTCCCGTGTGGCACACACCCTTGCGGAAATGTTTCGTACAATGTTCGCCATGGACGAGAAGGAACGCGCGCGCGCGCTCAGCGCTACGCTGGGCCAGATTGAGAAGCAGTTCGGAAAAGGCTCCATCCTGCGGCTGGGCTCGCGGGAGGCGGTGCAACCGGTGGCGGTGGTGCCCACCGGGGCCCTCTCTCTCGATCTCGCTCTCGGCGTAGGCGGATTCCCGCGAGGCCGGATCATCGAGATCTTCGGCCCGGAATCGTCCGGCAAGACCACCGTTGCCCTGCACGCGGTTGCAAACGCCCAAAAGGGCGGCATGGCGGCGTTTATCGACGTGGAGCACGCGTTGGACCCGGTTTACGCGCGCAATCTGGGCGTCGATGTTGACAACCTGCTGGTTTCACAGCCCGACTACGCCGAGCAGGCGCTCGAGATCGCGAGCGCGCTCATCAGCTCCGGCTCGATTGACGTTCTGGTGGTGGACTCCGTCGCCGCACTTGTTCCAAAGGCCGAACTGGACGGCGAGATGGGCGACGCCTTCGTGGGCGTGCAGGCGCGGTTAATGTCGCAGGCGCTGCGCAAACTGACGGGCATCGTGTCGAAGTCACGCACCTGCCTCATCTTTATCAACCAGATCCGGGAGAAGATCGGCGTGATGTTCGGCAACCCGGAGACGACCACGGGCGGCCGCGCGCTGAAGTTCTACTCGACGGTTCGCGCCGACATCCGCCGTGTCGCCGCACTGAAGGACGGCGAAACGGTTATCGGCAACCGCACCCGCGTGAAGATAGTGAAGAACAAAGTCGCCGCACCGTTCCGCGAGGCCGAGTTCGATATTCTCTACGGGCAGGGCATCTCCCGCGAGGGCGACCTGATCGACCTCGGTGTGGCGCAGAACGTAGTGGAAAAGAGCGGATCCTGGTACAGCTACAAAGGCGACCGCATAGGCCAGGGGCGCGAGAACGCGCGCGTATTCCTCAGGGATAACCCCGACGTTTGCACGCGCCTGGAAGCCGAACTGCGAGAAAAGCTCGGTCTTGCGCGCGTTCCCGTGCCTGAAGCCCCGGCGGCGGAATCGCCGAAGCCCGCGCCGGCGGCCGCCGGAAAAGGGAAGTAGAACTCAATGGGGCTCATCAGAGCCCCGTAATCCGATAACCAAGCGCTGTCCAAGGCAGCGGCGGGCTCCTATGCTTTCCCCAGCGTTATCCGGAACCGGCAGCTCTTTCCGCCGCGCTTTACTGTCTCGATCAGCTCAACTTTCGGCTCTCCGCCGAACGGTTCGAAGCCCGCTTTCATGTACCCCGCCGAGCACTTGCAGTTAAGTGGCAGGCAAGCCTTCCGGCCCCTGCTCGGTAAACGGGCATAGACACTTCGGGTTGTTCAGGTTTATGTCGATCGTGTTGCCTTCGCGCCGCACGTTCTCTTTTCCGGCGAAGGCGGCCAGCCCAGCCAGCATTTTGTCGAGGTCGGGCGGTTCCTGGCGCGCGGCGTGGCTGGCCTTGAAGCATGCCCGGCCCATGGATTCCAGAATGCGATCTGCCGCGCCGGGATCGGAGTCGTTCTCGAGAACCACCATGAGCCGTTTCAGCCATGTCTGGGCGAAGTCGAATCGTTTATCACAGGGAGTACCCTGGGGCGTCTGCGCGGACAGCCCGCAGCATGCCCCCGGAGCGGTGGCAATAAGCGTGAGGAATGCTTTTCGGTTCATTGGCAGCCAATTATACTCAGGCGAGGCCTGTCACGCTTGCGGGTGTGCGGATGCGCGCCTGCCCGTGATCCGTCAGTAGCTGGAATCGGAGTCGAGCTGCGAGGCAGGCGGAATGGGCTTCAGAGCGATTCTGCGCTTTTCACCTGCTGGGTGCGGATTGGATACTGAAGGATGATGAGC
>Ga0078972_1000336_pt1 | contig 195802 bp, 175 predicted proteins | sample YelNatPaOPGAMG01_FD_67568 | JGI IMG/M metagenome (GOLD analysis project Ga0078972, IMG submission 67568) | Hot spring thermophilic microbial communities from Obsidian Pool, Yellowstone National Park, USA - OP-RAMG-01 (SPADES assembly) (version 2) | ecosystem: Environmental > Aquatic > Thermal...
ATGATTTAATTGACAAGTATGACGGAGTCATTATTGCAACTGGCTCTAAACCATTTATTCCACAAATTGATGGATTAAAAGAATATCACTGGGCAGAAATTTTATATGAATTTAATGTCCCCAAAAATAAAAATGTAGTAATAATTGGTGGAGGATTAATTGGCGTTGAAATTGCAAGCACATTGATTGATTATGGCAACAAAGTTACAATAATTGAAATGCTTGAAGATATTGCACGGGATATGGAAATGGTTACTCGAAAACTAAACTTGATGAAACTTAAGAAAGCTAATGTTCAGATATTCACAAATTCTAAGGTTACTAAGATTGAAAATGACAAACTTTATTTTGTTAAGACAAATGGAACTGAAAAAGAAATTATGTTAAAAAACATTGATGTTTATGTAATCGCAGCTGGAATGCAGCCAGATAAAAAATTAATCGAAAAACTCGATGGAAAAATTCCATTTTATGTAGTTGGTGATGCAGATAAAATTGGTGATGCTGTTTCTGCAATTCAAAGTGGATATTTTATTGCAAAAGAATTATAAACAAAATTACAGGTGGTTTTATGTTAATACTAATTGGAGCTGACTCAGATAATTTAACTTCACCCGTCGCTAAAAGATTCGGGCATGCAAATTATTACATTGTTTATAACACTGAAACAAAATCTTTTGAGGCAGTAGAAAATATAAAAGGGAGACACCATCATGAGAACCTTCTTGAATTTTTAAAAAAAGGTGTCGAAACTTTTATTGCTGGAAATATTGGTCCTCATGCATTTGAAATAATTAATACAGAAAAGAGCAAAGTATATCTTGCAAGAAAAATGTCAGTTCAGGAAGCAATTGATAAATTTCTGAAGGGCGAGCTTTTACAATTAAATGAACCAACAGTAAAAAAAAGCATAGGACATGGCAATAAACATCACGATGAATAAGCTTAATTTGCTGCTGGGTTCAATTAATTTTTTTAATAATTAAGAGACTGACTAAAAAAGTAATTTTTAATTTATAACCTGTGAACATCTATGTCATTAAGCAGTCTATTTTTTAATCTTACTTTTTAGTCAGCCTCTTTATTAATTACAATGACTTGTATGTGAACCACCAATCGTAGCCTTCGGCAGTTTTCTTTCTTTTTTCAGCTTCGACTACATCTTTCGGTGGAGGAATTATTACTTTATCTTGAATCAATTCATTATTAGGCCAATTCTCCGGCATTGCAACTTTATTAATATCAGAAATCTGAAGAGCTCTTAATGCACGCAAAACTTCATCAATCTGTCGGCCTACTTCTTGTGGATAATAAATCATTAATCTTATAATTCCTTTTGGATCAATTATGAATACAGCACGAACTGTGTTAGTTCCCTTTCCTGGATGAATCATTCCAAGTGCTTTTGCTACATTTCCCATATCATCAGCTATGATTGGGAAAGGAATTTCAACACCAATTTTTTCTTTTATCCATTCTACCCATTTGATATGAGAAAATACCTGGTCAATTGAAAGTCCAATTAATTCTGCATTTAGTTCTTTGAACTTATCATTTCTTTTTGCAAATGCAACAAATTCAGTTGTGCACACTGGAGTAAAATCTGCAGGATGGCTGAATAATACAATCCATTTTCCTGCATAATCCTCAGGAATTTTTTTCAATCCATGTGTAGTTTGAACTTCAAGGCTTGGCATCTTTTCACCGAGCAATGGAATTCCTCTTTTTACTTCTTCCATATTTTCCTCCTATTGATTTTTAATAACTATTTTTTTGCTAATTGTGTAATTTGTCTTTCAGAAATGAGTGAAGAGAAAATTTTTGTAAATATAATATTAAAAAATTTATAAATACTTCTTAAAAATAATTTTCGACCATAGCTGCAATCACAAATCATTGGCTTTCCTCCTTTTCTAAGATTGATTTTAACAACCACACATGTTTTTCATATCGTTCTGCTACACTGTATAATTTGCCAGCCGTTACTTCATCTCCATATTCAGATTGAATTTCTTCACCTGTCTCTCTAATTCTTTCAGCAAGTGAATCATAATCATCAGCTATTTTTTTTACCATCTCAAACTGATTGGGATATGTTCCTTCAGATTCTTCTTTTAATTCAGATAATTTCAAAAATTCACTCATTGAACCCGGTGCATATAATCCATAAGCCCGAATTCTTTCTGCTGTTTCATCAATGTCATTAGCTAATTCATTATATAATTCTTCGAACTTTTGATGAAGTGTTAAAAATAAACTTCCTCTTACATTCCAGTGATAATTTCTTGCTTTTGTATAAAGAACAAATTGGTCTGCAAGTATAGGCTTAAGCATCTCTGCTATTCTTGTCTTAGACACGCTGCTTAATATTGTTTTCATAGTAGTTCTCCTTAATTGTTTCCTTTATTATGCCAAGCTTTATGCCACAAAATCTTTCTTAAATATTGGTCTAAAATCAAAACTTTTTTATTGACTTTTACATTTAAAACTATATTTCGTAATATTGAATTACTAAATATCGTTGATAACTAAATTTCGGTGTGACATGGAAGAACAAAAATTAATGCATGCAGATTTGATTTATTTAACACCTCAAAGAACCATGGAAATTGTTCTTGATACAATCAGCGAAATTATACCTTATGAACTTGCCGTCATTCTAAGCAAAGAATCAAATAATACTTTGAAAGTCAGATACTTACGAGGACCACTTGTTAATGATGATTTAAAAAATTTTGAAATATCACTTTACAATAGACCCGAGCTGCTCGAGGTCTTAAATGCCGGAAAGGTTAAATTAGTAGAAGAGACAAAAAATCCAGAACATAAAGACACATATTCAGGTGTTGTAAATTTACCAATCGGACATTCATGCATGCTTGCACCTCTAAAAATTAATGGAGAATCTCTTGGATTGATGACACTTGACCACAGCCAGTGCGATATGTTTACACCTCAAAGAGTAAACATTGCAAATTCACTTTCAAAATTAATTGCTCTTGCACTTGCTCAAACAATTGTAAATGATTCTTTAATGAACGAAAGGGAAACTTTAATTTTTGAACGCAACTCCTTAATCAATGACATAAATTCTGTTTTTGAAGGACTTGTTGGAAATTCTCCTAAGTGGCTTCAAGTAATCGAAAAAATTAAATTGGTTGCTCCTACAGAATCTCATGTTATGATTCTTGGAGAAACTGGAACAGGAAAAGAACAGGTTGCCAAAGCAATTCATGCATTATCGAAAAGGTCAAACAAACCTTTTATTACATTAAACTGTTCTGCTCTTAATTATAATCTTGCAGAAAGTGAATTGTTTGGACATGAAAAAGGAGCTTTTACAGGTGCTGTTTCTTCAAGACGAGGAAGATTTGAATTAGCTGATGGTGGAATATTATTTCTTGATGAAATTGGCGACCTCCCGCTCGAAATTCAACCAAAATTATTAAGAGCAATACAAGAAGGAACATTTGAAAGATTAGGAGGAGAAAAAACCATTTATGCAGATGTTAGAATAATTTGTGCAACAAATGTAGATTTAGAACAAAAAGTTAAAGAAGGAAAATTCAGAGAGGATTTATTCTATCGATTAAATGTGTTCCCAATTTATCTGCCTCCTCTTAGAGAAAGAAAAGATGATATTTATCTTTTAGCAAATTATTTCCTTGAAAAACTTTCAAAAAAATTCAGCAATAAAAAATTTATGTTAACAGATGAATCCATTAAAATATTGAAAGAAAATTATTGGGCAGGCAATGTAAGAGAACTTCAAAATACACTTGAGAGAGCTGCTATTTTAAGTTCAGATGGAATTATTAAACCTTCTCATTTAATTTTTGAAAAACATTTTTCAAGCAAAAATATTATTGCTGACGAAGCAACAATTGGTTCTTTTGAAGATGAAACAAGAAAAATAATTCTTAAAGCTCTTGATATTTGCAACGGCAAAATTTATGGAAAAGATGGAGCTGCAGCTTTGCTAAAACTAAAACCCACTACACTTCAAAGTAAAATGAAAAAGTTAAAAATTACATACAAATGAATAAATAGACCTTATCAATCTTAACAACTAAAAATAAAATTGAGCTTATATTTCGCAGATTACAAAATTTTTTCTATTAATCTTCATTAATCTGAAAAAATTGATTTTAGTTATAATAAAATGTAGACCAATTAAGATATTTTTTCATGATTAAAATTAGAGTATTTTTGAATTGGGATTTATAAGTTATTCATGGAATTTGATAAAAAATATTTGGAACTTTGCTTAGAGCTTGCACTAAAAGGAAAAAACAAAGTAGAACCAAATCCTCTGGTTGGTGCAGTAATTGTTAAGGATGGTAAAATTTTATCTGAAGGCTGGCACGAATATTTTGGTGGTCCGCATGCAGAAGCAAATGCGATAAAAAATGCAAAAGATGAACTCGAAGGAAGCACACTTTATTGCAATTTAGAACCTTGCAGTCATACAGATAAAAAAACTCCTCCTTGTGTGCCTTTGATAATTAAAAATAAAATATCAAGAGTTGTAATTTGCACACTTGACCCAAATCCTAAAGTGAATGGAAATGGTGTCAAACAACTTAGAGAAGCAGGAATAATTGTAGATATTGGTTTACTCGAAAATGAAGCAAGAGAATTAAACAAAAAATACTTCGAACAATTTATTGAAAAAAATGTTTAGCGGTATAATTGAAGAAATAGGACAGATTCAAAAAATTGATTTTATAAGTGGCGGAATTAAATTGACAATATCTGCCAATAAAATCTTAGAAGATATCAAAACAGGTGATTCAGTTTCTGTGGATGGAATATGCTTAACTGTTACATCATTTAATAAAAATTCTTTTACTGTTGATGCAGTTGGAGAAACTCTTAAGAAAACAACATTATCAAAAATTAAAAATAAATCCTATGTAAATCTCGAAAGAGCAATTAGATTTAACGAAAGAATTGGAGGACATTTAATTCACGGACATATAAATTCAACAGCAAGAATTATTCAACTAAAAAAAATTGGAGAAAATTTTTTACTTCAAATTGAATTACCAAATGACTTAATGAAATATATAATTAAAGAAGGTTCAATTGCAGTTGACGGCATAAGTTTAACTGTAGCTGATATAATTGATAATAAAATAAATATTTCAATTATTCCTCATACATGGCAAAATACAACACTTCAATACAAAAAAGAAAATGATTTAGTAAATATTGAAGTTGATTTTGCGGCAAAGTATATAGAAAATTTTATTAGAAATTATTTATCACAAAAAAATCAAATTAGTGAAGAGATGTTAAAAAAATTAGGTTATTGAAAATGGAAGAATTTAGAAACTTGGAAACAATCAAAAATGCAATCAAAAAATTCCGCAATGGTGAAATGATTATTGTTATCGACGACGAAGACCGCGAGAACGAAGGTGATTTAATAATGGCTGCAGAATTTGTAACTCCTGAGGCAGTAAATTTTATTACAAGAGAAGCACGCGGTATTCTTTGTGTAGCAATTACTCCTGAAAGAGCACAGGAATTAGAACTCCAGATGATGGTTAAAGAAAATACTTCAATTCATCAAACACCATTTACAGTTTCTATTGATTACATTCACGGAACAACAACTGGAACTTCAGCATTTGACAGAGCAAAAACTATTAAAGCAATAACAGACAAAAATGTAAAGCCGGAAGATTTTGCTAAACCCGGTCATATCTTTCCACTCGTTGCAAAAAAAGGCGGAGTTCTTAAAAGAGCAGGACACACTGAAGCAGCAGTTGATCTTGCAAAACTTGCTGGCTTGTATCCTGCCGGTGTTCTATGTGAAATACTTGATAGTGATGGTTCGATGTGTCGAGGTGAAAATTTGCAAAAATTTGCCGAGAAACATAATCTTAGTATAATTTCAATTGCAGACTTAATTGAATACAGAAGACGAAAAGAAAAATTAGTTCGTAAAATTGTTGAGGTTAATCTTCCATCAAAATATGGAGATTTCAAGTTACATCTGTATGAAAATATTTTAGACCCAAATGAAAATGCTATTGCACTGGTCAAAGGGAAAATTGATAACGGCGAACCTGTTCTTGTTAGAGTTCATTCTGAATGTTTAACAGGCGATGTCTTTGGTTCGTTAAGATGTGATTGTGGTGACCAATTAGCAACTGCTCTTAAAATGATTGAAAAAGAAGGAAGAGGTGTTCTTCTTTATATGCGTCAGGAAGGAAGAGGAATTGGACTGGTAAATAAATTAATTGCATATTCAATTCAGGAAAAAGGGAAAGACACAGTTGAAGCAAATGAAGCTCTTGGTTTCAAAGCTGATTTAAGAGACTATGGAATTGGTGCTCAAATATTAAAAGACCTTGGAATTTCTAAGATTCGTTTAATGACAAATAACCCCAAGAAAATTGTTGGATTAAAAGGCTATGATCTTGAAATCGTTGAACGAGTTCCAATTGAAATACCAGCAAATGAAAAAAACAGAAATTATCTTAAAACAAAGAAAGAAAAACTTGGACATTTACTAAATGAACAAACATTAAAAAGTATTTTACCAGAATAAATGGAGGAAAAATGGCTGAAGTAATTCAGGGTTATCTTAATGCGAAAGGGAAAAAATTTGCAATTGTAGTCTCCCGATTTAATGAACTAATTTCAAATCAATTATTAAACGGAGCGAACGACTGCTTGATTAGACACGGTGCAGATGATAAAGACATAAAAGTTTACTGGGTGCCTGGTTCTTTTGAAATTCCATTGACCGCAAAAAAAATTGCTTTGACTAAAAAATTTGATGCTGTAATTTGTCTTGGTGCAGTAATTCGCGGTGCAACACCACACTTTGAATATATTGCCGCTGAAGTTTCTAAAGGAATAGCCAATGTTGGTTTAGAAACAGGAATTCCTGTTGTATTTGGAATTATTACTTCAGACTCAATGGAACAGGCACTGGAAAGAGCAGGCGTAAAAGCTGGAAACAAAGGCTGGGATGCTGCTCTTACCGCAATCGAAATGAGCGACTTGATGAACAAAATTTAAAAACAAATACCTAACAACTTAATTCGTTACATTAATTTATTGTTGACTAAAACCACCGCTTCGTATTTCAGGTGGTTTTAGTTATTCCCGTTATTAACTAAGTATCTTTTAATTTTTTGCGTTGTTGTTTTTTCAAATTCTTTTTCTCTTATATAAAACTTTTTAATCTGCTTGTAACTTGCTAATTGCTTATTAACTTTTTCAACTTCCTCAGAAATTATTTTATGAATTAATTCTTCTGTTATTTCTAATTTTTTATTTTCTGCATATTCTATTAATGCTTCGGCATCAACAACAATTTTTGCTGCAATAATCTCATCCTGTTTAGTGTCTTTTTCACCATATACAAGTGATTCCAGAATAAATGGGCTTCTGTTTAATATATCTTCAATTTCTTCTGGAAAAACATTCTTCCCATTTTTTGAAATAATAACATTTTTCTTCCTTCCATTAATATGAAGAAATCCGTCTTCGTCAATGTAACCAACATCACCTGTCTTAAACCATCCATCAAAGAATGCTTCGTTTGTAGCTTTTTCATTTTTATAATAGCCAAGCATAACATTTGGACCTTTTGCCCATATTTCTCCGCTTCCATTTTCATCTGGATTATGAATTTTTATTTGAACATGAGGAAGTGGCAGTCCTGCTGCATCATCTTTAAAATTATCCAGACGATTTAATGCTAAAATTGGAGATGTTTCAGTCAATCCATAACCTTGAATAAAAGTAAAGCCAAACTCACGCAATCCTTTTGCAACCAATGGGTCAGGAGCAGCACCGCCTGCAATAAAAATTCTTATAGAGCCGCCAAATTTTTCATGAAGTTCTGCAAAAATTTTTTTCTTGATATTTTTTAATCCAACTAAAGAAAAAAGATTTGTTAATTTTAGTAAAGGAGGAACAATAATTGATTTCAATTTATCTTCTTTTATTCCTTTTATGATTCTTCTGAACATTTTATCATAAAGCAAAGGAACACCAAGTAAAATTGTTGCATGAACTTTTTGAAGGTCATCAACTACGGTTTTTAACGAGCGGGCATAATGAGCAGATGCACCTGCATAAAGCGGGCATAATAATCCACATGTGCATTCATATGTATGATGCATTGGCAATACAGACAAAAATCTGTCCTTATCATCAATTATAATCATGCTTACCATATCCATCAAATTCGAGGCAAGATTTCTTTGTGATAACATAACTCCTTTTGCTCTTCCAAGTGAGCCAGATGTAAAAATTATCTCGGCAAGTTCATCTGGATTAATTTTTGGTAATTCATTTATCGAGATTGGTTTTGCATTTTTAATTAAATCAGGCATTATCAAAAAACTTTTATCTTCGCTTGTTGGGTCCATACAAATAAAATGTCTCAATTTCTTTAAAAAGCTTTTCCCTTCTGCCATCATACCTGCAAAACTTCCAGAAAAAATTATTGCTTCAGAATCAGATTCATGAATAATATTCATTATTTCATTTGTTGTTAAATTTCTGTCAATTGGTACAACAACATAATTAAAACACATTGCGGTTAAATAACTAATCGCCCATTGAACTCTATTCTCTCCAATTATTGCAATATGAGTTCTCTCTTTAATCCCGAGCTGATTAAGAGCACTGCCAAATCTTAAAATATTATCGAGCAGCTCGCTAAAAGTAACTTTTTTAATTGGAGTATCATTAAGATCTTCGAGTGCTAATTTTGAGCCAAATTTTCTTGCAGATTGCAGAATCATATCTTGAACTGATTCGATATGAGGGACATCGAAATATTTCATTTCTTTTTTCATAATATTATCATCTATTTTAATTAGTGATTAACAAAATCATCATTCACCGCTCTTTGATATTTCAGAAATAATAGCTTTAACAAGAGTATAAAATTTTTCCACATCTGCAATTTTAACTCTTTCATCCGGCGAATGCGCTCCTTCGATTGTAGGTCCAAGAGAAATCATATCAAGCCAGGGAAATTTATCAATTAAAATTCCGCACTCTAATCCAGCGTGAACAGCTTTTACTTGTGGTTCAGTTTCAAATAATTTTTGATAAACTTTTTTAGAAATCTTAAGCAATTTAGAATTGATATTTGGCTGCCATGCTGGATATTTATCTTCAATTTTTACTTCTGCACCTGCTAATTCAAAAACTGCTCGAATAGAATTCCCAATATTTCTTTTTGCACTTTCAATTGAACTTCTTTGACTTGTTCCGATTTTCAAATATCCAGCTTCAATATTAATGGTTGCCAAATTTGTAGAAGTTTCTACAAGACCTTCAATAACAGCACTCATTGAAATAACACCATGTGGAACAGCAAGTAATAAATTAATTACTTTTTTTAAGAAGTCATCAGCAAAAACATTTTTATTAACATCATAATTTTCATTTCTTTCAAAAATTATTTTTATATCATCTTCTTTGTTTTTATACTCAAGTGTTGTTTCAAGTAAAAAAGCGTTAACAATTTCTATGGCTTTAATTTCATTTTCAGGATTAAGCCATAAAATTGCCTCAGCTTCTCGGGGGATAGCATTTCTTCTCGAACCGCCACTCAAATAACTTATTTGATAATTAACTGCTTCAAGATTTTTCAGAACTAATCCTAATAACTTAATTGCATTTGCTCTTCCTTCATGAATATTAATTCCAGAATGTCCTCCTTTCAAGCCGGATATAAACAGGTAATATGGTTTATATTTCGAATTTAATTTCCCGTAATTAATTCTTAATGAACCAATTGTATCCATTCCTCCAGCGCAACCAATATAAAATGCTCCATCTTCTTCAGTATCAAGATTCAATAAATATTTACCTGATATAAAATCATTTTGTAAATTGTTTACACCTGTTAAGCCTGTCTCTTCATCAACAGTAAATAATAATTCTATTGGTCCGTGTTCGAAAGTATCATCCAATGCTATAGCAAGAGCAGCTGCAACACCAATTCCATTATCAGCTCCAAGTGTTGTTCCATCGGCTTTAATCCATTCTCCCTGTTTAATTAATTTAATTGGGTCTTTATCAAAATCATGAATTGTTTCTTTATTTTTTTCGCAAACCATATCGAGATGACTTTGCAATACAATTGTTGGTGCATTTTTGTAATTTGGCGTTGGTGGCAAATAAATTAGAATGTTACCTGTTTGGTCTTCTTTAAAACTGAAGTTGTGTTGACCTGCAAAATTTTTAATGTATAATCGAATTCTTTCTTCATGTTTTGATTGGCGGGGTATTTGACTTATTTCAAAAAATCTTTTCCATAAGATTTGAGGAGAAAGACCTTCAATAACTTCATAAGACATAAATTTCTCTCTTAATTATGTCGAATATTTAGAATATCACCATCTTTAACAATGTATTCTTTGCCTTCGAGGCGCCAGGCTCCTGCTTCTTTACACTTGCTAAAAGAACCATACTTTATAAAATCATCATAATGAACAACTTCGGCTCTAATAAATTTATTATAAAAATCAGAATGAATTACTCCTGCAGCCTGCTGAGCATTGTAATTTTTCTTGATTGTCCATGCTCTGCATTCATCTTCGCCTACTGTAAAGAAAGATTGTAATCCAAGCATTTCATAAGAAGTTCGTAAAATTTTACTCAATGCAGATTCCTTAATTCCATAATCTTCCATAAAAATTTTCTGGTCATCCTCATTGAGTTTTGAAAGTTCGAGTTCAATTTTAGCAAAGAATGGAATTATCGGAACATTAATTTTATCTAATTTCTTTCTAATTTCTTCTACTTCACTATCTACAGTTTGAATTGCATCTTCATCATAATTAATTGCAATTGCAAGAGGTTTTAGTGTAATTAATTGAAAGCCGGATAATAATTTTAATTCATTTTCATCGAGATGAAGTGTTCTTAAAGGCTGTTCTTTTTCACAGTGGGCAAAACATTTTTCTATTACAGGATATTCTCTTTTTAATCTCTCATCTTTAGATTTTTGTAAATCTTTTTTTAGCTTTTCAAGACGATTCTCAAGAAATGCTAAATCCGAAAGAAGAAATTCTGTTTCCAGAAATTCTATATCTCTCACAGGATTAATATCGCCAAGAGGATGAATTATTGTATCATCATGAAAAGCACGAATTACATAAAACAATGCATCATTGTTTCTAACACTATTTAAAAAAGAAGAAGTAATTTTAACTTTGTTATCTTCAGACATTCTTAAACCCGGGATATCAAATACTTCAATAGTAGCATTAACTTTCTTTTTAGGATTGAAAATTTTTGTAAGGTTATCCAGTCGCTCGTCTGGCACTTTAACTACTTCTACGGCTGCTTCTTCTTTTATTGCACTCTGTTGTGAAGAACTTTTTGAAAGTGTATGAAATAAAGTTGTTTTACCTGAAAATTGTAACCCAACCAGACCAATTTGCATTCTACTTTCTCAAAAATTAATTTCAAAATTTGTGATTATTAATATAATAAATAATGCATAAGATAAAGAGCTAAATATTAAGAAAATTCTATACTTTTTTAATTAAACCAGAAAGTAAAATGTAATTTATGAAACAATTTGTGTATGCAATGCTATTTCTTCTAAGATTGAAGTAACCTTTAAGCAATCACTCAGTTCACCTGAAAATACTACTGCTTTTCCTTTCACATGAGCTTCGAAAGCATATTTACGTGCTTGTTCATAACTGCAGCCAATTGCTTTAATTAATTGCTGAATAACCTCGTCAAATGTATGAATATCATCATTGTAGAGAATAACTTTGTAAGGAAGATTAACTGTTACTTCTTCTTCTATTACAGGTTCTACTTGACCGGGTTTCAACTCTTCCATAACTTATTCTCCAATTTCTACTCTAAATTATAAAAATGATTCCAAAAAGTGAATTCAAAAAAATATACTTCATTAAACAGAATTCTTGTATGAGCAAATTAATTTAAATAAATACAAAAAACATTTTATATTATTTTGAAAATTCAATTGTGTGATAATATATTTCAACATCAAGATTGAACATTTTTGGAGGATAGATGAAAATAGCAGTTTGTATCAATCATGTTCCGGACACAGCAGCAAAAATTAATATCAGCAGCGATGGCAAAAACATTGATTCTACGGGTGTAACTTATGTATTAAATCCTTACGACGAATTTGCAATTGAAGAAGCACTTAAGACCAAAGAAAAATTGGGAGGCGAAACAGTAGCAATTAGTCTTGGTGGAGAAGCAAATAAGGAAACATTAAGAAAAGCGTTGGCTATGGGCATTGATGAAGCAGTGTTATTAAAAGATGAAAGCTATCGTGATTCACTATCGGTTGCAAAAGCTCTTGCAGACGAAATTAAATCTCAAGGAGCAGAAATTGTTTTCTTTGGCAAGCAGTCCGTTGATTATGATAATTCGATTGTTGGACAACTTGTTGCTGAACTATTAGGTTATAATTCTGTTTCAACAGTAGTGGAGCTAAACATTTCAGAAAACAAAATTATTGCTGCAAGAGAAATTGAAGGCGGCAAAGAAGTAGTTGAAACTTCGCTGCCGGTTGTAATTACTGCTCAAAAAGGTTTAAACGAGCCGAGATATGCATCATTAAAAGGAATAATGGCTGCAAAGAAAAAAGTCATCACAGAAAAACAACCTTCATCATATCAAAATTATGTTGAAATAATTGAAATGAAGAAGCCTGCACCAAAACAACAGGGCAGAATATTAGGAACAGATGTTTCGGCTGTTCCAGAGTTAGTCCGTTTATTGAAAGAAGAAGCAAAAGTAATTTAGGGTGATAATATGGCAAATAAAATTTTAGTTTTCCTTGAACAAAGAAATAGTCAAATAAAAAAATCTTCGTTCGAAGCTGTAAAAGCTGCTTCAGATATTGCAAAGAAACTTAATTATGAAATAGAAGCAATTACAATTGGAAATAACATTGAGAATCTCGAAGAAGCTGGAAATTATGGAGTTAATAATGTTGTTCATTTCAAAAATTCACAATTAGAAAATTATTCTACTTCTGCATACACAAAAATTTTATTCAATTATTTTAATGAAACTGAAGCTGAAATTTTATTCATATCCGGAACAGCCTTAGGAAAAGATTTAGCTCCTCATGTTTCTGCAAAATTAGATTGTGGATTAGTCAGCGATTGTATAGCTTTAAAATACAAAAACAATGAGTTAATTGCAACGAGACCAATTTTTGCTGGGAAAGCTTTGATGGATGTAAAAATTAGCAGCTCAAAAAAAATATTTGTGCTTCGTCCAAATGTTTTTAAGGCTGAAAAAGTTTCTGATTCAAAAGCTGAAGTAAAAACAATAAATGTAGAAGATATAGATTTATCAACAAGAGTTATTGAAATCAAAAAATCTGATGGAAAACTTGATGTTGCAGAAGCAGATATTATAGTTTCAGGTGGAAGAGGAATGAAAGGACCGGAACATTTTAATCTTGTAGAGCAATTAGCAGAAGTTTTAGGCGGAGCTGTAGGAGCTTCGCGCGCTGTAGTTGATGCCGGCTGGAGGCCACATAGCGAACAGGTAGGACAAACAGGAAAAACTGTCTCGCCTACTTTATATATTGCTCTTGGCATTTCAGGTGCAATTCAGCACCTTGCAGGTATGAGATCTTCGAAATATATTGTTGCCATAAATAAAGACAAAGATGCTCCAATTTTTCAGATTGCAGATTATGGAATCATTGGCGATGTTTTTGAAATTGTTCCATCATTAATTGAAGAAATTAAAAAAGTGAAATCAAATTGAACAAAGTACAGGTAGAAATATTAGGATTATCAGCAAGCCCTTCTACAGGAGGGGCTTATGCTTTACTTCTCAAAGAAGTTTATGGCATACGACGCCTTCCAATCATTATTGGTTCTTTCGAAGCTCAATCAATTGCTCTCGAAATGGAAGGCATAAAAGCACCAAGACCTCTTACTCATGATTTGTTAAAAAGTGTTATCGAACATCTGGGTGGAACTGTTACAGAAGTAATTATAGATGAACTCAAAGACAATACTTTCTATGCAAAAATTAAAATCGAAATATCATCTTTTACACATGAAATTGATTCTCGTCCAAGTGATGCAATTGCTCTTGCAGTAAGAACTGGCACTCCAGTTTATGTGGCAGAAGATGTGATGAGACTTGCCTCGTTTGTTCCATCAAGCGAAGACATTGAAGAAGAATCTCATGAAGAAGAAAATCCAGAAGAGGAAGAAGATAAACCTGCTAAGAAATCATCAAAAGAAGCGAGACTTGCTGAATTACAGGACCAGCTAAGAGAAGCTATAGAAAAAGAAGATTACGAACGTGCAGCAAAATTGAGAGATGAAATCAATAAAATTAAAGGGCAGCAGAACTAAAATTAATTCTCTTCTATCAATTGAAAGCAACTTTTCCAATTTCACATTCAAGACATTTCCCTTTCGAACAGTAACTTCTAAATAAATCAATCATTCCTTGTGAAAGTATTGTTTTATTAATGTATTCATTTAAGGAAAGAGCGTTCCCGACATCTGTAATAATTTGATTTTCAGATTTCTGTTCATAGATACTATACACTTTCATAATTTTCTTTGGAAGAATCTTGTTGCCAAAAATTTCAAAATAAACTGCAAAGAAAGGCAGAATAACATTAATTACAATTTCATCTGCTCGAGTTGCACCAACAAAATACTTAATTTCATTTTTCGCTAATTGATTGAACACATAATGATTTTTCCAGTAGCCTTCCGATTTAATTACAAAAAGTGATCGCAGTGAATTAATTAATACTGTCAATTTCTGAATCTCAGTAATTTTCTTTGCGATTACTCCAATTAAATCTTCATGTAAAATTTCATTTATAATTCTTGCTCCAGCCGCAATTCTTATTGTAGGAAAGTTTTGAGGTCTAAGTCTAAAGAAATGCCATTGAGTTTCATTCATATACTTTCCATCATAAAAAGGTTTTATAGAATTCCAGTGAAGCAAAATACTATCAAGATATTTTTTGCTTTCTTCTTCATTAACTTCTTTATTTGAATTTATTAATCCGGATATGTAAAATAATGCAGCCTCAAACTTTTGAATAATTACTCCATCTCTTTCAATCTTTTTGAGAAAATCAATATTTGCATATTGAGCTAATGTTGTCATAGGAACTTTATTTTTTGAGTAGCCAAGGGCTTCAAAAACAAGTTCATAGAATAATTGCTGCCATACTTCTTTGTTCGAAAAATCAGAATGTTTGAACTGCCGCTCGTGAAATTTAGGAGTTAATTCGTAAGAGATTGCGGGTTCTTTAATGTTTAATTCCTTTAAAAACTGGAGTTCTTTAAGTCGTTCATAAATTCTTTTGCATTTTTTATTAAATCTTTCAATTCCCAATTTAGTTAAAAATTTTTCTTTTACTTCAAATGGGACAGTTCGATTTGCTTCAGAACATTTGAGTAAACTAATTGTATCTTTTCTATCTACATCTATGCTGCTTTTTAATTTCTCTATAGTTTCATCATGAATTAAATTTGATAAACAAATTGAAGGGACTTTTCTTCCGTTTCTGGTATAAACATAACCATGATTATTTTTATTGGTAAGTGTTACATGAAGAATTACACTGTTATATTTATTGTCGATATTATGCCCGTGTGTCTTCCAGTCTGAATAATCAATATCAATCTCAACATCACCTACATAAGTCAGATTTCCAATTCTAATTCGAGCATTTTTAAAATCAGGTCCTGCCGAATTTTCGTTGCGACTGCCTTTATCAATAATAAATATATCGTCGCCATTATCTACTTTAATGATGTCATTAAAATGGTGTTTTTGCCAAATTTCGTAAAGAATGCTCTCTTGAATTTTTTGTTCTGAACCCATAGGTCCGTTATATTCTTTTATTTAGAAAAGAATTGTCTAAGCTACTGCACTTCAAATTAACACAATATTTTTCCAAATGCTACTGTTTTCTTTATAAGCTCTGGATTATAGAATTCATCTTTACAATTTCATTTCTGATTGTAGCAGGAAATGAATTTGAATTATCACAATAAATTAAAGAACGACTAATATTTATCAAATAATTTTGGTTATGTGCGGCATTAAATATTTTTACAACATCTTCAAGACTGCCGCCCTGAGCACCCACTCCCGGAAGAAGAACCGGCAAATCTCCAAACAACTTTATATTTTCTTCCAGTTCTTTCGCATTTGTTGCCCCAAAAACAATCCCACAATTTTTATTTTGATTCCATTCTTTTACTTTTTCAATAATTTTTTGAAAAACAAATTTGTCCTCGTTTAGTTTTAATTTCTCAAAATCTTCTGCTCCTTTATTCGAAGTAAGAGCAAGAATAAAATTAAGTTTATTTTTAAATTGCAAAAAAGGTTCAAGTGAATCAAAACCCATATAAGGATGCAGAGTAACAGCATCACACTTAAAATAATTAAAAATTGATTCAGCATACATTTGCGAGGTGTTACCTATATCGCCGCGTTTTGCATCACCAATAATCAGTATATCTTTTGGAATTAATTCAATTGTAGCTAAAAGATTTTCAATCCCCTTTAATCCATCTTTTTCATAAAATGCAAAATTTATTTTAAATGCAGCAGCCGATTCATATGTATTTTCAATTACAATTTTGTTGAATTCAACAACTGGATTTTTTGCATTTCTTAAATACTCAGGAATTTTGTTAATAACTGTGTCAAGTCCAACACAAATATGAAAATTTTTAAGTTGTCTCTGAATTAATTTTTCCTGTGCAGTCATAGTTTTTATATATAATTAAGTATGAAGTTTTCTATTTCTATAAATATTTAATACTATTCCAAGTAAAATCATATTTGACAATAAAGAACTTCCGCCATAACTCAAAAATGGAAGAGGCAAACCGATAACAGGAGTCAATCCTAAATTCATTCCAATATTAATTGCAAAATGTGAAAATAATAAGCTCAAAAATCCAATGATTATTAGAGCACTAAATTTATCTTTTGCAAGAGAAGATAATTTAAGAAGTCTGATAAAAATTATTAGAAACAGAATTAGAACAATTATGCTTCCTAAAAATCCAAACTCTTCACCTATTACACAATAAATAAAATCTGTCCATTGTTCAGGAATAAATCTCAGCTGAGTTTGATTACCCTGCATAAATCCTTTTCCAAAAAGTCCACCTGAACCAATAGCAAGTTTAGCTTGAAGAGCATTATATCCAGAACCAAGCGGGTCGGCAGATGGGTCTAAAAATGCTGCTATTCTTTTTTGTTGATGAGGTTTAAGAATTTTATATACATAATCGAAAAAGAAACTTGCCCCCAAATTCATCACAAATACTACGATACTGTTAAAAATATCTCTCTTAAATAAAAATAATGCAATTACAACTCCAGCAAGTGATAGAGCAAAAGTAAAAGTTCCGAATAATGAAGCAAGAGTTACTATTCCAGGAGAAAGAACTACGAACAAACCAAATAAACTAATTCCGCTCCAGTAAATTAATGATAATGTAATAATTGCAAATACTATTGCTGTGCCTGTATCTGGTTCAAGCAAAATTAATAATACCGGGACAAAACCAATTATCAATGCAATTCCAATATCCGGAATATTATTTATATCTCTATCTTTATAAGTTAACCAATAAGACAATGCCAATATAGTTCCAATTTTAGCAAACTCTGATGGTTGAAAACCAATAGGACCAAAGTCAAGCCAACTTTTCGAACCATAAACAGATTTGCCTATAACTAAAACAAGCACCAAAAGAAAAATTGAAGCTGCATAAAAAGGAATTGTAAATTTCTTAAATGTCTGTTGTGGAAGCGAATATATAATCAAAAAAATAATTAGAGATACCAATACAAAAAAAACTTGCTTTAGAAAATTACCACTTGCAGTTGGATGATTAGCCGTTGAACTATATATAGCCACTAATCCAATTGCGATTAGAATTATTGCAGGAATAAAAATCATCAAATCAAATTTGTCATTTAACTTATAATCAATTTTCACTTTTATTCTTTCCTGAATTTACTAATGCACTTAAATATGCAGGTTTTTCAATTTTGATTTTATCTTTTTTCAAATATGCTTTAATTATATCTCTTGCTATAGGAGCTGCATTGACACTACCAAAGCCTGCATTTTCTACAATTACAGCTATTGCAATCTTAGGATTTTTATATGGTGCAAAACCAATAAATATTGCGTGGTCTTTTCCATGTGGATTTTGAGCAGTTCCAGTTTTACCGGCAATTTCAATATCAGGCATTCTAATGTTAGTTGCGGTTCCTGCTCCATTAACAACTCGAAACATTGCTCTTCTTACAATATCAAATGATTTTTTACTTATTCCTATATCAAAGTATTCAGGTTTTATTTCAATGTACTTTCCTGTTTTTGTTTCAATGTAACCTTTTAAGAAATGAGGTTTAGCTGTTTTTCCATAATTAGCTATCAATGCAGCATATTGTGCTAATTGAATTGGAGTAACACTTAGTTCTCCCTGACCAATTCCCAAACTTACTAATATTCCTTTAGGCCATCTATCTTTACCAAAAACTTTATCATAATATTCTCTCGTTGGAACAATTCCTGGAGACTCCTCGCTAATATCAACACCTGTTTTTTTCCCAAAGCCTAATTTTTTTGCATACTCTGACCATTTATCAATTCCAATTTTTAATGCTAATTGATAATAAAAAGTATTGCAAGATTTTTCGATTGAGGTAATTACATCAACACTTCCATGAACATGAAGGCATTTAAAAAATCTATCTCCAAATTGAAAGCCGCCACCGCAGTATGCTCTATAGTTTGTATCAATTATTCCTTCTTCAAGAGCGGCTAAAGCCGAAACCATTTTGAATGTTGAACCTGGAGAATACATTGACATTGTTGCCCTGTTGAACAATGGTCTGTTTTCATCTAAGTTTAATTTTCTCCATACATCACTTGATGTTACCGTAGCAAATTCTGAAAGGTCATATTGAGGTGAACTTAAGAATGCAAGTATTTCACCTGTTGATGGTTCAATTGCAACAACAGCTCCGCGTTTATCAACAAATAATGATTCTGCTACCATTTGTGCATCCTTATCAATTGACAGAATTAAATCGTAACCTTTGATTGCAGGTTTATCATGTTTCCCATTTTTATAACTGCTGATAATCTTCTGCCGTGAGTCTACCAATACATATTGAATTCCTTTTTCGCCGCGAAGAAAATCTTCATAAGTTTTTTCTATTCCAACGAACCCAATTTCATCTCCCATCATATATTTATTCTTTTTCTTCTGAAGCAAATCTGCAGATATCTCTTTTGTATATCCAAACATATGTGAACCTATTACGCCGTATGAATAATCTCTTTGAGTTTCGATAACATAATCTACACCGGGAAGTCTGCTTGCATTTTCTTCGTACCATGCAATTACTTTAAATGGAATATCTCTTGCAATTCTTCTCGGAATATACCGTGAATATTGCTGAGTTTGTTTTAATATTCTGTCAATATAGCCAGGTTGTACACCCAGAATTGTTTCAATGTATGGAGATAATTTTTTATCATATTCAGCAGGAGTAATTCTTAAAGTGAATGTTGGCTTGTTTCCAACAAGAATATTATGATTTCTATCATAAAGAACTCCTCGCGGGGCTATCTGATAAATTGGTTTAACACTGTTTTCATTTGCTTTGGTTGAATAAGTTTTTTCCTGCAATATCTGCATATTAAATAATTGCAAAACCGAAATGCAAAAAAATCCAACTATGATTGCAAAAATTATTCTCGCTCTTAGTGATGAACCAAAGCTCGAATCGTTCATCTTAATTCCTTTCTTGTATTAAATAAAATCACAGGCAAAGCAAAAAATGCAGTATAAAGTCCAGGTAATATTCCTCCTTCAAGTATAAAATAAAAAATATTTAATTCATTATAAGAACTAGATAAAAGATTATATAAAAATGAATTTATTGTTGCCGAAATAAATACAATTATAAGAAATTCATTTGTTGCAGTATTAATTTCAATTTTGTTCTCATTGAAAAAATATCCGGCAATAAACCCGGAGATTGTAAACGAAAACATAAATGCTCCTAACAATCCACCTGAAATTGAATCATATAAAAAGCCAAGCACAAAACCCAGCAGTGTGCCGTATATCTGACCATACTTTAATGTAAAAAAACAAATCAGAATAACTATCAGATTAGGAGTAATGGCATCAATTGATAAAAGTGGCATTACAACAAGCTGAACTGAGGCAAGCGGGATAAATAATAAAATTGGTTTTATAAAATTCCAGAGCATAATTATTTCTTCAATAAATTCATTTCTAAATTATTAATTTGTTTGCTTGGGACAATCTTTATTACAAATAAATTATCAACAGAATTAATATCAACAAATGGTTTTACACTCAAATTATGAAGCAACCCAATTGGAACTGGTTCTCGTTTAGAAATTATTCCAACTGGAATTTGTGGTGGTAAAATTGTACTGAAATCAGAAGTAATAACTCTGTCACCAACTTTAACTTCATAAGTTGATGGAATATTTTTAATTATTAATTCATTACCATTCCAGCTTAAAACCCCATCGACATTCAATCTTTCAATTGTTACAGCTATATTAAGATTATTATTATACAAAGTTTTGACAACAGAAAAATTTTTTGAGGTATCTACCACAATTCCAATCAAACCTTTATCATTTATAACCGGCATTCCAATTAAAACTCCATCATAAGAACCTCGATTTATAATAAAGTTCCCTTGAGTTTTGTTTACAAGTTTCGAAACGACATCGGCACTTAACAACTGAAATTTGCTTGTATCTTTAAAATTCAGCATTGAACGAAGATTTTCGTTTTCTAAACCTTGTTTTCTCAGTTTATTTATTTCAAGCATTAATTTAGCATTTTCTTCTTCAAGTTCTTTAAGTGAATAATCATTTTTAAGGTATGATAAAGGATAGTTCAGAATTTTATTAAAGAAAGCATAGTTGCCAAATGCAAAAGTTCTAATTTTTTTTATTGCGGGTTTTTCGTTTGTTGAAAACAGAGATATACTAATTATTGAAAGGAATACAACTAAAAAGTATTCTTTGAAATTATTTATAATTCTTCGTAAAAATTTTATCATCAGTAAGTTCTTTTACGTATAAACACCTTAGAATATTTGTTCATATTTTCGAGTGCCTTGCCTGTTCCGCGAACTACAGCAGTTAATGGGTCATCAGCAACATGTACAGGCAAGTTAGTTTCCATTCTTATTCTTTCATCAAGGCCTTTCAATAAGGCACCGCCACCTGTAAGCATAACACCACGGTCAAGAATATCAGCCGAAAGTTCTGGAGGAGTTCTTTCAAGAGTTTGACGCACTGCTTCTACAATTTGTGTAATGCTTTCATTTAAGGCTTCTCTAATTTCTACAGAACTTACTTCTGTAGTTTTGGGAATACCGCCAACTAAATCTCTTCCTTTAACTTGAATTGTTATTTCCTCTTTCAATGGAACAGCAGAGCCAACTTCGCATTTAATTGCTTCAGCAGTTCTTTCTCCAATTAACAAATTATAATTTTTCTTAAAGAACTGCATAATTGCATTGTTCATTTCATCACCTGCAATTCGAATTGATTCTTCATTAACGATACCGCCAAGAGCTATTACAGCAATTTCTGTAGTTCCTCCTCCAATATCAATAATCATATTGCCAACAGGAGCTTCTACATCAATACCAATTCCAATTGCAGCTGCCATTGGTTCTGCAATCAAATGGACTTCCTTTGCACCAGCGTGTTCAGCTGCATCTCTTACAGCTCGCTTTTCAACTTCAGTTACACCACTTGGAACGGCAATAACGATTCTTTTGGAAGTAAATGAATTGGGAGTTACTTTTTTAATAAAAGCTCGAATCATACCTTCTGCAATTTCAAAATCTGCTATTACACCATCACGCATAGGTCTTGTCACTCTTATATCGCGATGTTCTCTGCCCTGCATTTCTTTTGCTTTATTTCCAAGTTCAATAATTCTTTTTGTGTTTCTATCAAATGCAACTATTGATGGTTCGTTTAAAACAATTCCTTTCCCTTTGATATAAATTAGAGTATTTGCAGTACCAAGGTCTATTGCAACATCTGTTGTAAATAAATCAAATAATCCCATAGTTCCTCTTAATGTTTAAAATTTCTGATTCCAGTAAAAATCATTGAAATATTTTTTTCGTTAGCAGCTTTAATTACTTCATCATCACGAACTGAGCCGCCGGGTTGAATTACTGCAGTTATTCCGTGTGATGCTATTTCGAGCAAACCATCTGCAAATGGGAAAAATGCATCTGATGCGGCTACTGCACCATTCAAATCGTGTCCAAATTCTTTTGCTTTCATAGCTGCAATCTTTGCTGAATCTAAACGCGACATTTGACCTGCTCCAACCCCAATTGCTTTTTTATCCTTTACAAAAACAATTGCATTAGATTTTGTATGCTTGCAAACAACCCATGCAAATTTTAAATCCTCAAGTTCATTTTCACTGCACTTTCTTTCGGTTACATATTTCAGCATTGATTCATCAAGTTTTGAGTTATCTTTTTCCTGAACAAGTAAACCACCAGGAACACTTTTTATTACTAATTCATCTTTATCAGGATTTTTTTTCACTTTAATTAATCTACGATTTTTTTTTGTCATTAACTTCTCTAATGCATTTGGGGAATAAGAAGGAGCACAAATAATTTCTAAAAATATTTCATTCAATTTTTCAGCTGTATCTTCATCAACCTCAGAATTAAAAGCTACTATTCCTCCAAATGCAGAAATTGGGTCGCATGATAATGCTTTTTCGTATGCACTTTTTACATCATTACCAATTGCTGCCCCACATGGATTTGTATGCTTTATAATTGCACAACCAAACTTTTCCATTTCTGTAACGAGTTCAACTGCTGCAGTTAAATCAACAATATTATTGTAAGAAAGTTCTTTTCCGTGAAGCACTTCAAAATAATCTTCAAAGTTTCCAAATAGATAAGCTTTTTGATGAGGATTTTCTCCGTATCTCAAATCAAAAGAAGATTTATAATTCAATCTAATTTCTGTTTTTGGCTGATTAAACTCTTTCTCAAAGTAATTTGCAATTAATGTATCGTAATATGATGTGTATGCAAAGGCAGCATAAGCTAATTTTTCTCTGGTTTCTAAACTGATTTCACCTTTTTTTAATTCATCTAAAAATTCATCGTATTGATTTGGATTTGTAAGCACAGAGACATACTTATAATTTTTTGCAGCAGCACGAATTAAACTTGGTCCTCCGATATCAATGTTCTCAATTTTTTCTTCGAGTGAAATATCATCACGGTTCACAACTTTTGGGAAAGGATAAAGATTTACACAAACTATATCAATTGGAACAATATTATTTTCTTCCGCCTGAATTTTATCTGTTGAATTATCCCGACGCATCAATATTCCGCCAAAAATTTTGGGATTAAGAGTTTTAACTCTTCCTGAAAAAATTTCTGGATAAGAAGTAAAAGAACTTATTTCAATGCAATCAATTTTATTTTCTATCAAAAGTTTTGCTGTATTACCAGTAGCAAGTATTTTGTAATTGAGGAGATTTAATTGTTTTGCAAATTCAACAATTTTAGTTTTGTCAGAAACACTTATTAAAGCTAACTTTTCCAACTTTGCTCCTTAATTATTCTAAAATTAATACGCGATTATTTTCTATAATAATTTTATTATCTGCAAATTTTTCTACAACAAATGGAAGAAGTTCATGTTCTATTTTCAAAACTCTTTCAGCAATTTCTTCTGGAGATTTAACATCACTTATATCAACTGCTCTTTGAGCAATTATTTTTCCATTATCATAAATTTTATCTACAAAATGAACTGTTGCCCCTGACACTTTAGCCGAAGAATTAAATACTGCCTGATGCACATTAATTCCATACATTCCTTTGCCGCCAAAAGATGGAAGCAATGCAGGATGAATATTAATTATTTTATTTTCAAAAGCATCTACAAATTCATCCGGAATTTTTTTAAGAAAACCTGCTAAGACTACCAGTTCTACATTCATTCTTTTCAGTTCATCAATTAAATTGAAATAAGTAATAAAATTTTCTTTTTCTTTTGTGCTGACAAAATAAACCGGAATATTTTTTTCTTCAGCAAATCTAACTGCGGGACAATCTAATTTATCACTTACAATTGCAGCTATCTCTACTTTCGATTTTGGTACCTTCTCGTAAATCGCCTTTAAGTTTGAACCCCGTCCTGATACAAACACTGCAATTTTTAACATAATTTTAATCTTATTAAAAATTATCTAAAATGATGTGAATAATCAATGAAATCATTTAGAATCAATGCTTAATTCTATTAAGTTTTCTTTTTAGATTTTCAATTAAAGATTGAATATAATCTCTAAACTCATAATCATTACTTTCCTCGGCTGCAGCAAGATATTTTTTAGCATTTTCTTTATCATTTAAGAAGTAATTGCATTTAGCTATTATAAAGTTTGCAAAGGGCACAGTCCATTTTTCCCTTTTATCTTCCAATTCTAAAACATCTTTAGCATATTTTACTGCATCCTGCAAATTCCCGAGATAAAGTGAGGCTTCACTCAAATAAATTAGTGCAAGATTTTTTCTGCCATGATTTATAGATTCAATTTTTGATTTTATACTGTCGTAAGCAATTTTATACCAACCCGCATCAATATAGTTTTTCATTCTAATGAGAAATAAATCGACTGAGGAAATGCCGCTGTCCATAAAATATTCACTTTTTTCTTTTGCATAGGCATCTTCGAATAAATCTGCATTACCTTCGTTAGCTTTATGAAGGTACTTTTTATACTCATCATCATCATTCAACATTTTATAACTTAATGCAATATTTAATGCTGCACTACCTTTTAAGTCTGGTTCTCTTGTAGTTTTAAGAAAGATTTGATAATGCTGAATTGCTTTTCCAAACTGATTTTTTTTGAAGTAAATTTCTCCTTTACGATAATTAGCAAGCGATGTAACTTGCGGAAAATATTTGTTGTCAAGTTTTATTACATCGTTCAATATTTTAAGAGCATTGTCTAATTTTTTATCTCTGATTAAAGTAACGGCATACTGATAACGAAACAGAGAGTTATTTGGATAATTAGAAATAAGTTTTCTTAATAAGTTATAAGAACTATCATAAGCAGCAAAATAATCCGAATAAATTTTTGCAAGATGAAACTCAATTTCTGTTTTGTCAAGAATTCCTTTTCTATAAGCAGTTTTGATGTAATTAAATCCTTTATATTTATCAGAGGACAGGCCTGTAAGGTCTACAGCCCATTTTAAAAAGTCAGGCACAAAACTCATAGCATAATTAAAAAGTCCAAGACCAAAATATGCATCATAAAATTTAGGATTTATCTTTAATGCTTTTTCATAATAATCTATAGCTTTTTTACTATACCACAATGCATCAACAGAAGAATTATTAGTTGCATTAATCATTGCACGCCACGAGGCAAGATTTCCCGCCATATATGTAATTCTAAAATTATTTTGATTGATTTCAAGGAGTGAGTCAATTTTAATTTGAGCAAGTTCCGCATATTTATTGAATTCATTAAAATGATATTCCTCTCTGCTTCCAAGAAAACACCAGAAATGAATTTGAGCTAAATGAAAATATCCATGCGGTAAATTTGGAGCTCTTTTAATTACACGATTAAAAATTTTTTCTGCAGAATTAATTTCCATATTGTAGGCTTTAAAGATGCCTTGCTGAATCAATTGATTGGTAGTTGTTTGAGCTTCGTATTTATTTAAGAGAATAATTGTTATAAAAATGGTTAAAAGAAATTTTTTCAATTTTTATTTTTCTCCTTTGAAAATTGATAAGCAGCTCTTACAAATTCCCGGAAAAGTGGATGAGCTTTTGTGGCTCGGGATTTCAGTTCTGGATGAAACTGACATCCAACAAACCACGGATGATTTTCAAGTTCAATCATTTCAACTAATTTTTCATCAGGTGAAAGCCCACTGAATATCATTCCATGTTGTTCAAGAATTGGTCTAAATTTGTTATTGACTTCATAACGATGTCTATGGCGTTCAGAAATTTTTTGTTTTTTATATGCTTCGTAAGCTTTAGTCTTCTTTTTAAGTATGCAAGGATAAGCACCGAGTCTCATTGTGGCGCCTTTCATTTTCACTCTTGCTTGGTCAGGCATAATATGAATAACATTAAAAGCATTATTTTTTGTGAACTCTGCGCTGTTAGCTTTTTTAAGTCCACATACATTTCTTGCAAATTCTATAACTGCACATTGCAGGCCAAGACAAATTCCAAAAAATGGAATTTTATTTTCACGAGCATATTGAATAGCAAGAATTTTCCCTTCAATTCCTCTTTCACCAAAACCACCCGGAACAAGCAAGCCGTCGTAATCTTTCAATATTGCTTCAGCTCCTTTTGCTTCAACTTCTTCCGAACTAATAAAATCAGCTATAACCTTTACATTATTTTCAGCTCCTGCGTGAATAAATGCTTCTGAAATACTTTTATATGCATCTTTATTTTCTACATATTTTCCGCATACTGCAATTTTAACTTCTTCGGTTGAATTTTTGATTTTATCCACAAAAGATATCCATTCTTCAAGATGAAGATTAATATCCGGTAATTTCAATTTGTCAAGAATAATTCTATCTAATTCCTGTTCATAAAGGATTAATGGTACTTCATAAATTGTAGAACAATCGTAAGCAGAAATTACAGCTTCAGGTTTAACATTAGTAAACAGAGCAATTTTATCACGAATTTCTTTTGATAATTTCTCTTCTGAACGACAAACTAAAATGTTAGGTTGAACTCCAAGTTCCAATAAATTTTTAACACTATGTTGAGTTGGTTTAGTTTTCATTTCTCCTGCCGAAGCAATGTAGGGCACGAGTGTTACATGAACACTAATTGCATTTTTTCTTCCCATTTCAAGCATAATTTGCCGCATTGCTTCAATGAAAGGTAAGCTTTCAATATCGCCAACAGTTCCGCCAATCTCAGTAATAATTATATCATATTTTCCTGTTTCACCAAGAAGTTTCATTCTTCTTTTAATTTCATCAGTAATGTGAGGAATAACTTGAACTGTAGCTCCAAGAAAATCGCCTCTTCTTTCTTTAGTTATCACTTCATAATAAACCTGGCCTGTAGTGGTATTATTTGCACGAGTCATGTCAACATCCAGAAATCTTTCGTAATGACCTAAATCCAAATCTGTTTCTGCTCCATCATCTGTTACATAAACTTCTCCATGCTGGAATGGATTCATGGTGCCAGGGTCTACATTAATATAAGGGTCAAACTTTTGAATGGTGACACTGTAGCCGCGCAGTTTCAATAGAAGACCAATTGAAGAAGCTGTTATTCCTTTTCCTAACGAAGAAACAACGCCTCCCGTTATAAAAATATACTTAACTTTCTTTTTGTGGGACATTAAACTTCAACATTATGGTAGAAAATCTCGGGTTGAAAAATAACAAAAATTGTTCATTTGTCTATCAAAATTCAGAAATGATTGTCAAAAAAATTTATTTTTTTATTCATCAAGTGCAAAATATTCATTCCCCTTAGGAATTTTAATTAAATAAATTTTATTTGATTTATTGGGAAGATAATTATCTCTAAGCCATGGATTTAAGAGCTTAAGTATTTTGTAATTTACTCCATGTTTTTCGGCAAAGTCGGCAAGATTTTGTATTGAACTTTTTACTCTAATTTCTTCAGTTTCAATTGGCTGATACAAATCTTCCTTTCTAAGATAATAACCATACTTTTCTGGATTAGTCATTATTTCTTTCATTGCAAGTATTCTTGCTACAAACCTATAAGTTTCGGTATTAAGGAACAGATTATAATAATTTTTAGACTTTTGACGATTAATTTGTAAATCTATTCCATTCATCCCATAGTTATAAGATGCAGCTGTGAGTGTCCAGCTTTTGTATTTCGAGTGAGCTTCTCTCAAATATTTGCAGGCAGCTTCTGTAGATTTTTCTACATTATATCTTTCGTCTACTTCTTTTGTTACTTCCAGACCATACTTTTTTGCTGTTGCTTCCATTAATTGCCAGAAACCTACTGCACCTGCGCTTGATACAACATTTGACAAATTACTTTCAATTACAGCAAGATATTTAAAGTCATCAGGAATTCCATATTTTTTTAAAATTGGTTCAATTACTGGAAACCATCTGTTAGCTCTCTTCAATGCTAATATTGTTGATGAATGCCAGTAAGCATTTACAAGCAATTCTCTTTCAATACGTTCTTTAACATCAATATCATTTAGAGGAACTTTTTCACCACAAAAATCTAATTGTTCAGGCACTTTAGGAATAAAAATTTTGTATTCTTCAGGTTCAACTTTAACAATAACCTTTTGAACATTTTTTCTTTCCTTAAATGCCATGTAACTCATAATCAACGATAACAGTGAAATTATAAGAATTAAAATAGCTGTCACAATAATAAAAATATCTTTTCTGTTCATATGATTACTTTTTATTAAATAATTTATTACAAAATAAAATTTCCTGCTTACAAAAGAAAAAAAGACTTCAAAATAATTATGATTTAGAAAAGAAATTAAATCGATTTTTAATTAACAATTTTAGGAGGTAATAATAGAGAGCCGAAGAAATGTTCTTCGGCTCGTTAGAATTATAGATTATTTTTTCCCGAACGCAATTTCTTCGAGCATTGCAGTAGTAACTGATTTTGGTCTTTCAATTGGATAACCAAGTGCACGAGCCCAGATAATATTAGCACATACACCAAGTGCTCTTCCTACTCCAAACAAAACTGTATAAAATTCATATTCCTTAACACCATAATGCCATTGAATTACACCGGATTGAGCATCAACATTGGGCCATGGATTTTTGGCTTTTCCTTGTTCCATAAGAATTGGAGGTACAACTTTAAATAACAAATCTACATATTTGAAAATTGGGTCATCAGGAAGATGCTTCAAACAGAATTCTCTTTGTGCCATATAACGCGGGTCAGTTTTTCTTAATACTGCATGACCAAAACCGGGTATAACTTTTCCTGCTTTGAGTGTATCCCAAACGAATTGTTTCATTTCATCTTCAGTAGGAATTTTCCCTCCCATCGATTCCATTACACCATGAAGCCAGCGTAAAACTTCTTCGTTTGCTAATCCATGCAAAGGTCCTGCAAGACCATTCAACATTGCACTGATAGCATAATAAATATCAGAAAGAGCACTTGCTACAAGATGACCAGTATGTGCACTAACATTACCACTTTCATGGTCGCTGTGTAAGATAAAATAAAGTCTTGAAACATCATCATAAGGTTTATCAATTCCCATCATGTGAGCAAAGTTACCACCGAAATCTAAATGCGGGTCAGCAGGTATAATATCGCCATTTTTGTATTTCCATCTATAAATATGAGCAGCAATTTCAGGAATTTTTGCAAGAAGATTCATTGCATCTTCATAATAAGCTGACCAGTAATCTGTCTTTTTTAATCCTTGTCGATACTCTTTTGCAAAAATTGATTCTCTTTGCATCGACATAATTCCAGTAGCAAACATTGTCATTGGATGTGAATCTTTTGGCATTGCATGAATAATATCAAAAACATAAGAAGGCACTTCTTTTCTTTGATTAAATTCCTGATGAACTTCCTCTACTTCTTTTTCAGTTGGAATTTCACCAGTTAATAAAAGATAAAATAGACCTTCAACATACGGCATTTCTGCACCTGGAACTTTAGGCAGCTTTTCAAGAACTTCAGGAATTGTCATCCCACGAAAACGAATTCCTTCATACGGATCCAGATACGAAATATCAGTTACAAGACACTTAATATCACGCATCCCTCCAATTACCTGATTAATTCTTACTTCATCAACTTTAACATCACCATATTCTTTCATTAATTTCTCAGTTCGTGGTCTTTCCTGAATTATTTTCTCATGTAACTTTTCTTTTAAGGAAGACATATACCCCTCCATTTTTTATTTTTTAAGTGAACCATTTTTAATAGAATCATTTTATCGAAAAAATAATTTTTTCAGTTGCAATGTAACCACTCATAGTTGCACTTTCAATTGTCGATGGCAAATGCGGAACTGTCCAATCTCCTGCAATAATTAAATTTTCAAATGGGGTAAAAATTTTTTTTCTCACATTCAATGACTTTATATCAGGAATAAAAGTTGCTCTTTTTTCTTTTATAATTTTATAATCAATTACAATTTCACGCTTGAATATAGGAAAATATCTCTCTAAATCCGAATACAAAAGTTCTATTAGTTGTTCGTTTTTTAGATTAATAATTTTATCTGCTGCACTTGTTGTAATTGTAATATGTTTATTGTGATTAAAAACCCAGTGTATGTTAGAATCTATTAAACCATAAAACTTTTCTTTAAATGGATTATTACTCAGCCAAAAATGCACATTTAATATAGGTGAATAATTAAATTCCGGGATAAAAGAAAAATCCTTATATGATTCTGAGTTTTCTATTTTTATTTTCCTCAATGAATATGATGGAACAGCAGAAATTATGAAATCAAAATTCTCATAAGTATTTTTATCCGTAATAACTTTTTTAACTATTTCTTTTTCTACAAAAAACTTCAGCACTCTTTCAGAAGTTATAATCTTTCCACCTCTTTCTTTAATGAATTTTTCTGAGTCATTTACATATAGATTTGTCAAATCAGTAATTGGCACTAAAATTAAAGACGATTTTGAACTGTTAAAAATTCTTTTTAATACTTCCTTAAATATTTTTGCAGATGCTTCTTCAATCCTTGCATTCAACGCTCCTACAGTAAGAATTTCCCAGAATGTTTTAATTGACTCTTTTGATTGATTTTTTCTTTTAAGCCATTCTTCAACAGTAAAATTATCATCTGAATTATTATCAAATAAAAGAACCTCAGCAAGAAGTCTGATTATTTGCAATCTCGATTTTAAGCTTATTGCAGTAAATTTCATGAAAGCAAAAATCAAATTAATTGGATAAAAAAAAGTTGAAGAATTTAATTTGTAAATCTTTCCACCTTTTTCAACAAAATTTATTTTTAATGAATCAGGGAAATCAATTTTGTTTAATGCATTGATTTTTTTTAGGAAATTTAGAGTGGCATTATAACAGCCCATCATTATGTGTTGACCATTATCAAAAAAATCTTTGTGATTTGAATTTAATAATGAATATGCACGTCCACCTAATTTGGGAGAGGCTTCAATTAAAGTAATCTTAAATCCTTTATTGGAAAGATTCACTGCAGCACTTAATCCCGCAAAACCACCACCAATTATCAAACAATTTTTCATTAATAGATAAGACTATATTTAGCCCAAACACCTAATGAAATTGCAGCTTTTTCAATTGTGCTTACTTTTATTTGATTATTAAGCACATCATAATCTTTAGATTGAATTTTCTTAAGAAGCTTGAAATAGATATGCTGCATTGCACGCGCAGGAAACAATGAAGGCTTATCATCAAAATCTATTGATTGTTCTGCTTTTTCAAAAAAATAAAAAGCATTTTGACTTTCATAAGCCATCAGCTTTTTAAAATTATCATTATATTTTTTTTGAATTAGTTCTTCTTCAGTATAATCAAATTTGATTAAATCATTTTGAGGAATATAAATTCTTCCCTTATCGATATCTTTTCCTACATCACGCAAAATATTTGTTAACTGCATTGCGATTCCAAGATTTATTGCATAATCTTTTGCTGATTTATTTTTATAACCAAAAATTTCTATGCACATCAATCCAACAGTGGCAGCTACTTTGTAGCAATACTGAATAAGGTCATCAAAATTCAAATATCTCTTTCTTTGCAAATCCATTTCCATACCTGAGATTAATTCATAGAAATGTTCAATCGGTATGTTAAACTGCTTGATAATATTTGTTAATTTATTTAGCAGATAATAATCAGACTTTCCGCGAAGAGCTTTTTCAAATTCATTTTTCCATCTTCTTAAACGTTCATATTTAATATCCTCGTTTTCATTTCCTTCATCAACAATATCATCGGTCTTTCTGCAGAAAGCATAAACTGTATTCATTGCATCGCGTTTTTCCGAAGGAAGCAAACTAAAAGCATAATAAAAACTGCTTTTACTTTCTTTTGCTATTATTTTTGTTTGGTCTTTCATTTTCTAACTAATCGCTCTAAAAAATAAATTTACTAAATCTTTTTTTGAAAGAATTGGTCTATAATTCAAAGTATCGTAATCAAGTTCTTCAATTTTTTCTAAAATTCTTTCTCCGCCAAGTATCGTAAGTTTAATTTGCAATCTAAGAATACCTGGAAGATAATTTAAAATATTTTTGCCTTTATTAAACAGTTCTTTAGTTTTTTCTATATGATATTTTAACAACTGCTTAAAGTTAGCATTATTTTTTTTTAACTCAAAAATATTCTCACTCACGCCAAATTTTTTCATTTCGTTAAGAGGCAGATAAATTCTGTTCTTGCTGTAATCAATTGAAATATCTTGATAGAAATTTGTTAACTGAAGTGCGGTGCAAACTGCATCAGAATATTCCATTACTTTTTCATCTCTGATTTCAAATAATTCAAGAATTAATCTGCCCACAGGATTTGCTGACCTTTCACAATAATTCAATAAATCATCAAAAGTTTTGTATCGTGTTACTGTAACATCCTGTTCAAATGCACTTAGAAGATTGAAAAAATATTCAGGTGTAAGTCTCATGGATTTAATTGTATTTCCCAAAGCCATCCAGAAATCATCTTCATAATTTTCTTCCAGAGTATTAATAAGTTTATTCTTATAATTTTCTAAAAGCATCAATCTAAAATCTATTGGGTAATTACCTTCATCTGCAATATCATCTGCCTGACGGGCAAATTGATAAATTACAGCAATATGTTTCTTTAATCTATTAGGCAGAAAAAATGAAACTACTGGAAAGTTTTCATAGTGAGATTTGGCAAACTTAATTGCTTCATTGTATGCTTTTTTTAACCTATCAAAATCCATTTGAAAATAACTTTTGCTTTTCAACTAAGATTTGTTTTTTCTTTTAAGATTTACACGATACAAAATTATAAACAATGCAGCCATTAATAATGCGCTTATGGAATAAATGAGCCATGGAAATTTTTTCTTTTCAAAAGTAACTTCCAAACTTTTTACAGAGTTCAATGATGCAAGCGAAAATGACCATTTCGCAATATTTGAATCATTTCTCACTTCATGTGCATTTGATGAAATAATTTTTGAAGGAAGCTGCAGTTCATAATTCCATTTATACTGAGAAAATATTATCGAAAGAATTTTTGATTCACCATTCGCTGCTTCATTTTTATTAAATGGAAATATTTTTCTAAAATATTTGATGTTTCCATTTCTATCTTTTGAAAGAGATATAATTCCGATCATTCCATTTTGTGTAGTATCATTGTTAATTGAATTCAGACTTTCTACGGAATCAAATTTTAATTCAATTTCTATCCATCTAATATTATTTTTTACATAAGTTCTGCTGTTAACAAATTCAATCCCTTTTTTATTAAGATAATTTTTTTTAATTGAGTCTGCATTAAAGTTATTTATTTCGAACTTGCCTTTTCCCAGATTAAATATTTCATTATTAATTCCGATGGCAAAAATAATTTCACCCGAACCATTCTCATTTAATTTCATTTTTTCGGAATACTCAATACATGATGTAAAAAATAAAGAAATTATTATCAGAAATTTTATTAATGATTTCATTACAATAATAATTTGTTTGAAGGGAAGTTAATAAATAATTTTTTCTAAAGGAATAGATAGGTAATCAGGAAGAAATATCAGTAATATTATTGTGCCCGGAACAGGACTCGAACCTGCACTGGCGTAAGCCAACTAGCTCCTGAAGCTAGCGTGTCTACCAATTCCACCATCCGGGCAAAAATCTCAGTTCAAAAATAACCACAATTGATTTTTAAAACAAAACTCATCTAATTTCTTTGGCTTCGTGTGTTGAATCTTTTAATGAATATCTGTTAGGAACAATTACTTTATTATCAATAAATGCATCAAAACTTTCGGGTAGAGTTTTAATATTTGCAATATCTACATAAACTCCGCCTCTGCAGTCACCTGAGTAAAGTTTCGGATTTCCATATTCAAAAATTGATTCACGGCAAAATTTAACTGGCACAACATTTCCGCTTGCTGGAGGTTGAAAATCTTCCAGCGGAATATTTAATTGTTCATAGACATCATGCATAAAGATTGCCCAGATTGGCAATGCAGCTCTTGCACCCTGACCATATTCACCAGTAAATGAAATTCTTTGGTCATCAAATCCAACCCAAACACCTCCAACAAGTTGAGGAGTAAAACCAACAAACCAGGCATCAGCAAAATCCTGAGTAGTTCCTGTCTTTCCTGCAGCTGGTCTCTGAAAATTATAGCGATACCTTGCCGCAACTCCTGTCCCTTGATCAATTGCTGTTCTCATCATATCCGTAACAATGTAAGCAGTTTCTTCAGAAATTGCTTCGCGTGATTCAGAAACAAATTTATCAATCAACATTCCATCTTTATCTTCAATTCTCAAAATTGAAATTGGTTCATTGTAAATTCCATGATTTGCAAGTGTAGCATAAGCAGTTGTTAATTCAAGTGGTGAAACAAGCGAGGTGCCAAGTGCAATTGATGGATAGAGTTCAAGTTTACTTTTTATTCCAAGTCTTTCTGCAATTCTTCCAATATCTGGAAGCGGTGCATAATCTTCAACTATTAATCTTGCTGCTACAATATTAATTGAATGAGCAAGACCCTGTCTTAAAGTTGTAAAACCGCCGGTTGATAAATCAAAATTTTGTGGACTCCAGCCATTATAATTAAAAGGTTGATTTAATATTGGATAAGCTGGATATAAACCTCTGTCTATAGCAACTGTATAAACAATTGGTTTGAATGCAGAGCCGGGTTGTCTTTTTATTTGTGTCACATGATTCAAACCATATAAAAATCTTTGATTTCTTCCTCCAACCATTGCTCTAATTTCACCTGTCTTAACATCCATTACAACAAAACCAACCTCAATTCTCTTTGCAGCATTTTTTACAGAATCAATGAACCCCGGATTATTTTTCAATCTGTAATAAATATTTTTTCTTTCTTCTTCGTTCGAAGCCGTTCTATATTCAATTCTATCTTTTATTGCCTTGTCAATTAAATCATCTATTACACCTTTATATTTATCCCAGGACCATGATTTATCAAATTGTTTTTGAAATTCATTCAAATGGACTTCGGCTGCATGAACTGCTATCCTTTGCATACGGCTGTCAAGAGTTGTATAAATATTTAATCCATCTCGATATAAATCATAGCCATATTTTGATGCAATTTTTTCCATCTGTTGACGAATGTATTCAATAAAATGCGGTGCAATTGTTCCTCTGATTCCCTGTTCAATTTTTTTATAAGATAATCTAATGGGTTTTACTTTTAATTTTTCATACTCTTCCTCGCTAAGATAACCCATATCAACCATATTCTTTAAAACTACATTTCTTCTTTGAAGTGCTCTTTCATATTTTTCATATGGGTCATAATAAACCCATGATTTCAACAAAGCAATCAAGAGAGCTCCTTCTTCAATACTCAGTTGTTTTACATCTTTATCAAAATAAACTTTTGAAGCCATTGCAATTCCATAAGCACCGTGGCCAAACCATTGGATGTTGAAGTACATTTCAAGTATTTCTCTTTTGGTATATGTTTTCTCGATTTGAACTGCAGTTATCCATTCACGAATTTTTCTGATTATGGTATCAAATAAAGACTCATTTTGTATTTTCAATTCATAAAGATTTTTTGCAAGCTGTTGTGTAATTGTACTTGCACCTTCACGCTTAAATAAAAATATATTTTTAAACATCGCTTTAATAAAACGTCCAATGTCTACTCCCCAATGGTCATAAAATTTTCTATCCTCTGTAGCAATCAATGCATTAACTACATGAGGAGGTATGCTGTCAATGCTAACTTCAACTCTGTTTTCCTTAAAAAATTGTCCAATCAATTCTCCATCGATACTATAAACATTACTTGCCAATTGAGGTTTGGGATTTTCAAGTTCATCAAGTGATGGCAAGCCTTCAAATATGTATTGGACTAAAAGTATGAATGCAGCTATAATTATTATGCTAATAAATAGAATAAATAATTTTAATCCTTTACTCTTTTTCTTTTTCGGGATTTTTTTTGCAGGTATTTGATTTTTAATCATCTTACACCCAATCTATAATCTCAAATTTATTTGTGAATTTACCATAACATGGTTTTTGCAGCCATGAACCAAGATTTATATAATATCCATTATTAAATTTTTCAAATGTGCGAATGTGGGAATGACCCAAAATTACATAATCGTACCCCTCGTTAATTTTTTCCTTTGCGATATCAAAAAGTCCATCTAAACTGCTCTGAAATTTTTGAGAGGTATAATTTCTGCTCGTTTTACTTGAAAGACTTGCAATTTTAATTCCTAAATCTGGATGAATCATTGAATAAATTTTTTGAAGAAATTTATTTCTCAAAATTTGTTTCAATATTCTATAACCAATATCACTTTTAATCAATCCATCGCCATGACCGATAAAAAATTTTTTCCCGTTCAATTCTGCTGAAATTGGTTGATGATAAAGAATTGCTCCTATTTCTCTTTCAAAAAAATCTCTATGTAAAAAATCATGATTGCCAATAAAATAATGAATTTTTTTCCCGCACTGGGTAAATTCTTTTAATGCTGCATAGGTCCTGTAAAATCCTTTTTGAATTACTCTTTTGTATTCAAACCAATAATCAAACAAATCTCCCATTATGAACAATTCATCGCAGTTTTCTTCTGCAAATTTAAGAAAAGAAATAAGTTTATTTTCCTTTTGTGTTTCAATTTCTTGTGAATCCAAACCTAAATGTATGTCTGAAATAAAAAAATATGTTTTTAGAGAATCCATAATAATTATTCTGATAAATTAAAATTTGCAAGCAGCCATTTATCTGGGTCTAATTCAAAGGATACTGGTTTATTTTTAGTAACAAATTCAAAACTGCTTTCGCGTGAGTCCACATAAAAACTTTTAATTTCTGATTCATTGTTTTCAAAAAAGATTTTTATATCAACAGGAAATTTATAAATATCATAACCATTTTGTAACTGCTTTATATTAAAAATTACTTTATAGCTATTGTTGAGTGGGATTATATTCCAATTATATTCAGCTTCAATTTTTCCGGTACCTTTATAAACCCATTGGTCAAAGAAAAATTTAAGATTTCTTCCTGTAACTTTTTCACAAATTTCTTGGAAATCTTGTGTTGATGCATTTTTATATTTGAATTTTTCAAAATATGTTCTCAATATTCTGAAAAATGAGCTATCGCCTACTTCTCTTCGGAGCATATGAAGTACCCATGCACCTTTGTTGTATATTAAACTGCTAAAGAGATTATCTTTTGGATTGTATAAAGTTCCTCTTAAAAACATTCCCGTTTTAGCACTCATAGTAGATTTAAGTGCACTTTTTCCAGCCTGATATTCCCAGTATAATGCTTCAGAGTAAGTTGCAAAACCTTCGTTAAGCCAGATATCTTTCCATGTTTTAGGACTTACAGCATTTCCCCACCAGTGATGAGACAATTCATGAATCAACATATCCTGAAAAAATTTTTTGCCTGTTATAAATCTTGAACCGACACCAGTAATTGTTTGATGTTCCATAGCTCCACTTTGCCATAAAAATTCTGCCACAGCATATTTTTCTTTTATGAATGGATATGGTCCAAAAATTTTTTCAAATGTTTCAATGTAGCGAGGATGGTCAGAAAAATCCTGAACTGCATCATTAAATTTATCCTCTAAAGCATAATAGTAAATATTAAGAGTATCATTTGTAATTGAAATATATTTTTCGTTGTAAGTTTTATACTTTGCTGAATACAAAGCAATTAAATAAGTTGATATTGGATAATATGTTTTCCAGTGATAAGTTTTTTTTGATTTATCGGAAATTATTTCTATTAATTTCCCGTTTGAAAGAGAAACATAGGAAGAATCGTTAGTTATAAAAATATCTGCCAGAGCTTTATCATCAGGCTTATCAATACAAGGGAACCACGTTGATGCATAAAACGGTTCGCTAATTGTATAAACAAAATTTTGTCCATTCACATTTTCAAAACAAAAAGAACCAAAGCCAAGTCTTTTAGGTTCACCTTCATAAATAATTTTTAATTCTGAAGTATCCTTTAGAATTTCTTTTGGCAGAAATTTTACAATTGTTTCTTCTCTTACATAATCAACAATTTTATCATTAAGAAAAGCATTTTTTATATTCATATTGTCATAAAAATTAATATCTATTTCTTTTGCATTAAGATTATTTGTTGTAAATCTAATCACAACTGTTCCTTTTATCATTTTGCTATCAGGAATTAATTCAACATGAATATCATAATGTAATACATCAAATTTTGTCTGGATTGGAGGATTATACTCTTCGATAAATTTTTCATTCAGTTCGTTATTATTAAAATTTGTTAGCAGCTTTACTGGTTGATATATAAAATTAAAAGTTCTTACTGCAAAAGGAACAATTACAATAATTGAAAAGAGAATTGATACAAATGCAATTACAATTGCAGTCTTTACTGGATTCTTTTTTAAATTCATAAATATTACAGATAATTTATCCATAAACATTGCAAAGTTAATCATTTATTAAATTGCCAATCAATCAATAATTAAATATATTTTAAGCAAAAACTGGAGGCTAACATGAGAAATTATGCTGGTTCCGAAATTTTAAGGAAAACACTTACAATGATTTTAGCCGGTGGCCAAGGTGAAAGATTATATCCACTTACAAAAGAGAGGACAAAGCCTTCAGTGCCTTTTGGTGGAAAGTACAGAATTATTGATTTCACTCTTTCAAATTGTTTGAATTCCGGATTTCGAAAAATTTTTGTGCTTACTCAATATAAATCTGATTCTTTAAATCGTCACCTTTATGAAGCATGGAATATTTTTAATCCTGAACTTGGAGAGTTTATTTATTCAATTCCACCACAATTTAAAACTGGAAGAGATTGGTATCTTGGGACAGCAAATGCCATACATCAAAATTTTAATTTAATAACAGACTCACAATATGAATGGCTGCTGATTTTATCCGGCGACCATATTTACAAAATGGATTACTTAAAGATGATTCAATATCATATTGAAAAGAAAGCTGCACTAACTTTATCTGCTATAGAAATTCCAAAAGAACAGGCAAATCGTTTTGGAGTGCTTCAAATAGATAATGATTATAAAGTTACTTCATTTCTCGAAAAGCCAAAAAATCCACCAGCAATTCCAGACAAACCGGATTACTCATTTGTCAACATGGGTATTTATGTTTTCAATGTTCCTGTAATTAAAGAAGTAATGAATAAAATGGAAGATGAAAAAGTGCCCAATATTGATTTCGGAAAAAATGTTATTCCATACATGATAAAAAATAATTATCATATTCAAGCTTACAGATTTGTTGACGAAAACAAAAAGGCAGAACCATACTGGGTAGATGTTGGAACAATAGAAAGTTATTATGCAGCGAGTATGGATTTAATTAGTGTTAATCCTCATTTTAATCTTTATGACCAGGATTGGCCTTTAAGAACAGAACAAAGACAATTCCCTCCAGCTAAAACTGTTTCACATGAAGGAGAAAGAGTTGGACGAGCAATCAATTCTTTGATTACAGATGGAACGATTATTTCTGGAGGATTGGTTGAAAGGTCAATACTTGGTTTTAATGTCCGTGTTAACAGCTATACTTATATTACTGATTCAATCATAATGGATAATTGTAATATCGGCCGTCATTCAAGAATTCGAAGAGCAATAATTGATAAAAATGTAATCATTCCCGAAGGAACTGAAATTGGTTTTGATACTGAAGTTGATAAAAAAAGATTTACAGTTTCAGAAACAGGAATTGTTGTTATACCCAAAAATTATAAGTTCAACTAAATATTAATTCAAAATCCAATTCTTATACTAAAATCGGGAATGCTCTTCCCTTTGTCTGATATCAATTTTAAAAAATCTTTCAATTCATTATGTCTTGTTTTGTAATCAAGGTCATAAAATCTTACACAATAAAATTCATTATTTTCATAAGTAATTTCCATTCGATTCATATTTGCATCAAGTCGTTTGATTTTATCCCAGCTTAGAAGTTTTTCTTTACTGAAAACATTTTGCTTTAATGCTATGCCATCATCTTTCATTTTAATATACTTAAGAAATTTAATGTTCCCATAAAATATTGAGAGAAAAATGAATACTATCCCTAAAAGTAAAATGAGATAAAAAAATAAGCTGCCTGCTTCATATACAGCAACACTTTGTAAAATAAAAGATAAACCAAGTAATATATATGCCCATCTTGATATTTTACTTGGTTGATTGGAAAGAATAATTATTTTCTCCATAAAGTCCCTCAGTTTTTAGTTACATCAAGAAGAAATTAATCAAGCCATTTGTAATAAGTTCTTGATAAAAAATTACTTTATTGAATGAAAAAATTTCAGGATAAATTAAAAAAATTATGAACACAGATGACACAGATTGAACAGATAACCACAGAAAAAATCTGTGTGAATCATGCCTTATCAGTTTCATCAGTGTTTATAACCAAAAATCAAAATAAAGAAAAATAATCAGCACACAGATGACTCAGATTGAACAGATAACCACAGAAAAAATCTGTGTGAATCATGTCTTATCAGTGTCATCAGTGTTTATAACCAAAAATCAAAATAAAGAAAAATAATCAGCACACAGATGACTCAGATTGAACAGATAACAACAGAAAATAATCTGTGTGAATCATGCCTTACCAGTGTCATCAGTGTTCATAACCAAAAAATCAAAATAAAGAAAAATAATCAGCACACAGATGACATATACACTATTATAATAGAGACTTCTAAAAAATACATTTCAAACTTACTGTCATTCTTGCCACTTAAGTTCTTTTAATGTATTCAAGACTTTATAAAATTATTCTAAAAATCAAATTCAATACTTAAACGTATTCCTCTTTGAGGACCCCAGACATATTTTGCCATAACCATTGCCGGCGAAATTATTCTTGTTCCAAAACCGAAAGAAAACATCCAGCCATTATTTTTCATGCTTGCTAAATTATTTTCATTGTAATTCTTATAAGAAACAAATAGATAACTAACATTAATAACATTAAAGAAATCTTTGCCCGTGACAATTGTATTTCTGCTTTCAAGTCCAAGTTCTACTCTTCTAAAATCTGAAATATTTGATTTGTCACCCCAGTGTGTTCCGAATAAGATTCCAGCTGTACCTCTGAAAATAACTTTTTCATTGTTCCATGTTTTAATCCATTTTGAAGCTGAGATGCCATAATATTCTCCTTCTCTACCAAGTTGATAGGAAGCATTAAGTGAATAATTTTGAGCAAAAAGTAACGAGCAAATAGAAAAGAAAATGATTGTTAAGATTAATTGCTTTTTCATTTTGTCCCTCCCATTTGATAATTACAATTAACTAATTATTGCCTTATGCCCTGAGCAAGTTTTTTAATCAGCAATAGTTTATTGCTCGATTATTTATAGTAAATCATCGCGAATATTTTACAAAATCATTTCTATTCTTGTCAAAACAAAATTGAAAATCCTATTAACAATGAATTTATTTTTACTGTATACTCTTGAGTATAATTAAAACTTCCTTTTATTTCATCATGAAAGCGCTGGTAACGAAATTCTGTTCTGAAAGCAATATTATTATTGATAAAATACTTCAATCCAAAACCTGCATTTAAGCATCCCACATCAAACTCATCAGACATACGAATATAGCTATTCGTCATTGTTAAAAAAGGATATGAATTGCCAAGACCATAACCCAACAAAAGGAACGGATAAAATCTGGTTTCGCCAATCTGCTGGTTATAAGCAATATTTGCACTTACTACAAAAGAAGGTTTTCCTCCTTCAGTTAAAAACGTATAAAATTCTGGTTCGAACTCAAACCCGCCACGGAAAAAATAACCCGCACGAATAAAAGTATTAAAATATAATCTTGCTTCTGACTCATAAGTATAATCGCCCGACTCGCTTTTTGATGAAACCGACCCTAAATTTCCGCTTGTCGAAATTTCAAATCTTTTGCTGTCAATTTGTGCAAAAGAAATATGAGAGGAAAATACTATGAACATTATCAAGAAGGATTTTTTCATGACAACCCCATTTTTATTTAAGTAAGCTTAAGTGTAAAAATAAATCTTTATGAAAGACTCCCCCGTTATTGTAAAAATAATTTTTCAAGTTCTCATTCACTTTATCTTAACAGTTAGCTTTCCATAGCATTAAGAATTTCTAAGGCTCTTTCAACATCTGTTTATTTATCCCTTTACCACCTCAAATAAATTTTGAAATAATAATCGTGTTACAATTATTTCCAATAATGTTCTTAAACTTATTTATTATAAACTAATCAACCTTTGACCAAAAAATTTACACTGCAGCAGATTCTATGTTTTTATATTTTTAATAAAAACTTTAGGAAGCGTTTTATATTCATTGAAAAAATTTAATTTAACAGCTATACTGATTTGCAAAGTGTTCATTATTTTCCCTCAGGAACTATTGCAATATAATTATTTCAAGAAAAAATCAAAATAATTAAATAGACTTTTTTTCACAGATTTCAGATTTTTATTAAACAAATTCTCAACAAAATATTTTATGAATCCACTTTTAGAAGATAAATTAAACAACTTGCCAGCTTTGCCTGGAATTTATCAATTCAAAAATGAAAAAGGCAAAGTAATTTATGTAGGCAAAGCAAAAAATTTAAGAAATCGAGTTCGTTCTTACTTTCAAAAAAATATTGATTCACCTAAGACAGCAGCTCTTGTTTCCAAAATTCACGATTTAGAAGTAATTATAACCGACAATGAAATTGAAGCACTCGTTCTTGAAAATAATTTAATTAAAGAACTAAAACCGCGTTACAATGTAAATCTCAAGGACGATAAATCTTATCCCTACATAAAAGTAACTAATGAACCTTATCCGCAGATTTATCCAACAAGAAATATTGTTAAGGATGGTTCAAGATATTTTGGACCCTACACCGATGTTAAAAATATGAAGCAGTCGCTTAGACTGATAAATAAAATATTCAAAATAAGAAGCTGCAAGTATGATATAACAGAAGAAGCAATTCAAAAGAAGAAGTTTAAGGTTTGTCTTGATTATCATATTAAAAAATGTGATGGACCCTGTGAAGGACTTGTATCTCAATTTCATTACAATCAGATGGTAAATCAAGTTGTTAAAGTTTTGCGAGGCAAAACTGATGATTTGATTGATGAATTAAAATCACAAATGAACGAAGCAGCTGCAAACTTGGAATTCGAAAAGGCAGCAGAATTAAGAGATAGAATCGAACAACTTCAAATTTATTCTTCAAAACAAAAAGTTGTATCAACTGACTTAGAAGATAAAGATATTATCAGTGCAGCTTATGAAGGGAAAGATGTTGCAGCTACAATACTTAATATTCGCTCCGGCAAATTAGTAGGAAAAAGACAACTTGCATTAACAACAGAAGAAAATGAAGACGAAAGTCAAATTTATTCTGCAATTATCAGATTTTATTATGATGAATATGTTGAAGTGCCAAAAGAAATAATTCTCGAGGTTGAGCCTGATGATTCCGATACTTTATTAGAATGGTTGAACAAACGAGCATTAAAAAAATGCAAATTTGTAATTCCTCAAAAGCAGAGTGAAGCAAAATCACTTTTGATGATGTGTAAACAAAATGCTCAGCTCTATCTTGAGGAAATTCAACTTCAGAGGATGAAAAAAGAAGGAAGTGTGCCTTATGCTTTATCTGCTCTTCAAAGAGATTTGCATTTGAAAAAACTTCCCAGAAAAATTGAATGCTTTGATATATCAAATCTGCAGGGAAGCGATGCTGTAGCAAGTATGGTTGTTTTTGTTGATGGTAAACCAAAAAAAAGTTTGTATAGAAAATTTATTATTAAAACTGTAGAAGGACCAAATGATTTTGCAAGCATGCAGGAAGTAATTCACAGAAGATACAGTAAACTTCTTGAAGAAAATGAACCAATGCCAGATTTGATTATGGTAGATGGAGGTAAAGGTCAGCTTTCCAGTGCAATTGAGATATTAAAAAAACTCGGATTAAAAGATTATGACATTATTGGACTTGCAAAACGCCTTGAAGAAATTTTTGTTCCCAATGAATCAGAACCAGTATTAATTTCAAAAACATCGTCGAGTTTAAAATTGTTACAACAAATTCGAGATGAAGCACATCGATTTGCAATTACATTTCATCGTGATAGAAGAAGCAAAAGAACATTTACAAGTGAACTACTTGAAATCAAAGGGATTGGAGAAAAAATTGCTCAAAAGCTTTTATCAAAATTTAGCATTGATGAAATAAAAAATTTAGATGAATCGAAATTGTCTGAAGTAGTAGGAAAAGCTAAAGCAAAAATAATTTTTGAATTTTATCACCCCGAGAAAAAATCAGAGACATAATAAAAAGCCAGACCAAAAGACCACCCAGGTTAAATACTTACCGTTGCTTCCTTCCGGACCTGGCGGGGTTGGGTATTAACCTGCCGGTCATTGATCTGGCAAACTCAATCAAAAAATTTGGCACGCAAATATAGGAATTTAATCAAAGCTTTAAAATGGAATTTACTCGTATTCAGGTTTTTTGTTCTTTCTTTTTAGCAGCAGGAAAAAGAATATTGTTCAATATCAATCGATAGCCTGGAGAATTTTTAAATAAACTTAAGTCAGTTGGAGGGTCACCTACTGCATGTTGATAATCTTCAGGGTCATGTCCACCGTAAAATGTAAATGTTCCTCTCCCATAATTCCCATGAATGTATTTTACCTGGTCTGTTCCTACTCTTTCTCCAAGAATGTAAACGGAATTTTTAATATACTTTTTTCTGAACATTGTTGTTTGTCCCATAAATCCATGAATTACATTAACATGGTTTTGAGTCAACATTGTAGGCACAGGGTCATATTTTGCAGAGAATTCAAATAAAGTAAAATAATCATTCTGTTCACTTCCAATTTCAGCAGGTTGAATATCAATATCACTGTATTCATAAACTAATGGATTCATCTCGAGTTTAAAATCCTGAAATGCTAAGGTTTGAGAATAATCCAATTTATTTTGAGCTTCAGGGTCTGGCGGGTCACCATCATACATTTTATCAACTATATCAACATTTAAAGCTGCAAGTGCAATATCGTATGAGTCTGTTGCAGAACACATAGCAAATAAAAATCCTCCCTGTCCAACATAATTTTTAATTGACAAAGCAACTGCCTTTTCCATTTCTGATACTTTTTTAAAGCCAAGTTTTTTTGCTTCATTTTCGTAAATATTTTGTTGTTCGATATACCAAGGGGCATTGCTGAATGAAGCAAAAAATTTTCCATACTGGCCGGTAAAATCTTCATGATGAAGATGAAGCCAGTCATATTTTTCTAAATCTCCACGCAAAATTTCTTCTACCCAGATTTTATCATATTGAACTTCTGCATAATCAAGTGCAAGAGTGACTGCATCATCCCATGGTTTAAAATTTGGCGGAACATATACAGCAATTCTGGGTGCCTTTTCAAGTCTAACTACTTCCATATTCTGGTCTTCACTTTGAACCAGAGAATAAATTTGAACTGCTTCCTGCTGATTCAATGTTTGAAATGCAACTCCTTTAATTCGGCATCTTGCAGCAAGTTTTTCAGAGTAATCAAATATGAATGAACCACCTCTATAATTAAGAAGCCAATCTCCAATCATTCCATCTTTAAGTGCATTATAAGCAATACCATAAGCTTTCAAATGGTCTGTTTGCTGCAAATCCATGTAGATAAGAATTTTTGATTGTGCCAGTAATAAAGAAGCGAGGAGAAAATTTATTAAGAAAAATTTTTTCATATTTATAAAATTATTCTTGAATATAAAAAGAAAGTTAAATACTGAAATCTCGAAGTTCTTTAAGATTAATTATCAGACACAAATTTTTCTGTCGATAGTGAAGTTATTAAGCTCACTGATTAATTTGTGTCATTCCACAAATCTTCTACATAAACAAATTTGGTGTTGTGTTATTGTAAATCAATTAATAGCACTGTGAATGTGAAAAGTGATAATTTGATTATGCAATTTTTCTATCGGATTCAATGTAAATTGGTTTTTCACCTTTGGCTACAACATCACGTGTGATTAAGCATTTATCAACATTTTCCATTGTAGGAATTTCATACATTACATCAAGCAAAATTCCTTCGACAATTGACCTGAGAGCTCGAGCACCAGTTTTTCTTTCAATTGCTTTTTTAACAATTTCATCAAGAGCAAGCGGGTCAAATTCCAGTTCAACACCTTCGAGTGCAAATAATTTTTTATATTGTTTGATAATTGCATTTTTGGGTTCAGTTAAAATATTTTTAAGTGCAGCTGGTCCCAAAGAATGAAGTGGAGCAATTACAGGAAGTCTTCCAACAAGTTCTGGTATAAGTCCAAACTTAATTAAATCTTCGGGTTGAACTTTTTGAACAAGATTATCTCTGTCGATATCCTCAGCTTTTGACATGTTTGTATCAAATCCAATAGGATTGCGATTTATTCTTGATGCAATAATATTTTCAATTCCTTCAAAAGCACCACCGCAAATAAACAGAATATTTTTTGTATTAACATTTATCAAACTTTGTTCTGGATGTTTTCTTCCGCCTCTTGGAGGAACTCCTGCAATTGTTCCTTCAAGAATTTTTAATAATGCCTGTTGTACACCTTCACCTGAAACATCACGAGTAATTGAAACACTTTCACTTTTACGAGCGATTTTGTCTATTTCATCGATATAAACAATTCCCTTTTGTGCTCTTTCAAGATTATAATCTGCTGCTTGAAGCAATCGAACTAAAACAGTTTCCACATCATCTCCAACATAACCTGCTTCGGTTAATGTAGTTGCATCAGCAATTGCAAATGGGACATCAAGAATTCTTGCTAATGTTTGAGCAAGAAGTGTTTTTCCAACTCCAGTAGGACCAATCAGCAAAATATTACTTTTTTCAATTTCTACATCATCCACATCAAAAAAAGAAGTAGGAGCATTTATTCTTTTATAATGATTATAAACTGCCACAGCTAAGATTTTTTTTGCAAGTTCCTGTTCTATTACATATTCATCAAGACTTTTCTTTATTAATTCAGGTGTTAATGATAAACTGATTGAATCTTTTTTACCAAAAGTTGAAACATTATTTTTTAATATCTCTACACTTGTTTTTATGCAAATGTCGCATATATAAACATCAGGACCTGCAACCATGCTGGAAACTTCACTTCCATCCCTACCACAAAAAGAGCATCTTATTGTTTTGGGTTCTCTATGACTTGCCATTTTCAACCATTATTTGTTTGTAAATTATTTAAATATTCTCTTGCTTGTTCAAAATATAATGAATTTGGGAATTTCTCAAGAAGTTTTTGATAAATCTGAATGGATTTATTTTTATCTTTAATTCCATATTGATAAATCTTTCCCAACAAAAAAAGTGATTTATCACTGAAAATTCCTGTTTTTGAATTCTCTGATAAATCTTCAAGTATTTTAATTGCAACAGGCAAATCATTCAAAGCTGTTAATGCTTCTGCAAGTTTGAAGCCTGCAAATTCATTCAAAATGAATAAATCTTTATTGTTCGCCAAATTTTTTAACAATTCTGCTGCATCACTAAATTTTTTTTGAAACATGAGTAAATCAGCAGCAGCATATTTTAATAAATTTATTGAATCTCGCTTTGCTGCATTTATTATTGTCAGCAATTCTAAAGCATCATTGGCAAAATCACTTGAAAGATTTTTAGCTGTTTCTGATAAATATTTTATTGACTCATTAAAATTACCCTTCCAAAAATTTATTTTAGCAATGAAATAATTTGCTTGCGATATTTGATTTAAATTTGCTCTGCTGTTTGCCAATACTTTTTCGAAAAGAGATTTTGCATTATCAAACTGATTTCCACTTATAGCAATTTTACCCTTTTGTATGAATGATAAAATTGAGTAATCTGTATTTGCTGCTCTTAAGTTAATCAATGTGTATAAGCTTTCAGCTTTTTGAGTATTGTTCAATAAACTAAAATAAATTTCTGCTACTCTAAATAATGCCTGAGGATAAACAGAACTTGCTGGATAATTTTCAATAATTTCTTCATATGATTTGATAATTTTTTTTATTTCCTCTTCATTAATAATTCTAAATTCTTTATATGGTTTCCAGAAATCAATTTCATCTTTATATTTTTCATTATAAATTGCTTCGAGTGATGTTGAATAGTAAAACTTTATTGTCGGCAGCAATTGAGGATTATTGTATTTCTTGATTAAATATTCAAAAGCTTTCTGAGCTGCATAATATTCCTTATTCTGTAATGCATTTTGAGCAAAAGAAAAAATTGTATTTCCATTTCCATTTGTTTTTTCCTCATATTCAACCAAAAGCTGGAATGCATGTTCATATTTGCCAATTAATGAATAACTGTAAGCAAGCAAATCATACAATAAAGGCAATGGTTTTTCTTTTATTTTTTTCTTGATTGCATCAATAAATTGTTCAACAGCATTTTGATTATCCGAATAATAATTAATTCTAATTTTTACATTGCCAATTTGTTCAGGCTTTTTAATTATCAGGTCACAAAATTCATTTGCTGCATCTGTGAATCTCATATTTGCAAGATAGATATTTGCAAGATCAAGAGAAAAAATTTCTGGTTCATCAGATATTTCTTTCCCTCGTTTAAGAATATCAATAGCTTTTTCAAAAGCTCTGTTTTCTATTGCATAATTTGCTATCACTCTGTATGCAACAACAGATGATTGACTTACTTTTAATCCTTGTTCCCATACATCATAAGCTTTTGAAATATTATCAGACATGAAATAAACCGAGCCGAGAAGCCCGTAAAGATTAAAATCTTGAGGTATTTGTTTTAATCTGTTTTGAATTAACTCAGCGGCTTCCGAATATTTTTTTTGTTTTATAAAAATTCTTGTCAGAGCATCAAAATATGAATAGCTCGATGGATTATTATTTACAAGTTCCTTTAAAATTGTTTCTGCTTTATCAAGCTGTCCTGCTTCTTCATAACTCTGCGCTAATCTAAAACGATTTTCTAAAGATAAATCATTTTGTGCAATTGAATAAGAAGAGATTATTAACAAGAAAAATGATGTAATAAATATATATCTAATCAAAATAGTTCTCGTAAAAAATATTCCCAATGTTTAAAATTTTGTTCGGGTCAAATACAAGTTTTAGCTTTGCCATTTCTCTGATAATTTTTTCATCATACATTTTCAAAAAGAAATCGCGTTTTAATTTTCCAATGCCATGTTCTGCAGAAATTGTTCCTTTCAGCTGTACAGCTTTTTCACATATTGTCATATAGATTTTTTTTGATGTATTATATTCATCCTCATTTTGAGGAAGCATATTTAAATGCATGTGCGAATTGCCGAAATGTCCATAAACAACATAATTCAATTGATAACTTTCAACAATTTTTTTCACTTCATAGTAATAGTTCTTAAAAAATTCATCAGGTACAGCAACATCAGTTCCTACTTTTCTTAAACCTCGTCGTGTTACATATTCATTTACTTTCCAGGCAATTGCATGACGAAAATCTTTGAACTGCTCCTGTTCTTTTTTACTTGCAGCTATCCATGAATTTTCTTCCATACCTGAATGTTTAATAATTAATTCCATCCATTGTGAAATTATCTCATCCTCGTTTTCATCGATTTCCTGCTCAAACCATACAGCAGCTTTTGCATCTGATGGAATGTTTGGATAATCTTCTGATAAAAATTTGAGTGTATAAAAATCAAAAAACTCCAGACCCCTTGCAGAAATTAATGAAAGTGAACTTTCAATTCTTTTCTTAGAAATTAATCTTGCCTCTTCAATAAAATTAAGTGCATTATCTTCATTGTCAAAAAATATTACACAGGATAAAATTTTTTCTGGGAGCTCGATTAATTTTAATTTTATTTCTGAAAAAATTCCAAGTGTTCCTTCAGAACCTATAAATAAATCAATTAAATCCATATTTTTTTTGCAGTAATAGCCTGCTGCATTTTTTGTATCAGGCATTTCAAATTGAGGTAATGTGAAAGAAATATTTTTCCCGCTATCGGTTGCAAGGACAGCATTGTAACCATCTGCAAAATATTTGCCTCTTTGAATTGATAATTTGTCACCGTCAGGAAGAATTATTTTCAGTCCAAGAACATAATCTCGGGTTGGTCCATATTTAAATGTTCTTGCACCTGATGAATTAGTGGCAACATTTGCACCAATCTGACAATTTCTTTCTGTTGGGTCTGGAGGATAAAATAATTTCTGTTCTTCAACATAATCCTGAAAATCCTTAAGTATAACCCCAGGTTGAATTACTGCAAATTTTTCTTCTTTATTCAATTCAATAATTTTATTCATGCTTTCAAGAGAAATTACAATGCCACCTTCAGGTACTCTTCCTCCTGTTAATCCAGTTCCATTACCTGATACTGTTACTCTTTTTTTATTTGAATTAGCATATCTTAAAATTTCTGAAATTTCTTCTTCATTTGAAGGAATATAGATTGCTTCACAATTTCCTTTGTAATTGGAAGCATCAGTCAAATAATTTTGAATTTCATCTTGATTTTGTTTTATCAGCATATAATTAAAAAGTTTGTTGCAAATTATTCTGTTTGAATTCCGTGACGTTTCATTATCTCTTTCCAGGTTTCTAAATTCAGCTCTTCAGATTCTTCGATAAGCATAATTGGGATATTATTTTCAATTCTGTATCTTCTTCTGGTATTTTTATCAGTTGATACGAGATAATTATCATCTAAAACCAAATCTGCTCCTGAAAGCGGGCAGCACAAAATTTCTAAAAGTTCTTTTGCTATCATATTTAAAATAACTTTAGTGAATTAAATATTCGAAAAGTTTTATAACATTAAGAAGCAGAAAAAATTTTAATATCAAAATTATATCTGTAACTTTTTCTTTGCTTCTTCTGCAATTTCGGCAGAGACAAGAATTCTGCCGCAGGATTCACATGAATAAATTCTTTTGTTCTGTTTGATTTCAAGCTGTCTTTGTGGTGGAACAACATTGTGACATCCTGAACATGCAGAACGAATAATAGTTACAACAGCTTTTCCGCCAAGTGCTTTTCGAATTCTCATGTAAGTAGAATAATCCTGCTTTCGAACTTTTGCTGCTACTTTTTCTCTTTTTTCTTTTAGCTTTAATTCTTCTCGTTCATTTGCTTTTATAATTTGCTTCAGTTCAGATTCTTTTTCTTTCAGTTCTTTTGAAAGAGTTTCAAGCTGAGGTTCAATTTCGGCAATCTCTGCTTTCAATTTTTGAATTAAATCTTCAAGAGCAAGACTTTCACTTTCAAGTTTTTCTATTTGTTCTTCTGTATGATCTATCTCTTTAGTTAAAGCATCATACTCTTTATTGTTGCGCACCTGATAAAGCTGGCTTTTGAATTTTTTTAAATTAGCTTTCAAGCGCTCAACATCTTCATCATTTTGTTTTCGTTTTTGCAGCGACTTTTTCTTTTCCGCTTCTTTTGTTTCTATTTGCTCTCGAATAGCATTAATTTGTGCTGTAAGTTCATTTACTATAGCAGGAAGATCACCTCTTAAATCCTCAAGCTCGTCGAGTTGATCATCAATTAATTGAAGTTCATAAAGAGTTGTTAATCGTTCTACCAATTTAAATACTCCTTAATGTTTATAAAACTTTATTGGGTTTGTTGTTTTTGTATATTTATAAACTTTTATTTTGTTATTGCCTATAAATTCTTCAATTCTTTTTTTAACTTCATTCAAAATCAATATTTCAGTTTCATAATGACCTGCATCTATAAGCAATATTTTATTATTTGCTTGGTGAAATTCATGATATTTAATATCAGCAGTAATGAAAGCATCAGCATTAGAATTAATAGCATAGTTTATTAGATTTGAACCGGCACCGCCACAAACTGCAACTTTTTTAATTACTTTGTTTTTGCCGCTACAATATCTTAAGACTTCTGTATTCAATGAGTTAGATACATATCTTAAAAATTCTTCTTCACTCATTTCATTTTTCAAAATACCAATTGCACCAGCTCCAAAATTTACATTTCGATTTTTTAATGGATAAATGTCGTAAGCTGGTTCTTCGTAAGGATGAGCTTTAAGCATTGATGAGATAACTTTATTTAGATTCCACTGGTCTACAATAAATTCTAAGCGTATCTCTTCAACTTTTTCAAAGACATTCTTTTTCCCAATTACAGGATTTGATTTTTCAGAACCCTTAAAAGTGCCTTCCCCTTTTAATCTGAAACTGCAATTTTCATATTCACCAATAATTCCTGCGCCAGAAGAAAAAACAGCATTCGAAACTTGTTCAAGGTGAGACTCGGGAACAAAGACAGCAATTTTAAATTGGCTAAGTTCTAAATTCTGAAGAAATTTAATTTCTGTTAATTTTAATTTTTTTGCTAATTCAAATGAAACACCATCTTTAGCAAAATCTAAATTTGTATGAGCTGAATAAACAGTTATATTATTCTTAACAATTTTCTCGATAAGTTTAGCTGTTGAGTTGAATTCAAAATCTAATTTGTAAACTGGATTGAAAAGCAGCGGATGATGTGTAAAAATAAAGTTGCAATTTTTATTGAAAGCTTCCTGCAGGACTTCATCAGTAAGTTCGAGGCAGAGCATTATATTTTTTATCTTTGTCCCCCGAGAGCCTATTTGAAGTCCCACATTATCTTTTTCCCAAGCGGCTCCTGGGGGTGACCAGCTTTCAATATAATCTGTCAGTTCTCCTGCAATCATATATAAAAAAAATGCACCCCTTTTAAAGTGGAGTGCATTTCCCATTTGAAATTCTTATTAGAAAACCCGTTGAATATTTTTCTCTTTTTTGAATAATTGTCCATAAATCTACTCAAAATATATAATAATAGAACAAGAACTTCAAGAAGACTACTAATTTTCTCCCCTTTCTATCCATTTCCCATCTTTTTTAATTAATTCTATAAGTTCATCCAATGCATCCTGGTCAGATATATTTCTTTTAACGATTTCTTTGCCTTTATACAAAGTAATTTTACCTGGACCTGAACCAACATATCCATAATCAGCATCCGCCATTTCTCCTGGACCGTTTACAATGCATCCCATTATCGCAATCTTAACACCTTTAAGATGTTCTGTTCTTTTACGAATTTTATTTGTGACCTCAACTAAATCAAATAAAGTTCTTCCGCAAGAGGGACAGGCAATATATTCTGTTTTTGTAATTCGCACTCTTGCTGCCTGAAGTATTCCAAAAGATGTTTTATTGATGAATTCTCTGCTGATATTATTACCATTTTTGTCTTTTGCATTTATCCATACTCCGTCACCAAATCCATCAATAAATAATGCCCCAAAATCTGTAGCTGAATAAAGTCTTAATTCTTCTTCATCAATATTTTCATAAAGTCTTTTGATAATCACAGGATTTTTTATGCCCCTTAAAATTAATTCAAAAAAGATTCTTCTTTGTTCTGCCATTCCATGCAGATTATCTGTATTAATTACAAAAACAACACTAAAATTGTTTTTAATATTTTCAAATGCATTTGAAAAAACTTCGTCGATATTTAATTCTACAAAATTCATTATAAATGAATTAGCTTCTGCATTTAAGAATTCGTAAACATTTTTATAAAATGGAAATCCTTTTGTTCTGTCGTTGAGCTTAATCCATTTTTCATAATCATAAATAATTTTTAGGTTTGGTGGCGGTTCAAATGGAAAATCTTTTTTATCAAGATAAATTAAATCTGCAGCTGAATCTGTTAACAACCATTTATCTATTTTTTCTGAATAATTATAACCAATGTTCTTCATTAATGAAAACGAAATAATTTCTTCACTGAAATCTGCAATAACTTTTGGAACTGTTGACCCTCCAATATTTGATACTTCAAAAGTTTCTCTGCGTTTATATTCAAAAGGATTAATAGGATTTTCTTCTATTTCAATAATTGGTTTATGATTTTCTCTTCCTTTATATCTGTTTACAAGAATCTTTGCAACAGGGACTTCAAATTCCGGTTCCTCTGTTAATGATACACGAATTGTATCTCCAAGTCCATCTTCAAGCAAAGTTCCAATACCAGCAGCTGATTTTATTCTGCCGTCTTCGCCAAAACCTGCTTCTGTTACACCAAGATGAAGAGGATAATTCATTCCTTCTTCTTCCATTTTATTTATTAGAAGTCGATATGCCTGAACCATCACTTGAGGATTACTTGCTTTCATCGAAAGAACTATTGAATGAAAATTTTCTTCCCGGCAAATTCTTAAAAACTCCATTGCAGATTCAACCATACCAAGTGGAGTATCGCCATAGCGACTCATAATTCTATCTGAAAGTGAACCATGATTAGTTCCAATTCGCAGAGCGGTTCCGTATTCTTTACAAATTTTTATTAATGGAATTAACTTTTCCCTAATTTTTTCAAGTTCTTCATTATACTGTTCATCAGTGTATTCAACAATTTGAAATTTCTTTTTATCAACAAAATTGCCGGGATTAATTCTCACTTTTTCTACAATTCGAGCAGCAACTTCAGCAGCATTTGGAGTGTAGTGAATATCTGCTATTAATGGTGTTTTAAATCCTCGTTTTCTTAATTCATTTTTAATGTTTAATAAATTCTTTGCTTCGTTTATGCTTGGTGCAGTAATTCTAATATAATCACATCCTGCTTCAATCATTCGAATTGACTGCTCAACAGTTGCAATAGTATCCATAGTATTTGTTGTTGTCATTGATTGGATGCGAATTGGATTATTTCCTCCAAGAGGAACATCGCCTATATAAACTTCTCTTGTTTTGTATCTCGAATAACTTGTAAGACTGTTACAGTATTTCTTTATTGATTCTACTTTATTTTTCATAGCACTTAATTAACAAGATTAAACGAAAAGTAGTTCTAACTTTTTTTAGAAAGTTCATATAAAAATCTCGATATAAACTCAGGTGCCGAAGCAGGATCTCTTCCTGTTATTATATTACAATCAATTACAACAGGTTCATCTTTATACTCAATTCCTTCTTTTTCAAGCTCTATTCTATCATCTGGATAACATGTGGCGGCTTTTTTTATTATACCAGCTTTAGCAAGAATTACAGGGGCACTGCAAATTGCACCAATAATTTTTTTGCTTCTGTTAAATTTCTGTGCAATTAAATGAAGTAATTTATTGTTCCAGTAATTTCTTACTCCTTTCCCTCCAATGAATATTATTCCATTAAAATTTTCTTCATGAACATTATAAAGAAGTATATCATTTTTTACTTTCAAATTTTCTGAACCAACACATAACGAATTTGAATCGGAAGCAATAAACATCTTTTTATTGGCTTTGATTAGTGAATTTGAAATAATTAAATATTCTTGTTCGTTAAAATCCTGAGCAGGCAGGATTAGAAGAATGCTATTTTTAATCAAATAGTTGTTTCTCATTGTAATTTCCAAATCGAAAATAATAATATTAATTTTGATGAGCAATTTTGAATGCAAAGCATAAATCATTATAAGTTTGCAGATGAAATTTAATTTGAGAGGAATTGAATAATTGAGAATATCTGAGCAAAAGATTGAAGAAATAAGAAATGCTGTGGACATAGTCGATATTATTTCCGGCTATGTTCATCTGCGAAAGCGGGGAAAAAATTTTGTAGGATTATGCCCATTTCATCAAGAAAAAACTCCTTCATTCACAGTAAGCAGCGATAAACAAATCTATCATTGCTTTGGATGCGGCGCAGGCGGTAATGTATTCAAATTTTTAATGGATTTTAAAAATATTTCATTCATCGAAGCAGTTGAAGAAATAGCAGAACATGCGGGAATTAAAATACAATATGAAAAATCTGAATTAACAGAAATTCAGAAAGAGCTCGAAGAGTTTTATGAAATAAATGACTTTGCCGCAAGATACTTCGAAGAAATTTTACAAAAAAGTTCAGAAGCAGAGGAAGCCCGTCAATATTTAAAGAGAAGAAACATAAAACCAAAAACACAAAAATTATTTAGAATTGGATTTGCACCTGCGGGCTGGGATAATTTTCTAAATGCTGCAAGAGAAAATAAAATTGATTTACAAAAAGCTAAAATACTTGGCTTAATTGATGTTAATGAAAAAGGTGAATATTACGATAAATTCCGGGAAAGAATAATCTTTCCGATTTTTTCTCCAAATGGAAGAGTAATTGCTTTCGGTGGAAGAATTCTTTTCGATAAAGAGAACACTGCAAAATATCTAAATTCTCCAGAATCAAAAATTTATTCCAAACGAAAATCATTATATGGTTTATTTCATTCTAAAGAAGAAATTAGAAAACTTGATAGAGCAATTCTTGTTGAAGGTTATATTGATTTAATTTCATTATATCAGGCAGATATTAAAAATGTTGTTGCTTCATCCGGCACATCTTTAACTGAGGAACAGGTTCAACTTTTATCTCGATTCACTAAAAATATTATAGTATTATTTGATGCTGACCCTGCAGGACAAAAAGCATCTCTTCGCAGCATCGAGCTTTTGTTGAAATATGATTTTGACATAAAAGTTATGATGCTCCCTCAAAACGAAGACCCCGATTCGTTCATCAATAAATACGGCAAAGAAAAATTTGATGAACTATTAGACACGGCTAAAAATTTTGTTGAGTTTCAGACAGCTCAATTTGAAGCGGAAGGCAAGTTTGATGACCCTGCTACTGCAGCATCTGCAATACGAGAAATTGTTAAAACCCTTGCACTTGTCAATGATGAATTAAAAAGAAGTTTCTTGATTAAAACAATTGTAAAAAAATTTAATCTGAAAGAACGAATAATTGAAGATGAGTTGAATAAAATCTTATCGCAGCAAAAAGAAACAACACCTTCTCAAATTTCTCAACCATTGCAAAGAAATTTCAAGACAAATAACAATCTTTCTCCTTCATCATCAATTTCAAATATTTCTTTACTTGAAAAGGAAATTATAAGACTGCTTTACAGCGGCAACGAAGAAATTGTTGAACACATCCTTGAAAAAATTAGTCTGGATTACTTCTCAAATTCTGATTCAAAATATCTTGTTGAAATTGTTCTTGATGGTCATAACGACAAAGATATTTCGCCGGCTTATCTAACTGATAAAATTAAAAATGAACAGCTCAAAGATTTTATATTCAAACTCACATTAAAAGACGAAGGCATTAGCCACAGATGGGATGAACTTTCCCTCAATGGCAAAATAGAAAAAGATTCACTTGAATATGCAAAAGAGACAGTGAATAAATTTCTTGTTTATCAAATAGAACAAGAAATTAAAGCAAATAACAAGATTATCGAAAGCACAAATGATGAACACCTAAAAATTGAACTCTTAAACAGAAACAAAGAACTATTGAACGAAAAGAAACAACTTTTAACACAAAACAAAAATTGACAACGGCAAAGTAATGATAACCAATCCATCTATTTATGAAATTAATACGAGAGTATTTCTAAAACGTTTTGGCAACGAAGCTAAATTAAAAGATGTGCCTAAGAGTTACTGGGAATATTTTATTCAGAAAAAGTTTGATTATATCTGGCTTATGGGAATATGGAAAACATGTAAATCTACAATTGATAAATATTGTTTTGAAGATTATTTAATTCAAAGTTATGAAAGGGCTTTGAAGAATTGGGAAAGAAATGATGTTATTGGTTCACCATATTCAATTGATGTTTATGAAGTAAATACAGACATAGGCAATTTTGATACTCTGCAAAAATTAAAATCTTTTTTGAATAAAAATAATATTGGATTGATTCTTGATTTTGTGCCAAATCATTTTAGTGCCGATAGTCAATTGATAAGAACTAATCCATCATTTTTTTTAAGTGTAAACAAAGAAACATTTGAAAGGGACCCGCACACATTTTATAAACCTTTTGAAGATGAAGAAAAATATTATGCTCATGGACGCGACCCATTCTTTCCTGCATGGCAGGATACAATTCAAGTAAATTATTTCAGCAAAGATGTTAGAAAATATTTTAAGGAAGTTTTAAAGAATCTTACAAAATATTGCGACGGCGTTAGATGTGATATGGCAATGCTCGGCTTAAATAATGTTTTTAAAAACACCTGGGCAGGTGTTATTGACAAATGTGAAAATGAACTATCTACAACTGAATTCTGGAGTGAAATAATCTCTGAAATTAAAAAAGTAAGAAATGACTTCATTTTTATAGGCGAGGTTTACTGGAATCTCGAAAAAGATTTACAGAAACTTGGTTTTGATTTTACATACGACAAAAGTCTACTCGACAAATTCAAGTTCGGCAATGCTCTTGATATTTATGAACATCTTCAGCTTGATGAAGAATATCAAAAAAAATCAGTTCGATTTATTGAAAATCATGATGAGGAAAGAGCAATTGTTTCGCTTGGAAAAGAGAAGTCAAAGGTTGCTGCAATAATAATAAGCACCATTCCAGGAATGCATTTGTATTATGATGGTCAATTTGAAGGTAAAAAAATTAAATTGCCTGTTCAACTTGGACGAGAACCCGAAGAATTAACCCAGAAAGATTTGAAAGAATTTTACGACAAACTTCTTGATATTACTTCTTCTGAAATTTTTAAAGTTGGAACATGGAAATTACTCGAATCACTCCCTTCCTGGGAAAGCAATCACACTTTTACAAATATATTAGCATGGCAGTGGGAATTAAATTCTCAAAGATGCCTTGTAGCAGTAAATTATTCGGATACAATTTCTTCATGCAGAATTAAATTAGATGTAAGAAATTATCCCGAAACATTTGAAATAAAAGATTTGCTTAATAATCAAACATACTACAGATTGGCAGAAGAAGTATATCACATTGGATTATATGTTGAATTAAAACCTTATCAGGCACATATATTCTTTTATTGATAAGAAAACCAATACTATTCTAATTTTTCTCCTGTTTTGCTCTCGTAAGTTTTAATTAATGATTCCAATAAAACATTATTTTGAACAGGTTTTGTAATAAAAAGGTCTATTCCGGCTTTATAAGCATTATCTTTATCTCTCTGAAATGCATGAGCTGAAAGTCCAACAATCGGGATATTTTTTGTTTCTTCAGATTGTCTTAGTTCTTTTGTAAGTTGTAAGCCATCCTTCTTACCTCTCAATGAAATATCCATCAAAATCATATCGAATTTCTGTTCTTTCATCTTTTCATAAAAAGTTTCTGCCGAATCGCAAACATCAACATCAAATTTGCGTTTTAGAAAAAGCTGAAGGAATTTTTGATTTTCAAAATCATCTTCTACAATCAAAAGTTTTGGTTTTCTTTTTTGATTAATTTCAGACATAACAGTGTTCCTTAAATAGTTAGTATCCTGTAAAAATCTACTAAACTAAAATAAACAATTCAAGCTAACATAAAAAGAGCAACTGTATTTATGCTCTATATCAAAAATAAAATTTTAGTTATAAATCAAAGAAAAACCACTGTAAATGTTGAGCCTTTTCCTTTTTGGCTTTCAACATATATTTCTGCATTATTCATTTCACAATATTTTTTGACCAGAGCAAGACCCAAACCGCTCCCTTCAAATTTTCTTGTATAACCCTGTTCTTCCTGTGTAAAAGGTTGAAAAAGTTTTGTAAGAAAATCTTCGCTCATTCCTATGCCTGTATCTTTTACCTTTACAGTTAATTTATCGTTTTCATTTCTTTCAACAACAATTTCGACACCACCTTCATTTGTATATTTTATTGCATTATCAATTAAGTTCGAAAAAATTTGTGCGACACTATAATCATCTGCAAACAGATTTAATTTCTCAGTTTTATAATCAACATAAAAAGTCAATCCCTTACTTTCGGCTATTGTTTTAAACTCAGCAACAAGATTATCAATAATTTTATCCTTTAGATTAAAGAAACTATATGTTGGAATGTAAGCTCCAGATTGAACAGCAGACATATTTAGAATCAGGTCAATAGTTCGAATTATTCTTTTAGAAGCTGAATCAACACTTTTAAAATATTCTTTTAATTCGGGTGAAATTATATCTTGGGTTTCTTCTTTTATTAAGTTGCAAAAACTAACAATCACATTCAAAGGAGTTCTTATTTCGTGTGACATTTGAGCAAGGAAATAGGATTTTAATTTATCTGCCTGTTCTGCTTTTTCTTTTGCAATTATTAATTCTTCTTCTGCTAATTTTTTTGTAGTAATATCTTCTGCTGTTCCCTCAAAATATGCTATAGAACCATCATCATTTTTATATGCTCTTGCATTTTCTCTTATGTAAATAATTTTTCCATCTGCTTTTTTCCATTTTTGTTCAAAACCATAAACTATTCCTTCTTCCATAATTATTTTCAGGAATAAATCGCGAGTGCCTTTTTCAGCATAAACTTCATCCATCACAATCTTAGATTGAGCTTCTTCGAGTGAATCATACCCAAGCATTGATAAAAATGCTGGATTTGCCATTAAAAGTTTTCCATCTAAAGTTGTTCTGTAAACACCAATAGTTAAACTTTCATAGATATTTCTAAATCGTTCTTCACTTTCTTTTAATCTTTCTTCGGCAATTTTTCTATCTGTAATGTCAAATGCAGTACCAATTGCTGCTAATTCTCCTTTATAATCAATTAATGTTGATGTAAATGTTATCCACTTTTCTTGATTGTCTTTAGTAAGAATTTTAAAATCATATGCAGATGGCACTTCTTTACCATTTAATCGAGCTAAACCCCGTTCTTTTATAATCTCTCTAAAATCAGGATGAACAACATCCCAGAAATTCATTTGAAGAAGTTCTTGCTCAGAATATCCTGATAATTTTTCCGTTGCTTTATTAACATAAATAAACTTTGTTTTCTTATAAATAAATATTGCTGTATTTGTCGACTCAGCTAATTTTCTAAATTTTTCTTCGCTTTCGCGCAAAGATTCTTCTGCTTTTTTTCTTTCTGTAATATCTCGTGCAATTCCTTGTAGGCCAACTATTTCTCCGTTTTCATCATAAATTGGAACATTCAGTTGCTCTGTCCATATTATACTTCCATCTTTTTTCCTCCATCTTAAAACAACGGGTTCTGTAATTATTTTATTTTCAAAGAAAGATTTTAAAATTGGTAAATCATCTGGATGAACTAATTTGAACCCAAGCATTGGGTCATCATAATGTTCTTCTGGTGTGTAACCTGTTACTCTTGTTGCAGATGGACTTACATACTCAAAACCCGGTTCTGGTTTGAATCTGTAAACATAAATTAAATCATTAGCTCTTTCTGCAATGAATCTAAATTTTTCTTCACTTTCTCTCAGGGCATTTTCTACTTCCTTTAGATGAGTAATATCTTTTGAAATTATTACGACTGCATTTACTTCATTCGTTATAGGATTTTTCACAGGACTTAGAGTTCTTATAAAATATCTCCCATCTCTGAAGCTCTGATATTCATAAGCTATAGCAATTCCCGTTTCACAAACTTTTTTTACTTTCTCTTCAAATTCTTTTGAACCTTCAGGTGTATGAAATTCGCTGTATGGCTTGCCAATTACTTCTTCTAATTTTAATCCTAATCTAATTAAATATCTTTTATTCATATGAAGATAGCGGCAATCTTTATCAACAAGATAAATTGCATCTTCGCTTGATTCGATTAAAGTATTATATCTTTCTTCATTTTGTTTTATTAACGCCTCAACTTTTCTTCTTTCATTTTCTGTTTCAATATATTCAAGAGCAAAAGATAAATCCATTGCAAGTTGTTCGATAAGTTCAATTTCTTCTTTATCAAAAAATTTTTCTTCAGTTGAATATAAATTTAGTGTTCCAATTGTTTTCCCAAACATTTTTATTGGATAAGCTGCAAATGAATTAAAACCATAATCAGAAGCTAATTGGTAGCACAAATTCATATTTTTGTCTTTAAGAATATTATTTGATATAAAATATTTTCCTGTTCTTAATACTTTTTTAACCGGGCATTTAATATGGTTTACCGCATTTAGGTCAGTATATATTCTGTCTTTGTAATTATCATTCTTTCCGTAATCTGCTACGATATTAATTTCTTTTGTTTCAGGATTAATCATACTAATCCACGCCAGAGAAAATCCGCCTTTATCAATTGCTATTTTAGTAATTGCATTCAGTAATTTTTCTTTTTCACGAATTCTTACAATTGTCTCATTTACCTCAGACAACATTAAATAAACACGGTTCAACTTCTTTATTTTTTCTTCTGCATTTTTTCTTTCTGTTATATCTTCAATAGCAAGAAGAATCATATCAGTTTTATTTGATTCTCTGTAAATTCTTCGTGCATTAAGAAGAATTGTTTTATAACCTAAATGAGGGAAATTGTATTGAACTTCAAAATTTTCAAAAGAAGTATTTAAGGGAAGAATATCTTTCAGCAATAATTTTAAGGCCGGAATATTCAATTGTCCATTGCCAAGTTTATATAAAGATTTTCCGATTGTATCTTTCTCAGAAGTTTTAAACATTTTATAAAAAGAACGATTTGCTGTAATTACATTCATTTTTGAATCAAGAACAATCAAGGGTTCCCTCACTGTAGCAATAATACTTTCTGCAAAAATTTTTGCTTCTTCAATTTTCTTTTGTGCTTCCCGCTCTTTTGTCTGATCTCTAAAGACGAGAACAACACCTGTAATTTTCCCTGTTTTATCTTTGATGGGTGCTCCGCAGTCAAGAATTGGTCTTTCAGTTTTATCTTTTGATATTAAGATTGTATGATTTGCCAGTCCAACTACAATTCCTTCTTTCAAAACTCTTTCTACAGGATTAACAACTTTCTTTCTTGTATATTCATTTACAATGTTAAAAACAAACTCAAGTTTTTTTCCTTTTGCATCTCTTTCTTTCCAGCCAGTTAATTTTTCTGCAACCGGATTCATCATCACAATTTTGCCGCTATTATCTGCTGTAATTACACCATCACCTATACTGTATAAAGTAGTTCTTAATTCAGATTCAGCTTTAATAAGTTCATTTTCAAGATTAACATGCTCTGTAACATCCTGAACAATCATTAATTCACAAGCTAATCCTTCGTAAATAATTTTATTTTTTGTAATCTGAACATCTATTGATTTACCATTTTTTGTTTTGTGTTTATGGAGAGTGTCTTTATTGATTTTTCTAAAAAGTTTTGTTTTAGATTTTTGTGGAAGATAAAGGTCGGTCAACTTTAGTTTTAGAAATTCTCTTTTGCTGTATTCATATTTCTGAATTGCTGCATTATTAACATTTTTAATAACAAGTGATTTTAATTCATAAACCAATATTGGCAAAGGATGAGCTTGAAATAAATATTCAAAAAGTTCTTTGTCAAATTTTACTTTTAAATTATCCGGCAGTTTTGTTGCCATTATTTCCTCCTGAGATAAGGAAATCTATTAGCATTCTTTCTTGTTTACTGCTAAAGAAAAAAGCAAAAAATAAAGAACAATAAACTTTTCAATTCAACTTCAGAGGATACAGGCCAAGTGGATATTAAATATTGATTAAAAAATTTTATTTATAATTTTTATTAATTAAAAATACAAAAAAATTTATGATTTTCATTTAATAGCATAGATAATTCCTCAAAGAGAATTTTGGAAAGGAATAAAATACCAGTATGCAGTTTTATAAAATTTCTGAACTAATAAACTGAGAAATAAAAAGTTTAATACTCGTCCCAGCTTTTTGCTTCTAATTGAAGAGGGTCTTTATTGACAAGAGCTTCAGCAAGACGCATAGCAAGTTGTCTATTTGTAATTAAAGGTATTTTGAAATCAACTGCTGTGCGGCGAATTATATAATCATTTGTTAATTCTTCTTCCTGATAATTTTTAGGAATATTAATCACAAGGTCGATTTTTCTGGATTTAATAAAATCAGCTGCATTAGGAGATTTTCCATTTAGAGGCCAATCAAGAGTTTCAACTGGAATTCCATTGGCTTCCATAAATTTTGCTGTTCCTGGTGTTGCATAAAATTTAACACCTATTTTTAACAACTGTCTTGTTGATTCAAGCAATTCTGTTTTTGATTCCAGTGTTCCTGATGAAATTAAAATTGATTTTATCGGAAATTTGTAGCCAACTGCAGTTAATGCTTTTAAGAAAGCTTCATCAAAATCATTTCCAAGGCAGGCTACTTCTCCAGTAGAAGCCATCTCTACTCCAGTAGTCGGGTCTGCTCCCTCAAGACGAGTGAAAGAAAATTCTGGAGCTTTAACTCCAACATAATCATAATTAAATGTAAGGTCGTCTTCTTTTTCAACTTTTTTACCAACAATTACTTTTGCTGCTAATTCAATAAAATTCTTTTTTAATGTTTTTGATACAAATGGAAAACTTCGAGAGGCTCTTAAATTGCATTCAATTACTTTTACTTTATTGTCTTTAGCAAGAAACTGGATATTAAATGGTCCATTGATATTTAAGGCTTTGGCAATCGAAGCAGAAAATTTTTTAATCTGTCTCATTGTTTCAAGATAAGTTCTTTGAGCAGGTAGAACTAATGTTGCATCACCTGAATGAACACCAGCATTTTCAACATGTTCAGAAATTGCTGAACAAATTATTTCTCCATTTTGAGCTACTGCATCAAACTCAAGTTCTTTTGCATTCACAAGAAATTTTGAAATAACAACAGGATGTTCAGGTGAAACATCAACAGCTTTTTGAAGAAATCTTGTTAGTTCAACATCATCTGTTGCAATTGCCATTGCAGCACCACTAAGAACATAAGATGGTCTAACAAGCACAGGATAACCAACTTTATTAGCAAAATTTAGAGCATCCTGAATTGTATTTAATTTGCTCCATTCTGGTTGTTCAATCCCAAGTTGATCCAGCAATGCAGAAAATTTACTTCTATCTTCAGCGGTATCAATAGATTTTGGAGATGTTCCTAAAATTTTTATACCAATATTATGAAGTTTTAATGCAAGATTATTTGGCGTTTGTCCTCCCATTGAAACTATTACACCCTTAGCTTTAATGGCATCATAAATTTCCCATATAGTTTCTGTTGTCAGTTCTTCAAAAAAGAGGGCATCAGATTCATCATAATCTGTACTTACAGTTTCGGGATTGCAATTTATCATTACAGTTTTATAGTTCAATTCTCTTAATGTCTTTACTGTATTAACACAACACCAGTCAAATTCAACAGAGCTTCCTATTCGATAAGGACCTGAACCAAGAATTATTATGCTGTTCTTTAGTTTGAAATCAAAATCATGAGACGAGCAATTATAAGTGAGATACAGATAATTAGTTTTCGCTGGATATTCAGCAGCTAATGTATCTATGTGCTGAATGTAAGGTTTTATATTATATCTTCTTCTTAGCAGATAAATATCATGAGCATCTTTATTTAATATATTTGCAATTTGTCTATCAGAAAATCCGTGTTGTTTTGCTTCGAGTAATAAATCTTTTGTTAATTTTCCTGAAGCTGCAATCTTCTTCTCAATTTCAACAATATTTTGAATTTTATAGAGGAACCATTTATTAATATGAGTCAATGAGTGAATCCAATCAACAGAATAACCATTTTTAAGAGCCTGCACAACTGCAAACATTCTTTCTTCTGTAGGATGGCTTAAAGCTTCTTCAATATTTTCAAACTCAATTTTAGTTCTGCTTGCTGTTAAGCCTTCAACTCCAATATCGAGCATGCGCATTGCTTTCTGAATAGCCTCTTCGAACTTTCTGCCAATTGCCATTACTTCGCCAACAGATTTCATCGATGAGCCAATATTTCTTTTTACAAGTCTGAACTTTTTCAAATCCCAGCGAGGAACTTTTACAACAATATAATCAAGTGCAGGTTCAAAAAATGCTTTTGTAGTTTTTGTTACATTATTTGGCAATTCATGCAATCCATAACCAAGAGCAAGTTTTGCTGCAATGAATGCCAGCGGATATCCTGTTGCTTTCGAAGCTAAAGCAGAACTTCTTGATAATCTTGCATTTACTTCTATTACACGATAATCATTTGAATTTGGATTAAGCGCATATTGAATATTACATTCTCCTACTATACCAAGATGGCGAATTGTTTTAATAGAAATTTCTCTCAACATATGATATTCATAATTCGTGAGAGTTTGACTTGGAGCAACAACAATACTTTCACCAGTATGAATCCCCATCGGGTCAATATTTTCCATGTTGCAAACTGTAATACAATTATCATATTGGTCACGAACTACTTCATACTCAATTTCTTTCCAGCCTTCAAGATATTCTTCAACTAAAATTTGCGATGAATATGATAATGCTTTTGTAGCAAGTTTTTTTACTTCTGATTTATTTCTGCAAATTCCAGAACCCAGCCCCCCAAGAGCATATGCAATTCTAATTATAACAGGGAAACCAATTTTTTGTGCATATTCAATAGCATCTTCAACAGTGGTCACTGCTTTGCTTTGAGGAAACTTTATATTAATTTCAGAAAGTTTATTGCAGAATAATTGTCTGTCTTCTGTATTTTCAATTGCTGAGATTGGCGTGCCAAGAACTTTTACTTTGTATTTATCGAGAATTCCTTCTCGATGCAGTGCAAGTCCACAGTTTAATGCTGTTTGTCCACCAAAACTAAGTAATATTCCATCAGGTTTTTCTTTTGCTATAACTTTTTCAACATAATGAGTATTTATTGGAAGCAGATAAACTTTATCTGCTAAATAATCTGATGTTTGAATTGTAGCAATATTTGGATTTATTAGAATTGTATAGATACCTTCTTCTTTTAATGCCTTTATTGCTTGAGAACCTGAATAATCAAATTCTCCTGCTTCGCCAATTTTTAATGCAGAACTTCCTAAGATTAATACTTTTTTGATTTTCATTTCTCCCTGATTTAATTATTTGTAAAAATTAATTTTGAAAAATTATACGTCTTTTAAAAATTCATCAAAGATAAATGATGTATCTACTGGACCTGGTGTAGCTTCTGGGTGAAATTGAACACTTCGAAAAGGTAATTTTTCATGAATCATTCCTTCATTAGAATAGTCATTTAAATTCTCAAACCATGGCTGCCAGCCGCGAGGCAATGTTTTTGTGTCAACTGCAAAAGAATGATTTTGAGAAGTTATGTAGCATTTATTCGAACCAATTTCTTTAACTGGCTGATTTTGACTTCTGTGACCATATTTTAATTTATAAGTCTTTGCACCTGCAGCAAGTGCAAGTATCTGATGCCCCATGCAAATTCCAAGTATTGGAACCTGTTTTTGAATTAATTTTTTTGCTGATGCTACAAGTTGTTTATATACAACAGGATTTCCTGGACCATTAGAAATCACAACACCATCATAACTTTCTTTTTCAACATCATAATCATAGGGTACTCGAATTACAGTAACATTTCTTTGAAGGAGATTTGTAAGAATACTTTTTTTACAACCGCAATCAATTAAAAGAATTCTTTTTTTACCGTTACCATATTTTTCTACATGTGGAATTGTAACTTTCGATATTAGATTATCAACATCAGGGTTGTAAAATTCAACAACTTCATTTCCCACTTCAATTTTGCCGAGCATAGTTCCATGTTCTCTTAAAATTTTTGTTAACTTTCTCGTATCAATTCCATATAACCCTGGAACATTATATCGTTTCAACCAATCGCTCAAACTTTCAGCTGCATTCCAGTGACTATAAGTTTCTGATTCCTCAGAAACAATTAATCCAGAAATCTGAATTTCTTTTGATTCAAAAAACTCAGGTAAGTCATCATCATTTAAAGGCGGGACCCCATAATTTCCTATCAACGGATAAGTCATCACAAGTATCTGTCCTTTATACGAAGGGTCTGTAAAAGTTTCGGGGTATCCTACCATACCAGTATTAAAAACAACTTCCCCAGCGACAGATTTATGACTTCCAAAAAGATATCCTTCAAAGACTTCTCCATTTTTTAATATTAATTTCCCTCTTTGTTTTTGTGCGTTTTTTTTGCTGCTCAATTTTTTGCTCCTTAATACATTTATAAATCCGGGTGGAATTAATACTGGATGTCAAAATAAATTGCGCAAATCTATAAAAAAAATATTATTCAGCAAAAAGAGATAAAAAATTTTTTGAAGAATCAGTTTAAAATTTTTTCTATGGAGATTTTATTTTCATCATCAATTCCCAACATTGAATTTATGAGATAAAAAAATTTGAACTTGGTTATATCATTCTTTCTTAATTCTTCTTCTCGAATAATCCCTTCATTCAAAAGTTTTTCTCTTTTTGTGCCTTTAAGAAGAGGAGTAGATGGAGTAACAAAAATTATCCCATCAGAAAATACTATGTTTGCAAAAGAAGCATCAGTAATAAAATTATTTTTTATTATTATTATTTCATCAGCATTTGATTCTAACAACATCTTATTCAATTCATCACGATTTTCAAATTTATGTGTGTAATCAATAAAATTATTTTCAACAATTTTTATTGTATTAATATTTTTTTTGACATAAGGAATAAATTCAATAGATTCAATTTCTTTTGAATAAATAAGTCGACATTTATAAAGTCGGTTATCTAAATTTTCCGGGATTTTAATAATTGTTGACAAATCAATTTCATCATTGCAGTTAAAAAGAATTCTTCTGGAATTATTCATTCTTTTGTTGTGATATTCAATGTTGAATAATTTTTTATCAAATACTTTAATGCTTTCAATTAATCGGCACATAAACTTTATCAATTATTTCTTGATATTCTGAATAAAGATTGCTCAAAAAAGTGATGCCTCCACCGCTTCTGTAAATAAGTTCTCCATTTTTATTTTCAATAAAACGAATCATCACTGCACTATCAAGATTAAAACCATCAAAGACGCCAAATATGCCTGTATAGTAACCTCTTTTTTCGATTTCAACATTGTGAATAATCTCTACAGTTTTTCTTTTTGGCGCGCCGCTTATTGAACCAGCAGGCAAAAGTGAAAAAATTATATTGCCAATATTTTCATTGTAATCTTTTTCAAGTTCGCCAACAATTTTTGAGCTCACCTGCAGCAGTGTTTTTTGATTTGTAACCAACTGTTCTATGTATCGGAACTTTTCAACTCTCACATTTTTTGAAACTATGCTTAAATCGTTCCTTATCAAGTCAACAATTGTATTGTGTTCAGCAATTTCTTTTTCGTCACTCAAAAGAATTTCTTCAGCATCTGGTATTGATGCATCAATTGTTCCTTTCATAGGATATGATGAAATTAATCCAGCTTCGATTTTAACAAATGTCTCAGGAGAGAAAACAACAAATTCATTTTTGTACAAAAGTTTGTATTTAGCACAACTGGCATAATAAATTTCTTCAAGTTTTAGATTTGTTTTAATCTTTGTAGGAAAAGTGAGATTTAACAAATAAGTATTGCCTGAATAAATTTCTTCATAAACTTTTTCAAAAGCTTTTTTATAATCCTCAAACGGAACTGGAAATTTTATGAATTCTATTTTTTTATTAACACTATAATTTTTCTCGGGAGTGCCATTAATTTGATAAAAAATTTTTTTCTGACTTAATTCCGACATTTTTAATACGACAGGATTTTCCATATCAAAATCAATAATAAACAAAAATGGAATTCTTTCTTTTCCGTATTTATTCATTAAGTCTATGGCAGAATTAACATTTTCTTTTTTATCAATTAAATCAATTATACTCATGCTTAATTTCATTTAATCTTTGTTTTCAAAATATTTTCTAAAAAATTGTTATCCCAGAATTCTTTCACTTCGCCATTATGCAGCCAGTAAATTCTTGGTGGACTTGAGCCAATCAAATCATAAAATTTCTTTACATCTATTTTTTGATAGGGCAGACTAAAATTAGTTATCACTTTGAATGAATCAACAGAAACTTCTCCTTCTGAAAATAGAAGAGCAAAAATATTTGAATAAACTTCTGGATTTGTTCTTAATGTTTCTAATTCTTTTGCAAGCTGCTGACAATGTTCACATTCTGTATTCATTACTGCAATAAATTTATCGCCTGATGTTAAGTCAACTCTGCCTTTCCCTTCAAAATATGTTAAGTTGCTGAATTTAAAATTTTTATAAGATTTCACAGGCGAAGCAACAAACATTAAACCTGATACTGCAATTATTATCAAAGATGTCAGCAGTAAATTATTTTTGTTCATTATTTTGAATTTACTCAAAAGAAAAATCATTGCTATCAAAAAAATATTTTTAATTATTGATTCCAGAGGAGACATTGGAATTACTTCACCAAAACAACCACAATTTTGATTGTCTTTTAGAAAATAACCTGTATAGATTAAATAGATTGTAAATGCCATTAAAAAAATAATTGATAAAGGAATTGTCACACGCTTGATTTCAATATTAATAATAAACAATAATCCTAATGAAAATTCCAGACCAATCAACAACCGAACAAAAATTGCGGCTGTTTCTCTGGATGAAAAAAATCCATGGTCTACTAAAATAATTTCAACTATCCCGGGACTAATTAATTTTGAATAAGCAGAAAATAAAAACACTATCCCAAGAAAGATTCTTAAAATAATTTTAATAAATTCATTTTTCTTTTGAGTAAGATTTTTATTCAGCATTTTCTCAATATTTTATGAGCTTAAAACTTGTTTTAATGCAGAAATGATATTTTCAACCGGAATAATTTCAATAGAGTTTTTAATGTTGAGTGATTTATAATTATTATTAGGAACCACGATGCTTTTAAATCCTAACTTATAAGCTTCTTGAATTCTCTTTTCGATATTGCTTACACTTCTTACTTCGCCGCCCAAGCCTACTTCGCCAATTACAACTGTACTATTTTTTGCAAACCGATTTGTATAACTTGATGCAATTGCACAGCATACTGCAAGGTCAACAGCCGGCTCTTCAATTCTAATTCCGCCGGCAATATTTAAAAATACATTGTAAGATGACAATTTGAGATTAGCTCTTTTTTCCAGAACTGCAAGCAAAATTGAAAGACGACGATAATCGAATCCCGTTGCAACTCGTTGAGGATTTCCATAAACAGAAGGAGTAACAAGTGCCTGAACTTCAAGCAAAATTGGTCTTGTGCCTTCTATGCTTGAAGTTATTACAGAGCCAGAAATTTCTTTTTCTCTTTCACTTAGAAATATTTCACTCGGGTTTTTCACTTCGTGCAAACCATCCTCATGCATTTCAAAAATTCCAATTTCATTTGTGCTGCCAAATCTATTTTTTTGCGAGCGCAATATTCTGTACGAATAACTTCTTTCTCCTTCAAACTGAAGAACTGCATCAACAATGTGTTCAAGAACTTTTGGACCTGCAATCATTCCATCTTTTGTAACATGACCAACTATTATCACTGAACATTTTTTCTTTTTTGCTGTTTGCATCAATTCTGCAGTACATTCTCTAATTTGAGTTACTGTTCCTGCAGTATTTTCTAAATCAGGCTTATAAATTGTTTGGATTGAATCGATTATTACAACATCAGGTTCATGTTTTTCAATAGAATTAATGATAATATCAAGGTCTGTTTCAGTAAGTATAAAAATATTTTCTGAGTTAATATTTAATCTTTTTGCACGAAGATTAATTTGGCTTACGGATTCTTCTCCCGATACATAAATTATCTGTCCTTTAATTTTTGCTGCAGCTTGAAGAACCAGAGTTGACTTTCCAATTCCCGGGTCGCCCCCAATTAAAACAACTGAGCCGGGCATTAATCCACCGCCAAGCACTCTATCAAATTCTTCAATGTTTGTTTTAATCCGATTTTCTTCTTCATAAACTATTGAACTTAACTTAGTAAGAGAACCCTCAGGGATATTTTTACGCTGTTGTTTCTTTTTATCTTCTATTATCTCTTCTACAAAAGTATTCCAGTTTTCACATGAAGGACATTTACCAAGCCATTTGATTGTTTCATAACCACAATTAGAACACACATATTTAATATTCAATTTACTCATTAATTAAAAATCCTGTTCTCTTTATAAAATTTTCTATTACAGAATCTTTGCTTTCAAGAAATTCCTGAGGTGTGCCTGTAAAATAAATTTTCCCTTCATGAATCATAGCAATTCTTTCTGCTGTATTCTTAACACTGAACATATCATGTGTAACAATTATCGATGTTACATTTAATCTTTCATTAAGTTCTTTAATTAATTCATCAATTGAATCCGACATAATGGGATCAAGCCCTGTAGTTGGTTCATCATAAAGAATATAATCAGGATTTGTTACAAGTGCACGAGCAAGCGCTACTCGTTTTTTCATTCCGCCCGATAATTCTGATGGTTTTAAGTTCTGAATATTCGGCAATCCAATTAGTTCCAATTTCTCCTGAACTATTTTTTCAATTTCTTTTTTTGATAATCCAAAATTATTTTCAATCAATGGAAGACTAACATTTTCAAATACAGTCATAGAGTCAAACAATGCGGCTCCTTGAAATAAAAATCCAAACTTCCTTCTGAGTTTATACAATTCTTTTTTACTTGCATCATTTATTGAAATTCCATCGACTTTTACTATGCCTTCGTCTGGATTCAGCAATCCTACAATATGTTTAAGCAGAACACTTTTACCGCAGCCACTTTTACCAATAATTGCTAAGGATTCGCCTGTATTAATTGTCAAATCAATTCCTCTTAAAACATGATTACTGCCAAAACTCTTGTGAAGATTTTTTATTTCTATCATTTGATTATTGCTTACATTTTTGTAAAGAAATATAAAAAAAAGATAAGACTCATAATTGATGAAAATGATATTTATTCTATTCTATAAATTTATTTCTTCCAGTCAATAACTGTTTGAGAAGTTACTTCTTTCATTGTTGCTTTATCTTTTGCTGTAACAGTAAATAAATATTTACCAGATGGATAATTTTTCATATCTAATTGCAAAATTATTTGTGGATTATTTTCATATGTTTCATAATCAGAAATGATAACAACCTCAGAACTTTTTGTATAACCAAATAAGTTTGAAATCAAGTTTATAATCTTTCCAAGATTGCTTTCTAATTTTTCATTTAATTTTTTTACTGAGATTTTTTGTTCAAAACTACATAAGCCTTTTTCATTTCTTTTGAGATTATACAACTCATAATAAAGTTTAATTGTATCGTTCTCCGTAAATTCATTTAATGGATTTGGTTCGAGATATAAGTTTCCTCTTTTAATGCCTTTCGATTTTTCTGTTGAGATTCTTCTGCTAAATATAATATCACTAATACCAAGTTCAACATTGCTGAACTTTTTAATCACTAAATCAGAACGATTGGAAAATGTTCCTTTGTCTTCTCTTATCATTTCAAAAGAGATAAATCCAGAATCTGGATAAGTTGTTACTGCTAATGAATTCACATAATTTTTAATTTCATTTCTGCTTATACTGATGCTGTCTAATTTCCTGAATTGTTCATTATAATTTTTATCGAAAAAGAATAATCCAATTTTATGCTTAAGTTCTTTCTTGTTCTTAAATAAAGAATCCGGCACATCAATTTTATAATTCAAATACAAATCTGTTTGATACCATTTATCCATGCTCTTAAATTGCAGAATAGAGTAGTTGATATTGAATCGAGGTCCTTCAAATTTTGGTTCATAAATAGTGTGAATTTCTTTTCTAAGATAATTTATATAATCTAGAGTATTTCCATTAAATTGTGAATGAACTTTATCTTTATCGAGAGAGGGTGTGCTGAACAAATATTTCCCAGATGATGCCATATCTGTAAATCCAAAACTCATATCTTTATAATCCCACACTTCTGTTTTCATCATTAACCCACTTTCACCCATCGAAGGTCTGATGCGCATAAAATTTAATGGCTCTCCATAACGAAGAACAATTTCTCCTCGATTTGTTTTCCATCCAGCCAAACCAATTTGGGGTACACTAAAATGTAAATTAGAAAACACCACACGAGAATAATGTTCAAGCAGTCTTTCGTTGTATTCTGTCATATAAAGTGGGTCATAAACTTTCCAGTATAGCTCAATGAAATTATTTAATTGCTTGTCACTCATTTTTTCAATAACATTTTTGTAAGCAGGTTCTATTAAAAATTTTACAGTGTTAAAAGTAAAATCTTTCCTTTCCTCTTTGTCCATCAGTGATATTGCTTTTTGATATTCATTGTAGCATTCCTTAAGTCTCGATGTTTTGTAATAAAGCAGACCAAGAATTAAATGAAGTTCTTTATCATCATTCTTTTTATTCAATAATTTAGTTAACAACGGAATTCCTTTTTCTGGAGAACCGGCACTTTCATACAATATGCTTAAACTTTTATTTGCTTCATAATTCATCGAATCAAGCTGTAAAACTTTTTGATAATATTTTTCTGCTTCATAAAAATCTTCATTTGCATATTCTTGAAGACTGGCATAAAATTCATCGCTCAATTTTCTTACTGACTTATTATATTCAAAAAAATCCTTGCTTTTAATTTCTGCTATATTCAAAAGAGAAGGAATGTGTGTGCTATCTATTGAAATAATTTTTTTAAATTCATTGATTGCTGTGACTTTTGCAAAATCTTTCATTAATGATGCAAGAGCAAATCGATATTCAATGTTATCTGGTTGAAGCATTACTGCTTTTTTAAAATACTCATATGCTAAATTTCTTGATTCGAATGTGTTCTTTTTCAAAAAAATTTTTCCAAGTTCATAGAATGATGCAGCATCATTATTTGTCAAAATAGATTCCTTAAAAAATTTTAAAGCTGTTAATGTATCTTTAGATTCCAGTAATTGTTTTGCTTTTTGAAATAATTCAATTTGATTGGAATGCTGACAAAAAAGAGATGAAAGTGCACACTGGTAAATGACAAATAAAATTAAAATTGTTTTAGATTGTTTGCTCATTGCAACTATTTAAATCTATTTGAACATAATAACAATTAAGCCTTAAAATCAATAGAAGCTTTTTTCTCTTTCATTTTTGTTGTAGTGTAATACTAAAAGCACTAAATTAATCACAAAATAAAATAAACAATTTAGTATGCCATACAAATTTATTGAACACACAGCTGACGTTGCAGTAGAGGTTGAAGGCAAAACAATAGAAGATGTTTTTGTATCTGCTTTTTATGCATGGAAAGAAATTGTTCTAGAAACAACTGACATTGAAAATGAGCAATCAAAAAAATTTATATTCAACTCAAAAACACTTGAAGAATTATTAATAGAATTTCTGAGTGAACTGAACTATCAATTGTATACGAAAAGATGGGTTGTTAATTCAATTAATAAAATATTAATTGAAAAGTCAGGCGAATTATTTCATCTGGATTTTGAAGTATTTGGAGAATCATTAAAAAATAATAATCATATAGTTAAAGAAGAGATAAAAGCGGTTACATTTCATCAAATGAAAATTGAAGAAAAGAACGGGAACTTATCGACCATAATTGTTTTTGATATTTAGGATTTGGAAAGGAGGAGTTATGGAAATCAACGGAATTAAAATAGAAAAAATAAGTGACTATCTCTGGGAAATACCTGCACAAGGAGGTATGCTTGTACCCGGAAGAATTTATGCAACAGAAAAAATGCTGATGGAATCAATTAAAAATGACGAAGCGTTAAAACAGGTAATAAATGTTGCACATTTGCCTGGTATTCAAATGTTTAGCCTTGCTATGCCAGATATTCACTGGGGTTATGGTTTTCCAATTGGTGGAGTTGCTGCTACTGATTTAGATGAAGGTGTTATTTCTCCTGGCGGTGTTGGATATGATATTAATTGCGGAGTTAGACTTGCGCGCACTTCATTAAAATATGAAAACATAAAAAACAAAATTCAAAGATTAATCGAAGTACTCTTTCAAAATATTCCGACTGGAGTTGGTTCAAGTGGAGCAATAAGAAAATTATCACCTTCAGAAATTAAGAGAATATTAAAAAATGGAGCCGAGTGGGCTATTGAAAATGGTTTTGGTTCTCAGGAAGATTTATTATTTACAGAAGAAAATGGAAAATTAAAAGATGCAAATCCAGAATCTGTAAGTGACCGTGCAATAGAAAGAGGATTAGACCAGGCTGGAACACTTGGTTCTGGAAATCATTTTCTTGAAGTTGATGTAGTAGAAGAAATTTATGATGAAAAAGTTGCAGAAGTATTTGGATTGTTTAAAGGTCAGATTGTTATACTGATTCATACTGGTTCTCGTGGTCTTGGTTATCAAATTTGTGATGATTACTTAAAACTTCTTGTTCAATCAGAAAAAAAATTTGGCTTTAATCTTCCTGATAAACAACTTGCCTGCGCACCAATTAAATCTCAGGAAGGACAGGATTATCTAAGTGCTATGAGATGCGCTGCTAATTTTGCCTGGAATAACAGACAAATAATTATGCACCTTGCAAAAAAAAGCTTTAAAGAAACTTTTTCTATTTCAGATTCAGAACTTGGCTTTCAATTAATTTATGATGTCTGCCACAATATAGCTAAAATCGAAGAGCATACTATCATTAATAAAAACGGCAAAACAAAAACAAAGAAAGTTTGTGTTCATCGAAAAGGAGCTACAAGAGCTTACCCAGCTGGAAGTGAATTAATACCAGAAAAATATAGAAGTGTGGGACAACCCGTTTTAATTCCAGGCGATATGGGAAGATATTCATTCATAGCTGTCGGAAAAGAAAAATCGATGGAAGAAACTTTTGGCAGTTCCTGTCATGGTGCAGGAAGAGTTCAAAGTCGTCATCAAGCAATGAAATCTGCAAAGGGCAAAGATTTAATTAAAGAACTCTCTGATAGTGGAATAATAATTCAAGCTAAAGGTTACAAAACTATTGCGGAGGAAATGCCTCAAGCATATAAAGATGTTTCAGAAGTTGTTGATGTTATGCACTTTGCAGGAATAAGTACCAAAGTAGCAAAATTAAAACCAGTTGGAGTTATAAAAGGGTAAAACAAAAATTAATTTAATGAAGCCCGCTCCAACAAAGAATAATTTTAAAATGTAATTTTAGATTAATAACCACACAAAGATTAAAATGGGAATAGATTATATTCTCTTTCATTATAAACCATAATGACTTTTCAATTTTTCAAGCAATCTTTTAAATGCTATTGCTCTGTGACTTATTTTATTTTTTTCTTCAAAGTTTAATTCAGCTATTGTTTTACTATAACCGTCAGGAATAAATATTGGGTCATAACCAAAACCTTCTGTGCCTCGTTGTTCATTTATTACTATGCCATTTAATTCACCAACAGCTTCTATAATATTTTTTCCATCATAAAAAACCGCAGTGCATACAAATTTTGCTTTGTGTGGTTCCGGAAAATTTGATAATTCTTTTATCAGCTTCAAATTATTATCTTCAAAAGTGCAATTCGGTCCTGCATATCTTGCAGAAAAAACTCCGGGTCTTCCATCAAGTTGTTCAACCATAATTCCAGAATCATCAGCAATTGAAGGTTCCTTATAATGTTCGAAAACTGCTTTAGCTTTTATAAAAGCATTTTCGCTGAAAGTAGAACCTGTTTCTTCAATTTCAATATTATTGCCTAAGTCATAAAGTGAAATTATTTCGAAGGGTGATTTTTCAAATATCGATTTTATTTCTCTAACCTTTCCCTTGTTATTACTTGCTAAAATAATTTTCATTTATTCTCCTTTTTCTTTTCTTCAAAAATTTCATCCATTTTTTCAATTGCGAATCGAAGATGAGGAATAACAATAGAACCACCAACAATTAAAGCAATATTAAAAGTTTCATAAAGTTCTTCTTCTGTTGCACCTTCTTCTATTGACCTGTCAATATGATAAAGAATGCAATCATTGCATCTTAATACCATTGATGCTACCAGACCCATAAGCTCCTTTGTTTTTGCAGGAAGTGCTCCATCAATGTAAGCTTTGTTATCGAGAGCAAAAAATTTTTTGAAATCACTAAAACTAGATTTCAATATTCTTTCATTCATTTCTGAACGGTACTTTCTAAATTCTTTAACTGTTGTTTTCATTTTGCACCTATTATTTTCTCATTAATTCTTTTTTAAGAAATTTTCCTGTTATGCTTTGTTTATTTTCTGCAACTTGTTCTGGTGTCCCTTCGGCAATAATTTCTCCGCCATATTCTCCGCCGCCTGGTCCCAAATCAACAATATAATCTGCAACTTTAATTACATCCATATTATGTTCAACGACTATAACAGTATTCCCTTTGTCAACAAGCTGATTTAATACATTAAGAAGAATTCTTACATCTTCAAAGTGTAAACCTGTAGTTGGTTCATCAAGCACATACAAAGTTTTTCCAGTACTTACTTTACTAAGTTCAGTTGCTAATTTTACTCTTTGAGCTTCTCCGCCTGATAATGTTGTAGCCTGCTGTCCTAATTTAATGTAACCAAGTCCAACATCATACAAAGCTTTAATTTTACGATGAAGAACTGGATAATCTTCAAAAAAGCTAAGAGCTTCTTCAACTGTCATATCCAGAACATCAGAAATTGATTTTGTTTTGTATAAAATTTCGAGAGTTTCTCGATTATATCTTTTTCCATTGCATGCTTCACAAGTTACATAAACATCAGGGAGAAAATTCATTTCTATTTTTTTCAAACCATCACCATTGCACTCTTCACATCTTCCGCCGCTTACATTAAAACTAAATCTTCCAGCAGTATATCCTCTCATTTTTGATTCCGGCAGTTGTGCAAATAAATCACGAATATGAGTAAACACTCCAGTGTATGTAGCAGGATTAGAACGAGGGGTTCTGCCAATTGGAGTTTGATCTATTTCAATTATTTTATCAATGTTTTCAAGACCTTTTATTTGCTTATAAGGAAGAGGAACAACTTTGGAATTATAAATTTTTTGATATAGAATTCTAACTAATGTTTCATTAATTAAAGAAGATTTTCCAGAACCACTTACTCCTGTAATTGTAACAAATGTGCCCAAAGGAATTTTAAGATTAACATTCTTAAGATTATTTCCTGATGCACCAATCAGCTCAATAAATTTTCCATTTCCTTTTCTTCTTACTTCAGGAATTTCAATTTTCTTTTGATTCTTAAGATATTGAGCTGTAAGAGAATTTTTACCATTTGGTGATTTCAAAATTTCTTCTGTCTTTCCATATAGACAAACTTTTCCGCCATGCTCACCTGCAAGTGGTCCCAAATCAATAATATAATCCGAATTTTCTATTGTCTCTCTATCATGTTCTACAACAATCACAGTATTTCCCAAATCACGCAAGTTCTTTAATGAATTAATCAACTTCATATTATCTGCCTGATGAAGCCCGATACTTGGTTCATCAAGCACATAAAGTACACCGGATAGTTGAGAACCAATTTGTGTTGCTAATCTAATTCTCTGTGCTTCTCCGCCTGATAATGTTCTTGCCGACCTGTTTAATGTAAGATAATCAAGACCAACATTAATCAAGAATTCTAATCTTGTTTTAATTTCTTTTAAAATTTGTTTTGCAATTAATTCGTCTCGTTCAGTTAATTTAAGTTCTCTAAAGAACTTGAGTGTTTTTTCTATTGAAAGAGAAGTAACCTCTGCAATATTTAAGCCGCCAATTTTTACTGCAAGTGATTCTTTTTTTAATCTTCCCCCATTGCATGTTGAACATGTCAATGTATTCATAAAAGATTCTGCCCACTCTCTAATTTTGTTCGATGATGTATTTTCATAATAATGTTTTATGTAATTTATTACTCCACTGAATTTGTGCATGTAAGTTACTTCTCTTCCGCCTCCATAAACATAAGTGAAAGGAATTCTCTCTTTTGTTCCATTTAATAAAATATCTATCTGCTCTTTAGTTAATTTATTGAGAGGAGTATCAAAAGAGAATCCGAAATGATTTGCAATACCTTCGAGCTGATTAAATATCCAGATAGAACGAGGTTTACCAAGCGGTGCAAGTCCACCATCATTAATTGATTTATCCCAATCAGGAATAATTAAATTTACATCTAGTTCTTTCTTTTCGCCTAGACCGTCACAATCTGGACAAGAACCATAAGGTGAATTAAATGAAAATGAATTAGGTGCTAATTCCTGATAACTAATTCCACAATGCGGGCAGGCAAAATTTCTGCTAAACCAGAAATCTTCATTTCCATCATTTACAATTACATTTCCATTGCCATAGTTTAAAGCAACTTCTACAGATTGTCTAATTCTGTATCTTGAACTTTGATTTACCTGAAGTCTGTCTACTACTATTTCAATATCATGAACTTTGTAGCGTTCAACTTTAAAATCATCAATCAATTCATAAACAGTGCCATCTACTCTTACTCTTAAAAAACCATCTCGAATTATTTCCTGAAATAATTCACGATAATGACCTTTTCTTCCTCTTACAACTGGAGCTAAAATTAAAATTTTCTTCTCATTAAAATTGTTAAGAATATTGTCAATAATCTGGTCAGAAGACTGCTTTTCAACAGGTCTGCCGCAATTGTAACAAAAGACTTTACCAACTCTTGAGTATAACAAGCGGAGATAGTCATAAATTTCTGTAACAGTCCCAACAGTAGAACGAGGATTTGTAGCAGAAGACTTTTGTTCAATTGAAATTGTCGGGCTTAATCCTTCAATTAAATCTACATCTGGTTTTTCGAGAATATCTAAAAATTGACGGGCATATAAAGATAATGATTCAATATACCTGCGTTGTCCTTCTGCATAAATTGTATCAAAAGCCAAAGATGATTTTCCAGAACCTGATAATCCTGTAATAACAACAAAAGAATCTCGGGGAATTTCTAAATCTATATTTTTAAGATTATGCTCCCTTGCACCTTTAATTAATATTTTATTCAGTTGAGTCATTTATATAAATTTGTAAAAGTTCAATCTGTTATTTTAGATAAACACAAAACTAAAATCAATGCAATAATTAAAATCAATTTATAATAAATATGAAGCTCCCTTTTTCCATTAAAACAATATCAAATTTCGCAGAATTCAGAATTAAAGAAAAAGGTTCATTATTTATTGGTATGTGTTTTCCTGTAAACAATGAATCAGAGGCTGCAGAAGAATTATCAAAAATCAAGAAAAAATATTACGATGCAACACATAATTGTTTTGCATATAAATTAACAGATGGAACAATTAAATATTCAGACGATGGCGAACCAAATGGAACTGCAGGAATAAGAATTTTAAATGCAATTAACCATTTCGACTTAAATAACATTCTTGTAATAGTTACCAGATATTTTGGTGGAACCAAATTAGGCGTTGGTCTGCTTGGAAAAACTTACTATGATGCTGCATATGAATGCCTTCAAAATTCCCAAATTTTAGAAAAAATACTTTATAACAAATTAATTATCAGCTATAATTATGATTCTTTTAGCATTGTTCACAGATGTATTTCTAAATACAATGCTGTAATTGAAAAAAATTTATTCGATGAAATGCCTCGCATAGAATCTCTTGTCCCTGTAGAAATCAAAGATAAATTTATAAATGAACTAACATCATATATTCACAATCAGATTAAAATCCAGGAAACTGATTTTTTTATATACCTGTAAATAATCATATCTCACACTAAAAATTGACAAAATGTATTGATTTAATTAATTTCAATAAGGACATAAGTCTCTTTTTAAAAAATAATTACAAGGGATCAGTATGATATATACTAAAACTGGCGAATATGCAATCAGAGCAATTTTATTTTTGGCTCGACAGCCAAAAGAAAAATTAATTATGTCTTCTGAGATTGCAAAGAGTGAGGATATTCCTGCTCACTATCTTGCTAAAATTTTACAAAGAATGGCTAAGTATGGATATGTTGATTCATTCAAAGGGAGAGGAGGAGGATTCAGAATAACTGAACTTGCCAAGAAAAGCTCAATACTCGAAATTGTGGAAAGAGTTGAAGGACCAGTAATTAACTTAAAATGTGTTACTGGTTTGAAAGAATGCTCAGAAGAAAATCCATGTCCACTCCACGATGAATGGGCAGATTTAAGGAACAGAATTTATAATTTGATATCGAGCAAATCTGTGCAGGAAGTAGCAGAAAAGTATGCTGAAACATTAAGCAAGCACAAATAAGAATATTAAGAGGTTGTTTGAAAGGTAATAAGTCACTTTTAAGCAACCTCTTTATTTATTATCATTAAAGTAATATTTCAAATAGACCAAATCACTGCATAAATCATTCAAAGAATTCATACTCTGCATTGTCAGCTGTAAAAATTTTTCTTTATAAATTGTCTTCAAAAATTGATTTGCATTTTCGAGCAGATTTTCCAAAATAGTTTTTATTTCCTGAATACTTTTTATGTATTCATTTTTTAATGAATTAAAATATTCTTCCTCAAAAGAATTATCTCTATTCTGAATGATTCTTAAAACTCCCTGTGAAAACTTGGCAAGGAAAGCAAGTTCTTCGAGTTTATTCATTTTATCTGAGCTTAATGCAAGCTCTATGATTCGCAGTAAATCTTCTTTGTTTTTCAGCTTTCCCTTAGCCAAATCTTCTACCGCGTTGCAAATTTTTTCTGATTCTAATTTATAATCCATTATAATTTTACTCCTAAACCAATTCCATCGCCTATTGGCAAGATTGTACTTTGAAGAGAACTATGGCTCAAAAATAGTTTGTTAAATTCTCGAATAATTTTTGCAGAATTTTTATAAGATGCCGGGACTATATTTTGTGCTACATATCCATGCCAGAGTAAATTATCTATAAAAATTACTCCATGCTTTTTCAATAACATTAATGAATAATAAAACAATTTTTCATAATCCTGTTTATCTGCATCTAAAAATATTAAGTCATACTTTTTTGAAAGTGAAGGAAGAATATCGAGTGCATTTCCTTCAATCAAATTAATTTTAGATTCCAATCCTGCTTTTTGAATAAATTTACTTGCAAGAGAAATATTATCAAGACTTTTTTCTATTGTATCAAGCACAGCTTTCTTTTTAAGTTTTCTTGCCATTCTAATTGAAGAGTAAGCTATTGCAGTTCCAATTTCGAGAACACGTTTTGGTCTAAGCATTAAAATTAATTGCTCTAAAAACTCCGCAGCATTCCAATCAAGAATAGGAATGTTATTAATCTTTGCAAATTCTTCCATCTCTTTAATTAAAGGGTCATCAACACTTCGAAGTGATTTCAAGTATTTTATTTGCTTTTCATAAATTATTTTATTCATAATGACTATTTCAAATAGACCATTTTCTTTGCAAAAATATTGCCGTTTATTCTTAAAACACAAAAGTAAGTTCCGCTTGAAACGGTTCTGCCTTCATCATTTTTTCCATTCCAGTAAAAAATATTTTTACCAATTAAAGCATTATTAGCAAAGAGAGTTTTAATTTTTTGTCCTACAAAATCATAAATAATCAACTCTGCATAAGAATTATCAATAGAATAAAATTCAATTCTTGTTTGATTATTAAATGGATTGGGATAATTATTATACAAATAATATTTAAATGGAATTGGTTCATCAAAACTTACTGTATCTTCAACACTGTAAACATTAAAGTGAATCAATAAAGAGCCATAATTAAATTCGTAAGAGCCAATTTGAGGTTCTCGTATTTTTCCACTTTTATTTTCATAAGAAAAATAGAAACTTACTTTTTTGCCCAATGAAAAAGCAGGAAGAATAAATTTATATTTCAAATGACCATCATAGTCCATTTGTGCAGATTGATAATTTTCATTTTCAATTTTATAGTAAATAATAACAGGCTTTGATTTATTTAGAGTAGAATCAACAAAAATTTTATTTAATACAAATTGATTATTTGTTCTTTCAAGATTTGGAAATGAAATTGCTCTTCGAGCAGAAATTAAACCATAACCTCTATGATTATCAGGTTGAATTGCATTATCACCGCATTCAAGCATAGTCTGGCGAATTTGATAATTTGTTAAATGAGGATAAGCAGATTTAAGAAGAGCAGCTACTCCGGCAGCAATTGGAGTTGCATAAGAAGTTCCACTTCCAAAACCATAACCTCCTCCTGCTACTGCAAAGTAAACATATGAGCCTTGAGCCACAATTTCCGGCTTAATTCTTCCATCAAATGTTGGTCCTCGACTGCTAAATGTTGCTACATTATTGTTTGTATCAACCGCTCCAACTGAAATAACATTAAATGCATCTGCAGGAGATATTATCTTTCCAAATTTATTATCACCATATTTTGCTCCCCAGTCAGAATTTCCTTCGTTACCTGCTGCTGTAAATGTTGAAACACCTTTCTGGAATGCAAGATTAACTGCTTTCGCAACAATTGTTGAATTACCATTCATATCTTGAAAAGTGTAAGAGTATCCAGTATCAAATGTATTATATCCAATAGAACTGCTTGTAATATCAACACCTTGTGCTTCCATCCACTCTAATGCAGCAGCATAGTTATCTTCTTCAACATGAGTTTCGGTTGGGACATATTCAGTTTTTGCCAAAAGAAATTCTGCACCATAAGCTGGACCAATTAAATTTCCATCATCAAAACCACCTATAATAGAAAATACTGCTGTGCCGTGTTTATCTTGATTTGGTGCATCATCTTTTGAAGAATCATTTTCTGTCAGGCTATCATTCTGGATAAAATCTCTTTCTGCTATTACTTTTGCATTTTTCAAAGCAGGGTGACTCTTCCATCTGAATCCAGTATCAAGTAAACCTATTAAAACACCATTGCCATTTATTCCAAGATTATGAACAGCTGGAATTTCTGAAAGTAAATTTTGTTTTAATGACAGACCATAATTCAACAAATAATTTGATTTTTCTAATACTTGCTGAAAATTCTTTTGTTCATGTTCTATTGGTTCAATACGCTTAAGAAGTTTAACTTTTTCAACATTCTTTACAAAAGATAATTTTTCGACTTTATTTTTTTGTTCATCACTTAAAAAACATGAAACAGCATTAAACCATTTTAATGTGTGAATTATTTTAATACCCAAATTTTCTAATTGCTGAATATAATCTTTATTAACAGGCAAGTCTTCATAAGTAATGTAATTATCATTGCCATTAACAGCTTTTCTTCTTTCTATTGCTCTTGGAGAGAGTTCCTTTTCAACTTTCAGATACAATTGAGAATTTTTTTTTAGAAGATGAGATTCAGGTATGCCTTTGTCTTTAAAGTAAATAAAATACTTTGTTTGAGCAGAAGCTGTAATAATTAAAGCAAGAAAAAAAATTGTTGTAAGAAAATATTTCATTATAGTAGAAAATTAATTTTTGCTATATCATAACTAATACTTAGTGAACTAATTTTGCAATTCTATTTAATCTAACAGAACCAAGAAGTCTAAAGAAATCAGAAAAAGGAATACTTGGATCCCATGACCAATAAATTAAAAATGCTTGTCCAATAATTTTATCACGAGGCACAAAACCCCAGAATCTGCTATCTGCACTATCATCACGATTATCACCCATCATGAAATAATAATCTTTTTTAATTGTATATGAATTAACAGGCTTGCCATCAATAAAAACTTGATTGCCTTCAACTGTAACAACTCTTCTTCCAAACTCACGGTCTATAATTGTTCTCCATTGTTCGACATTTTCCACACTTAAAGGAACGACATCCCCTTTTTTAGGGACAACAATTGGTCCATAATTATCTTCGTTGAAATTAGCACCTTTTGGAAAAATTCTTGGATTAGGAACACCCTTTGGAGTAACATAAGGATTTAAATATTGAATATGAGGCGGAATCCATGCTTCTTTTCCATTTACAAAAACTACTTTATCAATTATTTCAATTGTATCACCGGGAATTCCGATACATCTTTTTACATAATTATTAATTTCTGCAGGTTTCAGTTCATCACGGTCGCCAGGATATTCGAACACAACAATATCGCCTCTTCTTGGTTCTCTTATAGCTGGCAGTTGAAAATAAGGTAAAGCAATATTTGTAAATGGAATAGTTCGAGGAGAAGTAGAACCATAGATGAATTTATTAACAAAAAGAAAGTCGCCTACCAGAATTGTTTTTTCCATAGAACCTGTAGGAACCCGCGAGGTTTCTATTAAAAATGTTTTTATCAAAAGGGCCGCAAATGCGGCGAACAATAAATTCTTAATAAATTCCCAGAATTTTTGTGCAGGGGTTTTCTGCAGTGTTTTTGTTTTTTCTTTTTTTTGTGATGACATATTCAACCAATTATTATTCAAAAAATTATTAATCTTCAATTTGAAGTACAGCTAAAAATGCTTCTTGAGGAATTTCAACATTGCCAACCTGTTTCATTCTTTTTTTCCCTTCTTTCTGTTTTTCAAGTAATTTTCTTTTGCGTGTTACATCTCCGCCATAACATTTTGCAAGAACATTTTTTCTCAAAGGTTTAATATTTGTTCTTGAAATAACTTTGCTGCCTATAGCTGCTTGAATTGCAATTTCGAACATTTGACGTGGTATAAGCTCTTTGAGTTTTGAACAAACTTTTAGTCCCCAGTTATAAGCTTTCTTTTCATGCACAATAATTGAAAGAGCATCTACTTTTTCGCCATTTAACAAAATATCGAGCTTGACTAAATCTGATTGTCTATAACCAATCAACTCATAATCAAAAGAAGCATAACCGCGGGATATTGATTTTAATTTATCATAAAAATCAAAAATAATTTCTGAAAGAGGAAATTCAAATGATAAATCTGCCCGCTTGGGGTCAATATAAGTTGTATTCAAATAAACACCTCTTTTTTCAATTGCAAGCTGCATCAAGTTGCCAATATATTCGCTTGGAGTAACAATTTGTGCTTTAACATAAGGTTCTTCAATGTGGTCAATTTCTCCCTGTGGCGGCATTTCTGCAGGATTATCTACAATTACTTTTTCACCATTTCTTTTATAAACCCAGTATTCAACATTTGGTAAAGTTGTTACAATTGACTGATTAAATTCCCTTTCAAGTCTTTCCTGAACAATTTCCATATGAAGCATTCCCAAGAAACCGCATCTAAATCCAAATCCAAGTGCAGCGGAAGTTTCTGGAGTAAATGTAATTGATGAGTCATTCAGTCTGTACTTTTCAAGAGCATCTCTTAAACTTTCGTAATCTTCGGAATTTGTAGGATATAAACCACTATAGACCATTGGTTTAATTTCTTTATAACCAGGCAATGGTTTTTCTGCACCATTTTTAACATGTGTAATTGTATCACCAACTTTTGTATCTCGCAATTCTTTAACGCCAGCAATTAAATATCCAACATTTCCTGTTCTAAGTTCTCCGGTTCTAATTCTATTTAATCGAAGGATGCCAATTTCTTCAGCAATATATTTTTTTCCGTTTGCAAAAAAAGTGATTTCATCGCGCTCTTTTATTATCCCGTTGAACACACGGATATAAGCAACAGCACCTCGATAAGAATCAAATACAGAATCAAAAATCAAAGCTTGAAGCGGCGCATCTTCTGAACCGCTTGGCGGCGGAATTCTTTTTACAATTGCTTCAAGAATTTTATCAATTCCAATTCTTGTTTTTGCACTTGCTAAAATAATTTCTTCTTCTTTACAGCCAATTAAATCAATAATCTGTTGCTTTACAGTATCAATCATTGCACTCGGTAAATCAATCTTATTGATGACAGGTATAATTTCCAATCCTGCATCAACTGCCATATAAAGATTTGAAATAGTTTGAGCTTCAACACCTTGAGCAGCATCAACTACAAGAATTGCACCTTCACATGCAGCAAGTGAGCGCGAAACTTCATAAGAAAAGTCTACATGTCCAGGCGTATCAATTAAATTTAATATATAAGTTTGTCCATCCTGAGCATTATATTCCATTTGTATAGCATGAGATTTAATAGTAATCCCGCGCTCTCTTTCAAGGTCAAGGCTATCAAGAAGTTGCTCTTTAGCTTCGCGCTCTGATACTGTATGAGTAAATTCTAATAAACCATCTGCTAATGTTGATTTGCCATGATCTATGTGAGCAATTATGCAGAAATTGCGAATGTTTTGCATACTCAATTAAAAATTTAGTGGCAAATATATAAAGAAGGTAAGGGATTTACAATTTAAACGAAGTGACAAATAAATATTCCATATTCGGAAATTATTAAAATTCATTATCATTTCTCGTTTTACTAATTTTGCAAATGATTAATTAAAGATGTAATTACAAAATGAAAAAACTGCTAATAATTTTATGCTTGATTTACAATACAAGTTTTGCTCAAAGGATTAACTTTGCTTTTCTCTCTGCTCCATTAATTGATAAAAGTGGAAATAATTCTATTTTCGATTCAACCATATCAAAGATTAATAAAATTGAAAATCTTGATTTCATAATTATTGCAGGAAATTTAACTTCATCCGGCTCCGAAAAAGAATTTCTTATGCTTAAATCCCTGCTCAATAAACTTCAAAAACCTTATTACCTTTTGCCTGCTTTGAACGATTTTAAAAATGCAAAAGGCTGGATATATTATCAGGAAAATTACGATGATAAATTTGCTATACGACTTAACAACAAAATCTTTATAGGATTAAGCCCCATTATCCCTTTAACAAATTATTATCATTATATTACAGAAAATTTCAACTGGTTAAATGAAACTTTAGATACACTAAAATTAAGTGATGAAATTTATTTCTTCTCTCCTGTCCAGTTTGATGCTAAAGTTGACAACTGGAAAACTTTGCTAAACATTTTATCAGAAAAGAATTTAAAGTTGATGATAAATGGAAATGCTGCAAAAACAGAATTACGAAATTTACATGGTTATTCTATACTCGATGTGCAATCACCACAAAATACAAATAAAAAAATTTTTGATTTTGTCCTTATAGAAATTTCTGAAGACTCGGTAAAAATTTTTGATAATACAAAAAAAATCATTACTGCTTTTGATAAAACCATTGATATCCCAAAAGAAAATATTGATTACGATAAACTGCAAGCAATTAATTCAGATATTTTGCTTAACATTAATTTAAACTCAACAATGCTAACATCGTGCAGTTACTGGAACAATAAGATTTATACTTTCGATTATTCCGGTTTAATAAGCTGTATTGATACTACTGGCAAAGTTAAATGGGAATTTGATGCTAATGGAAATATTATTGGAAAACCAATTATTGCAGATATGATGATAGCATCTGCAACTTTTCAGGGAGATTTAATTTCATTAAGTGCAATTTCGGGAGAACAATTTCAATCAATTGGTTTCGAAGATTACATAACTACAGACTTACTTGCTATTAATTACAGCGGCGATAAAGAATTAATGATTCCAAAACTTTCACAATCAAATACAGCTGTAGTTTTTGGTACATCAAGTGGAAAAGTTTATTGCTACGATTTAGAAACTCTCCAGGAATATTGGTTAAATGATTACTGCAAAGAAATGATAAGTTCTAATTTATTGTATGCAGATAATAAAATTTTTTATACGAGTCGAGATGGATATCTTTATTGCATTGATGCTCGTAATGGAATTACAATTTGGCGCTGGAAAGAAAAAGCAAATACTGACCTTTCTTATTCTCAAATATTAACTGATGGGAAAAAAGTTTTTGTTATTTCACAAGATGGAATACTTTACGCAGTGAATTTATTGCTTGGAAAACTTGACTGGAAAATTGACAATCAATTTTTTCAAAACTTTGGTTTATCTGAAAACAAAAAAATTATTTTTGCTGAATCACGAAACAATGAATTTATTTTAATTTCTACTGACAAAGGAAAAATCGAAAGAAAAATTAAAACTGATATAAACTTTTTGAATTCTTTCTCAACTCCCGTTGAACTTGATAATAAAATATTCTGGAGTGGGGATGGATTTATTAATCATTTCGATTCAAAATTCAATTCAGTAAAAAATTTATATTTAGGCAGTGCGCCAGTTCATCCAGTAGAAAGAATATCTTCAAATAAATATTTGACATCAAACATTGATGGAAAAATTGTAATATTTAAGTCGAGGTAAAAATTGAAAAACTTTGAAGGAATAATATTCGATATTGATGGAACACTTGCATCCACACACGATTTGATATTCGAAAGTTTTAATCATGTAATAAATAAATATCACAACAAAAGATTAACAACTGAAGAAATTATTGCATTATTCGGACCGACTGAAGATGTAATTCTAAAAGAATGGATGAAAGATGATTATGAAAAAGCCAGAAAAGATTATTACGATTTTTATGAATCTCAGCACGAAGAAATGGCAAATATTTTTCCTGGCTTAGAAGAAATAATAAAGTTAATAAAAAGCAAAAAAATCCCGCTCGGAATTTTCACCGGTAAAGGAAGAGACACTTCCATAATAACATTAAAAGCAATTAAACTTCATGATTATTTTGACTTAATCGTCACTGGAGATGATGTAAAAGAACACAAGCCTGCTCCTGAAGGAATTATAAAATTTTTGAATGCTTTTAATCTGAAACCAGAAAATGTTTTGATGGTTGGTGATACAAATACAGATGTTATTGCTTCAAGAAATGCGGGAATAAAATGTGCTCTTGTGCTATGGGATGAATTTTCAAGAAGTAAATATTCAAATGCAGAAGCCGATTTTATTTTTTATTCAGTTGATGAATTTAAAAAATTCATTGAAGAAAACATTTGATAATAAATTTGCAAACCATACTTTAGACTGTTAATAAATTTTATATCAAACACAAATCCGAATTTTTTTATCAATTCTATATTCCAACTGGATAAATGAAAGATAATCTTGGTTCTATTTTCTTTTGCGGTTTATATCCAATTATGTTATCAGTTTTATCTCTAAACGGTGTATATGTCCATGAATAAATTACAGATAACAAAAAGTATTTCTGAATTTTATAACCAAATTCTGCAAAGAGATAAGAACGGTCATCCATTTTAAAAACATCACCAAAATTTTTTATATGAATTTTATCATAGCCTGCACGAAATAGATAGGGCAAATTTTCTAAATCAATTATTGTCCATAGATGAAGTATTCCGCTTTCCGGCATTTTATCCAGCTTTTGAAAACTGCCAAGAATATTATAAGTCCCTAAAAAATTAAGAAGCAGTTCCCCAAAGTAGCCGTTCCCTTCATCTGCAGATTTTAGTTTTTGTATTTTACTAATTACCATTCCAGTTGATTTATCAATTCTAAATCTTTCAATTTCATAGAGAGAATTAAAATATGAAGGCAAATACATTTTTCCATTGAATCTTCTTTCAAATTTTGCTTTCAATGAAATTAAACTTAATCCCTTAAAATCAGCAATTAAGCCCAGAGCTGAACCACTTCCAAATTTTATAATTTTTGAATGGTCAAAGTAAATATCGAAATCGAGTAAATTTGTTCTTAACAATGGAAGTCCAACATCCAGTCCTACAATTGTTATTTTTCCTTCATCAATCAATGGAAGAAATGTATTATTGCTTGAGTTATAATCACCTGCAACTATTCCGCATTTTTCATCTGAATCTGTAGCCAATGTTGCGCCAAGTTCAAGATTTCCAAGTATCGGAACAGAAGATAATTCTGTAAACCGAATTGGTCTAATGTAACCTCTTAATCCCATAACTCCTGATTGACCAAAATTTCCATAGACGGATTCAAATCCGAAATTATTAAAATCAATATCGAATTCAGTTCCGATTTTTCTTGTGTCGAAAGCCGGGCTATTGTTGTAAAGATACATTATGCTTCCATGTCCAAGTGTTGCATAATCGAGTGTACCAATTCTAAAATAAAGAGGGTCATGCTTTTTACCATATCGGATATAACGAATTATACTCAGATAATCTGAAAACTCATTGAAATTTTCTTTGCGTATTTTTCCTTCTGGAGTAAATTCTAAATTTAAGTCCAATCCAATTCCAACTTTTGAAAACTGAATTTCTGGAAAAATACGAAATGCATAGTGAGGTCTTCCATCTATCCAAGTCAATCCAAAGCCACCTCCAAGCATTGCTTCATTCTGATTTAATCGTTCAAACTGTCCATGAACAATATTTGATAAAAGCAAAAAAATCATCATGAATAATTTGTAATTATTTTTCATAAACTCTCGTGAGATTTGTTATTAAAATGATTTTTTTGAATGAGCTATCATCTTCTCGCAAGCCACAGTTCTGGATTTTGATAATTCCTTTCATTCCATATTTCAAAATGTAAAATGTTCCCTTCCAGACTTTCACTTACTCTGCCAATTACAGTTCCTGCTTTTATTACATCCCCTTCTTTAACTTTTATATCTCCAACATGTCCATACACAGTTCGATATTGATTATTGTGTGTTAATATAATTACACTGCCATAACCTGGAATCCATTCTATCGTTGAAACAATCCCTTCTGCAACAGCAACAATTTCCTGCTGCGATTTCGTTGCAATATCTACACCATAATTCAAAGTAATTGTATTTAATTTCTCGTTTTTATTTTCTCCAAATCTTCTTGCAATTTTACCTGCTTTAACTGGCCACAACAATTTCCCTTTTAATCTATCAAAATTTTCAAGCTTTGCGTAATCGAGAGCAGGTTTAACAATTTTATTTTTTGTTTTCTCTTCAAGTAGTCTGGCTTTATTTATTCTTTCTTTTTCAACTAAGCTGAAAATTAAATTCTTAATTTCAATCTCAGCTTTTCTCTTTGAGTCAATTTCTTCTTCTATAATTTTCTTATCTCTTCTTAATGAAGCTATCAATTGTTTTCGTTCTTCCTGCAGCAATGCAAGTTTTTTCTGCTCTTCAATCTTTTGTGACATTAGCATTTCTTTTTGTTCTTTTTCCTGCTGAAGCTGATTTTTATATTTTGCTAAATTCATCTTACTTAATGAAAGCAGTTTTAAATCTTTTTTGTTTTGTTCTGAAATGAATTTCAAATACTTGTATCTCTTGAGCATCTCTCCGATTGAGTTTGACCCAATTAAATATTTCAATGCAGAAGTGTTTCTGTTTTTATAAACCCAAACTATATAGCGTGAATATTTTTGTTTGAGGAGAGAAATCTTGTTCTCAATTTCTGCTATCTTTTCTTCTGTTTTTTGAATCTCTGCTGATTTCTGATTTTCTTCGGCTATAAGATTATTTATAAGTTTCTGTATTAATAAACTTTGTTTGCTGCTTCTCTCTAAAAATTCGAGACTTTCTTTTTCTTTTTTTGATTTATTGCTTAATTCTTTTTCTAATAATTCAATTTCTTTCTTAATCTGTTCGAGTTGTTTGTTTCTAATAGAAATGCTGTCCTTCTTTTGAGAAAATGAAAGACACGATAACAAAAGAATGACAAAAATTATTTTAATAAATTGATTTACCATTCTAAAATTTTTACATCATCGGGAATTTCTATAAATAAATTTGGCAGTTCTTTATTAACATTTATGTTTCTGTATTCAATTTTGATCTGTTGATTATTTCTAAAGTCATTTATTCTTATTTCATAAGGAACTGGAACATTATCAAACATTTTAAAATTAGAAAACTTTCCCTCGAGTAATTTTTCTCCTTTTAGATTTTGTATAATACTTTCTGAAATTGAAAGGTCGTCTGCTTTAACAAGATAAATTTTCTCCAATGAATTAATTGAATCAACATAAGTTAATTTGTAAAACTTATTTTCATATTCAAATTTATCCGGCTCCTTTCTCAGTTTATCAGTTAAATTTACAGAACCAGTCAATGCATCAATCACATCACTTAAGGATAAATTTACTTTTAAGATTTTCTGCAAAACATCATCTTTTAAGTTCCCTTTATAAATTTTGTTATTAATTACATCATAAAACAGAAAACCATTTGAAGAAATTACTGCCTGAGCAAGTTCAATTCCAAAAGGGCCAAAAAAATCAACTCTTAGAGAATCAGGCTTTTTTAAATTTACTTCGAAATTACTTTTTGCATTTAATTCCTTATTCTGAACATTTATAACACCACTGCCTGCAAAGCTTTTTATTTTTCTTCGATTAGCTTCTAATTTTATTACAAGCCTGTCAGGAGAAATAAGTTTTTCTTTCTCAATAGTTTTAGTCGGAGCACATGCAGATAATATTGATAATATTAATGAAAGTAGTAAATAAAAATATTTCCTTTTCACAATTCACCTTTTTCTAATTTTTGGATAATTTTTTCATTTGATGGTTCAAGTTCAAGTGCTTTTTTCCAGAGTTCTTTTGCTTTTTCTTTATTACCAAGTTTAAAATAAACATCACCAAGATGGTCTGTTACAGTAGCACTTTTAGAATCCTGTTTGATAGAGTCTTCAATATATTTTTTTGCTGTTTTGTAATCTCCGAGCTGATAATAAATCCATCCGATTGTATCAAGATACGAAGCATTCTTTGGCTCTTTTTCAACTGCTTTTTTCGACATTCTTAATGCTTCTTCCAATTTAATTCCTCTTTCAGCAAGAGAGTACGCATAATTATTTAATATCAATGCATTTGTCGAATCAATTTTTAGTGCTTCGTTATAAAGAGAGTCTGATTTCTCAAAATTTTTTTGAGAATCATATATCAAAGCAGCCATGCCGATTATGTCAATATTCTTTGGGTCAATTGATAAAGCTTTGTTAAGAATTTTCAGAGCGCCAGTTTCATCTTTTAATTGATTCAAAGTATAACCATATGCAGTTAAAGATGTAATATCATTTGGATTAATGTTTACAGCACGTTCGAGATAAATTTTTGCTTTTTGATGCTGATTATTTTGTGACAGTGATAATCCGTATATCAAATTAATTGCAAAATCATTCGGAAATTTTTCTACGGCTTCAGAAAGCAAAGAAATTACATCAGAGTATTTTCTTTTGTCGAATAATAATCCTCCCAATCTAACCCATAATTGCGAATTCCATTCTGCAAGTGATGCAGCTTTTTTAAAATATTCAATAGCTGAAGAATCATTTCTCAACTTCATTTCAATTTCACCAAGAGAAGCATTTATCTGCCAGTCAGTAGAATCGGTGTTCAATTTTTCAAAAAACTTTTTTGCCGTAAAAAGATTAGTTGAATCTTTTTCTGAAGCCATCATAAATAATGATGCAATTCTAAGTTTTGTATTAAAATCGCTTTCTTTGTTCTCAAAAATTTTTTCATACACTAAAGCTGCATCGTTCCACTTATCCTGTTGAATAAATATATTTCCCTTAAGTTCAAGAAGACCAATTTCATCAGGATAACTTATTAAAGATTCATCGCATGTTTTTAATGCTTTATCATAATTTTTTGTTTTAATATATGCATCAATCAATAATTTCTGCAATTGCAAATCTGAAGGATTAAGTTTGACTAACTCTTCAAGCATTGTAATGGATTCTTCAACATTGCCAAGTCTCTCGTTTAAATCAATCATATTAATCAATACATTCCACTCAGGTCCTATCATATCAATAAGTTTTTTATAAATTGCGAGTGCATGGTTGGGTCTATTTTTCTCATAAAGCTGAGCAAGCTGAAAATAAGCTTTTGCATCAGTTGAATCCAGAGAAATTATTTTTTCATAAACTGCTATCGAAGAATCTTCGAGATGAGAGGAATTATAAACAGAAGCAAGAAGGAAAAGAAATTCTTTATTATCAGGCTCAAGCTGAGCTGCTTTTCTTGCATGCTGCAATGCAAGTGCTAATTTATTAATTCTGTAATAATTTTTTGCAAGGGCATAATGTATGCCAGGTTTATCAGCATAACTTAATGCTGCAGAATATTCATTAATTGCTTCCTGAATATTTCCTTTAGTCTCCTGAATAGAACCATTAATAAATTTTTCTATTGCTAATTTTTCATTATCAACTTTAATGGAAGAAGCTGGTAAAGGCTTTTTACTTATATCAGAAGAACAACTTATAAATACGAACAAGCTCAATAAAGAAAATAAATATTTCATAATCACCATTTAATTTTATTCAAAATATAGTTTATCAAGTATTGATTAACAAGTAAGTTAGATAGAAAACATATCGAAATTAATAAAAACTGTAATGTTATTGTAAGAAAGAAAAGTCCTACAACATTAAAATACAATTGAACTATACTAAAAATTCAACAACCATAAATTATCTCCAAATGCAATTTGATATTTTTGATTTTATTATTCATATCATAAAATTCATAGATAAATGTAAGATTGTAAAATAAATTCATTAAAAGCTTTTATATTAATTTTGTAAAAAATGATTTTTAGTTATGAACACATTTGATCTTGCAATATCCTATACTTGGGAATATGATGTAGAGTTTGTCGAATTAATAGAATTCATATTTCAGAAGGATGGATTTTCAACTTTTATAATCAGCAATTATAATGTTTTCGAGGTTATCGATTCATTAAAATCAAAGCAGTTACACTTTAGAGCTTATTTAGACCGTGCTTCAGATGTAGATTCGGATTTTGAACCAATTGCCTCAATCTTAACGAAAAGAAAATCCTATATAATTAATCCACATAAAAAAGTTCATAAGTTTACAAATAAATCTTACATGCACAAACTGCTTTCAAAGAAAAATTTTAATTTGCCAAAAACTATTTTATTGCCTCCATATTATTACCATCACAATCTTAACATAAAAGAAGAGGATTTAGAAGAGCTTGGCATTCCATTTATAATTAAGCCTGCAATTGAAACAGGAGGTGGTGAAGGGGTTGAAGTTGATGGAACTACAATTTCACAGATTCAAAAAGAAAGAATTAAAAATCAAACTGAGGAATTTTTAATTCAGGAAAAAATTTATCCAAAAACATTAAGCGGAAAGAGAGCATGGTTCAGAGTATTCTGGGCTTTCAATAAAGTTATTCCAACCTGGTGGGATGACCATACTCATGTTTATGAATCTATTACTTATGACCAGATTAAAAAGTATCATCTTCAACCATTGCATCGAATAACTAAAAGATTATCAAAAATTACAAGAATTGATTACTTCTCAACAGAAATTGCATTAACAAGAAAAAATAAATTTGTTTTAATTGATTACATCAATGACCAATGCGATATGAGATTAAAATCAAAACATCACGATGGAGTGCCTGATGAAGTAATAATTCAATTTATTGAACAAATGAAAAGGAAAGTTCAATTACTCAAAAAATAAATCTTCTTCGATTGTCTCTAAGATGTTCAAATAACTTTTATATCTTTCTTCATTAATTTTTCCTTCATTACATGCTTTTACAACAGCACAATCTGGTTCATGATGATGAGTGCATGTATTAAATTTACAATTGTAAATGAAATCCTTAAAGTCTTTGAAGTAATGACATAAATCTTCCTTTTTTATTCCATAAGGGTCAATTTCTCTAATTCCTGGTGTATCGATAACATAAGTATTATCATCTACTTTTTTCATTAATACAGTTACTGTAGTATGTCTTCCTTTCAAAGTGTAATTACTTATTTCGCTTACTTTAAGATTGAGGCCCGGATAAAGCTGGTTCAACAGGCTTGATTTCCCAACACCTGAATGTCCCCAGAACAAATTAGTTTTTCCCTTTAAAAATTTTTTTAATTCATCGAGACCAAATTTATTTATTGTGCTTGTCTCAAAAACATTGTAACCAATCTGCTTATAAAGATTAACCCATTGTGTTCTTTCATTATTGCTGTCAAGATCAATTTTATTAATTACAATTATTGGTTCAACTGAGGAACTCTCTGCAACAACAATCATTCTATCTATCAAACGATTATTAAATTTAGGATTAAGCCAGCTTGATACAATAATTAAATTATCAACATTAGCAGCAATAATTTGTTCTAACCTTTCTCCTCTTATGCTTGCCCCTTTAATTCTTGGAGCTTTTCTTGAAATTTTATTTCTTCGCGGATGGATTTCTGTTATTACTCCGGTTCCATCTTTGTTCAAATTAAATTCTACAATATCACCAACTGCAGCAATATCAAGTGTAAGCAACTTATCTTTTTTAATAGAAAATTCTTTTTGAAATTTCCCTCTTAAAAAACATCTTATTTCTTTATCGTTTTCATCAAGAACATAATAATTTTTGCTTTCTATCTTGAAAATTATTCCTTTAATAAAAACCCCCTTTTAATTTTGCTTTACAAATCTATCTTTTGAAATTATTAAAAACAAAAAGCATCTTATTTCTAAGATGCTTTTTGCGGGGAGCATTAACCAAAGCGGGGTGTGTATTAAAAATTATATCTTATTCCTGCTATAAAATTATTTTTTGTTATATCTTGATAGGTTCTCGAAAGATTTGAGCCATAATTATCACCTATGTCTTTCCACCATCCATAAGCATAAGTAAGATTAAATGATAGATTGCGATTTGGATTTAACCCTAATCCTACTGTAATAAATTTTTTGTCATACTCTGCAGGGTCATCTTTATAAGGCGAAGGTAAAATCATAAATCCACCTCTTAAGGCAAGATTGATATATGGAATTTCATATTCTAATCCAGCGTGTAAATTAATTACCTGTCTAAATAATTCTTTGATATCGCGGTTGTTATTTTCTATGTCTCTTATATCTAATCCGCTTTTAAATTCCATTTGAGTGTAGTCAATAAACTTTGCATCAAAGCTTATCAATAAATTGTTTTCATTAATTGCTGCTCCTAATGAGAATTCATAAGGTGTATTAATTTTATATTCAATTCTGTTTTCAACAGGAGGATTTAATGTGAATCTTGTTTGAGCAAAAACACTATAAGCATCTACAAAGTAAGTTTCTTTAATAGTGAATTTACGCGGGGTTTTAACAGAAAACCCAATATTCAATTTATCATTAATTCTTGTCAACAGTCCAAGATTTAAATTCCAACCTGAAACATCCCAGCTAATAATATCATTAAAATAGAAAGTTTGAAAATCACGGGTTGCAGGTTCTTTTGGGTCTAAGAGTAAATTAATGTTATAATAATCATTAACATCATCTTCCCAGTATTGTCGGTCGCGCTTAAAATCTCCATTAATAATATTCAAAGTAGCACCAACAAAAACATCTTTTTGAATTTCAACTGCACCTGAAAATGACCAGCTGTGTAAACCTCCTTCTTGTGTAATTTTACCACTCTGGTTTAATTTTCCATTTATTAAAGTAGTATCATAAAGATATACATTGGATTTATTATAAACAGGATAGCTCAGTGCAAGTTCATATGCAATATCATCATTATAATCTGTAAGATCCTGAATTAGTGAATTGTTATTGGGATTATATCCATCAAATTTCATTGTATAGTTAAAATCTTTTAACTGATTATAACCAAATGCAAAAACTAAACTTCCTCTTCTTGTTGGCATAGGAACAGCAAATCCGAACTCATTCAATTTTGTATTACTATTTGAATAATCTACTTTTTTATTGAAAAAAGTTGTCGAATTATTAAAAGAGTTATAAGAAAGTGCTCCTGAAAATTCTGATTTCTTAATTAAACCAAATCCAGCAGGATTAAATAAAGATGCAGAAAAATCATTACTCAAAGCTGTATAGGCATTTCCCAGAGAAAGTGCTTTAGCACTTGTTAAAACTTCGGGTTCTGTTAATCGCAAAGCATCTTTAAAATTTTGTGCGTAGTTCAATGTATTTAATATTAAGCAGACTAAGACAATTAGAAATATTTTTTTCATATCAATCTCCAGCAATAAATTTTTAATAGAGAAATTTTATCTTCTTCTTCCACCATCACCGCCTGAACGTCCTCCATCACTTCCTCTTGTTGAACCACTGCCAGAACTTGATCTCGGCGGAGGATTATACGATGGAGCTGGAGCTCTTGATTCACTTGGTGGCGGCGTATAACTTGGTTGTGAAGACCTTCCTGAGCTGCTATTGTCAGAACTACTTCTTTCCCTTTCAGAGGAATTACCTCTACTGCCGTCACTATTTCGTTCTCTTGCCTCTCTATCTCTTGTTGCTTCTACTGGATATTTTATTCTTGTGCCAGTTCTTTCCCGCTTTCTTTCAACATTTGTATTTGCACCTTCTTTAGAAAGTGTACCCGAACTATTATCTTTAGTTCGAGATACTCCTGTTCTACTTAAATCAACATCTACTGGTTTACTAACACCACTTCTGCTATCAATAATAGTTGTTCTTCCATTTCGATAACTATCTCCTCTATTTCGTATATCACCACTTCTTCCACCGTCAGTATCTCTTAATCTTGTATAAGTATTTCTGTATTTATAAACTCCAGTATGTGAATATCCATAATACCAGTAATTTGGATAATACCAGTTATCATAATAAGCCCAATAACTGTAAGGATATGGATAATACCACCAAGGCACATATGGATAGTAAACGTCCCACCAGAATGGGTCATAATATGTTCCGATTGTTATGCTCCAGCTTGGATAATATCCCCAGTAATATCTCCTGTAGCGAGGATAAAATCCGTCATAATAATAATTATATATATTTACTTCTCCGCGATTTTCTGAATATGTTGTATCTTCTTGTTCTTGATAAGTATATTCATCATCATAGTCATAGCTATCGCGAAGAGCTAATTGTGTGTAACACCCCCCTAAAGTCAGTAATGGTATCAATAACAATATTTTAACTAAGGTTTTCATTTTCTACACCCCTTTTTCGATTTCTTTGACAAAAATTATGCCTCAAAAAGTTTAAAAGAAATGCTAAAAAGAAAGGACTAATAAATTTATTGTATATTTTTATGAACTTATATGTTCGATTTACAGAACACTTAAAAAATTGATTTTACATATTCTACAACAATACCTCTATCAGCTCTGCTACTGTTAAACTTTTTGTTATCGAGTAAATCTCTGAGATTAATTCCAATTGTAAATCCATCAGCTACAGACCATCTCAAACCCATATTTAAATAACCATTTCCACTGCCAAGTGACAATCCAGTATTATCATTTACAGCAAAATCATATTCGCCGACTAATGATATTTTTTTCCCAATTGTTTTTTCAAAACCAATAGCCAAATTTAAGTCTTTATCGTTATCATCTCTTTCAAGAGAATAATTTACTGAACCATGCAAACTCAAGTAACCAAAGAATTCAAAATTTTTTGATACGGCTGCAAAAAATCCAGTTGATTTTATTTGATAGCGATTTAAATCTTTGTTAAAAGTTCCCTTACCTTGAGAATCAAATCCTAAAGTTATAGCAGGTGAAGTTACAGTTTCGTCAATTAATCTTACACGCACATTTACTGCGGGCAATTTATACCAATCAATCTTTCCCTGTCCAATTATGTTACTTCCTCCATAAGATATTCCAATGCTAAAATTATCAAACACACCAACTTCAATTTTTGAAATAACAACACCAAGTGGCATTACATCTAATGATACTCCAACTACACCTTTATCAAGCACACCTGCTGTAGGAATATCAATTAAATTTCTGCATTCATATTTTGCATCAGTACCTGATGTGCCCTGAGATAATATTTTGATTGATAATGTCGTCAAAAAAAGAAAGCAGAGAAAAATATTTTTCTTCATAACTTTATCTTTGCAATTTTTAGTATAAATAATACTATATTTTTTTCTTAATAACTAAATATTTTTTTGATTTACTATTTCCTTTTGAATGTAGTTCCCTCTTTACTATCCTGAAGTATAATTCCAAGTTTATTTAATTCATCTCTTATAAAATCTGAGAGAGCATAATTTTTTTCTTTTTTTAATGCAAGTCTAACATTAATTAGCAGTTCTATTAATTTATCTTCAATTACTTCCGATTTTTTATTTTCATACAATGAATCAAAATGAATTATTCCCAGAACATTTTCAGCTGTATCTTTAAGAAATTTTTTAGCTTTGTTGTAAAATTCAGAATTTATTTTTTCATTTTCGGAAATTAATTTATTTACATTCTTCACAAAATCAAAAATTACGGCAACTGCCTGTGGTGTATTGAAATCATCGTCCATTACTTTTTCAAATTCTTCATAATATTTTTTGAAATCAAACTGCGGAGAAACTTCATCTGTTACTGGCTTTTGGAGTTCCATTTCAATTTTCTCAGCAAGATTTTTAATTTTTTCAATTCCTTTTTCTGCAGCCGAAAGGAGTTCTTCACTAAAATTTAGAGGACCCCGATAATGAGTTTGAGCAAAGAAAAGTCTTATTGCTTCTGCCGAATATTTTGAAAGAATTTCCCTTGCAGTAAAGAAATTACCTAGAGATTTTGACATCTTCTCAGAGTGAATAGTAAGAAAGCCAAAATGAATCCAATATTTCACAAATTTTACTTCGTTAGCTGCTTCGCTTTGTGCAATTTCATTTTCGTGATGAGGAAAAATTAAATCATTCCCTCCTGCATGAATATCAATAGTTTTACCCAAATGTTTACAGCTCATTGCTGAACATTCAATATGCCAGCCGGGTCTGCCTTTTCCCCATGGACTATCCCAGCTTGGTTCACCTTCTTTTGCTTTTTTCCATAGAACAAAATCAAGTGGATTTTTTTTGGATTCATTAACTTCAACTCGTGCACCTGCTTCAAGTTCTTCAAGATTTTTTCCGCTTAATTTTCCATAATCCTTAAATTTTGTTATATCATAATAAACATTACCATCAACATTGTATGCATAACCTTTTTCTTCCAGAGTTTTTATCATTTCAATAATATCTTGGATTGATTCAGTAGCGCGAGGATTTTTTACTGCAGGCTTAATTCTTAATTTTTGAATATCTTCATAAAATGCACTTGTAAAAAACTTAGCAATTTCATCTGTTGATTTATTATTTTCTTTTGATTTATTAATTATTTTGTCATCTATATCAGTAATATTCATAACAAAATCTACATTAAACCCTTTGTACTCAAGATACCTTCTTATAATATCTGCCATTATAAAAGAACGAGCATTTCCAATATGAAAATAATCATATACCGTTGGACCACAAACATAAAAGGTTACATTAGGCGGGTTAACGGGAATAAATTCTTCTTTAGTTTTAGAAAAAGTATTATAGATTAACATTATTATTCCAAAATTTGGGAAAAAATATACAAATAGTGCACAGTTTATACAAATTTAATTATGGAATGAAATTTGGAGCAAAATACGATAAAAAGATAAATAAACAAAAAATAAATTTAGACTTTGACATCTTAGTTGTATTTTATATTTTAATAAAGAAAAAAAACAAAAATATCTTAATAACTTGAAAATGCAGTTACTTAATTCAACTTCTTAATTAAAGGAGGATTTTATGATTCGAAAACTTACCATCATTTTATTTGCGTGCATTCTCTCGACTGCCCTGATGGCTCAAACAGTTAAATTAGATTTTCAGCCATTTGGAGTATCACCGAGAGATGTAGCAAGATCTACTACCGATATTTACACTTATCCTTATAATGGTTTAACAAATGTCGGTGTAGGAACACTCATGTATTTTAAGGCATCAATTACAGGGAAAAAATTTGAAAATCCAGTTTACACTATTACACGCAAACCTGCAGGTTCTACTGCAACAATTGGAGCTGATAAAGATATTAAAAATGATTCAACTCAAGTTGTAACATTTACACCCGATAAACTTGGAGTTTATGAAATAACAGTTACGGAAGGTTCTTATTCTAAATCTATTGTTTTCAATGCAGCCAAATACTTAGGTTATACAAATACTATTGTTAATGGTGTTGATAAAAAAGTAAATTGTCAAACATGTCACCCCGGCAAAGTGGAAGAATGGGAAAAAACAAATCATGCTACGATGTTTACACGTGCAATGAAAGCTACACCTGGATTAAGTGGCCCAACTGACCATTACGCAAGTTATTGTGTTCCATGTCATACAACTGGATATGATGCAAATCCAACTGCAGTAAATGATGGATTTGATGATTTAGGCTTTGTTTACCCAGCTAAAATTACACCGAATACATACGATACATTATTAGTAAAATTTCCTGATGCAATGTTGAGAGCTAATATTCAGTGTGAAAGTTGCCATGGACCTGGCAGTGGCCATTTAGGAGTAACTCAAGATTCAAGAATGCAAGCTACTTATTCAGCTGATGTATGCGCATATTGTCACGATTCAGGAACTCATCATATTTTCCCAGAACAATGGGATGCTTCAGTTCACTCAGGTGCTACATCCTATCCAACAGGTCCTGGAAGAGAAGATTGTGTTCCATGCCATACAGGTAAAGGTTTTGCTCAATATGTTAACGGTATAACGAAAGCAGATCCATACTTTGATGCTTCATACACACCAATTACATGTTCAGGTTGCCACGACCCACACAGTTCAAAAAATAAATATCAATTACGAAAACTCGAAGTTGAATTACTTGCACCAAACAATACAACAATTAAGATAGATGAAAGTAATGCAGGAACTGGTGCACTTTGCTTCAATTGCCACAAATCACGAGCAGAAGCTAATGCAGCATTGAGTGGTTCCATCACTGTTAGATTTGGTCCACATCATGGTCCTCAAGGCGATATGCTCGTAGGAAATAATATGTTAGAACTTGCAGGAGTTAAGTTAGCTAAATCAAATCACTTTGGAGCTACACAAGAAGCATGCGTAAGATGCCATATGTATAGTGGTAATGCAGTAACTGGCACAACAGTTAATCAATGGGGTGGACATTCATTCAGTATGAGTACATTTAAGAAAGATGAAAAAGGTAATTTTATACTTGATTCAAATGGAAGAAAAATTCCAGATAAAGATAATATGGAAGCCTGTGCTCAATGCCATGGCAGTACATTTGGAACTTCATTCGAAGATGTTAAATTCTTCCTAAATGGTAACGGCGACCATGATAATGATGGTGTAGTTGAAGGATTACAAGAAGAAGTTCATGGCATGATTGAAAAAATTATGGCTGCTCTGCCACATAAAGCAGATGGAACTCTTGATGGTCCAAAATCTACTTGGACAAAAGATCAATTGAGTGCATACTGGAACGCGATTACTGCCGAAGAAGATAAGAGCGGTGGTATTCATAACCCAAAATATATTGTTACTGCTTTGAAAGGTGCTATGAACTTACTTGGTATTCCTACAGATGTAAAATCTGATGAACAAACTATACCAAGTGATTATGCACTATTCCAAAATTATCCAAATCCATTTAACCCAACAACATACATCAGATTCCAGCTTCCAAAAGAATCTAATGTTAAATTAACAATTTATGATGCTATAGGAAGAGAAATTGTAACTCTCGTTAACAACAGATTAAATGCTGGAACGCATACTATTGAATGGAATGCAAAGAACATGGCTTCTGGTGTTTATCTTTATAGAATTGAAGCTGATAATTTTGTTAAGACAAACAAAATGTTATTGCTCAAATAATCTTCATTTTACCTCCTTCTTTAAACCCTCTGTCTAAAAAGCAGAGGGTTTTTTTATATCCGAAAGAGAATTTGTTTTTATATTTTTGTAAAAAATTTTAGAATAAAAATGAGAATTGAAAAAGATTCATTAGGTGAACTAGAAATTCCAGAAGATGCACTTTATGGGATTCATACTTTAAGAAGTGTTAACAACTTTCCACGAAGCAACGAAAAAGTTAATCTTCATTTAATCAAAGCCTATTTTCAGGTTAAACTTGCTGCAGCCGAAACAAATTACAAATGTGGCCTCCTCTTAAAAGAAAAATATGAAGCTATATCAGAAGCAATTCAAGAATTAATAAAAGAAACTGAAGCCTGCATCAAAGGCAATTTATCTTCTATTTATGAAAAAATAATTGTTGACCCTTATCAGGGCGGCGCAGGAACTTCTCTTAACATGAATATCAACGAAGTAATTGCAAATACTGCGTTACAAATTTCTAACAGAAAATATGGTGAATATGATTATATTCATCCAATCGACGATGTTAATATGAGTCAATCTACAAACGATACTTTTCCTACCGCACTAAAAATTGCTTCAATAAATTTGCTGAGAGAATTAGCAGATTCTTTTGCTACTCTTCAAAATGCATTACAAAAAAAGGAAGAAGAATTTAAACACATCCTAAAACTTGGAAGAACTCAATATCAAGATGCAGTTCCAATAACACTTGGACAGGAGTTTGGTGCTTATGCCCAGGCAATTGCTCGTGATAGATGGAGACTTTATAATGCTGAAGAAAGATTGCGTTCTGTAAATCTTGGTGGAACTGCTGTGGGAAATTCTATTTCAGCAACAAGAGAATATGTTCTTAATGTTAATAACATATTGAAAAAGATTACAAAATTACCAATTGCAAAAAGCGAAGACCTCATAGATGCAACTCAAAATCTTGATGTATTTGTAGAAGTTCATGGACTTGTTAAAGCAGGTGCAGTAACAATAATAAAAATTTGTAACGACATAAGATTTATGTCCAGCGGACCAACTGGAGGAATTGGAGAAATTAACATTCCACCAAAACAAGCAGGTTCAAGCATAATGCCCGGTAAAGTTAATCCCGTTATTCTTGAAAACGCTATTCAGATTTGTGAACTTGTTAAAGGTCATGATGTTATTATATCAAATATTGCTGGGAGTGGACATCTTGAACTCAATCCATTTGTTCCATTATTGGCTCATGTATTTTTAAAATCACTCGAAATGCTTCGTGATTCAAATATCAATCTTGCTTTAAATTGTATTGAAGGAATTACTGCAAATGAAGAAAGATGCAAAATAAATTTAATCAATAGTTCAGCTATTGCAGCTTCATTAATCACTACTTTTGGATATGATGCAATTCAAGAATTAGTAAAATATGCTTATGAAAATAAAATTCCATTTGTAAAAGCATTAATGAAAAGCAAGTTGATCGATGAAAATCAATTATATAAAATTATATCAAAAGATTTAGGAGTTAACCTTGAGTAAAGTAGCACAATCTGAAAGAACTCATATTGCATTTGTTGGCAGAAGAAATGTTGGCAAATCTTCTTTAATGAATAAATTTATTGGTCAAGATCTTGTAATCGTAAGTGATGTTCCAGGAACAACAACAGACCCTGTTAAAAAAGCAATGGAACTTCTTCCTTTTGGTCCAGTCGTTTTAATTGATACTGCCGGCATTGATGATATAGGTGAACTTGGTGAAAAAAGAATTTCTAAAACAATTAAAACTATCACCGAAGTTGACTTTGCTATTCTTGTCTTAGATTCACAACAAAAATTAACACAACATGAAATAGAATTAATAGAGAAATTAAAAAACTTTAGTGTTCCTTTTCTCGCTGTAATAAATAAATCTGATTTAGGAATAAATTACGATTTGATAAATGAACTTCAAAAATTTGGAATAAAATATCATCCCGTTTCTTGTTTAACAGGAAATGGCATTTATGAATTAAAAGAAAAAGTATCTCAACTTTTACCAAAAGAAGAAGAAATTCCACTTGTTGGAGATATTGTCAAACAGCATGATTTAATTGTTCTTGTTGTTCCAATTGATTTAGGAGCTCCCAAAGGCAGACTAATAATGCCGCAGGTTCAAACAATTCGAGAAGCTCTCGATGTAGATTCAATTGTTGTTGTAGCAAAAGATAAAGAATTAAGAGCAGCTCTGAGTAAATTAAATCAATCACCAAAATTAGTTGTTACTGACAGTCAGGCAATTATGAGAGTAATTGCAGATGTTCCTGATGATGTGCTTCTTACAACTTTTTCAATTTTGATGGCAAGATACAAAGGAGATCTTTCAGAATACATAAGAGGAATCAAAAGGATAGAAGAACTTGAAAATGGCGATAAAGTTTTAATTGCCGAAGCATGTACTCACCATGCTCAGGAAGATGATATTGGAAGAGTAAAAATTCCGCGCTGGCTTAGACTTCATACAAAAAAGAACATTGATATTGATGTTGTTAGTGGTCATGATTTTCCAGAAAATTTATCTGATTACAAATTAATCATTCATTGCGGCGGCTGCACACTTACACGAAAAATGATGCAAACAAGAATTAAACAAGCAAGATACATGGGAATTCCAATTGTAAATTATGGTGTGGCAATTTCATATCTTCACGGTGCAATGCCAAGAGTTCTTGAACCATTTCCTGAAGCAATTGCTGAGTGGGAAAAATTATTTCAGCGCATCAACATTTAACATTATTCATTCCTTAATTTATTTAGCAGCATTTTCATATCTTCAGGAAGGTCAGAATCAAGAAAAACTTTTTCTTTTGTATGAGGATGAACAAAACCAAGTGTTTTTGCATGAAGTGCCTGACGTTTCATAATTTGAAGTAAATTTTCAACTCTGCTTTTCATTTTAGGAAGATTAGAACCATATACAATTCTTCTTCCACCGTAAGTTGGGTCACCAAAAACAGGATGTTTAATGTGCGACATATGAACTCTAATTTGATGTGTACGCCCGGTTTTTAATTTTAATTTTATAAGTGAAGCAAACTCAAACTCTTCAATTACTTCATAAAATGTGTGTGCATATCTTCCTTCGGTATTACTTACAGTAAAAATTTTTCTATCCTTTTTTGACCTTGCAATATTTCCAATAACTTCTCCTTTTTTTTCATCAAACAATCCCCAGCATACTGCCCAGTATTCGCGGTCAATTGTATGTGCAGAAAATTGCTTGGCAAGTTGAGCATGTGTCCATTCATCTTTAGCAATCAATAAAAGTCCGCTTGTATCTTTGTCAATTCTATGAACAATTCCAGGTCTGCCTGGCTCATTAAGTTTACTCAACTTTTGAGTATAATGCAGTAATGCATTTACTAGAGTTCCACTGTAATTTCCTAAAGCTGGATGTGCTACCATTCCTGCTGGTTTATTTACAACAATTATGTAATCATCTTCATAAACAATGTTTAATGGAATATCTTCTGGTTCAGTTTCCTCAGGCCGGGGAGTAACAGGAATTGTTATTTCAATTTTATCACCGGGACATATTAGATAGTTTGGTTTGACAATTTTATTGTTAACAGTAACAAGATTTGATTTTATCAACTTTTGAATTCTCGAGCGTGTAGCATTTTCAACTGAATTGGCTAAAAAAATATCTATTCTTTCTTTTCTTTTGCCCTCTGGTATTTCGATTTTAATTTTCTTCTCGGTTATTATCTTCGACATTTTTTACAATTGGGTTAGTAGTCTCAAGTTCATAATTTTCATTTTGACTAGATTCATCTGTCACTAATAATTTTTTTTCTCCTTCGGTTTTTTCTTCAACAGATTTATGAAATATTATTAAGAGAACCACTCCAATTGATACCGAAGCATCTGCAATATTGAAAATAGGCCAGCGGTCGTATGTTCTTCCAAAAATTGTAAAATCAAAAAAGTCTACATTAAAAAAATCTACTACTCTGCCATAAAATAATGGTGCATAACCATAAATTAATCCATAAAAAGCTCTATCAATTAAATTTCCTATTGCCCCTCCAAGAATTAATGCAAGTGCAAATCTTACAATAAATTTCTGATTTCTCGATTTATATAAATAATAAAATATTCCAATGCTTGCTAAAAGAGAAAAAATTGATAGAATTAATTTTGATGAGTTGCTAACATCAATTCCAAATGCCAATCCTGGATTTTCGACAAATGTTATCTTAAAAAAATCTCCTATAACATTTATGCTTTGACCATAGTCCATTCCATTTGCTTTTATATTCAAAATAGGAATAGTTCCACCTTTAACAAGAAATTTTGAAACCTGGTCTATAATTATTACAATTAATGTTGTGTAAAGAACTTTCAAGACTTTTACCTATTATGTTGTTTTCATTTTTTGTTTTACCTGCAGACAATGTTGAGTATGAGGCACTGCCATCAATCTTTCTTTTGGAATTAATGGACATGTTGGACAAAGATTTTGTGGTTCATCAATGCACTCAATACAAATTCCATAAGTTCCATTTTCAATTCTTTGAAGAGCATCATCAAGATAACCTAAAAATTTATTTTCACGCTGAGCCCAGAGATACAGTTTTTCTCTTTCCATTGCATCAGTTCCCTGTTCAGCCATGTGAAGAGAGTAAGGTGAGTTTTCATTTACATATTGCCCCGTTGTCGGGTCCATCATTTGTTCCTTTAATACTTGAAGCTGTTCAATTATTTCATTTCTTTTTTCAAGAATAATTTTTTTGAACTCTTCTAAATCCTTTTTGGAATATCCCTGAATTTTTTTCACTTTCTTTGTAGGTGAAATTACCTCAACATGCTTACCTTTTTTCATAGTTATCTTTTTATCATTTTGATTTGATTTGGACATAGTTTTCCCTTTCTTTGAATTTGATTTGCTCGCTGATTTTTTTTGTGTCTTAGATTTTACAGCGGTTTTCTTATTTGTCTTTTTATTAGTCTTTTTTGCCATAGCTCCTCCCACACTTCAGAATTTTAATTATTTTGCTTTGCAATTATTATCTCACATTCATAATCGCCAATTTGCCATTTTTGTTTATAGCCATTCATTTTACCTTCATATCGAATTGATTCTGCTAAAACTTCATTTGAAATATAATCAGAAAATTTTTGAATATAGTTCAAAAACTTTTCGTCGCCGCTTACATCAACAAAAATTCTATCTACTACATCAAATCCTGCATCCTTTCTCATATTTTGAACTCGATTTACAAACTCACGGGCATATCCTTCTGCAATTAAATCTTCAGTAAGTTCAGTATCAACTGCTACTGTAACTCCTTCTTCACTTTCAACAAACCAGCCTTCTATTTCGTGACTAACAATTTCAACATCTTCCAAAGTAATTTGAATGTTTTGTCCTTCAACTTCTAAATCTAGTTTCCCTGATTTCTCAAGTTCTGCGATTGAATTTTTATCGAGCTCTTTAATTACATTTGTTAATGCTTTTACAAGTTTACCATATTTGGGTCCAATTACTTTGAAATTTGGTTTTGCTGTTTTATTAACAATTGACGAATCATCTTCAAGAACAATTAATTCTTTGATGTTCACTTCTTCAAGAATCACATCCTGCATTTTTCTGAGTGCATCCTGTTTTTCTTTATCAACAGCCACCATAATTTTTCTTAATGGCTGACGAACTTTCAAATTATGCTTTGCTCTTATTGAACGAGTTAAATAAACAACTCGTTGAGCAATGTCCATCTTTTCTTCAAGTTCTTTATCGAAGTATGATGACTGCGGAAAATCTGCAAGGTGAACAGATTCATAATTTTCTTTTTTAGTAACACTATTGAGATTTTGATAAATTTCTTCTGCAATAAATGGTGCAAACGGAGCAGTTAATTTTGCAATAGTAATAAGGCATTCATAAAGAGTTTGATAAGCTGATAATTTATTTTTATTGATTTCGGATTTCCAGAATCTCCTTCTGCTTCTTCTTACATACCAGTTAGATAATTGGTCAATTGTAAAATTAGCAACCTGTCTTGCTGCTTTTGTAACATCATAATTATCCATCAGTTCTTCATATTCTTTGACAAGAGAACTTAGTTTAGAAATTATCCATCTGTCAATTTCAGGACGTTCATCATAAGGTATTAAATCTTCACTGAAATTGAACTTATCTATATTCGCATAAAGTGCAAAAAATGAATAGGTATTTATAAGAGTTCCAAAGAATTTTCTTTGAACTTCGAGAACGCCTTCTTCATCAAATAGTGTAGGCTTCCATGGCGGACTTGTAGTAATCAGATACCATCTTGTTGCATCTGCTCCATACTTATCAAACAAATCGAACGGATCAACTGTATTGCCTCGAGATTTAGACATTTTCTGTCCTTCTTTATCGAGTATCAATTCGTTCACAATAACATTCTTAAAAGCAATGTTATCAAAAAGCATTGTTCCAATTGCATGAAGTGTGTAAAACCATCCGCGTGTTTGGTCAATGCCTTCACAAATAAAGTCTGCCGGATATTTATTTTTAAAAGTTTCTACATTTTCGAATGGATAATGGAATTGAGCAAATGGCATTGCTCCACTATCAAACCACACATCAATTAATTCAGGTGTTCTTTTATAAATTTTGCCATTTCTCTCAAATTTAACTTCATCAACAAATGGTTTATGAAGGTCAATTTCTTCTTCGGGTAAATCTTTAACTAATATTCTTTTCCCATCTCGTTCAACAAAACCTTCTTTCAATTCTGCAATAGAACCAACTGCAAACATATCTCCATCATCATTAATCCAGATTGGAAGTGGTGTTCCCCAATATCTATCGCGAGACAATGACCAGTCTTTATTTTCCTCAAGCCAATTTCCAAATCTTCCTGCACCTACTTCTGGAGGATACCAGTTTATAGTTTTATTTAGTTCAATCATTCTTTGAGCAACTTGAGTTGTTCGAATATACCAGCTATCACGTGCATAATAAATCAATGGGTTATCACATCTCCAGCAATGAGGATAAGAGTGCATGTAATCATTTGTTGCTCTATAGATAAGACCTCTTTCTTTAAGATTACGAATTATATCAGGGTCAACACCTTTTTCTTCATGAGTTTCGAATTGAATTGTTTTAATTAATCTGCCGGCAAAATCTGTAACTTCTTCTGTAAATCTTCCGCTCTTTGTAACGGGCTGAATAAATGGCAGGTCATATTTCTTTGAAACTTCATAGTCATCAGCACCAAAAGCTGGAGCAATATGAACTACACCTGAACCATCTTCAGTACTGACAAAATCACCAGCAATAATATACCATGCTCTTTTATTTACAGGGATATAATTGAATAGAGGCTCATAATCACGATTTAATAAATCAGAACCTTTTAATTCTTGGAGGATTGTGTATTCTTCTTTAATTACAGATAGTCTTGCTTTAGCAAGATACATTACTCCGTGTTTCTCGGTTTTTATTTTTACATAATCGATATCAGGACCAACTGCGAGAGCAACATTTGAAATTAATGTCCATGGTGTTGTTGTCCATACAAGTATTGAAGCATCTTCATCCTTAAGTTTGAATTTCACATAAACATTTGGGTCCTGAACATCTTTATAGCCGAGTGCAAGTTCATGAGAAGAAAGCGGAGTTTCGCAGTGTGGACATTGAGGAACAATTTTAAATCCTTTATAAATTAATCCTTTTTTGAAGTATTCAGACAATGCCCACCAGACAGATTCAATATATTCATTTGTGCAGGTAATGTAAGGATTATCAAGGTCAATCCAGTAGCCCATTCTTTCAGTTAAAGTTCGCCAGCCTTCTTTCATTTCAATATGATGATAAACAAGTTCTTTAGCTTTTTTATTGAAGGCAGCGACTCCATATTTTTCGATGTCTGATTTTTGTGTAAATCCTAAATCTTTTTCGAGAGCAATTTCAATAGGTAATCCGTGAGTATCCCATCCAGCTTTTCTCTGAACTCGGAATCCTTTCATTGTTTTATAACGGCAAACAAGGTCTTTTAATGTTCTTGCCATTACATGATGGATTCCCGGCTTACCATTTACAGTAGGTGGACCTTCATAAAATGTGAAGGGTTTGTTTTCATCTCTTGAAGAGATGCTTTTTTCAAATATTTTATTTTCCTGCCAGAACTTTAGAATTTGTTCTTCAATTTCAGGATAATTAATTTTTTCATCAAATTGCTTAAACATCTTTCTCTCTGTATTTAGATTGTTAATAATTATTCTTCTTCAGATTCATATTTTTTTATTAATTCTTTTTCTGCTGCAATAAATTCTTTCAATTGTGCTTCAATATATTTTTTCTTTTCTAAGATTTCGTCTGCAGCTTTTTGAGCATCATAAAGAATTTTATCTGCTTTTAATCTTGCTTCTTCAACTATAATTTGAGCTTCTCTTTGTGCTGAAGTCAGTAACTTTTTAATTTCATCTAATTTCTTTTTTCCGGCTTCACTTTCCTTTTGAATTATAAGAAGTTCACATACAACCATTCCAAAGAGTCCCATTGCACCAAGAGTAATATTACGAAGTGTAAACAATATCATATTTTCTACAAGTAAATTGCTCAAACCAAAATATTCACTAAACAATGAAATTAAAATTATTGTTAGAAAAACAGATGATACTATAACAGCAAATATTACTTTTCCGCCATGGTTGTAACCCAGAGTTCGATTTATCAACCACCCGCAAGCAAAAGCAAAAATTGAAAGAACAAACCAGACTGCAAAATTTTGATACCCAGCCTGAAATATATCAGTGCTTAAAAAATTAGATGCAAAAATAATCAAAGCAAGTAATACGGCGGTAGCATAATAAATTGTTTTTTTTTCGTTCATAATTTTTTAATAACCTCTTTCATAATTAATGTCATTTTAGGTTCTGCTTCGTTAGCCGCTGCTATAATATCTTCCAGAGAAGCAGGTTTTAAGGCTTCGGGGAAACATTCATCTGTAATTATGCTTATGCCAAGAACTTTCATTCCCATATGATTTGCCACAATATTTTCTGGAACCGTTGACATTCCAACCACATCAGCTCCTATAGCTCTTAAAAATCTATATTCTGCTTTTGTCTCTAAATTTGGACCTGGAACAGCAACATAAACACCTTTCTGAATTTTAATTTTATTTTCAAGAGCTGCTTCTTCAGCAAGTTTAATTAATTCAAGACTATAAGGCTCACTCATGTCAGGAAATCTTGGCCCGAGTTCATCTTCGTTCTTTCCAATTAAGGGATTATCACCAAGTAAATTTATGTGGTCTACCATTAACATAATATCACCTCTTCTAAAAAGAGGGTTCATACCACCGCAGGCATTAGAAACAAGCAATGTTTTAACACCAAGAAATTTCATCACTCGAACAGGATAAGTAATTTGCTGCATTGTATAACCTTCATAATAATGGAATCTTCCCTGCATGGCAACAACATCTTTTCCGGCTATTTTTCCAAAAATTAATTTGCCATGATGTGATTCAACTGTTGAAATTGGGAAGTGAGGCAATTCTGAATAATCAATCTGGTGTTCAATTTCAATTTCTTTTACCAGACCGCCAAGGCCTGTGCCAAGGATTATTCCAATTTCATAATTCTTTGTTGTTTTTTTTCGAATTACTTCGAGTGTTTCATTAATCATGTTGATTAATTGACTCATAGTAATTTCTCCAATATATCATCAACATTTATTTCTGTTTGATTGTCTTTTTCTTCTGTTATTTTTTCTTTCTTTTTAATTTCCGGCTCTTTCGTATGCGAACCCAATTCGAGCAAGTTTGATTGTGTTTCAAGCATTGCTTTAATTTTTGATATCAGCAATTTTTTTTCTTCTCTTAATTTAATAACAGAATCACGAATTGCACTTGCACTTTCTTTTGCCTTCTCAATAATTTGCGATGCTTTGATTTCAGCTTCCTTCAAAATGAGTGCAGATTGTTTTTTTGCAGAATCAACTGCCTTTGTTGTAGATTCAGTTGCACTCAACAAAGCATTCTGTAAATTTTTTTCTATCCTCTTGAATTCTTTAAGTTGTTCTTCTTTTTCTTCGAGTTCTTTTAATAGTTTTTCATTTTCATTTTGAAGTCTTTCAAATTCATCAGCAAGTTTTTCAAGAAAAGCTTTGACTTCATCGCGGTCGTAGCCGCGGACCGATTTGTTAAATTCCTGATTTTTAATTCCAAACGGGGTAAATTTCATTTTAATTCCCCTTAATTATTAATTCTTTCGCCAAAAATGGCTGTCCCAATTCTTAACATTGTCGAGCCTTCTTCAATGGCAATTTCAAAATCGTTACTCATTCCCATTGAAAGTTCTGTCAGATTAAAACCGGAATTATTTAACTTTTCCTTTAACTTTCTTAGCTGAATGAATGATTTTCTTATCAGTTCAGTATTATCTGTAAATGGTGCAATTGTCATAAGTCCAATTAGATTCAAATTGGAAGATTCAACACAATATTGAGCTGTTTCAAAAATTTCTTTTTCATCTACTAAACCAAATTTTGTTGCTTCGCTCGAAGTTTTAATTTCAAGCAGAACATTCTGGCGCTTTCCAATTTGACAAGCTCTTTTGTTTATTTCCTCAGCAAGTTTGATTGAATCTACTGAATGAATAAAGTCAGCAGCTTTAATTACATATTTTACTTTGTTTGTTTGCAGATGCCCAATAAAATGCCATCTAATTCCATTAGTTAACTTTTCATACTTTTCTTTCAATTCCTGAGCTTTGTTTTCTCCAATATCTTTTAAGCCTGCATCTACTGCCTGCTTAATAATTTCAATAGGTTGTGTTTTTGTAACACCAATTAATGTAATTTCATTTCTTTCTCTACCAAGTGAATTGCATTTGTTGAAAATTTTTTCTTCAATTCTTTTAATATTATCAGATATCATTTAGAATTTTTCAATCATATATAAATTTTAAGGATAAAAAAGTATCCGTTTTGATTCTAAAAGTCAATGAATTTAATTGGTTAATATAATAATAAAAAAGGGGCATTCAAGCCCCTTAATATATAATCCTTTTATTTATTAACTGCAGCCTGTAGTAGCGCCGCAGGTCATACACTTCAAACATGTTCCATTTCTTACCATTGTCATACTTTGGCATTCTGGACAAATATCGCCTGTGTAGCCTCTTTCTCTTGCTTTTAGAACTGGGTCATTTGAAGTTATCAATTTAACTTTTTCTCTGATGCTATTTCCGTTTTTATTATCGGTAGTTTTATTATCAAGCTCTATCATTCTTTCACTTACAACTTCTTCTCCTTCAATTTCACCTTCAACCAAAGAACGATATTCACCACTACTAGAGTTGCTCTTGCTTGTTACTTCTTCTTCGTCGACATGAGCAAGGTCATTTCTTCCCAGATAAGTTACAGCAAGTTCACGGAAAATATAATCAATTACAGAAGTTGCCATTTTGATTCTTTTATGTCCCGTAACAATACCACTTGGTTCAAATCTTGTAAATACAAATGCATCAACAAATTCTTCGAGAGGCACACCATGCTGCAAGCCTAAAGAAATTGCTATTGCAAAGCAGTTAAGTAAACTTCTAAATGCAGCACCTTCTTTATGCATATCAATAAATATTTCACCTAATTGACCGTTTTCATATTCACCTGTTCTTAAATAAACTGATTGACCATTTATTTTAACTTTTTGAGTATAACCAGTTCTTCTATCTGGCAATCTTCTTCTTTTTGCAATATATCGATGAATAATTTTTTCAGCAATTTTAACAATATCATTTTCTTCTTTCTTTTCAAGAATTTCTTCAACTTCTTCTTCCGTCATTGTATTCAGCGGTTGAGAAAGTTTTGAACCATCACGATACAATGCATTTGCTTTGCATCCTAATTTCCATGAAAGCATGTAAGCATTTTTAATATCATCAATTTCAGCTGAGTTTGGAAGATTAATAGTTTTAGAAATTGCACCCGAGATAAAAGGTTGAGCAGCAGCCATCATGTAGATGTGGGCTTCGTAATTAATAAATCTTGTTCCTTTTTTGCCGCATTTGTTTGCACAATCAAAAACTGGATAATGTTCATGCTTGAGGAAAGGTGCACCTTCAATTGTCATTGTTCCACAAACATAATCATTAGCAACAGCAATTTCTTCCTTTGTAAATCCAAGTTCGGTCAAAAGGTCAAAGCCATAATCATTGATTTGTTCATCTGTAAAACCAAGATTATTCTTCAAAAATTTTTCTCCAATAGTGTATTTATTGAATGCAAAACTCAAGTCAAATACTGTAGGAAGAACTGATTCTATTTTGTTAATTATTTCATCAGTAAATCCTTTTGCTTTTAGAGATTCATGATTGATATAAGGACAGCCAACAAGTGTTCCTGAACCTTTTGCATATTTTACTATTTCACGAATTTGGTCTTCATTATAACCCAATTTCTTTAATGCTGGAGGAATTGATTGATTAATTATTTTGAAGTAACCACCGCCAGCCAATTTTTTGAATTTTACTAATGCATAATCTGGTTCGATACCTGTTGTATCACAATCCATAACAAGACCTATAGTTCCAGTAGGAGCTATAACAGTAACTTGTGCATTACGATAACCATATTTTTCACCAAGTTCTAAAGCTAAGTCTGCATCTTCACGCGCAGCTTCAAGTAAATCAGAAGGACAATATTCAGGATTTATTCCCATTGGATAAATTGATAAACCTTCATATTCTTTATTTGGAACATTATAAGCTGCACGACGATGATTTCTAATTACACGCAGCATTGCTTCTTTATTTTCTTCATAACGAGGGAATGGACCAAGTTCTTTTGCCATTTCTGCTGATGTTGCATAAGAATGCATGTGCATTATTGCTGTAAGAGCTCCACAAATTGCAAAAGCTTCCTTACTATCATATGGAATTCCTTGACGCATTAACAATGAACCAAGATTTGCATAACCCAATCCAAGTGTTCTAAACTCATAACTTTTTTTTGCAATTTCTTTACTCGGGTATTGAGCCATCAATACACTGATTTCAAGAACAATAGTCCATAATCTTACTGCATGACGATAAGCTTTTATATCAAAAATTCCTTTTTCGTCATCATAAAATTTAACAAGGTTAAGTGATGCTAAATTGCATGCAGTGTCATCAAGAAACATATATTCACTGCATGGATTAGAAGCTCTAATTCTTCCACTATTTGGACATGTATGCCACTCATTAATTGTTGTATCAAATTGCAAACCTGGGTCAGCACACGACCATGCTGCATAAGCAATTTGGTCCCACAAATCTCTTGCTTTTAAAATTTTGTATGGTTTTGGTTCTCTTCCTTCCTGTTCTGCTTTTTTCTTTTCAGTTCTCCAGTATAATTTCCACTCTTTATCGTTTAGAACTGCATTCATAAATTCATTTGTTACACGAACAGAATTATTCGAGTTCTGACCTGATACAGTTGCATACGCTTCAGAATTCCAGTCAGTATCATAAACAGGAAAATGAATTGATTTAAAACCCATCTTAGCAAGTTTAATAACTCTGTCAATATAATTTTCCGGGACATTAGCTTTGCGGGCTTCGATAACTGCTTTTCTAAGTTTTAAATTTGTTTTTTTATTAAACCTATCATTCTCAGGATGTTCATCATAGCAAGCTTTCATTATATTGTTAAGATGGTAATTACAAATTTTAGAACCTGTTACTAAAGCAGCTACTTTTTGTTCTTCAACAACTTTCCAGTTAATATATTCTTCAATATCAGGATGGTCAATATCAAGAGTAACCATTTTAGCTGCTCGTCGTGTTGTACCACCTGATTTAATTGCACCTGCTGACCTATCGCCAATTTTCAGAAATGACATTAAGCCTGAAGATTTTCCGCCACCACTTAATGGTTCATTTGCACCCCGAATATCAGAAAAGTTTGTTCCAGTTCCTGAGCCATATTTAAATAAACGAGCTTCACGAACCCACAAATCCATTATGCCGCCTTCATTCACAAGGTCATCTTTAATTGATTGAATAAAACATGCATGAGGTTGTGGATGTGTATATGCATCTTCAGATTTTTTTAATTCACCTGTTTGATAATCAACATAATAATGACCCTGAGCCGGACCATTAATTCCGTAAGCCCAATTTAAACCTGTGTTAAACCATTGAGGTGAATTAGGTGCTGCATATTGTTTTGCAAGCATATAGACTAATTCATCATAGAATGCTTTTGCATCTTCTTCTGTATCAAAGTAATTAGCTTTCCAGCCCCAATAAGTCCATGTTCCAGCCATTCGATGAAAAACCTGGCGAGCATCAGTTTCCGAAGTGTATCTATCTTTTTCTGGAAGTTCTTCCAGCTTGCTATCTGCTGTTGATGGCTGAAGCCATTTTGGCACGCCATCTTCCTTTACTTTCTTTAGAAGTTTAGGTACCCCTGCTTTACGAAAATATTTTTGTGCTATAACATCAGTCGCAACTTGCGACCAATCTTTAGGCACAATAACTTCATCCATTTTAAAAACAATTGAACCATCAGGATTTTTGATTTCTGATGTTCTTTTAACAAACTCAATTGATTCTAATGGGTCTCTGCCCGCTGTTGTAAAGAGACGATTAATTTTCATTTACAACTCCAATCTTTTAATCTATTAAAATACCCTTGATTAATTTTTGATAAAATTATTTCGAAATTTTGGTGATGAAGAGCGTTTACAACTTAATAAATTAATTTATATCAAGCAATCACTTTTGAAAAAAATAAAAAAATTATTCAATTGTTTTATTCTAATTACATACACAAAATAAAAAAATCATTTTTAAAGAAAAGATTGATTTTTAAAATTATATTTTTAATAGAACAAAAAATTTTCTGGTGGTAGAAATGTTATCATTCATCAAAAAAATTTTTAATGACAATGCGACAAACGATTCTATGAATCACAAACAGATAATTCAAACAGCAACTGCAGCTCTATTTCTGGAAATTGCAAAATCTGATAATCATTTTTCAAAAGAAGAATATATTTTATTCAAGAATATTTTAAAAGAAATGTTCAATCTAAACGATGAACAGCTTCATGAGCTTATAGATATAGCAGAAGAAAGAATTATAAAAAGCGTAAGCTTGTATGAATTTACAGAAGTAATTAACAAATATTTCAATGAAGATGAGAAATTCGAACTTGTAAAAAATCTATGGAAATTAATTTATGCAGATAATGTATTGAATAAATATGAGGAACATTTAATAAGAATAATTTCAAATAATCTTAAACTCAGTCACCGTGATATGATAGCAGCAAAGATGTCTGCAAAAAATGAGAATAAAAGTTAATTCATTATTAAAAAATCAAATTAACTGAATAATAAAAAATACCACTTATTATTGCACCCATTAGAGTAAAGCCAACATATAAAAGAAATACTTTTTTATTTGCAAGATTCCATACTGCAGCCATAGCTGGAATAGTTGTAGTTGGACCAGATATTAAAAAAGCCAATGCAGCTGCTGGCGCCATACCTTGAATTAATAAACCACCTACTAAGGCTAAAGCAGGCATTGTGCTTGTGTAAATAGGAACTCCCATTAAAGCTGCAAGTATTATTGATAAAAATTGGTTTTTCCCTAACAACAACTTTACTAATTCTGATGGAACATAAAATACAATCAAAGCTTCAAGAAAGTATGCAAGTGCCATAAACTTTAAAACCATAATAGTTGCACTGTAAGCTTCTTTGCTTAATTTGCTTAAGAATTTTTGTTTGTCAAATCTTTTTTTACCTAAGATATCACAGCATGCTGAATCATTATCTTTTTTATCCTCCCGTTCTTGTGAATTTCCGCAACAAGTTGATTCGGTTTTATTGCTTTCTTCTTTTTTAACTTTTTCTGCTTCACTGCAACAAATTTTTTCTGAATTGTTATTATCACTTACAATTTTTTCTTCAGTTGAATTATTTGAACACTCACAATTGTCCCCACTTAAATTTCTATCTGAACTTACTAATAAATTATTTTTATTCACATCACTTTGAAATAACTTAGTCGAAGAACTACAGCAAGTTGAATTTATATCAGTACCCGCTACATTAACTATTTCTAATTTTGACGATAATATTTTTGTTATCAAACTCTTTCCATAGGAATAAATTTCTATTACCATTTCTTTTATTATTACTAAATTATTTCTTGAATTATACGAGTAAGCTTTTAAAGTATCTTCATTTGTAATCCAGTTTTTCTTAACAAGATAATGAGTAATAAAACCTGCAGAAAGACTCATCACAAAAGTTGATGCTAATCTCCATACTGCTAAATTCCAGCCTAATATTGTTACACTTAAGAAAAACATTTCTGGGTCCATTGATGGTGATGCGAGCCAGAAAGACATTACTGGAGCTAAAGGAACTCCACCAATAAGCAACGATGCAATTATTGGTATAACAGAACATGAACAAAATGGACTAAATGCGCCCACTATTGTTGCTAAAAATATTGCAATCAGAGGTTTTGCATTAAATGCTTTGCTAATATATTTTGAAGCACCCGACATTCTTATTGCTACAGCAAATGGAATTGTAATCAACAAATAGGGCCAAACTCTAAATAAATGTTCGAATACAAAATTGGCAATTTTGAAAAGTTCATTAATCATGGCAGTATTTCCTATCTAATAATTTAGATTTCTAAATCAATAGACGGAGATTTATTTGGAAGGATGCAAATTTTTTGCAGGATATTTGGGATGAAGATGACAGCAGCAGCAACGAATTCCGTGATAATCGATTATTGTTCCATACTTATCAAAATCAAAATGACAGCATTGCATCAAAAGTTCTTTTAACATTTTTCTGCCGCGTTGTACCCTCGATTTTGCATTTGATAGTGAAATCCCAAGTTTTTCGGCCATTTGTCTTTGTGTTAATCCTTGATATTCTGTCAGCGTAATAGCTTCTTTGTATATACTCGGTAGCTGGTCAATAAATTCTTTTAGTCCTTCTGCAATTTTTTTATGGGGATTTTCTTCGATGAATTTTAATATTGCATCACTTTTACTTATTCCTTGAATTTTTTCTTCCTCACTGTCTATATCTACTGTTTCTGCTTTTTTTAGTCGATAATAATCAATAATTGTATTTCTGCATATCTGATATATCCAGCTTTCCAGTTTTTCTGAATTTTTGAGAGTTCCAATGTTATTGTGAATTTTTATAAATACTTCATGAAGTATATCATCAATTTCGATTGGATTACTTACCCTCTTGCCAATAAACAGTTTAAGTTTCTTACTAAACTTTTTATATAGTTCTTCTGTGGTCATTATAATTTTTTTTGTTACATCAAAATCATTTATAAATATAATTAAGTAACTTTGAAAAATAAATCTCAAAAAAAAATATTTGAAATGATAATAATTACTTATCTTCTCATTATGATTTCACATCAAATTATTGTAGTTCAGAAACTTTATAAAGCATAATAAACCTTCAAATTTCTTTGCTGACTCTTCAGCCATAACAGTTTTATCAAAGTCAATTTACACAAATTATCTTATAGTCTATTCACTATTTTTGATTTTATTAACCAATTTTTCGGGAATGCCTCTTTCGATGATATTAAAAAGGCTCGAAAATTTTCGAGCCTTTTTACGCGTCTATCAGTCTCTTCTGTTCTATTATTCTGTAAAAAATAGCTCTTTCGGCTTAGTAATTTTTTCCCGTTCTTTTTTATTTAATTACTATAACCACTAAGGTCACTAAGAACACTAAATAATTACAAAGTCATTTTGCAGAACTCAAATTATAACTCATCACCCCATTTTTCCATCATTCCATTATTCCATCATTCCACTATTCCATTCAACATAAACTTCTATTCGTTTAATAGTTTTTCAATTTCTTTTGTTATCTCCTCACTTTCTGGTTTAACTTTGCTTCTAAATCTTGCTTTGATAGTTCCACTTTTATCTATAAGAAATTTTTCGAAGTTCCATTTTACATCACCCTTTTCTACATTATCACTGTTTATTAATCTTTCATACAGCGGGGCTCGTTCGTTTCCCAATACTTTTATTTTATCAAATAATTTAAATGTCACATTGTAATTTGTTGAACAAAATTCTTTTATTTCTTCATTTGAACCGGGTTCCTGTCCCCCAAAATCATTACAGGGAAATGCTAAGATTTCAAATCCTTTATCTTTATATTTTTCATAAATTTTTTGTAGACCTTCGTATTGCGGAGTAAATCCGCATTTGCTTGCTACATTAACTATTAGTAACACTTTGCCTTTATAGTCAGAAAGTTTTACTTCCTTTCCATTTATGTCTTTTACTGTTATGTCATAAATTGAATTTTTCATTTTGTTTTCTCCACCTGCATAGATTTGATTCATTAAAATTATTATAAAGAAGAAAACAAATTTCTTGCTTAAGTTCTTCATAGTTCCTCCTGAATTTCTTAATAAAACTCAATTGGCATTAAATAAGTTCAACTGTAAGAAAAGAAATTGTTAAGCAGGTTAATTAAAGAAGAGTCATGAAATATTTTTCAATTTATTTTTGAAGTCTTTATGAGATTCGATTATAAAATAGAGAGCAGTTATAACTATCAGTGTCATTGATGATGTAATTAATAAAAATAAATTGTTGTTCATGTAATTATTGACATAAGAAATTCCTTTCTTTAGAAAATCATTTAATTTATCAGAAACACTGATTGAAGATGATTCCTTTATTGCAATCCACATAACAACAGAACATATTGTTAATAAAATTAAAGTTAAGAACGAAAAAACAGAAACCATAAATTTATTTACACTCTGTTTTATCTTATTGGATTTCTCGAAAATTAAGTTCATAACTTTTTCAGATATATTTTCTGGTGCGGGATACACTTCAATATTTTTCAAAACTTCATCAACAAAACGAAGTGCTTTTAATTTTTTCAATGCATTTTCATTTTTTTCCATAATGCTATTTAACTCATTAATTTTTTCTGTGCTTAAAGAGTTATCTATATAATCATTCATTAATTCATCGAGATAATCATTCATAATATTTCCTCCTGGAAATTATGTTTGAGAAGTAAATCTCTTAATGCATTTCTTGAGCGGTGCAACATTACTTTTGTATTTACAAGTGAAGTCCCTAAAACTTTACTTATTTCATTAATTGAAAATCCATCAACATAATACATAATCAAAACAAGTGCGCTGCGTATTGGCAATTTATCTATCATCTTAAGAATATATTCTTTTGGATTTTCTGTTGAAGAATAAATTTCATTATCATAATCTGCAAGGTCAAAATGTTCATCAATTGATGTCATTTCCTGTTCTATTTTTCTTTTCTTTGAACTTAGTTTTGTCAATCCTGTATTGTAAACTATTTTATAAAACCATGTTGAAAATTGAGAATCATACCTAAATGAATGGAGAGAATTAAATGCTTTTAAAAAACAATCCTGCAAGGCTTCTTCTGCGTCCATTTCATTTTTTAACATTCTCTTTAAAAGATTAAATGCTCTATCTTTATAACGATTTATAATTAATGAAAAATCGGCGGTGTTCCCTTTTTTTACCGATTCTATTATTTCTATGTCAGTTAAATTTTTCATCACTATTTGTGACTAACATCCCTCTCAAATGGTTACAGATTCGTTGAAAATATTTTCTTGCATAAACCTAATTTATTATATATCAATAATCAAATATTTCTGTAACCTATCATAATAGCATATAGTCATAAGCTATAGAGAAAGAAAAAATTATGTTATTATAGAATTAACAAAGACAATTTATTGTTTTATTAAAATTAATAAACAAGGAGAATTAAAATGGGTGAAGGAATAATTGCATTGTTTATACCAATAGTTGCAGTTGTTGTAACTGGAATTGTATTGGTAACATTTTTTTACTTTCGTTCTAAAGAAAAGCAATTAATGATAGAAAAGGGACTTTCTTATGACCAGATGATTGAACTTTTAAAATCAAGAAAAGATTCTTATAGCTTACTAAAAGCAGGAATTATAATTTTTTTCTTTGGAATAGGTTTAGGCATAGGAATTCTAATTGAAGGCTATACAGGAATTGATGCGTGGGTTCCATTGCTTATCTTTTCAATGTTAGGTTTGGGATTTATTGTAGCATTTTTAGTAACACGTAAATTAGAAGAGAGAGACAAAAAAAGGTCGAGTTAAGCTCGACCTTTAATTTATGCTAATTCATGTTCCTCAAGCCAATGCTGAGCATCTAAGGCTGCCATACAGCCGGTTCCTGCAGCTGTTATAGCTTGTCTGTATTTTTTATCTGCCACATCGCCTGCTGCAAAAACTCCTTCTACACTTGTCTTTGTTGTTCCCGGTTGAACAATTATATAACCTGTTTCATCAAGTTCAAGTTGTCCTTTGAAAATCGAAGTATTTGGCTGATGCCCAATTGCGACAAAAATTCCATCTGCTTGAACTTCCCATGTAGAATTATCTTTTGTACTTTGTAATACTGCTCCAGTTACAAATTTTCTACCATTTTCTTCTTTGCCAAGAATTTCTTTTATAACAGCATTTGTAATAAATTTAATCTTAGGATTCTTTTTCGCTCTATCAACCATTATCTTTGAAGCTCTAAATTCATCTCTTCGATGAACAATTGTAACTTCTGAAGCAAATTTTGTCAGATAAATTGCTTCTTCCATTGCTGTATCTCCACCCCCAACAACAAGAACTTTTAAATCCTTAAAGAAAAATCCATCACAGGTTGCACAAGCCGAAACTCCATATCCCATATATTTTTTTTCACTTTCGAGTCCCAATAATTTTGCAGAGGCTCCTGTTGCAATTATAACTGCGTCAGCTGTGTGAATTTCATTTTCTGCTTTAATAACAAATGGTCTTTTAGAAAAATCAACTTCTGTTACACTTTTGAAAAAACATCTTGCACCAAATTTACAAGCTTGCTTTCTCATTATATCCATAAGTTCAGGTCCCTGAATGCCATTTTCGAAACCTGGATAATTTTCAACTTCTGTTGTAATTGTTAATTGTCCACCCGGCTGCATACCCTCAAATACAACAGGATTAAGATTTGCTCTCGCTGTATAAAGTGCTGCAGTTAGTCCTGCTGGTCCAGAACCAATTATCACTACTTTATGATGATTTTCTGACATACCAATCTCCATATTTGTGTATAGTAAATTTATTCATTTTTTGTTTTCATTAGATGGAAAACTTTAATGAAAGATTCATTTTATGAAACTATAAACTTAGCATTTCTTTTCAAGCCGCTTAATTTAGCTCTGCTAATTGGACTGGATTGAAATCTTTCTTTGAATTCTTCATCTGTCATATTCAGGATTTTATCTATTTCAAGTTCTTTATTTGCTTTTGTATTGAATTCATGCTCAGATGTTGGTTTAGAAAATTTTTTATTCCATGGACAAACATCTTGACAGATATCGCAGCCAAAAATCCAGTTGTCAAATTTATCCTTAAATTCTTCCGGAATTTCTCCTTTATTCTCAATTGTTAAAAATGAAATACAACGATTTGAATCAAGGACATATTCGTTAACAATTGCACCAGTCGGACAGGCATCAATACATGCTCTGCATGTTCCACAGTAATCTGGTATTAGTTCATTATATTCAAATTCATAATTAGTTATCATTGTAGCTAAAAAAAACCAGCTGCCAATTTCCCTTGAAATTACATTAGTATGTTTTCCCATCCATCCGACTCCTGATCTTACTGCCCATACTTTATCCATAACTGGACCTGTGTCAACATAAAATTTCGATTGAAATGATGGCTCGATTGCTTTTAATTCATCTTCGAGTATTTCTAATTTTTCCCACATTATTAAATGATAATCTTTACCCCATGCATAACGCGATACTTTGCCAGTACCATTTTTATTTGTGTAATTATCAACTACAAAATAATTTATTGCAAGAGAAATAACACTCTTAGCTTCTGGAAGTATATTTCTAACATCAAATCTCTTTTCAATATTTCTATTCATGTATTCCATAGTTGCATGATAACCTTTATTTAACCATTCTTTGAGATTTTTTATTTCCTTTTCTAACAATTCTGCCCGTGCAAAGCCAATCAAATCAAATCCAAGTTCTTTTGCTTTTGCAATCACTATTTGATTTGTCAATTTCATTTTTTCGTTACTTTATTTTCATTAAAAAAGTCATAAACATTTTACCAGTTGAATGATTTTTTAGTCACTTTCACAAAAACATCGTCATCAATAATTTTCACTTCATATGAATCAAGACCTTTTCTATTACCTGCTAAATTACCTGTTGATAATTCAAAAGCCCAGCCATGAATTGGGCATAAAACTTTATCGTTCTCAATTTCACCTTCATAAATCAAATGAGTTTTTTGATGTGGACATATATTACTTAATGCATATACTTTGCCATTTACTTTAAATACAGCAATCTCAACATCATCAACAAAAAATTGTTTTCCAACTTTCTCTTTTAGTTCAGAATATTTACAAACTTTCTCAAATCCTTCGTCGTTAATCACTTTAGCTCCGTAAATTTTTCTTTAATCACAAAACCTTTTTCATTTTTTGTAATTGTAGCAGCCAATGTGAAAGGGTCATGTTCAAAAAATATAATCCAGTTTTGTTCAACTGCTTTGTTCAAAATATCTTTTTTTTCTTTTAATGTTATCAATGGTTGCAAATCATAACCTGTTATGTATGGCAGAGGGATATGAGAAGTAAAAGGAAATAAATCGCCACAGAAAAGAATAGTTTTTGATGAATCTGAAATTTTAATCAGCTGCTGAGAAAAAGTATGCCCATTTGAAATTAGTATTTGAATTTCATCATCAAAATATTCTTCTTCGTTCAAAAAGTTTAACAAACCCGATTCATACAAAGGCATAAATCGATTTGATACAAAACTTGCTCTGTCTCGTTCAGATGGATTAACTGCCCATTCAAAATGTTTTTTTTGCACATAATATTTTGCATTTGGAAATGCAGGAACCCACTTATCATTTTCTAATTTTGTTGCACCGCCAGTATGGTCAAAGTGAAGATGAGTCAATAAAACATCCGTTATTTCTTCTGATTTTATATTAAGAGCTAATAATGATTTTAGCAAATCCATTTCAGTATAATCAACATTATAAATGCGATTAAACTTTTCATCCCAGTTATAGCCTATTCCTGTATCAATTAAAATTTTTCTATCATTGCTTGTTAAGAGTAAGCATCGTGCATTAAGTTCTACGCGGTTTAATTCATCAGGTGGATTTGTATTTTGCCATAGCGGTTTGGGAATTATTCCAAACATTGCTCCACCATCAAGAGAAAATTTACAGGTTTCAATTGCATGTAATTCGTATTTACCGATTTTCATATTTTATTTTTATGTTTATGTATAATGAATTAATTACTACATAAATTTAATAAATTTATCAGGAATTGATATGAAAAACAGAAAAATCAAAATAGGTTTACTTTTCAACTATGGCATCTTAGCTTTTATTTTATTCTCGATAATGAGTTGTTCTTTAATTAAAAAATCAATTTCAAATAATACAACAGAAATAAAAGTTATGACATTCAATATTCGATATGGAACAGCCGATGATGGAGAAAACAGTTGGGGAAATAGAAAAGAAATTTTATTTGATGTAGTAAGAGATTACAATCCAGATATTATTGGAATGCAAGAAGTGCTAAAGTTTCAATTAGATGAATTATTAATCGAATTACAAAATTATAATTATGTGGGAGCAGGTAGAGATGATGGAAAAACAGCCGGTGAATATTCGCCTATTCTTTTTTCAAAAGAAAGATTCATACTTGACACAACGGAAACTTTCTGGTTTTCAAACACTCCAAAAATTCCCGGCTCCAAAAGCTGGGGAAACAATATTACCCGTATCTGCACATGGGCAAAATTATTTGATAAATTTACTCGTAAAAATATTTATGTCTTCAATCTTCATCTTGACCATCAATCTTCAGAATCTAGAAGAAAAAGTGCTGATGCTTTGATTAAAAAAATTAATGAAATGAAAATTACTCAACCCATCATTATTACAGGTGATTTCAACTGCGGTGAAAATGACGAAACTATCAATACCATTCTTAATTCTAAATTAATTGACACTTACAGAATACTGCATAAAAAAAGTAATAATGAAGGCACATTCCATAACTTCAAAGGTGATGATTCCGGAGATAAAATAGATTTTATTTTTGTTTCAAAAGATTTTGATACTATAGATTCCAGAATTATTAAAACAAATCGAAATGGGAAATATCCTTCAGACCATTTTCCTGTGACCGCAGTAATAAAATATCTTAATTAATTTATTAAAACCGCCAGATGTAAAGAAAGTTTTATACTTCAATTCACACCTGGCGGTTAAGCTTTATTTCATATAAACTAATTTTACCGATTTACTGAAACCCGCTCCTCTTACAGTGAATATATAAACTCCAGATGCAAGTTCTTCATTGTCATCATTTTTACCATCCCAGAATAATTCAACAATATTTTTGTTGCTGTCGTTAACTTAGACTATTATAATACTATATAAAAGGCTCGACAAAGCGAGCCTTTAATTTTTGTTCTTATTATAAACTATTTTTTATCTTCCTATGCTATCAAGATATTCTTTTTTCTTCAAAAGTGTTTCTTTATCTTCAACATGATTTGGGTCAGGAACACAGCAGTCTACCGGGCATACAGCTGCACATTGAGGTTCATCATGAAAACCTACACATTCTGTACATTTATCGGGAACAATATAAAAACGGTCAGCAGAGAAAAATCCTGTTGCACCAGAAGGAGCTGGATCATTCTCACCATAAGTTTTATCCCCCAATTTCCATTCAGCACCACCTTCATAAATTGCAGTGTTTGGGCATTCAGGTTCACATGCACCACAATTGATGCACTCATCAGTTATCATTATGGCCATAATAGTTTCTCCTTAATTTTATGAAAAATTCTTTGTTTGATTGTATTTACAATTAAATCAACAAAATTTTTTATCCAGAATTATGATTTATTTATAAAGTTTCTCAACACATAAACTTTATTTTATTAGAAAGAATTATCAAAACAATCTTGAATATTATTAAATAATCTTAAAAACACCTTATAGCAAAATTTCTAAGAATAAAGTTAAAGAACATTAATGATTCATACAAAAGAAAATATAATAAAAGTCTTTATTCATTTTATAAAAAATATATAATTCTTAGACTTATTACCAACTACCACTTGCTCCACCTCCGCCAAATGAACCTCCGCCTCCACTAAAACCACCAAATCCTCCACCAGCTCCACCTCCGAAACTGCCTCCACCACCCCAGCTTCTGCTTCTTCCCCCTCCCATAGAACCAATTATTAACCATGGAATTATACTTCCACCTCCTCTACCACCACGAGCTATCAACAAAAAGATTATTAACATAATTATATAAATAAATGGAAATTTAATATCATCTTCTTCTTTCTCTTTCTTATCACTTTTATATTCGCCTTTAGTTGCAGATATAATTGCATCAATCCCTGCTTTTATTCCTTCAAAATAATTTCCTTCCTTAAAGTGTGGACGAACTTCATTTCTTAGTATTGAACTTGCAAGAGCATCTGGTAGAGTTCCTTCCAGCCCATAACCAACTTCTATTCTCATTTTTCTATCTTCTTTGGCAACAAAAAACAAAACTCCATTATTATTCTTTGCTGTTCCAATTTTATTTCTTGAGGCAACTTCATAAGTATATAATTCAATCGGATACCCATTTAATGTTGATATCATTAAAAATACAATTTGATTTGAAGTAGAATCATCAAACCTTTTTAATCTATCGTTAAGATAAGCAAGCTGTGAATTTGACAAAGTAGAAGTAAAATCATTTGCATAATTTTTAAGTATTGGGAATTCAATCTGAGCATGAAGAATTATAAACGGAATTAATAAAAATAAAATAGTTTTTTTCATATGAAACTCTTTTGTCAAAACTGAACCTTTGGAGCCTGTTCAGCATTTGGTGCTGCTTTGAAATATTGTTTTTCTTTAAATCCTGTCATATTTGCTATTATAGATGCAGGAAATCTTTTTATTTGTGTATTATATTCTTGAACTACCTGATTGAATTTCATTCTTTCTACAGAAATTCTGTTCTCTGTCCCTTCAAGTTGAGCTTGAAGTTGAAGAAAGTTTTCATTTGCTTTCAATTGCGGATAATTTTCAGAAACTACAAGTAGACGAGAGAGTGCGCTGCTTAAACCATCCTGTGCTTGTTGAAACTTTTGAAATGCTTCTGCATCACTAAGCTGGTCAGCTGTAATTCTAATTTGTCCAACTTTTGCTCGTGCTTCTGTAACAGCTGTGTATGTTTCTTTCTCAAAATTAGCTACACCTTTAACAGTTTCGACAAGATTTGGAATTAAATCATATCTTCTTTGATATTGATTTTCTACCTGACTCCATGCTTGATTCACACTTTCATTTAAAGATACTAATCTATTATAAACTCCCACACCCCAACTTACTGTTAGTAAAATAATAACAATTATTACTGCTGCAACTCCAAGTGCAATTAATAGACCCTTTTTCATTTTACCTCCTATTTATGATTAGGATTAATTCAATTTGTTAAACTTCTTACAGGAGCAGGAATTCTTCCACCGCGGTTTATAAATTTTTCACTGCTTAATGTTCTTACTCCCATCACAGGAGCTTTACCCAATAAACCACCGTAATCAACAAAGTCTCCTTCTTTTTTTCCAAAGGCGGGAATTATTCTAACAGCTGTCGTTTTATCATTTATAACTCCAATAGCAGCTTCATCTGCAATTATACCAGCAATAGTTTCATTTGGAGTATCGCCGGGAATTGCAATCATATCTAAGCCGACAGAACAAACTGATGTCATAGCTTCCAATTTTTCAATAGATAAATTCTTAGCTTGAACTGCACGAATCATTCCCATATCTTCACTTACTGGAATAAAAGCACCGCTCAAACCACCGACTGAAGAACTTGCCATAAGTCCTGCTTTTTTAACTGCATCGTTCAACATAGCCAATGCCGCTGTTGTTCCGGGTGCTCCAACATCTTCAAGTCCCATTGCTTTAAGAATATCTGCAATGCTGTCACCTTCTGCAGGCGTAGGTGCAAGTGAAATATCAACTATTCCAAAAGGGACTCCATTTTTTTCTGCTACCTTTCTACCGATTAATTCACCTGCTCGAGTAATTTTAAAGACTGTCTTTTTTATAACTTCGGAAAGTGTCTGAAAATCAACTCTTCCTGCTTCACGAACTGCATCAAGCACAACTCCAGGCCCGCTGATTCCAACATTAATTACAACTTCGGGTTCAGAAACACCATGAAAAGCACCTGCCACAAATGGATTATCTTCTACAGCATTTGCAAAAACTACCAGTTTTGCGCAGCCTATTGAATCTTTATCTTTTGTAAGTTCAGCTGTCAACTTGATTATTTCCGACATCATAATTACTGCATCCATATTAATTCCAGCTTTTGTGGATGCAACATTAACACTTGAACAAACTCGTTTTGTTTGAGAAAGTGCATATGGAATTGACTTAATTAATTCTTTTTCTCCGTTCGTCATCCCTTTTTGTACCAATGCGGAATATCCAGCAATGTAATCTATTCCAATTTCTTCAGCTACTTTATCAAGAATTTTGGCTATCTCGATAAATTCTTCTGAATGATATGAATCAAAAGGTATTGAAATGGGGGTTAATGATATTCTTTTATTTGCTATTGAAATTCCAAATTGTGATTCTATTTCTTTTGCATTTTTTACATGATTTTTTGCAAAGCGAATAATCTTATCATAAATCTTCTGTTTTGTTACTTCAATATTTCTATCATAACAATCTCTTAAACTAATTCCCATTGTAACAGTTCGTATATCAAAATGTTCAATTTCTGTCATCCGAATAGTTTCAAGAATTTCTTCAAATTCATATTGCATAAAATTTCCTGATATTTTTTTATTTACATTTTCATTTAATAGATTTTGCGTGGTTCACATTCGAATCTCAGATTACAATTTATATTCTGTGCATATATCTAAAAACATCTTCGTGTTGCAGATAAATTTTTATTTTAAGTTCATCGGCAACTTTTGCCATTTCATTTTGAATTTCTTTCAAATCTTTGTTTGAAGTGGAGATATCAATTATCATAATCATGGTAAAAAAATCGCCCATAATTCTTTGACTTAAGTCCTGGATATCACAATTTGACTCGGCTAAAGCTTTTGTAACTGCAGCAACAATTCCAGGCTTATTCAGTCCAAATGATGTTAAAATAACTCTGCCTGAAGTAACTTCACCTTGTTTTAGTTTCAAATCATAATTTGCCATAGATTCAATTTTTTTTCGAACTGCCTCTTTAATTTCTGACGGCGTTGCATCTCTTCCTAATTCATTAACGGTTTCAAAAGTAATTTTTCTAATTTCTTCTTCAGTAAGCTTCATGGCTTATCGCCTCTATATTCATTTTGAAGATAATTTAAAGCACGATTTGAAATAGAGATATTTTTTTCAACTGCGAATTTTTCTGCATTTTGAATATTTCCTCTATAGAATCTTAACCATAATAAACTTCCTATTGCTACTCCATCAAATATTCTATTTTCTGAAAAAGAGTTAGCAGTTAAATAACCAAATAAAATATTATATCCAAGTGACATTAATCCAGAAAATATGTGTCCTGTATAAATTTGTCCTGCGCCAGGCAAAATATAAGAAATTACCTTAGCAAATGTAACCGAATATTTTTCTTTTATTACTCTTTGAGACAGAATCGATAATTCGTGATATGGTTCAAATTTATTGAAATAAAATTTTGCTTTTTCCCAGTCATCTTTAAAAATGTAAGTCCAGCCTCGCCAGTAGTTTAATGAATCAGATTTTTTATTGAATTCTGAAGAATTTTCCATTTCATTTAATATTTGTAATGCTCTATCAGTTGTTCTTCTCAACAAGTTTACTTTAACAATTTCAATTTTTGCTCGGTATTTTTCAGTTGCACTTGAAGAATTAATTTCTGCTAAAGAAAAATATTTTATTGCTTCATCAAATTTTCCGCCTGACTTATAGCATTTACCAATATTGAAATTACAGATATATGAAAATGTTTTTGAGGTATCAAAAAATATCAATCTTTTATATTCAGTAATTGCATCGAAATAGTTTTCTGAATTAAAAAGTTGATTTGCATAGTTGAGTTGTTCTAATAGATTTTGTGCGTGAAGCTGGAAAAAAATTAATTGAAAAAGAAAGAAATATTTTTTCATCAATATTATCTCTCCAAAAAGTCAATTTTGGGTAAAAGAAAATCTCTTTGTTCAAAATAAAGTTTAACTTCATTTTTAAAATTAAATCTTACTCTCGCATTATAAATTTGTGCAGAAGCTACTGAACCATAAATGTTGCCTGCATAAGTTAAAACTGAAAGACCTGTAAATAGCCATCCTCTAAATTCATGGTGATGATTAAAATTATTGACAGCCAAAAAAACTAATAGTCCCGTTGCGGCAAAAGCAGTAATGCCATCAGTAATTTCTCCTGTATAAATTTTTCCAAGTCCAGGTACAATTGCAGACAATAATCCAGCAGTTGTTTGACTTTTATAACCGGGATATTTTTTCATCAAATAAAATTTTTTAATTGAAGTATAATTTGAATCATCAAACTCTAAAAAATTGAAGTTTTGCTTCTTCCTCAAGTGTTGAATTAAAGAACAAACCCTTGAAATTTTCTGCTGCTTCTTCATATCTCCCAATTCTTAAAAAACAATAAGCAAATTTAAAACGAATAGTGTCATTACTTTCGGTTTTCAAATATTCACGAAATTCGTTGAGAGCTCTTAAATAATCTTTTTCTGAAAAAAGATAATTGCCAAATTTCAATCTATTAGCAGATGAAAATAAATTATTAAGATTATCGTGAGATTGTGAGAATGTATTACACAAAGAAAAAAGAAAAGCTGCAAGAAAAATAAATCTATTTCTCATGAAAATTTTGAACATGCTATTTAATAAAAGATGTTGGTGAATTATATATTATTTTCTGCGTTATTAAAGTATAATTATTAACCGGGTCATAAAATTTGCCATTTTTGATTCGAGGATAATGTAATGTCCCTTTGAAAAAATTTATATCGCGAGTAAATCTGTCTACAAACATCAATGTACCTTTGATTAAATTTGTTTCCCTTACTGCCTGAACAAAAAACTCAGAGCATGATGGACTAAATGGGCAATTATCCCCATCATAATCTGATATAAAAAAGCTGTAAAAATTTTTTAGATGAACAATTAAGTTATTTTTAGAATCAATTTTAGTTTCAGCGTAATTTTTTTCTAATTTTATTGAATAAGTTGCTTCATTTTTTCCCCATTTAATCCAATCTGTTTGAGCTTTTAGTAAGGATGACAGCATTAAAATAATTACTATATTTTTCATACGGTTCAATAATTATTAAAAGCACAAATTAAAATAACAAAAAAATTCTAACCTGTTAATTACATTTTTCAATTAACTTTAATAAAATTTGCAAATAATATTTATCTTTTAATAGTCTATAAGCAACAACTTGTAATTTTCAATCATAAACTTGTATGTTAATAAATCAATTATGAAAGAAACTCAAAAAATACAGCTTAAAGGATTAACGCTCGAAGAGCTTCAGAATTATTTTATTTCAATTGGAGAAAAAAAATTCCGGGGTGAACAGTTATTTAACTGGATGTATAATCATCTGGTATTTGATGCTTCGGAACTGAAAAATTTTTCTAAAGAATTAAGAAAAAAAATAGATGAAACCTGTGAGCTAAAAACATTAACACTCGTTGATAAACAATATTCAAATCACACGAATACACAAAAATATCTTTTTTCAACACATGACAACAAAAAAATTGAATCAGTTATAATTCCAGATAAAGAAAGAAACACACTTTGCATTTCTACACAGGTTGGTTGCCCTCTTGATTGTAAGTTTTGTGCTACAGGATTGATGGGTTTTAAAAGAAATTTGACAGCAGGTGAAATAGTAGACCAATATTTATATTCTGCAAAGGAATATGGAAAAGAAAAAATCACAAACATTGTGTTCATGGGCATGGGTGAACCACTTTTGAATTTTCAGAATACCATTAAAGCAGTTGAAATTTTTACTCATGAATTGACAAAAGGTTTAAGCAGAAAAAGAATAACTATTTCAACATCTGGAATTCCTCATAAAATTATAGAACTTGCAGATTATAATCTCAGAGTAAAACTTGCTTTTTCACTTCATTCGGCATTTGAAGATATTCGAAGCAAAATTATGCCGATTAACAAAAAATATTCTCTTAAAGAAAATCTTGAGGCGTTAAAATATTATGCAAAGAAAACTAAAACCCGAATTACTTTTGAATATATAATGCTTAAAGATATTAACGACAGAAAAGAAGATATAAAAGCACTTACCAAACTTTGCTCGCAACTTCCTTCCAAAATTAATGTGATTCCTTTCAATAGTATTAAACATATGAATCCAGATGGAATATCAGCAGAACTTGAGTCAACTCCATATGAAAAAATTTTAGAGTTTGTTGAACAATTAAGAAATAACAACATAACAGTTTTCATAAGAGATACTCGTGGCGACGATATTGCTGCGGCTTGCGGTCAATTAGCAATCAAGCATAATTAAGTTAATGCCCTTGAAAATATATTAATATTTATTTATTATCCTTTTGAACAAAAGAGACACTTTTAGAAGTATGTCTCAACTTTATAAAATATTATTATTCATTCTACTTTTTTGCATTCCAATTTTAATAATTTCTCAAACAGGTCAACAGCAAAAAATTAACAGAGCAAATAATGTTCTGATTTTACCTTTCATCGAAAACGAAAAATATCCATATGCATCAGATGAAATTAGATTTTCATTAATTACCGGTTTTCTTCAGAAAGGTTATAATGTAATTGAAGATGATACAGTATGGTATGAACTTATAAATACTGATTTCAACTTATGGAATATTTCAACTGAAATTGCAGATTCAATATCAAAATATGTTAAAACAGACTTAATTGTTTATGGAAAAATAGATGAAGTAATTAATACCCGAGAAACAGGGCTTAGCAATAAAAGATTGGTTTACAAACCAATACTTATAAAAATTTACGACACAAGAAAAAAATCAATCATATTTTTTGAAAGAATAAATCTTATTGAATACTGGGGAATGTTTGAAAACGTTACTTCAATTAGTGAGATTGGATTAAAAATTGCGACTACATTGCGTAATAGAGGGTATTAATAAAATGATAAATTATGAAAAGCTAATTATCATTTTTTTGTTTATAATTTTTGTAAGCTGCAAAGAAAGCAGCGTATCGTCTGAATCCAAAGTAAAAATTTATCAAGTTCCTGGATGTCAGCATGAAATAATTAACATATTAAACAAATCAATAATTGATTCATGCTTTAATTATACATTCTTTGATAAGCTTGAAATTGATTTTTGTGTAAAAGGAAATTGTTGTCCAGATGCAAACCGATTTTTAATTAGAAGTAATATTTTCAAAGATACAATAACAATTTCTGTAACAGACACAGCAGCAAATCTTTGCAAATGCATATGTAATTATATAATTCACGGTGAATTTGAATCATTACCGTTCGATAGTTACTTCGTTAAATGCATTCAAAAAGAATCAAATGATTCAAAGATTCTTTACAGTCAAAAAGTTTTTAGAGCACATTGATTATTGTAAATTGAGTTCAACTAAATAAAATAAAAAAGCCGTGATATTGCTACCACGGCTAAAATCATAAAATTATAATTTTATTGAAGCAAATCAAATCTATCGAGCATCATTACTTTATTCCAAGCATTAACAAAATCCTTAACAAATTTTTCTTTATTTTCTTCACATGCATAAAATTCTGCTACAGCTCTTAGTTCAGAGTTATGTCCAAAAATTAAATCAACTCGAGTAGCTTTCCATTTTAATTTATTAGTTTTTCTATCGTAACCTTCAAAAGTTTCTTTTGAATCATCCGTTGCTTTCCATTCAGTACTCATATCAAGCAAATTAACAAAGAAATCATTTGTTAAAACTCCGGGACGATTAGTAAAAACACCATAATCAGAATTATCATAATTTGCTTTTAACATTCGCATTCCTCCTACTAAAACTGTCATTTCAGGAATTGTCAGACCAAGCAGCTGTGCTTTATCAACAAGAAAATGTTCAGAATTTATAGATGTTTTTGCTTTCAAATAATTACGGAAACCATCTGCAAAAGGTTCGAGATAGGAAAATGAATTTACATCAGTTTGTTCCTGAGTTGCATCCATTCTTCCTGGAGTAAATGGAACGGTTATATTATAACCTGCATCTTTAGCTGCTTTTTCAACTGCTGCACATCCACCAAGAACAATTAAGTCAGCAATTGAAATTTTTTTTCCATCTTTTTGGCTTGCATTAAATTCTTTCTGAATATCTTCATACACTTTTAATACTTTTGATAATTGTTGAGGATTATTTACTTCCCAGTTTTTTTGTGGTTCTAATCTAATTCGAGCACCATTTGCACCACCGCGCTTATCAGAATTACGATAAGTTGATGCCGAAGCCCATGCAGTTACAACTAATTCAGAAATTGACAAACCGGATTCAAGAATTTTTTTCTTCAATTGAGCAATATCATTTTCATCAACTAATTTGTGGTCTAATTTAGGAATTGGGTCCTGCCATATTAAATCTTCTTCAGGAACTTCAGGACCAAGATAACGAGCTTTTGGTCCCATATCTCTATGAGTTAATTTGAACCAAGCTCTGGCAAATGCATCAGCAAACAAATCCGGGTTTTCGTAAAATTTTCTCGAGATTTTTTCATATTCCGGGTCAAATCTTAAAGCTAAATCAGTAGTTAACATTCCTGGTAAATGTTTTTTATGTGGGTCAAAAGCATCGGGTATGTTTGGTTCTGCATTTTTAGCAACCCATTGATAAGCACCTGCTGGGCTTTTAGTTAATTCCCATTCATATTCAAAAAGATGCTTAAAGAAATCGTGACCCCATTTTGTTGGTGTTGTTGTCCATGTCAATTCAGGTCCTCCAGTTAAAGTATCAGGACCTTTGCCTGTTTTATATTTATATTTCCAACCTAAACCTTGTTCTTCAACATCGGCAGCTTCAGGTTCTGGGCCCATCAATTTTGGGTCGCCCTGCCCATGTGCTTTACCAAATGTATGACCACCAGCAATCAATGCCACAGTTTCTTCATCATTCATTCCCATTCTTGCAAATATTTCTCGAATATCTTTAGCTGCAGCAACTGGGTCTGGATTTCCGCCAGGTCCTTCTGGATTAACATAAATTAATCCCATTTGAACAGCAGCCAGCGGATTTTCAAGTTCTCGTTCTCCTGAATAACGTTTTTCATCACTAAGCCATTTAGTTTCTGAACCCCAGTAAATACTTTCATCTGGTTCCCATGCATCTTCTCGACCTCCACCAAATCCAAATGTTTTGAAACCCATAGATTCCATAGCAACATTTCCAGCAAGAATCATTAAATCTGCCCACGAAATTTTATTGCCGTATTTCTGTTTAATTGGCCAGAGTAATCTGCGAGCTTTATCAAGATTTGCATTATCAGGCCAGCTGTTTAAAGGAGCAAATCTTTGTAATCCACCATTAGCACCTCCTCTGCCGTCAGCCATTCGATATGTGCCGGCACTATGCCATGCCATGCGGATAAATAAAGGTCCATAATGACCAAAATCTGCAGGCCACCAATCCTGAGATTGTGTCATTAATTCCTGTAAATCTTTTTTTAATGCATAATAATCAAGACTCTTAAATGCTTCTCTGTAATTAAAGTCTTTATCCATTGGATTGGATAAGGATGAATTCTGTCTGAGTATATTCAACTTCAGTCTATTTGGCCACCAGTCTTCATTTTTTGTCCCCATTGTTCCTGGTTTTGGTGTATGGACTGGGCATTTGCTTTCATTGTTGCTCATATTACTAACCTCACTTAATAATTTGTTTAATAATTATTTTATTTTTCTGTTATAACATTGCTTTGATACAATAATCGTATAAATTATATTATAAATCAAATTGATTATCTTTATATTCATATAAATATTTTTTATAAGAACTATGACACTAACGCAGCTTGAATATTTAATAGCTGTAGAAAAATTTGGAAATTTTTCAGAGGCAGCTCAAAACTGCTTTGTTACACAACCAACCTTAAGTATGCAAATTCAAAAACTTGAAGAAGAACTTGGTGTAATAATTTTCAAAAGAGATAAACATCCAATCGTTCCAACCGAAATTGGCAAAAAAATAATCGAACAGGCAAAACATATTCTTAAAGAAAAAGAAAAACTTCATATTATCATTCAGATAGAAAGAGGTGAATTTGTTGGTTCATTACGTGTTGCAATAATTCCCACTATTTCTTCTTACCTGCTTCCAATGTTCTTAAAAAATTTTATAAAAAAATATCCTGATGTTGAATTAATCATCGATGAAGTAACAACAGATGAAGTAATTACTGGATTACAAAAATCTTATTTTGATATCGGAATAATCGCACTGCGGTCGACAAATGAAAATTTATTAACCGAAACATTGTATTATGAACCTTTTGTTGCCTTCTTGCCGCCTGACCACAAACTGATGAAAAAAAAGAAGTTGAATCAAACGGACTTAAATGTGAACGATATTCTTCTACTTAAAGAAGGACATTGTCTAAGAGAACAAACTCTTTCTATTTGCAGAAGCAGTGAAAATACATGGATTGAAAAGAGCAACAAAGTTGTTTTTGAAAGCGGCAATCTCGATACTTTAATTAAATTAGTCGAACAGCGTTTTGGAATGACACTCTTGCCTTATTTAGCAGTTCAATATATCAAGGATAAAAAGAAACTTAATCAAATCAAGGAGTTTAATCAGCCTGTCCCTAAAAGAGAAGTCGGATTTGTTTATACTAACACTTTCATTAAAAAACATCTTTTAAATGCTCTAAAAGAAGAAATCTTAAGAGTAATCCCTGACGATTTAAAACAAAATAAAGATGGACTTATAATTCACTGAAAAAACTAGTTGATTAAATATTTTCTTTATGAAGTTCTGAGTAAATAAAAAGTATATAATACCTGACAAGAATTTAGTCTAACAAATTAAGACTCCAAAAATTCAATGCGTCATTTCAGTGTAAACCCACCTTAACGAGCAGGCAGGAATCCAATGATTATTAAATTGAGTCTTTCTTTCTTCTATTGGAATGATTAAGGCATCGAGAACGACAGTCAATTCAAAATCTATTTTTCTGAATTCTCAAATACTTACAACTACTCAAACATCATCAAAAATGAATCAATGATGTTGCTAATTTGCTTTTTGTACGCTTTCAATATAATAACTTAGCCATATAATATTCATCGACATAAGAGCCATTTATTAAAAGAGAATGCTTTTTTATTCCTTCAATTTCAAACCCAATTTTTTTATATAGAGCAAGACCTGCTTTATTATGAACCATAACTGTTAGTTCTAAACGATGAATTTTATTTTGATAAGCCCATTTTTCCAATTCTTTTAACAGCATGGTACCTATTCCCTGTCCAGTATAAGCTTGAAGAATTCCCATCACAATATAAACAGCATGTTTATTTCTTTTATAATTTCCGCCATCAGCACTTATATAACCAATTAATTGATTATTATTCTCTGCAACATAAATAATTTTGTTATTGCTTGATATGATATTCTCAATTTGATTGATTTGTTCATCAATTGTGATTGTTCTTTCTTCTGGTTCAAGTAGCATGAACTGAGTTTCATTATCCAGTTTATGACAGAGATTTAAAAATGCTTCTGCATCATTTGTTGTAATTTTTCTTATGAGCATGTTATGTTTCTACCTATGTTTTATACATAATGGGACTCATCTAAATGAGCTGTCTAAAGTATTAATATTTTTAAAATAAACCTTAGATAATATAAATTTTTCAATCAAAGATGGATTCACAAATTATATATAGACATTTTCCTAGTTTATGCACACCATGAACTGAAATGATATTTATCAGAATAAATATTTATTCCATCATTCTTTTTACACTTATAAAATTCATTCTTTCATTTCTGTGCCTGCACAGTCTCAAAATAATCTTGAATTAATTTAATACTTTCTTTCGCAGCTGCATTTATATATTCAGCTGTTTCTCCCATTGATTGACGATTAGTTGCATCCATTTGCATCAGACGAAGTCCTAATTGAGTTTGAAAACTGTTTAATGCAATTACAATTTGACTCATGTCCCCCATAATTTTATGAATCCTTTCAATTGGTCTGAAAAGAAATAGTGAAACTAAATCTGCAATTCCAAAACCCCCTGCTATGAGTGCTTCTAATTCTTTAATGTTAGCATCATAAGCTGCATAAAAAGGCACACTCAAAAGAATTACTCCAATAACAAACATTACAACCGATAGAATTACAATTACCCAATAAGTTACTGCTAATTTTCTGCGCAGACTTTTCAAATCAATTTTGCCATCAATCATTGAACCCTGCAAATGACGAACTATAAACTCATTTGCCTTTTTTCGCTGTTCTGCGTCCATTGTTACAACTTCTGTTAATACATCAGTCATTTTTCACCTCCTGATTATTAAATAAAAAGTTTTGCAAGTGGAGCTACCATTTTGCTTATTTCAATAGCAACCTCTCCTAAATCTTCAATTCGTTTTTTTAATTCTGCTTGAGATAAGTTAACTCTCGATGCTTCTTTAACAATAGTAATCAAATTATCATATACTACAAGGTCAGTAGTATCCGGAGTAATTTTATTAATCTCTTCTTTAGATAATCCAAGCAGTTCATTTAGTTCATCTTTATACTTTCCTTCGAATGCCTCTCTGTTTTCTTTTAGTTTTTGTTTAACTCTTTTACGAAAATCATCTAAACTTTTTCCCATTTAAACCTCCTGATTATTTTGAAATATCTTTAATTAGTTTATCAAATTGTTCAATAACCTTTTCTGTGTTTTCTTTTTTACTCTTCATTTTTTCTGTAAGCTTGAAAATTGCATCTGAAAAAGACGAAAGTTTAGAACTGATATTTTGCGGCAGACTATTCAAATCTAATTTTTGCAATATCTCAAGTTGAGCATCTTTTACTTTGATGATTGATGCAAGATGAGCAGTGACGATGGAGTTTGCATAAATAATTCGATTATACGAATTAATAATATTTTGTTTGATTGAATCTCTCTGCTCTTCCAAAGGCTGAAGTTTTGATTTTCTGTAATCTTCTATTTCTGAATACAATTCTTCAAGTATAATTTTCATCCTATCTAAATTAATTTTCTTTTCGCCTTTAGAATTTTCATCTAATAGTTCATCGCCAAATTCTTCAACTAATTTTTCTGTTTGATATGGTGCATAAACTTCATCTATAAATCTGTTTACATCAGAAATTAATCGATTATAAAACAAATCAATTAATTCAAGATGTGCTCGCTGCATTGCAGAAATATCTCTTCCTGCTGTTAATGAAAGTTCCACTGATTCTTTAGGAATTGATGAACATGCTGTAATTATTATAAAAATTGGAAGTGCTATAAAATTCTTGATAGGAAATTCTTTTGCAGACATTTATACCCTCTCTTTATTATAAATATCTATGTGAATATAACAGAAACAGGAATCGTAAAGAGTGGAAGATTATTTGCGTGTTTAATTTAATTAGATGAAAAGTTGTAATCAATAATTTTTTTCTAATTATAAAATGAGCACACTGACCCGCATGCGGCAGGCAGATAACACAAATTGGACAGAAGACCAAGATTATGAAAAAAATTTTCATGAGTATTATTTAACCAAATTTTAATATCAATACTTTTTCAATTATCAATAAAATGAAGTAATTTTGTCTTTAGTTGGATTCCCTTTATGAATAAATATGGAGAAGAATAAATGTCTTACCAATTAATTAAAAAATCAGAATTTGATAAAGTAAAAGATTTCAACGGCAGGTGGGAACTAAAGATGAAATTATTTGCTGATATGTGCCGCTTTAATACTCTTGTTGCAGTTAAGAAAGCTGGTTCAGGTCATCTTGGTTCATCTTTAAGTGCAATGGATATTGTAACATATCTTTATTTGAATGAATTAAATGTTATGAATGTTGGAATAAACAGTGAAGACCGAGACATTTATTTTTCTTCTAAAGGTCATGATGTGCCCGGCCTCTATTCACTTTTCTATGCCATTGGAATATTGCCCGAAGAAAAATTATTGAAGTTAAGAAGACTGCACGGATTAGATGGTCATCCTGATGTTCGAATTCCTGGAATTGAAGCATGCACTGGTTCACTTGGAATGGGAATTTCAAAAGGAAAAGGAATGGCTTGGGCAAAAAAATATAAAAATAAAGATGGACATGTTTATGTTTTAACCGGCGATGGTGAATTTCAAGAAGGTCAAATCTGGGAATCAATTCAATCAACAGCTCATCAAAAAATTTCTAACCTTACTGTTATTATGGATCACAATAAATATCAAACTGATATGCTGGTGGCCGATGTAAATAATATTGAAGACATTGTAGAAAAAGTAAAAGTATTTGGCTGGCATGTTGTGAGAATTAACGGCCATGATTATAACGAACTTAAAAATACTTTTTCCAATCTTAAGAATGTAACAGACAAACCAAAGATGATTATTGCAGATACAATTAAAGGTAAGGGTATTTCTTTTATGGAAAAACCTTACACCGAAACTATTTCGGGTAAGACTTATTACAAATGGCACAGCGGCGCACCTGATGATGATAATTTCTTAAAAGGTATAGAAGAATTAACCAATTCAATTAATAAACTTTCAAAAGAACTTGGGATTGAGAAAATCGAAATTCCCGAAAACAAAGTTGAAGGTAAAATTTCGACAAAACTTGACAAAGAATTTGTTACAGATGCTTTTGGCGATGCACTCGTTGAGCTTGCTAAAACTAATGATAAAATAATTGTTCTTGATGGCGACCTTTCTGCAGACTGTAAGCTAAGAAAATTTGAGTATGCATATCCAGATAGATTTATTGAAAATGGTATTGCAGAACAAGATATGGTTTCAATGGCTGGAGGTTTAGCGCGCATGGGTTTAATTCCTATAGTAAATACATTTGCAAGTTTTCTTGCAGCACGAGCTAACGAGCAGATTTACAACAATGCATGTGAAAAAACTAAAATAATTTATGCCTGTCACTTTGCAGGATTAATTCCAGCAGGACCGGGTAAATCCCACCAAAGTGTTCGCGATATATCATTATTTGGAGCAATACCAAATATGACAATAATTCAACCTTGCAATTCCATTGAAACAAAAAAAGCACTTGAATATTGTATAAATGAAGCAAAAGAAAATTGTGTTATTCGGCTGGCTATTGGTCCTTCTCCAGAAAAAATTGAATTGCCAGATTTTTATGAATTCATTCCCGGTATCGGCACAGAATTAACAGAAGGAAAAGATGCTATTATATTTGCATATGGTCCAGTAATGCTGCACGAGGCTTTAACAGCACACAGAATTTTGAAAAATGTTAATTATGGATTAAAAGTTGTAAATATGCCATGGTTAAATAAAATAGACCTTGACTGGATAGAAACAGTTACAAAAAATTATAAAAATATTTTTGTCCTTGAAGACCACTCAATCATAGGTGGATTAGGAGAAAGAATTTTAGATGCTCTTGCAGATATTCATCATTTTCAAGGAAAAAGATTTGATATAATTGGACTTGATGATTATCCAGAGTGCGGCACACCTCAAGAAGTATTGCAATATCATGGATTGGATGGAATGTCAATTGCAAAAAGAATTTCTAATATTGATAATCTTGATAATATTTTTCATAAGGAGGAGGATAAAAATTATAATGATTCTGCTCCACAGTAATTTATACACTAAAAATCTGTTAGCATAAATTCCCATTTTCTAAAAACTCAACCCTAACATTTATCATAATTGATAAATCATAAGTTTATTTCCAATTAAAAAAACAATTTTTCTTCTGGCAAATTTTTTGAAGTTCTATTATTACATTATCAACAAATAATTATGGAGTAATAACAAATGGTAATTACTGATGATTGTATAAGCTGTTCTGCCTGTGTTGATGAATGTGAAAACAATGCAATTTACAATGCAGGAGAAGAATACACAATTAATGGTGAAACCCGTCCTCCACTTTCTGAAGATCATACATTTATTGTCCCTGAATTATGCAACAACTGTAAGTCATGCGTAGAAGTCTGTGCAGTTGATGCTATCGTAGAGCAATAATTAACATATTGCCTCCTCTATAATAAAAAACCCGATTCAAATTAATGAATCGGGTTTTTTTCATTTATTAAACTAAATTTAATTTGCTTGTTCTAAATAAGGTTTAATTTTTGACATCAAATGATATTTTGGAACTGCTCCAATAACTGCATCAACCATTCTTCCATTTTTAAAAATTCCGAGTGTTGGTATACTCATAATGCCATATTGTGCAGCAACTCCATAATTTTCATCTGTATTAACTTTTACAACTTTTAACTTTCCTGCATTTTCTTTTGCAATTTCTTCTACAATTGGAGCAACCATTCTGCATGGTCCACACCATGGTGCCCAGAAATCAACAAGAACTGGGAGTTCGGATTCTAAAACTTCTTTTTGAAAATTAAAATCTGTGCCTTCAATAATGTTATTCATTTAAAACTCCTATTTTATTTTTTGCTAACAATTTGATGCTGACTCTTCATAAAAGATTCAAAATTTTTGGGAAAAATTTTACTCATTAATTATTCTAATTACTTCATCATGAATTTTTCCTGCAGTAGCTACAATACTATTTGCTTTTACAGGATTACCGCCATAATAATCAGTAATTTTTCCACCAGCTCCATTAATAATTGGTATTAGTGCCATTAAATCCCATGGACTCATTATTGGGTCAATCATAATATCAGCATAACCAGTAGCCACAAGATAATAGCCAAAACAATCACCCCAGCTTCTAAATAATTTTACTTTTCTTATTAGATTATTCAAACCTTTTAAGCTGCGATATTTCTCAAAGTTCATATAATCTGTAATTAATAAAACAGCAGAAGAAATATTCTCACAATTTCTTACAGTTACTTTATTTCCATTTAATTCTGTTAATTCATTATCTCCTATTAAAAACTCATCAAGAACTGGTAAATTAATTGCGCCTAAAATTGGTTCTTCATTTTTGAGTAAAGCAACTAAAGTTCCAAATAATGGAGTCCCACAAATAAAACTTTTTGTTCCATCAATCGGGTCAAGAATCCACTTATATTCAGCCTGAGGATTGTAAGTACCGAATTCTTCACCAATTATACCGTGCTCAGGAAATTCATGCATTATCAATTCACGCATAATTTCTTCAGATTTTTTATCTGCAATTGTTACTGGCGATAAATCATTTTTCGTTTCAACAACTATTTCTTTTCTGTAATACTCTTTAATAATTTTTTTACTTTCATCTGCCAATAGTTTAACAAATTTTTTTAAGTATGATAATTCATTCATTTTGTAACTCTTTTTTATTTTCGAATTAATCAAAATAGTATTCAAAATTATAGAATTATTTTTCTTATCCAAAACTGTTTATTTTAGCGGCATAGAAAATTAAAAATATGAATATAGTACCAGCAAATAGCGAAACAATAGCAAAAGCGGCCGAGATTATTCGTAATGGCGGACTGGTTGCTTTTCCTACAGAAACAGTATATGGTTTGGGTGCCGATGGATTAAATCCAATAGCAGTAACAAAAATTTTTGAAGTAAAGAAACGTCCTGCATTTAATCCGCTTATACTGCACATTTCACAAAAAGAATGGATAAAAAAATATGCAATTTATAATGATGAAAGGATTGATAATATAATTGAAAAATTCTGGCCTGGTCCTCTTACCTTAGTTCTTCCTAAAACTGAAATAGTTCCCGACATAGTGACATCAGGGAATCCAACAGTTGCAATAAGAATGCCCGACCACAAAATTGCACTTGAATTGATAGAAAAAAGTAATACTCCAATTGCTGCTCCAAGTGCAAATAAATTTGGTCATTTAAGTCCCACTCAAGCTGAACATGTTAAAAAAAGTTTGGGTGATAAAGTTGATTTAATTCTTGACGGAGGCAAATGCAACATTGGACTGGAATCAACTATTGTTCAGTTCTTTGAAGGAAATTTTTATTTACTCCGTCCCGGAGGTTTATCAAAAGAAGAAATTGAAGATAAAATAAATTGTAAGTTACACTTAAAATTAGAATCAAAAAAACCAACGGCTCCTGGACAATTGCCTTTTCATTACTCTCCTGTAAAACCAATATTTTTTTTGAACGAAGAAAGCTTAAAAAAATATTCTAACAAAAAAATTGGTGTCCTTTATTTTAATGAAGAAAAAATTCAATATGATTTTGCATCCGTTAAAATTTTATCTCCTTCAAAAGATTTAAGAGAAGCTGCTGCAAATTTATTCAAATATCTGCATGATTTTGAAAAAGAAGAAATTGATGTAATTTTAGTTGAACCGATTAAAGAAGAAGGATTAGGTCTGGCTATTATGGATAGATTAAAAAAGGCAGTTAAAAAATATTCAGATAAGATTTAAAAATATTGTATATTTAAACTGAAATTTATATTTCTTTTTGGGTGCAATAATAATATATGAATACCAGCCGAAATCATAGTAACCAGCAACATAAAATTTCTCATCAAGATAAGTTTTTTGAATCCAAAGAAAATATCAAACTTTTAATCCATGCGATTAATTCCGTTCATGAATGCATAAGTGTAACAAATTTAAACCACGAAATAATTTTTGTTAATCAAACATTTCTTGAAACTTATGGATATAAACTTGAAGAAATTCTTGGAAAGAATACTCAGATTCTACGTTCAGATAAAAATGACCCTCGTATACTAAAAGAGTTAAGCGAAGGAACACAAAAGGGCGGATGGCATGGAAGACTTTTGAACAAAAGAAAAGATGGAAGTGAATTTGTCATTGAACTCAGCACTTCTGTTGTCAGAAATGAAAATGGTGAACCTATAGCTTATATTGGTTTAAGTAAAGATATTACTGAAATTGTTGAAACAGAAGAAAAATTACACGAAACTGAAAAAAAGTATCAAGAACTTTTTATGGAAATTAAAGATATCGTTTATGAAAGCACAATTGACGGAAAATTCGTTGAACTTAATCCTTCTGGTATGGAGTTTTTAGGAATAAAATCTTTAGATGAACTTAATGATATCAATATTACTTATGACCTCTATATTAACCCGGAAGACAGAGAAAAATTCAAAAATGAATTAATAAAAAAAGGTTTTGTAAAAGATTTTGAAATAGAGATAAAAAAACGAAATGGAGAAATTGCTGTTGTTCTTGAAACATCTGTAGCAGTTAAAAACAAAGAAGGAGAGATTGTTGGATATCGCGGAATTCTAAGAGATATAACTGAAAGAAAAAAACAAGAAGCTCAGCTAAAAGAATTAATAGAAAAATTAGAAACTCTTAATCAAGAATTAAAAAACTCAAATGCATCGAAAGATAAGTTTTTCTCTATAATTGCTCACGACTTAAGAAGTCCTTTCAGTTCACTTTTAAGTTTTTCTGAATTTTTATATCAGGATATTGAAGAATTAAGTAAAGATGAAATAAAATCTTTTGCAGAAAATATTAATGAAGCTGCAAAAACAGTATTTTCTCTGCTTGAAAATTTATTGCAATGGTCACGCATACAAATTGGGACTATTTCATTTAGTCCAAAACAGTTCACAATACATAATACAGCGAGTAAAGTTATAAACATTCTTTTGCATAATGCAGCTATAAAAAATATTGAAATTACTAATAAGATAAATAACACACACACTGTTTATGCAGATGAAGATATGATTTTTTCTGTGCTACAAAATTTGCTCTCGAATGCAATTAAGTTCACGCATGAAAATGGCAAAATAATTTTTAATTCTGAAGAAAAAGATAGTGTCATTGAAGTATCGATAAGCGACACGGGGATTGGAATGGAAGAAAGTGAAATAGAAAAATTATTTAGAATAGATGTACCATTTACAAAATCTGGAACAAATAACGAAAAAGGCAGCGGTCTTGGATTAATTCTGTGCAAAGAAATGATTGAAAAAAATGGCGGGAAAATATGGGTTAAAAGTAAACCCGGCGAAGGAACAACATTTACATTTTCACTTCCTAAAAATAAAACTGACCAATTATAACCCCATGAACAATCCAAATAAGCTTAATCACTGTAATGAATTTTATCTTTTTTGAAATATAAAATCGAGGTTTCAAAATGCAAAAAGAATTAATAATTGATAAAATAGAACAAGCAGCAAAATTACTTTCCGAAAAAGAAATTGATATGTGGTTAATTTATGTTCGAGAAACAGGAAACATGAAAGACCCAATGATGGATATTCTGGTTGGAACTAATGCAACATGGCAGTCAGCATTTATAATTACAAAAGATGGAAACACACATGCTATAATCGGGTCACTTGAATATGAAAATATAAAATCTGTTGGAACATATAAAAATATTCACCCATATTTGAAATCCATCAAAGAAAAACTGCTGGAAGTTTTAGAACAAATAAAGCCAAATAAAATAGCAATTAACTACTCAAAAAATTCAAGTCTTGCAGATGGATTAACCTACGGATTATATCTTGATTTGCTTGACAATCTCAAAGAAACTGATTACATAAATAAACTTGTATCTTCAGAAGAACTTGTAGCGGCACTTCGCGGAAGAAAGACTGCAAAAGAATTAGAACTAATTAAAGAAGCTATTAAAGAAACATTAAAAATCTTTAATGAAGTTACTAATTACATGAAACCGGGAATGACAGAAAAACAGATTGCAACATTTGTTCAGAGTCTTGTTAAAGAAAGAGGATTCGAGCTTGCATGGGATAAAGAATATTGTCCATCGGTTTTTTCAGGTCCAGATACCGCAGGTGCTCACTCTGGTCCAACGGATAGAATTATTCAGCATGGACATGTTGTTAATATGGATTTCGGATTAAAAATAAATGGATATTGTTCAGATTTACAAAGAACATGGTATGTATTAAGACCAAATGAAAATAATCCTCCTGAAGAAGTTCAAAAAGGATTTAATGTTATAAAAGAATCAATAACAAGAGCAGCAAATGAATTAAAAGCTAACAAAAAAGGTTGGGAAATTGATGAGGTTGCAAGAAACTATATTCAAATTAATGGCTACAGTGAATTTCCTCATGGTCTGGGGCATCAAGTAGGTCGTTCTGTTCATGATGGAGGTGCACTGCTTGGACCAAAATGGGAACGATATGGAAATCTGCCCATGCTTGAAATTGAGGAAGGAAATGTCTTTACAATTGAACCAAGATTAACAATAGAAAATTATGGCATTGCAACAATTGAAGAAATGGTTTATGTAACAAAAGATGGCTGTGAATTTTTATCCGATAGACAAAACGAAATTTATTTGATAAGATAATTGTTCAACATGAATCAAATTTTCGATTCAATAAAATTACAATTCGATAAGATGTATAAGCAAAGAAAGGTGCAGAAATAACATCAATTGTATAATGAACATGTTGAATTAGAACAAATATTCCAACCAAAATTGTAGCAATTAAAAAAACAATTCTTAGATTTCTATTATTTACTACAAGAAAAAAGACAAACATTGTAGCAGTATGACCCGAAAAGAAAAGGTCTCTTAACAAAGTATTTCCCCCGCCAAAGAATTCAACAAAAGGGTCTTTCAAAGGAATAATTGTTTCGGGAGCATTAAGTGGCAAAAGAAAAATTGTGATTAATCTTAAAAGTGCAGTTATACTATAAGATTGAATTGCTATAAGAAAATTTTCAGGATGAAAAGTTAGATGAATTAAAACAATTATAACACCTGAATAAATCAAAACAAATGTTAACCATGTAATGTCTATCGGTTGAAATAAAGCTAAAATTGGGTCGTTGAAAGAAAATCCAGAACGTGATTCATTATATTCAAGAAATTTTGCCAGTGATAATAAAATAATCAAAAGCAAAACAGAAGAAATAAAAAATCTTGTTCTAAAATTTTTATCTAAAAGTTTTGGCTGCCAGATATTTTTTAATTTTTCAGTTTTTCTCAATCAACAAGTTCCAAATTTATTTATTAAAAATATATAAAAAGTCTGCACATCTGTGCATTAAACACAGATAGTGCAGTAAAAAATTAATTATCCCCATCTTAATGATGTTTCTGCAACAGGGCAAGATAAAATATATCTTCTTAAATCACTCAGTTTTGCAGTTGCAAGAGCTATGCAGGAATCTGCGGCTCCATAGTATAATCTAACATCATCGCCATCTACAATCCAGCCACATGGAAATACAACATCATCAACATCGCCTTCTTTTTCATAATGTTCTCTTGGACCAAAAATCCATTCATCACTTCTTCGCAATACTTTTGTTGGGTCTTCCAGGTCCAACAATACCAATCCAAGACGATAAATTACTCCGCCAGCAGTTCTTTTTACTCCGTGATATAAAACCAGCCAGCCTTCAGGAATTTGAATTGGAGGCGGTGAAAGACCAATTTTATTTGCATCCCACCACGCTCCTTCTCTTGCTCTAATTAAAATCCTATGTTCACCCCAATGAATTAAATCAGGTGAAAATGAAATCCATATATGAGCTGCAGAGTATGGAGTAGAAATTATAGGTCGATGCAGCATTGCCCATCTATTACCAAATTTTATTGGGAACAAAGCTGCATCTTTATCTTCAGGAGGCAATACTGCTCCAATTCTCTCAAATGTCTTAAAATCTTCTGTCATTGCAAGAGAAACTAAAGGACCTCCGTGAGAATAGGCTGTATATGTAATTGCATATTTTTTTAATTCATCAAGATAAGTAATTCTCGGGTCTTCTATACCCCAGATTTCTTCAGGATAATTAACCGGGTCGGGCAATAATGTTGGCTTTGAATCAATATCCCAGTTAGTTTTTCCATCTTTACTTCGTGCAACTGTTAAATGCGATATTCCTCTCAAATCTTCTACACGAATCAATAAAATTGTTTCTCCATTTACAGATACTGCACCGCAATTAAAAACAGAATTAGCCGGATATGGTATATCATAAATTGTTATAATTGGATTCCCATCATATCTATGAAATAATTCATGTGAAGAATTACTCATAATTCCACTCCAATTTTGTTTACTTAATATTCGAAATTTTACTCATAACTTTTAACATGTTCGTAAGATTTAATCATGTTTTCAATTCTATATACTTCAGCAAGCGAAAGTAAAAAGGATAAAGTTGATTCTGCTCCTTCATTGAGATTTACTCTGTCAACATGAAGAGCATCATAACAGCCTCCACTTACTGGGTCATATAGAGCTAAACCTAAATCATTTCTTCCCAGAAACCACTCAAATGCAATTCTTGCTTTATTATACCAATAATAATCTTCTGTAATTTGAAAAGCATCAATACATGCCGATATAGTTTCATAAGCTGCTATGGGTTGCTGGTCAAAATCTGCTTTTGAACCATTACGATTATACCAGCCATCCGAACCAATCGGTCTGAAATAATTAGATTCTGTAGTTTGAAGTTCAACCAGCCATTTCAATGATTCAATACCAATTTCAAATGCTTTTTGATTATGTGAATAATTTCCAGTTAAAATAAGTGCCTGTGAAAGTCTCGCATTATCATAAACCAGATAATCTTCAAACCATTTCCATTCCTCACTAGAATTTCTTTCATAAAGTTCAATTAGTCTTTGTGTTAAATTTTCCTGTATTTGAATTGCAACTCTATCCCCACTCATTTTTTGCAGATATTCATAAATACCAATTAAACCAAATGCCCATGCACGAGGAGATGTAAGTTCTGTTAAAATTGGCAATGCTTTATTAAATAATTGAGTTGCCCACATTTGCAAATCTCTTTTCTTTGACCTATTTACGCATGTTCCAAGTGCCCATAGTGTTCTGCCCTGAGAATCATCAGAACCAACATCTTCTTTCCATTTTCTATTAAAATCCATAAAGTTTCTAAATCTATTTTTCTTTTCATTAAATGAATAAAGAATAAATGCAGCATATTTTTTAGCCAGTGCTTCAATCTGTTCGTCCATTAAACCAATTTCTTCAAGCAATATTGTTAATAGAAAAGCTCGAGCATTATCATCCAGACAATAACCTTCGCTGTGTTGAGGAATTGTAAATTTCGCATGTTGTATAATTCCAGTCGAATCAGTCATATTAAATAAATGATTGAACTTGAACGAGGGCAATTCCATACTTTGTTCATTCAAAGTTTTTACTGAAGAAATTTTTTGCGACTTTTCTAATCTTTGACTTCTTGCTTTTTGAAATGATTCAACATACAAATGTGCAATATTATTCCACACCATTTCTCTTCCAAGCATATAAGCTTTTTTTCTCATTGCATGTCTTCTTGGTTCATCCTGCAATAATTTAATAATCTCATCGGCAATCGCATTCGAATCAGCAAATGGAACAATCACACCACGATTATCAGAAAGCAATTCTTCAGCATGCCAGTAAGGAGTAGAAATAACTGCTTTCCCGCAACCAAAAGAATATGATAATGTACCTGATGTTATTTGAGCTTTATTCAAATACGGAGTTATATAAATATCAGCCGCACCAATAAATTCTTTTAATTCTTCTGAATCAACAAATCGATTATAAAATATTACATTTTTCTTAATTCCTAAGTCATGAGCTAATCTTTCAAGACTCATTCTATAAGATTCGCCATATTCTTTTACAATGTTAGGATGTGTTGCACCCAGCACAATATAAACAAGATTCGGGAATTCAGAAATTACTTTCGGCAAAGCTTTCAGAACATATTCAATACCTTTATTGGGAGACAACAAACCAAAAGTTAATATTACATATTTGCCTTCAACATTAAATCTATCTTTATAAAAATTAGGGTCTACAAATGGCATATCAGGAATTCCATGCGGAATTACATCTATCATTTCTTCTGGTGCATTGTAAATATTTTTCAGAAAATCTTTCCCTTTTTCTGTCATTGTAATCAATCGAGTTGAATAAGAAATTAATTCTTTCATTACTCTTTTCTGGTCTGGATTAGGTTCATTTAATATTGTATGAAGTGTAGTTACAACTGGCATTCTTAAATTACGCAGAAAAGCTAAAATGTGACTACCTTCTGTGCCGCCAAAAATTCCATATTCATGCTGAAGACATACAACATCAATGTTATTGAAATTAAGAAAGTCAGCTGCTTTTTGATATGTATTAATATCTTGCTTATTAATTACAAATCTAACTTCTGACGGATATTCAAAATCCTGCTCTCTATCATTTAAAGCTAAAACAAGACAATCTGTTTGAGGATACTGGTTATTTACTGCATTTCTCAAATCAAAAGTAAAAGTTGCAATTCCACATTTACGGGGCAAATAATTTCCAACGAACGCAATTTTTTTGAGTTTCTGCATTTCTGCCATATACCATCTCCTCTTTTATTTTTGAAAAATTTGAAATGATAAATTTAGGCATGAAAATTATTGGCAGCGTTTTTAAAATTTAACATACTTTATAGTTCCCAAAATTTCTCCAAACTTTAAATTTTATATACAACCTGCATTTTTATTTCTTAATGCAAATAAATTTTTTGATTTTTCATTCGATAATAACTCGAACAAATCTTAATTGTAGATAAAATTTGGGAATACATGGAACTTCAAAAAAATATTAAGATTCTCCTTGTTGAAGATGCTGGTGTAATGCGCCAGATGGAAATTAAAACACTTAATGCTCTTGGTTTCAAAAATGTTATTGAAGCTGAAAATGGTAAAAGTGCAATAAAAATTTTACAAAATGATCCCTCTGTCGAACTCATCATTAGTGATTGGAACATGCCTGAGATGGATGGATTTGAATTGTTGAAATGGGTAAGAAATAACGAGAGCACAAAAAATATTCCTTTCTTAATGGCTACCGGCAGAGGTGAGAAAAAAGAAGTTGAAAAAGCAAATGAAGCTGGGGTCAGCAGTTTTATTTCAAAACCATTCAATAAAGATGAACTTCTTGAAAAAATTAATGAAGCTTTTGGATTAAAAGCTCAGGAGGAAATCAAAAGTCGTTCTTTAGATTCAAGAATAACAAAATCAGGAAAGGCATTAATAAAAGCAATTCATATTCAGATAACTGACCATTTAACATTAGGCGTATTAAAATATTTAATCAAAAAAGGGGAATTAAATCCAAAACATTTTGAATTAGAAACAGAATGTTTACCAAGCTGGAATGCAGTTGCAAAAGCACTTGAAAATGGTTCGGCTGATGCTGCATTCATACTGGCTCCATTAGCAATGGACCTTTATAATTATGGAGTCCCTCTCAGATTAATTTTATTTGCTCATAAAAATGGAAGCATTTGTGTAAGAAACAAAACTGGCGAAGACGAAAAAGGTATTAACTTCTTCAAAGGAAAATCATTTTACATTCCGCATACAATGTCTATTCATAATATGCTTGCTCATGCTTTTTTTAAGAACATAGGCTTAAATCCTGGAGTGAGTGGACAGAAAAGTGTTGATGTCGAATTTGAAGTTGTTGCCCCAATTAAAATGCCTGAATTTTTATCAGGCAATCCTGATGCATGCGGATATCTTGTTGCAGAACCAATAGGCACAAAAGCTATTGCAGCTGGAATTGCAGAATTGCAATTTCTTTCAAGTGAGTTATGGGAAAACCATCCATGCTGTGTTTTGGCTATGCAGGCAGATTTTATTGAGCGTTTTCCTGAAGCTGTCAAAGAATTTACAGAATTACTTGTTTATTCCGGAAAATTTATTTCACAAAAACCCTCACTTGCTGCAGAAATAGCAGTTGAATTTTTAGACCCGAAAAAAGAACTTGGTCTTACAGTTCCAATTCTTAAAAATGTTTTAACCGAACCAAAAGGAATAAAAACAAATAATCTTTACCCAGTAATAAAAGATCTCGATTTCATTCAGCATTACATGCACGATAAAATGGGAATTGGCGCTATAATCGACTTAAATAAATTTGTAGATAAACGCTTCGCAGATGCTGCTTGCTCAGATAAAGATAAAGCTGATGCCCGCAGTCATGTTAGTGAAATTGACCTTGCCAACAACGCAAGAAAAATAATAAACAAAGAAGAAACTGTTTTAGCAGAAGGCAGAACAAAAGCTCTATTAAATATGGAAGGAAAATATCTGAAGTTCTCTTTAGGAACAGAACATTATGGTATTGAAATTCTTAAAATTATTGAAATAATAAGAATGATAAACATTACACCCGTTCCAAATACTCCTAAATATGTAAAAGGTGTTATAAACTTAAGAGGAAACATTGTGCCCGTTGTTGATTTACGACTCAAACTCAACATGCCCGAAAAAGAATATGACCCTAAAACAAGAATTGTGATTGTTGAAGATAAAATTGATGGACTGAATATTAGAGTAGGATTAATTGTTGACGAAGTAGAAGCTGTTTATGATGTTAAAGCTTCTGAAATTGAAGAACCACCTGATTTTGGAAAAGATACAAAAGATGAATATATACTTGCTCTCGCTAAAACTGATACGGTTATTTTTATTCTGCTTAATTTATCTATAATATTAAAACCAGAAAATAGAAATAAAAACTAATTGCAAGACACCCCGTTGAATATTCAATCATTTTCATTATAATTGAATATTCAATTATAAATATTCTTTTATGCATCCAATCATAAATATTTTCATTGGCAGCTTATTATTAAGTATTGCACATGCATTAATTCCAAGTCATTGGTTACCTTTAATTGCTATCGGTAAATCCGAAAAATGGAGTGAAAAAGAATTACTAATAACAACAACAATAACAAGTATTTCTCATGTTTCAAGCACAATAATTATAGGAATTATCATTGGATTTGCTAATTACAAATTGTCCGAGTCATATTTTCAAATTACAAAAATAATTGCACCGGGAATTTTAATTGCGCTTAGCTTTATCTATTTTTATTTAGAATACAGACACAAAAAAATTACAAGTTCTCACCACCATCATCATATTGATATTGAAACAATCATCCAGAAGAAAAAAAATAAGAAATCAATAATTCTTTCTCTTGTAATAGCAATGTTCTTTTCTCCATGTCTTGAAATTGAAATTTATTATTTAACTGCAAGTCAGTTTGGATGGACAGGAATTATAATAGTTTCTGCTGTTTATTTTATTGTAACAGTAGCAGGAATGTTACTGCTTGTATTTTTAGCCTTTAAGGGAATAAGTAAATTAAAATGGAATTTTCTGGAACATCACGATAAATTAATCGCTGGATTAATCCTTCTTATTGTTGGATTATTAGCTTTATTTATTGAATACTAAATTTAATTCATCTTTCTGATTCTTATCTCACAATCTTTTTTATCTTTTAGCAATTCTATTAATTCATTTATATTGCTATTACCATAGTGATAAGGATAAAATATTTTTGGATTAATCATTCTAACTGCATCGGCGGTCATTTCTGGTGTCATGGTATAAGGTAAGTTCATAGGAAGAAATGCTATGTCTATTTTTTTTAATTCCTTCATTTCAGGAATGTTTTCAGTATCTCCAGCAACATAAATTCGTTTATCGCCAAATGTTATTACATATCCATTGCATTCTCCTTTGACATGAAATGGATTTCCATTATTATTTTTATGAACAATATTGTAAGCAGGAACAGCTTCAATCTTGATTCCTTTTACAAATTTAACTTCATTGTTCCTGATTATATTTCCATAATTCAACTGTTTATAACATAACTCAGTGCAAAGTAATTCTGTATCTTTTTTTCTTAATGTATCAATTGCTTTTAAATCAAGATGGTCTCCATGATGATGAGTAATTAAAATAATATCTGCTTTAGGCAGTTTTGAATAGTCTGCATATCTGCCAACTGGATCTATGTGTATAACCAAATTATTAAAATTAAACATCAATGTTCCATGTCCAATAAAAGTAATGATTAATTTCCCTTGCGATGTTTTAATTGTATCTTTTTCGAAATTATCTTGTGCGGTTAATTGCTGAAAGCAAAAAAGCATTAAGAATAATAAAAAATTTTTTTTGTTCATTTTTACCCTCGTTAATTATTTTGAATTAAATTTTATTGGCAATTGAATTGTGAAAATTGTTCCAAGCATTTCATTTGACACAAAAGTAACTTTCCCTTTCAAATGCCGTTCAATAATCAGCTTAACACTATAAAGTCCAAGTCCTCTACCTTTAACTCCTTTTGTACTGAATGAACGCTGAAATAATTGCAATTGTACATTCTCCGGTATTACTTGATTATTATGAACATTAAAATAAACAAATTCATGATTGCAGTATGAATATATTTTTACTGTATCTCCTTCAGATGAAGCTTCGAGTGCATTTTTAATTAAGTTGCCAAGTGACCTTAATAATAATGTTCTATCAGTCTCAAAAACATTGCAGTCAGCCGGATATTCAATAACAAGATTTTTGTTTTTAGCCAATTCATGATTTTTATAAACTTCATGGACTGCTTTAAGAAAATCAACAGTTGTTATTTCTTTTATATCAACACCTAATTTGCCATCCTCTGCATCTCTTAAATCTCTTTGAGAAATTATTTCATTTACAAGTTGCTGTGCTGCTTCACTTAATGCCTTTATCAGTTCTTTTCGTTCTTTTTCATCTTCTTCATAATTCAAAAGATTTGATATACTTGCAATTGCACTCGCTGTATTTAATATATCATGGAAAAAAATTCTCTCAAGAGCTTCCTTTCTTTTGACACTTGAAATATCCTTCACTGCAAACAATATAAACTCAGAATCCTTATACTTAATAGGTTGTGCATAAACATAAAATTCATATGAAATTTCTTTTCCATCTAATATAGCCGTAATTTTACATTCTTGCTCAGAAGGAATTTTATTTTCATTAGTAAATTTTATTGCTTTTGCAGCACCACATTCTTTACAAAACAATGATGTTCCGCAACCGGCTGGCATAAGATTACTATGTATGCAATTTAATGCCTCCCCAATTCTTTTCCCTAAAATTTTATTTGTGTCAGAAATTTTAAATGTTTCTACTGCTTTTTTATTAAATGCAACTATCTGCCGGTTCTTATTCATAATCACAGCTAATTCTGGAAAGCCTTCAAGAATCTGACTTATAAGGGGATTAAGATGAAATATTAAATAATCTTTAACTATATCATCTGCAGTTGAGCGATCCGGAGTATCAAAGTATGTTTTAACTTCCTGGTTTTGCATCACTTTTTATTAAAATAATACCTTGCGCCAATTGCTAAATCTAAATTTAATGCTGTTGAAGGAAAGAGATTAAAAACAGGAACAAATTCAAGAAAAACATCAATCGGTAAATCATCACTTAACCAGACTAATCCAATTACACCTCGTGCACCCAGTGAATTATCTTCATTTTCAATAAACCGCATTCTAACACCAAAACCATAATAAACAGGAATTTTATAGTTTGATTTTATCAAATCATAATTATGATATAAATAATCTGCGTGTAAAGATACAGCACTATGCTTTTTGACAAAAGAATAAGCCAATCCTGCATCAAATGCATTGATGTTATTTAGCCAGTATTTTGTACTAAATCCGGTTGGTTCACCTATCATAACACCTAATCCAAATCCTTTATCCTGCGCAAAAGAATTACAGAATAAAATTAGAACTGAAAAGAGAAAAATTATTTTCTTCATATTTCCACAAAAGCCTATTTTTTTAATGCGAGAATTAATAAAAATTCTCATAAAATGGAAGAACTATTTAGCCTCACGCTTATAAAATTTCAACAATCTTCTAAATAATTATTACTCAATTATTGTTAAATTTCAGTATAAAATTTATAAAGCGAGGAATAAATGAGCAGCACCACATCAATAGAAGAGTTAATTAAAGAATATTCAGACAAATTTGATTACAACAAAAAAGAAACTGCGATTATCTTAGCTGCAGGTCATGGCAAAAGAATTAAATCGCAAACTTCCAAGATGCTGCATAAAATATGGGAAAAACCAACTGTAGAACGTGTTTATAATGCTTGTGTAAAGGGGTTACATCAATCAAATATTATAATTGTTGTAGGAATTAAAGCTGAAGATGTAATTAAGACTATTGGAAAAAGAGAATCTTTAATTTATGCTTATCAGGAAATACAGAATGGAACTGGACATGCAGTTCAAACCGCTCTCAAAAATATAGACATTTCAAAATATGATGGAACAGTTTATGTTTTTCCCGGTGATATGGGATTAATTGATGCAGACACTATTGAATTTTTCAAAGATGAATTTTTAAAATCAAATTCTGATATGATTGTTCTTACCGGTATTTATGAAGGTGATATTCAAAATAATTATTACGGCAGAATAATTAGAGTGAAAGATAGAGACTCAAAAGGAAATAAAGTACTTAAGTTCAAAGGAAAAGTTATTGAAATACTCGAATACAAAGATATTCTCAATTTAGATGATAAAAAGAAATATAAAATAAAATATCGCGGTAAAGAATTTTCTTATACAAAAAAAGAACTGCTTGAAAACAGAGAATTTAACAGTGGTGTTTATGCATTCAAATTTAAGCCTCTCTCTGAGCTCATCTATAAATTAGAAAGCAATAATGTTCAAAACGAAATTTATTTAACTGATTTAATAGGATTATTCAACAAACATAATTATTCTGTAGCTGCAATAAGTCCAAAACAACAATATGTTTTAATGGGCTTTAACAATAAATCTGTTTTAAAAGAAATGGATGATATTGCAAGAAAGATTGCATATGAAAAACTAAAAGATATAATTCTAATTGATGACCCCGATGATTTCTTTATTGATGACGATGTTATTGAAGATATTTTAAGAATGGATAAACTTGGTGTACCACTTGATATTAAAATTGGAAAAGGAGTTTACATTGGAAAAGGAGCTAAACTTAATTACAATCTAAATTTGATGAAAAATGTTTTTTTATCAGGCAATATCATTTTCGGTAAAAATGTTCTCGTAAGAGAAAATGCACATTTATCCTGCTTCCCAAATCAAACTATTCAAATTGGAAACAATGTTGAAATCTTTTGGGGTGATGTAATTAAAGGAAATGTAACTATTGGTGATAATTGCTCTATCGAATCTGGAGTAAGAATTACAGGAAATGATGAATTTCCTGTAAAAATATATAATGATGTTACAATAAAGGGAGTAACATATATCTTTGGTTCTATAATACATGAAAATATTTTTATTGAACATTCTGTATTAATTAAAAAACTTATACAAAAACCGTTAGACTTTTCTGGGGATAAATTCAAGGTAAGATTTTATTTGCCGGAGACAGAAGGGAAAGAAGCAATAAAAGATTTGAATGAAAATTAAAAAGGGGATGTCAAAAAAATTTTTAGACAGCCCCTTAATTTTGAAAAGGAGGTAGTTATTTTTCTGCTGTTAAACTGTTTACATATTTTGTAATAGCAGATTTCTTTCTTGCAGCAGTATTCTTATGAATCCTTCCCTTTGCTGCTTGCTTATCCAATGTTGCAACAGCTTCTCTTAAATACTTTTCTGCAAGTTCTTTATCCTGTGTGCTGTAGACTTTTTTAATCAATGTTTTAATCTTAGATAAAGCTGCTTTATTTCTTAGTGTTCTTTTGATTGTTTGTCTGATTCTCTTTTGTGCTGACTTATGATGCGCCATTAAATTTCCTAAATTTATTTAAAATTGTGCGTAAATATACTTTGAAGACGGCTTGAAATCAAACTTTTTTATAAATTTTTATAAAACTTTAATCTCATGTCCTTTATTCTTACTTTTACAAATAAAAAAAGAACTATTTATGCTTAGAGTAAATGAAATATTTTATTCAATTCAGGGAGAAAGTTCAAAAGCTGGCTTGCCATGTGTATTCGTACGATTAACTTATTGTAATCTAAGATGTTCATATTGCGATACAACTTATGCATTTTACGAAGGCATAGATTTAACTATACAAGAAATTATTGATAAAGTTAAGCAATACAATTGTAATTTAGTTGAAGTTACCGGCGGTGAACCATTATTTCAAAAAGAATCACTTGATTTGATGAAAAAACTTTGCGATGAAGGCTTTGAAGTAATGCTTGAAACAGGCGGAAGTCTCCCAATTGCAGATGTTGATAAGCGTGTAATGATTATAATGGATTTAAAATGTCCATCAAGCAATATGATGAAAAAAAATCTTTATGAAAACATCAACTATCTTAAGCCAAATGATGAAGTAAAATTTGTTATCGGTACAAGAGAGGATTATGAGTGGAGTAAAGAAATTATTTTCAAATATAAGATAAATGAAAAATGCAAAGTTTTATTCTCGGTTGTATTTGGTCAACTCGAACCAATTACACTTGTAAATTGGATTTTAGAAGATAAATTAAATGTAAGATTTCAACTTCAGATGCATAAATATATTTGGCATCCAGAAACAAAAGGTGTGTAATGAAAATAGCAAAAGAATTTACATGGGAAATGGGACATCGCTTAACATTTCATAAAGGAAAATGCAAAAACCTTCATGGGCATTCATACAAATGTGTAATTGAAATAAATGGAACTCCAGATTCAAATGGAATGGTGCTTGATTATTATGATTTGTCTAAAATTGTAAATCCAATAATTGATGAGTTAGACCATTCAATTATGGTTTATAATGAAGACAAAGATTTAATCTCTGCACTCGAAAAACTGAATTCTAAAAAGGTAGTTGTTAATTTTGAAACAACGGCAGAAAACATCTGTTACTATTTAATTGATAAAATAAAATCATCTCTTCCTGAAAATATCATTTCATTAAAAGTTAGAGTTCTCGAAACAGAAAATTCTTATGCAGAAGAAGAGATAAGGCTAAAATAATTATTAATCATATTTGCCTGCAGTGCCGCAATAAAACTGAGTATGATTATTCACCTTTAATTTTCTTTACTTCTTTTACTATTTCAGGAAGTATTTCGCCAGCTTTTCCGAATATAGAATAATCTGCATATCGTGTTAAATCTGTTGGTTCGATATTAATTTCAACAATAAATGAACCAGACTGTTTTGCAGTCATCGGGATATAAGCTGCAGGATATACAACAGCTGAGGTTCCTACCACAAAGCAAATTTCACACTTTTGAGCTGCAATTTCTCCACCACTGTATTGGTCCTGAGGAAGCATTTCACCAAACCATACAACATCAGGACGAATTAATCCCCCGCATTTTTTACACTTAGGAACTCCGCTGCTTAATTCAAGCTCCGGTGAATTGTAAAATGTTCTACAATCTATGCAATAATTTCTTTCAATATTACCATGAAGTTCAAAAATTTTTGTTGAACCTGCACGTCGATGCAAATTATCTATATTCTGTGTAACTACAGTTACATCATAATATTTTTCTAATTCAGCAATTGCAATATGTCCAGCATTAGGTTTAGTATTATTAATAATATTTCTTCTATGTTGATACCATTCCCAAACTAAATCAGGATTTCGCATGAATGCATCAAAACTTGCCAGTTCTTCAGGTTTCATTTTATTCCATATGCCGTCGCTGCCTCTAAATGTAGGGATACCACTTTCAGCAGAAATTCCTGCTCCTGTAAAAAAGACAATTCTTTTTGCAGTGCCTAATTTTTCAAGAAATTTTCTGTCGAATTCCACTTTTACTTCCCTTCAATTTCTTTTAATAACTTTTTTGCTTCTGTTTTTCGAACTTCATCATCTTCATCTTCTATTGGACTATCAATTGCTTTTTGAAGCATTACCTTTGCTGTTTTATAATCTTTTTCACGCATTAATGAAATTGCATAATCTACATAGAACATAACATAATTTGGTTTTAGCTCAATTGCTTTTTTATATTCTTTCAATGCGATTTCATTATCAGCCCATCCTAAACCGAGAACAGACCGAGCAGGTTTCCATTTTTCACTTGTCTTTGCATGAGTTCTTGCAAGAACATAATGTGCAACTGCCTGAATATCATTACCTCCATTATTCAGCTGAATAGCTTTTTCAAGATCTGCTTTAACTGAATTAACTACACCTGCAACAGAAAATACACCTTTAAAAAGAGCTATTCTTCCATTTGCAATAGCACGGCGCAAATATGTTACTGATTTATCTGGTGCTGCTTTAATTGATTTTTCTGCATATTCCAATGCTTTTTGATATACAGACAATTGTGCATCCTTTTCTTCCGATGTGTTAGACGGCATATGTTCACCAATATCAACATAAGCTCTGCTTATTTTCCATAAAATTTCATAATTGTTCGGGTCAATCTTTTCTGCTTTTTTATAAAATTCGAGAGCTTTTTCATTATTAAATTTTTCGTAGTAACTATCTCCCTCCTTGATTAATTGTTCTACTGATTGAGCTGCAATTTGCATTGCAAAAAAAGATGCAACAAATAAAATACAGATAATTTTTTTCATAAATTTTCCTCCTCGTTTGTTCCGGCTATTCCGGCTTCTGAATTATACTTGTTCCCAAGAAATGGATTCCCATTTTCTTCATCATCAGTTTTTAATTCCGGGATATAAAGTGAAGTATCGGCAAGTTTTACAAACTTAGTCCATCTGCCATTTTTATTTTTTTCTGATTGAATTACATTTTTATAAGCATTTGTTTTTGCACTTAGTTCATCTGCATGATAAAGTACTATTGCTTCAAGTGTTTTTGGAATCACTGGTGATGCATATTCGAGTTTTCCTTGATGACTGAGTATTAAATGTATAAGTTGATTTTTTAATTCTTCCGGGAATCCATCAATTTGATTAGCTGTTTTTTCCACTTCAATTGCACCAATCATTATATGTCCAAGTAATCTTCCTTTATCGGTATATTCAAACGAAGGATTTATGCTTAATTCTTGAGTCTTTCCAAAATCATGTAACAATGCACCGGTTATCAATAAATCTCTATTAATTTCAGGATGAATTGTGCACATCAGCTCGCATATTTTTATTAGTTCAAGTGTATGCTCAAGCAAGCCATGCAAATATGCATGATGCCAGCTTGCACCTGCCGGCACATTGAAAAATTTCTTAAGATTTTCGTCATCAAAAATTTTTTTTAATAAGGTATTCAGAAATTTATTTTCAACTGAATCAATAACTTGAATAAATTCATTTTTCATTTCATCAAAAGAACGGGAAGAAACAGGAATAAAATCTTCAATACTTACATTGTCATTTTCATTTGCAAAACGAATTTTTTTAACTCTTATTTGTGGCGAGCCATTAAATTCCTGCAAAATTCCATTTACCTTAACAATTTTATTTACTGAAATTCCCTGCAAAATATCATCAAAATTTTCCCATAGATTTGCTGAAACTACAGTCGATTTATCACGCAATTGAAGATTCAAATATGAACTTCCATTTTTAGTTGTTTTAGTCTCATAACTATTTATTAAAAGAAAAAGAGTAAATTCTTCTTCCTTATTTAATTCACTCAATGATTTTTGATTTAACATGATTCTCCACAAAATATTTAAATTAATTTAGCTACACTTTCTATTGGAAGACGAACAAGCACAGAACGTTGAAGTAAATCAACAGAAACAGCAAGCCATTTTTCTTTGCTTACTATTTTTATTTTTCCAACTATACCTTTAAAAGGTCCGTCAATAATTTTAACAGATTCTCCTGCCTCTATCTTGTTTACAACAAATACTTCCGGATTTTCATTTAGCATAATTTTCAAATTTTCTATTTGATAATCTGGGATTATAGAAGGTTTACCATTAAAACATACAGTTCTTACAATTGATGACTGCTGGAGTGCACACAATCTCTCTTTTTCGTTAGCATAGACAAAAATGTAAGATTTAAAAAGAGGTTCAAGAATTTTCTTTTTTCGATCTCTCCATTGCCTTACTGTTTTTATAACAGGCAAATAATAATCAATTCCTGCAGATTCAAATTGCTGCTGAGCTTTAAATTCTTGATGAGGTTTTGTGTAAAAAGCATACCAGTGTTTAAGATTGCGATTTAATTCACTCATTTAAGCCCTCTCAATTCAGTAATAACGAATCTTTAATTGCATTAATAAGTTTTTCTGAATCAATTGGTTTGGGAATAATTTTATCCACACCCAGCTTTGAATATGTTTTTATTATCTCATCATCAAGTTTAGCAGAAATAACAATGATAGGAATTGATTTATTTGTTTCTCTTTTATAAACAGCATCTACAAATTGAGTCCCGTTCATCAGAGGCATATCATGGTCTGTTATAATTATTGCAGGCATAATATTTTTTAACATTGTTATAGCATCATATCCATTAACTGCAGTTTTAATTTCAAAATTTGGAAGATGATGTTCAATAATTCTTTTATAGAGCGAAACTATTGCATGGTCATCTTCAACAATCAACAAAATATTTTTTGCTTCTGGAACAGTAATATGAAATTCGCTGCCTTCTCCAACCTTAGAGTAGAACCATACTTCGCCGCCATGTTTATCAATAATCTCTTTAACAAGAGTTAATCCAAGTCCACTTCCTTTCTCTCCTTCAGTTCCTGCCATAATAAATTTTTGGTCTATCTTAAAAAGTTTACTTTGTCCCTCTTCCGGAATTCCTGTCCCCTGATCTGCTACAACTATTTCAATAAATCCTTCTTTGAATCTTTGTGAATAAATTTGAACTTCCTTTCCTGCTGGAGTAAATCTAACAGCATTACTTACCAGATTTAATATTGCCTGACTTATCAATCTTTCATCAGCTAACATGAACAAATTGGGGGGAATCTCGATTTTTATTTCAATATTTTTTCTTACGGAAATTGGAGTTAATGATATAATTGAATTTGCAACTGTAGATTTAACATTTAATCTTGTTGGTTCTACTTTTATTCTTCCCGTTTGCAAACGAGACCAATCAAGCAGACAATTAATTAAATTAAGTTCTGTCTTCGAAGCTTCATAAATATATCTTAAGTATTCATTTCTTTCTTCTTCTGTCAATTCCTTTTCATTTAATAAAATTTCAGAAAATCCGAGCAAAGTTGTAAAAGGAGCTCTTAAATCATGTGATACGATAGAGATAAATTTATCTTTAGCAATATTCAGTTCTTTAAGCTTTTCATTTTGTTTCTCTAATTCCTGTTCTTTTTCTTTTATTGATGTTAAATTAAAAATCATGCTGTGTTTTTGAGAAATCAAACCTTCATTGTTACGAATTACTTTCAAAAATTCTTTAAGCCAGATTTTTTTACCGTCTTTAGAATTAATTCTGTATTCAAATTCCGCAGAGTTTTTTGATTCATCAGATTCAAGTTCGAATAATGTATTTCTAACTTTACTATAATCTTCTTCATCAATTAACGAACGAAGTTTTTCGGGATAACTATCTAACTCTTCCGAAGTGTAACCGATTATCTGCTCGATATTCTCAGAATAATAGTTTTTATGCCCTTCTTCTAAAAATTCAACAATAAAAAAAATATCATTTTGCCCGCGTGAAAAGTAAGAAAGCGTATTAGTATCAATAATGTTGTTCATCGTTAAATAGTATGCGTCTGTATGTCAAATATAAAAAAAACTATTCAATGTAACACATGCCTGATGGAACATTTTTCTTTCTACCTAACAAATACATTTCAACTTGGAAAAAGAAATTATTTATCAACAGAATATTTTTCAGTCATTATCATCAACTGGGGGTTTGGTTGGAATATTTAGTTCGTCCATTTTTCTATATAAAGATGATAACCCTATTTCAAGAGCTTTTGCAACTTCTTCTTTATTGTAATCATATTTTTTCATTGTTTTGATAATATGTTCTCTTTCAAAATTATGAAGAGCTTCTTTGAGTGAATCAGGATATTCATAAGTTTCTTCATTTCCGCGGATATATTCTGCAAGGTCATCAACAGTAATAATGTCTTTATTGCAGAATATTACTGCTCGTTCAATAATATTTTCAAGTTCTCTTACTCCGCCGCGCCATTCATGAGACATTAAAATTTTCATTGTATCATTATCAACACCAATAATTTTCTTTCCCATTTCCTTAGAATATTTTTCCAGAAAGTGATTAACAAGAAGAGGAATGTCTTCCTTCCTTTCGTTCAATGTAGGAAGATTAATTTCAACGACATTGAGTCGATAATATAAATCTTCTCTAAATTCTCCGGTTTTTGTTTTCTCATAAAGATTTTGATTTGTTGCTGCAATAATTCTTACATCTGTGCTTACTGGTTTAACACCTCCAACAGGAATAAATTCTTTATCTTCAATTGCTCTAAGCAATTTAACTTGAAGATTCAAAGGGAGTTCGCCAATTTCATCAAGGAATAAAGTTCCTCCATCTGCAACTTTGAATAAACCAATTTTATCTTCGGTTGCGCCGGTAAATGCTCCTTTTTTATGTCCAAAAAGTTCGCTCTCAATTAAATTTTCTGCAATTGCACCACAATTTACAGGAAGAAATATTTTATCTTTTCTTTTGCTATTGTAATGAATAGCCTTTGCAACAAGTTCTTTACCTGTTCCGCTTTTGCCTGTAATCAATACATTGCTGTTAGTAGGTGCCACCTGAGCAATTATCGAAAAAACTTTTTTCATTGCATCGCTCTTGCCAATTAAATTTGTAAAGTCGTAACCTGACGAAATTCTTTGGCGCAGAGCTTTATTTTCAAGAGCAAGTTTTTTGTATTCAAGCAATCTTTTAACGCGAATAATCAAGTCATCAAATTCTATTGGTTTGATTAAATAATCATATGCACCCTGACGCAATGCTTCTATTGCAGTATTAACTGATGCATAAGCAGTCATTATAATAAAGAATGTCTCAGGAGAAATTCTCGAAGCTTTTTCAATAAGCTGCATACCGTCAAGTTTAGGCATTTTTATATCTGTAATAACTATATCAAAATTATCATCTCCTTTTGCTGTTTGAATTTTTTGCAAAGCTTCTTCGCCATCTCCAACAACTTCAATTTTATAGCCTTCCTCTTCAAGCACCATTTTCAAGGAATCTCGTATAGGTTTTTCATCATCTGCAATTAATATTTTTGCTGACATATTTTTCCTCAAGCATTTTGTTTAATGGGAATTTTAACTGTAAATGTGCTTCCTTCGTTCAATTTACTCTTAACCAGAATTTCTCCATTATATTGTTTAATTATTCCATAACTTACGGATAAACCAAGACCTGTGCCTTTTCCAACTTCTTTTGTTGTAAAGAAGGGGTCAAAAATTTTTTCCATTGTTTTTTCATCCATGCCGCAGCCATTATCGGTAATATGCACATAAATATTTTCTTCGTCGTAATCTGATTTTACTGTAATAATTCCATTGCCTTCAATAGCGTCAAGTGCATTAATAAGAATATTTACAAAGACCTGAAGCAATTGGTCTGCCGCAACATTAATTTCTGGCAAGCTCTTTTTCAAATCTGTATCAAACTTTACATTGCGAACTCGCTTGTCATACTTAACAATACCAAGTGCAGTTTTTATAATATCTGTAATATCGTGCATTGCACGCTCATAACTTGGCGGTCTCGAAAAATCAACAAGTTCTCTAACAATTCTTGAAATCCTATCAATATTTTCTTTGATGTGAGATAATTGTTCGCTTATAAAGGGGTCTTGACTTTTTCTTTGAAGTATTTGAACCAGTGAAGAAATTGATGCAAGTGGATTTCCAATTTCGTGTGCAACACCTGCAGCAAGTTGACCAATAACAGCTAATTTTTCTGATTGGTCAATTTGTGCCTGAAGTTTTTTGAACTCAGTAAAATCTTTGATAATAATTGACCTTCCTGAATAATCACCTTTACTGCCGGGCAATTTTGAAACACTCAGCTTAACACTTATAATTCTTCCGTCTTTTGTTTTTCTTTCTGTCTCTAAAATTTTTGTTGCACCTCTTCTTACTTCTTCCTGAATCTGCCTTAATTCTTCTTGATATTTTTCTCCTTCAGGCAAAAGAAATGAAGATGGTTTCCCAATAATTTCCTGTTCTGTATATCCAAAAATTCTCTCGGCGCCTTTATTCCATGCAATAAATTTTTCATTTTCATCAACCATCATAATTGCTGAGTCCGAAGTATGAAGAATATTTTTTAGATATTGTTGATTAAGTTCTAGTTTGAATGCCAGACGGTCCCTTTCGTATTTTAACTCTTTCATCTTAGCTTCCTGATGTAACATTGCATATCGAACAAGAACCTGTTCAATTATTTCATCAATAAAACCAAGTAAAATAACTGGGTCAATTGGACTTGCAATTTCTTTCTCAATAACATTCAATACTGAATATCTTCCCTGACTGAACATCTGGCTTACTTCAAGCAGATTTAAATTGGCTCTTGAGAATAATGTATAAATATCAATTAAATACTGGTCGGCTATTTTATAATCACCCTGTTCCAATACTTCAATAAATGTAGTAATGCTGCTTTCTACAAAAGTATTTATTTGTGCATTCAGCAGTTTATCTTTAAAAAGTTGTATTAACTTACTGCTCCAATTTTCTGCTACCTGATTAAAATGTTTTCTTAGAAATTCAATTAATAATTTTTTCATTCATTAAATGATTGGTTAATGGCAGAATAAACAATAAATTTCAGAAGTATTTTATGTAATAAAGCAATTATTTGCAGACAAAATTAAAGAAAGCATTTCTCAATTGAAAGGTTGAAATTTTCCGAACAAATATTTAGTGATGGAACAGAAACATCAATTCAATTATATAACAAACAGTTTTTTTTAAGAAAGAGGAATTTATGAAACCATTAATCATATCTTTATTAATTCTCAGTTTTTTTAATCATGTTAACGCTTCCGAAGAACAGTTCATAAAAGCAAATGTAACCGGTGTAAAAGTTTTTTTGAGAGGTGCAGAAATTACTCATTCAGCAAAAGTAAAACTCGAGAAAGGGAAATCTGATTTGATTTTTACTGATGTTGCGCAGAATATTGACCCTAACAGTATTAATATTTCAGCAAAAGGAGATATTGTAATTCTTGCTGTAAACCAGAAAGTTGATTATCTGAAATTACCTGAGAAGAGCAAACAAATTAAAATGCTCGAAGACTCTCTCGAGATACTAAATAAAAATCTTTCTTCAAAACAAAATGAAATAGAAGTCCTTAAAGCAGAAATTGATTTATTGAACGCCAATAAAGAAATTGGCAGCAAAGAAAAAGGTGTTACAGTTATTGAACTGCAAAAATTTGCTGAATATTTCAGAAAAAGATTAACAGAAATAAAAAACAGGATTACAGAAATATCGCTCGAAATAAAGAACATTCAAAAAAATATAGACCGAATTACTAAACAACTTAATGAATTAAACAATAACATCAACAAACCTGTAAATGAATTAGTAGTATCTGTTTCTGCAAAATCAAAATGTGAAGCAGAATTTGTTATTTCATACTTAATCAGCGATGCATCATGGCAACCTATTTATGATATTCGTGTAAACAAACTCGATTCTTTAGCAATTTTGAATTACAAAGCAAGCATAAAACAAAACAGCGGTTTAGACTGGGAAAATATTGCCATAGTTCTATCTACAAGAAATACAATTCAGAACAATAATAAACCTGAACTTTATCCTTGGTTTGTAGATTTTGAAAGACCCATATTAAGAAAAGATATTGGATTATCACAAAAAGTTTTTTCACCAATGTCTGCAGTGGTTGAAAGTGGAGCTGAATCAGAATCACTCGCCGATTATTTTGAAGTTACTCAATCCCAGCTTTCTGCAGAATTTGTTCCTTCAATTATGTATTCCATTCCTTCTGACAATAAATCTCACATAATCGAATTACAAAACTTTAGCATTCCTGCAACATACGAATACTACGCTGTTCCTAAATTAGATAATAATGCATTTCTTGTTGCTTATTTAAGCAGGTGGAACGAATTTAATCTTTTGCCAGGTGAATTGAACATTTACTTTGAAAATTCTTTTGTTGGAAAAACATTTATTAATCCATTTACATCAAAAGATACATTAACAATTTCACTTGGAAGAGACCAGAACATATCTTGTTCAAAACAGACAATTAAAGATTTTACAGAAAGTAAATTTCTTAGCAGTGACATTGAAAGGACATTTGCTTACGAAATAAAATTAAAGAATAACAAAACTATTCCAGTAAAAGTAATTGTTGAAGATCAAATTCCGATTTCAAAGAATGAGCAAATAAAAGTAAAATTAATTGATTCTGATAAAGGTTCTTATTTTGAAAATGATGGAAAGATAAGATGGATTATTGAATTGAAAGCTTCAGAAACTGCAAATAGAAAATTGATTTACTCTGTTCGTTATCCAAAAGACAAAATAATTCCTAATTTGTAATCTCAGATTTTTCAAATGAAAAAATCTTTGAAAAAATATTATTGTTTCTTCTTTGAAATGGTCTGAATGCATAAATAAATTGTTTGAAATAATTTTCCGGGAAATATGTTTTCAGACCATACTCATTAGCTTTTTCAGCTGGAAGATATGCTGTATTAAAAATCCAATCCCATATAGCAAGTTTTGTGGCAAAATTTTTATTTCGGCCTTTTCCAGTAGTGTGATGCCACCTATGCATTTCTGGACCATTAATAAACATCTGCAATTTTCCTGTTTTCACATTAATATTTGAATGAATATACATTCCCCACACTGCGCTTATTACTCCTTTATATGCAGCAACTTCTGGCGGAGACCCAAGAAGAACAATTGGAAGAAATTCTATAGTTTGATTAATTAATATTTCGAATGCATGTGACCTTGAACCCGAAAGCCAGTCAACTTTTTTAGGGGAATGGTGCGCCTCGTGCAATCGCCACAAAAATTTATTTTTATGCTGCCATCTATGCATCCAGTAAATATAAAAATCATGAGTTACTAAATAAAAAATTAACTGAAGCCAGATTGGAACATTTGCAAATAACCTTAAACGGGATAATCCGGTAATACTATCAATCGAATTTATAATAAATGTAAATATGAAAATTCCAAGAATATAACTTTGTGCAATAGTATATAAAGCAAGATCATCAAAAAAGCCTTCTCTTAAAATTTCCTGTCCTTTATTGTAAGGAAAAATTCTTTCAAGAATTATAAACAACAGAGCAGCAGAGATAATAATTAAATAAGAAATTATTTCATAATTTTCTAAATGCATAACTAATAAGAGTTCTTAATTTTTCATTAAGAACAAGCTAATTGTAAAATAAGTTTATATTAATAAAGAATTATTGAATAACTGCAGCCCAGCCGCCGCCTGGAGCTAATTGGATTTCAAGTTTATCATTTTTTGTTATAGTTCTTTTAATCATTTTATAATCGTTGGCATTTCTATCGGCATTAATTCCATCCTGATAAATTGTTATTTGATACTCTTTGTTTTCATCAAGAAATGAAAAATCAACTTCAAGCTTTCTTGGATTCCAATCAGTCATTGCACCAATAAACCATTTATTCTGATTCTTCCTTGCAATTAAAATATATTCACCAACTTTAGCATCAAGTACTTTTGTATAATCCCATACAGTTGGAACTACCGACAAAAATTCCATGCATTCTTTTTCTTTCAAGTAGTTTGTTGGAGAATCGGCAAGCATTTGTAATGGACTTTCATAAACAACATACATTGCAAGTTGACGGCATCTTGTTCCCTGACTCATTGGCTCAGTAAAAATTATTCTGAAATTTTCTTTTGTTGCATTACGCATTGCGCCAGGTGTAAAATCCATTGGACCTGCAAGCATTCTTATAAATGGAATTGTAACAGTATGTTTTGGAGTTACATTTTCACTCCACTTGTTATGTTCTAAACCAAGCACACCTTCACTTGTTATTACATTTGGAAAAGTTCTATACAATCCTGTAGGTTTATAAGCACCATGGAAATCAACAAGAAATTTTCTTTTTGCAGCTTCTTTGGCAACTTTATAATAATAATTTACCATCCATGCATCATCTCTTTGCATAAAATCTACTTTAATTCCTTTAATGCCCCATTCTTCAAATTGATTCATAGCTTTTTCAAACTGGTCGTCCAAGGTTTTCCAGATTGTCCATAAAATAATTCCGACATTTTTTTGTTTGCCATATTCAACAATTTCTTTCACATCAATGTCGGGATTTAATTCAAATAAATTTCCTGTTTTATACCAACCTTCATCAAGTATCACATATTCAATTCCGTATTTTGATGCAAAGTCAATATAATATTTATAAGTTTCTGTATTAATGCCAGCTCGAAAATCTACACCATAAATATTATTTGCATTCCACCAATCCCATGCTACTTTTCCTGGTTTAACCCAAGAAAAATCAATATCACTTTGATGTGGTTTTGCAAGTTTATAGATAATTGTACTTTCAATAAGTTGTCCATCATTATCAGTAATTACAAAAACACGCCATGGAAAAGTTCTGCTTCCTTTTGTTTTAACCAAGAAATTTTCTCGTTCAACAACATATATATCCCTATCATTTTTTGCTTCCTCTTTTGATGGATAATTCGGGAAAAGTCCAGCAAGTTTGTATTTTGATTCATCATTTCCGTGCAAATACATTCCGGGATAATCTTCGAGGTCAGCTTCTGTAATTGCACATTTTATGTTTTTATCTATTTCAATCAGTGCAGGCAAAGAGCAAAATCTTTTTGAATTAATCTCACTCACATTAATATACTGATATAATCTTTCTGAATGGGACATGAAACTTTCTTCTTCAGGAAAATAGATTTTATAATTCTCGGGAAAATTTACTTCAAATAATTCTGAGTAAACAATTATCTCATTTTTAAAATCTGTTTTGAATCTATAAGCAACTCCATCGTCATAGACTCTAAATATAAGTGAATAATTATTTTTGAAATTAAGAACAAGTTCATTGTAATTATCTTTGATAGTCGCAAACTTTTGTTTGACTATCGGCTTTAAAATTTCATTTACAGTTCTTGTTTTAGTATCAATCACGATTGGTTTTTGACCCAGTATAAGATTGTCGGACAATTTAAGTGATATCTGAGATGGAGCAATAATTTGCTTGTTATTTTTTAGAATAGAATAAGTAATATTATCAGCAATATTAATTGTTATCTGCAAACTTTTATTTGGAGATTGAACAACATACTCTTTTGCAAAAAATTGGACTGAAGAAATCAACAAAAGAATTAAAATTAACTTTTTCATTTTTAACCTCCAGAGTTTATAATTTCTTTATAAAATCTTCTTAGCTTTTTCATATTGCTTAATTCACTGTCATACACTTTTTTAATTCCATCTCCAAGAGCTTTTTCAATATCACGAATATCTTTAACTAATCTAAACATTCCACCGATTTCGACCGAGGCTGCTTGATCTGTGCCCCACATAGCGCGGTCTAATGTTATATGTCTTTCTACAAATGTGGCTCCAAGTGCAACTGCTGCAAGTGTGGGAGCTAAACCTGTTTCGTGTCCAGAATAACCAATTGGAACCCTAGGAAATTTTTCTTTATAAGTTTGGATAACTTTTAAATTAAGTTCATCTACACTGCAAGGATATGTTGATGTTGATTGTGCAATTAGAAGATTGTCGGTGCCGAGTAACTCTACAGCTTCTTCTACCTGTTCAAGTGTTGACATACCTGTAGAAAGCATAACAGGCCTATTTGTTGATTTAATTTTTCTTAGAAGATTTTCATCTGTTAAAGAAGCAGATGCAATTTTATACATAACTGGATTAAACTCTTCAAGAAAGTCAACTGCTTCTACATCCCAAGCAGAAGCAAACCAATCAATTCCTCTTTGTTTGCAATAAGAATCTATCTCTTTGTATTCATCATATCCAAATTCAATTTTACGGCGGTATTCAATGTATGTAATTCTTCCCCATGGTGTATCTCTTTCAATATCCCATTGGTCTTTCGGGACACAAAGTTCTGGAGTTCTCTTTTGAAATTTTACTGCATTGCAGCCAGCAAAGATTGCCCCATCAATTAATTTCTTGGCGAGTTCCACTGAACCATTATGATTAATTCCAATTTCTGCAATAATGTAAACCGGTTCTCCTTCGCCAATGTAATGTCTTCCAACTTTTATTTTATTTGGTTTCATTTATTCCCTCTTTTTTGAATTTAATTTTGATGCAATTATAAATTCTGCAAAATCACGAAATGCACCATGACCGCCTTTGTGTTTAGTTATATAATCTGCAACACTTTTTGCAAATGCTGTAGCATCATTTGGACAGGCACTTAATCCAACTCTTTTCATAATTTCAATGTCATTTGTATCATCTCCTATGTAAGCAATTTCTTGTATTGATAGTTTTTTTCTTTTAATTATTTCATCAAGAATTTTTTCTTTTTCAAGAACTCCAAGATGAAGTTCTGAAATTTTGAGCTTTTTAGCTCTGCTTTTAACAATCTCCGTATCTTCTCTAGTTATAATTCCAGTTTCAACATTAACAAGGCTTCTTAATCTTTCGACCCCCATTCCATCACGAATAGAAAATCTTTTCATCTCTTCTCCCTGTGCTGAATAATAAACTCCAGTATCCGTAAGAACACCATCTACATCAGTAAGAAGTAATTTTATTTTAGAAGCTCTTTTAAGAAGTTGTTTTTTAGAAAGCTTTTTCTTTGCCATATTCTCTCATATTTATTTTGAAAAATTTTAAGAAGACTTAATTACCATGCAGTCCATCCGCCATCTACAATTAGATTGGCTCCTGTCATGTATGAAGAAGCATCACTCGCAAGAAAAATTAATGCACCTTTGTAATCAGTAGGCTTAGCCATTCTTCCAAGCATAGTTTTGCTTGAATATTTTTCGATGAAAAATTCATCCTGAGAATTTTCAACTCCGCCCGGGGTCAATGTATTAACTCTTACGCCATCTTTTCCCCAGTAAGCTGCAAGATATTTTGTGAACATTATAACAGCACCCTTTGTGGCAGAATATGCAGGAGGTTTATAAAAATTTTGTGTGCCATCTTCTTTTTTGTATAAAGATTGATCAGGAGCAGTAATTCCATATGTTGAAGCAATGTTAATTATACTTCCACATTTCTGCTTTGCCATTACAGAACCAATAATTTGAGAACAGAGAAATACACCTGTTAAATTAACATCTACAGATTTTTGCCAGAGTTCTAATGGATAATTTTCAAATTTTGATTGTTCACTTGCAGCTTTTGGATTTTCAAACATATCATTAATTGCTGCATTATTGACAAGAATATCAATGTGACCAAATTTATCGAGAACTTTATCTCGCAAATTTTTTATTGATTCTACTTTTGTTACATCCAGATAAATTCCAATTGACTCGGTTGGCAGTGAAGCTGCAAATTCTTTACACTTTTCTTCATCTAAATCAGCAACTATAACATTTGCGCCTGCTTCGCTAAGAGCTTTACAATGCTCTTTACCAATTAGTCCAATTGCTCCTGTAACAATTGCAACTTTGTTTTTTAATGAAAATAAATCCATAAAATTATTTCTTGGGTTTCATGTTAAAGTTATCAACTTTTCTAAAAACAGGTTGAACAGGTTCACCTTTTAACATTTGTTTTAAATTATTTTTTTCAACTGCATGTTTTAATATTGATAAGGATTCTTCCAGAGCAGAAAGTGTGTAATCGATATCTTCTTCAGTATGAGAGAAAGACATATTATGAAATCCCTGCCACAATACACCTCGTTTAATCATTTCTTGCTGCATTAAAGATTTTTGAAGTAATGGGTCACCTGCTTTTTCATCGAAAGTTGCCATGGAACGCCAGTTATAACCAATTGCTTTTGTATAATCCATTTTTAGTTTTTGTGCAATTTCATTATAACCATCTTTTAACTTTTTTCCCATTTGATTAAGATATTGAGGAACATTCTTTTCTTTAAGTTCTTCAATAGTAGCTTTTGCAGCAGCAAGTGAAAGAGCCTCGCCTCCAAAAGTAGTGTAAAAGAAAACATTTTCATCAAGTAAGTTCATAATTTCTTTTCTGCCTGTTAATATTGCAATGGGCATTCCATTAGCTACTGCTTTTGAATAAGTTGCAAGGTCTGGCGTAATGCCAAAATATTCCTGTGCCCCACCGAGTGCCATTCTAAATCCAGTCCACATTTCATCAAAAATCAAAACAATATTTTTCTCTTTACATAAATCTGCAAGCTTATGCAAAAAATTATCTTTTGGTTCTTGAAAAACTACTGGTTCTAAAATTACCGCTGCTGTATCATCATCAATAGAATTTTTAACTGAATCAATATCGTTATAATTAAAAGTGTAAGTTAATGATTGAACAGCATCGGGAATACCTTGATTTCTTGCTGTAACAGAAATATACCAGTCGTGCCAGCCGTGATATCCGCAACATAAAATTTTATTTTTGCCTGTATAAGCACGAGCCAAACGAACTGCTGCACTTGTTACATCTGCTCCTGTTTTGCTGTATCGAACAGCTTCTGCATTTGGAATAATTGAATGAATAAGTTCTGCAACTTCAACCTCGAGAGGGTGCATCATCGAAAAAGTAATTCCATCTTCAAGCTGTTTTTTGATTGCTTCGTCTACTTTGGGATATGCATAGCCAAGTGAAAGTGGCCCAACAGCCATCATAAAATCGATATACTCATTACCGTCAACATCCCATACATGAGAACCTTTGCCTTTAACAAGATATTTTGGTGCTACGCCCTTAATCCACTGTCCTGGTCCTTTTGCTAAAGTTTGTGTGACAGATGGAATAAGTTCAAGTGCGCGATTGTAATACTCATCAGATTTTGTGATTACAGGATAATCATTTGATAAACTTATTTTGTTTGCCATAGTTCATATATAATTTTTTTGAAAATTTTTAACTGCAAATATCATAAAGTATAATTTCTTTGTTAAGCTCATTGATGAATGGAAAGTTTAGAACACTGATTACACAGAAGCGACAAGATTTGCACAGATTTATTTAATCTTGTGGTAATCTGTCTTATCTGTGTTTACTGTGTTCTATTTATAAATTTTTCATTTCTTAACAAATTCTTTGTTTTTCTAAAATTAAATAACCAAAAAAATTTATAGTCATTATCATTTATCTTCATTTAATTCCTTCTTTCGATTAATCTTTGCTTTATAATCATCAATATGTTTCAACTCATCCAAATGATTTTCATACCAGTATTTACCAATATACTTTTTATTAATTTCATAGATTTCAGGTTTTTGCTTCAATAAATTTATAATGTCATAAAGTCCAAATGGATAATTTGGCTCATACAATTCTTCATAAACTCTTTTTATAAATTGATAATCTTCTTCAAAGTCAATCGTCCATCTGTGAACTGTAGAATAATCCAAGCCGGTTTCCCATGTTACATTACCAATTCTAAATTTATCTGGATTTTCCCAGATATATGGAGTTGTGTGTTCCCTCTCAAAATCTTTCACTGCTTCTTTCCATGCGCGTTCTAAAGCAGAAAAGGAAATTACCTCAACATCATTTCCATCTGGATATGTAGCAGGATGAAGATTACTCACATAATCATATTTATCAGAATTATCAATATAATATTTAATGACTGAATCAATTATATGCGGGTCAATCAATGGGCAATCCGAAGGAATTTTTACAACTGCATCTGCATTGTAAATCTTTCCAGCTTGATAATGTCTGTCTAGTAAATCTGTTAAATGTCCTCTAAAACAATTTAAATTATTCTCCAGACACAATAATTCAATCTGGTCATCTTCTGGGTTTGATGAAGTTGCGATAACAAGTTCTCCAATTAATTTTGATTGCTTTACTCTTTCAACCATTCTGAGCAAAAGCGGCTTTCCGAGAACAGGCAGCATAACTTTGCCCGGAAGTCGTGTAGAAGATATTCTTGCTTGAATTACAGTAACAATTTTCATTTTATATATTTTTTTGTTTGATATCTTCCCTGACAACAAAAATATCAAACTGCCTTAAGTTCATACCGCTCATGAATATCTTCAAGTGAATAATCACGAGATTCTAAAAGATGAATACCTATTCTTGCTATTCTTTCTGCTGATGTCCCGTTATTTTGAATTGGCATTAATTCTTTCAATTCATTAATATCAAAAGATGAATAAACCTCTTTCCCCAATGCAAGTCCAATATAAACAACAGAAGAATATCGAGTAATCAAAACATCACAGTTTGCTATCATATGATTTGTATTTCCATTCTGAAATACAATAGATCCCGGAGCATACTTATTTATTTCTCGAACTGCTCTTTCATATTTTTCATTTGGATGTAGCTTAAATATTAATTGACGACCATTAGCAATTTTCACGCACTCTTTGATAAACTTTTTCCTGTTTTCATATTTAAATGTTTCACGCATGTCAGATGTAGCGACAAGAACATAATTTTTATAAGGGAAATCATTATTCAAATATTGTTTGGCATTATCAAAATTTGGAATACCAGTTACAATAATTTTTTCTGGCTTTGCTCCTTTTCTGATAAATAACTTTTTATATCCTTCCGAAGCTACACAAAATATATCGTATAAATTTGACATTCCCATTGCAGAAGTACTTGCAGTCCATCGAGGAAAGTTAAAATATTTTACCAGATAAAATGCAAAATTCTCCGGGTCTGTCATTCCTTCTTGAACAAGTATTATTTTTTTATTTCTAATATTTTTTGGAATAATCAAGTCTGCACAGGTATAGACTAAATCATAGTCATTGCTTAATCCTTTGTAATCGACTTTTAATTCATTTTTCTTAAGATATTCCTCAGTTTGTTTTTTAAAATTGCCACCAAGAATTGTAAAATCAAGTATTCCTTTTTTTGCAAGCCATCCTAAAAATCCATCACTATAGTAAGGAGTAAAATAGCAATCGTAATCCTGCATATGCATTGAAATTTTATGCATCATCGTTGTTTGATTTAATGAACCGCAGATGAATAAAATTTTCTTTTTCATAAATACTCGTTTTTAAAAAACAATATTAAAAAAAATTTATTAACCTTTTGTTACCATAGCATTATCTTTTGATTAAGAAATTATTAAATCATTTACCTGCTTATAAAAAATACATCATTTTCATTAAGTATTAAACAGCAAAAAAATTTTGACCTCTTAATGATTAATTAACATTCTGTTAATATTCTCTTAACAAGAGAATCATAAATTTGTTACATGAAAAAAATAAAATTAGCACACATTTCTGATTTACACATTTGTAGAAATTACAAAAAGCAAAACATTCATCGTCTCCATCACTTAATTAAACTTGCTGTAGAAGAAAATGTCGACCATTTAATTATTACAGGCGATATTTCAGATAACTCAAATGAAAATGACTACTTAATACTAAGAAAGATTCTCGAAACAAACAAACTTTTTAATTCTGATAAAACATCCTTAGTAATTGGTAATCATGATATATTTGGCGGCATTCAGGTAATTAACGATATATCAAATTTCCCGTTGAAATGTCTGCGCACAAATTATCAAGAAAAAGTTCTTTTATTCAAAAATTATTTCAAAGAACTTTTTGAAAATACGATTACGATTTCAAAAAACATTTTCCCTTATGCAAAAATAATTGGGAATATTGCATTAATTGGACTCAATTCAATTGATAAATATTCAAAAGTAAAAAATCCTTTTGCCTCAAATGGCAAAATATCAAAACAGCAAAGAAAAGAGCTTAAAAAATTATTTGACTTGCCTTCGATTAAAAGCAAATTAAAAATCATAATGATTCATCATCATTTTTATAAAAATAATGTAGAAGCTAATAGTTCGTTCAATGCACTTTGGAATAAAATAGAAAGCTACACAATGAAATTAAGAGGTAAGAAAAAACTGATTAAATTATTCAAGAAAAACGATGTTAAACTGGTTCTTCATGGCCACAGTCATGAATTAAAAGAATACAGCAGAAAAGGAATAAAATTTATTAATGCAGGCGGTTCAATAGAAAGCGATGAAAGAACAGAGCCGGGTTTATTTATCATTGAAATTGATAATGAAAATATTAAAATCAATTTAAAGATTATAAAAGCTGATAATAACAGTCATCAAAAAGAAAAGATTTATAATGAAGAAATATTAGCTATGGTCACCTCATAATTTCTCAAAATAACAAATCATTTTTTCAAATCTGAAAAGTAAATTCAATTTAAGCTCCGATTAGCCTCTTTACATTTGATTATAAGACTTTAATCAAATATTTGTCTTCAATAAATAAAAATATTTAAAAAAAATTAATGGCATAAATTATGTCTCAGTAATTATTCTGTTCTACAAAATGAGATACTTATGCTTTTATTAAATAATAAAAAAACTTTTAAGGGCGGGGTTCATCCCAGAACATATAAAGAATTAACAGAAAATCTTCCTCTAAAAATTATGCCCGCACCAAAACAAGTTATTATTCCTCTTTCACAACATACTGGAAAACCTGCACAACCTTTAATTAAAAAAGGAATGGAGGTTAAAACAGGAGAATTAATTGCAGAGCAAAATGGTTTTATTTCTTCTAAGATTCACAGTTCTGTTACTGGAAAAATTACAAAGATTGGAGAAGCGGTCAGTTTCAATGGATTAATGAGAGAATCAATTTTCATTGAATCTTATGAAAACGAAGAATTTGTTAAACTGCCCCTGCTTGATTCTGAAAAAGTCACCTCTGAAGAAATAATTCAAAGAGTAAAAGATGCTGGCATTGTAGGATTAGGCGGAGCTGCATTTCCAACTTATGTAAAACTTTCTCCACCCCCTGATAAAAAAATTGATTACATAATTCTTAACGGTTGCGAGTGCGAACCTTACTTAACACGAGATTATAGATTAATGCTTGAAAGAACTGATGATGTAATTTCAGGACTTCGACTAATTATGAAAGCTGTAAATGTAAAAAAAGGAATAATTGGGATTGAGGATAACAAATTAGAAGCAATTAATAAACTTGAAAAAGCTGTTTCAAACTTTCCAGAGATTACCGTAATTGCTCTTAAAACAAAATATCCGCAGGGTGCAGAAAAGATGCTGATTAAAGCAGCAACTAAAAGAGAAATTCCTCCTAATAAACTTCCTTTTGATGTTGGATGTATCATTCAAAATATTGGAACTGCTGTTGCAATTCATGATGCTGTAACAAAGGGAGAACCTCAAATAACTGCTATATTAACAGTTTCTGGAAAAGGAATTAATCAGCCTAAAAATTTAATTGTTAGAGTAGGAACACCTTTAATTGATGTTTTAAATTTTTGTGGTGGCATTAAAGAAGATGCAGAAAAAATAATTGTGGGCGGTCCAATGATGGGTTTTGCTCAATATGATTTATTTGCTCCAATCACAAAAGCTACATCGGGCATACTTGTTCTTACTAAAGACGAAGCACATAACTTTGAAGAAACAAATTGTTTAAGATGTGGAAAATGTGTTGAAGTTTGTCCTCTTAATTTAGTTCCAACTCGATTGGTTCGCCTAATTCAATTTAAAAAGTATGAAGAAGTAAAAAAATTAGGAATAACTATATGTATGGAATGTGGAACATGCACATATAGTTGTCCAGCAAATATTCCACTTGTTCAATGGATAAGATTAGGGAAGCAAAAAGTTGTTAGTTTGACATAAATATTTTCATTAAAAATTACTGAATACTAAATATGAAATAAAATTAATCATGGAAAAATTAAACAGATTAGAATTAAGTAGTTCGCCGCATATTCATTCAAAGTGGTCTACAAAAAAAGTAATGTGGTTTGTCGTTCTTTCATTACTTCCTCCTTTAATATCAGGTGTGATTTTCTTTGGTGTATATCAATTACTAATTGTTGCAGTCAGTATTTTCTTTGCTGCTGGAACAGAAGCTGTTATCAAAAAAATTCGTAAAAAGAAAATTACAATTGATGATGGAAGTGCAGTAGTAACTGGAATATTACTTGGCTTAATTCTTCCTCCAAATTTTTCATTAACTGGAACCGCACTAGGAGCAATATTTTCAATAGCAATTGGGAAAGAATTATTTGGCGGATTGGGTTTTAATATATTCAATCCAGCATTAATTGGGAGAGCATTTTTACAGGCTGCTTTTCCAGTTGCAATGACAACATGGTCAAAACCAAATTTTTCTGTTGACACAATTTCATCTGCTACACCGCTTGCTGCTTACAAATTCGACAGAATACTTACTAAACTAGAACCAATGATTATAGGAAACATTGGCGGTTCAATTGGTGAAACTTCTGCTATTGCAATTTTAGCAGGCGGAATTTTTCTAATTGCTGTTGGAATTGTAAACTGGAGAATTCCTATTTCTATGATAGCTGGAATAATTCTTTTTGGAGGAATATTCTGGATAATAGACCCAATAAAATATCCAAATCCTCTATTTCACATTTTTGCTGGTGGATTTCTTCTTGGAGCTTTTTTCATGGCTACTGATTGGGTTACATCTCCAATTACTTCAAAAGGAATGTGGATTTTTGGATTTTGCATTTCACTAATCATTGTTATAATTAGAATTTTTGGCGGTCTGCCAGAAGGTGTTATGTATGCAATACTTATTATGAATGCATTTGTGCCTTTAATTAATCGTTTGACTGTACCAAGAATTTTTGGAGAACAAATCCGGAGCATTCAGGAATGAAAAAAACTTTTCAAATTATTGTTGTGTTGACTATTATTGGAATAATTTCCGGTGCATTGCTTACAAAAGTTAATGAATGGGCAAGTCCATTAATAGCAGCAAATAAAAAAGCAGAAACAGAAAAAGGAATTTTTCTCGTTCAACCTGCTGGAAAGTATTACGAAAAAATTAACACAAATGATATTGAAATCTATAAAGTATTTGATGACAATAAAAATTTAATCGGCTATTCCTTAGCTTTTGAAGGAAATGGTTTCCAAGGAAAAATTAGATTGATGGTGGGATTGTCAACCGATTTAAATAAAATTACATCTCTTGAAATCTTAGAACAAGTTGAAACACCTGGACTGGGGACAAAAATCACAGAAGAACCTTTTAAAAATCAATTTAAAGGTCTGCAAACATTTCCTCAAATTAATTGGATAAAAGGGAAAGCCCCGGAAAAACCAAATGAAATTCAAACAATTACCGGTGCTACAATTTCTTCGAAATCTGTAGTTGCAATAGTGAATAATGGAATTCAAAAAGCAAGAAGCTTAAAAGAAAGAGGTTCTTTATGAAAAAGCAGATTCCTATCTGGAAAGAATTTACAAAAGGTTTATGGGAAATAAATCCAACTTTCAAACAGATACTTGGAATGTGTCCAACTCTTGCTGTAACTGTTTCAGCAACAAATGGAATTGCAATGGCACTGGCAACAACATTTGTTCTTGTATTTTCAAGCTTTTTAATTTCATGCGTTCGAAAGTTGATTCCTAATCAAGTTAGAATTGCATCTTATATTGTAATCATTGCAACTTTTGTAACAATTGCAGATTTAGTAATGAAAGCAAAATTTCCAGAACTAAGCAAAGCACTTGGTCCTTTTGTGCCGTTGATTGTTGTAAATTGTATTATTCTTGGCAGAGCCGAAGCTTTTGCATCAAAAAATTCTCCTTTAAGATCAATTTTGGATGCACTTGGTAATGGAACTGGATTTTTAATTTCACTTACTGTTATTGGAAGCATAAGAGAACTACTTGGTTCAAGAACAATTTTCGGCTATCAGATTCTTCCTGATTCATTTGAACCTTTGCTTGTAATGATTTTACCTGCAGGTGCATTTATAACTTTAGGATTACTAATGGGAATTGCAAATTCATATGTCGAAAGAAAGAAAAAAATTGAATACAAATCATTAATTGATAAATACAGAGGAAATTATTCGGCATAAATAAATCTATCTCAAAAAGCCGAGTAAATGGAGGAGTAAATGGACTTATTAATTATTTTTATATCAGCTGCAATTGTCAATAACTTTGTGCTTTCGATGTTCTTGGGTATATGCCCTTTTATCGGTGTATCAAATAAAATTTCTTCAGCTCTTTCAATGGGAATGGCTACAACCTTTGTAATGGTATTAACTGCAGTAGTAAGCTGGATATTATATTTCAAAATTCTAATCCCATTCAATCTTGATTTTCTTCAAATTCCTTCTTTTATTCTTGTTATTGCTTCATTAGTTCAATTTGTTGAAATGGTTATTAAAAAAATTAGTCCTGCTCTTTATCGGGCACTTGGAATTTTTCTTCCTTTAATTACAACAAACTGTGCAATTCTTGGATTGGCTTTACTTTTATCAATGAGAAATTATACATTTCTGCAGAGTGTTTTTTTCGGTTTAGGTGCTGGTGCAGGTTTTACACTCGCATTATTAATAATGGCAGGTATAAGAGAAGAACTTGATTTAGCAGATGTTCCAAATGTTTTTCGCGGTGCACCAATTACATTAATTACAGCTGGTCTTTTAGCTTTAGCATTTATGGGTTTTGCAGGAATGATTTAATGAAAAAATTTTTTTACATAATTCTATTACTCACTTTTATTTCCTGCAGCAATAGTAAAACTATAAAACGCACTACTATTGCTATGGGCAGTACTGTAGAAATTCAAGTTCGTGGTGTTAACGAGGTTATTGCTAATAAAGCAATTAACGCAGGATTCGAAGAAGCAAAAAGAATTGATACACTTTTCTCTACATACATGACCGGAAATCCAATGTGGAAATTGAACAATACAAATGCAGACGAAATTATTGTTGATAAAGAATTTTTTTATGTCCTGAAAAAATGTGATGAATTCTGGAAGTTAACTGATGGATGTTTTGATGTTACACTCGAAAATTTAATTGAATTAATTGGCTTTGATAAAAATTCTCCGGACATTCCTCCCCCTCAAAAAATCAAAGAAGCACTCAAAAAAATTGGCTGGAAAAATATTACTCTGAAAGAACCTGATATTTTAATTAAGCCAGCCAATATCAAATTAAATTTTAATGCATGCATTCCCGGTTATGCAGCTGATAGAATTGCAAATATTCTTTCTAATTATGGTATTAAAAACTATCTAATTAATGTTGGCGGTGAAATTTTTGCAAGAGGAAAAGACTGGAAAATTGGAATTCAACATCCACGAAAACAATTTGAACTTCTGGCTACAATCAAAGTAGATGGAAAAGGTGTTTCAACTTCAGGAGATTATGAACAATTTTTTAAAAAAGGGAAAAAAACATTTACTCACATTTTTAATCCTGTTACAGGTTATCCTGCAAATGAATGTCAATCAGTTACAGTAATTGCCGATGATGCAATGACGGCAGATGCTCTTTCAACTGGAATTTTTGTATTAGGTCCAGAAAAAGGAATTAAATTAGCTGAGTCTCTGAAAAATGTAGAAGTTATGATTGTAGATTCTTCTGGAGTAATTCATCAATCTTCTAATTTTGAAAAATATTTATCGAGGTAATTATGGAAATGACATTGATAATTGCTATTGCAACAATGGGAGGTTTAGGATTTTTATTTTCAAGTGGATTAGCATTTGCAGATAAAAAACTTCGAGTAGAAGAAAATCCTTTAATTGAAAAAATTAATGAAATATTGCCAGGAGCTAATTGTGGCGCTTGCGGTAATGCAGGGTGTTATGATTTTGCTGTAAAGGTTGTAGAAGGAAAAATTCAACCTAATGGTTGTCCCGTAGGCGGAGATGAAACTGCAAAATTAATTGCAGAAATTCTTGGCATAAAAGCAGTTGAAACAATTAAAATGATACCAAGAATTTTATGCAATGGAAATAAATTTAATGCTGCTAAAAAACCAGTGAACTACATTGGTCCAAAAAATTGCGAAGTAATGTCAATTGTTTCAGGTGGCGATAAACTTTGTCAATATGGATGTTTAGGCGGCGGAGATTGTGTAAAGGCATGTCCATTCGGTGCTCTGATAATGAATGAAAATGATGAAATGCCAGAAGTAATTGAAGAATTATGCACAGGTTGCGGTTTATGTGCAAAAGCATGCCCACGCAATATAATTGAAATGCATCCGATTAATAGAAATATATTTATTTTTTGTAAAAATCAGGATGAACCTAAAAGAGCAAAAGAAGTATGCAAAGTTGCATGTATCGGCTGCGGAATATGTGCTCGCAAATCCGATGGGGGAATTGAAATGATTAATAATCTTGCTGTAATTAATTACGATAAGATTGATGAATCTAAAATACCATTTGATAAATGTTCAACTGGTGCAATTAGAAAAATTATAGAAGTTAATGTTTGAGTTCTGTTAGGATTGTTTGATTTTATCTGCGGAAATCTGCAAGATATTTTTTTGCTGGAATTAGAACATAAACCTGACTGCTGCAGGCAATAAAGATTTGATGGATGACCAAATAAAATCTGTGAAAATCTTGTTTAATCTGTGTCATCAGTGTTCTTAAAAATTAGAAAAAACGCTAAGGCGCAAAGTAAACAAAGAAAAACTTTTAGCTTTACTTTTTGACACAGATAATCGCAGATACTTACGAATGTATGAATCTTTCTTAAGAAAAACTATAAGTCACAATTTTAAAATATGGTATTTAATAAATGTATAAAGAAGAAATAATTGAAGAGGGAATTGTTATTACTTCATCGAATAGATTTGCAGAAGTAGTTATAACAAGAAATGATAATTGTGAAAATTGCTCAGCCAAAATTATATGTTCACCAAAAGATAGTAACTCAAAAACATTAAAAGTAATTGATAATTTTCACACCAAACCCGGAGATATTGTTAAAATATCAATTCAAGGTAGCACAATTTTAAAAGTTTCTGCAGTAATCTATGTTCTACCACTTTTGATTTTTGTAGCTGGAATATTGATAAGTAATTATTTATTCATGAATAATGAAATTTATTCCTTTTTATGTGGTTTGGGTTGTGTTTCGATTTACTATTTTATTTTATTCCTCATAAATAAATTCAAGCCACTAAAAATTTATCCTCTAATAATTTCAGTAAACCAAATTTCTTAGTATACTTTTTTGTTAAATACTCATTAAATAAATTCTCAAGAATATCATCTTTCAAGTCAATTAATCTTGGATTTGTTTGATATGCCCCAATTTGTAATTCGGACATATTTAAAATCTGGTCAATGGTTCTTATAATTCTAAATGAAGCTGAATCGATGCTGGAAAATAATTGTCTGTATTCCGGTTCAACAAGGTCATAAACCGATTCCTTAATAAGATTTGTACTGCTTACAATAATATTAATTGGTGTTCGAATTTCATGAGATACTTGTGCAAGAAACTCTGTTTTAATTTTATCTGCCTGTTCAGCTTTTTCTTTAGCTCTTATCAAAGCTTCTTCAGCTTTTTTTCTTTCATCTATATCAATATGAACACCAATTGCTCTTACAGGTTTACCGTAGGTGTCTCTTTCAACAATTTTACCTACATTTAATACCCATTTCCAATTTTTATCTTTTGTGAGCATTCGACATTCAACACTAAAAATATCAGTTTTGCCTTCTTCATGCTCCTTAATTTTTTCTTTTACCACATTTAAATCATCAGGATGAATTAAATTTATAAATGCATTCAAATCGGATTGAACTTCTTCGAGTGTGTAACCGAGCATTTCTGCCCATTGTTTATTTCTAATAATTTTACCAGTAATAAAATTTTGATCCCACAGACCAATATTAGCACTCTGAATTGCCATATTAAGTCGTTCTTCGCTTTCCCGTAAAGCTTTCTCAATTTTTCTTATTTCTGTAATATCTATGTAATTCACCAAATACTGATTTTGTTTGTTCCATAAAATTTTTCTCCTAAATACTTTTAGATTTCTCACTTCTCCATCTTTCCTGATAATACTTATTTCATAATTCGGCGTTTCAATACCTTGTCGCCTTAATTCTCTCCTCTTTTTAAATTCTTCATAACTTTCAGGAGTATAGCGGTTCGATACAGATGTATTAATTAATTCATCTAAACTTTCATAACCATAAATATCAAGTAAAGCTTTGTTTGCATAAATAGTTTTACCTTCTTCATTTACTATACGAATTCCAATAGGCGATTCATCAAAACTATGACGGAAATTTTCTTCGGCTAAATGTAATGCCTTTTCTGCTTCTTTGCGTTCAGTTATATCTATTAAAGTACCAACGATAGCTGGTTTGTCTTTATAAATAATTTGAGTTCCATGAACTTCCACATAAATAATTCTGCCATCTTTACGCAACCCTCTAAACTCATATCGTATATCTTTAACCTTTCCTTCAATTCGCTTTTTTATATTTTCTTTTACTAAATCACGGTCATCAGGATATGTCAAATCTAAAGGACCAAGTTTATCTATAACTTCTTCAACACTATAACCAAATGTATTTGCTAATGAAGGATTAACATATTTAAAGACACTATCCTGAATTAAATAAACACCAGCTAAGGCTGATTCTGAAAGTGCACGGAATTTTTCTTCACTTTCCTGAATAGCTTTTTGAATTCTTCTTTCTTCTGTTTGGTCTCTAAAAACTAAAACCACACCAATAATATTCCTGTTATTATCAAAGATCGGAGCACCTGAATCTGCAATTGGATACTCCTTGCCATCCTTAGAAATTAATACTGTATGATTTGCTAAACCTACAACAATTCCTTCTCTCAATACTCTTCTTACAGGATTTTCTACAGACTTTCTTGTTTCCTCGTTTATGATTTTAAAGACTTCTTCAAGCAATCTTCCTTTTGCTTCTTCTTCTTTCCAGCCAGTTAATTGTTCTGCAACTGGATTCATTATCATAACTTGACCTTCATTATCAACAGCAATTACACCATCTCCAATACTATAGAGTGTTGTTCGAAGTTTTAATTCGCTAATTCTCAGAGCTTCGTCCATTGATTTCCATGCTGTTATATCTTCATAAGTTCCTAACACTCCCTTGATATTTCCATCTGCGTCAATTAATGGGATTTTGCTGGTCCTTAACCAGATTTGTCTACCATCTGGCGTTGTTTGTGGTTCTTCATAATTCAATTTTGGTTGTCTTGTTTCAATAACAAATTTATCATCAGCACGATATAAATCTGCTTGTTCTTTCCATCCCATTTCATAATCACTTTTACCAATTAATTCATCAGGCGAATTCAGTCCAGCATCTTTTGCAAAAGATTTGTTGCATCCAAGATAATTTAGATTAACATCTTTCCAGAATACTCTAACAGGAATAGTATCAAGAATTAAACGCAGCATATTTCTAGATTCTCTCAGTTCTTTTTCGGCTTTAATTCTTTTTTCTTCTTCATCGAAATGTTTTATTGCGAAAGATAAATCCATCGATAATTCTTTAAGAAGATTTATTTCATCTTCATTGAAGTAATTTTTTTGACTTGAAATGAAATTTATAGTTCCTATAATCTTTTCATCTAATAATAATGGCAACACAGCAAATGAATTTAATCCAAGTGAAATTAAAGCATCTTTCTTTTTTTCATCTTTTAATTCGCTAATAATATCATTGCAAACAAAATTTTCATTAACTAAATATTTCACATCAAACAAATCATCGATTATTTTTTCTCTCAAAGTGTTAAAAAGTCCGGGTCTCAGTTCATTAAAAAATAATGGTTGTAGTTTCATTGTCTCTTCATTCAGCAAGCTTATCCAGCATACATCATAATTCCCATCCTGAACTACAATTTTGCATATATCCTTAAGTAATTTTTCTTTTTCTTTAATTCTTACTATCGATTGATTAACATCACTCAAAACCCGATATAATCTATTAAGACTTTTAACAACACTATAACTTTGTGCTTCTATAATTTTTTCTTCTTTTTCTTTTGAACGCCAGATTATATAAACTCCTATCAATATTAAAGACAATAAAAGAGTAATTATTATAAAAAATAATTCTGATTTTACATTCAGTGGTTCTATTACCTCTTCATGCTGGTTAATGAAATGCAATCCAAGCAGAATTATTAAAACTAAACTTATTAAAAAGAGAAGCCCAAAGAATACACCCTCAAATATTTTTTTGTTGTTCAACATAATTCTTTTATAAATATATTTTAATTATTCTACACTTTTTATTCACCTTAAAATTTTACTTCTAACAAAAGTTAATTATTAATGTCATTAACCAAAAAAATAATGTAGTCCATCTCATTACAATAAAAAAAGCTAAATCAAGGGGGCATTACGAAGGAGTTTATTTTTAAAATTTATTATTAATAAATCCACCCCCGAAGTTCATAAATAACAATATAAATGCTTCTTAATTTTTTTCACATCAATATTATCGAATTAAAATAATATTTTTAAACTGAATAATTTTTATTTCATCAACAACATTTTTCTTATTGATTTATAATTTCCTGCTTCAATTTTATAAAAATAAATTCCGCTTACCATATTTACTGCATTAAAGACAACAGAATGATACCCGGCAGGTAAAATTCTGTTAACTAATGTTGCTACTTCTTTCCCCATTGAATTATAGACTTTCAATGTCACATTTGCTTCTTCAGGCAGAGCAAAGTGTATTGTTGTTGATGGATTAAATGGATTGGGATAATTCTGATACAATTCATACTGCAAAGGAATACCAGCATTTTCATTAACACTTACAACTGGACTTGTTTTAACAGAAGTTGTATCATAAACTATATTATGCCCATCAAATACTGCAATAATAATTTGAAATGTTTTATTAGCCTGATCCTGTGAAGGAGTCCATGTAAATAAACCAGTTGCATTAATACCTGCATTATCAGGAACTTTAACTTGAGCAAAAGTCAAAGGATCTCCTTCTGGATCCACAGCTTTATATTGAAATGTAAAAGTAACAGGCACATTATGAACTGTTATTATTGTATCTTTTGGAATTGTTTTCGTAAATACCGGTGGTTGATTTGCATCCGCAACATTAATTATCAAATTTTTGGAATCTGTTGCATTGTATTCATCCATTACAGTAAATGTAATAATGTATGACCCTGCTTGATTATAATTTGGTTTCCAGGTAAATAATCCAGTAGATGTAATCTCAGCACCTAATGGTAGACCAGTTCCAAAAAATATCAATGTTGCTCCGGAATCTGGGTCTGTTGCAGTAAGCTGAAGACTATATGATTGTCCTTCGTTAATATTTACTGGACTCGTCGTATTCAGATTCAATGTTGGTGGTCTATTAACATTATTAACTGTAATTGTCACATTTAATACAGAAGTATTAACGCCATCACTTGCAGTGAATGTCACTACATAAGTTCCCTGTTGATTAAAATTAGGTGTCCATGTAAAAGTTTTTGTTGAGGGATTAAAATCAGCTCCCGGTGGTTTATTTTGTATTCCGTATGTTATTGCATCATTCTCTGGATCTGTAGCACTGACTGTAAATGTTAAAGTTTCTCCTTCATTTACAGTTTTATTTCCTACTGCTGAAAATACAGGAGGATTATTTGTTGTGCTGACTGTAGCCGTTCCATTTTGCCATGTTACTTGCAAAGTTTGAGGACCAAACATTTTGGGATTAATATTTCCATTTCCGTAATCTATATCTCCAAATTGAAGCACTGTAGAACCACTGTTTCTAAATTTTATTCTTATATTGAATAATGTGCCTGAACCTGTTAATGGATATGCACTTGCCCACGATACTCTTAAGTAAGCATTTACTGTATCAACTTTTATAGTTGGACTATTACTGCCGACAAGTGTTCCTGTGGTACTTATGCCTGTGATATACGCTGCACTTTTATTATAGTTTATCTGAAACTGAAAAGATGTTACATTCTGACCAGTTAAATCTGATACAGTAATTGGAAAAAGATTTTCACTGTTTGGAGCTCCTACTGCTGTAGGTAATGAAATTACTACCTGTGAATAACTTAAACTATAGAATAATATTACAAAGATGAATGTTAACTTTTTCATTTCATTTCCTCTAAATTATAAATGATTTGTTTATTAATATAAAACAAATTTTAAGTTTTCTCAAAAGTTATTCTCAATTTAGTGACATTTATCATAAAAAATTTT